>Ga0209437_100030_pt1 | contig 532466 bp, 471 predicted proteins | sample AraplaL_Cvi_mTSA_FD_184266 | JGI IMG/M metagenome (GOLD analysis project Ga0209437, IMG submission 184266) | Arabidopsis root microbial communities from the University of North Carolina, USA - plate scrape CL_Cvi_mTSA (SPAdes) (version 2) | ecosystem: Host-associated > Plants > Roots >...
CTTTGACAGCCTTGAAGAACTGGAAAATGAACTCCTTAAATACCTCGTTTATTATAACTGGGAAAGACCACACCAAGGTATCGGCGGAAAGAAACCTATCGATATGGTCGCCCTAAACAACAAAAAACAATAGCTAATTCTGTTACCGAATTACCTAACCCTTACAATTGCGAGGAAGAGCCCCCTCTAAATCTCCCCCAAAGGGGGAGACTTCAAAAAAGTATTTTAAAGCCCTCTCCAAAGGAGAGGGTTGGGTGAGGCTCTTGCTTCGCTCTACCCTTCGACGGGGCCCAGGGTGACAGGCCCCGTTTTGCTACCTGTCTGCATAATACCTCTTCCTGAACCAGAAAGCCAGGTTAACCAAAGCGATCAAAGCCGGAACCTCCACCAGCGGACCGATAACGCCCGCGAAAGCTTCGCCGGAATTGATGCCGAATACGCCGATAGCAACTGCTATGGCCAGCTCAAAATTATTCCCCGTGGCGGTAAACGCGATGGAGGTGCTTTTGGAATAATCGGCACCGAATGATTTACCGATAAAAAAACTCAGCACAAACATCACCGCGAAATAGATAACCAACGGGATAGCTATCCGGACAACATCCAGCGGAATGTGTATGATGAGGCTGCCTTTAAGACTAAACATCAGCACAATGGTAAACAGCAAGGCAATCAAAGTAACCGGCGAAATAAAAGGCACATATTTTTGCTGAAACCAGGCCTCGCCTTTAATTTTTATGAGTGTGTACCGGCTGATGATACCAGCCGCAAAAGGTATCCCCAGGTAAATACCAACGCTTTTGGCTATTTCGCCCATAGTTATATCAACGGCTAAACCTTTAAGACCGAACAGCGGTGGCAAAATGGTGATGAACACCCAGGCATAAACGCTGTACAGCAATACCTGGAAAATGCTGTTGAGGGCAATGAGTCCGGCCGCGTATTCGCGGTTACCTTCGGCAAGCTCGTTCCATACTACTACCATAGCTATGCAGCGGGCCAGGCCAATCAGGATCAAGCCCACCATATAATCCGGATGGTCGCGTAGCAAGGTTATCGCCAAAATGAACATCAGTATTGGACCTACGAGCCAGTTGAGCACTAAAGAAGCGCTTAATACCTTGGTATCCTTAAATACCTGGCCCATGTTTTCGTATTTTACTTTGGCCAATGGCGGATACATCATTAAAATTAATCCGACAGCTAAAGGTATATTAGTTGTGCCACTGGAAAATGAATTGATAAAACCAGCCGATGAGGGAATAAAATAGCCTATGGTTACGCCCCCGATCATCGCCAGGAATATCCAGAGTGTAAGATAGCGGTCCAGAAAGCTCAGCTTTTTACGTTCCGCAGCCGGGGCACAATGTTCAACCGGCATGGGATGGTTTTAAATTTTGGTTTACAAAATTTTGGGTGTATTGCCTGATCATGTCGCGCACCTTTCCAAATTGCGCCATGATCTCCTCTTCAGTGCCGGTAGCTTTTGCCGGGTCGGGGAAATTATAATGCAGCTTAACCGCTTTGGTGGGGAAGTATGGACAGCTCTCCTTCGCGTTGTCGCAAACGGTTATCACATAGTCAAAATCGATATCCAGGTACTCGTTTACATTGTTGGAGGTATGATGCGAGATGTCGATACCATCGCGTTTCATGATGTCGATAGCCCGCGGATTAACACCATGCGTTTCGATCCCGGCGCTGTAAATGTTGGCCTTATTGCCTGCAAAATGGCGTAGGTAGCCCTCGGCTATCTGGCTGCGGCAACTGTTCCCGGTGCAAAGCACCAATACATTCTTCATATTTTGAGTTTTTAGTGTTTTTTTCATGACGATGGCCGAAACCGGACAAACATGGCTGAATTCGGATGATAGCCGTACTTCATGCGGGACTTCCTCCCTGGTGATGCGGAGAAAACCTTTCCGGTCGAAATAGTCCGACGCTGTTTCTGTAAGCAGGTAAAGTGCTACAAGGCTTCTTGATTGACTTTCCTCAGTTATGCTCTGCAGTAGTTGATGCGCTATACCCGCGTTTCTGAATTGTGGATGTACGGCAAGTGAGCGCAGTAAACCAAAATCTCCGTAAATCTCCAACCCGGCAACGCCAACAACTTTCTGGTTTTGTATGGCTACCCGAAAATCATTTAAATTATCCGGAAAATCATTTACCGGTAGCTTTTGCGACTCCAGCAATGCGATGATCTCCTGCCGGTAAGGTTGTGCCTGTTCAATGATCATATCTGTATTCGTAAATATTTAGCAACAGCCTGCGCCGGGGGTGCAGCAAGCTTCGGCTTTTATAGCCAGGTTCTTTAACTCTACCTTTGGTTTTGCAGACTCGGAGGCACAGCATTCCTCGCCCTTTTCGTTAGTACCGCAACTCCCACCGCGACCAATAGCTTTGCATTGTACGGCATCCGGGCGCAGGTCGATGATCAGGCTATCCCCAGTCACGATCATATCTCCCGGAAACATCTGGCGGGTATCAAACTCCGAATTGCCAAATTCTATTTTAACCGTTCCGTTGGGGTCAAGAGGCAGCATTTTTTCCACAATATCTACAATAGACAAGGCCTTTTTTACTTTCATGGATCGTTCCTGCTGTTCGCCTTCGGGAACCCATAATTGTATAATGATCTCTGTCCAGGTGTTCAGCACACCACCGCAATCAACAGACGTAATGGGCGCCTGTTTAATTTCGGTAATATGGTATGCCGCGTCTACCAGTTTATCTTCGGCATATTGAAACTGGAGGTCAAGCCCGGGATGCTGTAACAGTTTCTCTTTAAATGTTGCCCAATTGATAGCTTCTACTTTGTTCATGATGGCTATATTTTATTATTGCAATATTGCGATTGATTGGTTTAAAAAATTTTAACAGCAGTTATTCACATCTTTATATGATGAGAACAACGCATTTAACTCCTTTTGTAAAATGCCCCATGCTTTAGGCTCTATACAATAGCAAACACTCACGCCCTCTATGGTACCCTGTATCAACCCCGCATTTTTTAATTCTTTAAGATGTTGCGAAATGGTGGGCTGTGCCAGTCCAAGCTCGTCGGCCAAATCACCACAGATGCAGGCCTTAGCTGCTATGATGTGCTGCAATATGGCAATACGTGCAGGGTGCGCTATGGCTTTTAACTGCACGGCCAGCTTGTTTTGCTCTTCGGTAAATATTTCTGTTTTGGTGATTCCCATAATATATATTGCAATATTACGATTAATGTCGATCCGGTCAAAATAATTTTTTTATTTAGGTGCCAGAAACTTTCCTTGATTATTGAATTTTGTTTTACCCTTGATCTCTCTGTTAAAACAGTCTGTCATCCTGAGGGACGAAGGATCTATTCGTAAACATGCATATTGCTTAAAAGATGCTTCTATTAATTATTGATTCTTTTGAAAAGACAAATTGTTAATAAGGGCATCATCCGGGCGTTGCCTTCGGCCCGGGCTATCCGCTCATACGCCTGCAGGCCTTAGGCGCAGGGCCGGTATCCGCTGCTATTCCTAACGCGGGGAGCAATTAGTGAATTAGTGATTTAGTGAATTATTGATTTTTGTCTGAACCTTGATTAACTCCGTTGAGGGCTACGCCGTTTATAGGATCAAAGGATTTACATGATTTCTTCATTACTCAATTAAATTAACTTGTCATCCTGAGGAACGAAGGATCTATTCTTAAATAGGCATATCGTTTAAATAGATGCTTCACTCCGCTCAGCATGACAAACATATTGTAAAAGATTCCCCTTCTTCCCCGTCAGCAGATAAGCTTTTGTCTGAACCATGATTAACTCCGTTGAGGGCTGCGCCGTTTATTGGATTTTAGGATTACCGGGATTTCTTTTGTTTTTTAGTCAGCAGATAAGCTTCGGATGAAAGCGGGCAGAACAATGTGGGCCTGTGCGGTTGTAAGGGCATTGCGAACCTTACCTGAAGCGTGGAGAATGAGCGAACGAAGTGGAGTAAGGTTTAGCAGCCCACGGTTCTGTCCGCTTTGCAGGGTAAAGGCCTTGTGCGGCAAAGAAGCATTTCTGCTGACAGCCGTTATTCGCAGTTATTTATTTTTATCGGTGCTCATTATCTCGCTACGCTCGGTCTGGTTACTTTTGAGGCGACAAAAGTAACTAGGCCCTCCAGCGGCCATGAGCGGGTATACGCCATGCAATCCACGGATTATCCTAAAGATATTGCTTGTTCGTTTCTCCTTAATGCCGCAATTCCCCTCTTTATCTATACTGCTCCTGGTATATTCAACAACAGATCCTTCGTTCCTCAGGATGACAAAAGAATTTCCCTAAACATGTATATCTATCAATTAAGTAGCGCTTTTTACATACAAAACACATTCTTTTGCCTAAACTTGCATTAATAACGCGCTGTTTCCTACAATAGCCCGCATAAAACATGAGTGAGGATTTTTACGAGCAAATTTTTAGCAAGCAGCAAAGGCTTGAGGCTGTGCCGTCGAACAAGGAGATCACCCGCTGGGCGCTCCAGGTAATTCATTTGCTATACCCGGAGCAAACGGGAAAGATATTTGCCGATATTGATGCCCTTAAGGCAGAATTTGCCCTGCTGGAGAATGAGCTGTGCCACATGATGGAAGTAACCAAAGGTTGCGACGATTGTGACAACAGAGAACGGGCCAGCCGGTTCTTTAAAGGTTTGCCAGAGCTGTTCAGGATATTGAATACCGATATTCAGGCCATTTTTACCGGCGATCCGGCAGCCCAAAGCGAGTTTGAAGTGGTACGTACCTACCCAGGCTTTTTAGCTATATCCATGTATCGCCTGGCGCATAGTTTGTATGTAGATCATGTGTCATTGATACCCAGGATACTCACCGAATACGCACACTCCAAAACAGGTATCGACATACACCCCGCTGCCGAGATAGGCGAGTATTTTTATATAGACCACGGTACCGGCATTGTGATAGGCGAAAGCGCCATTATTGGCAATCATGTAAAGTTATACCAGGGCATTACCCTGGGCGCGCTGAGCGTGGATAAAAGTATGGCCAATACCAAGCGCCACCCAACGGTGGAAGATCATGTGGTGATATACTCCGGCGCTACCATACTGGGAGGCGAAACCATTATTGGGCATAACAGTCTTATCGGCGGTAACGTGTGGCTTACTAAAAGCGTACCGCCATATTCAAGGGTATATCACACCCCAAGTCACCGGACACTGAAAAGTGATGAAGTGTGATTTTTAGAATAGTATCAAGTAGTTAGTATCAAGTATCAAGACAGGAATAGTATCAAGTAGCTAGTATCAAGTATCAAGACAGGGAAGTTGTATGAAAAAAGAAAAAAAGTCGTGATACTTGATACTAGCTACTTGATACTAAAATCATACAAAAAAAATTATGGCAGGCATTATTGATATAATAGGAAATACGCCCCTGGTTGAAATACAAAAGTTAAACCCCAACCCCAACGTAAAAATATACGCCAAACTGGAGGGTAATAACCCCGGCGGCAGCGTGAAGGACAGGGCATCGCTCAACATGATCCGCAGCGCTATGGAGCGTGGTGATATAAAACCCGGCACCAAACTCATTGAAGCTACCAGCGGCAATACAGGTATAGCCCTGGCGATGATAGCCCGCTTGTTTGGATTAGAAATTGAGCTCGTGATGCCCTCCAACTCTACCCGTGAGCGCACCTTAACCATGGAGGCCTACGGAGCCAAAGTGACCTTATTAGAGGGTATTGAGCTTTGCCGCGATTATGCCGAGGAAAAAGGCGCTACCGAAGGTTATTTCCTACTGAACCAGTTTGCCAACCCGGATAATTACGGAGCCCATATCAAAACTACCGGTCCCGAAATATGGCGCGATACCGATGGCAAGATTACTCATTTTGTAAGTGCCATGGGTACAACGGGTACTATTATGGGCTGCTCCCGCTATTTTAAAGACAAAAATAAAGACATACAGATCATCGGCTGCCAGCCTACCGAAGGTTCATCCATTCCTGGTATCCGCCGCTGGCCCGAAGCCTATCTGCCCAAAATATTTGATGCCAGCCGGGTTGACCGCATAATGGATATTTCCGAGGCGGAAGCTACCCAAATGGCCCGCGATATGGCCAAAGTGGAAGGCATATTTGCCGGCATGAGCAGCGGCGGCGCATTAGCCGGCGCCATCAAACTGGCTGCCGAGCTCAAAGAAGGCCTTATCGTATTTATCTGCTGTGACCGGGGCGACAGGTATTTGAGTAGTGATTTGTTTGGGTGATTGGGAGTTAAAATTTTGTCATCCTGAGGAACGAAGGATCTACTCGCCGATAGGCTTGTCGCATACCCGCTCTTGGCCGCGGGAGGGCCTTTACGTTTTTCGTTGTGGTTTGTTTTTTAAGGTACTCAAGAGGGCTTCGCCGTATGTGACCACAAAGTAACCAGACCGAGCGTAGCGAGATAATGAGCACCGATAAAAATAAATAACTGCGAATAACGGCTGTCAGCAGAAATGCTTCTTTGCCGCACGAGGCCTCTACCCTGCAAATCGGACAGAACCCGGGCTGCAATTATTTGCCCAACTTCGTTCACGCAAAGCCCCGCGCTTCTGCAAAACTTGCTATGCCCCGCAGCCGCACAAGCCCACCATTGTTCTGCCCGCTTTCGCCCGAAGCTTATCTGCCGATGGGGAAGAAAACTCACTAATTAAGAAGCTGACAGAAGAAGAGCCGTTGTTTTCAATCAATAATTCACTAAATCAGTAATTCAATAATTAAAAACCGCCACCAAATGCTACGGTAATTTTTCGTATATTTATATCAACAAACAGCCCGCTTATCTTTTCAGGAGATAAGCGGGCTGTTTGGTTAAGAGAAAAAAAGGTCAAAAACCGACTTGTTTTTTTAGTTTTTGATAGACAGTAAATAAATACTTTTTAAACACTTCAAAACCCGTCAAAAATTTGTTAAAAAGTGTTAAAATGGCGTTAAAAATTTGTTAAAGTAGCCAAAAAGCAGGCGTTTTTGCCCCGTTTTTGACTAAAAAAATGTTAAAATTAGTGGTTTAAAAAGTTTTGTTACTTCAGTTTCCTGGCAGTCACCCCTTCGTTGGTGATCTTCACTGGCTTGATGGTACCGTCGGTATCAAAATACATTTTGTCTATACACATCACCCGGTGATTGGCGTCTGTTTCGGTAAGCGGCCGGCGATGGTAAACAATGTACCATTCGTCGGTACCCGGTACGTTGATCACCGAATGATGTCCCGCGCCGGTGGCTATACTGGCATCCTGCTTTAAAATAGTGCCGATACGCTTAAATGGCCCGAATGGGGTATCTCCAATAGCATAAGCCACCCGGTAATCCGGGCCGGTCCAGCCGCCTTCGCTCCACATAAAGTAGTACTTGCCCTGGCGCTTAAACATCACGGGGCCTTCTACATAGCCTTCGGGGGTTATTTTCTTATAGGTTACGCCGTCGTCAAAAGGTTCAACACCTGTAAAATCGTTCTTTAGCTTCACAATGTTGCATTGGCCCCAGCCTCCATATATCATATAGTACTGGCCGTTATCATCCCGGAAAACAAACTGGTCGATAGGCTGAGCCTTGTTAATGATCTGATCGATAAGGGGTTTGCCGAGGTAGTCTTTGAATGGGCCTTCGGGTTTGTCGCTTACGGCCACGCCTATCCCGCCTTTTTCATTATTGTTCTGGATGTCGTTCGCGCCGAAGAAGATATAGTACTTGCCATCCTTTTCGGTAACGGCAGGAGCCCAAAGCGCACGTTTCACCCATTTAACCCCGCTGGTGTCAATAATGCGGGCATGTTTTGTCCAATGCACCAGATCTGGCGATGAAAAGGCATCCATAAAAACCTGCTCATTATATTTGGCCGAGTAGGTTGGATACAGCCAGTATTGGTGATTGAAAATTTTGGCTTCCGGATCGGCATACCAGCCTTCAACTACGGGATTTCCCGACGTTTTTTTGCTCTGTGCAAAAATGTTTAGTGTAGGCACCGTCAATGCCGCGCCTAATAGTATCTGCAAAACCAGCTTTGAAGCTACGCTCCTGTTCATTTTTGAGTATTGGTATTATTATTCTTTGGCCGCTTTTTATTAAAGCGCCTGTTGGGTTTCTTGTTCTTGTCGCTCTGGCCAGTGCCTGGGGTATGGGTTGGCTGAATAGCCGCGAGTTCATCGGGAAGGCCAACCAGGCGAATGGGACGCTCTATCAGTTGTTCAATGCTTTTTAATTTACGCTCATCGCGGTGATTTACAAATGTGATAGCAGTACCGGTAGTGGCAGCACGGGCTGTACGGCCAATGCGGTGAATATAATCTTCCGGGTCGCCGGGTACATCATAGTTGATCACCAGGTCGATACCCTCCACATCAATGCCGCGCGAAAGGGCATCGGTACCGATAATTACAGGCAGTTGCTTGTTCTTGAATTGTAACAATATTTCTTCGCGCTCGCGTTGCTCCAAATCGGAATGAAATGCGTTTGACTTGATGTTGATTGCCTTCAGTTCTTTATACAGTGCTTTTACGATCTCCTTACGGGATGCAAAAATGATGGTACTGGTATAAGCAGAATCGCGAAGGATAAGCTGTAGCAAAGGCGTTTTTTGCTGATCATGCAAACGATAGATCTGCTGATCGATACCTACGGCGGGTTGCGATAGGGCAATATTGATTTGCTCTGGCTCCTTCATAATAGCCTTGGCTAGCGCACGGATACGACCGGGCATTGTGGCCGAAAAAAGCAGTGTTTGCCTGTTTTTAGGCAGGTAGCTGATGATCTTTTTGATATCGTCAGAAAAACCCATGTCCAGCATTCGGTCGGCTTCGTCCAATATCAGGTGGGTAAGATGGTTCAGCTTTAAAACACCCGATGTAAGGTGGGCTATCAGCCGGCCGGGTGTGGCTATAATAATATTTACATTATTTTGAATGCCCCGGCGCTGCTGTTCATAAACGGCACCATCGCCGCCGCCAAATACGGCTATGGAGCTGATTCCTGTAAAATAGGCCAGCCCTTCAACCTGTTGGTCAATTTGTTGGGCCAGTTCGCGGGTGGGCGCCAAAACAAGGGCGCTGGTATGGTGCTTGTTGCTATTGCTGATGAAATTGAGCACGGGCAGCAAATAAGCCCCGGTTTTACCGGTGCCGGTTTGCGCGCAGGCAATAAGATCGTGGCCTTTTAAAACTACGGGTATGGCCATTTCCTGTATGGGGGTTGGGTTGTTGAACCCCATACTTTGTATGCCCTCGAATAATTGTTCGTTAAAATTGAAATCCTGAAACGTCACTATGTTCTACTTGGTGTGTTACGCAAGGTATAGATTTTTAGGACAATGAGCAAAGATTTTTGGAGCAAGGGTATATGGAGTAAGGATTTATGAAGTAAAGAACTTTTGGAGCAAGGATTTTTGGAGCAAGGAATAAGGGTTTTGAACAAAGATATATAGATTAAAGAGAAAGGATAAGGCAGGAATAGTAAAACAAATTTTCTTTACTCCCAAAGTCCTTATTCCTTGTTCCCAAAATCCTTACTCCCCTACGAGTGTATGTAGCTTTTTAACTGTTCAATAGTTTCCTGTTGCGACAGGATAGTTTCCTTAACCAGGTCATTGATAGAAATAATGCCGCATAGCGCATCATCAATAAATACGGGCAAGTAGCGGATATTGCTTTCGCTCATGATATGCATGCAGGTTTCGATGGAGTTATCGGGTAGTATGCGGGGCAAGCCGGTACTCATAATATCGCGCACCAAGGTTTCGTGGGATGATTTTCCCTTCAGGATCACCTTGCGGGCATAATCCCGTTCGGTAAGCAGACCGGCGTATTCGCCATCTTCCAGTATAACCACCGAGCCGATGTTTTCATCAGCCATTACTTTTAATGCTTCCAGAACTGATTTGCCGGCATCAATGGTAACTATGCGGCCGCCTTTGCGGGCAAGGATATTTGAAACTTTTATCATGGCACTGAGGTTAAAATGAAGAATTGGCTATAACCAAATATAATAAACAGAATTGAAAAACAAATGCAGTGGGGTTATAAATATCAACAATTCAGCATTTTATCATGGAATTGCCATCTCGTTCAGGTATAGTTAGCTTTTACGTTAGCTTGACACTGTTAAAAAAGAATAATATCTAATATTGCCCCCGTAATTTTTAACAGTATTTTAACATAGTGCGACTGGAAATTATTGATTTAGTCATTACTGCCGGTCAAAATAATACATACTACATTGATCAATCTTATACCCCACAAAACGCGTTTTAAAGGCAACATCAGCCATATCAATTTAATCCCTGCCTTAATAGTGATCTGCTGTCTCATTTGCCTTGGTTTACCAGGCAAATTAATGGCTAAAAGCACAACGCTTAAACAACCATATATAGCAGCGACTGATACCACAGCCGATTCTGTTCTATTAAAACGGCGGTTGATCAATAACGCGTTTGATGATATTTTTATACAAAACCTGCGGACATCCGAAGGCGGTAATGATTATTTTAACAAGATAAAGACCCAACTAACCGCCGATCTGGCGCCCAACTTTATCTTATTCCAAACCCCTAAATCGCGGTTTTTTGCCGTGTTTACAGCAAGGGTTAAAATACGTTTGCTGGCTTCACATGGAGCTCCGGTAAAATCGCCAAGCTTTATGCCGGGTGCTACTGTATTTTACAGGTTGAATGAGGATACTTATAAGCCGGAATTCCTATCGTTCGGTTACTCGCATCACTCCAATGGGGTAAGAGGGCCATCATTGAACCCCGACGGCAGTTTTAATCGCGACAGCGGCAAATTCACAACCAACTTTTATACCCTTACCTATTATACCGGCAAGCGCATTGATAAAAAGGACTTGATCATTAACCGTTACGATAATATAGCGCTTGAGGTACACGCCGGATTATTTGGCCTGGGCGTATCTGAAGGATTAAAGGATCACTACGGATTTATCAGGGTTAATGGCAGCCGCATGTATAATTTTGCCAAAGCGTATGATGATCCGTTGGAGAAAGGCAAAAAGGTGTATAAAAACTGGCAGCGTATCCGGTTTGACTTTACTTATATTGCCGACAAGTACGATAATTACTCGGCTGTTGATTTCAAGAAACGACTCAACGTAAGTTTGAAGTATTACTACCAGTTCCCTTTTATGCCAAGCACGGCATTTATGGTTGGTGGTGGTTACCGCGGGCAGGATGATTATAACCAGTTTTTTGAGGATAGTTACGGCTATGTGACCATTGGTTTGGCATCAGACCTATCATTCAATTTTGGTAAACATTAAGCCAAAAAAGGGAGTCATTTTTATATAACCATATTTTTACACGGCTATTCACAGCTGTTTGTAATTTATTTTTCATATAATCGTTTTAGCATTGAAAAAAAGCAGATATATTTAGCCCAACCTAATGGTATATCTTAATTAAATCTAAAACATTTATAATGAAAAAGACCCTTTTGAGCCTTATGGCTATTCCTGTGCTTCATTTCACGGTATCGGCCCAATCCAAAGGCTTTAAACCTTTATTTGATGGTAAAACAACCACCGGTTGGCATACCTATTTAAAAACAGGTTCTGGTGCATGGAAAGTTGTTGACGGCGCGTTACAGCTTGATCCAAAAGCCGAGGGCCAGGGCGACCTGGTTACTGATGGTGAATACGAAAATTATGAACTGAAACTGGATTGGAAAATATCCGAAACAGGCAACAGCGGAATTATTTTTGGTGTGCACGAAGACCCTAAATTTAACGAAACTTACCTTACCGGTATCGAAATGCAGGTATTGGATAACGCCAAAGCCAGCGACAACAAAAAAGCAAATCACCTTGCGGGCTCTTTATATGATATGAAGGCCCCTTCTGCAGATGTAGCTAAACCTGCCGGCGAATGGAATGCCGTAGTATTGCGTAAAAAAGATGGTCATCTAACTTTTTGGTTAAATGGGACTAAAATAGTAGAAACCGAAATTGGCAGCGACGAGTGGAAAGAATTACTGGCCAACAGTAAATTCAAAAACTGGACTGATTTTGCCAAATATCCAAAAGGTCATATCGCGCTGCAAGATCACGGTCACGACGTTGCATTCCGCAATATTTACATCAAACAGTTATAATATTTAAAAATGATTATGTTGTAACGCTTTGCGTTCGATATATTTATGCCATAAAACCAAATAAATGCAAATGCATGCCTGCGCGTGCATTTTTCTTCTCGTAACAGAGGATACACCTGATATTATATGAGCGATCTACAAATCAAGAAATCAGCAGAAACTTACGATGTGGTCATTGTAGGTTCGGGAGCTGGTGGCGGTATGGCTGGTTATGTGTTAGCCAATGCCGGTGTAAAAGTTTTAATGCTTGAGGCCGGAGCCTATTTTGACCCTGCCAAAGATTCACAACAATTAAAATGGCCATGGGAATCGCCACGTCGTGGCGCGGGTACTACCCGTCCTTTTGGCGACTTTGACGCTGCTTACGGCGGTTGGGAATTGGAAGGCGAACCTTACACAACAAAAGACAAAACCGAGTTTTACTGGTTCCGCTCACGTATGCTGGGCGGCCGTACCAATCACTGGGGCCGTATTTCATTAAGGATGGGGCCGCATGATTTTAAAGCTAAAGATGGCCTTACAGATGATTGGCCGATCACTTATGATGAAGTAAAGCCTTACTATGATAAGGTTGACCGCATGATTGGTGTTTATGGCACCAAAGAAGGTTTGGAGAATGAACCTGATGGCATCTTTTTACCACCTCCAAAGCCAAGGCTGAATGAATTGTATATTAAACAAGGTGCTATAAAAGCGGGTGTAACTACTATTGCTGGCCGTGGTTCGGTTTTAACCGAAGCCTTGCCTGGTAACAAAGATCGTGGCGCATGCTTTTTCTGTGGACAATGCGGTCGTAGTTGTAAAGTATACGGCGATTTTTCGGCATCATCATGTTTGGTTATCCCTGCTGTAAAAACGGGTAACTTAAAGGTGATCACCAACGCGATGGTTCGTGAGGTGTTGACTAATAAAGAAGGTTTGGCTACAGGAGTATCATACATCAGTAAAGAAGATATGCAGGAATACCAGGTTAATGCCAAAACGGTAGTGCTTGGTGCCAGCGCCGGTGAATCAGCTCGTATCCTGTTGAACTCCAAATCAGCAGCCCATCCAGGCGGTTTAGCCAACAGCAGCGGTGTTGTTGGGCGCTATCTGCATGATTCAACCGGATCAAGCGCCGGTGGTTTCCTGCCGCAACTGATGGATCGCAAACGCTACAATGAAGACGGTGTAGGTAGTGTGCATATCTACTCGCCATGGTGGCTGGATAATAAAAAACTCGATTTCCCGCGTGGTTATCACATCGAATACGGTGGCGGCTTACACATGCCATCATACGGTTTTGGTGGTGGTATCCATAACATGAATGGCGCGGTGCCAGATCGTAACGGTAAAAAGAAAGAGGCTGGTGGTTACGGCGCATCATTGAAAGATGATTACCGTCGTTTTTATGGTACCCAGTTTGGCATGGCCGGTCGGGGTACTGCTATAGCCCGCTATGATAACTATTGTGAAATTGATCCTAATGTAGTTGATAAGTATGGTATCCCAGTATTGCGTTTCCATTACAAATGGGCCGATGATGAGATCAAACAAGCCAAGCACATGCAGGATACCTTTCAGGAAATTATGCATAATATGGGCGCCATCTACGGTCCTCCACAAGGGGCTGATACCAATTACGGCTTAGAAGCACCGGGTAAGATCATCCATGAAGTAGGAACCATACGTATGGGTGACGATCCTAAAAAATCGGCGCTGAATAAATGGTGCCAGGCACATGATTGCAAAAACCTGTTTGTGGTTGATGCCGCTCCGTTTGTACAACAAGGCGATAAAAACGCGACATGGACTATCCTGGCCCTGTCTATGCGTACTGCCGAATATATTTTACAGGAAAGAAAAAAATTAAACGTTTAACAAGCCCCAATAAAATTAGTTATGAACAGACGTGACTCCCTAAAAGCTATAGGCTTTGGTACACTCTCAGCAGGATTATTACTGGAAGCCTGTAAAACCGATACTAAAAAAACAGGTGAAGAAGCTGCATCCACTCCTGCGGCGCCCGAAGCCGGTCGCCAACCGTTTGAGGTTGAACGCGATAAAAAGCTGAACGCCGATAAATTCTTTACCCCTGCAGAAATGGCTACGATAACCGTATTGGTAGATATAATTATCCCCAAGGACGAAAAATCTGGCAGCGCGACAGATGCCAAAGTGCCTGATTTTATTGAATTTATTGTAAAAGATATGCCTTATCACCAAACGCCTTTGCGTGGTGGTTTGCGCTGGCTCGATCTGCAATGCCTCAATCGCTTTGGTAAAACATTTACCGATAGCAGCCGCGCGCAGCAGATAGAGGTGATTGATGATATAGCTTACCCAGCTAAAGCAAAGCCAGAAATGGCCCAGGGTGTGGCATTCTTTAACCGTATGCGCGATTTGACAGCGTCGGGCTTTTTTACCAGTGAAATGGGTGTTAAAGATATCGGCTATGCAGGTAATGCTCCGGGGAAATGGACAGGAGTTCCTGCAGACATACTGAAACATTACGGTATGGAGAATGTATAAAAGCATCAGACAATAGATAAATGAAACGCCGGGTGATAAAATAGTCCGGCGTTTTTTTATGATTAAGATAAATTTTTTTGCCTTTAAGTAAAACTCTAAATAATTGATAATTAAATGTTTAACGGGTATTGCGGACTTGAATTATCATTATTTTGTCAATTAGTGGTGGGTTAATATACCATTTCGGCAATTTGATACGTTTATCTACTTTGTAGGTTCACACCTGCAAATAGTGATAAGGTTTAGGTTTAAAGCCCCCAAGCAGCGAGTGCAAGGGGGCTTTTATTTTACATCGGATTTTATCGTCGCACTTAATAATAAAAATGCTTTATTTGCCTCAGGGAAATGTAAGAAGGTCACCATTCCGACGACTTTTAATTACCGTTTGAGTTTCAAATTTAATTATATACATGAGCGATCTGAGAAAGAAGTTGCATGACGCATGCGTAAATTATGTACGCAAAAGCATGGATGCGGCCGAGTTGGGAATCAAAGAGGCACAAAAGGCATCAAACGAAGATACCAAAAGCAGCGCCGGGGATAAGTATGAAACCGGCCGGGCTATGATGCAACAGGAAACCGACCGTAATTTAACCCAACTGAACGAAGCCAATAAATTAATGGTGGCTCTTAAACGGATCAGTGCCAATGGTACAAGCATTAAAGCCGAAATCGGCAGCGTGATCACGACGAATAATGGCAGTTTTTACCTGGCTATAAGCGCCGGAATCATTTCAGTTGACGGGAAAAACTATTTTGCGGTGTCGCCGGCCTCCCCTATTGGTGTCCTGCTCGCGGGTAAAGCAGTGGGTGACAGTTTCAGTCTCAATGGCAAACCTTATATCATTGAGGCTGTAAATTAGGCGATTCGGCTCAAATCGCACAGGTGTTTCGAGGAAACCTTTAACGCAAATGAGTATTATTTTGTTTTGGTTAAATGATATTTTAATTATTAAAAAAAATAAAAACGTTCATTCACAAATTCTTGCAGTAATCATCAAATATCTATTACTATATTTGATGTTAACAAAACGAGGCAAGTAAAAAAAGAACCTTGCTATTATAAATTAAAAATTGATGAACATATTTGCAGGAAGTCTTCCTTTTCAATTAGAGGAAGCCGATTTAAAAGAGCTTTTTGAAGCGTACGGTGAAGTAAGCACCGTAAAAATAATTATTGACAGGGAATCCGGAAGAAGCAAGGGTTTCGGATTTGTTGAAATGCCTGATGATGAGGCTGCCCAATTAGCTATTACCGGCTTAAATGGCTCTGAAGTTAGAGGTCGTTCAATTGCTGTAAGCCAGGCCGAAGAGAAAAAAGCGACTGACCGCAGAGGCGGCGGTGGTTACGGTGGTGGTAACCGCGGCGGTGGTGGCGGCTACGGCGGTGGAAACCGTGGCGGTGGCGGCGGCTACTCAAAAGATAGTAACAGAGGCGGCGGCGGTGGCCGTTGGTAAAATTATAAAATAGAATAGAACACCGGGGCTACATTACCCGGTGTTTTATTTTAAAAATACTGTCTGCGGCTCGTTGGGGATTATTTTTAGCGGCTGGTAAATCTGCCGGCAGTATATACTTATACATAAAATTAATCATCGGGTCTTATTTGTGTTTGTGATATCTCAGCAAGAGATTCATTAGTTTGCTGCTCAGCAAAATATTTGATAACACTCTCATCCTCCTTTTTTTGTTACCAGCGATGTAAAACATTTGTTGCCTGTGGTTGCTTTTTATTAAAAATAGTTAACTTAACATCATATTAAGCCTGTTTTTTATGGAAAGCAAAGAAAGCGCTATCATCCCGGCAATTGAGCCGTATGTAGAGGATAGCTCCAGGAGAAATTTTCTTAAACAATCATCATTATTAACAGCTGTTGCACTCACTCCTGAAATAGCCGCGAAAGCAGCTGGTTTGCATCTGAATGAGGAGATCGCCGCTGTTTTTGAAAAAATGCCTTTAAAAATGGAGGTGAACGGCAAATCCCGGATACTTTCTGTGGAGCCGCGCGCAACTTTGTTAGATATATTGCGCGAGCAGTTGGAGCTAACAGGTACCAAAAAAGGGTGTGACCATGGTCAATGCGGTGCTTGTACCGTGCATGTAGATGGCAGGCGGGTTAACTCCTGCTTAACCCTGGGTGTAATGATGAATGGCAAAAAGATCACCACGATTGAAGGTCTGGCGCATGGCGATCAATTGCATCCCATGCAGGAGGCTTTTATAAAACATGATGGTTTTCAGTGTGGTTATTGTACTCCTGGGCAAATCATGTCGGCGGTAGCCTGTATCCGCGAAGGGCATGCTGGTTCAGAACATGAAATACGAGAATATATGAGCGGGAATATTTGCCGCTGCGGAGCCTATCCCAACATAGTTAATGCCATACAGGAAGTTAAAAATGGAGGGCAGGAAGTATGAAGCAATTTCAATATGTTCAACCGGCTACCAGGCAGGCCGTATTGGAGGCAATTAATAAACCAGGGACAAAAATAATTGCAGGTGGTACTAATCTTGTCGACCTCATGAAACGTGGTGTTACTGCTCCCGATAAATTGGTTGATATTAATCACCTGCCACTAAAAAATATAACAGTAACCCCCCATGGATTATATATTGGTGCGCTGGCTTTAAACAGTGTGGTTTCCGAAAATAAGCAGGTTATTGAAAAGCAACCGCTTTTAGCCATGGCGCTCAAATCGGGAGCATCTCCGCAGTTGCGTAATATGGCCACTGTGGGAGGTAACATGATGCAACGCACGCGATGTGGTTATTTTTATGATACCGCGATGCCCTGCAATAAACGTGTGCCGGGTTCCGGATGTGGGGCTTATGAAGGTGTTAACCGGATGCATGCCATATTTGGCGCCAGTTCGCAATGTATAGCGGTACATCCCAGTGATATGTGCGTGGCTTTGGCCGCCCTGGATGCTGTCGTGATTGTTGCGGGAAAAAAGGGAGAACACCGCGTGCCTTTTACCGAATTTCACCGCCTGCCTGGCGATCATCCCGAAGCTGACAATAACCTGGCTCCTGGCGAACTGATCACCGGTATAGAAATTCCAGATAATAACCTGGCAAAAAACAGCTACTATTTGAAAGTGCGCGACAGGCAATCATATGCTTTCGCCCTCATATCGGTTGCTGCGGCTTTGGATATTAAAAACGGGATCATACAAAATGCGCGCCTGGCTATGGGCGGTGTGGCTCATAAACCCTGGCGATTGTTTGATGCTGAAAAATCACTCATTGGTAAAAAAGCTTCGGAAGAGAGCTTTCAGCAAGCGGCTCAACTGGCTATGCAAGGCGCTAAAGCTTACGGGTATAATTCTTTTAAATTAAAACTGGCCCCGGCAAGCATCACCGAGGCTTTAAAACATGCCGCAGGTTTAGTTTAATATCCTATGGAAAAAGCGATCAATATGAACAGGCCTTCATTATCAGATGGGATGAGCCGGATAGACGGACGGTTAAAAGTTACCGGAGCCGCCAAATACTCTGCCGAATATGCTGTAGAAGGATTGACCTATGGAGTTTTAGCAGGCAGTACTATAGCTAAAGGCACCATTACTGCTCTTGATACTAAAGCCGCTGAACGGGCTCCAGGTGTATTGGCGGTGGTCACCTATCTTAACGCGCCAAAAGTTCCGGGTTTTCAACCTGACCAAAAAGGTATAAGGGCGCAGTTAAAAGTATTTAATGACGATAAGATATTTTACAACGGGCAACCGATAGCCCTGGTTATCGCCGATACTTATGAACGAGCCCTGTACGGGGCATCGCTGGTTAAAGCAACGTATAACAAAGAGGAGCATCAAACCAGTTTAACCGACAATTTTGGTAAAGGATTCCCGCCGCGCGGCGATGGTTTATATAAACGTGGTACCGAAGATGCCTGGAAATCGGCTCCGATAAAGTTGGAACAGGAATATATTGTGCCTACCAATACGCACAACCCTATGGAACTGCATGCCATTATTGCCCGCTGGGATGCCGATGATAAAATTACCGTTTGGGATAAAACGCAAGGGGTTAAAGCTACCCAGCGCGATATCTCGCAGCTGTTTAAGGTACCGCTTGAAAACGTACAGGTAAACTCCCGGTTTGTGGGCGGTGCTTTTGGCAGCGCGCTGCGCACCTGGCCGCATGAAATTGTAGCCATATTGGGCGCTAAAGCGGTTAAGAAGCCGGTTAAACTGGTACTTAGCCGCGCAGATATGTTCACCTCTGTGGGATACCGCCCGCACACCTGGCAAAAAGTAGGTATCGGCGCTACTGCTGATGGTAAACTTACGGGAATTACCCATCAGGCTTACGGACAAACATCACCCTATGAAAATTTTACCGAGGGCGCTGTCAATGTAAGTCAGAGTATGTACGCATGCCCCAATGTGAATACCAAATATAATTTAGTGGCCCTTAATGTAGGCACACCAACCTGGATGCGTGGCCCGGGCGAGGCTACGGGTTCATTCGCGCTGGAATCGGCACTGGATGAGCTTTCTTATGCTTTAAACATAGACCCTATCGAGATACGAATTCGTAATTATGCCGAAACTGATCCGGAAAATGGGAAGCCATTTTCAAGTAAGCATTTAAAAGAAGCCTATCAGCTTGGCGCCGACAGCATTGGCTGGAGCAACCGCAAACAACAGCCCGCATCAGTAAAAAAAGATGGTTGGTTTGTAGGTTACGGCATTGGTTGCGGTATGTTTGGTGCCTACCGGAGCGGTGCTGTGATCAAAGCAACCCTAAAAGCCGATGGCACATTGCATTTACAAAGCGCGGTAAGCGATATCGGCCCCGGAACAGGTACGGCTATGGTATTAATCGCGGCCGAACAATTGGGTATACCGGCAGATAAGATCAGCTTTGAAAACGGAGCTTCCGACTTACCACAGGCACCTACACAAGGAGGCTCGGCTACAACAGCAAGCGTGGGTTCAGCGGTGTACAAGGCTTGTGCCGACTTAAAAACAGAGTTTCAAAAATTAACAGGTAACAACACGAATGATAAACCCGATTACGCGCAAATATTGAAGCAGCATAATCTGCCATCAGTAGAAGTTACTTCCAAATCAGATGGTGGCGAAGGCCGGGATAAGTATTCGATGAACTCCTGGTCGGTACACTTTGTTAAGGTATTGGTGAACGCTTTAACAGGTGTAGTGAAGATAGATAAGGTTACTTCTGTTGCTGATTGCGGTACCATCATCAGTCCTAAAACCGCCCGCAGTCAGATTGTAGGCGGAGCTATTGGTGGTATAGGCATGGCCCTGATGGAAGAAGCGATTATAGACCATCGCTACGGTCGTTATATCAATAACAACTATGCCGATTATCATGTACCAGTGAATGCTGACATCCCGCAGATAGATGCCCTGTTTGTAAATAAACCCGACCCTATCCTGAACCCGATGGGCTCAAAAGGCATGGCCGAAATAGCCCTGGTAGGCATGGCCGCCGCGGTAGCCAACGCGGTTTATAATGCTACTGGTAAAAGGGTAAGAGAATTACCCATAACACCTGATAAGGTAATAGGGTAAGATGGTTGGTAATTTTATTTTCATAACCACACAACCAGAATTGCTTAACAACGTATTGTTATTGTATCATATATACTACTAACACTAAAAAAAACGTCTATGAAAAAATTAACTCTTTTAGCTTTATTTATTTGCCTTGGTGTTGTTGCTTTTGCACAGCGCAGGGTAGTTTGCTGTAGCAAACCCTCGGCAACAAGGCAGTTTGCCATGCTGGCCTCCAGCGAAAAATTCAGGGCTGCCCACAAGAATCCATTGCCTATTCACTTTCAAAGTTCTATTGGTACAGCTATCACTTATAAAACCGCTGATGGTAAAGAGTCAACCGCTTATTTACTGAAAGCTAAAAAGGCCACCAATAACTATATCCTGGTGATACACGAATGGTGGGGCTTGAATGATTTCGTAAAAAAAGAATCTGAAAAGATCTACAATGATCTGGGTAATGTTAACGTGATCGACCTTGATCTTTATGATGGTAAAGTTGCCAGCACAAAAGAAGAAGCAGGTAAATTTATGCAAGCCGTAAATGAAGATCGCGCGAAAGCTATTATCAACGGAGCCATTGCTTATACTGGTACTAAAGCGCGCATTGCTACCATTGGCTGGTGTTTTGGTGGCGGCTGGAGTTTGCAAACCAGTTTACTGGCAGGTAAAAAAGCTGCTGGCTGTGTAATGTATTATGGCATGCCCGAGCAGGATGTTAACCGCTTAAAAACATTGAATGCCGACGTGTTGGGTAACTTTGCCAATAAAGACCAATGGATAAACCCTAAAGTAGTGGGCAAATTTGATGCGGACATGAAAAAGGCAGGTAAAAAACTGTACCTGCATCAATATGATGCCGATCATGGATTTGCAAACCCAAGTAATCCCATTTATGACAGCAACGCTACCAAAGACGCGTACGCTAATACCATCGCTTTTTTGAAAGCACGGCTGAAATAAACAAAACATATCATATAATGTGATGTTATACCGGGCAAGTGAAAAGCTTGCCCGGTTTTTTTGTAACATTGCATAAAATTTACCTTTGACTACTTCTACAAAAAAAATAATATCCATTTCGCTTAAAGCGGCCGTACTGGTCATGGCCGGCTGGTATATATACCATCAGTTTTATAAAAAGAATGACGATCTTAAACAGTTTGAGGCCTTAACTGCTCAGATAAACAGTACCCATGTGTTTATAACTATGGGGATAGTGGTTTTGTTAATGGTGGTTAACTGGGTGCTGGAAGCGTTCAAGTGGCAATATCTGGCGAAAAGATTGGTGGATATCTCTATTTGGCAATCAATAGAAGCTGTTTTTTGTGGTCTTACCTGGGCTATTTCCACACCAAACCGGGTGGGCGAATATGGTGGCCGGGTTATGTTTTTGCCCAATCGCAAGCGTATACATGGCGTTTTTGCTATGGCGGTAGGCGCTTTTGGGCAAATTATTATGACCAACCTTTTGGGCCTGATAGCCATTGTATGGCTTTTCTATAATTACATTCCGGTGAGTGCCTGGTTATTTGCTTTGATCGTTCTTATATCGGTATTGACGCTTGCTATATTGTTCATCTGTTTTTTTCATATCAAAGGCATCATTAATTTGATTAACCGGATAGCTTTTCTCCGGAAATATCACCGTTTTTTTGATATCATGGGCAGGTACAAAAAGCCCGAACTTGTGCGTATCCTGGCATTCAGCATGGCCCGTTATATAACGTTTACTGTTCAATACTGTATCGTATTTCACCTGCTTATTCCACAGTTCGCGTTTTTTCCAATGGTGATGATGCTGTTTGTTTATTTCTTTGTAACATCGGCTGTTCCTTCACTCGACCTGCTCGATGTGGGTGTGCGTAGCTTCACCGCCTCGCACTTGTTTGCCTATGTAACCGACCAAAAAATAGCTATTATTGCAGGCGTATCGTCAATATGGCTCATCAATTTAATTATTCCGGCCATTATTGGGTCTTTATTTGTTTTTAAACTCAAATTCTTTGATCGCACTGCATAGTTTTGTTTCGCTGTTTTTAACAGGCATTTACCTGCTACTGGTAATTTATTTGATACGTGGCTGGGGCAGAGTAAAGGTTACCCCGGTAAAAAGCACATCTTTTCAAACCAAGGTTACCATATTAATAGCGGCCCGGAACGAAGAAGAGCGGATCAGCCTGACTATTGAAGATGTTTTGGCCCAGGACTATCCCAAGCACCTTTTTGAGGTGATCATTGTTGACGATCACTCCACAGACAATACCGCGGCTATTATCAGCAGTTATGCCGATCAAGGGGTTAAATTGTTGCAATTACAGGAGGAACGCGCGCTTAACTCCTATAAGAAAAAAGCAATTGCCGAAGCTATCAAATTATCTACAGGCGAGCTCATGGTTGCTACCGATGCCGATTGCCGCATGGGGCCGGCCTGGTTATCATCTATTGTGGGTTACTACGAAACGAATGACCTGGTTATGGTATCATCGCCGGTAACGTATTTTGAGGAACGCTCTTTATTTGAGCTGATGCAGACCCTGGAGTTTGGTTACTTAATTGGTATTGGTGCTGCGTTTATTGGCAATGGCAGGGCGTCAACCTGTAACGGGGCTAATTTTGCCTATCGTAAAGATGTGTTTTATGAGGTAGGTGGTTTTGCCGGTATCGACGATCTGGCGTCAGGTGATGATGAGTTACTATTGCAAAAAGTAGCCGAACGTTATCCAGGCAGGATCGGGTTTTTAAAACAAACCGAAGCCGTGGTATATACCCACGCCAAACATACGTTACAGGAGTTTATGCAGCAAAGGCGCCGCTGGGCTTCCAAATCAACTAAATACAAGGATAAAAAAGTGGTGGCCTTTGGCTTATGTATCTGGCTATTTAATGTTTCGTTATTGGTTAACGCGGCATTAGGTTTTTACGACCTGTACTTTTTGAAACTTTTCCTGGTTCAGTTTTTACTAAAATATCTGTTCGAAATCCTCTATCTGCTGCCTATAACTACGTTTTTCAGGCGTACCTACCTGGTAAGCTTGCTTATTCTGCTCATTCCTTTGCATATAGTTTACTTCGTGGTAATTGGGCTCATGGGCAATAATCATAAATACCTGTGGAAAGGCAGAGTGGTGAAATAACAAACCTGTGTAAAGATTAATTTCCCTGTTTGTTAATTGTGCCTATTTAAGCGATATTTAGCCGAAAGCAGCATAACTATTGGCAGATCCTACTCCATCCGAACGTACCTGGCAGGCGTTTAAACACAATAAAGTGGCCGTTGCCGGGCTTGTTTTTATTATACTTACCTTATTGGTAGCTATTTTGGGTTATTTAATTATGCCCGATCAGAGTCCGCATGCCAATAACATGACCATACAGTTGAGTATTAAAAAGCCGGGATCTTCTTTTATGATGCTACAGGTACGCAAAAGCGAGCCGGTTGATACCGATGGTTTCTTTACCCGGATGTTTTTTGGTCAACCATCATTTTACCGGGATATCCCCATTACCGGTTACCATTTTGCGCAGGACTCCATCATTGTAAATGAATACATTGGCGATGAGGATAAACCGGAAAGGAAAGCCTACAATATTTTTGAGGTAGTAAATGGAGTTAAATCGCGGTACCATTATGGTAAGGATCTGTTGGCTCCGGGTATTTCGACCAATAAAAGTAAAGAGATATATAAACGTTTTAAAGATAAGATCGTGGCCGATCAGATAATTACCCGCACCTTTTGGCTGGGTACTGATATTTATGGGCGCGATATGTTAAGCAGGATGTTGTTGGGCACCCGTATATCACTGGCAGTGGGTTTGATGTCGGTACTGATCAGTATGTTGCTTGGGGTAACCATCGGTGCTATTGCTGGCTACTTTGGGGGTTGGATAGATGCTTGCCTCAGTTGGTTGATGAATATATTATGGTCTTTACCTGCCTTATTGCTAGTGATTGCCATATCATTTGCCTTAGGTAAAGGGCTATGGCAAATATTTATAGCGGTAGGTTTATCCATGTGGGTTGAAGTTGCCCGTCTGGTACGCGGCCAGGTGATGGGTTTAAAACAAGTAGAGTATATTGAAGCCGCCAGGGCACTGGGTTTTAATAATACCCGTATTATCACCAGGCATATTTTACCCAATATAACAGGGCCTATCCTGGTGCTGGCATCATCCAATTTTGCATCGGCTATACTGCTCGAGGCGGGGCTTAGCTTTTTAGGCTTTGGCGCTCAACCACCCATGCCTACCTGGGGCGGAATGATAAAAGAACATTATGGCTATATTGTCATGAACTCGGCGTACCTTGCCATCATTCCGGGTTTGGCTATTATGCTGTTGGTGTATGCTTTTAACCTGGTTACCGTAGGTTTGCGCGATGCCTTCGATATAAAATCACAAAGTACACGCATTTGAAAATATTTTTTTACTTTAGTCTGTGACTACTAATAACAGATGCAATATATAGACGATAGTTCTGGTGAAGATGAATTAATCAGCTTGTTGCTCAAAAGACAGTCGGAGTTAAACTCCCTGTTAGAGATTACCCGGGCAATTAATAAAAACACCGCCACTCCTATACTCATACAAATGCTCGAAGTGATTTTGCAGAGTTATCTGCAGGTGGGTAAGCTTCGCTTTTTTATCGAGAAGGAGAATAAATTTGTCTGTATTTCCAAATATGGCGGCGAGATCGAGTCGGCCATCTTGCTGAGCCGGGCCTGTAACAAATTAAGTAAGATCAAATCGCCCGTTGCTATAACTGATCATCACGATCCCCTGCTTCAAAAATATAATTACTTTATCCCTATACATCACAAAAGCAAGGTTTTAGCTTATGCCCTCATTGGCGATTTTAACACCTCTGGCGAGATGCTTAACAACGACCTGAACTTTATTCAAACGTTGATGAATGTGATCATTGTGGCGCTGGAAAATAAAAAGTTGTTCCGGGAACGTTTGCAATCAGAGCGTTTTCAGCGTGAGATGGAGCTGGCTGTTGAAGTGCAAAATATGCTGATCCCCTTGCGCATGCACAAGGATGATAGTGTGGAGATCGGTGCCAAGTACCTGCCGCACCAAAATATCGGCGGTGACTATTTTGACTTTATCCGGCTGAACGAAAATGAGTTTTTGTGGTGCATTGCCGATGTATCAGGTAAGGGTATTTCGGCGGCATTGCTTATGGCCAATTTTCAGGCCAGCCTGCATGCCTGGGCGGCGGTAGAAGAAGACCTGACTAATATTATCGATCGCCTCAATAAAATAGTGCTGAGCAATACTAAAGGAGAAAGGTTTATAACCCTATTCCTGGCCCGGTATAACGAAAAGAAACGCAAGCTCAATTATATCAATGCCGGTCATAATCCGAGCATTTTGTACTCAGACGGAGAAGCCATTCCGTTAAAGTTAGGCACCACCATGATTGGTGTTTTTGAAGAGCTGCCGTTTTTAAATGAGGGAGAAATTGATATGGAGCCCGGTAGTTTGATATTTAACTACACCGATGGCCTCATGGATTTTGAAACCATCAACACCAAGATCTGGAATGAGGACAAACTGCTTGATTTTATAAAAGCCAACGGGCACTTATCGCCCGATAATTTGAATGACTCCCTCCTGGAACATTTGAACCATGTAGTTAAAAGCAAATCCATTGATGATATTACCCTGCTTACTTTAAGGATTTTTTAAATATAGTATCAAGTAGTCAGTATCAAGTATGACGGCAGCTGCATTCCTTTAAAACGTCTACAGGAAAATCTTGATACTTGATACTAGCTACTTGATACTTTCCCATATTTCTTATATTTGTCTATATGTTATCAGCCAGATACCAGTATGATTTGATTGAGGCGGGATGTGATGAAGCCGGGCGTGGCTGTTTGGCGGGACCTGTGTTTGCTGCCGCGGTAATACTCCCTCCCGATTTTGACCATCATTTACTGAACGACTCTAAACAGCTATCTGAAGAGATAAGGTATCAGCTGCGTGGCGAGATTGAGGAAAAAGCTATTGCTTTCGCCGTGGCTTCTGTTGACAACCTGGAGATCGACCAGATCAATATTTTAAATGCATCGTTCCTGGCCATGCACCGGGCTATTGAAAAATTGCATTTAATGCCCCAGTTTTTAATTATCGACGGTAACCGCTTTAAAAAATACCCCAACATCCCGCATGAATGCATCATCAAGGGCGATGGTAAATTTTTCAGCATAGCCGCAGCCTCAATTCTGGCCAAAACCTACCGGGATGATTATATGTTGCAGATAGCGGCCGATCACCCTGAATATGACTGGCATAGCAATAAGGGTTACCCTACAATTAAACATCGCGAAACGGTAATGAAGATAGGCTATACACCATATCATCGTCGTACTTTTCGTGTAACCGATCCGCAGTTAAGTATTTTTTAACGATGGCTTTGATTCCGGCATTCAGGTTGGTATTTTTGCACCAAACCAGGAATCCATTGAAACCATCATGAGCTAAAGGTTCACAAACCGAAATGAGTAAAACGGCTCATGATAGCTTCATTGTCATTAAAAAACAATTTGCCCTGATGAAAATCCTTATTTTAACTCACCGAGTGCCGTTTCCGCAAAACGGAGGCTATGCCATTGTGGTATGTAATACCATAAAAGGCCTGGTTGCGCTTGGACATAAGGTATCGCTGGTGGCTTTAAATGCCCAAAAATACAATGGTAACCCGCAAGAGGTGACGGATGACCTGCTGACTAAAATAAATTATACTAGCTACAATATCGATATCAGTATATCCATGCTCGATGGACTGGTAAACCTGATAACAAAAAAATCAAACGATATTGACCGGTACTATGATGCCGAGTTTGAAAAATTGCTGATACGCGAGCTTCGGCAAACAGCCTATGATATTATTCAGTTCGAGGGTTTGTTTGTAACGCCCTATTTGGCGGCTATCCGTAAACACTCCAGGGCTAAACTGGTTTATCGCTCGCATAATATCGAACACCAGGTATGGGAACGATTGGCGCAGCAAAAAAGTGATCTGTTTAAAAAATGGTATCTGCGTATGCTGGCCCGGCGGGTAAAGGACTATGAGTTGCAGCAGTTGAATAAAGTTGATGCCATTGCCGTTTTTACAACCGAAGATAAAAACACCATTCTGTCATACGGAACCTCCATCCCGGTCGAAATATTCCCAGTAGGGATTGATCTTACCCAGTATCAGCCCGATTTTGAGAAAACGGAATTTCCCAGTCTGTTTTTCCTGGGATCATTGGACTGGCTGCCTAACCGTGAAGGTATAGAGTGGTTTATTGATCATTTTCACAAGGATTTGACCGATGGTGATCTGCGTGTAAAGTTTTATGTTGCCGGCCATAACATCCCCGAGCGCTTTGATGATTACGAAGTAATGGGTAAAATATTTATTCAGGGCGAAGTTGACGATGCCTTTGAATTTGTAAACAGCAAAGCCATTATGATTGTACCGCTGTTATCGGGTGGAGGCATGCGGGTGAAAATTGTAGAGGGGATGGCTATGCAAAAATGTATCATTTCCACATCCATTGGTGCCGAAGGTATAAACTTCGAGAATGGCACCAATATTATTATAGCTAATGATCAGGATGAGTTTTATAATGCTATTGAGCGTTGTATCACCGATGAGGAATATTGCCGTACCATAGGCACAAACGCCCGAAAGTTGGTTGAACAGCAACACAATGTAAATGCGGTAACGCATGATCTGGCACAGTTTTACGAAAAACTAACCCCCTTTTATCAGGGTTAAGCGCTTTAAAATCAACATTGACCGAGTGTTAGCTATGCTCGAAAATTCAACCCTCATCAATCTCTCAAAATTCCCGTCAGAATAATTACTTTTGCGGCATAAACGTTAACGATGAAGAACACTGCCTTAACAGATACACACATTAAAGCCGGTGCCAAAATGGTGCCCTTTGCTGGTTACAATATGCCTGTGCAATATGCCGGGATAAATGCCGAACACGAAACTGTACGTAAAGCGGTAGGTGTATTTGATGTAAGCCACATGGGCGAATTTATTTTAAAAGGTGATCACGCCCTTGACCTTATACAACAAGTTACCAGTAATGATGCTGCCAAACTATATGACGGCAAAGTGCAATATTCTTGCCTGCCAAATGAAGACGGCGGTATTGTAGACGATTTGCTGGTTTATCGCCTCGACGAGAAAACCTATATGCTGGTGGTTAATGCATCCAACATTGAAAAAGACTGGAACTGGATATCAAAGTATAATACTTTTGGTGTGGAGATGAAAAACATATCAGACCGCACCTCATTACTGGCTATTCAAGGTCCTAAAGCTGCCGAAGCGTTGCAAAGCCTTACCGAGGTTGACCTGGTATCTATGGAGTATTACACCTTTAACAGGGGCAAATTTGCCGGTGTTGATAATGTGATCATATCTGCCACAGGTTATACAGGCGCAGGTGGTTTTGAGATCTATTTCGATAACCAATATGCCGATCAGATCTGGGACGCTATTTTTAAAGCCGGCGAACCATTTGGTATTAAACCTATTGGCTTGGGAGCACGCGATACCTTACGCCTGGAAATGGGATTCTGCCTATATGGTAATGATATTGATGATGCCACCTCGCCATTAGAAGCCGGTTTAGGCTGGGTAACTAAATTCAGCAAAACATTTACCAATTCTGAAGCGTTGCAGCAACAAAAACAAGCTGGCGTGAGCCGTAAACTGGTAGGTTTTGAAATGATAGACCGTGGTATTCCTCGTCATGATTATCCGATTGTTGACGCCGATGGCAATAATATAGGCAGGGTAACCTCCGGAACACAATCGCCATCGTTACAAAAAGCTATTGGCATGGGTTACGTGAATACCGAAGTTGCCAAAGAAGGCGCCGAAATATACATCAGCATCAGGGACAATAAAGTGAAGGCTAAAATTGTAAAGCCGCCTTTCTATAAATAGTCATTTCCTTCGGGGCATTGGGTCATTAAGTCAGTTTTTTGGCTCATTGCTACAATGACCTGATGATTTAATGCTACAATGACTAAATCACAAATGAATAAAAGTTTAAATGTTTGCCTTACCCCGGCATTGCTGCCGCTGTATAATGTAGCAGAGTACATTGTAGTGGTTATTGATATTTTCAGGGCAACATCATCTATATGTTATGGTATTGAAAACGGTGCTGAGGCTATTATCCCGGTATCACAGGTTGAAGAGTGTTCCGCGTATAGAGAGAAAGGGCTGGATTACCTTCTGGCAGCAGAACGTGATGGAAAAGTAGTAGATGGATTTGATTTTGGCAACTCGCCATTCTCCTACACTGCCGAAAAGGTGGCCGGTAAAACGATAGTGCTTACTACCACCAACGGTACACACGCGCTGCATTTATCACGCAGCGCAAAGCGTATTGTTATTGGCTCGTTTTTAAACCTTACCGCGTTAAGCAACTGGCTAAAAACACAGAATGAAAATATATTACTGGTATGTGCCGGCTGGAAAAATAATTTTAACCTGGAAGACACCCTGTTTGCCGGAGCGGTAATTGAACAGCTAAAAACAGAGAGTTTTGTATTAGATGACGCCGCCCTTGCCGCCAATGATCTTTTTCAATTAGGTAAAGATGATATCAACCTTTATCTCAAAAAAACATCACACGGTGAACGCCTCAAGAAGTTGGGCATCGAAAAGGATATTGAGTTTTGTCTGAAAATTGATATTACAACCGCAATCCCCGTGTTAGAGGGAGAGCGGTTGGTGAGGTTGGTTTAGGTAAGGTTCTCCAAAAATTAATCATCACGTCATTGCGAGGAGGAACGACGTGGCAATCCCCGATAAGCCGGGCCTCTCTGTATTTTAGGAATTGCCACGCTGCGATCGCAATGGCGCGCTGAGATAATAGAGGCAATCATTCCGCTTGTTTTATCCCTCTTCTCTTTCTCCACCCCTTAAACATCCAGTAAATAATCGCTGTAATTACCAGCAAAGGCCATATTGAAATTATTCCGAAAAACAGGTTTTTTAAAGTATCCCATCCGGCAATAATTGATGTTTTAAATTTATTGGTAAACCGGTCGTCAATATTCTGGGTGGTTGCTTTGGTGTAAAAAGTAATGTCTAAAGAGCTGTAAGCAATTTGTTTATTGAGGTAGTTCAATTGTCCTTGTGACGATTCAATATCACTGCGGATCTCTGTTAGTTTATTCTCTATCTCCAGCAGATCCGAGATCTTGGTTCCCTTTTTGAGTAATTCCAGGTACCGGTTCTCCAGGATCTTTTTATTATCCAGCCGGGTTTTCATATCGATGTACCGGGTAGTAACATCGGTCACAGAAATGTTTTTGGTGTCGATCTTATCAGCCGATGCCGATACCGAATCAACCAGGAAATCAAAATATTTGGCGGGGATACTTATTTTTAAATTATACTCCTTGCGGTTGATATCGCTGTTAGTGGTTTGATTATCCTCATCCACATAACCACCATATTTTTTGAGCGCTTGCAGGATCTTTTTTCGGGCGGCATTAATATTACTGGCTTCAAACTCAATAGTGCCGCTTTTAATGATCTTTTTTGTAGTATCGTGAACCTGAGCAGTATTTGTTGAATTGCCAGATGGCTCTGCAAGGGCGATATTCTGCATAACAGGGGCTTTTTCAAGAGCTTCTTCATCCGCTTTTACAACCGGGGGAGAAAAATGAACGCTTCCCTCAGCGCCTTTATGATGGCTGGGGCCACAGGCAGACAGGGTAATTAATAGAGTAATCGAAATAAGATAAGCTTTCATAACAAGGCTAATTAATGTGTTACCATAAATTCTGATTAGCCTTGTAAAGTTACATTGAAACAAAATTAAATTCCAAATAAATTATTATTTCAAAATATAATTTTGTTTTGATGTTTTATTTCAGCCTATCATTGTTCTTATGCCGGTCGGCATCACGGATGCTTTTCTTCTCCAAATTCTTTTCCAGCGCATCCGTGAGGTCAATTCCGGTTTGGTTAGCCAGGCATATCAGTACAAACAACACATCAGCCATTTCATCAGCCAGGTTAACCTCTGTATCCGATTTTTTGAATGATTGCTCACCATACTGCCTCGCCATAATGCGGGCCACCTCACCTACCTCCTCCATCAAAATGGCCGTATTGGTAAGCTCATTAAAATACCGGATACCCATGGTTTTTATCCACTTATCTACAAGATGCTGCGCTTCTTTAATTTCCATAAAAAGAGTATAAATATTTTTTAGTGATTGTCTTTATCCTTTGTATCCATGATGATGGTCACAGGCCCGTCGTTCACCAGGCTGATCTTCATATCTGCTCCAAAAATGCCTGTAGCTATCTTTTTACCGGTTAGTGTTTCCAGCGTTTTGATCATTTGCTCGTATAGGGGTATCGCTTTATCGGGCCGGGCGGCTTTGATAAAAGATGGGCGGTTGCCCTTTTTGGTTTGTGCAAACAAGGTGAATTGAGAGATCAACAGGATATTTCCGTCAACATCAGCCAGGGCTTTGTTCATCAATCCGTTTTCGTCGCCAAAAACACGCATGCCGGTAATTTTATTGGCCAGCCAGTTCAGGTCATCTTCCGTGTCTGCCTCCTCAATCCCCAATAAAACCAGGAGTCCTAGTTTAATAGCGCCCGTTACCTTGCCATCAACTGTACAGCTGGCTTGGGTAACGCGTTGTAATACTGCTCTCATTGTTAGAAACTTTAAGGTGGCAAGTTAGTAAGAGTCGGGAATCAAGATACAAGAAACAAGACTTTTTATTTGGATTTTCACCCGTTTGCTGTCTCTTGATTCTCATATCCTGTTTCTTATGCAACAAAACCGCAATTTTTTGCTCAAAAAAAACTAAGTTCGCAACCGCTATTATGTTTTTTAATTAATAGGTACAAAATGACAACAAAAAGAGGCTTTACCACTACCATTTTACATGACGATCGCTTAGGGAAACCAGAGCATGGCTCATTGCATAAACCCATACATACTTCAGTAACCTATGGGCACGAGGATGTGCAGGATCTGGTTGATATTTTCCAGAACAAGAAAAAAGGATACGCTTATTCGCGCCAGGGTAATCCCACCGTTACCGCTTTGGAGCATAAGGTAACCAATATGGAAAAAGGATTATCATCTGTTGCTTTCTCAACTGGTATGGCGGCAATTTCGGCTACGGTAATGGCCCTTGTAAAACATGGCGATCATATTGTTGCCAGTTCATTCCTGTTTGGTAATACACGCAGCATCTTCCAAACCTATATTGATATGGGTTTGGATATTACTTTTGTTGACGCTACCGATGTTGAAAATGTACGCAACGAAATTAAAGCCAGCACCAAAATGGTGTTTGTGGAAACTATTGCCAACCCTGCCACACAAATAGCCGACCTGGAAGCTATCGGCAAGCTTTGCGCGCAAAAGAGCATCATTTACATGGTAGATAATACCATGACCTCGCCTTATTTGTTTAACCCTGTTGATGTTAAAGCAAGTTTAGTGATTAACTCCTTAACCAAATATATTGGCGGCCACGGCGATGCGCTGGGCGGCTGTGTTACCGATACTGGTTTATTTAACTGGAGTAATTACCCTAATATTTTTGAAACCTTTAAAAAACAGGTAAAACCCGAAACACTGGGCCTTACCCAGATTCGCAAAAAAGGATTAAGAGATTCAGGCGGAACTTTATCTCCCGAGGCCGCACATACCATTTCTGTTGGTGCCGAAACACTGGCCCTGCGTTTGGAGCGTGCCTGTAACAACGCGTTTGCACTGGCGCAGTATTTTGAAGCACATCCTAAAATTAAAAAAGTATTTTACCCGGGTGTTGCAAGTCACCCACAGCATGAGCGTGCCGGTAAACTATTCAAAAAATTTGGCGGCCTGATGAGCATCGAACTGGATGAAAGCATTGATTGCCTGTCCTTTTTAAACAAGCTGAAACTGGTAATAAAATCAAGTAACTTGGGCGATACCCGCACCTTATCTATCCCGGTTGCCCAAACCATATTTTTTGAACTCGGTGCCGATAAGCGTGCCGAAATGGGCATCCCCGAAACCATGATCCGCCTGTCGATAGGTATCGAAGACCTCGAAGACCTGATGGCTGATTTTAAAGAAGCCCTGGGATAGAGACAGAGTCAAGATATAAGAGTCAAGAATCAAGACAAGAGTGGGAATGAGATCTTTACAGAAAACCTTAGTCCTCTATCTTACAGTCTTGATTCTTAGCTCTTGCCTCTCTTCCTCCTGCCGCCGGCATGACCGGCTTATCAACACTTCCTTTTATTTCTGGAAAACGGTTTATAAAACCAGCAAGACAGAATCGGACTATCTGAATCATCTGCATAGCCGCAAACTTTATATGCGCATCATGGATGTGGATATGGACGAGAGCGGCAGTGTCCCCATTCCGGTATCACCCATATCATTTCAAGCCAGGCTCCCGGACACTGTGGAGATGATACCTGTAGTATTCATTGTTAACAATATCCTGAAAATAACAACCCACCAACAGCTTGATGCCTTGGCCGCTAATATCGTTCGCTTTGTAAATGGCAAAGTGCAGCATGCCGGTAAAGCCAGCTTTAATGAATTACAGATAGATTGCGATTGGACAGCATCAACCCGTGAAAATTATTTTTACCTGTTGGAGCAATTACATAAAGTTAAAGGCCTAAAGGGGAAACCCATTTCGGCAACGCTGAGGCTGCACCAGTTAAAAAATCAAAAAGGCAGCGGTATCCCACCGGTAAACCGGGCTATGCTGATGTGTTATAATATGGGCAACCTGCGTAAATACGGGGAGCAAAATTCGATATTGGAAATAAGCGAACTGAAAAAATACCTGGGCGATAACTTGACCTCCTACCCTATGCCCATTGATATCGGATTGCCACTGTTTAGCTGGGCTGTCGCTTTCCGGAATAAGGAATACATCGGAATTGCTAAACGGATCTCGTTCGATGATCTGAATAATAAAAATCAGTTTATCTTTATAAAAAATAACATTTACCGGGCCAAAACCAATTTGCCCGATTATGGTTTAAAAACAAATGACGAGGTGCGCTGGGAAAATGTATCTGCCAGTAATTTGCAGGCCACAGCCACCTATTTATCGCCGTTTATTAAAGCGGATACGGTAAACGTTATTTATTTTCACCTGGACGATGCTACTATAAAAACCTATACCTATGACAACCTTCAAAAAACTGCTCATCTGTTCCGTTAGTTTGATCATTTGCTTTTTTGTTGAAATCGCGATCGATATGGCCTGTGGAGGCGAGGTTGATCCATACGATTATTATATCTCGTTTTTTCACAATAATGTGCAGCGTACGCAGGAGTACGAGCCCTTTTATTTTACCAGCTACAAGTTTTTGTATGATGACGATGAACGGGTGAGTGAGGCCGAGATCAACTCGCGCGAATGGGCAACCTATTTAGGCGGCGGTGTTAAAGCAGCTGATGTACAAAAGGCGATGTACCGTTTAAAAGGCAATGCTGATACCGCTTTATACGTAGGATATTTAGCCGGAAAAGGCAGCTTACCCGATAGTCTAAAAAATAATACGTTTCTGCAAGCGCTCCCTTCAAACAAAAGCGCGCTCAAATATTACCAGTTTGCCAAGCGTGTGGAATCTATCGCCAACGTGAGGTTTGAATACTGGGATCCCAAAGAAATGGATACTGAGGGTCTTAAAAGTGCCGGTGAAGAAGCTTTATCAAACGCCAATACCGAAAATGATAAATTTATTAAACTACGGTACTTATACCAGGCCCAACGCCTGCTGCACTATGGTAAAAACTATGAGCAGGCCGCTAATGTGTACGATAAATACCTGGTTAATTATAAAACCGACAGCCATGTAAAAGGCTGGGCCCTGGCGTTAAATGCAGGCGAGAAACGCCGGCTTAAGGATACCATACAGGCTGCCTACCTGTTTTCGAAAGTGTTTGCCCAATATCCCGAAAGGCGTATACAGGCCTATCGCAACTATAATTATATCAACGTAAAATCTTCGCAGGTTTTGGCATTGGCCAATAACAAAAGCGAAAAGGCGGTGATCATGGCTATTGATGGTTTCAGTAATTCTGAATTGGATAACCGCTCTTTAAAAGAAGTTTACCATTATGAACCAACATCTGATATGGTTGGGGTTTTGCTGGTACGTGAGATCAATAAACTGGAAGAATATTATCTTACGCCAACTTTGGAGGGCAGCCCTATCCTCCTCAACTCCTATTATAACAAACTGGCCGATAGCACCAAGCTCCACGCGCAAAACCACATGAAACAGTTGAATGCCTTTTGCGAACAACTGGCCTCAGAAAAAAAATATCCGGAATATGGGCTGGGTAAACTGGCACAAGCCTACATGGCCTGGATGCAAAAGGACACCAAAGCTGGCCAGGCTTATATGGACGCGCTAAAGGACGAAAAACTGAGTGATAAATTTAATGATCAAAAACAGATCATCCAACTGCTGCTTACCGCGCAGGGCATGCAGCAATATAATGAGGTGAACGAAGCCGCTTTATTACCATCGCTCAAATGGCTCGATGCAAAAGTTGCCCATGAGGTCAATGTCAATACCTCCAGTCGCGATTGGGGTTTTTATGGCCAATATCCCTTTGCAGCCACTGCCCGCAATTTTTATCAGAACATTATGGCGCCGGCCTATCTTAAACAGCGCGATACCAGCAAAGCCGCTTTGGCTATGCTGCAGGGCGATGCTACCATAAAAAAGGTTATTGAGCCAAGCTATCAAACCATTGGTTTTTGGCAAAATTACCTGCATTCATCGGCCATTAACAAATTGGTGGCCTGGAAAAAAAGTCCGCCCGCTACCCCGTATTTGAATTTCATGACAAAAAAGCTGGTTATCTATAAAACGGATGATCTGTACGGACTGTTGGGTACCGCCTATCTGCGTGAGCATAAATATCCCGAAGCCGCGGCGGCGTTAAATATGGTTAATGAAAAAGAGCTGAATAAATTCCCGACCAATTTTTATGACGAAAAAGCAACCGGTGCCGATCCCTTCATCAGCCAGATGGCCGACTACCCGAAACTGCTGCTAAAGAAAGGTGGGAAAGGATATAATAAACGGCAGTTTGCCCAGGCTATGGTGGCTTATCAAAAACAAATTAAGGCTAACCCTAAAACTGCCGCTACCGGTTACTTTGATATGGCTACGGCTATATACAATACCTCAACCTATGGTAATGCCTGGTACCTGATCAGCTATGATTGGTCGTCGACAGATTATGGCCGCAAATCCATATACTATTATGATGCCGACTATATAAAAACTACTTATGCTGAAAAGTTGTTTTTACAGGCCAGGCAGCTAAGCACCAATGCCGAGTTTAAAGCCAAATGCACCTTTATGGCGGCAAAATGTAAACAGAAACAAATCAAACTACCATCCTACTCGGATTTTCCGGACTACAACTATACTAAGCTCCAGGATGCCGAAAAGCTTTATGATAAGGCGGTAAGGCGCAACCCATATTTTACCGAATTGCAAAAAAGCTATGGCAAAACAGCCTACTATAAACTGGCGGTAAATGATTGCAGTTATTTGAGAGATTTCTTAAAAAGAACCAGGTAATTAAACTAAAAAATCCAAACGCATGGTGCATGTAATTAAAAGAGGTATTTGCGCTTGTGCAATCTCTTGTACTTTATTAACAGGGGCATTCAAAAAAGCTAACGCGCAAATGGCGCCGGATTCTTTGACTACTAATTTGCACCAGGTTTTTTTGCAGGATAGTTTGCCCGGCCTCTGCGTGGTTTTAGTGGATGCCCACAAGATCATTTATCAAAAAGGTTTTGGCTTTGCCGATATAGGTAACCATATCTCATATACAACCAATACGGTACAGAATGTAGGCTCGGTAAGTAAAACGGTTATAGCCCTGGCTTTAATGAAGGCCATCGAACTCCAATATTTTACATTAGAAACCGATATCAATGATATTTTGCCCTTCAAAGTGATCAATCCTAACCAACCCGATAGTAAAATTACAATAAGGGAATTGGCCAATCATACTTCCGGAATTGTTGATAACCCTGCTATTTATCCAAACACTTACCAGTTTTATCCTAAACTACGATCATTTGATAGCACTGCCTTAAACGCGTTACAGGGGATAGGCTACCGGGAAAGCCTGAAGGATGGCTCCCTGAAAACATTTTTTTATAATTACCTGGCAATCGGCGGCAAATATTATAGCAAAGCCAATTTTGGCGAAGGTCCGGCTGGAGGTACTTCGTCCTACAGCAATATCGGCTCGGCATTGGTTGCTTACCTAATCGAGATCAAATCGCATCTTTCATATGCCGATTTCACTACGAAATATATTTTAAAGCCCTTGAAAATGAGTCATTCAGGCTGGTTGGTGCCTGCAATGGATTTAAAGACCCACGCCAAACTTTACCTCGATCTGCATAGTTATTTTCCATTGTATGATCTGTTGACCTATCCCGATGGCGGGCTTAAAACATCGGCCAGTGATCTGAGCAAATACCTGATGGCCGTGATCAGAGGTTATCAGGGAGACAAAAGCTTGCTGAGCGAACCTTCCTATAACGCGATGTTTACACCACAGTTCAGCACAGAACATCCGCCCAAAAACATCAGTTTAAAAAACCGGAACAAAGGTATATTCTGGAATTTGTATACCAACGGAACCATCGGCCATGATGGCGATGATCCCGGGGTTGGCGCTTTCCTGTTCTTCAACCCCAATACCGGTTTGGGAGGTTTAATGCTTTGCAATAAATATCTGCCCAACAAACAACCCATAATTGATCTGCTGGTAAAGGCAACGGGCAAAAAATAGAGATTATGAGTAAAAATTATTTGTCACGATGAACGGAGTGAAGCATCTAATCGCCGATATGCAAAGTTCGATAATAGATCCTTCGCTCCACTCAGGATGGCAAACTTTTCTTTTGTCTTATTTCTTGATTCTTATCTCTTGGTTCTAAAACCTACGCCCGAGTATCGTTACCATGATAAATGCTCAGGTAACTTTCATATCGAGATAGTTCGATCTCGCCGTTTTCCAGGGCTTCCAATACGGCGCAGCCCGGCTCGTTAATATGGCGGCAGTTGTTGAAGCGGCACTCGTTCATACGCTCCCGCATTTCGGGGAAAAAGTGGCCCAGCTCCTGTTTTTCAATGTCGATAATGCCTAATTCGCGGATGCCGGGGGTATCGATAATAAAACCACCTTGCGGCAGCTCAAACATTTCGGCAAAGGTGGTGGTGTGCATGCCCTTGTCGCTCCATTCAGATACCATGTGCGTGCGGAGGTCAAGACTGGGCAGCAGGCTGTTGATAAGGCTTGATTTGCCTACACCAGAATGGCCCGAGAACAGTGTTACCTTATCTTTTAACAATTCCTGCACCTGGTTGATATTGGTGCCTTCCAGTGCCGATACCTCAAAACAGGGGTAGCCAATGTTTTCATATATCGATCGGTAATCGGCCAGTATTTCCAGACCCTCATCGCTAAACAGGTCGAGCTTGTTAAATATGAGTCGTGCGGGTATATCGTAAGCTTCGGCGGTTACCAGGAATCGGTCGATAAAACCCAACGAAGTGCGGGGCGATGCCAGGGTAACCACCAGCAAGGCCTGGTCAAGATTGGCAGCGATGATCTGCGCCTGTTTGCTCAGGTTAATAGCCTTGCGTATAATATAGTTTTTGCGCTGATGCAGGTTGGTGATCACCCCGTTTTCGCTGTCGGGTTCCATTTCAAAATCAACCACATCGCCAACGGCTACCGGGTTGGTTGTAGTGATACCCTTCATCCTGAATTTACCCTTAATGCGGCAGTCTATACGTTGCCCATCGGGTGTTTGTACCTGGTACCAGCTTCCGGTTGACTTGGTGATTAATCCCTGCATATTATAACCCCAAAAGTAACAATTAATTTGCCATCGCTTTATTTTAGGGTATAATGCTCAAAAAATAGGGCAAAAGCCGGCAATTTGTACTTGCTTTTTTATCATTCAGGCAATTATATGATGCAAATCAGTCTTTTTATTCGCTTTTTCATAAAAAACAAAATAATCCTTGCTATTTAAAGATTAATCTACTTACTTTACGGACATTATATATGACACTTAACAACACCATTACTACCATTATTATTACCACCGGCATAAACCTCGGAGGAAGATAATCGTATGGTGTAAAGCATAAAAAAAGAAACCAAATGAAAGCCTTCCTCCGCAAAGAGGAAGGCTTTTTTGTTTGACCTCACCCTGCCCTCTCTGGAGGAGAGGGTTTTGAATGGAATATTTAAAATATTGATACTAAACCATAAATGAAAGTTCTAAAATTTGGCGGTACATCCGTAGGATCGATAACAAGCATCCAAACTCTTTTAAACATCCTGGGCAGTGAGTTTAAAAACCAGGAAAAACCGGTAATAGTACTATCGGCCATGGGCGGGGTAACCAATCTGCTGGCATCAATGGCCGAGGATGCCTCCGAAGGCAAGGAATTTACCGCGGCCCTGGCCGAACTGGAAAAACGCCATTTTGATGTGGTGAAAAGCCTGCTCGATGTGCAAAACCAAAACCCGGCTTTTACCCGCTTAAAAATTCATTTTAACCAGCTGGAAGAGTTGCTGCAGGGCGTACTGACCCTTAGGGAGCTTACCCCAAAAACCCGCGACCAGATCCTGAGCTTTGGCGAACGTTGCTCCACCATTATGGTGAGCAAAATAGCCGCTCAGCACTTTAAAGATGTGCTTTTTGTTGATGCCGCCGAAGTGATCAAAACCGATAGTGCCTTTGGTAATGCCAAAGTGAATACCGAACTATCCGAAATGCTGATCCGTAACCTGTACGAGGCTAACAAAGATAAAATGCTCATCGTAACCGGCTTTATAGCGGGCAACGATGCCGGGCAAACTACCACCCTGGGTCGTGGCGGCAGCGATTATACCGCGGCTATATTTGGCGCGGCGCTCAATGCCAAAGAGATACAGATCTGGACAGATGTTAACGGTATGATGACCGCCGACCCACGGATGGTGAAAAAAGCTTTCTCTTTAACCGAACTTACTTATACCGAGGCCATGGAACTTTCGTACTTTGGCGCCAAGGTGATCTATCCGCCAACCATGATCCCGGCCTTCCTGAAAAAGATCCCTATCGTGATCAAAAATACCTTTGAGCCAGAGTTTGAAGGTACGGTGATCCGTCATGATTGTAAGGCATCAAGCCTGCCTATCAAAGGCATTTCCTCTATCAATAATATCAGCATCCTGAACCTGGAAGGCAGCGGCATGGTGGGTAAATCGGGCTTTAGCGGTCGCTTGTTCTCGCTACTGGCCCGTGAGCAGATCAACGTGATCCTCATCACCCAGTCGTCATCAGAGCATAGCATTACCTTCGCGGTACAGCCCCAGGATACCGAACGCGCCAAACAGGTGATAGAACAGGAATTTGAACTGGAACTGGCCGCCAAAAAGCTGGAACACCTGGTGATCGAAAAGAACCTGGCCATATTGGCTATTGTGGGCGAAAATATGAAACAAACCCCGGGCATGTCGGGCAAATTGTTCCATGCGCTGGGTCGTAATGGTGTTAACGTAAGAGCCATTGCGCAAGGTTCGTCGGAGTATAATATCTCCGTGATTATCTCGGCTAATGATCTTTCCAAAGCGTTAAATGCCGTTCACGATGCCTTTTTTGTACAGCTCACCAAAACACTGCATGCCTTTTGCCTGGGTACAGGCAATATCGGCAAAACCCTGTTTAACCAGTTGAACGCCCATAGCCAGTACCTGAAAGATAATAACGGCATACAGGTAAAAATAGCGGGCATCAGCAACACCCGTAAAATGACCTTCAACAGCGATGGCATATCGCTGGATACCTGGCAGGATGATCTGCAGGCTTCACCTTATGAGGCCGACCTGCAAGCTTTCATCAGCAAGATGAAAGAAATGAACCTGCCCAACTGCGTATTTATCGATAATACCGCCAGCCCCGTGCCGATAGGTTTTTATGAGCAGGTTTTTAAAGCCAATATTTCGGTAATCACCTGTAATAAAATAGGTAACTCAGGCAGCTATCAACAATACAAAACCTTTAAAGATACCGCGCGCCGTCATGGGGTCGACTTTTTCTATGAGACCAACGTTGGTGCGGGCTTGCCCATCATCAACACGCTGAAAAACCTGATGAACAGCGGCGACCGGGTACAGCGTATCGAGGCTATTTTGTCGGGCACTATATCCTTCATCTTTAATAACTTTAAGGGCGATGCCAATTTCCACGATGTGGTAAAAGAAGCGCAGGAAAAAGGCTATACCGAACCGGATCCGCGTGATGACCTGAGTGGGAAGGATTTTATGCGCAAAATGCTGATCCTGGCCCGCGATGCCGGTTATGCCATGGAAGAGGCTGATGTGGAGATAGAAAGCGTGCTGCCCAAAGCCAGCCTGGAAGCCAAAAGCGTAGAAGATTTTTACGCCACACTGAAAACAGAAGATGCGCACTTTGCCAAACTAAAAGACCAGGCCGAAAAAGATGGCCGGGTATTGCGTTATATAGGCAAACTGGAAGATGGTAAAGTAACCATCACCCTGCAAATGGTTGATGAAAACCATCCTTTCTACATGCTGTCGGGCAGTGATAATATCATATCCTTCACTACTGACAGGTACAAGGAACGCCCACTGGTAGTAAAAGGCCCTGGCGCAGGTGCAGAAGTTACGGCCGCCGGTGTATTTGCTGATCTGATTAATATAGGTGCGAATTAAATGGAGCCCCTAGCCCCGTAAAGGGGAACCGACAGTATAGTTTGATAATATTAAAATGGAAAATAAAATAGCAGAATTAAAAGATCCCTCGCAGATAGCACCCCCTTCAGGGGGCGGGGAGGGCATCCACGTTTTTGCCCCGGCAACTGTGGCCAACGTGGTTTGCGGTTTTGATGTACTGGGCTTTGCGGTTAATGAACCGGGCGATGAGGTGATCATGCGCCTGACAGGTAAGCCGGGCATCACCATCAGCAAAATAACTGGCGATGATGGTCGCCTGCCGCTTGACCCGGCCAAAAATACCGTGAGTGTAAGCGTGCAGCATTATCTGGAAAGTGTGGGCCGTACCGATGTTGGTTTGGATATTGAACTGCACAAAAAAATGCCGATAGGCAGCGGCCTGGGATCCAGCTCGGCCAGTACGGTTGCAGGCCTGTTTGCCATCAAAACCTTGTTGGGCGATGATGCCGACCCGGTAAAGTTATTGCCCTTTGCCATGAAAGGCGAAGAAATGGCATGCGGTCAGGGTCACGCAGATAATGTTGCCCCTGCCCTGTTTGGTGGTTTTGTGCTCATCCGCAGTTACGAGCCGCTGGATGTGGTGAGATTACCACACCCGAAAGATCTTTACTGTGCCATTGTATTCCCTGATGTAGACGTACCTACCCGTGAGGCCCGCCAGATCATCCGTAAAAACATCCACATGAAAGATGCCGTAACCCAATGGGGCAATATTGCCGGCCTGGTAAGCGGTTTATTTATGCAGGATATTGACCTGATAGGTCGCAGCATGAAAGATGTTCTGGTTGAGCCCGTACGTTCCATGCTGATACCCGATTTTTATAAAATGCGCGAGATTGCCATGGGTATGGGCGCCGTAAGCTTCGGTATCTCCGGCTCTGGTCCATCTGTTTTCGCATTTACTAAAGACGAAGAAACAGCCACGCTCATCACTCAAAAACTGCAGCAGCATTTAACCGGGTTGAAAATTGGCTCAAACAGCTATGTATCCACCATCAATGACGCAGGGCCGAAGGTAATAGCGAGGTTTTAAGTTTAAGTCAAATTCAAAAATCAAAAAAAGGTGTCACCTTGAGCCTGTCGAAGGGCGTGAGCAGAGTCTTCCCTCCATGTTTCGACAGGCTCAGCATGGCAGCCAGCTTTGTCATCCTGAGGAACGAAGGATCTAATCGCCGAATAGATGCTTCACTATGTTCAGCATGACAAATTAAAAAATTAAATACATCCGAAATCGAACATCCGAATTCCGAAATCAAAAAAATGAAACTCTACAGTACCAATAACACCTTATCAGAAGTATCCTTTAAAGACGCGGTTTTTAACAGTATGCCGCAGGATAAAGGATTGTATATGCCTTACAGCATCCCCCGCCTGAGCGATGATTTTATCAACAACCTGGATAAATACAGCTTGCCCGAGATTGCGTTTGAAGTGGCAAAGAACCTTTTAGGCGATTCTATCCCCGAAGCTGATCTGAAAACCCTGATTGATGATGCCATCAACTTCCCTGCCCCTGTGGTAAAGCTGGATGATAACGTTCATGTACTGGAGCTTTTCCATGGTCCGTCGCTTGCGTTCAAAGATTTTGGCGCCCGTTTCATGAGCCGTGTAATGAGTTACTTTTTAGAGGAGGGCGAAAAACAGCTGGACGTACTGGTAGCTACCAGCGGCGATACCGGTGGCGCCGTAGCCCTGGGCTTTTTGGGTGTGCCGAATACCCGTGTAACCATATTGTACCCTCAAGGCAAAGTAAGTGGTGTACAGGAGCAGCAACTAACCACCAACGGCCAAAACATCCGTGCACTGGAAGTTGACGGTACTTTTGATGACTGCCAGGCCCTGGTGAAACAAGCCTTTACCGATGCGGAGCTGAACGAAAAATTCCGCCTCACATCAGCCAATTCCATCAATATCGCGCGCCTGGTGCCGCAAACTTTTTACTATTTTAATGCTTACGCGCAGTTGTTAAGACAAGGTGTTAAAAAAGTGATCTTCTCGGTACCGAGCGGAAATTTTGGTAATATCGGCGCCGGTTTGCTGGCCTGGAAAATGGGTTTGCCTGTTGAAAAATTCATCGCGGCAACCAATGTTAATGATACCGTGCCGGAATTTTTAAAAACCGGCGTTTATCAGCCCAAACCCTCAGTGGCTACCCTATCCAACGCGATGGACGTGGGCAATCCAAGTAACTGGGTACGCATAGCCGATCTGTTTAAAAATGATACCGATGCTTTGAAACAGTTGGTTGTAGGCTATAAATATAACGACGAAGAAACCCTGAAAGCCATCAACTGGGTATTTGATACTTATGGTTATGTGGTTTGCCCGCACACCGCGATAGCCTGGCAGGCGCTGACCGATTATCAGCAAGACCATGCAAGTGCCGGGACCGCAGGCGTATTTTTATCAACAGCACACCCCTGCAAGTTCCCGGATGTGTTTAGCGAAGCTATAAGCGCTAAGATCGAGATCCCCGAACAGGTGAAAGAGTTGCAGCATAAAACCAAGCTGGCTGTGCCTCTGAGTAAGGATTTTGCCGATTTTAAAGCGTATTTGTTGGGAGCTAAATAAGGATTTGCCTAAAAAAAGCAACGTTGTTGCGAGGAGGAACGACGTGGCAATCCCCGATTTGCAGAGTCTCTCTGTATAGTCGGGGATTGCCACGCTGCGCTCGCAATGACGATCGTTAATAAAGTTTCTGTTCCATCATTTCCAAAGCTCATTAATCGAATCTTGCTATATTTGATCAATGAATATCGATAAAAAAGTAATCTTAATATGCTGCGTAATCGCCCTGTTTTTTGCGGCTTGTTCTGGTCATAAAAAATTTTCCCGGGAAGATTGGGATTACGGTGATGGCCTTACATTCCCTAACCGGAGCGGGATGGTGGATGACTTGCTGAAAAACTATAAGCTTAAAGGTTTAAAATACCAGGAAGTGATTCACCTGCTGCATCGCCCACAACAAAGCAATACTGCCGAAATGGTGTATGATGTGGAGGAAGTAAACAAAAAAGGAAAAGTTATTTACGTTAAAAAATTGATCCTCTCCCTGAAGGATTCTGTAGTTACCGGCACTAAAATTTACGAGCACTCCGATAAAAAGAAATGATCGATACCATCATATTTGACCTGGGCGCGGTTTTGATAGATTGGAACCCGCATTATATGTACCGGACCCTGTTTACCGGCGAACAGGAAATGATCCATTTCCTGGCAACAGTTTGTACTTCTGATTGGAACGAGGAACAGGATGCGGGCAGGTCGTTGCAGGAAGGAACCGATATACTAGTAGCTCAATTTCCGCAGCATGAGGCCCTTATCCGTGCGTTTTACGGGCGTTGGGAAGAAATGCTTGGCGAGGCTTTTCATGATACTGTCGAGCTGTTCAGGAGGCTAAAAACAAGCGGTAAATACAAGATATACGCGTTAACCAATTGGTCGGCCGAAACTTTTCCGGTAGCCCAGGCCAGGTATGATTTTTTAGGCTGGTTTGATGGTATTGTGGTATCAGGCGTCGAGAAAATGCGCAAACCCGCGCCGGAATTTTACCAGATCTTACTTGATCGTTACCAGGTTGACCCGCAGACAGCTTTATTCATCGATGATAATTACCGCAATATATTAGCCGCTGAAAAAGTGGGGATTAAAAGCATACATTTTACTTCGGCTGAGCAGTTGGAAAAGGAACTGGATGCGTTGGGGTTGTTGTAGTGTTTTTGCAAAAGTAGTCAGTCTGAGCTTGTCGAAGGCTCGCGCGCAGAGGCCACCCACCATGCTTCGACAGGCTCAGCATGACAGGCCATAAAAAGAACAAGGCTTTGGAAAATCTCCAAAGCCTTGTTACATATTATTCGCTATCGCGATTAAGCACCACCGTGCTGCTCTTCATGCAGAACTTCCTGGCGGAATAGTTTAGCGCTCAGGAAATCGTTATTCATCCGTGCGATGTTAGTCAGCTTAATTTCTTTAGGGCATTCTGCCTCGCATGCACCGGTATTGGTACAGTTACCAAAACCCTCTTCGTCCATCTGGGCTACCATGGATTGTACACGACGGTAACGCTCTGGCTGACCTTGTGGTAACAGACCTAATTGTGTAACCTTCGCCGATACAAAAAGCATAGCCGAAGCATTTTTACAAGCTGCAACACAGGCACCGCAACCAATACAGGTAGCGGAGTTAAAAGCCTCGTCGGCAACAACTTTTGGAATAGGGATGGCATTACCATCGGGTACGCCACCTGTATTTACCGATACATAACCACCAGCCTGCTGGATACGATCAAACGCCGAGCGGTCAACAGCCAAATCTTTTACGATTGGGAATGCCGAAGCGCGCCATGGTTCAATCGTGATGGTTTCGCCATCATGAAAGGTACGCATGTGCAATTGGCAGGTAGTAATACCTCTTTTTGGGCCATGTGGGTGACCGTTGATATATAGTGAGCACATACCGCAAATACCTTCGCGGCAATCATGATCAAAGTTAATGGGCTCATCGCCTTTATGGGTTAAGCTCTCGTTCACCACGTCAAGCATTTCCAGGAATGACATATCAGGCGAAATATTTTCGGCCTTGTACGTTACGAATTTGCCCGCGGCTTGCGCATTTTTTTGACGCCATACTTTAAGCGTCAGGTTCATATTTCCGTTACTCATCTTTTTTGAGATTTAGTATCAAGTAGCTAGTATCAAGTATCAAGACTTTTCTTGCCCGTACCTTGTCCTAATTTCAATGTATGTTTATTATAGTATCAAGTAATCAGTATCAAGTATCAAGATTTTCTTGCAAGCATCGAAAAGCAAATGCAACTGTCGTGATACTTGATACTAGCTACTTGATACCCCCTTACGCGTAATTCCGCTGTGTTAAATGCACCGATTCAAACACCAGTGGCTCTTTGTTCAATACTTCGGGTTGGTTTTCCCCTTTAAACTCCCAGGCGGCAACAAACGCAAAGTTTTCGTCATCACGTTTAGCCTCACCATCCGGTGTCTGCGATTCTACCCTGAAGTGACCGCCGCATGATTCTTCGCGCATTAAAGCGTCATCAACCATCAGCTCGCCCAGTTCAATAAAGTCGGCCACACGACCGGCGCGCTCCAGCGAAGCATTTACTTCCTCGTTATCGCCGGTTACAATAGCGTTTTTCCAGAAATCGGCTTTCAGCGCCTGGATCAGGCCTTTGGCTTTTTTCAGGCCTTCTTCGGTACGCGCCATACCGCAATATTCCCACATAATGTGGCCAAGCTCGCGGTGATATTCGTTAACTGTTTTGGTGCCTTTTAAGGCCAACAGTTTATTAACGTGCTCAATAACTTCTTTTTTGGTTTGCTCAAAAGCAGGGTGACTGGTATCAACCTTTTTAGGGCCGATGGTAGCCAGGTAATCACCCAGGGTATAAGGGATCACAAAATAACCATCAGATAAACCCTGCATCAGTGCTGATGCACCGAGGCGGTTAGCCCCGTGGTCGCTGAAGTTACACTCGCCCAAAGCATATAAGCCTGGTATGGTGGTCATCAGGTTATAATCAACCCAAAGGCCACCCATGGTATAGTGTACCGCAGGGTAAATACGCATCGGCTGTTTGTACGGGTTCTCGTCGGTGATCTGGATGTACATATCAAACAGGTTACCATACTTGGCAGCTACGGTTTCTTCGCCCAGGCGTTTGATAGCATCGGCAAAGTCAAGGAATACGGCGAAGCCTGATGCGCCAACACCACGACCATCCTCTACCATTTCCTTGGCGTTACGTGAAGCCACGTCGCGCGGAACCAGGTTTCCGAATGATGGATATTTACGTTCCAGGAAGTAATCACGATCTTCTTCTTTGATCTGATCAGCCTTCAGTGTGCCTTTGCGCAATTGCTCGGCAAGTTCAACTGTTTTTGGCGCCCAAACCCTACCATCGTTACGCAGCGACTCAGACATCAGCGTTAATTTCGACTGGTGATCACCCGATACCGGGATACAGGTTGGGTGAATTTGGGTATAGCATGGGTTGCCAAAGAAAGCACCACGTTTGTGGGCCCTCCAGGCAGCTGTTACGTTTGAACCGATAGCGTTGGTTGACAGGTAGAACACGTTGCTGTAACCGCCTGTACATAATAATACCGCGTGACCTGCATGTGTTTCGATAGCGCCGGTAAGCATGTTACGGGTAACAATACCTTTGGCATGGCCATCAACTACAACCACATCAAGCATTTCGGTACGGGTATACATCTTTACTTTGCCGGCATGTATCTGGCGGTTTAAGGCCGAGTACGCGCCTAACAACAATTGTTGTCCCGTTTGACCGCGGGCATAAAACGTACGCGATACCTGCGAACCACCGAATGAACGGTTATCCAGCAAGCCGCCGTATTCGCGGGCAAAAGGAACACCCTGTGCCACGCACTGATCAATAATATTTACAGATACCTCTGCCAGGCGGTAAACGTTGCCTTCACGGGCACGATAATCGCCACCTTTAATGGTATCATAGAATAAACGGTAAACGCTGTCGCCATCGTTCTGATAGTTTTTTGCCGCGTTGATACCACCCTGTGCCGCAATAGAGTGCGCACGGCGTGGACTATCCTGAAAGCAAAAAGATTTTACGTTATAACCCAGTTCGGCCAGTGAAGCCGCGGCCGATGCTCCCGCTAAACCCGTACCTACAATAATAATATCGTATTTACGCTTGTTGGCCGGGTTAACCAGCTTCAGGTTAAATTTATGCTTGCTCCATTTTTCGGCTAATGGGCCTTGAGGAATTTTAGCATCTAAACTCATTTCTCGTATAATTATGTAGTTTGTGAGTGGTTGATTGGGTTGATTAAGTTAAGTGGTTTGAAAACTACACTATCTAACTTAAGCCAATTCAATCAGCCATTTAACTTAGTCAACTTAAATTACCCTTTGTGCATAAAAAAGTACCACAATGGCATAAGGGCAAAACCTATAGGTATAATAACCGCAAAAAACCATGCGCCAATACCGTATACTATAGGTGTATATTTACGATGTACCCATCCCAGCGTGCGGAAAGCGCTCTGGAAACCATGCAACAGGTGGAATGATAGTGCTCCCATCGCAATTACATAGATCAATACGTACCAGATGTTGCCAAAAGTGTGCGCCACACGTGCATGCAGGTCTTTCACTCGTACTATCTCTACATTGTTTTCGGTAGATACAGAGTGGTTGAAATCGGCAGATACCGGTGTATAGTCTGATACAGTAGTTTGGTCTGTAGCCAGGTCGGTACGGTATTCCTTAAACGCAACTTCATGGGTGTATTTGTACTTGAACCAGAAATCGCCCATGTGTATTACGATAAATACCAACAGGATGGAACCTAACAGGCCCATGTTTTTTGATGACCAGCTGGCATCTGATTTTGCTGCTACGGCGTAGCCTACCGGACGCGCTTTGCGGTTTTTTACTGTTAAGATCAACGCATATATAGCATGCACCGCAATTGCCAGGTACAGGATCCATGCAATAACCTCAATCGGTGGAAAATGTGTCAGGAAGTTTGCATACACATTAAAACCAAAACCATTATCGTCCTTAAACAACAGCAGGTTGCCCCCAAGGTGTACAATTAAAAAAGTACACAAAAACAAGCCTGTTAAAGCCATGATCAGCTTTTTTCCCAGTGATGAGTTAAAGGTTTGTTTAAATTCGCTCATTATGAAATAGATTTATTTTAGGCAAAAGTATTTATTATATGCCAAAAGATAGAAATGCATCCGGCTTATTGGTAGGGAAAAGTCTATTTAGAATCAATCTAAGAAATTACATTCAAATTACACAGGGAACAAAGAGTCAAGAGGTAAGAATCAGGAGGTAAGAGCCCCCTCTAAACGGCGAAGACCTCATGTAATAATCTCTCCCCAAAGGGGAGCCTTAAAAAAAACGCTTTAAAGCCCTCTCCAAGGGAGAGGGTTGGGTGAGGCTCTTATGCAGCTTATCTTGATTCTTGGCTCTAACCTCTTGATTCTTTCTCCTATATTAGGAACATAATTATTATCAATGAAATTAGCAGCTGTTGTTTTACTGGCTCTCTGCCTTGCCGGTTGTAAGCATTTTGAACATGTAGAATTTGAAGGAACCGTTACCGGCGATAAAAGCGGGGTGTTTGTCATTAATGATCATGCCGGGCATGCCATTTATGGCGATAATATTAAGGACGGTAAATTTAAAGTCCCCGCCAAAGTATTGGAAGTGCCGGGCTATTACAGCATGAAGCTCACCAATGATTCGACCAGTAAAAAAGCAGCCGATGGCGTGTTTGAAGTTTACCTGCAGGATGGCAAGTATACCATTAAAGCCGATGCCGCCAAGCCTGGCGATTATCCCGAAATAACATCACCATCGCCCATACAGCAGGAACTTTCGGCCTATTACAGCATCGCCAATAAACTTAACGGCGACTTGAACCGCCAGGCAAGCCAGATCAATGCCCGGATAAATGATAAAGCATCTTCCCTATTGCCCAAAGATCAATTTGTGGCTTTGTTGAACAGCGCTTCGGCGGTTGAGGCTAAAAAACGGGCTCTCGCATCAAAGATCATGAATGAATTTGTTGCCAAATACCCTCAGAATACTATCGGCGCGCACCTCATGCTGCAGCTCGATTATGAAAGCGACCCGGTTGTATATAATGCCGTCTATCAAAAACTAAGCGCTGCCGTAAAAAGTAGCGATGATGGCAAAGAAATAGGTGAAAAACTGGGCCGCTTGGTTAAGCTTATCCCGGGTGCCAAGGCTCCGGCTATCAATGGTAAACTATTGGATGGGAAACCATTTGATCCGCTGGCGATGCATAAAGCTGTCTATTTAATTGATTTTTGGCGGGCTGCTAACGACATCAGCCGCCGAAACCATGTGGAACTAAAATCGATGCTGCGTGAGTTTGGCGATAAGAATTTTGGGGTGATCAGCGTATCGATGGATACCAAAGCCGACTGGTGGAGCAGCGCCGTTCAGGAAGACGGCATCACCTGGACACAGGTATCCGACCTGAAAGGCGATGATTCGCCCAACACCCTCAACTGGAGCGTTACCAAAATACCACATTATGATCTGGTTGATGGCAACTGGCACATGATTGAGCGCGATGTACCCATAGGTGGTATATACGCCACGGTTAAGCAATATTTAAGTAAAGCGCATTAATCACCCGTGCGAAGTTTTTCTTGATTCCTGACTCTGGCTTCTTGATTCTCTCGCTCATTCAATAGCCAGCACCTTATCTTTCAAAACGGCAAATATCCTGTCGGCTTTTTGATTGCGGATGGCCACTTTGCCGGTGAATTTACCAAACGAAGGCAATACGGCCTGTTTACTGCCAAAAGCAAAACAAGGCAGCGTGATGGATTGCCTGCCACGGCCGCTCAGGTTAACTCCGGGGTGTATGTGTCCGCAAAAAACATAGCCCCCCGCGTTTTGCAACTGCTCGTCAACAAGCGGATGATGCTGCATTAAAAAGGGATGCATGAGCAATTCGTCATGTAGTTCGATATTCAGTTTCTGGTAATGTTTATCGGCGATGATATCATGATTGCCCCGAACCAGGATGATCTGCAAGTTGGGAAACTGGCTTCGCCACAGGATAAACCAATCCCAGTCGTTATTCATATTGCTGTGGAAAAGGTCACCCAGGAACAATAGTTTTTCGGGTTGATATTCATGGATCAGATCAGACAGAGTAGCCAGATCGCTTTGCTCCATATCCCTTGGAATGGCGATGCCCGCCTTGCGGAAATGCCCCACCTTGCCCAGGTGCACATCGGCAATGATCAATGCCTTTTGCTGCTCCCAATAGATCGCTTTCTGAGGGAGTAATAAAAGGTTTTGCCCTAATAAAGTAAATGGAGTTGCCACACAGATCATCATAACAGAACAAAGTTAAAATTTATTTCCGGAGATGTATCGACTCACCCCGACGTCGCTGCGCTTGTCGCCCCTCTATGCGCGAAGCGGAGAGAGGGGATTTTACACTTTTATTTTCTCTACCCTCTTTCCGGCGAAGCCGAAGAGAGGGTGGTCCAGCGAAGTGCAGACCGAGTGAGTCTACTCTGCGACTTGCCTTAAAGCGAGAGGAAGGGGTTTCTATGTGCATAACGTATAAACCCCTCCCCGCTTTTGCTCACAAACCAGCCACACCCCTCCTGTGGGGAGGGAATTTAAAAGCCCCTCAACCTTAATTTTTATTATTTAATGTTAAGCAATGTTAACAGAAAATGCCGGCACATATTGATGTATTTACTTTTATCTTCATCAATCCATTAATCATGAAAAGGAAACTCAAAATCGTATTAATCTTAATAGCCATATCATTAACAGGCATTGTTATTTTCCAAATTTATTGGAGCCTCAATGCTTATACCATCAATAAAAAAATATTTGATAGCAAAGTAATCGTCGCCATGCAGCTTGCTATGGACCGGTGTAAAAAAGATTATTTTGACTCCGTCCGAACCGTATTGGTAAAACGACTTTCTGATCCCAGCAGTGTTATTACCATCGATACCCCTTCAAGAGTAAATACTCCAAACAACAACGTAAACCCGGTGCTTAATATTAGTTTCTCATTTCATGGCTCTGTAAACAGCAATCCTTTTCAAACGAATGTCAATACCTATAACTATTATAAGGATATGATCGGTCATAAAGCCACCGTTCCGGAGGTGCTAACGGAAATGTCTTTTTATGTTCCGACTTTAATGATGGAGCTCACCACATTTTTAGGTATCGACGATGCTATGCACCCCTCACAGGAACTATCCACATTTATAAAAACGCACCCAGGTATCCCCGGCAATAAATGGCCGCTGCCCAAAGAGGGCATATATGCTTTGCCACCCAATTATAAACAGGCCGATAGTTTAAAGCTAAGCCGGTATTTTACCGAGGAACTACAGAAAAGGAATATTGATGCGCCGTTTATTTTAAGCTTACCCAACAAAGGCCAGTCGGAGCAAAATTTCAATTTCCATGACGGCGAAACCAATGAAAACGTTTATCAATATCATGGCTTTATATTTCTTTTAACGCATTACACCCGGCAAGATGAGTTTACGTTATATGCAAAGGCGGCGATCCGCAATCCGCAATATGCCGTTATCAAAGGGATGATGATCACCCTGCTATTATCGGCACTGCTGGTGTTGTTCACTATATTTTGCTTTTATTATATAGTCCGAACCATCAATCAGCAAAAAGCACTGGGCGAGTTAAAGGATGATTTTATAAACAACATGACGCATGAATTAAAAACACCTATCGCTACTATTACCGTAGCCATTGAGGGGCTGCAAAAATTTAATGCCTTAAATGATCCCGAAAAAACACAGCGATACCTGCAAACCTCCAGGAATGAACTGACCAAACTAAACGAGCTGGTGGGCAAAGTGCTTGATGTAGCCGCCTTTGAACGCGATAAAATAACCTTGCTGAAAGAGAAAATACAGGTTGATGCCTTGATGAACGAACTGATAACCGCCGAAAAAGCCAAAGCCGCTAAAACAGTGAGCATCACCTATAATAATAGAGATCGGGTTGATTATATTGTGGCGGATAAACTGCACTTCGGTAACGCCATATTGAATGTTTTGGATAACGCGGTTAAATATTCCAATGAGCCGGCCGATATCAAGATAGATGTATACCGGGATGGCAATATGATCGTTTTTTCCGTAAGCGATAAGGGTATGGGCATCCCGGCAGCGCACCTGGGGCGCATTTTTGAAAAGTTTCACCGGGTACCTACCGGTAATGTGCACAATGTGAAAGGTACCGGGCTTGGTTTAAGTTATGTGAAGTATATTGCAGAAGCGCATGGTGGCCAGGTAACTGTAAAAAGCGAAGTGAATACGGGCAGTCAGTTTATGATATCAATACCGATGTAATATGAGTAAAATACGCTTATTGCTGGCCGAAGATGAACTGGCCCTGGCCCATATTGTACGTGAAAGCCTGGAAGAAAATAGCTTTGAAGTAATACTGTGCGCCAATGGCGAACAGGCCCTGCAAAAATATAAAAGCGACAGGCCCGATATTTTAGTGCTGGATATCATGATGCCCAAAATGGATGGCTTTGAAGTAGCCAGGCAGGTACGTGAAACCGACAAACTAACACCGATCATATTTTTAACGGCCCGGTCGCAGCCCAAAGATGTGGTGGCCGGGTTTGAGTCGGGCGCTAACGACTATTTAAAAAAGCCTTTTAGTGTAGAGGAACTGGTAGTGCGCATCAGGGTTTTACTAAGTGATAACCGTTTGTTGAGCACCGGCAAACCCGCGGGCGAAAGTCACCAGATAGGCAGTATTACGTTTAACCCACTAAAAAATACCGTTCAGCAAGGCATCAACCAATGGCAATTAACCAGCAGGGAAAGCGATATTTTGAGGTTGTTATGTAAAAACCAGCAGCAAATATTACCACGAAAAGCATTGCTGGAAACCGTTTGGGGCGACGACAGCTTTTTTAATGCCCGGAGCCTGGATGTGTTCATCAGCAAACTCCGCACACATTTAAAAGCCGACCCCAACGTGCAGATCATTACCGTAAGAGGACATGGGTACAAATTGGTCTGGTGATGGAACTATAGGTGTTCGGAAGATCGTTTTTGGCTAAAGCCATCAAATGCTTCTATTATCCGTCCCATAAATGGGACGGCAATGAATGGAAAACTAATTGATTTACCCTTTATTGCCGTTGGTTTTAACCAACGGATTACAAGTAAATAGCTGCTATGGGCTTTAGCCCAATTGAACCCCCTGGCTGGCCACGCTTTAATTAATGATTTATTGAATTTCCTTTCCCCGTCAGCAGAACAGCTTCGGACGAAAGCGGGTAGAACGATGGTGGCCTGTGCGGCTGCAGGGGCATAGCAAGTTTTGCAGAAGCAGAGGCTAAAGGGTGCGAAGCGGGGCAAATAATTGCAGCCCGTGGTTCTGCCTGATTTGCAGGGCAAAGGCCTCGTGCGCAAAGAAGCATTTCTGCTGAAAGCCCTTTGGTTACTTTGTGGCTACAAAGTAAGGGCCCTCCCGCGGCCAAGAGCGGGTCTGCACCATACATGCCTCTCCGAAAAGGATTTTTCATCAACCTGTTACACAAATCATCCATCAACCGTAATGATTAAAAAACCAAATTATGAAAACCCCTATCTTTTTTATTTTACTCTCTGCTACGCTAAGTTTTACTGCCTGTTCCAAAAACGAGGCAACCCCGCTCCCACAAAAGCTGGACGGAACGTATACCGGTGCATTTACATCCACAAGCGTTGGCGCAACTAGCGCTACAGCCAAAGTTGTTATTACAGGTAAAACATATCAAGCTACTTTAAATACCGCTTTCGGCGTTTCGAGCAGAGGCAGCTACGTTACCAGCAAAAATCAAATAGCATTTACAGACAGTACGGTACACACAGCCAATTTTGATTGGGGCCTGTTGCTCAACGGTACTTACACCTCAACCACCAAAGGCGATAGTTTGATCCTGGTGAAAAAAGGCACGGGCTATAATTATACCTACAGGTTAAAAAAGCAATAGTTTGTTTACCCTGACTAACCATAACCCATTGTAATCCCAGGATATTTTTTGTATCTTTAAGTATATCCACCAAACAGCCCTGCTTACTTGAAAATTGTAAGCAGGGCTGTTTGGTTAAAGAGATAAAAGGCGCAAAAATCACCCGTTGGGTATGTAGTTATTTGAATATCAATTATATAGTTCTTTTTAAACTTTTCAAAACGCGTCAAAAATTTGTTAAAAAGTGTTAAAATCGATGGTTTTGATTGAGTTTTGAACAGTTTTTAACCTGTTTTTGCCCTCATTTTGAGCCGAAAAGTGTTAAAATAGAGCTTTAAAAAGTTTTTGTTAAGAGGAGGCAGTTTGAATTTTATAAGTTCGGTTTTTGGGCTGGTGGCGATGAGGTTCCTGGTTCTGTAATATAAATCCGACATCGAACATCCGACATCCGAAATATTCCCGGCTTTCTTATTACTTTTACGGCAACCAATACGGTTTTACATGAGTAATACCTTTAACCGCCCCATACGCGTTTTAGTAGCTAAAGTAGGTCTTGACGGGCACGACCGCGGCGCACGCATTATTGCCACCTCCCTGCGCGATGCCGGGATGGAAGTAATTTATACCGGCCTGCGCCAAACCCCCGAAATGGTGGTGAATACCGCCCTGCAGGAAGATGTGGATGCCATTGGTATATCCATACTATCAGGCGCGCACATGACCGTTTTTCCGCGCATCATTAAACTGCTGCGGGAAAAAGAGATGGATGATGTGCTGCTTACCGGCGGCGGCATTATCCCGCATGAAGATATGGTGACGCTGAAACAATCGGGCGTTGGCGAACTTTTTCCGCCTGGAACCAGCACACAGGACATTGTAGCTTATATTACGGATTGGGTGCACGAGCATCGTAATTTTTAAATAAAACAACCCCATGGAATTTCAAAATCTGCTGATAGAAAATAAAGAACGGATACAATACATCATCATTAACCGCGAAAGCAAGCTTAACGCCCTGAACAGGGAAACCCTTATGGAATTGCACGTGGCTTTTGCCGCGGCTTTTAAAAACCCCGCTGTTGGTGGTATTATCATCACCGGAACCGGCGCCAAAGCATTTGTGGCAGGCGCCGATATCAGCGAATTTGCCAACCTGAGTGTTGATGAAGGCTCTGCCCTTGCCCGGAAAGGACAAATAGAAGTATTTAACCTGATAGCCAATGGCAATAAACCCGTAATAGCGGCCATTAATGGTTTTGCATTGGGCGGCGGTTTAGAGCTGGCCATGGCCTGTCATATCCGCATAGCTTCCGAAACAGCCAAAATGGGGCTGCCCGAAGTTACCCTGGGTTTGATACCCGGCTATGGCGGTACCCAGCGCCTGGCGCAGCTGATAGGAAAAGGCAAAGCCCTGGAAATGATACTGACCGCCGATATGATCACCGCTGTTGAGGCTCACCAGTACGGTCTGGTTACCCACGTGGTTTGCCCGGAAGATCTGCTGGTTAAAGCCGAAGAACTTTTGCAAAAGATATTGTTGAGAGCACCGCTGGCCCTTGCCGCGGCTATAAACTCCGTAAACGCCGGATTTATCGATGGGGTGGATGGTTACGGTATCGAGATAGCGCAGTTTGGAAAATGTTTTGGCACCAATGATTTTAAAGAAGGCGTTACCGCCTTTTTAGAAAAACGCAAAGCAGCATTTAAAGGAGAATAATTAACCCACTTATGGTGTTAAAGTTTTGTTAACAGAAGCCCGGATTAACCATATCTGGGTGATGATCCTTGTGGTGCCTTATCCGCAAAAACTAAAATTAACCGTAAAGCAAGCCAAAAACGGGCTTTTTGCCGGCCGAAAAGCTATGTTAATTCCGTGTTAATTTGACACAAATAGGTGTGTAAACTTTCAATTTGACATTATCCTGACCAAGATACCCAATTGGTCAAAAAATAAATCATTGTTAATCAATCGATTAAATATTCGTGACTTTTGGATGAAAAATCGTATATGTTTCTGTGCTTTACTTTGCATTGTGTTTATAAAACATATATCAAAAACACACAATTGTTATGAAAAATACATTTAAAATTTCGGCCCTTGTTTTAGCATTTGCAGGATTTGCATTTGGCGCTAAAGCACAAACAACTACCCCAACCACTACTACAACATCAACCACTACTAACAACGGTATCCGTTATAGCATCGGCGTTGACGCTGGTATCCCATTGGGAAACTTTAAAGATAACTACAAATGGAATTTAGGTGGTTCGGTACAAGCGGACATCCCGGTTATTTCAAACCAATTATTTGTTACTGTTAACGCTGGTTACAATAACGTATTTGGTAAAAAAGATATCGGTGGCGTTGCTGGTCTTGATCAAACAGATTTTCACCTGATCCCGGTAAAAGCTGGTTTGAAATACTTCGTTGTTCCAAACTTTTATGTACAAGGTGAAGCTGGTGCAGCATTCTTGTTAAACAAAAAAGATGTTGGTGTTAACAAATCAACCGCGTTTGTTTATGCTCCGCAAGTAGGTGTTCAGTTCCCTGTTAGCGCAAACGGTAACTTTATCGACGCTGGTATCCGTTACGAAGCAACTACAAAATATGCAACTGGTATTGACCAAAGCAAAGTAAGCTTCTTAGGTCTGCGTGTAGCATACGGCTTCTAATATGGCCCTACATGTACCTAATTAACAAAAAGGGAGATCAATGTTGATCTCCCTTTTTGTTTACCCCTTTTTTGTGTTTAAAAGCCCGTTTTTAAATTAAGCTCCATAAATTAGCAACATTGTTTGTAACTTAAACGCGTTTATACATTTACCGTTACCAGTATTGCTCTTATGAAGAAAATCCTCATCATTGATGATGAAGTTAATGTGGCTTTATTGCTATCTAAATTTTTAACCCGTAATGGCTTTGATGTGAGTACTGCCTCCAGCGGTACAAGTGGCATGGAAGCGCTTAAAAACGACGAGTTTAACCTGGTGCTATGCGATTTCAGGCTCGAAGATACCGATGGCCGCGAAATGCTCAGGAACATCAAAACCCAATACCCTAAAACCGGCGTTATTATTATAACCGGGTACTCGGATATAAAAATGGCGGTTGAACTGATAAAAATGGGCGCCTATGATTACATCACCAAGCCCTTATATCCCGACGAAATACTAAATACCATTAATAAGGCTGTCGAAACCCATTATGCCCTGGTTGAAGATACCGGCAGCGACAATAATGTGGTTGCCGAAAAATCAAAAAGCCGCGACAATAAAAAAGTGGTATTTGCCAGCGAATTTGTGGCCGGCAGCAGCAAATCGTCAAAAGAACTGCAACGCCAGATAGAGCTGGTGGCCCCAACCAATTACAGTGTAATTATATTGGGTGAAAGTGGTACGGGTAAAGAGTCGGTTGCCAAAAGTATCCATTTGAACAGCCAGCGGCATAACCAGCCTTTCATCGCCATGGATTGCGGTTCGTTAACCAAAGAACTGGCAGCCAGCGAATTCTTTGGTCATGAAAAAGGATCATTCACCGGAGCCTTGTATACTAAAATTGGGCATTTTGAAATGGCTAATGGCGGTACTCTGTTTTTAGATGAAGTGGGCAACCTCTCCTATGAGATCCAGGCTGCCTTGCTGCGCACCGTTCAGGAGCGCAAAGTTAAAAGGATAGGTAGCACCAAGGAGATCGATCTGGATGTGCGCATTATTATAGCTACCAATGAGAGCTTGCAGGATGGTATATTAAAAGGCAAATTCAGGGAGGATCTGTACCACCGGTTTAATGAATTTACCATCTACATGCCGCCATTGCGTGAGCGGGGCAACGATATTATGCTGCTGGCAGATCATTTTTTAAAAATAGCCAATAATGAGCTGGGTCGTAATGTAACCACGTTTGCACCCGAGGTGATTGATTGTTTTATGAATTACCGCTGGCCGGGCAACATCCGCGAACTGAAAAACGTGATCAGGAGGGCGGCTTTACTGGCAGAGGATAACGAGATCACGATGAAGGCCTTGCCACTGGAGATATCCAACTTTAAAGTGCCCTCATTTGAACAATCTTACAACCAGGTAAGCGAGGTGCCAGAAGTAAAGGAACCACGGCACGACCTGAAAAACGCGGCCCTCGAAGCGGAATATGAAACCATTATTAAGGTTTTAAGAGAAGTGAACTTTAATAAAACAAAAGCGGCCGAAATATTAAACATCGACCGTAAAACCCTGTATAATAAAATGAAGGCTATCAACCTTAAATAAAATGGAAGATCAACAGGCAAGGAGTAATGACGACAACTTGCGTAAGTTAAAGCACGATATTAAAAATCAACTCTCCAATATTCACCTGGCTCTGGAGCAGTTGAAATATGAGATACCTGATCTTTCGGATGATTGCTTATTTTACCTGGATACCATTTTAACAAGTTCAACCCAGATAAACAATTTGCTAAACAATACCGATTAGCTCTTTTTAGTATCAAGTAGCTGGTATCAAGTATCAAGATATTTGTAAATTGGTGCACCATGCAATGTGGCTTAATGATCAATCATTATTCAAACAAATTTAGTGGATATCTGTACAATTAAAGTCTTGATACTTGATACCAGCTACTCGATACTAAAATATAAAAATGTCAATTTTTAATTATAAACAACGCAATAACATTATCCTTGTAAGTATCATTATACTGGGGTGCTTTTTGCTGTATGCGCTAAGCGGTTTGTTCAGTTCGATATTGGGGGCTATTGTGTTGTTTACTATTTTCAGGCCGGTGTACCTTTACTTTGTCGAAAAAAAGGGATGGAACCGGGTAGCGGTAGCTTTGCTCATTATATTTGCATCCCTTATTGTTATCGTTATCCCCTTCTTGCTACTCAGTATCATGGTAGTGGGTAAAATATCAAGCATCGACATTAAATCCTTACCTATTGAACAATGGACATCCAAGATTGATGCCTTTGCGGCAACCAATCTGAACCAGCCCCGCTTTGCCGAAAATACACTTCAAAAGCTGGGCTCTTTTGGTACCGAACTTTTCCCATCTATATTAAGCAGCGCTGCCAATATCATTATTACCTTATTGGTATTGTACTTTCTGTTGTATTTTATGCTCACACAAATACGAGAGTTTGAGGCTGGTTTATTAAAGTACGCTCCATTCCGTGAACAACACGCGTTAAAATTTGCATCTGCCCTACGCGATTCTACCTATTCAAACGTTTTAGGGCAAGGAATAATAGCCGTTATACAGGGTACACTGCTGGCTATAGGCTTTTACGCATTTGGTATACCCGACGCGGTTTTTTGGGGAGTGATAGGCGCTTTTATATCCTTTTTGCCGGTAGTTGGGGCGCCAACGCTTTCTATACCTGCCAGTATTTTGCTGTTTGCGCAGGGGCATACGCTAAAAGGGGTTTTGCTGCTGATTTACGGTTTGCTGGTTATTGGTAATATTGATAATGTTTTGCGCATGATTATTAATAAGCGTATAGCTAATACCCACCCCATTATATCGGTTATTGGTGTGTTTATAGGCTTGCCGCTTTTTGGGATATTGGGCCTGGTTTTCGGACCGGTATTATTATCCTATTTTTTATTGTTACTGGAGATATACGAAACTAACAGATTGGCAGCCGACAGATTGGAACGGATACAGTCGTCGCCCGAAAACTGACAGATTGAATTGAATAGTTTTGTGAACATAAGGCAAAGCGCTATTGGGAGTTAAAAAAATAAATTATACAGAAATTGCAGAAAAATTGGCCGATCTGTAATATTTGGCAGGATATTTAATCATATTACAACAAATGTTCAACTTAAAATTATATTACAATGAATGATAACACAAAAGTAGTTGTTGCATTGCTTGCTGGCTTGGCAGCAGGAGCAGCCCTGGGTATTTTGTTTGCACCAGATAAAGGTAACGAAACACGTGACAAGCTAACTGAATCATTAAAAAACTTAGGCGAATCAATAAAAGATACCGCGGCTGCCGAAATTGATAACCTGGTTGGGTTTAAAGATAAAGTGGTTGAAAATATAAAATCAAAGATCAGAGGGGCCGAAGAAGAGTATCAGGACGATCTGGAACACGCTTAATTTATTTTTTAGTATCAAGTAGTTAGTATCAAGTATCAAGACTTTCTAGCAAACGTCTTAAAACAATGCAGCTGTCGTGATACTTGATACTAACTACTTGATACCCTATAAAACTACATCTATGGAAGCCAAAAAAGAAACACCACCACCACTGCCACCTATTGTTGATCAGCTGAAGGAATATGCCGAAACGCGTTTTAAGCTTTTGAAATATGAGGCTATTGAAGGTGGAACTTCAATTTTAGCCAGTATGATCACGGATGTTATTACAGCCATAAGTATGGTGCTGGCCTTTATGTTTGCCAGTCTTACTTTAGCCTTTTACCTGGCTTACTTGTTAAATTCAGATTGGGAGGGCTTTGGCTGTGTGGCGCTTATTTATTTAATAATAGCCGTTGTTGTAAAGCTCAATAAGGAGCGTATTGAAAAGCCGTTGATCAATCTTTTCGTACAAAAACTATTTAAAAAATAAAGCATGGACGTTTCAATAAAAAATATCAATGATCTGCGGGAAGAGATTGCGAGGATACGCGTTATTGAAGCCCGCCAGGGCGAAGAACTGGCCAAGCGCTTTAGCAGCCCATCGGCCATATTTGCCAGCGTCATGTCGTTATTGAATTCAGGTAACAGAAACGACGGTGACGAGCACCCGGGTATTTTTAACCAGGATTTCTTTGGCCTGCTATCCAGGATCGTATTGCCGGTAACCTTGAATAAAACATTGTTTAAACGGTCAAACTTTTTGGTTAAAACCCTGGTTGGCCTGGTATCGCAAAAAGCTTCTAATTACATCAGCGGCGACGCGATCCACGGTTTATGGAATAAGGTAAAAGCGGTAGCTTCTTCTGTGCTGAAAAGTAAACCGGAAACACCCGCTAAAGGTATGCCCAATGTGCCGCCACCGGTGGTGATGTAGTTTTTGAGTCTTAAGTCTGAAGTAGAAAGGCTTAAGTTCTTAATGTTATTGTAGAGACGCATAATTGCGTCTTTTTTTATTTCTATGCACTGTACTTGGCCGCAGACGCAAATATGCATCTCTTTGTAAAAACCTTTGTACGGGCTACCAAAACAGCCCAAATTTTCACAGTTTGCAGAAAAGCCTATTTTTGCGTTTTATTTACAGAAGTGGGAAAAGATAAATTAAAACGCTTTGCTGAAATTGATACTTTTAGCAACGTATTACAATTAGATGCCGGTAAGCCTTTTAAAGGCGAGTGGAGCAAAGGTTTTTTTAAAAACAATAACCCGGTAGTGTTGGAACTGGCCTGCGGTAAAGGCGAATACACCGTGAACCTGGCCACCTTGTTTCCTGATAAAAACTTTATCGGTATTGATTATAAGGGCAACCGTATTTGGCGCGGTGCCAAAACCGCGCTGGAAGATGGTGTGCCTAATGTGGCCTTTTTGCGCATACAGATCGAAAACCTGCTGGATTATTTTGCTACTGGTGAGGTTGACGAGATCTGGATAACCTTCCCCGATCCGCAGCCACAATTGAGCCGCGAAAAAAAGCGCCTTACTTCGCCCCGCTTCCTGGATAAATACATCGAAATATTAAAACCCGGTGGCTGTGTGAATTTAAAAACCGACAACGACGGTTTGCATGCCTACACTGCCGAAAAGATAGAAGAGCTAAAACTCAAACTCCATATCAGAACCGAAGACCTGTACCATTCGCCCTATGCAGATGAGGTGTTATCCATTAAAACCTATTACGAAAAGAAATATTTAAAGGATAATAAGAACATTAATTACCTTAAATTTTCGTTTGCGTAGGTAAGATTTGGGGACTATGGGATTACAGGACTTTAGGATAAAGAAACCAACTCACACGTCATTGCGAGGAGGAACGACGTGGCAATCCCCAATATACAGAGCGTTTCCGTAAGTCGGGGATTATTAATATTGTTAATTGTTTTTTCAAGGTATTAATGAGCTCCCATTAATCGGTTATCCACGCTACGCTCGCTATGACATGGGGTTATTGAGTTTGTAAATCGGATCTTAGCTTTAAGCCTTTCGCTTTCGACTTTAAGCTTTTTATCATGGATGATATTAACTTCTTCGATAAAGTATACCAGGTGGCGCGGCTTATCCCGGCAGGCAGGGTAACCTCCTATGGTGCCATTGCCGGTTATTTGGGTACCAAAGGTTCATCGCGTATGGTGGGCTATGCCATGCAGGCGGCGGGTAAGGTGGTGCCCAAAGTACCGGCGCACCGGGTGGTGAACAGGCAGGGCCTGCTTACCGCTAAATTTCACTTCGGTGGCAACCTGATGGCCGAGCTGCTGGAAAGCGAAGGCGTAAAAGTAATTGACGATCAGGTACAGGATTTTAAAACCGTATTTTGGGATCCGAATATCGAGCTGGCTTTATAATTTAAAATCAATATTAGTTTTTTATGATACCCCTGAACATTTTATTTTACATCGTATTTTTTTTACGATTGATCACCATTTTTATTTCGGCACGGAATGAAAAAAAATTAAAAAAGCTGGGCGCTGTAGAATATGGCAAAGCCAATTCTACCGTACTGGTATTATTCCATTTTGCCTATTATGCTGCCTGCTTAGTTGAAGGTTATACCAAAGGCGCTTTTTATACCGACAACCTCACTACCTATGGGCTCATTATTTATATTGCAGCTATAGCCGTGCTTTATTATGTTATTTACGCCATCAGGCATGTATGGACAGTTAAGCTGATCATTGCACCAAAGCAATATCATACCCTGAATACCAACGCGCTGTTCAGGTTGGTAAAGCATCCTAATTACTTCCTGAATATTATACCCGAGCTTATTGGTATAGCGCTTGTTTTTCATGCCTGGTTTACTTTGATCATAGGCTTCCCGATTTATCTTATCCCGCTGATCATCCGGATAAGGCAGGAAGAAAAAGTGATGAAAGAGCACTTTGAACAATACTAAAGAGTAAAAGCTGCTACAGTATCTGCAATAGCTCCATGCGATTGCCGAAAGGATCTATAAAAGCAAAACGCTCCCTACCCGCTATCAAAGGCTCTTCCATAATTTCCAATCCATGCTTTTCCAGGTGTTTGCGGGCGGTCTTTACATCATCAATCTCAAAGGCAGTGTGCCTGATAGATCGGGGATGGCTTTCCTCTACCCCGATATGCAGTTCGATATCCGCTATCCGGAACCAATGGCCGGCAGATGAAAACACAGCAGGGCGCTCTATTTGCTCCAGGCCAATAACGTGGGTGTAAAACAGCCGGGCTTCTTCCTGTCTTTCGGGCGGCACACAGATGTGTATATGGTTGGCACGTTTAAAGTTGATCATGTGTTGTGTTTTACGGAATTCAGCGGGTACAAAAAAACCGTCTTCTTTACCCCGGATAATCCAAAGGTAAAAAAGACGGCCCTGAATATGGTGCAGCTACCGGAAAATATAATTCACACCGGCCTGGAATGAAGACTGATCTGCCGAGTAGTAAATGTATTTGGTGAGCGACGATGGCAGCCAGTAGCTTCCGTAAATCTCTACGCGCTTATTAACTTGTATGCCTGCTTTTATGGGAATTGCAAAGTCGAAGCCTTGGAAATCAGGATACTTGTTTTGATTTACAACGGTAGTTGTAGAGCCAAAATTATAGATGGTGGCAAAATTGTAATTATTGTATTTATAAGCATTCATGGCCAAACCAACATCAATAAAGGCCTTAAGTTTATCTGTTGAATAAAAGTTATAGATTACCTGTGGTATGGCCGCCAGGTGATATAGCTTAACATCAAGTGCATTGGTAACAGAACTTGCGCCTGATCCAGAAGAGGCTTCGGCGAACTGATAGCGATTAATAGCTCCGGCAAACTCCAGCCTGAAAAGTAACTTTTCTGTATATTTATTGATCAGGATATCTAACCCGGCTGTAATAACAGGCGAAAAAGTCTTATCATTTGCGCCATTGCTAAACGGGTTGCCTGAGCTGGCAGCCCCTTTAAACTGAAGTTTACTGTAACGGGCGCCTGCTCCCGCAAAAAAACGAATACCGGAGGTGGTGTGGATCGCCTGTTGAGTGGCTTTGCCGCCGTTTAGCGCGATAACAATAGCTGTAAGGTCACTTTCAGAATAACTGGCCTTTTGTATGCGGGTCAAAATTTTGGTATCGCCGGGCAGGTATTGAAAGGCTTGCCTTAGCAGCTGATTTATGTAGCTGTTAACAACGGCAACGGATTGGCGCTCATCGTTAAAGTATTGGTATTGCTTTAGCCATTCAATAGTATGGGTTTGTTTGTTAAACAGGTAGTACCTGGGTTTTACGTTATCTGTCCATACATAAAGCGAAACATTTTTGCCGTTAACCAGGCTTTTTAAAAAAACAGTATCTGTGGTATAAGCCGTATCCAGGGTGTGGTTTAGTTTTGCAAGATCAACCTCACTGGTGCTAATGTTAACGGTAAACTTGTCATAATATTCGGCGCCTGTTATGGCAAAGGCATTGGCGTTTGTAACTGTGAACTTTTGTGGTTGGGCGTTTTGTGTTTGTTTAAAGGTGATTTCCCGTGGATTTTTTATCCATTCACGATAATTGATAAATCCTTTAAGGGTGTCATTTTTACCGTCAATAACATAACCGGGTTTGTAATTGCTTTGGGCTTGTAAAAAAAGCGTGGTCTGTGATAACAAAAACAGCAGACAAAATAATTGTTTCATTTATAAGAATTAGGTCTGCAAAAGTATATCAAATAAATCGACAGATGTATTGGGGATAAAAATTTATTTAAAAAGATTATAGTACAACACCTGAATGCTAATGAAATTAGTAAATTTGTGTCAATAACAACCCTGAATTTGCACAAAAAGCAGGGCTGTTTAATAAGGAAAAAAATGGAAAAAAAAACCGCGCGCTTAGTATGTACATATTTGGCAATTGGATAATTGACACTTTTTAAATTTTTTAAAACATATCAAAAGCTTATCAAAAAGTGTTAAATCGAAGGTTTTGAATTTATTTCAAGTTGTTTTTAACCCGCTTTTGCCTACTTTTTAAACAAAAAAATGTTAAAATCATACCTTTAAAAAGTTTGTAAACAATCACTAATTCACTAACTCAATAATTTACTAATTGAACTACCGTGGGAAAACTTGTAGAAGAATTTGACGCCTATCGTACCAAAATGAATGATAGGATCATGGAAACCGCCAACACGAATATTAAACGCTTTTTTGCGCTGGATACCACCAGTTATGCCGATGGCGCGCTGGATGTTAAAACCAAAGAAATGCTGGGCCTGGTAGCCAGTATGGTTTTGCGCTGCGACGATTGTATTAAATACCACCTGGGCAAATGCCATGAAGCCGGTGTAAACAGCGACGAAATGAACGAGATATTCATGATAGCCAACCTGGTAGGCGGCTCCATTGTGATACCCCACTACCGCAGGGCGGTAGAGTATTGGGATGAGTTGAATGAGGCTTAGTAAGTAACGGGTTGTTGTAAGCTAATTAGAAAGTTAGTTTTAGCCCTACATTAACCCGCGCGTCATTGCGAGGAGGAACGACGTGGCAATCCCCGATTAGCGGAGCCGCTCTGTAAGTAGGGGATTGCCACGCTATCGCTCGCAATGACGGGTTCTATAATTTTTAATCAAATAGATGATATGACTAATCCAAACTTAACCCGCTGCGCATGGGCTGGTACCGATCCTTTGTACATGAAATATCATGACGAAGAATGGGGTAAAGAAACCCATGATGATAAAGTACTGTTTGAGTTCCTGATACTGGAATCGGCACAGGCCGGTTTAAGCTGGATCACCATTTTGCGTCGTCGCGATAATTACCGGAAGGCCTTTGCTGATTTTGACGTAAAAAAGGTAGCCGCCTTTACCGATGCCGATGTAGAACGCCTGATGCAGGATGCGGGCATCATCCGTAACCGATTAAAAATTCTGGCAGCCATTACCAATGCTCAATTGTTTATCCAGGTGCAAAAGGAGTTTGGCTCGTTTGATCAATACCTGTACAGCTTTATGCCCGATGGAAAACCGATCATCAATCACCCCGAGCGGAGCGTTCCTGCCAGTACGCCCATATCTGATGCCATCAGCAAGGATATGAAAAAGCGGGGCTTTAAGTTTTTTGGCACCACCATTTGCTACGCGCACATGCAAGCCACCGGGATGGTTAACGATCACCTGGCTACTTGCGATTTTAGGTAGGGGATTTCACCGATTAGTTAGGGATTTCACCGATTTTTGGAGAATGAATTTTGGATTTGATTTTTAGAATGCGCTTGGCCACTATTCATCAACATAAATTGTATTTTTGAAAAGATACAATTCAATTTAGTCTTTAACATATATCAACTGATAATCAGTGAAATCACAAGATAGATCGGTGAAATCACATAAAATCAGTGTAATCATAACCAATGAAAAAACTATTTCTTTTGGATGGCATGGCCCTTATTTACCGGGCGCATTTTGCTTTAAGTAAGAGTCCGCGGTTTACGTCGAATGGCTTAAATACCTCGGCGGTAATGGGTTTCACCAATACCCTGCTGGATGTTTTGAAAAAAGAAAAGCCAACACATATGGCCGTGGTATTTGATACCGATGCCCCTACCGAACGTCATACCGATTATGAGGCCTATAAAGCCCATCGCGAGGCTATGCCCGAGGACTTGTCCAAAGCCCTGCCCTATGTGATCAAGGTGATACTGGGTTTCAATATTCCGGTAATCACTTCCGATGGTTATGAGGCAGATGATATCATTGGCACCCTGGCTAAAAAGGCCGAACAAAAGGGTTACCAGGTATACTGCATGACCCCCGATAAAGACTTCGCGCAGCTGGTATCCGAAAATATCCGCATCTACAAACCGGCCCGCATGGGTAACGAAATGGAGATACTGGGTGTGAAAGAGGTGCTGGAGAAATGGGAAATTGAACGCGTAGAACAGGTTATAGATATTTTGGGTTTATGGGGCGACGCGGTGGATAATATCCCCGGTATCCCCGGCATTGGCGAAAAAACAGCCAAAGCCCTTATCAAACAATATGGCTCGATGGAAGAGATCATTGCCCATAGCCATGAGTTAAAAGGCAAGCAGCGCGAAAACGTGGAACAATATGCCGAACAGGGCTTACTCTCTAAAAAGCTGGCTACCATCCTGCTGAATGTTCCTGTTGAGCTGGACGAAGAAGGTTTGGCAATGGGTGAGCCAAGCAAAGATCTTTTAGAGCCGCTTTTTGCCGAACTGGAATTCCGCACTTTAGGGCGCCGGGTTTTTGGCGACGACTTTAGCGTTACCGAACTAAAGGCTGTTTCAGTTCAAACCGATCTGTTTGGTGACCCTGTGGCTACCGCCCGCACCACGATGACGGTTGATGTGGAGGACATTTATGAACCGCCCGCTACCACGGCTAAAAATATTGACAATGTACCGCATGAGTATCACCTGGCTGACACGCCGGAGAAACGTGCGGAACTGATATCGCTGTTACTCAAACAGCAAACCATTTGTTTTGATACCGAAACCACCGGCACCGATGCTAATTATTGTGAGCTGGTAGGCCTGTCATTCGCGGTAAAACCGGGCGAGGCATGGTATGTACCCGTTCCGGAAAATCAGGATGAAGCCAAAAGTATCGCGACCGAATTTAAGCCCGTACTGGAGCATGAAGGCATCAGCAAAATAGGGCAAAACATTAAGTTTGATATCCTGATACTTAAATGGTACGGTATTGAAGTAAAAGGTGCCCTGTTTGACACCATGATGGCGCACTACGTGATCGATCCGGATACGCGCCATGGCATGGATATTCTTTCGGAAAACTACCTGGGTTATAAACCGGTTTCCATCACTACGCTCATCGGTCCCAAAGGCAAAAATCAGGGCAATATGCGCGATGTGGAGATTGAAAAGATTAAAGAATACGCCGCCGAGGATGCCGACATCACCCTGCAGCTTAAAGATATTTTTGAACCCAAACTAAAGCAGGTAGAAAGCGAAAAACTCATCAACGAAATTGAACACCCGCTGATATATGTGCTGGCCGATATGGAGTTTGAGGGTGTAAAGATCGATCATGATACCCTGCGCGAATTCTCCAAGCAACTGGAAACCGATATTGCCGGTTTTGAAAAAACAGTGTACGAAAAAGCAGGAGTGCGGTTCAACATCGCATCGCCAAAACAACTGGGCGAGGTGCTGTTTGAAAAACTGATGCTTGACCCCAAAGCCAAAAAAACCAAAACCGGCCAATACCAAACCGGCGAGGATGTATTGTTATCCCTTGCTGCCAAAAGCGATATTGTACGCGATATCCTCGATTTCCGCCAGTTACAAAAGTTGAAATCAACTTATGTAGACGCGCTGCCAACTATGGTGAACCCTAAAACGGGTCGTGTGCATACCTCCTATAACCAGGCTGTAGCCGCCACCGGTCGCCTAAGCAGCGTGAACCCCAACCTGCAAAATATCCCTATCCGTACCGAACGCGGTCGTGAAGTGAGGAAAGCTTTTATCCCCCGTGATAGCGGGCACAGTATTGTATCTGCCGATTATTCGCAGATAGAGCTGCGCATTATTGCCGAGATCAGTAAAGACCCCAACATGATGCAGGCCTTTATTGATAACCTGGATATCCACACGGCTACAGCCGCCAATGTATACGGCGTGGCACTGGATGAAGTAACCAGCGATCAGCGCCGTAATGCCAAGGCGGTAAACTTTGGTATCATCTATGGGCAGTCGGCATTTGGCTTGTCGCAAAACCTGGGTATCCCGCGTAAGGAGGCTGCCGATATTATTGAACAGTACTTTGCCCAGTTCCCCGGTATCAAACAATACATGAGCGATACCATGAACTTTGCCCGCGAAAATGGTTATGTAACCACGCTGATGGGCAGGCGCAGGTATCTGCGCGATATCAATTCGGCCAATGCTACCGTACGCGGTTTTGCCGAGCGAAATGCCATTAACGCGCCAATACAAGGTTCGGCTGCCGATATGATCAAGATAGCCATGATCAACATTCACCGCGAAATAAAAGCCCAAAAACTGGAAGCCAAAATGACCATGCAGGTACATGATGAGTTGGTGTTTGATGTGCCCAATCACGAAATTGAACTGATAAAACCCATCATTATGCACAACATGAAAACCGCCATCAAAACCGAAGTGCCTATTATGGTAGAGATTGGTACAGGATTAAACTGGCTCGAAGCGCATTAAGGGGAGAGGCAAGAGATAAGAATCAAGAAATAAGATTTACTGTCCGCTCAGGGTCTCTCGCAGGGACCCTGAGTTTGCATACAGCCACAAGGTCCCTTTTAGGAGACCCAGAGGAGGCGAAAGGGAGCATATGAAAAGGCACAATGAAAAATAGTGACAAAAAGCGGGCTGTCACCCTGAGCTCCGTCGAAGGGTAGAGCGCAAAGGCCTGTCCACCATGCTTCGACGATGCTCAGCATGACAGCCTTTTTGGATAGCCCCGCAGTCGCTCGGCTCCAGCCGGGTGACCATTATTAACCGGCCTCCGGCCGAAATTGCGAACATCTTCTAATCGTTGGCGATAATTTATTTACGAATAAGATAAAATATAAGCGATTTTAGAATCATTGGGCTTGCTTAGTGTATCCAAATACCCAACCCGGTATTGGCTGTTTTCTGCGTTTTTGGTACAAATACCGCAACTTAAGCTGCAAAATCTTAATAAGTTTTTTACAATAATCTGTCTAAATTTCAAAAACTATATTAATTCAGATAGGTTTCTCTTTTAGCAATCTTTGCTTAAATTGAACCAATAAAACCTTAATGAAAATATACCATCTGAGTGCCGAATGTTACCCCGTTGCCAAAGTTGGCGGCCTTGCTGATGTGGTTGGTGCATTGCCCAAATACCAGAATCTGGCGGGTTTGCAGGCGGCCGTTGTAATGCCTTTTTACGATCGTAAATTCACCCGCGAAAACGAGTTTGAAGTGGTTTTCAGCGCGGCCACGCTATTAGGCACACGCAGGCTTTTTTTTGAAATACTGAAAGAAAAAACCGATAAGCTGGGTTTTGAACTATACCTGGTAAAGATTCCCGGACTGATTGATCGTGAAAATATATACAGCTACCCGGATGAGCGGGAACAGTTTATCGCTTTTCAGCTGGCTTTTTTAGATTGGATAAGCTACAGCGGGCAATCACCTGATGTGATTCATTGTCATGATCATCACTCGGGCCTGGTGCCATTCCTGTTGTATCACTCTAAATTGTACCAACGTCTGGCCAATACGCCTACAGTGTTCACTATCCATAACGGGCAGTATCATGGCGCTTTTGGCTGGGACAATCTGTCGTACCTGCCCGAGATCGACCTCACAAAAACAGGTTTGCTGGACTGGGCCGGTGGCATTAACCCGCTGGCTGCGGCTGTAAAATGCTGCTGGAAATATACCACGGTATCGCCTACTTACCTGCACGAGCTTACGATGAACTCCAATGGGTTGGAATACCTGTTCTGGACGGAAAGCGCTAAAGGCTATGGCATTATCAATGGTATTGATACCGACGTATGGAACCCGCAGACCGATGCTATGATCGCTGCAAAATTTACAGCCAAACAAATAGCCAAAGGAAAACTGGCCAATAAAACGGTGATCTGCGAAAGGTTTGGATTGGATGTAAGCAAACCGCTTTTTGTATTCATCGGCAGGTTGGTGGTAGAGAAAGGTGCCGATCTGCTTCCTGAAGCTATTGAACGCACTATTCAAGATAATGAGGGAGAAGCCAGCTTCCTGATCCTGGGTTCGGGTGATAAGGAAATGGAAACCGCTCTGTTGGAATTGAAAGAAAAATACCCCGGTCAGTGTAATGTGTTTATCGGGTATGACGAAGCCCTGGCTCACCTCATTTATGCCGGTGCCGACTTTTTATTGATGCCTTCGCGGGTTGAACCTTGCGGCCTTAACCAGCTATACTCTTTACGTTATGGTACCATGCCGCTGGTGCGCAGTACCGGTGGATTGATAGACTCGGTAATTGATTTTGGCGACGAGGGCGGCTATGGCATCCGCTTTAATAATGCCAGTGTGGATGATATTTATCATGCTATTTTCCGCGCCAACGTATTGTATAAAAACCAAACCCAGCTGCAACAGCTGCGGAAACGCATGATGGCGCTCGATTTTTCGTGGGACCGTTCGGCAAAAGAATATATTGATCTGTATGAAAGTTTAAACCCTACGAGATATGACATCTAAAGTAATTTCCATTGTACTTGGCGGTGGCCAGGGCAGTCGTTTATCCCCCCTGACGGCTACACGCTCTAAACCCGCGGTTCCTATTGCCGGCAAATACCGCCTGGTTGATATCCCTATTTCCAACTGCCTGCACTCGGGTATCACACGTATTTATGTATTAACGCAATTTAACTCGGCATCGTTAAATAAGCACATCAAAAATACCTATCACTTTAGCAGCTTTAGTGATGCTTTTGTGGATATTTTGGCAGCGGAACAAACACCTACAAGTGGAGCCTGGTTTCAGGGTACGGCCGACGCCGTGAGGCAAAGTTTGCACCATTTAGCCGTTCATGAGTTTGATTATGTGCTGATCCTGTCGGGCGATCAGTTATACCAGATGGATTTTGAAGAGATGATCAATCACCATATGGATACAGGCGCTGATATTTCCATAGCTACTATTCCGGTTGATGCCGCGGATGTGCCGGGTTTTGGTATCTTAAAAACAGATGAGAACAGCATGGTTACCGCTTTTGTTGAAAAACCCAAATCGGATTTTGAAAGCTGGGCATCTGATGTAAGCGACGAAATGAAGGCCGAAGGCAGGGTTTACCTGGCCTCGATGGGTATTTATATATTTAACCGCAAGCTTTTATATGAGCTGCTGGAAGGGAACGATCGCACCGATTTTGGTAAAGAGATCATCCCGCAATCCATCGCCGAATATAAGGTGGCAAGCTTCCAGTACGAAGGTTACTGGACAGACATAGGTACCATTCCATCATTTTTTGAAGCCAATCTGGGTTTAACAGATGATATCCCCAAGTTTAACCTGTTTGGCGAAAACCATATTTACACCAGGGCGCGTATGCTGCCGCCATCAAAAATATCGGGCACAACGATGGAAAAATCTATCATTGCCGATGGTTGTATCATCAATGCCAAACGCATCACCCGCTCGCTCATCGGTATCCGTACCCGTATTGGTGTAGAAACCATCATTGAAAACTGTTATGTAATGGGTAACGACAGCTATCAGACACTGGAGCAAATAGCCGAATTGAAATTGAGCCACTCGCCTATAATGGGTATTGGTGAACACTGCCAGATCAGGAATGCTATTATTGATAAAAACACCTACATCGGTAACAATGTTAAAATAAACATGGGTAAAACACTGCCCGACGGAGATTTTGACACGCATACTGTACAGGACGGCATTGTAGTGATCAAAAAACGGGCAGTTATACCAGACGGAACAGTGATTTAACTAAAAATTAATACAAACATTTCATATTTAATTTGTTATAGATATAATAACCATTTAAACGGAACAAGTATGAAAAAAGCAATTTGTATGATCGCTTTAGCTGCGATCTCTGCCAGCACGGTGTTTGCGTATGCCCCAGTAAAGAAAACCGATGGTACCGTGCAAACGGATACTACCAAGACCAAGAAAAAGTGGAAACACAAAAAAGAAAAGAAAGATTCTACTAAAAAAGATACCACAAAAATGTAATCATCTTTCTTTCACCAGCAAAAAGGCCTCCCGATGTTTTCAGGAGGCCTTTTTGTTTAGTATGTTATTTTAATAATCTTGTCATCCTGAGGAACGAAGGATCTATTTGTAAATATGCATGGTGTAGATCAGATGCTTCACTTCGTTCAGCATGACAATAAAAAAACAGACCCCTACAGCTCTATCGTTTCCCCTACCGCTGGCAATTTAAGGTTAACACCAGCCTTCACAAACTTCTCCCTTACCTCATCTTTATTGATTTCGATCACCGGGAACGAATCATAGTGCATACCGATGATGTTTTTGCAATTGATAAAAGCGCTTGCTTTGATGGCGTCATCGGCACCCATGGTATAGTTGTCGCCCAGCGGCAAATAAGCCCAGGCAAGGTTATCATCGGCCAGTAATTTCATATCATAGGTAAGCGCGGTATCGCCAGCAAAGTATATGTTCTTACCTTCGTTGGTGTAGATCACAAATCCGGCGGGGTTACCACCCGGCGCGCCGTCGGGCATAGTGCTGGAGTGGATGGCATTCACCATTTTAACGCGTCCGAATTCAAAGTTGAACCCGCCGCCAATGTTCATGCCGTGTACATTGTCGATACCTTTATTGCCAAGCCAGTTGGCAATTTCGGCTATACAGATCACTTTGGCACCGCTGTTTTTTTGTACCTCGATCAGGTCAGCAACATGATCGCCATGGCCGTGCGATACCAGGATGTAATCGGGCTTAATGGTATGGATGTCAATATCTTTAGCCAGCGTGTTATGGGTGATAAAAGGATCAAACAGCAGTTTTTTGCCGCCTGTTTCTATCTCAATGGTCGATTGTCCGTAATAGGTAGTTTTCATTTTTTTGTTATTTGTTTTGATGGGTCAAAGCTAAATACTTATAACTAAATGTTGCAACATATAAGTATCTCGTGGCAGAAAAGTTACAAAGAAGAGCTGCCTTAGAGTTGTGTGACTCCCTCCCTTGGGAGAGGCGATTAGAGATGCTCCGGAGGAGTAAAAGCTTTGTAGAAAACAAATTACAAGCATCTGGCATGCCGTAGGTATGCAACCTGAGTATAGTACCTAAGGCACTGAATTGGGATTGGCTTTTTCTACCTACAAAGCTTTAACCCCTATGGGGTTTACAAAATTCTTGCGGGGAAGGGGTTTATTCGTGACGCAGGTAGCAGAGAACCCCTCCCCGCCACAACACTATCCATCGCGCCCCTCCCAAGGAGGGAATTTTAGCTGCAAATAAAAATAGACTATGAAAAGACATTTACCCTAAAAGGGTGTCATGCTGAGCCCCGTCGAAGCATGGTGGGTTGGCCTCTGCGCTCTACCCTTCGACGGAGCTCAGGGTGACAGCCTATCTTGGCCTTTTTAGTCCCTCAGGGTTTCCCGCAGATATAGATGCCCAAAAGTGGGTTTACATAAAAACGCGTTATATTGAGGTGTATTGAATTTATGTAATTGATTATCAATTAAATATAAAAATGTTAACCCAAAAAAGTGTAAACCATGTAAACCCACTTTTGGGTCTTATTGGCCAAACATACCACCCAGGTTGCCCAGCATGCTCTTGGTCATGGCGGCCATTTCGCTCTGGCTTATATTTTCGGCCTGGTCCAGCGCTTTATTGATAGCAACTACCAGTAGCTCTTCAAGTTCGTCTTTGTCGGCATCGGCCAGGAAAGCACTGTCGATATTGATGGATTGGATTACTTTGTTGGCGTTTGCGGTAACGGTGATCTTGCCACCTTCGGCCACACCGGATACGGTGATTCCGTCCAGTCGTTTTTTTACTTCACCAGCCTTTTGCTGGGCTTCCATTAATTTATCAAACATGATATTTAAATTTATTGAGTGGTTGATTGGGTGAGTAGTTGGTTGAGTTGATAGCGTTTTACAAAATTAATCATTCACTTATTCAACTCAATCAACCATTCTCCAAAAGTTAATCATCATTGGTATCACCGTTACCGGTATAAGCGCTTTTGCGCACAATAGGCATGCCAGCGGCTTTAAACAGGTCGTCCAATTTTAGCAAGCTGCCATTGGCTAAATTAGTTAACAGCACAATGGTGATATCGTTTTTCATATCGCGCAGGTAAATATGCCTGAACCCGTGCCACCAGCCAGTATGGTAAATCACCTCCTGCCCTGGCGCGGTAAAGGTACGCCAGCCGTAACCATAACTAAAGTGACCATGTACCATAGGGTTGCGCGGCACATAAGCCGAATCGAGTGTGGCCTGTTTCAATAAGCGACCGGCACGCAAAGCGCGATCAAACAAGAACAAATCGCCAACGGTGCTGTAAATGCCTTTGTCGCCAACAGGCCCATCCAGGAAGTTTTGCGCAACAGAATATCGCCATTGCCCCCTGTCGTGACCGACCACATCAACCGGGATCTTATCATATACGGCTTTGGAATAAACATGGGTATGCACCATGCTGGCCGGGGCAAATACATTCTGTTTCATGAAATCGGCATAGCTCATACCGCTCACTTTTTCAATAATGGCGCCCAGTACCATAAAGTTAGAGTTGTTATATAAAAAACGTTTGTTGGGTACGTTGAACGGGCGAGGTTTATAGTCGGCTATCATTTTCATGGCCTCGGCATTGGTGAGGCCCTTCTTCTGGTTCAGGTGTTGGCTGCGATATATATCATCAATAAAATATACATAGTTCATCATGCCCGAGCGGTGGGTAAGCAGCAGGCGTATAGTAACACCATCGTACGGAAAATCGGGAAAGAATTTTTTTACATCATCGTTAAGTGTGAGTTTGCCGCGCTCCATCAGCATTAAAATGGCGGTAGACGTCATGGTTTTGGTAACCGAAGCCAGTTCAAATTGAGAGCCGAGTTTCAAACTGTCACGGTGCAGATAATCGGCCCAGCCTATCGCGTTTTCGTATACTATCTTGCCCTTTTTGGCCACCAGCACGTTGCCGTTAAAACCACGGGTACGATGAAGCTCTTTCATTACCTCATCAATTTTTTTATCGGCGTTTTTGGGGTTATAGGCCAGCAGGGCGGTGGTATCTAAAGGTTTGCTGTTGGCAGGACTTAGCGTTTTATTTTTATCATTGTTTTTTGACGAACAGGATGTTAATATCAGCAGGGAGGCGGTAAGGGTTAAAAAGCTTTGGTACACTAATCTCATAAATAAATTTCTCAACTTAAACGAATGCGAAAATTAGAAATTATAACGCAGGTATGAATTAAAGTTTTTAATTTTTTCGTTTAGCTCATACTCTTTGTATGTTTAGCTATGGATTTAGGTAAAAAACTCAAACTCATTGGTTCATTTATTTTGTTTTCGATTGCTGCGCATGCTCAAAATGCAGATATAAGCACCTTGGTAAAAGAGGGAATTGAGCTTAACAACGCGCATAATTACGCAGGTGCTATCGAAAAATATAAGCAGGCGCTAAGTTCTGATCCGGAAAATACCCAGGCCAATTACCAGATAGCGTTTTCATTATTTTCATCGGGTAAGGGTACGGAAGGTGTTCCGTATCTGGATAAAGTGGTTAAAACAAGTAACAATTTTACCGGACCAGCTTATGAACTCCTGGGTAGTATTTATGATGCCGCCAAACAGCCCCAACAGGCTATTGATGCCTATAAAGCCGGAATAAAAATAAAGCCGGATTATCAGCCTTTGTACTTTAACATTGGGCTGGCCTATTTCCGGGCAGCTAAATATGCCGATGCAGAGCAGGCGGCTATAGAGGCCATCAAACTTGATCCAAAACATGCCAACAGCCAGCGCTTGTATGCCCTGGTTTGTTTCCATCAAAATAAACGAGGCCCTGCCCTGCTGGCCTTATGCAATTTTTTATTGCTGGAACCCGATGGCCCGCGATCTGCCGAGGCTTATACCAATATGCAAAGTATTTTAAAAGGAGGCGCATTAAAAACTGATAGTAAAACCGGTGCTGATAATATCGTTTTAAACAAAGCCATAGCCACCGCTGCCGCTACTACCGATAACAGAAGGTACGCCTCCCCTGCCGATCTGCTTTCAGCCCAGTTAAAGACCATATTTATAGCCATTGGCCAGCTGTCTGAAAAACAAACTGCAAACGATTTCTTCCGGAATTATTACGCGGGTTTCTTTTACAAACTGGCCCAAACAGAGCACATGCCCGCCTTTGCCCGATTGATGGATCTGAGCGCTAATAAAGCCGCGGATAGCCAATGGCTGCAGCAGAATGAGGATAAACGCAAGGCATTGGAAGATTGGTTAGAGACCAAGATTGGAAGGAAGTTTTAAGATAATGAATATTATAGAGTTACGAAGTTTTTAAAACTTCGTAACTCTCCGGAATTGTAAGTTGGAGTAGCATCTATCCTTGTATTAAAAAGATTACGCTTAGCCATTCCCTTGCATCATATAAAACCATAACTTTGCCCTGCTAAAATTTTAATACTACCATGAGTTTCAGAACCGAACACGATACCATGGGCGAGGTACAGGTACCTGCCGATAAATACTGGGGAGCACAAACAGAGCGTTCACGCAATAACTTTAAAATTGGTCCGGAGGCATCGATGCCCAAAGAGATCATTGACGCGTTTGCCTATCTGAAAAAAGCTGCCGCTTATACCAATACAGATCTGGGCGTATTACCCGCCGAAAAACGCGACCTGATAGCACAGGTTTGCGACGAAATATTAACCGGCGCTTTAGCCAGCGAATTTCCGCTGGTAATATGGCAAACCGGCTCGGGCACACAATCAAACATGAATGTGAATGAGGTGGTGGCCAATCGCGCGCACGTATTGCAAGGCAATAAATTGGGCGAAGGCAAAACTTTCATCCACCCAAATGATGACGTGAACAAATCACAATCATCAAATGATACTTACCCCACCGCTATGCACATCGCGGCGTACAAAATACTGATCGATGTAACCATCCCTGGTATTGAAAAACTACGCGATACATTGCAAGCTAAAGTTGAAGCGTTTAAAAATGTGGTAAAGATCGGTCGTACCCACCTGATGGATGCAACGCCTTTAACACTGGGCCAGGAGTTTTCTGGTTATGTATCACAATTAAACCACGGCTTAAAAGCATTGCGTAATACGTTGGATCACCTGTCTGAACTGGCTTTGGGTGGTACCGCTGTTGGTACCGGCATCAACACCCCTAAAGGTTATGATGTAAAAGTGGCCGAATACATTGCCGAGTTCACCAATCTGCCATTTATCACCGCCGAAAACAAATTTGAGGCCCTGGCAGCTCATGATGCCATTGTGGAAAGCCATGGCGCGTTGAAACAGATAGCGGTATCTTTAATGAAAATAGCTAACGATATCCGGATGCTGGCTTCTGGTCCGCGTTCTGGTATTGGCGAGATCCACATTCCTGATAATGAGCCGGGATCATCTATTATGCCGGGCAAGGTTAATCCAACCCAAAATGAAGCGGTTACCATGGTGGCTGCCCAGGTAATGGGTAATGATGTCGCCATTTCCATAGGCGGATCAAACGGCCATTACGAACTGAATGTATTTAAGCCGGTTATGGCGGCCAACTTTTTACAATCGGCCCGTTTAATTGGCGATGCCTGTGTTTCCTTTAATGACCATTGCGCAGTTGGTATTGAACCCAACTACGAAGGCATCAAAAAGCACCTGGAAAACTCGCTGATGCTGGTTACTGCGCTTAACCCGCACATTGGTTATGAAAATGCCGCCAAAATTGCCAAAACAGCCTTAAAAGAAGGTACATCATTACGTGAAGCCGCCATAGGTCTGGGTTTGTTAACCAACGAGCAGTTTGACCAATGGGTACGCCCCGAAGATATGATAGGTTCATTAAAATAAGAGCCTCACCCCAAACCCCTCTCTCCCGATAGCTATCGGGAGAGAGGGGCTTTTTATTTACTGCTTTTATAGCAAAATGTTTATGTCAAAGCCCTTTAGCTTTTACTTTTTACGGTTTTCAAAAGCGCCTTTCGCCTTTTGCCTTTTACCTTTCGCCCTTTTTATAAGCTCCTGTACTATGAACCCGGATAAGCAAAAGCCCGGAGAAAAATATGTGCAGGGCGAATGGCGGCAGGACTCGGTACCGGCGCAAAAGCGTCTGGTTTCTTATTCGCTTTATGATCTTAAATTCAGTTGTGATTCATTCTTTGTAAAAATCAGCTCTTACAGCAAAGTAAACTATGGTGCCGATAGCTGCATGAGCAGTGGTCACTGGGCCGAATACATCAAAGGCACGTATACTCAACGGCAGGACACCCTGCACCTGAAAGGTGAGTTTTGTAATGCCGATGGCAGTTATAAAGACGAGAAAGGTTGTTTCCGCTCCGGCGATTATGAAGAATATTTTAAGGTGAAACAAAAAACCGACTCGCTTATCCAATTTGCCAGCACATCCAACGTTATACCCATCAACGCCCGCTTAATTAAACGAACAAGTTGCACACCAAAACCATTGTAACAATGAAAACCCAATTTTTCAAAAAGATCATCCTGCTTATTGCCGTATTTTATATTCCATTGCAAAGTATGGCCTGGGGACCTACCGGTCACCGTGTTTGCGGACAGATAGCAGATAGCTATTTAACCCCCAAAGCGCGCAAAGCCGTACAGGGAATTTTAGGCTACGAGTCGGTAGCTATCAGCAGCAACTGGGCTGATTTTATTAAATCAGACCCGGCTTACAACTACCTGTACACCTGGCATTTTATCGATCTGGATAAGGCGTATACCTATCCTGAGCTGCAGGCTTATTTAAAAGCGGATACCGCTACAGATGCCTATACCAAATTGAATTTTTTAATAGCGGAGCTAAAAAAACCAGGACTTAGCAAGACTAATAAATTTGTTTACCTGCACATGCTGATCCACATTGTAGAGGATGTACACCAGCCATTACACACCGGCCATACCGCCGACAAAGGAGCTAACGATATTAAAGTGCAATGGTTTGGTAAAGAAAGCAACCTGCATTCGGTTTGGGACAGCGGCCTGATCGATATTCAGCAACTGAGCTATACCGAGTATGCTACTATGATCAATCATACTACTGCAGCAGAACGGGCCAAGTTACAAAACGCCCCGATAAGCGAATGGTTGTTTGAAAGCAATCAGCTTGCCGAAAAACTGTATGCCGATACTAAATCCGGAGATAGCCTGAGCTATAAATACAACTTTAAATACATCGATATTCTGAACCATCAGATGCTGAAAGCAGGCGTACGTTTGGCCGGTGTATTGAATAAGATATTTGGATAGTTGGTGAGTAGTTGATTAAGTGAGTGGAGAATGGTTAGAAGGGACTTTCAAAACCACTCACTTAATCAACACAATCAACCACTCACTTTCACTATATGAAAATACTAATGGTTTGCCTGGGCAATATATGCCGCTCGCCGCTGGCTGAAGGGATTATGCAGCACCTCAGCGATGAGCAGGGTTTAAACTGGGAGGTCGATTCGGCCGGTACAGGTAGCTGGCATGTGGGCGAAGGCCCCGACAAGCGTTCTGTTCGTGCGGCGCGTAACCATGGTGTGGATATTAGTAAGCAGGTCTGTCGCCAGTTTAAAGCAAAAGATTTTGAGCGTTTCGATCATATTTTTGTGATGGATAAAAACAACCTGAACGATGTGCTGAACCTTGCCCGCAATGATGATGAAGCCCGAAAGGTAAAGTTGTTGCTGGGCGATAAAATAGTGCCCGATCCTTATTATGACGATGCCCAGTTTGAACCCGTTTTTGAACTGATTGAAGGCGGCTGTAAGGATATTATTAAGGAGTTGAGAGAAACGAAATAAAATAAATACACACGTCATTGCGAGCGCAGCGTGGCAATCCCCGATAAGCAGAGTCGTCTTGTAAGTAGGGGATTGCCACGTCATTCCTCCTCGCAATGACGTTATAGTGAAAAAAGGGAGGCTAAAAAGTACTCCGGCTCACCTTAAAAAACGGAAGATCATCGCCATGCCAAAAAGCACGACCGTGCGGCTGAAACCCAGCTTTAAATAAAACTTTTTGCGAAGCCTTGTTTTCGGGGTGAGTAACGGCGCATATTTCTTTAAGGCCAATTTCATTTAAACCATACGATACTATTGCCTGGGCAAGCTCTGTAGCAATGCCCGATCCCCAGTATTTGAGGTGCAGGCGGTAACCCAGTTCAATGCTGTTGCGGTCAAATTCGCTGTAGTCCAATATGCAAACACCAACAAAATCATTATCCGCAAGGTTAAAGATACCCCACCGCCCCATGCCTGTTTTCTTCTGATAATCCCGTAACGTATCCTTAAAAACTTTTTTGCTTTCCTGCTCGGTGCGTTTCTTTACGTAGCGGGTTAAGCGCGCGTCTGCATCAAGGTCAAGTAAAAGGCGTTCGTCTTCGGGTGTAAGTTCACGGATCAGTAAGCGAGGCGTTTGGGCAATAATGTTCATGGTTCTCAAAAATATATTTTTCAGCAAATGCTTGAGTAAAAAGAGTGTCATTTAAGTTAATACGGGGTTTGAAGATGGCGAGTTACAGGTGCGGGCTATTAACTCTTTGTCATCCTGAACGGAGCGAAGGATCTATTCGCCTATTGCCACCATGCGCATAATAGATGCTTCGCTATGCTCAGCATGACAAAAAACAAACCTATAATTTGCTTTTTTGTACATTTGCCGCATGGCATCCATCAAACCATCTGTACCCAAAGGCACCCGCGATTTTTCACCAACCGAAATGGTGAAACGTAACTATATTTTTGATACCATTAAAAGTGTGTTCCGTAAATACGGCTATCAGCAGATTGAAACGCCCACTATGGAGAATTCATCAACCTTATTGGGTAAATATGGTGAAGAGGGTGATAAACTCATATTCAAGATCCTGAATAGTGGCGATTACCTGGCCAAGGTAAACCCTGAAAAATTAACATCCCTTAATTCAAATTCGATAGCCTCGGATATTTCCGAAAAAGCGCTTCGCTATGACCTTACTGTACCCTTCGCACGTTATGTAGTACAGCACCAGAACGAGATCACTTTCCCGTTCAAGCGTTTCCAGGTGCAGCCGGTTTGGCGTGCCGACAGACCGCAGCGTGGCCGTTACCGGGAATTTTATCAGTGCGATGCGGATGTGGTTGGCTCCGATTCTTTACTGAACGAAGCCGAGTTTGTGATGATCTACGATGAGGCTTTGAGCAAGTTGGGTTTGCAAGATTTCAGCATTAAAATTAATAATAGAAAAATTCTATCTGGAATTGCGCAAATTATAGATAAAGCTGATAATATCATTGATTTAACTGTAGCTATAGATAAACTGGATAAAATCGGGCTGGACGGAGTGATCAAAGAATTACTGGAACGCGGCTTTACCGAGGCTGATATCGACAAAATAAAACCGGTTATTTTACTGGAAGGCTCCAATACCGAAAAGCTGCAAAGTCTGCGCCAGGCACTGGCTTCATCAGAAGTTGGATTGAAAGGTTGTGACGAAATTGAAACGGTTTTTGGCTATATCGAAAAGTGCCCATTGCAAACCGCAAAGCTGGAATTAGACATTACCCTGGCCCGCGGACTCAACTATTATACCGGCGCTATATTCGAAGTAAAAACCAACGAAGTAGCCATGGGTAGTATCGGTGGTGGTGGCCGTTATGATGACCTTACGGGTATGTTCGGTCTTAAAGGACTCACTGGTGTAGGTATATCTTTTGGTGCCGACCGTATATATGATGTGCTGGAAGAATTGAATTTATTCCCGGCCGCGGCTAACCAAAGCACCCGGGTATTGATCTGTAATTTTGATAAAGAAGGCGAATTATATGGCCTGCCCCTGCTGCAACAATTGCGTCGTCAAAACATCAATGCCGAGCTTTATCCGGCCGGTGCCAAGATTAAAAAGCAAATGGAGTATGCCAATAATAAAAATATTCCCTACACAGTAGTGATCGGCAGTGAAGAGATACAAAGCGGCTTGCTTGCTTTTAAAAACATGGAAACTGGTGAGCAGGAGAAATTGAGCGCTGAGGATATTGTGAAGCGATTTGTCTGAATCAGAATTGACAGAATTTAAGAATTTTCAGAATAAGGAAAAATATCCCATTTGCCAGACTTACGAAGTTTTTAAAACTTCGTAAGTATTTGATATGTCAGCACTGAATTATAATAATCTTGTCATGCTGAACGCAGTGAAGCATCTGCTCACCGAAGGGCATGTTCGACAATAGATTCTTCGTACCTCAGAATGACAATGGATATTATACAAAAAAGGCCATCAATTTTTAAAAGTGATGGCCTTTTTATATTTTTCAAAAGTTCCCCCTTAGGGGGTTAGGGGGCTTGAGCTATTATTTCGGCCCATAAGTAACTACCGGGATAATCATTTCTTCCAACGAAATCCCTCCGTGCTGGAAAGTTTCATTATAAAAGTTCACAAAGTGGTTGTAGTTATTCGGATATACAAAATAGCTGTCTTCCTTGGCAAACACAAAGCTTGAGCTCAGGTGCAGTTTAGGCAGCATGGCGTCATGCGGGTTGCGGATGTGGAATACCTCTTTGGCGTTGTAATTAAGGTTTTTGCCTTGTTTATAGCGCAGGTTGGTATTCGTATTACGATCACCTACAATTTTGCTTGGATTTTTAACACGGATGGTACCATGATCGGTAGTGATGATCACGCGTACCTGTTTCTGAGCCAAAAACTTCAGTAGGTCAAACAGCGGCGAGTGTTCAAACCAGGATAATGTCAAGGAGCGGTATGCAGCATCATCACTCGCCAGCTCACGGATCATCTGCATGTCGGTACGGGCATGTGAAAGCATATCCACAAAGTTGTATACCACCACGTTCAGCTCGTTGTTCATCAGGTTACTCACCGATTCGTTCAGCGCACGACCTTCATCAATATTTAATATTTTATGGTAAGAGTATTTGCACTCTTTGCGTAGTACACGTTTCAAATGGTCGGCAATAAATTCCGACTCATATAAATTCTTACCGCCTTCGTCTTCGTCGTTTTGCCACATGGTAGGGTAGCGTTTTTCCATTTCCAAAGGCATCAGGCCCGAAAATATGGAGTTACGGGCGTATTGCGTAGCGGTAGGCAGAATACTGTAATAAGTATCCTCCTCTTCCATCCTGAAGTATTCAGATATAATAGGGTTGATCACCTTAAACTGATCATACCTAAGGTTATCTATCAGGATAAAGAACAGCGGGCCATTGCCATCCAGTTTAGGGAAGACTTTCTTTTTAAACAGCTGCGGTGAACTGGTTGGAGCAAACTCCGGATTTTTGATCCAGTTTAAATAATTGCGCTCCACAAACTTGCAGAATTGTACGTTGGCTTCGGCTTTTTGCAGGGTAAGTATCTCGTGCATTCCGGCATCTTCCAGTTTTTCCAGTTCCAGCTCCCAGTATATCAGTTTCTTATAAACGTCGACCCATTCCTGGTGGCTCAGGTTGTCGTTAAGCGTCATGCCCAGCGTGCGGAAATCCATCTGGTAAGCCATGGTTGTTTTTTCGGTAACCAGGCGTTTGTTTTCGGTCAGCTTTTTGATCGTGAGCAAAATTTGCTTGGGATGCACCGGTTTAATGAGGTAATCATCAATCTTGGAACCAATGGCATCTTCCATCAGGTATTCTTCCTCGTTCTTGGTGATCAGTACAATAGGTACGTCATTGTTCAGATTTTTGATTTGCTGCAGGGTTTCCAGGCCGGTTAGGCCCGGCATATTCTCATCCAGAAAAACCAGGTCGAAATAATGCTGCTTAAAAGCGTCAACGGCGTCGTTGCCGTTGGTTACGGTAGTTACTTTGTATCCCTTTTCGTTAAGGAAAAGTATATGTGGTTTTAAAAGGTCAATTTCGTCATCGGCCCATAAAATGGTGGTGTCTTGCATAGTAGTATCTGTAGATTAAAAAAAGCTGTCTGAATCAGAATTAACTCTGTTGAGGGCTACGCCGTTTACAGGATTTACTGAATTAAGCAGTTAAGTTAATGATACTTTTATTCTGTTAATTCATTAATTCTGAAAATTCTGATTCAGACAATAAACCTCAAAGGGAGTAATTTGTTGTTGATAAGTAAAGGTATTAACAAAAATTAACAAACATCATGCGCTTATTTTACCTTTGTTTTACATTTTTGCATCGTAAAGAACCAAGTTGAATAAAAAGAAAATTATAAACGATCCTGTTTATGGCTTTATCAGCATCCCTACCGAGCTGGTATTTGACCTCATCGAACACCCCTATTTTCAGCGGTTAAGATATATCAAACAGTTAGGTATGACCCACCTGGTATACCCGGGCGCGCTGCATACCCGTTTCCATCATGCCCTGGGCGCCATGCATCTAATGGCTATGGCCATTGAAACCCTGCGTAACAAAGGGCACCAGATTAGTCATGATGAAGAAGAAGCCTTAACCATAGCCATATTGCTGCACGATATTGGTCACGGTCCGTTTTCGCATGCGTTGGAGCGTACCATTATAGCCGGTGTAGCGCATGAAGATATATCGGCCATGCTGATGAACAAACTAAACGAGCAGTTTGGCGGTAGTTTAACTACGGCTATTGATATATTTAACGATACTTATCCACGCCGGTTTTTGCACCAACTGGTATCGAGCCAGCTGGATATGGATAGGCTGGATTACCTGAATCGTGATAGCTTTTTTACCGGTGTATCCGAAGGGGTGATCAGCTCAGATCGTATCATCAAAATGCTGAACGTGAAGGATGATCATGTAGTGGTGGAAGCCAAAGGCATTTACTCTATCGAAAAATTTTTGATAGCCCGCCGGTTGATGTACTGGCAGGTTTATCTGCATAAAACGGTAATTGCCGGTGAAGAGTTGCTGGTTAAAGTATTCAAGCGTGGGCGCGAACTAATATTACAGGGTGAAGACCTGTTTGCCACGCCGGCGCTGAAGCATTTTATCCAGGGTAATATTAGCCGCGAGGCTTTTAAGCAAGAGGATCGTCACCTGGATATTTTCGCGAGTTTGGACGATGCCGATATCATGTCGGCAGTAAAGGTTTGGGCAAACCATCCGGATTTTTTGTTGTCGACCCTGGCCAAAAACCTGGTGCAGCGAAATCTTTATCATGTGGATATCACCAATGAAGAGCCGGATGCCGCGTTTGTTGAGCTGCTGACCAAAAAGGCGATGGAAAAATATGGTATCAGCGAGCAGGAAGCTTCCTATTTTGTTTTTACCACATCCATACGTAACAATGCTTATACGGCCGGCGATGGCAATATAGGGATACTGATGAAAAGCGGAGAGGTATATGATATAACCAAGGCCAGCGATAACTCCAACCTGGAAGCGCTGATCAAAACGGTCAAAAAACATATTACCTGTTATAGTAAAGATTTATTGTAGGGGTAAATGACGGGCAAGGTGTCATACATTTTGAGTGATGGGTTTTGTAAATAATTTGCCTGAAAATGAAGATTTTATTAAGAGGAGCCTTCAAAATGGGCAACTCGCAGGTAACAACTAATTAATAATTTGCTGCTTTAATTTTAACATTTAAATTTGTCGATGCAATTTACTGCTCAGGAAATAAGTTTATTGCTCAACGGGACTGTTGAGGGTGATGCTTTTGTGAAAGTGGATAAGCTGGCTAAAATAGAAGAAGGTGAGGCTGGGAGCCTTACATTTTTGGCCAACCCCAAGTACGAACAGTTTCTATATACCACCAATGCTTCGGTGGTTATCATCAATCAGGATCTGCAGCTTACAGCACCAGTAAAAGGCACCCTGATACGCGTTGAAAATGCTTACAGCGCGTTCACCGTTTTGCTCGAACAATACAATACCCTAAAACTAAACAAAAAAGGCATCGAAGAGCCTTGCTTTATACACCCAACCGCGCAAGTTGGTGCCGATCCTTACATTGGTGCTTTCGCTTATATTGGTACCAATGTGAAGATTGGTGATCATTGCAAAATATATCCTAATGTTAACATTGGCGATAATGTTACTATAGGCAATAATGTTACCTTGTTTTCGGGAGCTACCATTTATTTTGATTGTGTGATAGGCAATAACGTCATCATTCATTCAGGAGCCGTAATTGGCAGCGATGGATTTGGTTTTGCACCCAATCCCGACGGTACTTACACAAAAATTGCGCAGATTGGTAATGTGGTTATCGGTGATGATGTGGAGGTTGGCGCCAACACGGCTATTGACAGGGCCACTATGGGTTCAACAGTTATAGGCAAAGGTGTAAAGATAGATAACCTGGTGCAGATAGCACACAATGTTGAGGTTAGCGAGCATACGGTTATTGCAGGTCAGGCGGGTATATCAGGAAGTACCAAGATAGGCAAAAACGCTGTTATAGGCGGCCAGGTAGGCATTTCAGGGCATATAAATATAGCCAATGGCACGCAGTTATCTGCACAAAGTGGTATAAACAGTTCCATTACCGAAGAAGGTAAGGTTTGGGGAGGTACGCCTTATATGTCTTATAAAGATTATCTTCGCGCGCATTCCAAACTAAGGAAACTGCCCGAGCTGGATCGCAAGGTATACGAACTTGAAAAATTAATTGAAGAACTGAGAAAGAAAGGTCATTAGTTCACTGGTTCATTAGTTCATTGGGTTTTGCCGGTGAGTTAATGAACTATTTACCAATGAACAATTGAACTAATGAACCAATGAACATTACAAAATGAATGTAAAACAAAGAACTATTAAAGCGCCGGTATCGGTTTCGGGTACAGGCTTACACACTGGTCAGCGTGTAACCATGACCTTTAACCCGGCGGCAGAAAACCATGGCTATAAATTCAGAAGAATTGATATGCCAGGTGCGCCGATCATTGATGCCGATGTTGATAATGTGACCGATACTTCGCGTGGTACCACCATTTCACAAAACGGGGCCACCGTAAACACGGTTGAACACGTGCTGGCAGCTTTAGTGGGTATGGAGATAGATAATGTGCTGATAGATATGGATGGCCCCGAAACACCCATTATGGATGGCAGCTCTATCCAGTTTGTTGACGTGATCATGGAAACCGGTCTGGTTGAACAGGAGGCCGATCGCGAATACTATCATATACCCTACAATATTCATTACTCCGAAGCCGACCGTAAGGTGGAAATGGTGGCTATGCCGCTTGATGATTATCGCTTTACCTGTATGGTTGACTATAACTCGCAGGTACTGGGTAGCCAGCATGCCAGCATATCAACCATTGCCGAATTTAAAAAAGAAATTGCCTCTTGCCGTACGTTTTGCTTTCTGCATGAGCTGGAAATGCTGTTAAAGCACGATCTGATTAAAGGCGGGGATCTGAACAACGCCATCGTAGTGGTGGATAAAGAGGTTGATGAAGAGGAGCTGAGCCACCTGGCCAAACTTTTTAACCGTAAAGACATTAAAGTAGCGCCACAGGGCATTTTAAATAATATCGAACTTCGCCATCAGAATGAGCCCGCAAGGCACAAACTGCTGGATATGATAGGCGATTTGGCCCTGGTAGGTGTTCCCTTGAAAGGACATATCATGGCTGCCCGGCCAGGGCACGCGGCCAACGTTGCTTTTGCCAAAAAGATAAAAGCGCTGATCAAAAAAGAGAAGAGCCGTAAACACGTAAAAGTGTATGATCCTAATATGACGCCGGTATATGATACCGTTCAGATCATGAAAATATTGCCCCACAGGCAGCCAATGCTCATGGTTGATAAAATATTGGAGCTATCAAAAAGCCATGTGGTAGGATTAAAGAATGTAACCATGAACGAGGATCTGTTCATGGGGCACTTCCCTGGTTCGCCGCTTTTCCCAGGCGTATTGCAAATAGAGGCTATGGCGCAAACCGGGGGCATACTGGTATTGAATACCGTGCCTGATCCTGAAAATTATATTACCCTTTTCCTGAAAATAGAGAACGCCCGCTTTAAAGACAAAGTTGTACCCGGCGATACCATTATCTTCCATTGCAGCCTGGTAGCTCCTATCAGACGCGGGATTGCCCAAATGAAAGGTATTGGAATGGTTGGCTCACGTATTGTGGTAGAAGCCGAACTGATGGCCCAAATTGTAAAAGTTAATAAATCTAACGAAGCATGATCCAACCCTTAGCATACATACACCCGCAGGCCAAAATAGCCGACAACGTGGTGATAGAGCCTTTTGTAACCATCCACAAGGATGTTGAAATTGGCGAAGGTACCTGGATCGGCTCCAACTCCGTAATTATGGATGGTGCCCGCATCGGTAAAAACTGCCGTATATTTCCTGGCGCGGTAGTTTCTGCCCCACCGCAGGATCTGAAATATAAGGGTGAACAAAGCACCGTATCCATAGGCGATAACACCACCATACGCGAGTGTGTTACCCTTAATCGCGGTACCGCGCTGGATAAAAATACCACCACCATTGGCAGCAATTGCCTGCTGATGGCTTATGTGCACGTAGCACACGATTGCGTTATCGGCGATAATGTGATCATTGCCAACTCGGTACAATTAGCCGGGCACATCAATATTTATGATTACGCTTTTGTGGGCGGTTCATCTGCTGTACATCAGTTTGTTGAGATCGGTGCGCATAGCATGATATCAGGCGGATCATTGGTACGTAAAGATGTTCCTCCCTTTACCAAGGCGGGGCGTGAGCCTTTATCCTACGTGGGTATCAATTCTGTTGGTCTGCGCCGCCGGGGTTTTTCGGCAGCAACCATTAATGAGATCCAGGAGATCTACAGGATCATATTCCTGAAAAAATATAATGTGAGCAAGGCCCTTGATATTATCGAGGCTGAGTTTACCCCAAGCATCGAACGCGACGAGATCATTAACTTTTTGCAAAACTCGCAAAGAGGTATCATGAAGGGCTTCGGGAATACCTGATAGTTCATGGGGTATAGTTGATGGTTCATAGTAAAAAGAATTGCATTGAGTTATGAATCAGGAGATTTCCATAAACTATGAACTATCAACCATAGGCCTTCCATGATCTATGAACCATTATCTATAAGCTAAAATGAACATCACCCTTCAAAACATCGGCCGTAGATTTAACCGCGACTGGATTTTCAGAGGGGTTGATTATACTTTTAACAGCGGCGGGGCTTACGCTATATTAGGCCCAAATGGCTCGGGCAAATCTACACTGCTGCAGGTTTTAAATGCCAGTCTGAGCCCATCGACCGGAACTATCGACTATACTTTTCAGAATAAACCAGTTCACCCAACAGAGGTGTTTACCCATCTAAGTCTTGCCGCGCCCTACCTGGAGCTGATCGAAGAGTTTACGCTCACAGAAATGGTTGATTTTCATTTTAAGTTTAAACAGTACAAACCGGGTATCGATAAAAAAGAACTGATAGGACTACTGAGTTTGGCTAAAAGCGAAAACAAGCTGATCAGGTATTTTTCGTCGGGGATGAAACAGCGTTTGAAGCTGATACTGGCCTTTTGTGCCGATACGCCTATCCTGATGCTGGATGAACCCACCTCCAACCTGGATACCCAGGGCGTCGACTGGTACCTGGGTCTGGTAGAGCAGTTTGCACACAACCGGCTCACCATTATCTGCTCTAACCAGGAACACGAGTACAGTTTTTGTAAAGAGCGCCTGAGTATTTCGGATTATAAGGGTTAGTGAGTAGTTGATTGAGTTAAATTCAGTAAAACATGGTAACTCAATCTAACTCCATTGTCCTAATCTAACTTAATCAACCAAATCAACTACTTAACCAAATCAACCACTCACTTAATCAACCACTTGTATCTTTGCCGATAAGTAGCTAAGTTTGCGGCCTCAATATTTTTTTATGGCTAAAGCATCAGATGTTAAAAATGGAAATGTGCTTCGCTTTAACGGCGAATTAGTGCAGGTTGAAGAGTTTTTACACCGTACACCAGGTAACTTACGTGCATTTTATCAGGCCCGTATGCGTAACGTAAAATCGGGTAAATTGGTTGAATACCGTTTCCGTACCGATGAAGAGGTAGATATTGCCCGGGTTGAAACAAACGATTATCAATATTTATATGACGAGGGCGATTCATTGGTAGTAATGGATAACACTACTTATGATCAGCACAGCGTACCAAAAGCATTATTTGGCCCTGCGGTTAAGTTTTTAAAGGAAGGCATGAACGTGATTGTAGCTTTTGAAAGCGAAGAACCGATCATGGGTTCTATCCCGGGCTCGGCCGAACTGGAAATTACCTACACCGAACCGGCGGTTAAAGGCGATACTTCAAGCGGCGCCCTTAAAAACGCTACCGTTGAAACTGGTGCCGAGATCCGTGTTCCCCTGTTTATCAACATTGGCGACAAAGTAAAGGTAGATACCGCTACAGGCGCCTATGTTGAGCGTGTGAAAGCGTAAAGCAGAGCCCCTTAGCGCCCCCTGAAGGGGGAACTTTTGAATTGCATATTACATTTCAGTATAAAAAGGAAAGAGGCGCCATTTGGCGCCTCTTTCCTTTTTATATATTATAACTTTCCATATCCGCTCGCAATGACGCGGTGGTTAATCGCTCCCCCTTTAGGGGGGGCGGGGGGCCTAAAACTCCAGCTCCAGCAGCACCGGGCAATGATCTGAGTGCTTAGCCTCGGGTAAAATGGCGGCGCGTTTAATGTTGGCTTCCAGCTCGGTACTGACCATGGCATAATCAATACGCCAGCCTAAGTTTTTACCTCTTGCCCCCGCCCTGAAACTCCACCAGGTATAGTTATGTGGTTCTTTGTTGAGATGACGGAAGGTGTCGATAAATCCCCCTTCAATAAATTTCTCCATCCATTCACGTTCTTCGGGCAAAAAGCCGGAAGAGTTGGCATTTGATTTAGGGTTGTGAATATCAATAGGACGGTGACAGATATTATAATCGCCGCATATCACCAGCTTGGGGTACTGGCTTTTAAGCAGGGTAAGGTATCTGCCAAACTCATCTAAAAAGCGGTATTTAAACACCTGGCGCTCATCGCCGCTGGAACCCGAAGGGAAGTAAACGCTCATGACAGATACTTCATCAAAATCAACACGGATGCAACGGCCCTCGCGGTCAAAATCGGGGATGCCGCAGCCGTATTCAATATGTTTAGGTGTTTGTTTACTAAAGATGGCGGTACCGCTATAGCCCTTTTTCTCGGCCGGGAACCAGTAATGTTTGTAGCCCAGCTGATCAACCAGGCCAAGATCGGTCAGTACATCAGGTGTAGCCTTAATTTCTTGCAGGCAAACCACATCGGCATCAGTAGCCTGTAACCATGCCAGCCAGTTTTTGTTGATAGCCGAGCGGATACCATTAACGTTATAGGTAATTATTTTCATTTCGGATTTGGGATGTTCGATTTCGGAATTAGGATGCCAAAATACGATATTTTAGTTTTTACTTGATTCACCAGTAATTAAAAATCCGAAATCGAACATCCGAATTCCGATATCAGCGCAGGATTTTATCCAATTGGTTGCATTCCTTTTTGCTGAGTACTTCCACAGTCATGGGTACATCAGTTAGCGGCCGGTCACATTCATCTTTTTTTACGGCGGCGATACGGTCTACCATATCAAGGCCCGAAACTACTTCGCCATAAACGGTATAATTTTGGTCGAGGTGTGGTACGCCGCCCACAGATTTATACCATTCCCTTTGCCATGCCGGTATTTTGCGTCCTTTCAGGCGGGTTTTTTCTAATGTATCCAGCCGACCATCGGTAAACCGTTTACCCTCGGTGATATAAAACTGGCACCCGCTCGACGCTTTTTTTGGATTTTCGTCACGTGCCGCTGCCAGTACACCACGCTTGTGGAAAAGACTGTCCCTGAATTCGGCAGGTACGGTATAACCCACGTCTCCATCACCCAGCTCCAACCCTGGTATCGCCTTTTTAGAGTCGGGATCGCCACCCTGGATCATAAAATTTTGTATCACCCTATGAAATAAAGTGCCGTTGTAAAAACCTTTTTTAGCCAGTTTTATAAAATTATCGCGGTGCAGGGGCGTTTCGTTATACAGGCGGATGATACAATCGCCATAGCTGGTTTTGATGCGCACGTATTGGTTTTTGGGTGGCCCGGCAAATGCAGCGACACTTAATAAAAGCAAACTTAGGGTAAGGAGTTTTTTCATATATCGTTAAGTTGGTTAGCGCTCGCAATGACGTTATCTTTTTACGTTTTTACGCTCTTTGCAGTGAAGCCGCAAAAGGCGGTTAATTCCCTTCCAGTTCCTCAAAATAATTAATCATCAACGATTTGAGGATCATTTCCTGTTCCAACAGGGTATAGTTGGGTATTACTTTAACTCTTTTCCAATGCGGCCAGCCATCCTGATCCAAACCTTCCAGCTCATAAAAACCCAGCATGCTAAAAAGGCGGCAATTGGCAATATGCATCAACTCTTCCTTTTGGCGTTTGCTGAATTTGCGTGGCCCCTGGCCAAGTTCCTGCACGCCAATTAAAAACAGCATCACTTTCAGATCGGGTTTTTCGTTATCAAAATCCTGGGCAATACGTTGCTGCAGCGCATCCCATTTCACATTAATTTCGGCAGGTGTCATGCCGGCAAAGATAAGCGATAAAATTGTTCATAGTTGAAAGAGTAGTTTATAGTTGATGGTTCATGGATAATAGTAAAAGAGTAATGTCAAATAGTACGCATAAGTTTAGAAGATAAAAGAGCCATAACCTCTTACTATGAACTATTATCCATGAACTATGAACTTTTTCCCACATCCATGAACCATCAAGCATGAACAATAAATGATATAGTGTGCGATTATCATTAATGTTACAATGTTGCATTATTTTTAACATTTTATTAACTACTTTTGCATCATCTTTGTAAAAAGGTATTTTAAGGGTGAAAAAAAATAAATTACATATCCTATACTCCTGGCTATTACTCATTTGCTTTATAGCGGGTCAATATGTTGTTTATACTCACCAACACCTGCTTGCCAAAACAACCGGGACAGAATACGCCACTCATCATCACCATCAGCAACCGCAACAACAAACCCTTAAGGAAAAATGTTACCTGTGCGATGCCATGCATCATCAGGCCGCAGTTATTGATCAGGCATTTTATTTAATACCCCAGGTAGCTACATTGCATTTTTTTAAAGCCAGCGACTATGGTTTTGTAAGCATAGGCCTTGTGCTGGCTGCCGGACGTGCCCCCCCTGCACTTTCATAATATTAGTTTTTTTCTTGCAAAATAGCGCCACCATTGGTGTGGTATTTATTGATCCCCAAATTTTTTTATTATGAAATTAAAGCTAATTAGTAGCTTATTATTGCTTTTTATAGGTTTTTCTGCTTTTGCTAATGCCCATACAGTTACTACAAAAAAAGCAGCTGTTGAAGAGGCTGTAGGCACTTTAACCGGTACAGTTACCGATAAAACCGATGGCAAACCCGTTATTGGTGCTACCGTAAGCATCCCCGACTTACACACCGGCGCCATTACCGATGTAAATGGTAAATATGTGTTAAACCATGTGCCCCGCGGTGTTTACCTGGTACAGGTAAGTTACCTGGGTTATGCTACTTTTAATCAAAAGGTTGATCTTTCCAAAACATCGGTGTTTGATGTGAAGCTGCAAGCCTCGTCATTAGAAGCCGGTGAAGTTGTAGTAACAGGCGTAAGTAAGGCTACCGAAATAAAACGCAGCCCTGTGCCTATGGTAGCCGTTGGCAAAACCTACCTGGAACAGCGTGCTGCTTCTGGTAATATTATCGATCAGATTGCTAATTTGCCGGGTGTAAGTGCGGTTACAACCGGTCCAAACATATCCAAGCCGTTTATACATGGTTTGGGCTATAACCGGGTAATTACTTTACAGGATGGCATTCGCCAGGAAGGCCAGCAATGGGGCGATGAGCATGGTATTGAAGTTGATCAAAACTCGATTGACCGTGTGGAGATCATCAAAGGCCCGGCCAGCTTAACTTATGGGTCTGACGCTATTGGCGGTGTGGTTAACCTGATTACGCCCGCCCCGGTTCCCGAAGGTAAAATATTAGGTTCGGTGCAAGGTATTTATGGCACCAACCAGGGTTTACTCAACGGATCGTTCAGGTTACAGGGTAATCAGAACGGCCTGGTTTGGGGAACGGTAATATCGGCTAAAGAAGCCAAAAATTACCAGAACCAGCAAGATGGCCGGGTATACGCCACCGGTTATCAGGAAAAAGACGCCCGTGTAATGGTGGGCCTCAATAAATCATGGGGTTACTCTTATTTTCATGCTTCTGTTTTTGATGATAAACAGGATATCCCGGATGGCAGCCGCGATTCGCTTACCCGTCAATTCACCAAGCAAATAAGTGAAGATGGCGCTACTGCTATCGTTCCGGAATCTGAACTGAACACCTACCGCATACCGACCCTACATCAACGCGTTCAGCTTTACCGCATCTATAACAACAGTAACTTTATTTTAGGCAATGGCAACCTGCTGGTTAACCTGGGCTACCAGCTTAGCCACAGGCGTGAGTATACCCACCCTGAGTATGGTGATATCCCAGGCTTAAACCTGCACCTGCATACTTACACCTATGATATTAAATACAACTTTAACATTGGTAATGATTATGAAACCACATTTGGTGTAAATGGTCAGTATGGTAAAAATACTATTGATGGCGCCACCGATTTCCCTATCCCAGCGTACCATCAATTTGATATCGGACCTTTCTTTGTGATCAAGAAAAGCTTTGGCAAACTGGATCTGTCTGCCGGCGCCCGTTTTGACTCACGCTCCTTCACGGGTAATGCTGCTTATGTGGATACTATTGGTGGCCCGCATGGCTTTCCGCAATTATATACCGGGCCAAACCCTGCCACCGCGCCAAATGTGGCATCACAGTTTGATGCGCTTAGCAAAACCTTTACAGGCTTTTCAGGAAGCTTTGGAGCAACCTACAATGTATCTGATCAGTTTTTGGTTAAGGCTAATCTTGCCCGCGGTTTCAGGGCGCCAAGTATTGCCGAACTATCCGCCAATGGCCCCGACCCTGGCTCGCAGATCTATCACGTAGGCGACAAGAATTTTAAACCGGAGTTCAGTTTTCAACAGGATATCGGCGCGTTTTTAACATTGCCAAATATCTCGGCCAGTGTGGAGTTGTTTAACAATGAAATTTCCAACTACATATTCCAGCAACAGGAGCTAAATCCCGATGGCAGCCCGGTGATCACCCAAGGCTATAACACTTTTACCTATGTACAAAGCAAAGCCCGTATATACGGTGGCGAAGTTAATGTTGACTTACACCCACTGCCTTGGTTGCACTTTGAAAACTCGCTGAGCTTAACTTACGGCGAAAACAAAGGAAATGGCGGTCCGGTAGCCGATAGCTTAAAATATCTGCCATTCATACCACCATTGCATACCCACTCAGAATTGCGCGGCAATTTTAACGGTGGCTTCGGCGACTTTAAAAACCTGTACGTTTTTGTTGGCTTTGACCATTACAGCGCCCAAAACCGTTTCTTTGCCGCTTACGGTACCGAAACAGCAACAGCAGGTTACAATCTGTTAAGCGCAGGGTTTGGTGGCAACATTGTTAACAAGGCCGGTCAGCCGGTGCTTAAATTGTTTATTGAAGGTACCAACCTGGCTAATGTAAATTACCAGTCAAACATGAGCAGGCTTAAATATTTTGGCAATCCTACCGCTCCCGATGGTATCAATCATGGTATTTTTAATATGGGCCGTAATATCAGCTTTAAGGTGGTTGTTCCGTTTGGTTTCAACACCGGTAAAAAATCATCATAAGTTAATTTATCCCTAATTAATGAAAAGGTCCTGCTGGTAAAGCGGGGCCTTTTTTGTTGAGAGTCGACTCACCCCGACATCGCTGTGCTCGTCACCCCTCTCTCCGCGAAGCGGAGAGAGGGGATTTTATACTTTTATTTTCTCTACCCTCTTTCCGCCGCAGGCGAAGAGAGGGCGGTCCAGCGAAGCGTAGACCGGGTGAGCCGATATGCGCCTTGCCTTTTACATCATAATTTTTCGTCCCCTAAGGGTCTCCTGAAAGGGATCTTGGGGCTGCTTGTGAACTAAGTTTTATTTGCTTTTTTCTTTCTACCCAAGGAATAGCCCTTAGCGGCAATTGAGCGCTCTGCAACAACGCTCCCCATACTCATAATGACTTTTTCCTGACCCAGTCCTTTAAACATTTATAACCCTCGCCCGTATTAACATCATGCGTTTAAAAATCATACTGCTATTCACTATACTTACCCTGTCCGCCGCTGTATATGCACAGTCGGATACCCTTTCCATCACGCTCGAAAATGTAAAATATCCCTACCCGGTAAGTTTTATGCCTATCAAGGTAGAAGGGCAGGATATCCGGATGGCCTACATGGATGTGAAACCGGCCAATGCTAATGGCAAAACCGTGGTATTGTTTCACGGTAAAAACTTCGGTGGTTATTACTGGACAAACGTGATCCAGGCCCTTACCGCCAAAGGCTATCGCGTCATAGTGCCCGATCAGATCGGCTTCGGCAAATCGTCAAAAGCTATTATCCATTACAGCTTTCACCAGTTGGCCCGCTTTAATAAAAACCTGCTCGATACTTTGGGTGTGCAGAAAGTAACCATCCTGGGCCACTCCATGGGTGGTATGCTGGCTACCCGCTTTACACTCATGTATCCCGACCGGGTGGAAAAATTATTGCTGGAAGACCCAATAGGTCTGGAAGATTACCGCACGTTTGTGCCCTATCAAAGTGCCGAAGATGATTATAAAACGGAGTTGAAAACCACATTTGAATCTGTAAAGAAATATTACCAGACATCGTACTTTACCAGCTGGAAACCGGAGTATGATTACCTGGTGAAAATAGGCTCGGGCGTAAGCAAAAGCGCCGACTTTCCGCGATATGCTAAAGTAGTCGCGCTTACTTTTGAAATGATTTACGAGCAGCCGGTTTGCTATGAGTTTGGGTTGATCAAAGTACCCACCGTATTGTTTACCGGTAAAGAAGACAAAACCATTGTAGGCAAAGGCCTGTTAACCGATGCCGAAAAAGCAAAACACGGGCAATATAAAATACTGGGCCCCGAAACAGCTAAAAAGATTCCCGGCTGTAAGCTCATTGAATTTGATAACTGCGGCCATATACCACACATTGAAGTGCCCGAAAAGTTTTTAAAGGCGCTGGATGATAATATTTAGTAAGTGGTGATTTATAAGGTCAAAGTATTTAGGTATTTTTGGAGAAGAAAACCCCCTTTTGTCATGCTGAACGTAGTGAAGCATCTATTATACAATAGGCAATGAGAAGAATAGATCCTTCGTTCCTCAGGATGACAAACATTTTAAAATAGTCAATTAGCGTGTTAATAACAGTACAATCCCTGGCAGATCTGCCTGCCGTCGCCGAAGCCATCATAGCCCATGCGGGCAATAACCGGATATTTCTTTTTTATGGTGATATGGGAGCCGGCAAAACCACATTGATCAAAAGCCTGTGCAGTTTTTTAGGCACTGAAGATACGGTCACCAGCCCAACGTTTGCTATTGTGAACGAATATCAAAGACCGGAAGATAAAATTTACCATTTTGATTTTTACCGGCTTAAAGATCAAACAGAAGCGCTGGATATGGGTTATGAAGAATACTTTTATGCCGGTGCTTACTGCTTTATTGAATGGCCCGAAAAGATACCCGATCTGCTGCCAGATCATTATACCCGCATCAGTATAAAAGCCGTAAATAATGGTTTGCGAGAGGTTAATATGGAAAATGTATGAGCGAATGTGTAGATGTGCAAATAACTAAAACGATCGTCATTGCGAGCGATAGCGTGGCAATCCCAAACTATACAGAGCGACTCTGTAAATCGGGGATTATTAATGTGTTATTGTTTTTATCGGGATTAATGAGCTCCTTTCAGTCGGTTGTCCACGTCGTTCCTCCTCGCAATGACGTTTTTTTTCGTTTTTTAGAAAACTTCTGCGATATGAAAAATCACTAATTCAATAAATCAGTAATTCAATAATTAATCCAAATCAGTAATTCAATAATTATTTTTATCTTCATCAGCCACAATTAAAACATCATGAGTTCAGGGATATACAGTGGGTTTTCTGACGTTGCCAAACAGGCAATGATGCAGCCTCAGGAGTCGATGCTGGAGGTTAAGAGCAAAAAGAACAAGTTATACATCGGCATTCCAAAAGAGGTATCTTTCCAGGAAAACCGTATTCCCTTAACCCCGCTTTCGGTTGCTTTATTGGTTAATAACGGGCACGATGTTATTTTAGAAAGCAATGCCGGGCAGGCAGCCAATTTTTCTGATAAAGATTACAGCGAACAGGGTGCGCGTATTGTTTATGATACCAAATCTGTTTATCATGATGCCGATATCATCATTAAAATAGCTCCGCCGGTAATGGCCGAAATTGAGCTCATGAAGCCCGGACAAATACTGATATCGGCCTTGCAGCTGGCTACCCTGAAGGCTGAGTGCCTGCATGCCATGATGGCCAAAAAAATCACGGCGCTGAGTTTTGAACATCTGCGCGATGAGGGCAATACCCTGAGCGTGGTACGCGCCATGAGCGAAATTGTAGGCGCCACATCTATATTGATAGCGGCCGAGTATTTGAGTAATGTATTTGACGGCAAAGGCCTGATGCTGGGCGGTATTACTGGCGTACCCCCTACCGAAATTGTGATACTGGGTGCTGGCACCGTTGGCGAATATGCTGCCCGCACAGCTATATCTCTGGGTGCCGAGGTGAAAGTTTTTGATCCATCGATATATAAACTGCGCCGCCTGCAAAATAACATTGGCAGCCGGGTTTTTACCTCGGTAGTGCAGCCTATCGTGCTCGAAAAAGCCATTACCACCTGTGATGTAGCCATTGGCGCCATGCGGGCCGAAGACGGGCGCAGTCCGTGTATTATTTCTGAAGCTACGGTAAGCCGCATGAAGCGCGACTCGGTGATCATTGATGTGAGTATCGATCAGGGCGGTTGTTTCGAAACCTCCGAGGTTACCAACCACACCCATCCAGTGTTCCGTAAGCACGATGTTATCCATTATTGTGTACCCAATATAGCCTCGCGAGTGGCCCGTACCGCCACTTACGCCCTTACCAATATATTCGCGCCCATACTGCTGGATATCGGTGACCAGGGCGGTATTAAAAACGTGATATGGCAAAAATCGGGCGTGCGTAACGCAGTATATATTTATCATGGACACCTCACCAATAAACATATTGGCGAGCGTTTCACTATCCCTTGTAAAGATCTGGATCTGCTTATCGTATCGCACCGGTAAACCCTATCCTATGCATCGTTTTATCATAGTACTGATTTTTGTTTTAACCGGTATAAGTGCCAGTGCGCAGCATTATAAGTACATTGATAGCACCAAAATAAGCGGCCCTGCGTGGTACAAAAAACAAGTAAAAACCAATCCCGATAAACAGCTGGTCGAGATTAGGCGGTACATCCCGCAGATAGCGCTGGACATCCGTTACGCTACCACCAATAATTTTATGCACAGGCGTATGTATCAGCAGGCAAAAGCCTATGCTCGCCTGCCTGTGGTAAAAGCATTACAACTGGTAGAAACCGATCTGCAAACCCGTGGCCTCGGTCTTAAAATTTATGATGCTTATCGCCCCTATTCGGTTACGGTTAAATTTTATGAAATGACCCCGGACACCAATTTTGTGGCCAACCCGCGCAGGGGATCCAAACATAACAGGGGTTGTGCTGTGGATTTGAGTTTGATTGACCTGAAAACAGGAAAGGAGCTGGATATGCCTACCCCGTTTGACAGCTTTAGCAAAAAGGCCGCGGCCAATTATCCCACCCTCAGCAAAAAACAGCTGGAGAATCGCGAATTATTAAAAACAATAATGCAGGCCAATGGCTTTACCGTATTGAAAACGGAGTGGTGGCATTATGATTTTAACGGCTGGGCCGGTTATGAATTGTTGGATGTTCCGTTTTCGGGACTATAGGATTTTGGGGGTAAGGATTTATGAAGCAAGAACTTTTGGATTTTTGGAACAAAGAGCCGGAATAGGAAAAGATTTTCCCTGTCCTTATTCCTTGCTCTCCAAATCCTTGTTCCAAAGTTCCCAAATCTAAAAGTCTCCAAATCTCAAAGTCCCAAAGAAGGCATTAAAATTGCTACGCTTTGGTTCGATGCATCAATTAAATAGGCGCAAATGAAACTTTTTGGTAAAGAACGTTTAAAACGATTGTGGAAAATACTGGTAGCTACTTTTAGTGGCTTCATCAACGATAATGGCTTAAAACTAAGCGCGTCATTGGCTTATTACACCATTTTTTCCATCGCGCCCCTGCTCTTTTTGCTTATCGCAGTAGTTGGTTTAATTCCTATTGCCAAAACAGATACACTATATCAGCAAATAGGTACCTATGTTGGTGCCGATGCAGCCAACCAGATTCACAGTACGGTAGCCAGCCTTAAATTAAACGGGAAGAGTGGCTTTGGTTTTGCTATAGGTATTGTTACCTTATTGGTAGGTGCAAGCAGCATATTTGTAGAGATACAAGACTCGCTAAACATCATCTGGAGAGTAAAGGCAAAGCCCAAAAGCGGCTGGATCAAACTGCTCCGGAACCGTTTTGTGTCATTTTCATTGATCATTAGTTTAGGTTTTTTGCTGCTGGCATCGTTGCTGGTTAATTTTATTATAGACGCTGTAGGATCCAAAATAGAGGAGCTTTTGCCTGCCTTAAAGTTTACTAAATTATTGGTACAAGGTATTAACCTGGGCGTAACGTTAATGGTGATCTCCATTTTGTTTGGCATCATATTTAAGTTTTTGCCCGATGTGAAGATCAAATGGAAGGATGTGCGTAGCGGCGCGTTTTTTACAGCCTTGCTGTTTATGCTGGGGCAGTATCTCATCGGTTTGTATATTCAATATACGGCGCAGGGATCGGTATATGGCGCTGCGGGCTCGCTCATCGTTATCCTGGTGTGGATCTATTATACATCGGCCATACTATACATCGGCGCGGAGTTTACCCAGGTTTATGCCGAAGCCAGCGGCAGCCATATTGAGCCAGCGGAGTACGCCGTACATGTACAGCAAACCGAGGTAGAGCGGCACGTAAAAGAACTACCCGCCCAAAACCCGGAGCTGCTGAAGAAAAGTAAAGAGCTGGAAAACAAGGGGTAAAAAGGATGGCAATGGCCTGTTGACTCAATAATATTTTTCATGGCCTTTTACTTATGTAACATATGGCAAATATGACCATGGCGAACACTGCTACTATAGCAATGATCAAAGTTGTTTTTTCTGTCATTGTTTTATGGTTTTGACGTGATTGGTTAATATTCCTGAAGGCGATAAACAAGCCGATCAGCGCAGTTGTCAGTCCTATTATTGCTGTAGATAAATCTATAATTGTCTTCATACCGATATATTATGTTTTGGCGGGTTTTATCAAAAGTCAAATAATTCCAATGTCGTTTATAGCCGGATGATAGCTGGTTGAAAGCTTTGCTCGCAGCATAAAAACATTGTGGGTTACATCTATAAGATAAATTATTATGTTTTCGTCTTAAAATGATGAGTCCAAAAGGGCTAAAAACGATCGTTTTATGACTTAAATGGCCTGTTAATTGGTAGTATGTTGAAGTTTTTATTTCTGATATACAGCTTTTTAGATTTTTTTTTAAAAAAATCAGGATTATTTGAAAACGAGGGAATATTTATAAGAAATGCATAACCCAGCCGTGTCTTCTTCCCCGTCAGCAGATAGGCCTTTTTAATTATTGAATTACTGAGTTATTGAATTATTGATTAAAACAACCTTTTCCTTCCCCGTCAGCAGATAAGCTTCGGGCGAAAGCGGGCAGAACAATGGTGGACTGTGCGGTTGCTGGGGCATAGCAAGTTTTTGCTGAAGCGCAGGGAAACGAGCGAATGAAATAGGGCAAAATAATTGCAGCCCGTGGTTCTGCCTGGTTTGCCGGGCAAAAGCCCTGAGCGCAAAGAAGCCTATCTGCTGAAAGCCCTTTGGTTACTTTGTGGCTACAAAGTAAAGGCCCTCCCGCGGCCAAGAGCGGGTATACGCCAGTCAATCATATGCTATCACCCTACCCAAACCCCTTCACACGATATTCACATTTTATTCGTAAATTCGTATATTAATTTATTTTAATAAAAAAATGGAAACTAAAGATCCTGAATACGTTTATAAAAACGTAATACAATTAAACGAAACGGATGCATCACGTAAATTCATAGCCAATGTGTTTTTATGGATGTTTGTGGCATTGGGCCTTTCGGCAGTCTGTGCATTCTTATTTTCTCAGAATCAGGCCCTGCTTAATATGCTTATCGATCCTGTCACTGGTCGTAATACAGGTTTAGGTACTATTACGATGTTTGCACCGCTTGCATTCGTGTTAATCATCTCTTTTGGCTTTAACCGGTTATCCTACGGGGTTTTAGCGTTCTTGTTTATTGCTTTTTCGGCAATAATGGGTATTAGCTTAAGCTATATACTGTTGGTTTTTACGGCAGGCTCGGTTTTAGGTGTGTTTATCACTACATCGGTAGTATTTGGTGTAATGGCCATCGCCGGTTATACAACAAATACCGATTTGACCAAATATGGCCCAATCCTGATGATGGGACTGATTGGTATTATCGTAGCATCTTTATTGAATATGTTTATGCACAGCAGTGGCTTAGATTATGTCATTAGCTATGTAGGTGTAGCTGTATTTGTAGGTTTAACCGCTTATGACGTACAGAAACTAAAACGTATTGGCGCAGGTTTGGAATACGGTGATGCATCGGCTTCAAAAATGGCATTGATGGGTGGCTTAACTTTATATCTGGATTTCATCAATCTTTTCCTGATGATCCTGCGCTTATTCGGCAGAAGAAGATAATAGCCAGCAAAAGTATTTGTATAAGCAACAGGCCGGTTCTCTTTATAGAGAACCGGCCTGTTTAGTTAAAACCCAAGCAGGCACAAAGACCCCACCTTTTGCTTTTACAGTCAAATTATTTAATACTTTTTAAACTTTCCAAAACGGGCAAAAATTTTGTTAAAAAGTGTTAAAACAGCGTTAAAACTTTGTTAAAGTGATCAAAAAACAAGCGTTTTTACTTCGTTTTTGATTAAAAAATGTTAAAATTTAAGGTTTAAAAAGTTTTCCCGGACACGTAATGGCGGGATTTTAGTAGCATAACTCCTCTATACCTCATGCTAAATATTCATGCAATTGTAAACACGTATAAAGTACACCATTGGAGGAGGTAAAACTATTGCATATTAAAGCTTTATTGTGCACCTTTGCATTGCTTATAGAGAAAGGCGGAGGGATTAGACCCTGCGATGTCTTAGCAACCTGTACCATACAAGGTGCTACATTCTACTCAACAATACACAACATGTTGGGAAAGATAAGCGAAAGTCAGTCATATACCCGACTTTTCGAGATAAGCTGTATTTTTTAGTATCAAGTAGCTAGTATCAGGTAGCAAGACAGTTTCTGCCTTTATACATGCAATACTACCATCAGGCGCTGAGTTTTCGGTACTTGATACTTGATACTAGCTACTTGATACCAACATGGATATTAAAAAAGAGTTAGAGAAACGCATACTGGTAATTGACGGGGCAATGGGTACCATGATACAACGGTACCAATTATCCGAGCAGGATTTTCGTGGGGAGCGTTTTAAAGATCACACGACCGACTTGCAGGGCAATAACGACCTGCTGAACATCACCCGCCCTGATATTATCAAGGCTATACATGCCGAATACCTGGATGCCGGTGCCGATATTATTGAAACGAATACCTTCAGCACGCAAATAATTTCCCTGGCCGATTATAAGCTGGAGGAGCTGGCATATGAGCTGAGCTATGAAGGTGCACGCCTGGCCCGAGAAGTTGCCGAAGAATATACCGCCAAAAATCCGGCTAAACCTCGTTTTGTGGCAGGTGCTGTTGGGCCAACCAACCGTACCGCATCGCTGTCCCCAGATGTAAATGATCCGGGATATCGCGCCGTAACATTTGATGACCTGGCCGAAGCTTATTATGACCAGGTACGTGGCCTGGTTGATGGCGGCAGCGATCTGTTGCTCGTTGAAACCATATTTGATACCCTGAACGCCAAGGCTGCTTTATTTGCTATCAACAGGTATGCAAATGAATCGGGTAAACATCTGCCTATTATGATCTCAGGTACTATTACCGATGCTTCGGGGCGTACCCTGTCGGGTCAAACTGTGGAGGCTTTCTGGAACTCGGTACGGCATGCTAACCTGCTTTCGGTAGGTTTAAACTGTGCTTTGGGTGCTAAAGAAATGCGGCCTCACCTGGCCGAGCTTTCCGAAAAAGCCGATGTATTTATATCAGCTTATCCTAACGCGGGTTTGCCTAACGAGTTTGGCCAATATGATGAAACCGCGCACGAAACCGCTCATCAGCTGGATGATTTTATAAAAGCGGGCCTGGTAAACATTGTGGGTGGATGTTGCGGTACTACACCTGAGCACATTAAATGTATTGCCGAAAAAGCCGCTAAATATTTGCCAAGGATAGTTCCTACGGTCGATCCGAACCTGCGCTTGAGCGGATTGGAAGCTGTTACCATCACCCCCGAAAGCATTTTTGTGAACGTGGGTGAGCGTACCAACATTACCGGATCGCCCAAATTTTCGAAACTGATCCTTGCCGAGGATTATGAAGCGGCTTTGGCCGTAGCCCTACAGCAGGTAGAAGGCGGAGCCCAGGTGATAGATATTAACATGGATGAAGGTATGATCGATTCGGAAGCAGTGATGGTGAAGTTCCTGAACCTGGTAGCTTCTGAACCGGATATTGCCAAACTGCCCATCATGATCGACTCCTCAAAATGGACAGTCATTGAAGCGGGATTAAAATGCATCCAGGGCAAGGGCATCGTAAATTCCATCTCGCTGAAAGAAGGCGAAGAAAAGTTCAAAGAACATGCCCGTAAAATATTAAGCTATGGAGCTGCTACGGTAGTAATGGCTTTTGACGAAACCGGTCAGGCCGATTCGCTGCAGCGCCGTATCGAGATATGTAAACGTTCTTATGATATCCTGGTGAATGAAGTTGGTTTTCCTCCTCAGGACATCATATTCGATCCCAATATATTAACCGTCGCCACCGGTCTGGAAGAGCACAATAACTACGCCGTCGACTTTATTGAAGCTACCCGTTGGATAAAACAAAATCTGCCGTATGCCAAAGTAAGTGGTGGGGTAAGTAATATCTCCTTCTCGTTCAGGGGCAATAATGTAGTGCGCGAGGCGATGCACTCTGCATTTTTATACCATGCCATCCGTGCAGGTATGGATATGGGTATTGTAAATGCCGGTATGCTGGAAGTGTACCAGGAAATTGATAAGACCTTATTAGAGCTGGTTGAAGATGTGCTGCTGAACCGCCGTGAGGATGCCACTGAACGCCTGGTAGAATATGCCGATACCATCAAAAGTAAAGGCAAAGAGGTAGTGCGTGACGAAGAATGGCGTAAAGGTACCGTTCAGGAACGTCTTTCACATGCTTTGGTAAAAGGCATCATCGAATACCTGGATGATGATGTGGAAGAGGCCCGTTTGGCATACAGCAAACCGCTGGAAGTAATAGAAGGCCCGCTGATGGACGGGATGAACATCGTGGGCGACCTGTTTGGAGCCGGTAAAATGTTTTTGCCACAGGTAGTAAAATCGGCCCGGGTAATGAAAAAGGCGGTGGCCTATCTGCTGCCTTTTATCGAGCTCGAAAAACAAAGGGTTATTGACGCCGGTGAAGATTCAAGCGGTAGCCGGGCCAATGCCGGTAAAATATTAATGGCCACTGTGAAAGGTGATGTGCATGACATTGGTAAAAATATAGTAGGTGTAGTTTTGGCCTGTAATAACTTCGAGATCATTGACCTGGGCGTGATGGTGCCTGCGCAAAAAATTATTGAAGAAGCCAAAGCTCAGAATGTGGACATTATTGGCTTGAGCGGACTGATCACTCCTTCGCTTGACGAAATGGTGCATTTTGCCAAGGAAATGGAGCGAAACGGCTTTACTATTCCGTTAATTGTTGGCGGCGCAACCACATCGCGCATCCATGCTGCCGTGAAGATCGACCCGAACTATTCCGGTCCGGTAATTCATGGAATCGACGCATCGCGAAGCGTGACGATGTGCAGTAATTTAATGAGTAAGGATAACCGCGATGCTTACATCCAAAGTATAAAAGACGAGTATGCTAAGGCCCGTGAAGCGCATCTGAACAAAAAATCAGACAAGCGTTTTGTGACTATAGATGATGCCCGTAAGTCAAAATTCCAGATCAGTCTGGATGGCGATGTGGCTATAAAACCAACGTTTACCGGCACCAAAGTATTTGAATCGTACCCACTGGAAGAGTTGGTGCCCTATATCGACTGGACACCGTTTTTCCATACCTGGGAACTCCGCGGCAGTTACCCCAAAATATTTGCCGATAAATTTATAGGCGATGAAGCTAAAAAGCTTTATGATGATGCACAGGAATTACTGAAAAGAATTGTGGATCAGAAACTGTTAAAAGCTTGTGGCGTGATCGGATTTTGGCCAGCCAATAGTGTGGGTGATGATATAGAATTATACACTGATGAAAGCCGAACGCAACTGTTAACCCGCATACATACCCTGCGGCAGCAAACCGAAAAAATGAAAGGTGACCCATATTATGCCCTGTCGGATTTTATTGCGCCGAAAGAAAGTGGAGTGCCCGATTACATGGGGGGCTTTGCTGTAACAACGGGTTTGGGCTGCGATGAACTGGTAGCAGAATTTGAGCGTGACCATGACGATTATAACAGCATTATGGCCAAAGCATTGGCCGATCGTTTGGCCGAAGCCTTTGCCGAAAAAATGCATGAGCTGGTGCGTAAAGAGCACTGGGGCTATTCAAAAGGCGAACAGTTAAGTAACGAAGACCTGATCAAGGAAGAATATCAAGGTATCCGCCCGGCGCCGGGCTATCCGGCCTGTCCGGATCATACCGAGAAAACCACCTTGTTTGATCTGCTCAAGGCTGAGGATAACGCCCACATGCATCTCACCGAAAGTTTGGCCATGATGCCGGCTGCATCGGTAAGCGGCTTCTACTTCGCGCATCCGCAGGCCAGGTATTTTGGCCTGGGTAAGATCAGTAAAGATCAGGTGGAGGATTATGCTACCCGTAAGAACATGGATCTTGAAACGGTTGAACGCTGGCTTAGTCCGAATATTAACTATTGAATTAAATAAAAACAAAACACACGTGTCATTGCGAAGAAATAAACACAAATAGACGTCATTGCGAGCGTAGCGTGGCAATCCCCAATAAGCAGAGTCGCTTTGTATAGTTAGGGATTGCCACGCTACGCTCGCAATGACGGAAGAATAAAATCTCGCAATGACGGAATGATAAAAACGCAACCCGAGCCCCGCAACCCGAACCATGAAAATAACCGAACATATAGCTAATGCAGCAGGCAAAACACTTTTCTCTTTTGAGCTAATTCCACCACTAAAGGGACAAAGCATACAGGGCATATATAACGCTATTGATCCGTTAATGGAGTTTAAGCCGCCATTTATTGATGTGACCTCGCTGCGCGAGGACTATATTTATAAGCAGCACCCCAATGGTTTGTTGGAGAAATTAAGCTATCGCAAACGCCCCGGCACTATTGCTATCTGCGCGGCTATCATGAACCGGTATAAGGTAGATACCGTTCCGCATTTGCTTTGTGGTGGTTTTACCCGTGATGAAACGGAGAACGCCCTGATCGAGTTGGAGTTTTTGGGTATCGAGAATGTACTGGTATTGCGTGGCGATGCCCGCAGCAGCGATTCATCGTTTGTGCCTACACCCAACGGGCATGCTTATGCTACCGATCTGCTACAGCAGGTAGTGAACATGAACAATGGTGTTTATTTGCATGAAGATTATGATAATATCGCCAAAACCAATTTCTGTATTGGGGTGGCCGGTTATCCCGAAAAACATTTTGAAGCCCCAAACCTAAAAACAGACTTTAAATACCTGAAACAAAAGGTAGATATGGGTGCCAGCTTTATTGTTACCCAGATGTTTTTTGATAATCAGAAATATTTTGATTTTGTGAACAATTGCCGGGCCAACGGCATCACGGTACCTATTATACCAGGGTTGAAACCTATCACCACTTCAAAACAATTAACAGGTTTAGCCAAAACTTTTCATATTGATATGCCAGAGGATTTGTGTGATGCTATTCACGGATGTAAATCAGAAAAAGATGTAAAAGATATGGGGATTGAGTGGATGATAAACCAATGTAAAGAGCTGGTGAAATTTGGTGTGCCCGTATTGCATTTTTATACCATGAGCAACGCCGGGCCAACCAAACGCATAGCCGAGGCTATATTTTAGTAATTAGCTATTCTAAATGTTTTGGAGCTAAAATGCTGACTAAAAATTTATATTTTTAGTTTTATTATTCTCCATAACAGTTGCCTATGGATATTTTCAGCCATATCAAGTCTGCCATTGGTATTATACTGGGTTTGAGTATTACGCACCTGCTCCGGGGAGCTGCCAAGCAAATTCAGCATCCTGGGCGCAGTAAACCCTATTGGGTACATTCCCTATGGTCGTTTTACCTGTTTATCTTACTGCTCCATTTTTGGTGGTGGGAGTATAATCTGCACGATATTAAACACTGGCTTTTTGCCGAATACCTTTTTGTAATTATTTACATCGTAGTATACTATAGTGTTTGCGCTTTACTATATCCCGATGACCTGAATGATTATAAAGATTATGAAGATTATTTTTACTCCCGCCGAAAATGGATCTTCGGCATATTGGGTTTTAGCTATTTACTTGATATTATTGATACCCTGATCAAAGGCAACACCTACCTGCATCATTACGGCATTGAATACCCCATCCGTAACGTTACTCACTTTGTGCTGTGCATGGTGGCTATAAAAGTAAACAATCGGGCATTTCATGCCGTATTGGTGATTGTTTTTATTGTGTACGAGTTTTCCTATATATTACGATTGTTTTAAAATGTAAAAGGGCAGCGCATTAAGGCTTCGCCCTTATTTATAAGATCAGTTTATAGTTGTTATAAACCTAAATAATAAATTTAATGCCGGCAATATCTGCTTGTTAATTATTGTTAATAACTATTTGCGTCAATTATACAGACCTTTAGCATAAAGGCTTTATATGGCATAATAATAGCATTTTATGCGCCGCGTAATATTACAGTTTTTGATACGTAAAATTACGTGATCTTATACTTCCCTGGAATCAATTGAAGCTTGTTATTTGCTGTTTATGAGTTTGTTACGTGATTGTTAATGCTGGGATAAGTTTTACGTCCCGGTTCGGATTTGTTGAATTAATTACTAATTAATGTTAGTTTTAACCACTAATCCCAAACCCTATTAATTAAAATCATGGAAACAACAACTACAACAACAGAAACACAACAGGCAAGAGGTGTTATCACTGGTAACGAAGGCGCCGTTATAAGCCTTGATAGTGCCGCGAGGTTTACTGCCAATCACAGGCACCGCAGCCCCAAAGGCGCAGCTATTTCCCAGCTTTTTGGACAGGTGATTGTCAACAAGATCCTTGCTCAGCCAGGTTGCTTGGCTATCCGTATTTATTACGCCAACAGGCAACAGCTAAGTGGTTTTCAAAAGTTTTTTGTAGCCATTGGTAACTTTTTTATCAAAACCATTGCCAATGCCGATGGCGATATGCGTTTTGTAATATCAGGTGTTACCGAAGATGGTGAAGATATGCTGCCTGGCGATATGAAAGGTGAGACCGTTATGTCTACGACATATTCAACCAATGTGAAGACATTTAAATTATTAGACTCTATGGACGATAACTCCTTAGGTGATGATTCATATCCTTGCCCAGGCTCAACGGGGTGTCCTAAAAACAAGCTAACAGGCGGTTGATTATTTAAAAACTTTGATAAATATTCTATAACCCTAAGGTATGGCTATCGATGTTACATTGGTCATTATTTCTACAATATCAGGTTTTTTTCCTGTAGTTACGGCTATTTATAATTATAGACATCTTGATAAAGTATTAAAAATAGCCGCAGCCTTTTTTCTTGTTGAATCGCTTTTTGATCCAATTATGTGGATCTTGCCTCATTGGTTCCATGTCAAGAACAACATGCCGTCTATTCATATTAATATTATAGTCACGGTTTCGTTTTTTACAGTTATCTATTATAAGCTTTTCACAAAGCCGGTTTTAAAAAAGATCACTATAACGCTTTCTGCAGTTACCTTAATTATAGCATTATATCATAGTTTGAATTTGCAGGAATATCCTTCTGTTTCAAAAACAGCTATGGGTATTTTACTTATCTTTTTATCATTGACTTATTTTTATCAGCTACTTAATCCTGAAAAATTTGTTGATATTGAAAAGCAAGGGCTTTTCTGGATAAATGCGGGGGTTCTGATATATTATGCTGTTAATATCTTTCTTTTCATGATATTTACACAAATACCGCTTGAAGATCGGCCCAATTATTATATCATTAACAGCATAACTAACATTATTTCCAATATATTATTTTCAGTAGGATTATTTTGCAAGCCACAGGAAACAACCTGATCCCGGTATTAATTATCGGGACTTTGGTGGTTGTTATATTAATTACTTGCCTGTTTTTCTTTGTGATCATTTACCAGCGTAAAATGCTGAAGAATCAGAAAGAATTACGTACGCTGCATGATCAGCGGCAAGGCGATTTGATGAACGCTGTTTTTGAAACACAAGAGAGCGAACGCAAGCGCCTTGCCGAAGATTTGCATGATAGTGTGGGGCAAGTTCTGTCGGCCATTAAGCTCAATATGCATCGGCTGGATAAAAACTGCATCAGCCAAAGCTCCCAGCCCCTGCTGGCTGATACCCGAAGACTAATTGACGAGAGTATCCAGGAAATACGCAACATTATCCACAACGTTTTACCCCCGGTGCTTACCGATTACGGTTTCCTGATAGCTTTGGAAGCCCTGGGTAATAAAGTAGAGCAGGCTACACGTATTAAAGTAAGGTTTGAAAAAAAAATAAGCGACCAGCGTTTTCCCCATGAAATTGAGCTGGCGCTATACCGCATAGCGCAGGAGCTTTTTGGCAATGCTATCAAACACGCTGATGCTACTATTATTCATCTCTCGGTAAAACAGGAGGGTGATTTTATGGTGATGGAATTTAAAGATAACGGAGTGGGATTTAAATTGAATGAAGTAAAACAAGGGTTCGGTATTAAGAACCTGGAAAGCCGGGTACAACTCATCAACGGCGAAATTAATATTATAAGCAAGCCATCGGCGGGTACATTTACTACTATTAGATTAAAAATAGAATAATTCATTATCAAGTAGTTAGCATCAGGTATCACGACTTTGATCATAAGATGTGCTATATTTAACCGCGAATAATCACGATACTTGACACTGGCTACTTGATACTATTTACTATCTTTATAGCCAACTATTTGTTATACAATGAGTACGATAAAATTAGGCATTATTGATGATCATAAAATTTTCAGGAACGGATTAAAAGCAACGTTAGAAGATTGTGAAGATTTTGACCTGATATTAGAAGCATCAAATGGCAAAGAACTGATTGGGCTGTTAACCGATAGATCTCCGGATGTATTATTGATGGATATCAAGATGCCCGAGATGGATGGTATCCAAACCGCTGATTATGTGCACCAACACTATAAGCATATCAAGATACTGGCGCTATCGATGTTTAACGAAGACAAATATATCGTAGATATGATGAAGGCCGGGGCATCGGGTTATCTGCTTAAAAATGCCGAACCGGAGGAGATCATTGAAGCCATATCAACAGTATATCACAAGGGTTTTTACTTTAACGAACACTTATCCATAACGCTGATCAAGCAATTGGTTACCAATGAGCACGGCGATAGTATTCCAAACAACAAGGCCGATCTTAACGAACGTGAAATTGAGGTGCTGAAACTGGTTTGCCAGGAATACTCCAACCAGGAAATAGCTGATAAAATATTCCTGAGCGTACGAACCGTTGAAGGATACCGGGCGCGCTTATTTGAAAAAACCTGTTCAAAAAACCTGGTAGGCCTGGTTATATATGCTATTAAACGCGGTATAATCAGTGTATAACCCCCGGGTATTAAGCAGATAACTTTTTATCGTCATTAAGCAGGTTACGCATAAACCTTTTGCGGTAATTAAGTGGGCTCAGGTGCATTTTAGCCTTAAACATTTTGTAAAAGTGCGATACATCGCCAAAACCACTTTCAAAAGATATTTCTGATATGGGCTTGTCTGTTTGTACCAGTTGTTGTATAGCATAATTAAGTCTGTACTCAATTATGGTTTCCATAAATGTTTTACGGGTTACCTTTTTAAAGTACTTGCAAAAGGCGTTAGTGGTCATGTTAGCTATACTTGCCGCCGCATCTAATGAAACCTGTTTTCTGAAATTTTCAACCAGATAAGCTAATACCGGATTTATCCGCTCACGTTCTGCCAGGGAGCGCTCGGCTATCACCCGGTGCTGATCGAGCAGTATATAATCTTCGGATGATGCCATCCGTTGTAATATTTCCAGCAAGGATATCAATATCCGGAAATTGCTTTTTTCATCAGCCAATTTTAGCAAAAGCTCTTTTACTTCTTTTTGCGTGTCGGAGTGGAATAAAATACCGCAGCCACTTTTTTGAAAAAGTTTTTTAATGTGCTGCAGCTCAAATTTATTAAAAAACTCATCGCCCAAAAAAGCGTCGTTAAATTGTATTACTATGGCGCTGGCTTCCTCAATAGGTATTTCACTGGATTCCAATTTCCAGCAGTGCGGAAGATTGGGGCCAAGTAATACCAGGTCGCCAGAAACAAAATCTTCCATGTGGCTGCCCACATAGCGTTTGCCTGTGCCTTTAATAACACATGTCAATTCATATTCTTCATGAAAATGGTAAGGGGCATCAAATGCCAGTTTATCAAATTTCCGGACAAGGAATGATTGACTGTTTGCGGGCTGAAGGACTTCGTAAGAGGCTTTGATCATTGCATATTTTAACGTAAAGTAATGAATTTTATTGAGCGGTGGATAATATACGCCACTTTCCTGCCATTCATTTCATTTTTTTTTATATAAAGATAAGCTTCCTTTGAAAAAAAAGCTAATAAAATTATGATTAGTGCATCTACCTATCTGCCTGAGCTTGATAATTTTAAGAAATTACCTGCCGAAAGTATTCAAGAGTTTCGCGAAAAGGGACACACATTAATTAAAAACATTCTTTCAGAAGAAGAGATAAACGCCTATAGGCCTGTAATAGCAGGGGCCGCAGAAAGGTATAATACAGAAAAGCGCAAGCTGGAGGAAAGAGACACTTACGGGAAGGCTTTTTTACAGATCATGAACTTATGGCAGGCTGATGCTGATAGTAAAAAATTTGTTACCGCCCGGCGAATGGCAAAAATAGCTGCCGATTTAATGGGGGTTGACAATGTCCGGCTATATCATGATCAGGCTTTGTTCAAAGAGCCCGGCGGAGGGCCTACTCCATGGCACCAGGATCAGTATTATTGGCCTATTGATACCCACAATACCATAACCATGTGGATGCCCCTGGTTGATATTGATGTAGATATGGGTATGTTAACTTTCGCGTCGGGATCATATGTTGACGGCGCGGTTTTTAACCATGAAATTTCTGACGAATCAGAATCGCTCTTTGATGATTATGTAAAACAAAAAGGGTTTGAGATCAGCAGAGCCAAAACTATGAAGGCGGGCGATGCCACCTGGCACCGAGGGTTTACTATTCATAACGCGCCGGGTAATAATTCAGATCGGATGCGCGAGATAATGACCATTATTTATGTGGCTGATGGTGCCCGGATAATCCCCTACAAAAATGAATGGCAAAAAAACGACCATCAAAAATGGCTCATGGGTAAACCTATAGGTGGATTGATCGACTCGGAGTTGAACCCGAAACTATTATAATATTTTTGTCTGAACCATGATTTTTGGGTTAACATGATGGTTTACACTTTTAATCCATTATTTGATGGAAATTGTATATAAATCATTGATTATCAATTATTTGAATATAATTTTAACCCTGAAAAGTGTAAACCATGTAAACCCACTTTTGTAACAAAACAGAGACTGTCTGTTCAAAAAATTATGCGGCCATCCAGATAGCGTCAATAAACCATTTTTTGGTATCGAAAAATTGCCCTACCGGTACAAAGCCTGTATTGATAGCTATTTGATCGGCCTGCATAATGGTGAACTTTTGAGATATTTCCATGTAAATATACTCGTCTTTTAAAAACGCGATAGTTTCTTTGTCATTGATAGTTACCTGCTGGTCAACGGTGCTGATGAGATAGCTTTTGCAAGCACCTGTTTCCGGATCATAAGTTGGGTAATGCTCAAATTTAGAGATATCGAAATTGGAGTTTAGTTCGCGGTTAATACGCGCCAACAGATTAAGGTTAAACCGTTTGGTGATGCCTTCTTTGTCATTATAAGCGGCCAGCACAACTTTAGGGTCTTTTTTAAGATCCATGCCAATGAGGGCCATATCACCCGGCGATAAATGTTTGCGTAACTCCCTGCAAAATTCAATAGCATCATTTATAGGCATATTGCCAATGTTTGATCCCAGGAACAAAACCACCTTACGACGGGACGAAATAGAGGCCGCTTTGGTAAGCATTTGAAAATATTCGCCATTTAGGCCCGTGATTTGTAAACCGGGTAAAGTAACCGGGAGGGTCATATTCAAATAGCTTATTACATTTTCAGAAATATCAATAGGAAGGTAAGTGAAATCGGCTTTTTTCTCCAATAAATATTTAAGCAGATAACTTGATTTAGTGGCATCGCCGGCACCCAATTCAATCAGGTCAAAGGCATCACCATCGGCAACAATAGCATCTGCAATTTCGGCGGTTTTTTCAGAAAATATCTCCAGCTCACAGTCGGTTGGGTAATACTCCGGGCTGTTCATGAGCTCCTGAAAAAGCTTATCGCCATTGGCATCATAAAAGTATTTTGAGTTTAACCGTTTTGGTGTTGATTTTAATCCGGTTATCACATCATTGTAAAACAAGTCGGTTTTTGTTTGTGATGGGTCGTTCAAGTCCGTATGTGCTAAGGTTGAGTCCATATTGAGGTAATTATGCAATTATTTAGCAAGCCTGATGCCGGTAAACTGCCAGCGTAAATTTGTTTGAAAAAAATTGCGGTAAGTGATGCGGCTATGTCCCGGCGGGGTAGCTTCCGAAGCGCCGCGTAATACTTTTTGGTTTACCATAAACTTGCCGTTGTATTCGCCGATGGCTCCCGGGGCTTTGGCAAAGCCTGGATAAGGCAGATAGGAGCTTTCTGTCCATTCCCAGCTTTTGCCCCAGCTAAATTGTGTTGCCGCGGCTTCCCATTCAAACTCGGTTGGTAAGCGGAGCCCTTTCCAGGAAGCGTATGCATATGCTTCAAAATAACTGATGTGGCATACCGGGTTGTTAGGGTTAAGCAATTCTAAACCATGAAAGGTGTAATTATGCCACTCCTCATCAATTAAGTGCCAGTAAAGCGGTGCTTCGATCTGATTATTCTTCACCCAATCCCAACCCTCAGCATGCCAATGCCGAAAATCATGATACCCACCGCTGTTGATAAACTCCAGATACTCGGCATTGGTTACCAGGTTCGCGCTTATTTCATAGGCGTTTAAATAAACCTTATGGCGGTTTAGTTCGTTATCAAAACAAAACCCTTCACCGGTAAATCCTATTTCATAGATGCCCTCATCGATGCTGATAAAATCAACATCTGCAGTAATCACCTTAGGCGATACATAGCTGCTTGAATATGGAGGAAATAATGGATTATGGCCTAAAATATATTTGATATCGGTTAGTAACAGTTCCTGGTGCTGCTCTTCGTGATTGAAGCCTAATATCAGCAGCTCTTTAATATCCCCCGAGGGTTCCGTGCTCAGAAATTTTTCCATGGCTTCATCTACGTAGGCCCGGTACTGGTAGATGTCGTTAACGGTTGGGCGACTTAAATTGCCCCTGTCTGTACGAATAACGCGATTACCAACAGTTTCGTAATAGCTGTTGAAGACATAGTTGTAGTTGGGATTGAACTCCTGGTAGCCCATGAAATAAGGTTTCAGGATAAAAGTTTCAAAAAACCAGGTGGTGTGTCCAATATGCCACTTAGGCGGACTAACATCTACCACAGGCTGTACCACGTAGTCTTCTGTTTGCAGCGGGCTACAAATGTATTCGGTACGCTGCCGTACTTTCTTATAACAATCAACTAAATTCATGGGACTATTTACTATTCAAATATCGTTTGAGGTTGGAAATTGTTTTAATATTTAAACTTTTTGCTTGCTGCTCTCTCATCATTAAAGCATACGCATTATTAAACCCAATTGGTTTTAGCCAGCTTATTTGGTACTGCTTTTTAAATTCCCGCTGCACATAATTGTAAGTGCTATCCTTATTTTTAGTTACCTCATTTATAGTTTTTGATGAGGCTTGTAATATGGCTAGTAAGCCGGTGCCGGTATATTCCGGATAAAAATCTATCTGGTTATTAGTTAAAGCATCAAAACAAATCTTTGTTCCTCCGAGCCCTGTTTTTGTTGATACATCATAATTGGTGTATCCTTTTATAAGCATGCTGTACATGTTGGCCAGTATATATTGTTCGCCAAATATTTTAGAGCCAATGCGTACAATGTTCTCTTCATTGGCCTTACGGGCCGGTTTAAACAATTTATGATTCACTAAAAAATCTTTGGCTACCCGCTCCGGGCTTTGGTGAAGATAGTCAGTACGGTAATTTAAATCGGTCATCACGGAATCATTTATTTTGCCGGATAACAAATTCAGTGTTCTTTCGAGTTCCGGAAATTTCTTCAACGCGTCATTCCTTACAATTGGCGCGGCATAGTATGGTGGGAATATGCCTTTATCATCATCCAGAACTACGAGGCCATAAGCTTTTAAACGCCCATCGGTGGAGTATCCGCTGATCACATCCAGCTCTTTTTGATAGGCTGCCTTGTACATCACTGCATCACTGATCACAATGGTATGGATCTTTAAGCCGTATTTGCTTTCTAAGCCGAGGTTACCATCCTGCCGACCCATAAACTCGGGCGTAAAACCGGCTGTAAGCTTACTTCCATAGGCAGTGGGTATAAAATAAAACGATGATAACAGCAACAGAACAATAGGCAGTGCATAACTGCTACGTTTAAGTTTTCTGAAATTGAGTTTTTGTACCAGTGATAACAGAAAATCAAAAATAATGGCCAGTAAAGCTGCCGGAATAGCCCCGGCAAGGATCATATTGGTATTGTTGAGCGATATGCCACCGAAAATAAACTCGCCCAAGCCTCCCGCTGCGATGAAGGATGCCAGTGTTGCCACGCCCACATTAATGACCGTAGCAGTGCGGATACCGGCCAAAATAACCGGCATAGCCAGTGGAAGTTCTACCTTGAATAATATTTGCCATTTGCTCATGCCCATAGCTGTGGCCGCTTCTTTAACCGCGGCATCTACCCCGGTAATACCGGTATAGGTATTCCGGATAATAGGTAGCAGGGCATATAATAATAAAGCAACAATAGCCGGTTTGGGGCCAATTCCTAAAAGAGGGATCATAAAACCCAGCAAAGCGATACTCGGAATGGTTTGCAGTACACCGGCAAAGCCCAGGACAGAACCAGAAAGCTGTCTTTTACGGGCGATAACAATACCCAGGGGCAAACCTATCAACACTGCGAAAAAGAGCGATATAAAGGTAAGTCCGATGTGCTGCATAGTTTGCACTGCCAGCTTATCGGCCTGCTGCTGCATAAACTCCAGTAAGGTTTGCTGATGCTCATTCATGCCCCTGTTTATTTTTATATTGGTTAAATGCCGACATGAGCTGCTCAAATCCAATGATTTTTATTTCGTTTTGGTCTTTGCTGATACTGATCGTCTCTGAATCAGTAAATTTAAACTGTTCGAGGCCGGTCCATAGATTTGTATTGGCAGATATTGTGGGTGATTGGTCGGTTTTGTGGAGATCGGGCAACAAGTCCCAAATATCCAGTAGCCGTATCGCCTTGAATTCCAGTTGCAGGCGTTGATCTTTCAGAAAATCCTTTACAAAGTTATTTGGTGGGCTGAACAGTAGATCGGTGGGCGTGCCAGATTGTATGATCTTTCCTTTGTCCATAAGGCATATCCTGTCGCCCAGCTCAAAAGCTTCCTGCACATCGTGGGTAACCATGATGATGGTTTTTCTTTTTAACTCATCAAGTGCCTTGAATTCTTTATGAATGGAGGCTCGTGTAACGTTATCCAAAGCACCAAAGGGCTCGTCCATCAATAAAACCGGCGGATCAGACACCAGGGCCCGGGCCAAGCCAATGCGCTGCTGCTGACCACCGCTTAATTCATTGGGGTAAGCATGCAGGTAATCGGAGCTAAGGTGTAGTTTCTCCATCAACTCGGCAGTGCGATCAGCTATTTTCTTTTTATCCCACTTTAATAATTGAGGTACCACGGCGATGTTTTCGGCAACCGTATAATGTGGAAATAGTCCGTTGTTTTGTAAAACATAACCAATGCCACGTCTTAGCGTTTCAGGCTGTTCATCGGCAATGTTTTTTCCATTAATGAAAATGCTGCCTGATGTTGGCTCTATAAGCCGGTTGATCATTTTAAGGGTAGTAGTTTTACCGCATCCACTTGTACCTAACAGAATGAGGTTCTCTTGTTCCTGAACTTCAAAGCTAATGGTATCAACCGCTTTAACTTTACCAAAATGCTTGCTTATATCTTTAACCTTTATCATAAGCGGGGGTTAATCCTCCAGGGTCATAAACAAGTTATTTAATGATTCTGAATACAGGGGATGAGCAAACACACAATAGCGGATCCGGTCGTACGTAATGCCGCCCTCCATCGCCATTTGCAGCACGGTCATGATCTCTCCGCCTTCGGGGCCTAAAACAGTAGCTCCTAAGATCTTTTTTGTTTTGGTGTCAACAACAGCTTTCATAAACCCACGGGTATCCCCGGTTTCTATAGCGCGGGCTACGTGGGCCATGGGTAATTTGGCCACTTTGAAATTTAAGCCTTGTTTTTTAGCTTCGGTTTCATCTATCCCTACCCGGCCCAACTGTGGGTCGGTAAACATACAATAAGGAACTGGGCGATCATCTGTATTCAGATCTTGTTTTTCGATGAGATTTCGGTAAACAATGGTATAATCGTTATAAGAGATGTGTGTAAATGCTGGCCCTCCTTTTGCATCACCAAGGGCGTATATGCCGGGAGTGCTGGTCTCCAGTTTGTTATTTACTTTAATATTACCCTTTTCGTCTACAGCCACACCTGTGCTGGATAAGTTAAGTGCCTCTGTTTGCGGGGTGCGGCCAACGGCTACTAATACATGTGTGCATTTGACCTTTTTTTCTTTACCATGTACAGATATCGTGGCGGTTATTTTACCACCTTTTTTCTGATTAAATCCTGTAGCTTGTGTTTGGTTATAGATAGTAATGGCTTCGGCCTCCAATATCTTTTGCATTTCGACAGAGATATCTTCGTCTTCGTGTGATACGATCCTGGCTGATTTTTCTAATATAGTAACCTTGCTGCCAAACCGGCGAAACATTTGCCCAAACTCCAGGCCGATATAATTACCACCCAATATCAATAAATGCTCAGGAACATAATCCAGATCGAGTATAGTTGTTGATGTCAGGTAGTCAATATCACTCAAGCCCTCTATTTCGGGTATGAAAGGGTTATCGCCGGGGTTCAGAAAAATAAGATCGGCCTGCAGAGTTTGTTTTTTGCCATTATTCAACTCTACCTGAATAGTTTTATGCCCAGTGAAAGTAGCTTCGCCAAATAATACATCAAGGTTTTGAGTTTTTTCTGCCGCATGCAGCCCCCCATTGCGTGAACGAAGTACGATCTCGTCTTTGCGTTTTTTGATCTGAGGCATATTCACCGAAAACTTTTTTATGAGTACACCAAGCTCCGCGCTTTTACTGGCCATGTAAGCAGCTTTTGCCGATGCCACCATGGTTTTTGTAGGTGTGCAACCATCATTTACGCAGGTACCACCATAAAATCTTTTTTCGACAATGGCAGTTTTTTTGCCCGCAATAGCCAGTTTTTTGGCTAATGGTGCACCCGCTTGCCCGGCGCCGATAATAATGGCATCGTACTTCTTCATGTTTACTCGGTTACTTTAACACCTTTCCAGAAAGCCACATAATTGGTAATGTGGTTTGCCGCTTCCTTCGGTTGCGGATAATACCATGCGGCATCCTGGTTTTTTTTACCATCCACATTCAGGGTATAATAAGATGCCAGTCCTTTCCATGGGCAAGTAGTATGAGTATCGGTATTTTCAAGGTATTCGGCCTTAACGCTTTCTATCGGGAAATAGTGATTATTTTCGACCACGATAGTATCATTACTTTCAGCGATGATCTGATCGTTCCAAATTGCTTTCATAAAGTATGTTTTATTTATTTATAAAGATAGCTTTAACATGGCAAACATTTACAATGATAAATGGACGATTTTGTTTGAAACCCCTTTAAAAAGGGGGCCATTTAGGGCTAAAATATTTTTTTTAAATTTTATTTTTAATTTATCTATAAAGCTATATCTTTGCAATCCCAAAACAAGGGAAAATAAATAAAAAAGGCCCGTTCGTCTAGGGGTTAGGACAGGAGATTTTCATTCTTCAAACAGGGGTTCGATTCCCCTACGGGCTACTTAAAACAATATCGAAAGATGCTAAAAACCTGCAAATCAAATGATTGCAGGTTTTTTTGTTTCTATCAAAACCCCATTTTATGCACCAAATCGCAACAAAAAAGCTGCAAATTCGGTGCGTACCTAAATGGAAAAATGCTACGCACCGAATTGCTCATAATCAATTGATTATCAAGATGTTTAATCATTAAGCATCTTGATAATAGCAGGCTACAAACTTACTTTTGTTTCACTTTTAAGCTTGTAATTATGAAAAGTAATTTCCACCTGCTTTTTTACCTGAGAAAGCAAAAAAACTACAAAGGCGGCCCTATGGCCGTCTACATGCGCATTACCGTAGACGGTAAACGAGTAGAAATGTCTGCCGGGCGTGAATGTGATCCGGCCAAATGGAACAGCCATGCGGGTCGAGCCATCGGCGCAAAAGAAGAGATCAAATCGCTTAATTATTATCTGGACAGCCTGCTAACCAAAGTTAGAAATGCGCACCAGGTGGAGATTCCGCTCAAACTGACCACCTGATTCCGATTTAAAGTGACCAGGGTATTCCGGACCAAAGTGACCACCTGATTCCGGATCAAACTGCCCCCCCCCTTTTTTGTTTTATGCTTTAGATACCGGCTGTCCTGTTTAAATGCCAGATACCGTTTCCGGAGGAACGAGTTGATCGGAAGCCTCATTTAGGTATGCGAAGTCGCTCTGGAATGCCTCTATTAAAGCGATAAACGGCCATCATCAGCAGGACATACCAGGTAACTTACCCAAAGTATTAAGCTTCAAAAAAAATAAAGATGTTATAGCTGGAGGAGCACCAGGCTAAATGTAAATCGGTAAATAATTATCTTTGTTTATGCTGCTAAAGCATAAGCTGCATTTCTTTGCCAGCAAACAGGTGGTCAGTTTTGCCACGGAATAGGGTGTAACATATCTCCGAAACGCCCACCCGGTAACCTGAAAGCTGTTTTTGATCCCTTCACCATATGCAGCGTCATGATATCGGTCATGGCAGGCTCGGCAAAACAGCCGGTCCGGGAAAAGGCATGGTTATGATAATTGATATTCTGCTCGTAGATCACTGCGGCGGAAACCGCTTTAAAGTCGCTGCCGTATTGCCCCCGCAATTCTGCCGAAAGCGGAAAAGGCTGCGAGGCCTGCGTTGCAATGCTGCCGCCGACATGCTTATTGGCCAGCACCTGCACGATGCGGTCATAATTCGTATTGAATTTGTTGAATGATACCTCGTCCCAGATCCATAATCCGATGAGCATAGCCACAGCCATACCCACGGCCAGGCCGCTGATATTGATCAATGAGGATGCTTTGTTCCTGGTCGTGTTCCGCCAGGCAATTTTCAAATGATTTTTAAACATATGATTCCGGGTTACCTGGTACGAAATTACCAGTGCGGGCCGGAAACCATATGTCAAATTATAAGATGACAGTTGTTTTTTATAGGCAGCAGGCGTTTCTCCGGTAACCCGTTTAAATGCGCGGTGAAAGGTGCTGGGTGAGTTAAAACCGGAATCATAAGCTATACCCTCCAGGGTGAGCTGATCAAATGCCGGATCCTGTAGCTTACGAACTACATCGGCTACGCGATACTCATTGACAAAGTCATTGAAGCTTTGTTTAAGTATGGTATTGATGATCGCAGACAATTCGTGGGTAGTCAGCCCAAGCTTTCCAGCCAGTGTGGTCAAACTCAGGTCCGGGTCCTGATAATAAGCACCCTTCCTCATCATTTGTTTAAGCCAGCCGGCTCTATGCTTAAATACATCCGGCGATGGTAATTTCAAAAAATAGGGTTCATCTGCCGGCGCGCTGATCTCCGGCTTTAAGATCACCATACCGGCCATTCCTATCGCTGATGCTGACAAAAGAAGATACAAAGGCTGGAATAAATGCGTCGACTGACTATTGGGGTATAAGCAAGCGATGATATAAAAAGGGATCCACAATAGCCATAGAAAGGCGAAACCTTTCACTAAATTCTGCAGCCAGCGCAATTTCAGTCGGTAACGGTCACCGCCCTTGAATTTTAACGCCAGAGAAAAGTCTTTGATCAACTTTTGAGCGGCATACAAATAGGCACAAACCGAAATAAATACCAGGAATGGATATACCGTGTTCAGCGATCGAATACTTGATGCATTACAAATAGCTGCGATGGCATTCACCAGAACGGGGCAGAAATGCAGCAGGTCGTGGGTGCGGAATTTGTGGTCCGGCTTTGCGACGCTTCTTACATAAAAATAAAAAAGCGGCCCCAAGGCCAGCGAAAACTGCGGTAGTTCCAGGCGAATGTCCGTGTCTAAAGCCCGCAACATCTCAACAACGGTAATCAGGAGGATAAGGCCAAGGATCCTGTTCGCAGCCTTGTTCCCCTTTTGCACAAGTAATAACATCAGGCTGCAAGCGAACCCAACGTATATGGTTCCCAGCAAAGCCAGGTTATAGAAATCCATATGAAAGGTATATGCCTTCATTTGCCAGTTCACATCAATTTTTGTTCCTTAATTTCAAACAGTTGATTAGTAGATAAATATAAAACAATAACTGAAATGACTGGTGCAAAACCGCACATGGCCATGTGCGGTTTTGGATGTTGAAAAATTATCGGGATCAGCAATTGCGTTAAGTCTTCTTGTGTGTAAAGGAAATGTACCTTGTGTTTTACTCACATTAATTTTATTGATTTGATTTTTTTGCTTTTCAGTAGCACCTTTACTTTCTGAAGTGACTTCATAGAAATAAGCCACATGAACAGCGAAGAAAAGAGAGTGGATATTCCAAATTTCAAATATCTAATTCAGAAAGATAGCAAGGTCAAAAAACGGAACACCCCGAGCTCTGTTGCGAAACCCGTTGATCACGGCTCTGGAATATCCAGCCTTATTTCATAAGCAAAGGTCTAACGATATTTTCAGCACCCAATTCTATACGGACCTGTACAAGTCAACTATTTACTCTTACTTACACGATGTACCCGACTTGCAAATTTTGATCGGCTTAGTACTCTCCGGCCCAATCGTCGTCATTACTCCCCTGGTTAATAAATAGAGAGATGCCCCACAGCAAAGCCCCGGTCAGCAATAGCTTTTTATGCTGTTCAGGGAAGGCATTTGCCAAATGGATCATTATCCCCAGCCCATCAAAGATCACCAGGCAGATCATTAAAGAGAGAATAAGCGTCCGAAATAAAAATAACTTGTCCATCATTCTATTTCCTCCAGGTTCTTTAACCGAAAGACCGCTTTCGCGATCAATCTAGCGTTGTAAGCCAGTTCGTCGAGCGTGCAGCAGATCGTTTTAATCTTCACAGGCAGTTCACCAACCATTTCCATCAGGTCGATATGTAAAAGGCACGAATCTTTTATGTATGGGCTGCCTTTTAACTGCCCGAACAATCCATTTGCGGCGCGGCGGTCATCACCTAAGAAGTACTGCCCATAATCGACAAAACCCTGCGGCGTTTTTATGCTTAACAAGATATAGAATTGTGTTTTCATAGCTTTTGTAAACGAAAGAGCCCCTGCAAACAGGAGCCCTTATAATCCTTAACTTTCGCTTTGCACGGACCGGTTTAGTTCCTTCTTTTTCTTTTCGGGTACCCAAACAACGCGATAACTGATCGTCCTGTCTTTTTTAACTTCTTCCAGATAGATTTGATCCGGCGTTACCCAATAGGTTTTATTGTTTAACGTAACCTGGTGGGAGCCGTCGGGCACCCGGTCGTTAATATCTCCAACCAGCGGTAAAGCCGGATCGGCTTCAGCGTCGCCCCTGAGGATACCATCTTTTCCTACTACCTTGTACGTGAATCGTCCCTCCGGCCGGATAACGGATTCGTAATAGATTCCCTTATACTGGAAATAAGGATTACCGTCAATGGTAATGATATCGGCACCGAGGGGCAGTGAAGGGATTTCCGCGCCGAGCGGGGGCACGGTGACTTTATAGCTCCCACTCGCATATGATTGATAAAACAGGCCGTCCGCATAATAATAGGGCACGTTATTCCAATTAAAGGTATAATAACCCAGCGGCAGTCTATTCATGACTACACCGATATCCGGATAAACATAAGGGTGATAGAATCCGGAGGAGTTTACTTTAAGCGCGTTCGCCCCTCTATCAAAGGCTGTCTTGCGAATAGCGGCCATCCGGCCGACCGTTTGGGCACCAGCAGGAGCGGTTAAACCTAAAAACAGCGAACCTGCGATGCATAAATTTGTTAATACTTTACTCATCGTTTTCATGGTCTTCGAATTTAAAGTCCTACTTTAATTAAACCAAGTCCTTGGTACATCCTGAAAAAGGCCGCCATGACGGCAGCCCTCTTGGATATATGATGGAATCGATTATTTTATCTCGATCTGCCTGCGCAGGCTTTTTGCTTCCTCGCGTTTGGCAATATCGATGCGAAGGATGCCGTCGGTATAACTTGCGTTGATCTGGTTGTCATCCGCGCTGTCCGGCAGCGTAAAGGAACGCACGAACGAACTATAGCTATATTCGCGTTTGCTGTAATTCTTTTGACTATCTTCCTGATTGGCAGTTTGCTCAACAGATATATTCAGCACATTGCGCTCCAGGTTCAGTTTAAAATCTTCCTTTTTCAGACCTGGTGCAGCCAGTTCCACATGATAGTTGTTTTCGGTTTCGCTGATGTTGACAGCAGGCACGCGGGTTACCATACGGTCATTAAAAAAGGTGTCATTAAAAATAGAGTCGAAAACATCACTAAAACCTGGTAATAGTGAGTTGTTTCTTTTTTCGGGATTAAATTTAACCAATGTCATAATTTTTTTCTTTTAATTGTTTTTAAAGGATCAAACCATTTATTCATTAAACTTAAAGAACGATTGTTCGATAGCACTAATACAAGTGGTGTGCCAAGTCCAGAAATGGATTTAAAGCTGAAATTTTTGCAGCGAGCGGCTGTAAAAATTTCAGCTTCAGTGCCAAATTTTCATCGCCAGACGTTTTCTTTTAGCCCAGGTTTGAATAGATGTTGCCGCCTGGTAACTCCAAGTCGTGGCATGGGACAGGCGGTTTTTCCCGGCTGAAATATCCGAACGGATTCTATCCTGGGCAGGCCTGACAGTCGGTATTCCAAGATCAGGAGCCATTTACCAGCGTCTAAGGATTAGCATACTTCGAAAGTTGCTCTCAGCTAAAAAAAACTTGTATTGCAAAAAGAGATAGTTAATTTTCAAATCGTTATGAGGCAATTATTACGAATCACATACGGCTCAAAAGATTATAGCTATCAGCTACTTAATGAAAAACCGATTTCAAAAGGAGTCGGGCAAATCCACCTATTATTGGAGGGCCATTCGGTTACGCTCGTGAGAAAAGATGGACAGTGGCTACCTTCTGAAACGACGCACGACCTGGATCATGGATTACTCAAAGCGATTGGAAAAGCCATCAGCTTAAGATACAGAATATGAATATTACTGACTATTAATTCGAAGCAATCAGCATCGAATATGAAAATTGATTAATTGCCGCCTACCGACGCGAAGATTTTGACGATTTGTCAAATGAGTCAACAAGTTTTTCAGCTACTCTCTACTGCCTGGCGATGGTTTTAACAGAAGAACATAGCAATACAGAGCGAATTAGAGCCGATTTAACTAGACGGAGACTGGATAAGGACGAACCAAATCGATCGGCTGTTTGCCGAACGGCTACCGGCAATGTGTTCTTGGAGAGCGATCAGTTGAAGGATTGCCGAAACTGTAAGGGGCTTTGATTGGTTTTGAGCTTAAAAAGTTTGTTGAACGATTGCGAATGTTCAAAACCCAGTTGATACGCGATCTCGCTGACAGACAGTTCAGTTGTAGATAATTTTTCTTTCGCCTTATCGATCAGTTTCTCATGGATCACCTGCTGTGCAGTCTGCCCGGTGAGTTGCTTGAGCAAACTGCTTAAGTATTTTGATGAAATATTCAGTTTGTCAGCCATATGCTGCACGGTTGGCAAACCTTTGGAAAGCAGGTTATCGTTATTGAAATAATCCGCCAGTTCCCCCTCCAGTCGGTCAAGTATCGAATGGTTAGTTATTTTCCTGGTGATGAACTGACGTTCGTAGAAGCGTTCAGCGTAGTTCAGCATTGTCTCCAGGTTGGAAACAATAATGTCCTGGCTGAATTTGTCAATATTGGAATGGTACTCATCCTTGATATTCTTAACGATGTCATTGATCACCTGCTCCTCCCGGTCCGAGAGAAACAGGGCTTCATGGGTCGCATAACCGAAATATTCATATTTCTTTATTTTTTTGGCGAGCGATGTATGCCACAAAAAGTCAGGATGTATAAACAGCATCCAGCCCTCCAGGGCCGGCGGCACGCCATTTTCTTCGCCACGCAGGATTTGGCCGGGCGCTAAGAAGGCCATTAAACCTTCGTCAAAATCATATTTTTGCTGACCGTAATGCAAGCCGTCGCAGCCTCTTTTCATGGAAATGACATAGAGGTCAAATATAACGGCTTCGATCCCGGTATCGTTTCTCAGGCCTTTCAGGTCAATGATACTGACCAGCGGATGATGCGGCTTGGGGAGCCCCATCAAACGATGTATCTCTGAGATGGAGCGGATCCTAAAGGGGCTTGTGTTTCCCATACTGCAAGTTAATTAATTTTTAAACGGATACTTCAGCCAGATCATGATCAATGGCAGAAGCAGGAAAGGTATTTCTAACAATACCATTTTATAATTTTCTGATCGTATGGCCAATGCCATGACCAGGGTGATTAACATCGCATTGAGTACATTGCCATAAAAGAACGTTTTGGGCAACAACAGCAACACACCGGTAATGATCGCCAGCGAACCCAGGAAAGGGATGGCCATTTCGGAAATGCCCAGGCCTGCCATTGCTTTTACTGATTCAGGATTACTTTTATAATTAAACGTATCCCAGCCGTGCTTAAAGTTTAACATTACAGATGCTATCAGCAACAGTGATGAAATGATGTTCTTTACCATCAGCCGAGAATATAAGTGTTCATAATATAACCTGCCAGGATCGCGATCGGTATGCCGATCAGCGCACTTACAAGAGCCTTTTTGGCCTTGTTGGGGTATTGCGACCTGTGTCTGAAGTAAAGGAAGAATCCTACTGGCGGGGCGGCATTGGATACCGCCAGCCAAAACCTTGACAGATCGTCGTTACTATTTTTCATCTTTATAGTTTTTAGGTTCTTTTATTTTAAAAATCAATTCGTTGACAAATGCCCCGTAATGTGTTATAGGGATATCCTGCGGCAAGGCAAAGCTGCCTGGAAGCCCGTCAAAGACTACTGTGGATCTCCTCAATACTTCCCGGAGATAATCTTTGTCTTGCTGCTTCCATCTGCCGGGACCGAAATTGATGATCAGGTGCCCGGGCTTCAACCTCCTGCCGTTAAGCGAATCGGCAAAAGCAACCGAACATGGGGCTACATTTTTACCGACGGTGCTATCGATTAACAGGGTAACCTCACCCTTCAGTTTATTGCTTATGTACAGCGTCCTTGGTGCGTTACAGGAAGTGTACAATACGATAACGACCACAAAAAGTAAGTTTCGCGCCAGGGTCGATGGCCATCCTTTACCTGACACGTTTCCACTTAAAGGTTTTGCCAATCATGGGAATCCCCTTATAACCCCTGGTTTCAAGGTCGTTGACACTTTTTAGTTTGGCTTTCAGGCTGTAGGTGTTCCCGTCTTGCACACTATACAGTTTTCCGTCAACATACTCACCGTCCTTAAATACAAGCGCCGAGATATGTACAATACCCTGTATGGACCTGCCCCTTAGTTTCTCGTTGGGATTCATACTGTCTTTTTTAGGGATCTTTCCGTCAGCCTCGAACATATCTTTTGACCACAAGAGCTTTGCGGAGTAGCTACCCTCCGATTTGAAGACCTCTATCTTATAGTCCTCACATTGCCATATGCCAACAATATTGTCGGGCGCTATTTTCTGGGAAAAAGATGCCAGAGATACCAGCTGCAGGGCTATTGCCAAAATTGCTTTTTTCATACCTTACTGTTTATTTGTTATTATTTAATTGTTTAAACTTTTCAAACTCTTTGTGGCCGAAGTTCATTAATGCATTAGGTATGAGACGGCTTAGGAATTTCAATACTTTAACCATTGCCGGCTTGATCTCCGGAGTGTCGTTTTCGATGCCTTTAACAGCCACTGCGACCAGCTTGTCCACATCCATCATCTGGCTAGGGTTCGGTTGTAGCACCCAGTCGTTTTGCAGGTTGGTATTTACACCAGGGGGTATCAGCTCCAGCACTTTGACGGTGGTGCCTTTTAATTGCAGGCGCAGGGCCATGGTAAAAGCGTGGGCTCCGGCTTTTGAAGCGCTGTAAACAGGAGCAGTAGAATAAGCCATAAAAGCTATTGCGGAAGAAACGTTTACAATGGCTGCGGAAGGCTTCTTCATCAGGTGCGGCAAGAACTGATGCGCCATCTGGATGGTGCCTGCGAGGTTGATGTTGATCTCGCGGGTGAGGTCGTCCAGGCTGTGCGACGTGTCCTGCATATCGAGCAGCCGCATTTCACCGGCATTATTGATCAGGATGTTTAGTTCAGGGAACTGCCGAGTAACATTGTGGTAAAGGTCCCTGATCTCGTCCGGGTCACTCACATCGCTTTGAAAGGTGTGGACCTTCGGAAAACGTTTTTTCGTCTCGTTTAGCGCCTCTATTTTGCGCCCTGTGACAATGATTCTTGCGCCTTTATCCCCAAGCTGCTTTACCAATTCTAAGCCTATGCCGCTGGTGCCGCCTGTAATGAGGATGGTGCTGTTTTTCAAATCCATGATATAATAATTTATACAGCAAAGATCAGCCACCAAATGCAGGCATATGTATCCAAAAGTCGCAGTGTTGTAGTAGAAAGGCCGAAAAACGATTCATCTGGTTTGCGATAGCGCTATCCGGATTATTGTGTACGCCATCTATGAAAATATGCACAAAAAACTGCATCATCGACCTGCTTGCACAAAGCAACAATGCCTCGTAATGTTTATAATGTGCGAAACCGCCAACCTGATCATTTTCGACGGTGAAGGTATAGGGAGCCCATCGTGGCAGAAGAACCGTTCGTTATGGATTCAAAGTTGTAAATATATCATGGCAAGGTCATCCCATATAATGCGGTTTACTTAATTTTGAGTATGATAAATACTCAACCTATCCATGTTTTCGCTCCGGATTTATTAGAAGCCAAAGATCCTTCCGCAGGCTATTTCGCGGCTGTAAGACTTGAAGAATTTTCAGCGGATAGCTTGACCGCAACTGCTTCTTACAGCCGTAAAGATTTTTATAAAATATCCCTAGTTACGGGCAACACCTCCTACTTTTACCTGGGAACAGAATACCGGCTTAATGGAGAAGAGTGGGCGCTGGTATTTACCAATCGCGAAGTACCCTACCGATGGGAGGTACATGAGGGTATTTGTAGCGGCTATGCTTGTATGTTCACGGAAGATTTTTTGCCCTTGCACACGCACCTGCGGCCAGCCGACTGGGCGGTGTTCAATGGAAATGCTCAATCCGTCTTCCGACTGGACAGGTCTGACGAATCGCTCTTTACGGGCTTGTTCCAAAAAATGCTCCAGGAGCAGGCCTCGTCCTACATGCATAAGTATGACCTTTTATTTCTCTACGTGCTGGAATGCATCCACGGGGCATTAAAATTACACCCGGAGCCGGAGAATAAAAGTTCTACTGCATCGGCACGGCTGGCTAACTCCTTTAGATCTTTACTCGCCGGTCAGTTTCCGCTGGCGTACCCCAACCAGCAGGTCGGCTTACGTACACCGCAGCAATTTGCAGAAAAACTGGCTGTACATACCAATTCCCTCAACAGGGCGCTCAAAGAAGCTACAGGAAAGACTACTACGCAACTCATTAATGAAAGGCTGATGCTGGAAGCGCGTGCCTTATTAGTGCATTCCAACTGGACTATCAGCCAGATTAGCAGCAGCCTTGGCTTTGAAGAGCCGACACATTTCGCAAGGGCATTCCGGGCTTATTCCGGACATTCCCCATCCTCATTGCGATAGCTGTTTGATCAGGGTCGGTATTGGTTTGCCCATGGTTAACGGACCGGTTTCTTAGCGCCTAATTTTGTACCGTAAATAATTAAACGATACATTATGAAAACATGGTTGATAACCGGGACATCTACCGGTCTGGGCAGAGTACTTACCGAAAAGCTACTGGCAAAAGGCGATCGCGTCGTGGCTACCGTCCGTAAAGCCGATGCCCTGAATAAATTGAAAGAAATCTATCCTGAAAATTTACGGGTAGCTGTGCTCGACTTAACCGACACCGCTGCTATCAAAACAGTGGTTGACCAGGCATTTGCAGATCTTGGGCAAATAGATGTTGTGGTCAACAACGCTGGTTATGCCTTATTCTGCTCTGTCGAAGAGGCCAGCGACGAACAGATTGTCCATCAGATCAATACGAATGTTATAGGTTCTATCCAGGTCTTTCGTGCCGCACTGCCACACTTCAGGAAGCAAGGCCATGGCCGGATTCTGCAAATTTCATCAGCAGGCGGGCAAACTACCTACCCTAACTTTGGGTATTATCACACCACTAAATGGGCTGTCGAGGGTTTTTGCGACACTATCGCTAAGGAACTGGCTCCATTGAACATTGGTGTAACCATTGTTGAACCCGGGGCGCATCAGACCTCTTTTGGCTCAGGCATGACGACTGCCCCGGTAATGGAGGCCTACGAAAACACGCCCGCGGGTGAAGTAAGACGTGCTATTGCGGCAGGGACATTCCCCATAAAAGGTGATGTAGATAAGTCAGTCCAAGCGATGATAGACAGTGTGGAAGTATCTCCCGCACCATTGCGTTTAGCTCTTGGTGGTGACGCCTACCGTGATATGCGTGCGGCATTAGTATCCAGACTTGAGGCACTGGACGCACAGAAAGAACTGGCATTGGCCAGTGAGAAAAATGATTGATGCAGTAACTCCTGATTTATGTATTTAAAAGAAAAGAGTGACTAATCTTTAATCACTCTCTTCTGTATTTTAATCGGTTACTTTTAAATGCTGAATTTGTCCATCAACAATATTAAAATGAAATTTTAATGTAATCGGGCTTCCGGGAAATGTGCCGGAACACTCTGCCGATAATACACTTGAAATACCATCTTCAGCATATTCAAGAGGTTTCATCACTGATTGGTATTTTTTGTTTGATTCTTCGATCCAATACTGGATATCCAGCCTTCCGTTATGCGTTTTGCCTTCATCAAATACCACCGCAGTTTCAGAAAAACAATTGGCGTAGGCAACGCTGTCGAAGCTGTTTTGTGCATCAATCAAGTCTGCTATTACTTTCGGTAAGTTCATATCATTATTTTTTGAAGTTATTAAATAGTCGGTACAGTTCCGCCGTCGATGACGAAATTTGTTCCTGTTAAGTAATTGGCTCTTGGTGAAACCAAAAAGCCAACCAACTCGGCTACTTCTGCCGGTTCGGCGGGCCTGCCGTAAGGTATTCCTCCCAATGCATCCATGACACTTTTCTGAGCTTCTTCTACCGTACTATTTGCATTTCTTGCGATCTCGCCCAACCAGGCTATCGATGCTGTTGTATTTATCCATCCCGGGGAAACTGTTAGTACGCGGAGACCTTTGGGCGTAACCTCATTTGATAAACTCTTACTGTAATTGATCAATCCTGCTTTTGCAGCGGCATAGGGCAAGGTAGAATCATATAGCGGCAATATGCCCTGAATAGAAGCGATGTGAATAATGACACCACTTTTCCGATCGATCATTTGCGGCAAAAATCCTCTGTCAAGCCTGACAGGAGCCAGTAAATTGGCTTGCAGGGTTGATATCCAATCTTCATCATTCAATACTGAAAAACCACCGGCAGGTGTTGATGAAGCACCAAGGTTGTTGACCAGGATATCCAACCTGCCATAGGCCCCAAGCACTTCGCTGATTACTCTTTGCGCATCTTCCGCCTTACTTAGATCCGAAGGAATAAAATGAAGGCTGCTGTTTTCTTTTTCGGGAGCATTTCTTGCAGTTATAATCACCGTTGCCCCTGCTTGTAAAAGCCTTTCTGCAATTGCCTTTCCGGTTCCTTTTGTACCCCCTGTTACCAGGGCAATTTTGCCTGATAGCTCATTTTGATAATCCATTTTAGATTTTATTTTAAATTTCTTTGAGCAAATCTCTGAAGTACGTTAGTTCCTCACAAGTACGGCGTTACGATTCAGATAGGGATAAATTTTTCCCCTATTGTACAGACTGAGATATAGGTTTAATTTTGCGATATGTATGAGAGGAAAGTAATACCGAACCTGAACTGTGGGCTTGACCTGATAGGTGAAGTACTTTATGGCAAATGGAAAATCCGTTTGCTGTGGTTCATCAATGAGGGGCATAGGCGTCCAAGCGAACTGCAACGCAAAATTCCCGATGCTTCACGCAGGGTTTTGAATATGCAGTTGAATGAATTGGAAAAACACGAACTTATTACCAGAAAAATTTATCCCGTTGTGCCGCCAAAAGTAGAATATAGCCTTACCGAGTTTGGTAAGACTGTAATTCCAGTGATTGCCTCATTAGGACGATGGGGCGAAGAACACGAAGACCGTTTACGGGATGTGATTTTAAAACAAATTGTAATTACTGATTCGGACTATCCCTCTAATTAGTCTCTTTCCATATCCACAAACTCGTACAACCCGGCGCACTGCCGGATTCCTTTGCACAATTTTTCTGGATCCCATTGCAATACGTGGCTACTCACGCTGCATAGTAATTAATCATTTAGTATTGATTGAAGTTTTCTTTCGACAGATTCACTGACTAAAAAATTATTTTAATTTTGTTTAACGAATTATAGAGTTCTCTAAATCAGTCGGCTTCCTTGCAGGAAGTTTTAAAAGATACATGGTGATACGATAGGAAGATGTTGTGGCACTTGTTCCGACAAACTCGTTACATGAAGCTATAGAGCATATTTTCAGGCTAAGTTTATTTCCCTTCGGCTCCATGAAAATAGGTAAAAGGAGATTAAAACGCTACAAATCTATGATTTATAGCGTTTTTTTATGAATTTCTGTCTAAAAGAGTATATAAAAATGCATGTGTCCGGAGCCTATCCGAGACCTGTTAGCACTCAATGATGAGGATTGCAAGAATTGCAATCCTCTGAAGTTATCTTTATCAAGTAAGGTTTAAGTTAATCCCCCTTATTCTTTAACGCAAATTATTCCTGTTACGCCAAAACTTCAGTACAAACACCGACATAGGACTCACCCTCTTAACAACTAATTGTATATGGTTTCCAAGAAGTCTTTTAAACTGACCGGACTTCTACCTAGTAGTTGTTTTACATCACTTTTACTGGTATTGAATTCTTCGTTAGCGATCGCCCTACAGAACCTTGCAATGTACGCTGCGTCTTCTTCAGAAGCACCGGTCTGGATAAGTTGGGCAATATATGAACCTACCTCCGGTTGGTTGTAAGCTATTGTTTTTCCGGTAATATCTGATAACAGGTCAGCGATCTCCGAGAAGGAGAAAGCGGTTTCGGCAGCGATGGTATATTCTTTATTTTCATGACCCGGAGTAGTCAGTACAACAGCGTTCGCTTCAGCCATTTCTTTTATTGGCAAAAAGGGAGTTCTGCCGTTTCCGGAAGGAATTGAGATACCATTATTTAATATATCCTTCCCAACAAGGAATGGGATCATATCAGCATACATGGTGTTGTTCATTAAAGTATAGGGAATGTCTATTTGTTTTAAATAATCCGCTGTATATGCATGATATCGAACCTCTTCACCCATGATACTTTGCTGTAAATTCTTCATGTCAAAACTTGTATAGACGATATGACCAACGCCTGCTTCCCTGGCTGCATTGATCGCATTTTTGTGCTGCTCAAACCTCTTGCTTATATCTGATGATGAAGACACAAGCAGCAATTTATCTACGCCTCGGAAAGCACTTTTTAAAGACTCAAGATCCTGATAGTCGCCAACTTTGATCTGAAGTCCTTTTGACCTTAGTTCTGTCGACTTGTTTTCATCTCTTACTAATGCAGTAATGTTGTTTGAGGATACACCCCTGTTTACTAATGAATCAATGGTGGCTTTACCCAAATTCCCTGTTGCACCGGTTACTAAAATCATATTTCTTGTTTTAAGATTAACTACTTTTGTGATGTAAAGAAACAAATATTGATTTTGAAAAGTTGCCCTTGCTGTTGGTAACAAGACAAAAAGCGGTAACCTAAAAGTGACCAATGGAAAAGGAATTAGATGATACTGACTGTCCGGTTACAGCAACGATAGCGCTGTTCGGAGGGCGATGGAAGTTGCCAATTTTATATATACTTTCGAAAAATACCAGGCGTTTTGGCGAGATCCAGGTAAGGGTATCTTCTATTTCAAAAAAGGTTTTAACTAACCAATTGAGAGAGCTTGAAGCCGATGGCTTGATCAGCAGGAAACAGTACAAGGAGCTCCCTCCCCGGGTAGAGTATACGCTCACTGATTTTGGAAAAACCCTCTGCCCCTTGTTAATTGATATAGCAGCTTGGCAAAGAAATAGCATTGATCATCTTACCCAGGTGAAATAAAGCTTTTCAATTGAAGGCCTACCAAAATTCTTTACAAACAAGCTCGCAAAGTAGTGTTTTAGAATAGATAAAGGCGCTTTAGGGTGAGTATAAAGTAACAACCAACAATCTTTTACAATGTTTGACGTAATTTTGCCTGGCATTAGCCAAATCTCGCGGCAAACAGAAGACTGCTTTCAGCAAAAAAGTTTGATTTGCTTAAATTGCAGGATGAAAGAAGAGATGCCAGGTGTCAATATGGCCGAACTGCGGCTGCAAGGTTTTAAGGTGCATGAACTGCCGGCCTACGTCGATGTACCGGTGGTGCACGGGCGCCGCGATTTTTATAAAATGGGCCTGGTCGCCGGTGAAATGACCATGAATTATGGTGGCCAGGTGGTGGAACTGCAGGATATCGTACTGTTTTTTGTCAATCCCAGGGTACCACGTTCGGTGCTGCGTCGCTCCAGATCGACGACCGGCTACGCCTGTATCTTTACCGAAGCCTTTATGCCGGCGATCGTCAAAAAGTCGCCCTTGTTTAATACCGGGCAGAACCCGCTCATTCGGCTGAACAGCGAACAGGCGGCTTTTATAACGGGAATTTTTCAAAAGATGCTGGCCGTACGTGATGGGGATTATGCATATAAGAGCGACCTGATCAAAAGCTGTATCGAATTAATTATTCATGAAGCTTTGTCGATACAGCCCCCTGCGCAGCAGCAGGTTAACGGCGCGGCCCGAATGACGCATTTATTTATGGACCTGCTGGAAAGGCAGTTCCCGGTTGAGCATGCCGCTGAACCGCTTCGAATGCGGACGGCCCAGGATTTTGCCGCAAAGCTGGCGGTGCACATCAATTACCTGAACAGGGCGGTTAAAATGGTGACCGGCAAGCCGACCTCGGTGCATATCGCGGAACGCATAGCGGCAGAGGCTAAGGCACTATTGCAGCATACCGACTGGAACGTAGCGGACATTGCTTACGCACTCGGTTTTGGGTACCCAACGTACTTCAATAATTTTTTCAAGCGGGTAACGGGCGTTACGCCTAAATCCCTGCGCAAGGTTTGATAATCATACTTATTGGTTTGATTATCGTTTAAACAGCGTCGCCTTTAACCCGAACTTTGGGTTATGAAAATATTAGTTACCGGGGCTACCGGCAAGGTCGGCAGCCGCTTTGTTCCGCGCTTATTAGCCAAAGATTATGACGTGCGTATTTTGGTTCGTGATGCGTCGAAGGCAGCCGCATTGGCGGCCCTGGGAGCCGAGGTTGTGACCGGAGATCTTTTTGATGCAGCCAGTTTAACGCCCGCTTTAGCAGACGTAGACGCGGTGATCCATTTGGCGGCATTGTTCCGCACGTTTACCGATAACGAAGGGATCATCAAGACCAACCATGAAGGTTCGGTCGCGCTTGGCGATGCGGCAGTTACCGCCGACGTCAAACGCTTTGTTTTTGTCAGCACCAGCAATGTGTATGGGTCCGGCTACGGGCATCCGGCAAGGGAAGATGATTTCGTAAATATTAATGACCCAAGGCCCTACGCCTCCAGCAAGATCGCGGCTGAGCAAGAACTGTTAACGAAAGCAATGGATGTGCGCATACTTCGATTAGGTTTTGTCTATGGGGATAAAGACCCGCATATCGAGGAGATCATCCCGCTGCTTAAAAAGATGAAACGTCACCCGGGCTCGCGGATGCACATGGTGCACCATGTGGATGTGGCCCAGGCCCTGATTATGCTGCTGGAACGGGACGGCCTGAACGGCGAGATCTTTAATATCGCCGATGATGCGCCGATCACTTTATATGAACTGGCCGAATCTGTGGGGAAAGCCGCCGAAACTTTTGAGGTACCTGAAGCGCCGCTGGCCGACCCGTTTGAAGGTATCACAGACATTTCAAAATTACGCAAGACAGGTTTCCGCTTATTGGTGCCCAGTTATTACGTGGCGCGAGACCTTGATATTTTGTAAATGGCACAAACTTTAAGACCGCCGATATGAACACAAGATGCGCCGATTTGGTTAAGCCAACAAACGTACGGATGCGGACCTTTGTGTTATGAAAATCATCGTAACAGGTTCTTTGGGAAATATCAGCAAGCCGCTGTCAGCGCAATTAATTGCGCAGGGGCATTCGGTGGCCATTGTCACGACCGACCCGGGAAAAAAGGAGGCGATCCATAGGTTAGGCGCCATAGCGGCGGTCGGTTCGGTCACCGATGAGGCATTTTTAACCGGGGTGTTTACGGGTGCCGATGCGGTATATACGATAGTGCCGCCGAATTTTGCGGCACCGGCCCCGATCGCTTATTATGAGCAGGTGGGGGAAGTTATGCGGAAGCTATCCGCGCCTCCGGCATCAAACGGGTGGTACAGCTGAGTAGCTGGGGCGCGCATTTACCGGCGGGTACCGGCATTATTATCGGTTCGCACCGGATCGAAGAATTGTTTGACAGGCTGACTGGCGTCGATCTTTCCTACTTGTGCCCGGCTTCATTCTATACCAATTTGTACCACTATGTCGATATGATCAAAACTTCAGGGATGATCGCGACCAATTACGGTGGAAATGATAAAGTGGTCTGAGTATCGCCGCTGGATATCGCGGAGGCTGCTGCTGAAGAGTTGGTGCGGCCGTCCACGCAAAAGATCCGGTATGTCGCCAGCGACGAGCAGACTTGCAAAGAGGTGGCTGCAGTGCTGGGCACAGCGATCGGCAAACCGGACCTGCAGTGGCTGTCCTTTGGTGATGGACAGGTCAAGACGACCATGGAATCGCATGGTGTCGCGCCTTTAATGGCGGGTTTACTGGTAGAACTCAATGCGGCGATCCGCACGGGTTTGATCCGTGAGGATTATGACCGGCACCCGCCGGCAATGGGTAAGGTGAAGGCCGAAGAATTCGCGCAGGAGTTCGCTTCAGCATTTAAATAAGTATCTTGTGCTATGCTGGATAAACCACATCTGATTGACCCCGTTTAGCCAATTTCAAAATGACCATCTTAGTGCTTAAGTTCAGGATTTTAGGAAAAGAAAGAAAATTGGCGAAGAAGGGTCAGTGCAATTGGTTTATCCAGGCAGCCCGGCTATCCTTCAGTTCCATCTGCAATATGCAGACAACCTGATCAGCGTGCTGCGAATAACCGGTTAAATGGTCGTATCGCCCGTCGCGAATATGGGAAATGCCTGACAGTTGCTCAATGCTGGGCGCCTACCTTTGCCTTATGGCAGCAATTAACTATTCCGTACTCGACCTGGCGACCGTCATCGACGGACGTACCATCTCAGACAGCTTTAAAAATAGTGTCGCCAATGCGCAGCAGGCGGAAGCTTTAGGCTACACCCGTTACTGGTTCGCGGAACATCACAACATGGTGAGCGTGGCCAGTTCGGCCACGAGTTTACTGATTGGGCATATCGCAGGGCATACCTCCACCATCCGCGTGGGTTCGGGCGGCATTATGCTGCCTAACCATTCACCACTAGTGGTCGCCGAGCAGTTTGGCACATTGGAAACCTTTTATCCCGGACGTATCGACCTCGGTCTTGGTAGAGCGCCGGGCAGTGACCAGGCGACCGCGCTGGCCATCCGCGGCGAGAACATGAACGCGGCTTTTCACTTTCCGCAGGATGTGGCTTCGCTCCAGCACTATTTTGCCGGCGATCATCCGAACGGCGTGAGCGCCGTGCCCGGTGAAGGTTTGGATATCCCGATCTGGATACTTGGTTCGAGTTTGGACAGCGCCAAACTGGCGGCGGCCAGAGGACTGCCTTATGCCTTTGCCAGCCATTTCGCGCCGGCCTATTTTTTACAGGCCATTGAACTTTACCGTAAAACGTTCAAACCCTCCCGGCATTTATCCGAACCTTACGTACTGGCTTGTGTAAACGTGGTAGCTGCCGATACCGATGCGGAAGCCGCTTACCTGGCCACCTCTTTACAGCAATTGTTCAAAGGGATCATTACTGGTAGAAGGCAACCTTTACCGCCGCCGGTAGATAGCATGAACGGTATCTGGAGCGCGGCCGAGCGCGAAGCCGCTATGCAAATGCTGGCTTATTCCTTTTTCGGCAGCAAGGCCACGGTTCAAACGCAATTAAAAGATTTCATCAGCCGCACTGGGATCAATGAACTGATGGCTACTTCGCATATCTATGACCAGGAGGCCCGGCTCAAGTCTTACCGCTTGCTTGCTGAAGCTTTAAATGCTTAAATTAGCGTATGGAAGATCTGGAAAAACTCGAACGTATCGTTGAAGCGCGCATGAAGCTTAAAGCGCGCTTCGAACAACAGATGCTGGCTACACCCTCAATGGCAGATGATCTGCCGAAAGGCTCAGGTAAACCCAACCGGCATGGCATGCCTACCATCCCGATAGGCCAGACCGCCACGATCAAGTGGCCGGTGCTCGACTTGGGTTACCATCCCAATATATCTCAGGAACGTTGGCGGCTGACCATTGACGGTGCCGTGGAGCACCCGGTGGTGCTGACCTGGAAGGATTTTCTGGCGCTGCCGCAAACCAAAGACACGTCCGACTTCCATTGCGTCACCACCTGGTCAAAGCTGGATATGCACTGGAAGGGCGTCAGCCTGCTCGACCTGGCCGCACTGGTACAGCCCAAACCTGAAGCTACCCACCTGCTGTGCTATGGTTATGATACTTATACTACCAATATCGCGCTGGAAGAAGCGCTGAAGCCCGATGTCCTTTTAGTCCATGCCTTTGAAGGCCAGCCGCTGGCCGTAGAGCATGGAGGGCCTTGCCGCATGATCACGCCGCAACTCTATGCCTGGAAAGGCGCCAAATGGATCAAGCGCATCCAGTTCCTGACGGAGAACAAGTTGGGATTCTGGGAAGAACGCGGCTATTCCAACACGGCTTATCCCTGGCGAAATGACCGCTATGACGACTGATCTGTTGGTGACAGCTGACGTAATCGTAAGCCAGACAACCAGAATAGCGCCATTACAGTACAGCCCTCGTTACGCTAAAGACATTCCGCCATCCATCACCACTTTCTGCACCGGTGATAAACTTGGCCGCATCGTCGCAGTGCTTTTCTTAAAGATTCTTCCTCAAATGAAGTTAATTTACCTGAGTGCGAAAGCTAGTGAGAGTGACGTCAGTGATGTGACGGGTTAATTGCATCGTTACCAATTGGCGATCGATAAGCCGGATATTTGCATAAGCGGGTAATTTCTTTTTAAGCGGGAAGGTATTGACAATAATGGCGACTTGGTTTGGTTTGCGAAACTGGAGAATTACCGTTATTATACCCATAATGACCCGGAGGTTAAGCAGGGTATCAAAAAGCGAGGTGAACGCAAGGAGGGTGAACAGATGCATGTGCAGGTAATTGTCAGTAGGAAAGATGCGATCAACAAAATCAAGCTTAGCCCGATGAATACATCAAGAGGAAAGAATGAAGATCATTCTAAAAAGATGGGGCAGTTTGATCGGGTGGCTTTTAAACAATGCGGGGAAACGCTGTTTGACGAGTTATTTGAGTTTGATAGGCAACTTAAAGATACAATGGCCTATGCCAATGCTCAGAAAAACGGCAGCCTGGCCGAGCGGGTGCAAATGGAAAGCCGCAATCAGAGCGAAGAAGCCACACACTCAGGCACGGGCCTTTCCGAAGATAAGCCCGACATGGAATTAACGCCCGACATCCATTCACATTCCATCATAGACAAGTCTTTTGAAGGATTTATCAACCATGTCCGTATAGACATCAAAGATGATGTTGATGATGAGGCTATACATGGAAGAAATCGCCATAGGAAAAGACAGGCGAGGACTAATACACGATAATTGATTTGATGGTGCTTCGGTCGTTAAAAAGCCTCAACTTATTAGTTATGCTCTCCAAAATTTTTAACTTTTGCTTTTACCTTGTCTTGTATCTCTATCTGAATAACGTCATGTATTATATTTGGATCAACCCGAAAGGCATAAGCCATGGTATTAATATGGAATGTCGTAAATTTTTCAGGATTCGATAATTTGTTGTGGTAAGCTTCATAATCTGCCTGATGAAGCTAAAGCTATATGTGTTATTATTTAATAAGATAATCGGTTATTTGCCGTTTATCTGGTCTATAATAAACAATGTATTGTTGTCTAACGAAAATGGTCAAACCAAAATTGGCGAAGAGAGGTTAATAATATTATAACGTAGATTATCTACAGAAGTCTTTTGTTTCCATGTATATTGTCAATTAAGTCTATGTAAATTGTAAGTTTGTCTGTAATTTTATACGAGATGAGCAAATTTATACCAAGACAGATAGCACCTATTATTAAGGCCCAACAAACAAAATTTCCTGTTTTATCTGTTACTGGGCTATAATAAGCCACTCTTTATCGCCTTACCGATAAGCGTGGCGGTATTCTTAACTTCAAACTTTTCCAGCAGACTTTTCCGGTGAGTATTTACAGTGGGCATACTGATAAAAAGCTTTTCCGATATTTCTACATTGGTAAGCCCTTCGGCGATCAACTGCAGTACCTCTTTTTCACGCCGGGTAATGAGCGGGTTTTTCTCCCTGGTTTCCCTTAAAGCAGCCGCAACTTCAAAACTGAAATATTTTTTACCTTTTAATACTTCATTTATTGCTTCCAGCAACTCCTCTTTGGTAGCGTTTTTTAGAACATAACCAGAAGCCCCGTTATCTATCATGTTTTGAATAATGGCTTGCTGGTTAAAAGTGCTAAGGCCCAGCACCAATACCGAAGGATATAATTGCTTTACTTCCCTGCACAACTCGGTGCCGCTCTTATCGGGCAGACCCACATCCATCAGGATGATATCCGGTTTTTGCCGCTTTAGAAAACTCAGGCAGGATTCGGCATTAGTGGCATTTCCCATCCATTCAAGGTCCTTTTCCTGGTGCAATAAAGAATGGATACCCTCAATTACCATATAATGGTCGTCTACTATAAAAATACTTGATTTCATTAAATACCGATTTCAATCATCACAGAAGTACCTTTACCGGGGGAAGATTGAATATCAGCTTTACCTTTTAGAAATTCAATCCGGTTTTGAATATTCTGCCAGCCAATGCCTGCAGCATGCCTTAATGTAGTCGTATCAAAACCCTTTCCATCATCTTCAACGGTTATTATCAATAGTTTCTCCTGTTCCGATAAATGTGCCTGCACTAATACATTTTTTGCGGCCGCATGCTTGATGGCATTGTTTACCAGTTCCTGCACAATACGATAAATAGTTACAGCCATCGTTTGCTCTATAGCCGCTTTATCCATGCCAACCGACTGATAGTTTACATCCAGCACCCTGCTTCGGTCAATCTCATTACAAAATTCTTTCAGCGCAGTGTCTAAACCATATTTTACCAGCACTTCAGGCATCATATTGTGTGCTACCCGGCGCATTTCTTTAATAGAACTATCCAGCATATCCATACTGCGCTCAAATGCCTGTGCATTGTCTGGCGTTAAAATTAAATTGCCCTTCATATTGCCTAATGAAAATTTTATGCCACTGAGCATACCACCCAATCCGTCGTGCAGGTCTTTAGCTAAGCGGGTACGTTCCTGTTCCTCGCCTTTTAGTACGGCTTCGGTGGCGGTGAGTTGTTTTTCAGTTTCCAATTCGTCGATCTTTGCCTGCTGCAGTTTCTGCCGGTGTTTGTAGTTGCGATATATTAATAAGGAGATAATAAGAAAAGCTATTGTGCTTCCGATTAAAATATAGTTGATCGTATTCTTTTGACGGATGGTTAGTTGCTGTATTTTTTGCGTGTCTTTTAGTTGAGTGATCTCCCGTTCTTTGTTTGCAACCCTGAAACGAACATCCATCATGGCGGCTTTTTCTTTTATATTGTCTGACTGCAGACTATCAGAAACTGCATGATATCGCTTTTGATATTCATAGGCTTTCTTATAATCACCTAATCTGCTGTACCATTCCGAATAATAATCCAGTGCAGAGGCTTTAGTATCCATCTGGTCGTTTTCTTTGGCAAATTGATACAGTTTGTCAATATTAGCCTTGGCTTCTTTTTGCTTTAAGGCCAATTGATAATGAACTATAAAATCGAACGATCTCCCCAACTGCCATACATCCTCATTTTTCAAGGCATACTCGTACGATTTATGATAATAAGTAAGTGCTTTTAACGTGTCCTTTTGATAACTGGCTGCCATATCGCCTTTGTTATAATAATACCAATAAAAACTTTTTGAATTTTGCAGTGTCGATACAATGGGCCATGCAACAGCTAATAAGGAATCAGCCGCTTTGTAATTTTCAGAATTCATGTAGGCTGTAGCAAGGTTCATTATATCTGTTGCCAATAAGCGTTTATCGTCAAATTGTTTGGCACTATTTACTGCCAGTTGAGCGTATGTTATCCCTTTTTTAAAATCATTTAGAGACATAAAACAGTTGCTGATATTACTGTAAACGGTGGACAGAAACCTGTGATGTTCCTGATTGAAAACTTTTTCTGCCTTAAAATAATCTTTAAGCGCGCTTTCATTATCGCCTATATTGTAATATAAATTGCCCCGGTTAAGCGATATGTGCCCCATATTAATGCGCATTTTTTTGGCTGTGTCGCCTTTGGTAACCGCGGTGGCAGAGTCGGCATATTTTAAAGCCAGCTCAAATTTCCCATGATTTTTATAATAGGACAGGCTCAGGATATAAGCAGTACTTAATCCCCATTTGAAGTTTATTTTGCGGCTTAAAGAAGCCATTTGTTTTACGTAGGGCCCAAAGTCTGAGGTGTTGTTATTCAGGTTAGCCTTCATGTATTCATATAAAGCCTCAACCTTTAAACTATCGGTAGCGGCCTTGTTGATATTGTTGCGCAGGCTGTCATTCTTTGTCAGTCGCTGTGCTTGTCCGTTATTGGAAAGAACAGTGAGCGCTATAATCAATATCACCAGTGGTCTTAACATACTTCAAGTTACAAATTTTTTTACACTGCAAATAAAGGATTATACCGGGCTGTAGCTACTCATCTTTTTTAATGATTTTTCTATCCATAATTAATTATAGCCGCCGGCTAACCGGGCGCAGGTTTAAGCTGGTGGGCGGATAAAAAATCATCTTTTTTAATGATTGCGACAGCCTCCAGACCAATCTACTTTTATATCATAATATTTTTTTCAAGGTAAAAAACTTCAATCTTATGAAAACAACAAAATACAACGTAATTGCAACAGGTATAACATTTGTGCTGTTCCTGCTTGCATTGTCTTCCTGCAAAAAAGATAATCGCACTCCTGTTAATAATCCACCACCAAAGGAAACTGACACTACGCTTAAAGTAGGTTCTTTATCTGGTACCACGCTGCACTATGGCGACACGCTAACCATTACAGGCAGCAACTTTTCTGCTGTAGCCCTCAATAATACCGTTACTATTAATGAGGTGGCAGCCACCGTACAGTCGGCCACGGCTACACAACTGAAGGTAATTGTTCCTGCTGTGGGAGCCGCCAGCGGGGCAGTAAAAATAAAAAAAGGCATTCAAACAGCAACCGGCGGTAACATAACTTACGTACCCGATGTATTTGTAGCGGGCTCCCAAGATAATGGTGCCCACCCTTTGGCTACTTATTGGAAAAACAGCACCGCTGTTACGTTGAGTACAGAAGAGTCGGCATTGAGTTCCATTTTTATAAATGGCAGTAATGTGTATGCAGCAGGATGGGAAAGGACTAACAATTTACAATTGGCCAATTATTGGAAAAACGGCACTAAAACCACGCTTGGTACCGGCGCATCTGCTGCTAATAGCATTTCTGTAAACGGCAACGGTGTGCATGTAGGCGGCTGGGAACTTGTGAACGGACCGGATGTCCCCCGATACTGGAAAAATGGAACAGGTACAACCATAAATGTCTTTGACCCCATTATATCAAATACTGTTACCGGCAATGGCTCTTGTAATGGTATTTATACAATTGGTAATAATGTTTGCGCTGTTGGAAGTTACCGAAACTCACAGGGGAGGTTTTCGCCATGGGAGTTTACAAATGGGGTACTACCGGCCAATACTATACCCAATAACGATAAGCATTGTTTTGCCAATGCTGTTTTCTTAAGTGGAAGCGATTTGTATGTAGCAGGCTACCAACAAAGTCCAACAACAGCGTTGCCTATGGCTACCATCTGGAAAAACGGAACTGCTACAACACTAACCGCAGGCACTGTTTCGGTAGGTGTATTAAACGCTGTTTTCGTAGCGGGAAACGACGTATATGTGGCAGGATATGAACAAGAAGATTATTACCACGTTGGGCCAACTTTTGCAAAATATTGGAAAAACGGGGTGGCTGTAAAATTATCAACAGTATCATCTGGCGCTACGGGTGTCGCGGTTTTTGGCAATGATGTGTATGTATCGGGATGGGAAAACAACGGATCCTATAATGTAGCCAGATACTGGAAAAATGAGACGCCAGTTAACTTGGGTAATGCCGTGCTTAATTCATCGGGCAACGCTATTGTTGTGCGGTAAATAAAACAGGTAATTAAAAGATCAATGCAAATAATGTAGCATGAAAAAGATTGTACTTTTTGTGGTAAGCGTTATGCTTGTTGTTTCCGCTTTAGCCCAGAAACCATCCAAAGAGCAAATGGAAGCGGATAAAAAACGATTTGCCGAAGCCATGAAAAAGCTGAATGAAAAAACTTCTAAAATGGATCCTAAAGCCAAAAGGGGCTATGATAGTTTGCTCAATAGCATGGGCGTGGGTCAAAAAATAGAAAGTGCTACACAGCGGGTGAACAATAATCAAGCAGCAAAAAGCGGCGGTACTACCTACGGTCTTGTTCCTGCGAAAAATACCAGAGCTATTGCTACTACGCCATCAACCGCTACTATGGGGGCGTTTGTTGGCAGCATCGGTAACAATACTTTTGCTGCCGTATTGCCTGCCGCAAAAAACAAAGCCAATGAAATTTACAAAGCCTTAAAAGCCAAAGGTGCTTCGGCGGATGAAGCAGGCAAAGCCGCTGCCATGCTTTGGATACAAGGGCGCGGGCAAATAGCCATAAGTATGATGGCGCAGGCGTGCAAAGACGACCCTGCCAATACTGATAACCTGAATAACTATGCGGCTATGCTTACCATGATGGGCGGGCCGGATATGGCCATCCCTATCCTCAATAATCTGCATACACGGTTTAAAAAGAATACTACCATTCTCAATAATCTGGGCCAGGCATGGTTTGCGATGGGCGATATGGATAAATCGAAAAAATACCTGGATAGTACGCTGCTGATGGCCGCTGCACATACACAGGCCAATGAAACGCTTTGCCTGATTGCCGAAAGCAAAGGCAATAAAACCGCAGCAGCCGCTTATGCCAAAGCCGCGTTTAAGCAGGGAAGCACCCCATCAAGAAAAGACAGGCTAAAACAATTAGGCTATAAACCGGGAGGAGGTGATTATAGCGGTTTTCCCCGTAATAGCAAAAGCGATGACCTGCTGAACCTTGGTGATTTTTCTCCGCTGGAATTTCCCAAATCATACGCAGCGATGAAGATGTATGAACAGCAATGGAAACTATTCAGGGCCGACGTTGAACAAAGATTGAAACCCTTACAAAAAATCACAGAGGAATCGAACAAGGAAATGACCAGGCAGTTAGGCGATCAGCAAAAACAGTTTATGAATGCTATGAACAAAACACTTGCTAACCCTGCTTCTGTAAGCCAGAGCAGCGCTATGCAGATAGCAGGCGCGCCCATGTTTTCGGAAAAGATGAATACCAGAGAAAATATAGTGCTGCAAAACCTTCAGCAAAAAAAAGATGTGGTTTTACAAAAAATGGCCGCGTTTGCTAAAGGGGACGGAGCCGCTTACAAAAAGGAGTATGAGGTTGCTGTGAAAAAGATCAATGAAAGGTGGAAAGATGTGGGCGAAGGAGGGACAGAAAACAATGAAGTACTTTGCAACGAATCTGTAAAAGCCGTGGATGCTTACCTTAATGCATACAATACAAAGGCTGAGGAATTATACAAAGAATATTTGGCGGCACAAAAGCAGTATTTAAATGAAATGTCCTATCTATCGCTTTACACTACTTATCCTGAACTGCTTCCCGGTATCAATGCCGGGTTGAAAAAACAATGGCTTAATGACCTGTCCTTTAAAGCCGAAGTGCTCCAGGTAAATTATGGCTGTGCAGGTCCCGGTAAAATAAAAGAAGGCAGGCTTACCGCATTTAAGGACCCCAATTGCACTATCAATAGCGAATTCAATATGGGGCTTGCCGGAATGGGTTTCTCAATGGTATTAAATTGTAGCGGCATGACCACAAAGTTTAACGCTGGGGCGATAGGCTTAACCTTAAACCAGGATCTGGATCATGCAGGCTTTGGAGATTCATTTAAAAATTGCACAGTAAGTGTTGGGCCAAAAGCAAGTGTTGGCGGAAAAGTTGGGCCATTGGAAGCCAGCGTAAGTGCTGGCGTTGGTGCAGATATTGAAATTGACAGAAACGGCATATCGGATGTAGTAGTAAAAGGCGGTGTAGAAGCCGAAGCTGGCGTAGGCCCTATAAAAGGAAGCGCCGGTGCGGAGGGAAGTATAAGCCTTAATAGCGGAGCAGGTTCGCTAAACGGTACGGGTATCTTTAAATAAATAAACAACAAACCATGAAACAGTTTTTGATCTTTTCAGTAATAGTGCTTGTGAGCATTACAGGTTTTTCGCAGGGAATAAAAAAAATAACTGACCCATTAACGCCCTGTGGTTCACGTGCAGATGTTGACGCTATGCCCGGTATTTATACTGACCATAACAATACAATATATGGCTTTAGTTTAAAAGGCACACCCGCTGAGAAAACTACGATGATGAAAAACCTCATCGCCGTAGAAAAACTGGAAGAAGCAAGCCGTAAGGATTTTAAATTGACGGGATGTGCCACCAGGGTAAGTTTTGCCAGGTCGGGCAGCAGCAATTACGGCAAAAATGTTTATGCCAGCTATGGGTACAGTATGGGCGTATATGCTTTTGTCTGCAATGTTTCCCAACACGCCACCAAAATAGTAGATGAATACAGAACGGTTTTCAGGGTTGACTTCAATCCTTATATAATGCCTGGGGGAGTACATGCCGTAGGTACTGGCGAGTTCAATATAAAAAATGGGAATCCGATGTACGAAATTCCTGTACAAGCAAAAGTAGGCCCCAATTTTGAAAAAGACAAAACGAATAATCCCAGCCGCGTATCACAATATATTTCAGAAGCAACGCTGATGCTTGCCCGCTCTGATAATTATAAAGATTTTCATAGCGATTTTTTAAAACTCAACAATGGTAACGGCTATGTTGAGCACTGGGAAATGGGTGCCAGATATGATAATCACGGACCTAATTCGTATCAATTTATAGATCGTCGTTATTTCCTCACCAAACCGGGAGTGCCTTTACTGATCCCCGTTAACCGCAAGCAATACCTGCAGGATATGCTGGAATATTTAGAAATTGAGAAAGCCAATTTTGAGTATGACAACGCAGAAAAAATTAAAAATATAGTAAATAACACTTCTGAGTCTGCGAAAAGAACACTGACGGCTTTGGAAGCAGACAAGCTTGCTTACCCCAAGATATATGAAGCAAAAAAAGCAAAAGTGAATGACCTGCTTGCCAAACAAAAACCGGAATGGTTACAAAAACAGGCAGTGGTAGATCAGGATAGATTACTAAAAGATGCAAATAAAATCTTGGAAGCTTTGGGTAGGTTTTATGATGCAGAAGGAGAGTATAAAAGTGCCCTGTATGTTTTAAACCCAGCCTATTTTGTTTCCAATAACGGGCAAGCTGCAAAACCTTTGTTAATAGAAGTACAGTTTCGGTATGAAATCACTAAAGATTATGGCTACTCTTCAAGGTTGTTCAATAATTGGGAAAAGAATTTTGATTTAGCTGCACTAAGAAAAATGCTGGATTAAAATTTCAAGTTTAAAAACAAATTCAATCCATGAAACAAGTATATACATTGATCATTGCCACATTAATTGCAACGGTTGCTTTTGCACAGTCAAAAAATCCGACTAGTAAGAAAGAAATAGACGATAAGATGAAGCAGGTACAACAGCAGTTGGATAAGCTTACGCCCGAACAGAGAAAAATGATGGAGCAGATGGGCATGTCTATCAAAGTGCCCGCGGTGCCTGTCGGTGTTACAGATGCTGATGTGTAAACTGCCCTGAATGGCGGCGGGGCAATTGGCGTGCGTTCAAAAAACAGCGCGCTTATCGGGGCTATTCCCCATATTACACTTACCGCCGTCGCCGTACCAGCTTATATTAAAACCCTGAACGATTATATCGAAAAAATCCTTGCAGATGATCCAAAATTTACCGGGCAAAATGCGTATTCGTATTTTAAAACCAATAAAGCCTGGTAGAAAACTTCACAAACAATTTTGACTTTGATACCGTGAGGGGAATGCTGGAATAAACTTAAAAATCATCTTTTTTAATGATTGACCCGCCCGGATGGTCGGTCTACTTTTATAAGAAAAAATCAAACCATGAAAAAATCAATTTTTATCCTGTTTGTTTCCCTGTGTGGTGGTAGTATGGCACAGGCGCAGGTATTGGACAAACTAAAAGCAAAAACAAAAACAGCAGCTGAAAGCTCGGTTGACCGTTCTGCCGACAAAGTAGTGGATAAAGCCGTAAACAAAACTTCAGATAACGCAACCGACAAGATTATCGGAAAGGCCGAAGAAAAACTGAATAACCTTTTTAAAAAGAAGAAAAAGAAAAAAGCGGAGCCGCAGCCGGCTCCGGATACTATTGCTAAGAAGCCCGGTGATCATAATCTATTAACTGACAGCATCAGCAAGCAATAACCATTTTTAAAAACGGAATCGGGAAATACCGACAGGAATATTGCAATGATCTGAAAAAATCATCCTTTTAGTGATTGCCCGGGGCTGTTGCACCCCTTTGCTTTTAATGTATAAAAATTATAAGTAAATGGATCGTTTTGAAGAAATTGCTGCTCCAGCCCAAGTAAATAAAACACTGATCTATGGGGGCGCTGAAAATGAAAAAAGAACAAAATATGATGTTCTTAGCTGGAAAAATGTTTCAGAATAAAGAGCATTTTAATTAGGTGTTAAGCTGCATTATTAACTTGATCTTCCAAATTGGAACAACAAGTTAATGCAGTTATAAAAAACAATAACTACCTGTCTTTGCCTGTAAATTTAATACCAATGGGTTCACGTGGTGCGTTGTTTTAAAAATCACATAATACGGTCTTTTTGTCACATTACAATTGTTAGGGGTTTCAATATTTTGTATCTTCGTAAAGTAAGATTTGCAAATAAAAATAATCTGCATCAAGAAATGGTTGGTAATTCGGTGCGTAGCCAATTTTAAACCATATAAAATATTGTAAGCCAATTGGGTAAGAATCGTGTTCGATTCCCCTACGGGCTACTTAAAAGGCAATAACTAATCATGGTTGTTGCCTTTTTTCATTTCAGGGAGTTTAAATAGGAGAAATTTTAATGGTTTTATTGGAGCCAAAAGCCGAGGATGCAAATGTACGATCAGTAGAAAATTAATGATGTGCTGTGCATTTTTGAAAACAAGGCTAGCCATTTACAACAGTTCTTTCTCGGTAAATCACTCAGCGAAAACATTTTTACTTAGTTAACGACATACCTTAGGGGCAGGCTTTTTCGTAGCAATCGAAAAAATTAAATCCAGGATCAACGGTCAGGGTAAAAATATCGAAATAGTATTTCGATACCTTGATTGACAAATTATAGAATCGCAAGTACGAAAATGAATCGATTACAAACCGGATAACTTATAGATAAAATCATTCGTTATAGGTGGCGCGATCTATTAGCGTCGACGAAATAATTAAATAACTCCAAATTTGAATGAATTAACGCGACTAAACCGATGAAACGGAAGTTGAATCCTTAATGTTGCGATTTGGGACATCAAAGTAATTTACTTCTTGAAGTGATCACGTTGTTTTGAGGTTATCACAACTTGTGATAACCTCCTTTAGCTCTTGCAACGCTTTACTAAAAACCTCTCTGACATTCTCATTTTTTAAGGGTCCATTCAATAGCATCGCTTTGTAATTTTTCGTTAAAATAGCCCTTAGCCCTGAGCCGGTTTATTCCTTTAACGAGGTGGATATTTTTAAACACAAAATCATGTTTGGTTGCACCTGTTTCTGCCTGATTTACTTTTTTACCGTTGACGTAAAGTGTAACGGATGAGGTATTGGCAAATACTTTCACTGTAGTTATGGCCTCTATCCGATCCGTATTTCGGCGGCCGCTGATATACAGCACGGGTTCCTGGCTCCAATTGGCCTTGTACCAGTAAAAGGCATCCTTTTTTATTTTACGGTCATAAGTAACCAGGCCCTTCATGTTACGAGCAGGTATCCCGCCTCCATTGGCAGATGGCACCGAAAAGTCAAACATATTCCATACGTATGAGGCTACCAGGTATGGATGTTTTTCGATAATGCCCCATTGTACCTCATGAAAGTGTGTCTGAAAGGTTTCGGGCCAAAATTGGCCGGACGGATCACCGCTATCGTCTACCTTTTCCTGTTGCTGATTTACGTTTGCCTCTGTACCGTACTCAGAAAGCACGACCTTATAATTTGGATATTCTTTTTCCAGCCCAGTAACCCAACCTTCAAGATCGGGGATCTTCCCTTCATACCAGCCGTAATATCGGTTGATGCCCTGAATATCCGCAGCCAGGTTTGACGGGCGATTTATTTCACCGTAGCCGCTAACACTGGCGGTAAATCTGCCTGGATCTTCCGTTTTGGCAATGTCGTTCAGTTCTCTGGTTAAAACTGGCACAAAACCATCGGCCGAACTGGAATATACTTCATTATGTAAACCCCAATTGTATATAGACGGGTGGTTATAATTTTGCCTGATCAATTCGGTTAACTGCTGTTTGGCGTTATCCCCTTCCTGTGTCGAAACCGCGTTTACAAATGGTATTTCGGCCCATATTACAAAGCCCATGCTGTCGCATTTAGCATAAATATATTCGGCTTGCTGATAGTGTGCAAAACGGATAGAGGTTGCCCCTATTTCGTAGATCATATCCAAATCGCTTTGGTGTTGGGCGTTGGTTAACGCGCTGCCGTAATCCTGCCACTCCTGGTGACGGCAAACCCCATACAGGCGATACGGCTGTCCGTTCAGATAAAAGCCTTTGCCGGGTACTACCGAAAAGTAGCGAAGGCCAAGTGGCTGTGTAACTTCATCTAATGTTTTACCATCTTTAATAATAGCGGTGGTAAGCGAATACAAATAGGGATCTTTCCGGCCGTCCCATAAATGCGGGTTATTGACTTGCATTTGCTGATCAACAATATTTATACCTTGTGGTTGTACATTTTGTAGTTGTTGAACTTGTTTAACAATGGTGCCGTTTTTATTACGAATGGTAGTTTTTACCGTAATCTGCTGTACTTGCCGCTCTTTATTTTCGATTTTAGCGGTTACCGTGATATTGGCCTTTTTATTATTTACATCTTGTTTAATGTAAATACCCGGGGATGCATAATCAGTTGTGGTTATGTTGATCTTGCTGGTAACAATGATGCTTATGGGACGGTAAATGCCGCCGTAAACGCCAAATAGTTTGTTATTGATGGGAATAATATCAGGCCGCTCCTCGTTGTTTACTTTTACCATAATTGTATTGATAGTATCGTGCCTTAACGAGTTGCTGATATCAAAGCAAAATGCCGAATAAGCGCCCTTATGCGTACCTATCAATTTATTATTAATATAGAGGTCAGCAACCGTGCCCACGCCTTCAAAACGAATAAATACACGCTTATCTTTCCATTCCTTTTGGGCTACCAACTCTCTGCGATAAAAGGCATCCCCGGTGTAAAATTTTTTCCCTTTCTGAATATCCTTGTTGTTCCATGTATGGGGTATTGTGACGGTTTGCCATTCGCCCCCGGCAATTGCGATATTGGTTTTATAGGTTGCTTTCTTAAACTGCCAATCCTGATTAAAGGGTATAACCTGCCGGACGGAATTGATGTTATTAATGTCCATGGCTTTTTGGAATGTCCATCCTTTTAAACTAAAGCAAAGGCTTATTAGGAAAAACAGGGTGATCTTTGCTGTACGCATAAGTTTTACGATCATCTGGTGCAACGTTTATATTTTAGCTTTCTGGTACTGAGATCCACTATTTTTATTGCTATCTGTGGTTTCCAGAACAATGACAAAGGGATGTTTAAAGGCTTGCTGTTTCAAGTGGATAAAACAGGAAAATGTACCTGTTTCTTCGGGCAAATAATTTTGCGCAGGATTACCAAGATCATAAGCTTTGCTGATTACTGTATGAGGCGGTGTTACAACCTTTAAGGCTCCGGAGACAGGTACATTAAATACTAGCATATAGATTTTATTGATACCTGTTTTTTTTATGTAATACCCCCAATCCTGCTTTGCAAAACCGGCATACTCGCCATTGTAAATGGCCTCTTTGTTGGTATTCATCCACTCTCCAATTTCTTTTGCCAGGTTCAACTCTTCTGTTCTTAAAGAGCCATCGGGCTTTGGCCCAAAATTGAGCACAAAATTTCCATCGAGCGAAACACATTTGGCCAGCATTTCCAGTAATTCATCGGTTGTTTTGATGTGGCCTTTCCATACCTTACCATATCCCCATTGGTTTTCGGGCACGGTCATTACGCAATCCCAGTCGTTCCCGTGTACATCTTCTATATTCTCTGGTATTTTACGTTCCCAACCCTGTTCATAATCGCCCATCATATGACCATTTGAATCAAAATGTCGCTTACCATATTCATCTGCCCTAAAGCGGCTGCCGATGATCAATCCGGGATGCTTTGCCCTCATCTCCTTTTCTAGTGAATCTGCAAAAGCGGCCTGTGTAACCCATGATTTATCCCAGGTACCATCGAACCATAAACCTTTGGCTGTTGGATATCGGGTAAGCAGTTCCAGTAATTGGTTACGGGTAAATTGTTTAAACCTTTCAAATGCGATACTATCCTCCCGGCTCTTAATATCATACCGCCAGTCGGGATTGTGCCAATCCATAATAGAGAAATAAAGTATCACGTCAATCCCTTGTCTTTCGTAGGCCTTTACAAGCGGGCCTATTAAGTCTTTTTTATAGGGGGAATTGGCGATGGTAAAATGGGTATACTTACTTGGCCACAAACAAAATCCATCATGATGTTTTGTGGTGATGGTTACATATTTTACCCCCATTTGTTTAGCTATTGCCGCCCATGAGCCGGCATTAAATTTGGTTGGATTAAATTGATATATCAATGAATCGTAGGCTGTAGCGGAAACAACTTTCCATGACTTTATCCATTCGGAAGCACCGCTATAGGTTTGACCACGCCATTCACCAGCTGGTATGGAATATAAACCCCAATGGATAAACTGTCCTAAGCCATAAGCACGCCATTTTGCCATATCAGCATCTGTTCTGCGACCTATGCGGTGGGCGCCATGCTGCAGGACAATATTTTTTTGCGCTGCCGTTTCTGTCTGCTGCGCGTTTACATTTGCAGCATTCACACAATTCCATACAATTGCTGCAATCAGGATCACTTTTTTTATCATATCTAATTCTCTTATAGGGAGCTGCCGCATTTGCGGCAGCTTTGACCAAGTTTTTAATATCCCGGATTTTGAGTTAATGTTGCTCCTTTATTCACGTCGATCTCTGATTGAGGAATGGGCAGCAATAGGTTATAATCCTTAATAGAGCCAGAGGAAGTGGGATTGTATTTTTTTACCCTTTCTACCAAAGTCCCTGTTCTCATTAAGGTAACCCGTCTGTCTTCTTCGCCAATAAGTTCGCGGGCGCGTTCATCCAGAATAAAATCCATATTGATATCGGATGTCTGTACAAGCGGAGCATTAGCCCTTGTGCGAAGTTCATTGATGTCGTTGGCGGCTCCTGTTAAATTACCTTGCTTAAACTGTGCCTCGGCCAGTAAAAGGTAGGTTTCGCCAAGGCGCATATAGATGCGATCTTTATACGTTATTGTACCAAAAGGGTCGGCGCTGGTATAAGAGTACCACTTGGTGCTATGCGCGTACATATTTTGAATGGTATCGGTATTGGAGGTAACTACTGCCAGTTTACCATAATTAGCTGATGCAGGATCGTTGTAATAATATTTGCGACGGACGTTAAAACTAGAATTGCGCATATCATTATTAATGTTCAGATTATATGTCCACCAGTTGGTTGGCCGTATCCGGCCTATGCCGCGTCCGCCTAATGAATCGGCTACGATCATACCCGGAATGTTCACATAAAATGGCACCCAAACCCTGCGGTGCTGGTCGGTTGGACTATACCCACCGGGGATGTTTGCTTCTTCTACTACCCAAATGGCTTCGGTATTGCCCTGGCTACGGCGCATATTGCCATAAATAAACATATCTGAAAAGGCATCGCCCGGCCTCAACGAATTGATACCATATCGGCCGCTCACCAACTTATATAGGCCGCTGGCTATGATCTTGTTCAACTGTGCTTCGGCAAGATCAGGTTTATTGGCCCTTAAATAAGTTACCCCGAGTAATTGCATCGCAGCAGCACTGTTTATCCTGCCCTCAGCGGTCACATGTGCGGCATCGGGTAAATTGGCGGCCGCGAAAGTAAGGTCATTGACCTGCAGATTAATGATCGTATCTAATGGAGCCCTCACATAGTCGGTTTTAGGCGCGGTAACCGGCGCCGTAATAAGTGGCACACCACCGAACAAGGTTGACAGGAAATTATAGGCGTAAGCCCTGAAAAACTTGGCTTCGGCCACATAACTATTGATCTGAGCCGGTGTTAAACTGGTGTTGCCGGATTGGGCGGCCTGTATAATTACATTGGCAGCGTTGATAACCTGATAACCCCAGCGCCAAAAACTAAGGGAAGCGACATCCTGTGAATTTAATTGTGAATAAGTTTCATACGGAGCCATGGCTGATGTGGTTTGACCGTTGCGGGCCACATCGGTACCGGTCTGCATCAGTGCGATGATTCCCTGATCGCCTTCATACTGATCGCGAACTATTTTTTGAAGACCGGCGACCGCGGCTTCAAAACTTAGGGCATCCTTTAAAGTAGCAGGTGTAAATTGTGTTCTGACATCTTCATCCAAAAAGCTCTTCTTACAGGAATTAAATGTGAGCATGGTTATCAGACTTATAAAGAGTAATGAATAAATACTTTTCATGATTATAATTTCTAATTATTATAAAGTAATGTTAACACCCAGTACAGCTGTTGCCACCAGGGGATAAAACGAACTGCTCTGGTTACCGGAGTAGTTGTAAAAATCGGTCTGCGGATCCCAACCTAACCATTTGGAAAAGGTGGCTATGTTTCGCCCACTGGCGTAAACCTGTAAGTTGGAGATCTTTAAATTTTGTAGCACCTCTTTAGAGAAACTGTAGCTTAAAGTAACATCCTTAATACGGGTGTATGAACCGGAAACAGGATAGGTGTATTGTCTTGAGTTGGTGTAACTTAACGATGGCCTGGTATTACTTTGGTTAGCCGCCGTCCAGTAGCCTATACCAGCCGGCAGGTTGATCCGACCGGCCTGATCCCGGTAATCATAAATAGGATTAGGCTTAAGCGCACCCTGAAAAGTTTGTATGAAGGCACTTAACGAAAAATTTTTATACCTGAGGGTATTAGTCATACCGGCAATGTATTTGGGCAAACGTGAACCCAGATAGGTTTTGTCGGCTGTATTGATCTTGCCATCGCCATTTAAGTCGGCAAATTTGAGATCGCCAGGCTTGGCGCTTGGATCAACGGTAAAATTGTCACCGTTTTGCCAGATACCGATCAGCTTATAATCATATACAGCCTGTAACTGCTTGCCCAGGAACAGATTATTGGTGATATCATCTTTATTGTCGCCATAAAGTTGTACCAGTTTGTTGCGGTTGGCAGAGAAATTTATATTGGTTTCCCAGGAGAAATTATCTCTTTTAATATTTCGGCTGGTGATAGAGAACTCTATACCCTTATTGGCAGTTTTGCCTATATTATCCAAAATAGTGGTATAACCCGTAATGTAAGGTATTTTACGTGATAACAGCAGGTTGTAGGTTTTGGTATCATAAGCATCGACAGAGCCGCTTATGCGATCTTGTAAGATAGAGAAATCAATGCCGAAGTTGAACCCTTTTGTACTTTCCCATTTTAAATTCCCGTTGCCGATGGCACTTGGATTTAAACCAGTGGTTGTTGTACTGCCATAGATGTATTGCGTTGAAGCGAGTGTTGTCAGGGTATTGTAAGATGATACACCCTGATTACCCGAAATACCATATGAAGCCCGTAATTTCAGCTCAGATAATGTGGATATGCCTTTCATAAACGATTCTTCGGTCATATTCCAGGCCACTGCCACAGAAGGGAATGTACCATATTTATTGGCGGCACTGAATCCTGAAAAACCATCGCGGCGGGCCGTCGCCGTAAACAAATATTTTCCCGCATAAGAATAATTGATACGTACCATTTGCGACAGCAGGGTGCTTTGTGTATAACTTGAGGTAGTTTGCTGTATTTGTGCCGAGCCTAAATTATAAAAGTTGGTCAGGTCATTAATAAAAGTATTGGCGTTTAACGCGTTGCTCAGTGTGTAGTCCTTCTGAGAGCTGTATAACCCGGTAAAGTCCAGGTTGTGTTTGCCAAAACTGTGGCTGTAGTTCACTATATTTTCTATAAGCCAATGGTTACTCTCGGCATTGGTGATAGTAGCGTGCCCGATGGCATCACCCGTATTTCTACCCGTGTAATCGCCTGTCATGCTTGGATTATAGGCGTAACCGGTATTCAGCCTGTATTTAAAACCCTTAATAAACGAGGGTTTAATCTCTGCATAAAAATTACCGTTCCAGGTCCTGTTTTTGCTAACGGTAGGCTGGTAAAGCCCCAATAACGGGTTGGTATAAAGCGCATCTGGATACATCGGGTAGATCTGATAATCTCCCTGTGCATTATACTCCTGGCCATATGGGCTCATGACGGTAGCCATATACAGATTGCTTTTGCCGCCGTCATAATTGTTATTGTTAAAGAACATGTTCGCACCGGCATTTAACCAATCGGTAATTTTAGCATCAAGGTTTGAGCGGATATTGAAACGATTGAACTGATATCCTTTTAGAATGCCTTTCTCCTTGGTATAATCTCCGGAAACATAATATTTAACATCGGCAGTGCCGCCGGATACATTTAAAGAGTGGTTTTGGATAAAACCCTGTTGCGATATAGCTTTTATCCAATCGGTTTCCTTACCATTTTTATAATTGTCCTGCTCGTATAGATTAGGCACCGGAGCGGCTGTTTTACCGGCTTGTTCATCATAATCGAGGTTTTTCTGCACATATTCGGCACCTCCCATTGGCTTCACCTCATGCGACATATATTCCGGTCCGGCCCAGGCATTGTATTGAATGGAGGGCTTACCTGTTTTGCCTTTTTTGGTGGTAACAATGATCACTCCGTTTGATCCTCTTGTGCCATAAATAGCCGTAGCCGATGCATCTTTCAGTATCTGAACAGATTCTACATCGGTGGTGTTAATGTCATTATAAGAACCATTATAAGGCACACCATCCAGCACCACTAAAGGGGAGTTGCTGGCGGTAATTGAATGCAAACCGCGTATATAAACTGAACTTACCGAACCCGGCGCGGATGAACCGGAAGTAATATTTATGCCGGGGACAGAGCCTTCGATTGATTGCAGGATATTGGTTACCGGCAAATTCTCCAGCCGTTGTTTAGCAACAGAGACGATGGCGCCGGTAACATCACTTTTTTTCTGACTGCCATAACCTACAACGACAACCTGCGATAATTCCTTTGAAGTTTCTTTTAAAACAACGCGCAACGTTGTCTGGTTATTGACAGCAACTTCCTGCCCTTGATAACCGATTGACGTAATAAGCAGCACGCCGGCAGATGGTACATCTTTGAGCTCAAACTTGCCATCAGCGTCAGACATCGTTCCCTTGCTGCCATCTTTTAACTTGACCGTTGCACCGGGTACAGGTCGCCCGGTAGAATCAACAATAAGACCTTTAACGGTAATCATGGAAATTTCCGTATGGCTTGCGCCGGCAATAGATTGATTACCATTTATCGGTTTTTCCGCGGCCTTTACAACAATTGTTTTTTCAAAAAAGATATAACTTAAGCCTCTACCTTCAAGACAGGTTTTTATGACCTCATCCAAAGGCGCATGAATAAAGTTGGCATTGATCTTTACTGAAGCATCCAGCTTCCCGGGTTGATAGAGCACGTCGTAACCGGTTTGCTTTTTAATGGCTTTGAAAATCTGTTTTAACGTTATATCCTTTTGCGTTAAACTGAGTTTTTGCGCAAACGTTGAGGCTCTTACCTGCAATAGGGTAACGGTTAATACAAGGATGGTGAGTTTCATCATCAACAGTAATTTAGGAACACGGCGCTTTGGCCAACATAAAATTTCGATGTAAAATTTATACATTTGGGTATCTGTTTAAGTTAGAAATGGTATTTAACACACTCGTTCGGTTTGATCAGATAAATTCTACCAGGAGTGCTTCCAACACTCCTGGTATTTATACCTGAAAACCGGTTTTGCCAATTCTCTACGGGTATTTTTTATGGGTTTTCATTTCAGGTAATCGAGTTTATTAATCAGCGTTTTATAAATTATCAGTGAATTAATTAGATACGGTTATCCTCTTATCCAAAACTTTAAAGTGAACTGCATTGGTTAGCTCCAGCGTTTTGATAACCTGTGATACATTCTGGTATTTGGATACCGTACCACTAAAAACCAGGGATTGCAGGGCGATATCTTTATAGTCCACTTCTACATTATACCACCTGGATATTTTTTTCATGATACTGGCCAGGCTTTCATCATTAAAAAGAAAATACCCATTTTTCCAGGCTATGGCCTCGTCTGTATCTACCGGCTGAATAGTGAAGGTATGATCACTGACGTTTGATTGCTGTCCCGGTTTGATAATCATTTTTTGATTACTGGATACTGTGGTAACCTTTACCGATCCTTCTAATAAGGTTGTTGCAGTTGTTTTTTCGTCCCTGTAGGCATTGATATTAAAATGGGTGCCTAATACTTCTACTTCCTGTAGATCAGTTTTTACTTTAAAGGGCATAGCTCTATTGTGGGCCACTTCAAAATATGCTTCGCCAGAGAGTTCAACCAAACGTTCATTGCCTGTAAATGCAACCGGATATTTAAGGGTGGATGCCGCATTTAACCAAACGTGTGATCCATCTGGCAATATCACCTGGTATTGCTCTCCTTTTGAAGTTGCAAGGGCATTGATCTGGCCCCCCGATTGTTGAAGGTTACCGGATGTATGAGTGCTATAAATAAGTTCACCTTGGGCGTTCTTACTAATTGTTACTCCCCCTTCATTGGCAAGCTGCCCGCTAATGGCGTTACCTAAAATTAGCTTTTTACCGTTTGCCAATGTCAGGGTAGCCTGGTTTTTACCCGGATTTACATCTGTTTTGCTAATGGGTGTCTGCGTTTTTTGATACAACAGACAATAAATACCTGTAAATGCAAATAGCGTTATAGCCGCAGCTGCCGCTAAACGGTATCTTCTATTTAACTTTTTAGAGGCCTGTTTCTTTTGAATATCGTCCCAAATCTGGTCAACATCCTCCACACGTTCTTTATCCGTTATCTGAAATAGGGGCAACTGATTATTTTTCAAGTACCAGCTTTCTAAAAACGCCTCGTCTTCCGAAGTAGCCCGACCCGATCTGTAACGTTCCCATAATTCATTTAATGCTTTGTCTTCCATTATACATAAGGGGCCTATTAATGCCTTCGTTAATGGTAAGGAAAGTTCAGAGGTTGGTACAGGTAGATGAAATTAAAAATATTTTAACATCTGCTTACAAATACATTATTACCAACAGGTAAATTGTTACTCCCAGTTTTACCTTTAATATTTTTAACGCGTTCGTAATTTGTTTGCTTACGGTTTGTTCTGATATCTCCAGTTTCCAGGCAATTTCCCTGTGGCTTAGGTATTCGTTTCTGCTCATTATAAATACTGCTTTCATTTTTGGTGGCAGCATGGCAATTTCTCTTTCAATACTTTTCCGTAACAGATTTTCCCTAACGCGATGGTCAGTTACAATCTGCTCTTGTAATGCAAATGCCTTCATTGAATTATGATATTTTTCATGAACCCGTTTTCTGGACATTTTATTCAAGATGGCATTACGGACGGCACCATACAAATAGCCCGACAAGCTTCCGGTAAACTCAATTTGTTCTCGTTTAGCCCACAAATAAGTGAAAACTTCTTGAATAATATCCATAGCTTCTTCGCGGTCACGCAACTTATTAACCGCATGTGCGTGAAGAATAAATTTATAACGGTCATAAATCTGAGCATAAGCTTTATGGTCATCCTTCTTTAAAAGAAGCATCAATTGTTCGTCGCTTGAACTGCTGTAATGGTCCATTATTTCAGTATTCCAAAAGATAGTCGGCCTGGGAACCATTAGTTGTCCTGACCAGATCCGTTTGTATAAGATTAAACATGATTAAATCCTTAAGGATTCATAAACAAATCTTTAAGAATACTGGAAGTTAGGTTATCGGGTAGTTGTTTTGAGCATTGGAGGCGCTGTAAACACCACGCAAACGTTTGATTGAAAAAAGCGGACCGCCTGCTGTGGTTAACATAAATAAATATTATTGATTTTATTATTTCTTGAGTTCCTTATAACTCGGCATGTATCAAATATTGAATCATCATTTATCTTAACTTTTCATCCTTCCCCATACCTGTTTAAGTTTAATTATTAAAAAGAAGAATGAAATTTCAAACAAACGTTTGCGTAGATAGGCGGAGAGAATTAAAATATGATCAGCCGTTATCTGGTTCAGATCTATTGGCTTTATGCGACACAATAAATAATCGTAAAGGTCGATTTCTATTGGGCTATTAGAAATAATATTGAAAGATATGAAAAGTCTGCAAATCAAATGATTGCATGTTTTTTGTTTGTATCAAAATATCATTTTATGCACCCAATTGCAACAAAAAGCTGCAAATTCGTTGATTGTCAATGCATTAAATTATTAAGCTTCTTGATAATAGCAGGCTACAAACTTACTTTTGTTTCACTTTTAAGCTTGTAATTATGAAAAGTAATTTCCACCTGCTTTTTTACCTGAGAAAGCAAAAAACTACAAATACCGACCAATGGCCATCTACATGCGCATTACCGTAGAAGGTAAACGCGTAGATATGTCGGCCGGGCGGCCATCAGCCATACGGTTATATAGCTCATAGATTTGCAAAAACTAAATAGGAATCGTTAGATGATGATCACTTTATTACCGATGTGTTATTTTCCATGTTTACGTCCAGAAATTTCATTTTAGGGTCCGCAGTAATACGAACAGGTCTTTCTTTTAAATTTAGTAACTTATTACCTGACGAATTATGTATTGCGAACATTTGCCGTTTTCCGTTCTCGAACTCAATTTCCAGCTCAACTTCCCCATTTAAAGGCAGGTTCAATTTTTTACCATGATCATCTTCGCTGTATTTATTGGATACAAGATTAAACGATAAATTATAGTGCCCGCTTCTCTGCAGACTAAGAGCCACTTTATATAATTGAATGTCGTAAGTGACTATGTGTTTGAACAACTCGTCGATCTTAGCTTGCTGGATTTTATTGGCGACCGCATATAGTTCGTTGATAAGGTCCAAAGATGTTGGGGGCTGATTGGGGTAAGTGTACTTATTAAGAAAATTTTTGAGTGCCTGGTTTATTTTGGATTCGCCTAAAAGAAGATAAAGTTGGTACATCACGACCATCCCCTTATCATAACATAGATAGGACTTTTTTGGGTCAGCCTTATATAAAGGTTCCTCATCATCAAAACCACGTTCACCAAGATAAATGTCCTTATGCACCTTTATTCGGGATAAGAGATTATCGGTACCATATTTTTTTTTATACAGCATCAGTTCGGTATACATTGCCAATGTTTCGGTAAGTACCTTGCTACCCTGCCGATATTCCGGGTCAATCATTGCATTACCCCACCAGGTGTGTGATAGTTCATGGCTTACCTGCTCATTCAGGATATCGCGACGGGCATCATGCTCAATTTTATTTTGGAACCCGAAATCTTCGTTGATGAAAAACGCTGTCGGGTAGGCTGTAGCTGCGAAGCCTTTAGTGAACGAGGATATTTCCGCGAAGCGAATGGTACGGTAAGGATATTTACCAAAATTCTCTTCACAATAATCGATCGCTTGTTTGGCGTCGTCCATCAATCGGCCGATATTCTGCTGATGACCGGATTGGTAATAAGCTTCTACTGCAATACCATGATGCCTGGTGCGCAATACATTATATTGCGCCGACGCTACAGCGAACCGGAACGGAACGGGCTGTGTTGTTTGATATTTATAATAACTCCGTGCAGCCTTATGCCAGCTTGCCTTCAACTCGCCGATGCCGACAGCCATTTGCTCTTTTGAAGTGGATATAGTAGCATTCAAATTAATGTAGCCATAATTATAGGGGGAATCACAAGCCGCATCTAACGGCTTGACAACATCAGATGCCGGTAATTTTCGATGTTTACGCTCGATAGGGTCATCGATCTCGTTATCGGCCATGTAGCCAAACCTCGGGTAAAAATTACTGATTCGAAGAAACGAGCCATTTTTTAATATAGCGCTGAATTGCATAAAACCATTGAAAGCGGATGCCTGGTAGCTGAAACTGAATGTCATGTTCATTGAACCACCCGGCTTAAGGGGCTGCTTCAGAAAATACCACACATGACCATAAGCAGCATCATTTGATGCTTTTTCGGCATTGGGTATCTTAATGGCTTTCCATTGCAGATCTTTGTCGGTATACAGCAATACGCGATCAATGTCTTCCCTGCTTTTATTGACCAGGGTGTAGGTGCCTTTTACTATGTAGCTGTTGTTCTCCGGATAAAGGTCAATGTCGGTATTCACGGCAATGATGGTCGGTTGCGGCGTGTCGCGGTATTTTTTGTACTTTTTCTCGTAAACCTGCTTCCAGTCGTTACGTTCATTTTTGCGTTTGATCACTGTTTGATTCGAGATCACATAACCCGATATAAAGGCACCTGCAACACAAACTGACAGGAGTACGAGCGGAGCCAATTTTATTTTATACCATTTTTGGAAACTTTCCCAAACTTTTATTGCGATCATAAGAATACCGGCGGTAACGAAGATCCCGTACAGCATTTTATAATGGAACGCGTTCAGAAGAAGGTCGAAGCCGTTCATTTCACTATATTCACCATGATATACATTGGCAAAAAGCAATAAGGGGTTCTTTAATCCGATCAGGCCTCCGAGGGAGGTATTGATGATTAGCAACAATAAAGTAGATACGGCCAGCCCCTTATATCGGTTCTTACAAAAGACCTGTATAGATACGACCAATGCAGCACTAAACGAAAGCGGCAGGCCGATCAGGTAGAACAACGAAAGATAAAGCTGCCAGTCAATATGAGGACAGGCAAATAACAACTGGAACAGTATGCCGATGACCATGTTAGAGGCGATCAACAGTAAGAGTACCGCCGATAAGGTACACCATCTGGCCATCAAAACAATGCTGGGAGGAACAGGACTGCTGTTCTCTAACGCATCGAAACGGGTGCTTTGGCTATACCAAAAGATCTCGCTTCCGTAAAATATTACCGCCAATAGCCCGACTATCGGAAACACCTCCAATATATTGGAAATCATTAATGCCGAGGTTGCGAACTTCTCGGGAAAACGTGAGCCGCCTGCGATATCCCCATACAATTCCATACTTAAAAAACATCCCCAACCCAGGATCAATAACCAGAAAGGAATACTTTTGACCACAAAACTTAAGTTTCGTTTTACAAAGCTGTACCACGCCTTGATCAGGTAGTGCGATCCACTGATCTGTGTTCGTAGTGGTTGATACCTGATCGTTGGTGTTTGCGGGGGAGCAGCGCACTGTTTCCGGCTAACAGTCTTCGTGCCTGATAAGGTGAAGTTAAGTTTGCGATAGGCAAATATGATAAAAATGCCGCTGATAAAGGTGTAGAATACACGGTTGAATAGGAAATTATCCCGCAAAGCCAATACCTGACTATTGCGCTGAGCTGCGGACCAGTATTGTGTCTGTTCAAAAAAGGCAGCCATGCCAAATGGGTCAAGCCGCGCCATGAGCTGCATGCTTTGTGCCGAAACCGGCGAAGCATTAGCCATCAGCGGCGAGTTGGTAAATAATGATATGCCCCAATAGAGGAAATAGATGAACAGGCCGGAGATGTATATGATCATCTTGTTCTTTGCGATCGCCCCGATGCTGCAAATGATACCAGTGCAGAACAAGATATTAGGAACAGCCAATGTCAAGAATGGATGAGCGTAACTCCAAAGTTGAAAGCCGGTGTATTGATCGGTATAGCTTCTGAAAAGTTGATGCCCTAATAATAATCCCGCCATAAATAATGCGAATGAGAACGTTGCCACCATGAAGATCACTGTCATCCGGCTGGTCAGATATGCTAACTTATTGATGGGGGTAGCATACAGAATGAGATCGAACTGTGAGTCTTTTTCGCGAAGTAAGCTTTGCGCAGCAAGCAAGGTAACCGTGAATATCGACAGTAGTGACGCTATCCCTGCGATATAGGTAATCACATACGGAGAGTTTTTGAATGTGTCCTGAAAAGGGAAGTTAGCAGCAGCTGCGGTGACCAAACCTAAAGCTGCGAACAATACCAGAACAAGGTAAAAACTGATCTTGCGGGCAAAGAATAGCCAGTCGAATTTGAGTAAGGCAGTGAACATGTTACTTAGTATGATAGAGTTGAGTAAAATAAACATCTTCCAGATCTGGCCTTCGGCTGATAAAGCCATCACCGGGTCTGGTTTCGGCATATACGTGAATACTTTGTTTACCTGCCTGTAATTGCGCGGATATTACCTGGTACTGTTGCCGAAAAGCAGGCAGGTCTCGCCGGTCAATGGTTTGGCTCCATATCCTCCCTCCCAATTCATCGATGAAGGTATCGGGTTTTCCGTAAACTAAAAGGCTACCTTTGTTAATAATGGCCATTCGGCTACACAGATTGCGCACATCCTCGACCAAATGGGTTGAAAGAATAATGATCACCTGTTCGCCGATCTCGCTGAGCAGATTGTTAAAGCGGTTACGTTCTTCAGGGTCAAGGCCCGCGGTGGGTTCATCAACAATAATGATCTGTGGAGTACCCAGTAAAGCCTGCGCTACGCCAAAACGCTGTCGCATACCGCCTGAGTAAGAACTAACAGCCTTATGCCGATGTGTGTAAAGATTGGTCTTTTCAAGCAGGGCCAATATCTGTTCCTTACGCTGTTTGGATGATAGGATGCCCTTCAGAATGGCCAGGTGTTCTAGAAGGTCGAAAGCGCTTACTTTAGGATACACGCCAAAGTCCTGCGGCAGGTAGCCAAGATGCTGTTTGATCAAAACAGGGTTAGCTATTACATCGGTACCATTAAAAGTGATCTGACCACTGTCGGGACGTTGCAGTCCGGCGATAGTGCGCATCAAGGTTGATTTTCCGGCCCCATTTGGCCCGAGTAGCCCAAAAATACCGTTGCTGATATCCAGCGAAATATTTTGCATAGCTTTTACGCCGTTAGCATAGGTTTTGGTCAGGTTGTTAATTGTTAAAGCATTCATCAGTAAAATTTTTAGGCAATAAAAATCCATGCGCCTTTACGGCGTTATTTTTTGTTGTCAATATTGGGTCGTTTATTAGTCTGCTCTGTACTCTAAGATGTCGCCGGGCTGGCAATCCAAAGCTTTACAAATAGCTTCTAAGGTCTCAAAACGCATACCTTTGGCCTTTCCTGTCTTTAAGATGGACAAGTTAGCCTGGGTAATCCCTAGTATCTCTGCCAGTTCCTTGCTTTGCATTTTGCGTTTGGCCAGCATCACGTCAACATTTACAATTATTGGCATAGTTATATATATAGGTCCTGTTCGTTCTGTAATTTAAGCCCCTGTTTAAAGATCACAGCCATAAAGTACGCAAATATACCAACTACGGCGTGCAGCAGCGCTAGCGCGATCAGCAGGTTCACCTCGTAGCTATAGATGATATGCCCGATCAGAAAAGGCAGGGGTACCACAAAATTAAGGATATAAAATATTTGAAGCCGCTTTACACCTTGCACCGTGAATAGTTTACTCTGCCTGAATGTGTTGAATATGTTGCCGAGCAGCCAGAAGAAAAGTCCGTACAGGCTAAGGAGCGCAACCAGTTCGAACTTGTAGTAAAATCGGACATCATCGCCTATCAAGAAGCGTGAATCTGTGAACGGATAATTGATCACAAAGCGCCTGCCTCCATTGATCACCTGGTACGCAGGCAGGCTGAGCACTATGCACAACAAGCTATACAAAGCCGTGGCTAAATAAGGTATCGCTACCGCCCTGGATATATAGAATAGGGATGCCGCTATAACTCGAACTCTTTTCATATTTTTAATATTTACTGTAAAAATATATTTAATTATTGTAAAACAATAATTAATCAAGAAAAATTATATTTTCATCCCTATGATAATGGCAAGCCATTATCATAAAAAAGGCCGCTCCGGTGGGAGTAGCCTCTTTTTTTAGCATGCTAAATGAGGTCAAGTCTAATCAGGGAAATGGAATGGAACTTTGGACCCTAAAAATGGTTAGTAATTCGGTGCGTAGTAAATCGAAAGTCATATAAAATATTGTAAGTCAGTTGGTAGTAATCGTGTTCAATTCCCTACGGGCTACGAAGCCGCTTTACGAAAGTAAAGCGGCTTTTTTTGAGATTCTTTGGCTAATTTTAAAGTGTGGTGAATCAATTGCATGCTGAACTGGTAAAGACTTTCGGAATGTTAAGCTATATTAATGCCCTATTTTAGTTAACAGCATTGCCACTGAATCTGGTTTTGCTAAGAATGCGGAGTGGCTGGTGTTTAATTGATATACTGTTTTTACCCCACCTATTGCGGTGCCAATCATCCTGTCTTGCAGATCTGGAGATACAACACGATCTTGTAATGTTTTAATATAAACCTTCTCAACGGAGCCAAAGTTTGCAGATGTCAGTGTCACAGGATCCTGCAATGGGATTCCGGGCTCAGACCGGTAATTTTGCAGTACAAGGTTTTGAACCTGAGCCGAACCATCAGGTATAAATATATTCACAATTTGATCTTGCTTTACATCAACGGTTAAGCCGCCATTATTCATAATAAGGTTTCCTTTTATACCCAATTGAGATCCCGGATCTGTCATGGCAAGCCCAAATAATGATTGTCCGGAAGTTGGTAAATAAGCAGCTAGATAAACCAGCTTCTCTATTTTAGCGGGGATCTTTTCAGCAACAGACGAAATGATCATACCTCCTAAACTATGGCCAACAAGGATAACTTTGCCATTGATTTTTGAAATAGCATTGAGTACGGTAGTGGTGTAAAGGTTTAGTGTTATTGTTGAGGGATCAGTTTGATCGCTGCCATGGCCCGGAAGTTCTACAACGGTTACATTGTTGCCTTCATTAATCAGGGTGGTTTTTACCGCGTCCCATACATAAGGGGCTTGCCATGCGCCGTGTACCAGTACATAGTTTTTAGCAACAGGTTTCACTTCATCATTCTTTTTTGAACAAGATGAAAACATCATAGTAGTAGTAGCTACAGTAAGTAAGATTAATATTAGTTTTTTCATGATTTGAGATGCCTAATTGTTTAGGACACCACAAACTTCCGATTATGCGCCCCGGATAAGTTTAACCCAGGTTAAAATCGAAAAATAGTTCAAAGCCGTCAAAACAAGTTATACTATTAGGCAACCAGAACAACAATTAATCAGTAATGATGATAGTTATTAACCATCGCCGTGTGTTGGTATGCGATCTTATTAAAATTTATATTTTTATAACATGTCTGAGAACAAAACTGAAATAGAATTACTACGAAAGATCTTAGGGTCTGCCGGTATGAAACCAGAAGCATTTGACTTGTCATTGCCTTACTGGAAATTAAAACAGTATAAAAAAGGCGAGTTTTATAACGAATATAAAAATGTTTGCAAACACCTCGGTTTTGTTATCAATGGTGTGTTTAGGATCTACCGTGTAAATAATGATACGGGAGAAGAAAAGAACATGCTGTTTTTTACTGACCACCAATTTGTAGCATCCTATAAAAGCTTTTTGGCCCAAACTGCCTGCGAATATTATACAGAAGCAATGGTTGATTCGCTTATATTATATATACATATCGATCACCTGAATGAACTTTATGGGCAATCACACCAGTGGGAACGGTTTGGAAGGATCGTAGCCGAAACCGCTTTCCATGAAGTTATGGTTAATACCGAAGGGTTTCTTTTTAAAACGCCGGAAGACCGTTACCGGGAAATGATGGAAAAGCATCCGAATATTTTTAATGCGGTACCACTTTATCATATCGCCTCTTATCTGGGTATCCAGGGGCCATCTCTGAGCCGGATTCGTAAACGGATGGTCGGAAGGTAACACCCATTGCCACCCGGTTTGCATATTAAAAATCTTCTGAAAAACTTTTTTCAGGAGATTTTTCGATTTTAACCTGGGTTAAACTTATTGCTCTGGCATAGCCCGATGTTTGTGGTGTCCTAAACAATTAGGCATTAAAAAACATGAAAACAGCAATAATAATGATGGCAATGAGTGTATTAGGTTTTACTGCTCAAGCCCAAAAAACAACCAACAAAAATTCTAAAACTATTGTACTTGTTCACGGAGCCTGGTCTGATGCTTCTTCCTGGAATGCAGTAACTCCTTTATTAAAAGCCCAGGGCGAAGAGGTGATCAATGTTAACCTTGCAGGTCACGGAAAAGATACCACCTCATTTGCCGGTATCACCTTTCAAACTTATGTTGACCAGGTAAAAGCAGCTATCGGTACCCGTACGAATGTAGTTTTGGTGGGACATAGTTTTGCCGGACTGGTGATCAGCCAGGTAGCTGAAGAAGTTCCCGCACAAATTAAAGAACTGATCTTCCTGGCAGCAGCGCTTCCACATGATGGTGACAGTCTTTTAGGACTTGCAAAAGGAGATGCGGCTTCTCATATCGGCAAATACCTTACAATCGATCAGGAACATGGTGCAGCAATAATTGCTAAAGACGGAGTCGCTGATATTTTTGCCGCCGATGCCCCGCAACAAATTCAGGAATATATTGCCGCCAACATTAAACCGGAACCGCTGGCACCCCTTGCTACACCCGTTCATCTGACAGAGAAAAATTTCGGCAGCGTTAAAAAAGTTTATATCCATACCGTTAATGACCATGCAATCAGTTACCCAGCACAGCAATATATGGTAAAAAACAGCCAAGTGGCCAAAGTGTATACCCTGCAAAGCAGTCATACACCATTCATTTCTATGCCGGATAAACTGGCTGCAATCCTGATTGCTGAAAGCAAATAATAACTTCTTCATATCATAAAAACATAAAAAATGTCACAAGATTTAAATAAGGGTAATACAGCGTTTACTCACGAAACAGTTCCAACTGCCTTTATCGATGTTAAAGGCACAAAATTCGCTTACCGTTCATTTGGACAGTCACAAGGTGTGCCGGTTGTATTCTTACAGCACTTTACTGGTACTTTAGACAACTGGGATCCGACAGTTACCAACGAATTAGCTAAAACACACCCTGTTATTTTATTTGATAACAAGGGCGTTGGCAGCAGCGAAGGTGAAACTCCTGCTACGGTAGCAGAAATGGCAAATGATGCCTATGATTTCATCAATGCATTGGGCCTGAAAAAAGTTTATTTACTTGGTTTTTCACTGGGTGGTTTCATCGCCCAAAACCTTGCAGAAAGTTATCCCGAATTGGTAAGCAAAGTGATTTTGGCAGGCACCGGTCCGAAAGGTAGTGAAGGGATAACCGAAATTGTGAACGTTGTAACCGCGGGTATGTCAGACGGCCCTGTAAAGGTTCTGCGAAATGTATTTTTCACCAAAACAAATAACGGTGTGGAGGCCGGCGAGCAGTTCCTGGAACGTTTACAATTAAGGAAAGAGAACCGCGATACCCCTACAGCCGGAGCAACGGTAAATGCGCAGGCAACAGCTATCATTACCTTCGGCTATGAAAAAGATCCGGAATACCAACAACTGCGCAATATTAAACAGCCTGTTTTGATTGTGAATGGCACCAACGATTTAATTGTGCCGTCTGTCAACTCGTTCACATTATCACAATACCTGATTAATTCAAAACTCATTCTATGGAGTGATTCAGGTCATGGTGCCCTTTTTCAATACAGCCAGGATTTTGTGAAAGAAGCCAATGCTTTTTTAGCTGCCGAATTGCCAGGTAAATAACAACCAATAAACATCAAACAATAATTTTTAACTCATAAAAAAATCATGAAACGTATAGCAAAAGCACAATGGAACGGTACCTTACAAGAAGGCAAAGGAGAAATCAGCACACAAAGCACCGTGCTTAATCAAACTCAATATTCATTCAAAACCCGCTTTGCCGATCGCATCGGCACTAATCCGGAAGAATTGATAGCCGCGGCACATGCAGGCTGTTTTTCGATGGCCCTTAGCGCAACATTAGCACATCACAACATCACAGCAGGCGACATTTTTACTACAGCAACAGTTGATCTTGATATGCAGGCATTAAGCATTACTGGTATTCATTTGGGTTTACAGGCAAGTGTAATTGAAGGTGTAGATGAAGCAACATTTACTGAAATTGCTGAAGGAGCAAAAACACATTGTATTGTCTCAAAAGCATTGAATGTGCCCATTACGTTAGGCGTTGTTTACGCTTAATAATCTGAAACATCCGACAGCATACTACATGAAACTCAGCGGACATATCTGCTGAGTTTTTTTATAAGTAAGCATTTATGTGTTAAGCTTTGAGTTGCATTTTTGAAGCCAGTTGAAAAATATAAGATGGTCGCGGCGTAATCTTCATCGGGTTTAATTTAAAAATGGATTTTGATAATATAGTGTATCAGTTTAAGCTATACTGGTTTAAGATATCTTTAAAATTATCCTTTTTTGCTTATAGAAATCACGGTATTCTGTGATTGTCACTTGCAAGTTCAACTCTTGGCTTCATATAAATAATGGGTTTAACTGTGACTAGCCGTTTAACATCATTATTGTTTTCGGTGATCACAAGTCATATGGCAACACAAACTTTTTATATATAACTTAACACTGGAGCTACTTGAAAGTTAATTCTCTATTAACAATGGCAAAGTATATTTGCGGATAGACAAATATACTTTAAGAGTATTATGCAGCCATTCCTTAACTTTTATAAACAAAGTCGTTATGTCCTGATTTGTCTGGTATCTGTACTTATTTTACAAAGCTCCTGTAAAAAAGATAATAATAAGCCCAACTACCCCACCGGAAGCAATGAAAATATAAACAGCTGGATGCTTGATAGCCTGAAACGTTATTATTACTGGAGCGATGGCCTGCCCTCCAAACCGGCTCTTAATAGACCTCCGCTTGATTTTTTTTCGGCCATACGAAATTCCAGTGACCGGTTTTCATACATTTTGTTACCCAATGACCCATCCACAGTTAGCCCCAGCAACAAAAGTCAATACGGGTTTGATTATACCACCATCAAAGAAAAAAACACAGGTTTAGTTTTTGGCGTGGTGAAACTGGTTTTAAACGACTCCCCCGCTTCCAGATCCGGCCTGAAACGAGGTGATTATATCAGTAAAATTAACGGCAAAGCGATAACCCAGGAAAATGCCATCGCTTTACAACAGGAACTGCTTTCAGGTACCCGGGCTACCCTCACGCTGGCCGGAATAAGCGGAAATGAGTTAAAAGATACAGGCTCTGCGGAGTTAACCGCTGGCTTTACTTTTGAACAGCCTGCCGTAAGTAATATGGTTGATAATGGTGGCTCCAAAATCGCTTATCTTTATGTATATGATTTTAGTACTGGATTAGCGGCCTCACTTTATAATACTTTCATAGGACTTAAAAGTGCCGGTGTAACGGAGCTTATTCTTGACCTTCGCTATAATTCAGGCGGGCAGGTTGCCGAAGCGGCTGGGCTTTGTACTATGATTGCATCCGGGATCAACTATAACACCCCCTTTATTACTTATAAAGGGAATAAAAACGGTGGAACGCGAACCGAGTCTTTAGGCAGCGCGGCCACCTTTGATCATACTTTAAATTTTAATACACTTTTACAGGCCAACCTAAATCTAAAACGGGTATTTATTTTAGGAACAGGTGCAACCGCCTCGGCTTCGGAGGTGATGATCAATAATTTAAGACCATATATACAGGTTGTGCTGGTAGGCGAAAAAACGAGAGGTAAAGACGAGGCTTCCTTTAAAATTTCTGATGCCAGGGTTCCCAAACTGGTAGAATGGGAAATGCACCCAATTGTTTACAAATTGTTTAATGCTACGGGAAACGGAGGCTATGACTCTGGTATAGATCCTGACATCAGAGTCACGGAATTGAATGATCTCCCTTTGCAGCCATTTGGTACCTGGGAAGACCCTTTGGTTAAGGCCGCTCTCAATCGAATTTCCGGTAATAATACATTGGGCGTTCTTCAACAAAAAAAACCGGGTAATACAGGTTTAGCCGCCGGGGTAATTCTGGCCGACTCCCGTTTATCAATCACATCTGCAAGTACCGTGATTACTCACAGGTAAACCGGCAAAGCTTCTCTTACAGTTAACATTAACTTCAAACTACCCGCTTAACTTGCAATGCTTAACCTCCTGCCGTATGAAACATTTGGACAACTTATCAACCAAGGAACTTTTGTTCCTTATCCAAGCCGGGGATACCGATGCTTTCGGTGAAATTTATAAATTATACAGAAGAAAAGTATATAGCTTTGCCTATCGTTTTGTACGATGTGCCGAAGAGGCTAATGAACTAACCCAGGACGTATTTGTTCGTTTATGGGAAAACAGGATGAAAATTAATCCCGAAAAAAATTTTGAGGCGTACCTGTTTAGCATGGTTCGCAGCAATTTTTTAGACGCGTTAAAAAAGCAGGCCAGAATGTCTGTTTACCGAACGGCAAACACAGAAGAGCCCGCCTTTAATTCCACAGAAAGTTATATGGATTTTACAGAGTGCCGCCAGATAGCCATGACTGCTATTGAAACACTTTCTCCGCAAGCTAAAGTGGCTTTTTTATTGAGCCGGGAAGATGGTTGTTCGCATGAGGACATTTCCAGGCAAATGGGGCTTTCAAAAAATACGGTAAACAACCACATAAAAAAATCCTTAACACACATCCGTACACGGATCCGTTATCTATCTCCTGATACAGTATTTCCTTTTGTGTTATTGATGCTGATGTATCTTCCGGAGATAGGCTAGTTTCCTTTCTCACTATTTCGTAAGCTTATTATTTAATGTATCACTTGCCCGGGAGGGCAATTATTTTTTTATGCTATAAGAAGTATCCCGTCGGTTGCTGTTGTTGAGTTTTTGGTAATAAAAAATAAAATTATCGTTCTGATTATGAGTTCATTGTCGCGTATTTAAAAAAAACAACGATATGACGAATAGCTGTTGATCGCTTCCCGATCTTATATACATATATAAGTCATTAAAAAATATTGGAATCATAAAGGTGAAGCATCAAGAGGAAATCAGAAGATTATTTAAAATGTACCTGGAGGGCAAAACGAACACCCGCCAGAATGCCATTTTGTTTCACTACTTAAATAACAACAAAAATGCTGAACAGGAACTGTCTGATCTCATGAGCGAAACGTGGGAACAAGAACCTGTGATGCGGGATAACTCTGCTGAGGCGAATGAAGGACTGGAGCAGTTATGGGCCAAAATTGACCACAAAAAACAAAAAACGATACAGCGATATCAATTGCTGAAGTATGCGGCTTCATTGGTGATGATCTGCTCCGCAGTTTTTGTATATAAAGCCAGCCAGAAAAAACAGCTGGATATGGTAAAATCACTTGCTGTTATTACTAAAATAACAGCAAGTGGCGAAAAAGTAAAAATGCTGCTGCCCGATAGCTCGGTTGTTTACCTGGGCAGCCGCAGCAAAATCTCCTGGCCAGAGCATTTTGAAAAAGGAAAAATCAGAAGCGTTTCTCTCGAGGGTGAAGCCTTTTTTGAAGTAAAGCATGATGCTGCAAGCCCTTTTATTATCCGGTCTGGAAAGATGGAAACACAGGTTCTGGGTACTTCATTTAATATTTACGCCTACCCGGAAGATAAAATTTTTACCGTATCTGTAAGGACTGGTAAGGTAGGTGTAACCGAAAAAAGCCCGGGCGCCCGTAAGATGCTTTCTCTTTTAACAGCGGGTATGAAAATAGCCTATGACAAGGATAATGGAAAATTCAGAATTAATGTTGGACATATCAGCGAAGCGGATAGCTGGACAAATAACCGGTTTGTATTTCACGATGAAAATTTAGGATCGATGCTGGTTAAGCTTGAACGCTACTACAATGTTCATTTTGAAGTGAAAAGTGCTAAACTAAAAACATGCCGGTTTAATGCCACTTTTTCAGACATAAATATTAACGAGGTAATGCAACAGCTGAAAATTATGAGCAGCGGGCATATCAAGTATAAAGTTAGCGGCGACAAAACAAAAATAGTCTTATGGGGGGAGGCTTGTGAATGAAAATATAGCACGGCTAAGATCCGTATGCGAAAGCTTATATAAAGAAATAGTAATTAAAATAAAGAAACCGCCCTGCGTCAACAGAACGGTTTCAAAGAAATAGTTTTTAACTCGTGAAAATTAAAAATCGTAGTAAACTTATGAATATAAGCTTTTACAAAAAAGTAATTAAACATTTTTCAAGATTTAACTGCAGGGCAATCCTGTTTATATTCTTTTTATTTAGCCATGTTTCCGGCAACTTATTTGGCTCAGCTTTAAAACAATTAAAAGCTCCCGGCACCATCAACCTGAAATTAGTGGCAGTAAGTATTCCAGAGGGGCTTACTGTATTGGAAAATAAAGCAGGTTGCGTGATCAATTATAATAAGTCTATTTTCAATGAAGGCAGCCGTATTAATATTGATGTAAAAGACGAGACCCTAACCCAGGTATTAAAGCAAATGCTGGCCGGAACTCACGTTGGGTTCAAATTTGCCGATGAGCATACTGTGCTTTTATATAAGTTACCCGCACCCGTCAAACCCGGTAATATAAGCGGGAAGGTATTGGACGAAAAGGGAGAAACTCTTCCTGGTGCATCTGTAAGAATAATTGAAACCGGTAATGGGACACAAACAAGCGTAGATGGCGGATACATATTAAGTGTAGCCCCGGGTACTTATACGCTGGAGATTACTTATATCTCTTACCAAACTACGCGGATTAGCGGAGTTGTGGTAACAGAGGATAAAAATACACCTTTAAACATTGCATTAAAACCAGCGAGCTCGGCCTTAAAAGAAGTGGTTGTTACGGCCAGCTACCGCAAGGCATCGGTTGATGGATTGCTTGTACGGCAAAAAAACGCTTCGGAAATTAGTAACGGTATCAGTGCAGAGCAGCTTGCCCGCACACCGGATAAAAATATTGGCGAAAGCTTAAAACGGATCAGCGGGGTAAGTACCATTGATAATAAGTTTGTACTGGTTAGGGGCATTGGCGAACGCTATAATACCGCCATGATGGACGGAACTGTACTGCCAAGTACCGAAGCCCAGAGCCGTAACTTTTCCTTTGATATGATCCCCGCAGGGTTGGTAGATAATGTAGTGGTAAGTAAAACCATTACACCCGATATGAATGCCAGTTTTGGTGGCGGACTTATCCAGATTAATACCAAGGATATCCCAAATGAAAATTTTATAAGTTTTACTGCCGGTGCGGCATACAATGACCAAAGCACCGGTAAAGATTTCCTGAGCCACAAGCGCGGAAAATATGATTATTTCGGTTTTGACGACGGCAGAAGAGATTTTCCTACCGGGCTGGTTCACACCAACAGAACTACCGATCCTAACAGAGCGCTTTCTGATGCCGATTATCAAAAAAAGGTAGTTGATCAAAGTAAAAGGTTTACGAACGACAACTTTACCATGTATAAATATAAAACGGCCCCCTCACAAAACTACCAGTTTTCCATTGGTCGTTTATTAACGCTGGACACTACCAAAAACAATAAGCTGGGTTTTACCGCTGCCATAACTTATCGTAACACACAAAATATTAATGTTATAGATGATCAATCCAGGGGAGGATCGTCTGGCTGGTACATTGATCGCCCCGATTTAAATACAGGCGCGTCCTACGCATTTAACACTACTTTAGGGGCATTGTTAAATGTGGGTTTGCAATTGGGTAAAAACCGGTTCGGCTTTCGCAATACCTATACGCATGTATATGATAACACATTAACAAGAATAACCGGATACGACCTTGATAATGGGGGTAGTTACATTCCTCTCCACACACCTAACCGGATTATGGAGGCGGATGATCCAACTTATACCACCTTGTTGCAAAACAAATTAAACGGACAGCACCAGTTAGGAAAGGTAAAAATTGAATGGGATGCTGCCAGAACTTCGGTAAACAGGGAGGAGAAAGACGCGGGTATTGCCTCGATTGCACCTGTTTTAATAGGTGATAACTACCAGTATTTTTATTTTGGCAGCAAAATTACGGAACCAAGAATTCAAGTAACCTCGCGTCAGCACGCTTCTAATAAAGAAACCCACTATTCATGGAATCTTTCGGGTACACTGCCATTTACATTTGCAGGTATCCGAAGTAGTGTAAAAGCTGGTTACTTCGGCAATCACAAAAATGCGGAATTTGACTGGCAGATCGCTGCATTGGCAACTACCGATAAGGTTTCTGATAGCTTAGGGTATAAATCTATAGGGCAAATGATCAACCCTGCAAATATTGCCTATGATAAATATATATACGCAATAGATCCTTCTTTTATAGATAGTTACAAAGGGAAAAGCCAAATACATGCGGGCTATGTGATGCTGGATAACCGGATATTTGATAAACTCAGATTGGTTTGGGGTTTAAGGACCGAGTATTACAAATATACCGAAATTAAACAGGGAGCAATTATTAAAGGAGGTGCAGAGAATATATTTTCGATAAAACCCGATAAGCGCTGGCAATGGCTCCCTTCGGCTAATTTAACCTATAGCCCGATACAGTCCCTGAATATCAGGGGAGCTGTTTCCAGCAGTGTGGTAAGACCCGAGTTAATGGATAATAACCCATTTTTGAGGTATAGTCCCACATTGGATGCTTTATATGGCAATAAAGGGTTATATAGCACCCGTATCAATAGCTATGATCTTAAAACGGAATGGTTCCCCGGCCTGGGCGAAATTATATCTATAGGGGGCTTTTATAAACGTTTTGATAAACCTGTAGAATTGAACGCTATTAGGGTGAATGGTAACCCTAATTATTACCTCCAAAATGCTGATTGGGCAAAAGTGTATGGCCTCGAATTTGAATTGCGTAAAAACTTCGGCTTTATAGCTGATGAAGGAATCCTGAAAAATATAACAGCCTATGGTAACCTTACCCTGCAAAAGTCAACAGTACAAAGTACCTATACCGTAGACCCTGGAGGCGGCAAGCCATACATACAAGTTCCCACTCAACAAAAAAGATCCCTGTATGGGCAGTCGCCTTACCTGTATAATGTGGGTTTACAGTACATCAGTAATCATTTGGGTTTTAACGCAGCTTATAATAAATCGGGACGTAAAACTTACATCGTTAGTGATATCCCCTCCTTCATTGAATATGAAAAACCAAGGGATCAGCTGGATATTCAAATTAGTTACCGCTTCCTAAAAAATAAGATGGAAGTGAAATTCAACATGGCTAACCTTACTAATAATATATCCACCATTTACCGTAACACAGCCAGTTATGAAGTAAATTCTGAGAATGTCCTGAAACCCGGATTTACTAATAATTACGACAAAGGCGACCAGGTGATGTTTCAACAGCGGTTCGGGCGTACCTACAGTACATCGCTTACTTATAATTTTTAATAACGAGAATACATCATGTATGTAGATATATAATGGTTAAACAATTAAAAAAATGGAGGAAAAATAAGATCCTGCTGTGCCATAAAAATAAAACGAAGGGTGTTCAACAACCCTTCGTTTAAAAAACCGAATAGCATGCGCGCTAACGGCACAACCAGGACAAACCTGAGAGTAATATAAAAATCCCCGAAAGGATGCCTGTTACTAAGCCGAGGGTTTAGACCAGAAGATCGATACAGGTGAATTATGTTCAGCCGTAAAGATAATAAAAAAAGTAAGTCTGAAAATAGCTTCTCTTTTTGATCTTGAAAAAATTGAGATGCTATTATTCTGAATTACAGAAAGTTCCAAATAAACCGAATAAATGGGGGTTAAAAATTAACTACCTCTCTGAAAAACAAAAAAGTAAAAAAATGAAAAAATTATCTTTAGTGGCCCTATGCCTGGCTGCCGGACTTTTAGTAACATCTTGCAAAAAAGGAGCCAATGATAGCCCTTCGTTTGATAACCGCAGCACTGCTGCTACCGATTACCCATCTTCGGTTACATCATTACCGGTAACTACTGTTAGTGGAGATATTACCACTAATACTACCTGGGATGCTGCTCATGTTTGGGAGATCAGCGGTGTTGTTACCGTAAGAAGCGGCGCTACCCTAACTATCAATGCGGGTACCTTCATCAAATCAACTGTAAATACTGCAGGTGTTCAAAATGGTGTATTGGTAATTGCCAAAGGTGGTAAAATTAATGCTGTAGGTACTGCAACAAGCCCTATCGTTTTCACCAGCCGTTACCTGTTAGATGGTAATAACGCTACTGTTGGAAAACCTGGCGATTTTGGCGGTGTTATCCTTTTAGGTAACGCTGTAATTAACGTAGGTGATAAATTAATTGAAGGTTTGGCTGATGATCCTAAATTTCACTATGGTGGTACCAATGATGCTGATAACAGCGGTACATTACAGTTTGTTCGTATCGAATTTGCTGGTTATGTATTAGCTCCAAATGTTGAAGTAAACTCTTTAACTTTAGGTGGTGTAGGTAGCGGTACTACTATCGATCACGTACAGGCATCTTATGGCCTTGATGACGGATTTGAGTTTTTTGGTGGTAAAGTAAGCCCTAAATACCTGATCTCATTTGCAAATGACGATGATCAGTTTGATTTTGATAATGGCTTTACCGGTAACATCCAATTCGCTATTGGTGTAGTTGATGCTTATTCAACTCACAGCGCCAGCGGCACTGCCAGCGATTCAAATGGTATTGAGTCTGACAATAATGCACCTGCAGAAGATGCAACTTTCAGCAAATTACCTAAAACTCATCCAACACTATCAAATTTCAGTATCATAGGTACTTCTGCTGCAACTTTATCACCGGCTATTACTGCTCCTGGTCTTAAATGGGCTTTCCGCAACCGTCGCGGTGCTGAGGCTTCATTAAACAACTCACTGATCACCGGTTACCCTTCAGGCATTGTAGCTGATGTTGATGCAAACGCTTCATTGGTATCATTAACTAACGTTTCTGTTCATGGCTTTACTGCTGCAACTTCAGTATTGGGTACTGGCGCATTTGTATCTTCAGGTTTAACTACCTCAACTGCAGCTGCTGCTCCTACCTGGGGTATGAGCCAACCGTTCTATAATTCAGGTGCGGTTAATTTCGCTACCGGTTTAGGTGTAACAAGAGGCGCTGTAACTTCAGCTTCTGCATCTGCATGGGCTATTTCTTCATGGACTAAATTTACTTTCTAAGAATTTAGGTTAACTATTAACTATAAACCGGGGCATCATTTGATGCTCCGGTTTATTCATAAACATGTGTAATTCTTATCATATGGTAAAACTTAAACACATATTTCTGGCCGCAGGGCTTTGTTTGGTAATGGCCTGTAAAAAGGAAGCTAAGAATGACGCTTCGTTTGATAATCGCAGCATATCAGCTACCGACTACCCCTCCTCAGTTACATCATTACCGGTAACTACCGTAAGTGGCGATATTACCACCAACACTACCTGGGATGCCGGTCATGTTTGGGAACTGAGCGGCGTTGTTACAATTAGAAGTGGTGTTACGCTAACCATTAACGCGGGTACTTTCATTAAAGCTACTGTAAATAATCCAAATGCTCAAAATGGTGTATTGGTAATTGCCCAGGGTGGTAAAATTAATGCTGTAGGTACTGCAACAAGTCCTATTGTTTTCACCAGCCGTTACTTGTTAGATGGTAATAACAGCACCACCGGGCGGCCTGGTGATTTTGGAGGTGTTATCCTTTTAGGTAAAGCAAGAGTTAACGTTGGTGGTAAATTAATTGAAGGTTTGACCAATGATCCTAAATTTTATTACGGGGGTACCGATGACGCTGATAATAGTGGTAGAATGCAGTTTGTACGTATTGAATTTGCCGGGTTTGTATTAACGACAAATGTTGCAGTAAATGCTTTAACATTCGGTGGCGTAGGCAATGGTACTGTGATAGATCATATACAGGCATCATACGGACTGGATGACGGATTTGAGTTCTTCGGTGGTACAGTAAGCCCTAAATACCTGATCTCATTTGCAAATGCCGACGATCAGTTTGATTTTATCAATGGCTATACCGGTACTATCCAATATGCCATCGCGGCAGCAGATGCTTATTCAACTCACAGTTATGCAGGTTCGAGCTTCGTATCTGATTCAAATGGTATTGAATCTGACAATAATTATCCTGCTGAAGATGCGACTTTTAGTTTAACGCCAAAAACTCACCCTACATTATCAAATTTCGATGTAGTGGGTACTCAGACAGCGACGTTAACACCATCCATTACTTCTCCTGGATTTAAGTGGGCTTTCCGTAACCGCCGTGGTGCCGAATTTACCATCAATAACTCATTATTTACCGGTTACCCTTCGGGTATTGTATCTGATGTTGATGCAGATGCTTCATTGTCAACATTAACAAAAGTTTCTGTTCATGGCTTTACTGCGGCAACTTCAGTGTTGGGTACCGGCGCATTTGTATCTTCAGGTTTGATTACTTCAACCTCAGCTGCTGCTGATAAATGGGGCATGAGCCAGCCATTCTATAATTCGGGCGTGGTTAATTTCGCTACCGGTTTAGGTGTAACAAAAGGTGCTATAACAGCCTGGGGAACTGCAGCTTTGCCTGCTACTGCACCGGCCTGGGCTATTGCCTCATGGGCTAAATTTACGTTCTAAAACGTTGTTTTGTAAAACTTATATTATAATTATATGATTAAATTAAGGCACATCATTTTTCTTTTTCCGCTTTTATTGTCGGCTTGTAAAAAAGAACAATTATTAAACCCGGAAAAGACTGCGAGCCCTGTAAGCTTTAATATAAAAGGCTTGGTGCTGTCGACGGATACCCTGGAGGTGATATTCAATAATAAAGTATTGGGTGAGCTGCCAGCTAAAAAAGACGCGTTTTCGGGGGGGCTTTTTAACCCTGGCGACAAGATACAGTTGCGTAAAAAAACGGATGGTAAAGTGATCAAAGAGTTTGAAATTGCCGCTAAGCCTTTTAATCAGCTAAAAAAGTTTTTTTATGATGGCACAACACTCTCTGATAATGTGACGGTTACACCCGTAAGTAATCCTGATAACATGGGTTTCCGGTTCCGGTTCAGTACAACCTTCAAAGATTTTTACGGTGGCCCGGTAGATCTCGCATTATTGGACGTTGACGAAATTACTTATGATATTGTACCTTTAACAACGATTAAAAATATTACCGGGGCTTTTGGTGATTTTATAGAATTGACGCCTTTAAAACCAGATCACGCTTATTACTTCTTGGTTTATAAAGCCGGCACGGAAGATTTACCTTATACCAGTCTGGAAAATGTTACAGAGGAGGCCCAATCTAATCCTTATCAAGTATTCATACCTTCCGTTAATTTTAAAAAGGGAACCAGTCAATTACTTTCAATTTCACCTTTTCTGTTAGATGGGACTAAGGTAGGACAAGGTTACGATATAAATGATCTTTCAACGTTTTTCAAATAAAAACCTTTCAACACAAAAATGCCCGGTTGTAACCAGGTCAATAATATAAAAGAGTAGCAGGTTAACACTTGCTACTTTAAATTGTGCTGTTAAAAATGTCAACAAATCGGAATTATAAGGAAGCATGTCCTAATTACACGTTTCGTGAAAAATAAATTTAAACAACAGTATCCTACTACAGGGTTTTCGGAACACTGTGCATCAAACAATAATCCTAACCTCCTCGTCACCGGAAGTCTCGCGGCACTTGGCGGTCTAATTATATTTTCGCTGATCGCATGGTTAGGGAGTGTTTGTATACAATAAGGGCATACACTTCCTGACCGGCTTCGGCACTCCCACTTATCCTCTCACTTTACCTGCTGCACTATTCCTTGAAGATGAGAGGCATTAGCTCCTTTTGTCAAAAAAAAATAAGGTTTTAAAAAAAGTGAAAATAAATTTGCGTAACCCAGAAGTTACATATATATTTGAGTAACTTAAAAGTTACGCATTATGGCAAAGATCATTCAACATCAATTTTTTTATCCTAATCCGCCAGAGGTGGTTTGGGAGTACCTCACCAAACCCGAGTTAATTGCTCAATGGCTCATGAAAAACGATTTTGAGCCCACCATAGGGCATGAATTTAATTTTCATGCCAGCCCCATGCCCGATATGGATTTCGACGGCATTTTTTACTGCAAAGTTTTGGAGATCGTTCCGTTCAAAAAGCTTTCCTATTCCTGGGATTTCGGACCGGGCGATGGATCGATGACCCGCTCGGTAGTGAACTGGACATTAACCGAAAAAGATAACGGCACCGACCTTTTGCTGATACATCGTGGTTTCGAGGGAGCAAATAACTTCCTGTCTATGTTCAACTCGATGGAAAAAGGCTGGTTGGAGCTTATCCAAAAACTTTTGAAAATAATCAACAATACAGCAAATGGAACAACACAGGCTTGATGCATTCCAGGTAATTGCCGACCCAAGCCGGAGACAAATGTTATACCTGCTCTCGAAAGATAGCTTAACCATTAATGCTCTGGCCGACAATTTTGATATGAGCCGACCTGCCGTATCCAAGCATATTAAAGTGTTGTACAATGCAGGCTTTATTTCGATACAGGACATAGGCCGGGAAAGACACTGTATACTGAAACAGGAGGGCTTTAACGAATTGCACAAATGGTTAGCGTATTTCGACGAGTTCTGGGGCAGCAAATTGAAAAACTTAGAGGCCCTCCTTAATGAAAGAACCAATAAAAAATAAATCAATAGAAATCATGGAAAATCAAAATTTCACAGCTACCATCCTGGTAGATCAAACTCCAACACAAGCTTTTGATGCTATTAATAATGTTCGCGGATGGTGGTCAAAAGAAACTAAAGGTGATACCGATAAATTGGGCGCCGTATTTTATTACCACTACCAGGATGTACATACTTGTACATTCCAGATCACCGAACTGATACCCGGCAAAAAAGTAGTTTGGCATGTGCTACAGAATCATTTTAATTTTATTAAAGACCAGACTGAATGGGTGGATACAGACGTTGTATTTGAAATTACCAGTAAAGACGATAAAACAGAGGTTCAGTTTACACATGTTGGACTTGTACCAGCATATGAGTGTTACGATATTTGTTTTAACGCTTGGGGTACATACATTACCAAAAGTTTGTATGACCTTATTACCAAAGGCGAAGGCCAGCCCAACCCGATAGAAGAGTCTGTTAAAAAAGCTCAGGAAATGAGGGCGGAGTTATAAAATAAAGAGAAAGGGCAAAAAAATGAGAGATCAGAGTTACACCATCGTTTTTACGGTTGATCAATCCCCGGAGGTAGTTTTTGATGCTATCAATAATGTGCGAGGATGGTGGACAGAAAGCATGCAAGGTGGTTCAGAAAAGTTAAATGATGAATTTGAAGTACACTTCGGGGAGGTACATTATTCAAAGCAAAAATTAATAGAGGTGATCCCCGGCAAAAAAGTTGTTTGGTTTGTTACCGATAGCAAACTCAATTTTGTGAAAGACAAAAACGAGTGGACTGGTACCCAGATTGTTTTTGAAATTACCGAATATGGCAGCAAAACGGAGGTGCGTTTTACACACGTGGGTTTAACCCCCCAATATGAATGTTATGGTGCTTGCTCCAGCGCTTGGTGCGGTTATATCAATCATAGTTTAAATAGTTTGGTTGCTACAGGGAAAGGGCAGCCAACCGAGAAGGAAGAAGTGAGTTTTTGATAAGCAACCGGGACTTCGGCCAGCTAAAGGTGCTATAAAGCCCCCAGTTTTCGCTGGAGGCTTTTGGTTTGTGTAATTAATCTGTGAGTGGCGGTACTATTTAATATCAACACTAAATTCATTACTCGTTTTATTTTCGCGGGTAACTATGATGTACCTTAAAGTTAAAGGCCTGCCATTGGTCAGGGGCGACAATATCGGGCCTGTATACAGATCGGCAGTGTTATCGGCCTTGTGCCCGTCTATGGTATAGTATATTTTGCTGTCCGCAACAAAAGAGGTAATAGTTATTCTTTTTCTTTTGGTTGCCGCGTCATCGGTGATCACCACATTGGCTTCCGGGATGCGATAATTGACGCCTGATCGTTCTATAGATTCTAATATTACCGGTAACCTCTGGCTGGTAAAATCTTCATAATTTTTGTTATCAGTTTTGGTCCAGCCAACTTCTGCCAGTGCGATAACACGCGGAAACAACATGTATTCTAATTTATTGTTGGTGGCTACATACTCTGTCCACATATTGGCCTGCACGCCTAAAATATGTTTCTGCTGATCGGTGCTTAATGCTGTTGGCCGTGGATTATAATTATAAACCACATCTAAGGGTAAAAAGCCTCCGATATTCAGGGGCTCTGTTTTACCGTCTTTGGCCTGGGCATGATCTACATACATGTTACTATTGGGCGACATGATCACATTATGCCCTTCTTTGGCTGCCTGTATGCCACCTGCTTCGCCTCTCCAACTCATTACGGTTGCGTTGGGTGTTAGCCCGCCTTCCAAAATTTCATCCCAGCCAATCAGGTTTTTGCCGTTTTTGTTTAAAAACTTTTCTATGCGGTTTATAAACCAGCTTTGCAGCTCGTGTTCGTCTTTCAGATTATTTTCATGGATGATCTTTTGCGCCAGGGCTGAACTTTTCCATTCATCCTTCGGAACTTCATCACCGCCAATGTGGATGTACTTGCTCGGGAAAATGGTCATCACCTCGGTTAAAACATCCTGTAAAAACTGAAACGTCGGTTCACCTGGATTGTAAATAGTATGATGTACACCCCAATAGCCGGGTACTTTGTATGGGCCTGTTCCATTACCTAATTCGGGATAGGCGGCCAATACGGCGGTACTGTGACCGGGCATTTCAATTTCGGGTATCACTTCAATATTTCTTTCGGCGGCATATTTTACCACCTCGCGAGCTTGCTCCTGGGTATAAAAGCCACCGCTTTTTTTACCATCGTAAACAAATGGCTTGAAATCATAATATTGACCAATAATGGTCGAATCGCGCCAGGCACTGATGGCAGTTAGTTTTGGATATTTTTTTATTTCCAAGCGCCAGCCCTGGTCGTCTGTTAAATGCCAGTGCAGCGTGTTGAGCTTTAACGAAGCCATCACATCCAGGATCTTTTTGATCTCGTTGGTGTCAAAAAAGTGCCGGCCAACATCCAGCATCAATCCGCGATAGGCAAAATTGGGCTCATCATTAATGTTCACCACGGGCACAAATAATTGCTTACCTTTTTGCTGAATAAGCTGTAATAAGGACTGAGCTCCATAAAACACACCGGCGCGGCTTCCCTGGATATTAACGCCCTTATTGGTCACTTTAAGCTGGTAACTCTCATTTGATGATTTTGCAGGCGATGAAGTATTTAAAACAATAGTATTTGCAAGTGCTACATTATTGGTCCTTAAGGTAAAGCCGTATTGCTTTTTTAAAAAATAATTGAAAATTGCCGCCACTTTTTGAGCATCGGGTTCTTTGGCTACGATACTGGTATGCTGGTCAATAACAAACAGGCCAACACCCTTTTCTACAAAAGCAGGTTTGGGTACGATAGTTACTTTGGTGGCTTGTTGAGCAAACGCCGTCCGTCCGATTAGGATCAGGAAAAATAAAAAGAGATTTTTTTTCATAATAAAATTAAAACAGGATTATCCGTTTTTTTATGTCGGATGGGTATTTGATATTAGTGGAGTGAATATATTTTAAAAAGATAGAATTTGTCTATTCTATCATCACGCAAACGGTTGTTTGGAATTATTGCCTTTTAGTAAACCTGAATACCCATCCGTCCGATTATCGCAGATTACTTGATTACAAATACTAATCTATTATCGGCCAGATGGGTTATTTGATGTTTGTGTATTAAAGTTTGCGATTTTAATACCCGGTAAATTGTTTATATAATCCCACGGCTGTCAACGTTGGGTTTAGTCTGGACGATGTAATGTTTAGCCTCACCTTTTGAGCGGTAACCGGTTTAAAACGAATCAACCTTTTGGCGCCAACCGTAGTGCCTTCGGCTATTTGCTCCCAGTTTGTTCCGTTAAAATATTCCAGGTTGAATTTTTCAATACGCTGACCAATGGTGATATTTTCCTGCAAACTCAATACATCAAATGTTTGCGGTTTGGGCAGGTTGAATTCGATAACCGCCGTGCTGTCTTTGCTTTTTGTGGTCCAGTAGTTTTGGAGATTGCTGTTTAATAAGGCTTTGGTATTGATGCCATTTACTGAGCTGATCTTCGCCCCTTTCAATAAGTTGGTTTTAAAAGTTTGATCTATGATGTTTTTCCATGCCATCAGATTTTTTTGATCATGCTCATTGATTAAGCCTTTTGTATCCGGTGGGATATTAAGTAGCAAAACAGAATTGCGACCTACAGAACTATAATAGATATCCAGCAGCTTTTCCGGCGATTTTACTTGATTATCTTCCGCTTCATGATAAAACCATCCCGGTCTGATGGATACATCTGTTTCGGCAGGATACCATACCAGCGCTTTTGCTTTGCTTATTTTTTCGCGATTTCCAAGATCACTTCCGGTCATATCCCCTTTGGGTTTAAAGGCAATGTCTTTTTGCGAATCTTTCTCGGTACCCGTATTGTTTTGCTGATCGACGGGTATAACACTCCATTCAGATAAACGGCCATAACCGCTTTCGGTACCTACCCAGCGCACATCCGGCCCCATAATGGCTATTACGGCATTGGGCTGTAACTTGCGGATCAAACTGTACCAGGCATCAAAATGATATACTGGCTTTTTACCGTTTGGACCTTCGCCGTTAGCCCCGTCGAACCAAACCTCATCAACCCGGCCATAATTGCTCAGTAATTCGGTCAGTTGGTTCATGAAATAAGCATTGTACTTTTCGGTATCGCCATAATCGGGATTGTTTCTGTCCCATGGGGAAAGGTAAATACCAAAACCAACACCTTGCTGATGGCAAGCGTCGGCTACCTCTTTTACTACATCTCCCTGCCCGTTTTTCCAGGGGCTATTTTTTACAGAATGTTCTGTGTATTTACTCGGCCAAAGGCAAAAGCCATCATGGTGTTTGGCTGTAATGATCACCTGTTTTATTCCGGCCTGTTTGCAGGTACGTACCCATTGGGCGGCATCTAACTGAGTTGGGTTAAATAGTTTGGTATCTTCTTTACCATCGCCCCATTCCCGGTTGGTAAAAGTGTTCATGCCGAAATGTAAGAACGCGGTGAACTCCAACTGCTGCCAGCGTAATTGCCGTGGCGAAGGCGTAATGTGCGCGGCTTTATTTACAATTTCCTGTTGGGAATCCGTTGGACTAATGGTTGTGTAATTTTGCGCGTAAACCGTAGAGCAAAAGCCTATGGCCATTATGGATAATATATGTTTCATTTTATTTAATTGCATTTTTGAAAACCCGCTGATTCATTACTTTGCCCTTTTCTCTAATTCCTCACGCGGAACGATCAATAATTTTCCTGCGGCTGCATTTCCTTTAAATGTTTGTGCTCTGATTTGGTAGATCCCTTTGGGAATAGCTACCGGAGTGCCGGTATAACGGATGCTCGATGTATCAGGGTTGGTATTATCAAGTGTGTAGTAAATATTCAGGTTGTCGATGTCTGTGCTAAGAGAAACCAATAATTGTTTTTGCTCATCGAGTTTTGCAGTTGCCAGTACATCAAAGGCTGCTTTGGAATAATTGATTTGCGCGGCATCCAGGGTTTTAAATTGGGGCTCTAATTTTTTTTGAAAATTAGTCCAGCTTTGTTTGGCCGGTAGCGACCAAAATACCTCGGATAATGCCAGCGACCGTGGCCAGGTCATATATTCGGCATGCAGCCCGGTAGGTACAGCTTCCGACCATAAATTACCCTGCGCGCCCAAAACCAATGTACTGTCTATCCCGGCTGGAACAGGGTTCCATTGATAGGCTGTTTGCAAGCGCAACATATCGTATGTGTCGGGCTCCAGTTGCGGATCGCCCTGGTAAAGATCTAAGTAAGTATTGCTGCTGGGTGTAAAAATAACCTGGTGCCCTTGTTTAGCAGCCTCCATCCCTCCCTGCATACCTTGCCAGCTCATCACTGTTGCCTCGGGAGCCAGTCCGCCTTCCAGAATTTCATTCCAGCCAATTAATTTTTTCTTCTTTTTCTTCAGGATCTTTTCCACCCTTTTTATAAAATAGCTTTGCAGTTCATGCTCCGTTTTTATTCCCTGCTGCTTCATAAAATCCTGCACCACGGCCGACTGCTGCCAGAAGTACTTTGTACATTCGTCGCCGCCAATGTGGATATAATCTCCCGGAAACAAAGCGGCTACTTCTGTAAAAACTTTATCTAAAAAAGTATACACGCGTTCGTCTGCCGGATTTAAAGTATTATCGTCGATATTATAAAATTTACTTCCGGGATTTACCTGATAAATGTATCCTGTTGCCGACAAATAAGGATAAGATGCTATAGCGGCCAGCGAATGGCCCGGAACATCAATTTCGGGCACAATGGTTATATGTCTTTCGGTTGCGTAGGCGATAATTTCTTTTATATCCTGCTGCGTGTAATACCCACCATAGGTAGCCTTTTCATTTTTTTGAGGCGGAGCATAAGACCACCACTGCCCTGTTCTGGGTACGCGCCAGGCGCCCACTTCCGTTAAGCGGGGCAGCGATTTTATTTCTATGCGCCATCCCTGGTCGTCTGTTAAATGCCAGTGAAAAACATTGAATTTATAGCGGGCCATATCATCAATGTATTTTTTAACAAAGTCTTTTGAAAAGAAATGCCGGCTTACGTCGAGCATCAGTCCGCGCCATTTTAGCCGGGGATAATCAACAATTTCTACAACGGGTAAACTATGCTGTTGCTTATTGGCTTCGCCTGAAAGAGAAAGCAATTGCCGCAATGTTTGTAAGCCATAAAATATACCGGCCGTTTTACGTGCCTGCAGTTTTACTTCATGCTCGGTAATGGATAGCTCGTAGCCTTCGTCATTACCTAGATTGTTTAATGCCGGATTCAACAATAAACTAATAGAGTGCTCGGATGCTGTTGTTTTGTTTTTTACAGGCAATGTGACGCCCGCCAGCGTATTGATCCATTCATTAGACCGGTTGCCCAGAGCGGCAAGCTCGGGACTGCCTGATGAGATAATCAAGGAAGTATGGTTATCAATTACAAATGTGCCTTTGCCCTGAACCAAGGATACCGGTTCGGGAATAAGGGCAGGTTTTATTTGTGCTGCTCCGGTATAACACATAAATGTCAGTGTTAAAGGAAATAAATACATGATGCGGTTAATGGCAAAGTACTTTTTCATATTGATGGTAATAATTTATTGGCCTTTTTTGATTTTTCTGATCATCTCTCCCACTTTTGTAAGTGTTTTCACATCAATGTCTCGTAATTTGCCATCCCTTCCCGGTCCAACATCCAGGGCGAAAAAATTATCATATTTTATCGCACCTTTATAATCCTCAATTATTTCTTCAGGAGTGCGGCAAACAGTATCATTAGCCGGGCTGGTATAAAACCATCTTTCTTTTCCTAATATGGGATAAGTAAATTCAGCCTTCTTGAAGCCTCTATGAGTCACCTTATTGTATGGGCCGCCGCCTTCTGCACTGTTAAGCGGGCCAGGTTTTCCCATTTCCCCAAGTCTGATGTCACCTGCTGTTTCGCCATTATTAAAGCCTACCATACAATCGGGTTGAAATTGTTTGATCCATTCAGCGGTAGCTTCGTGATTTAATCCACCATCAGATTGCGCATGATCAAACCAGAAGTAAGCTATTGGGCCATATAGCGTGCAAAGTTCTTTTAATTGCGCCTTTTTCAATTCACTGTTTCGCCCCATTCGCCAATAGTTTTCCTTGTTCACAAAATCTTCGGGTTTCAAATCTTTAGGGATCCAGGTCCAGTCGGCTTCTGAAAAGTAAAGGGCCAGTTTTAGGTCATATTTTTCACACGATTTTTTTAGGGAAGCCAATACATCCTTCTTCCAGGGGCTATTGGTTACTTTCCAGTTTGTAGTTTTGGTATTCCACAAACAAAAGCCGTCATGATGTTTGGTCAGGAATAAAATATAATCCATTCCCGCGTCTTTGGCCACTTTACACCATTGATCGGTATTAGCATCAGTAGGATTAAAAAAGGACACATCGGTGATTCCACGCGTCCACTCCTCGTCTGAAAAAGTACTTAACGACCAGCAAATAAACATGCCAAAATGCAGATTGGATATTTTAGCGCTTTTATTTTGTGCGTAAGCTGCAGAGCAAAAGCTTAAGGCTATTATGAGTAGTATATTCTTCATTTACTTAGTTATTGCATTTTAATATCACTACACCATGTGATGGTATATTGACAGGTATATCCCCTTCCGGAAAGTGGGCAGTTTGCTTTGCCCACAGATCGGTTATAGTAACAGGCAGGTGGGGTAAATCAAAGTTTAATATGTTCACATTGGCGGTGATGGTGTTATCAGAGGCATTAAGCAATGCGATGATGAACGATCCATCCTCCATAGGTTTTTGCCAAATTTCTAGCTGGTTATCCATTACTTTTAATCTCTTGGCTGCCTTCCCCAAGGCGTCCTGATCAACAGCGATCATTTCCTGGCTTTGGAGCAGCCGGAGTGTGGCTTCATCAATATCTTCCATGTTGGCGCCTATAAGCAGTGGGGCGCTCAACATGCACCACATGCTGAAGTGTGTTTTCTGCTCTTCTGCACTAAGGTGGTTTGCCCTTTTTTTGCCGTCCTCATCATTGCCGCCAATAGTGCCGATTTGTAAAATATCAGGATCGTTCCAATTGCCGGGTTTTACGTAAGCCGCCTTGTCAGCCAGTTTTTTCATCGCGTTATGGATAGAGCTCCAATTATCGCGGATATCTTGTTCTGTTCGCCACAACTGTCCTCCGGCCTCATTACCCCACTCCCAAACATTACCCATACCATATTGGCACAGGGAAAAAATAATATCGCGTTGCTGTTGCTGTAAAGCGCCGGCCATAAGTTTATAAGGTTTTATATACTCGGCACGGGAAGTGTCTTTGGCAAAGACACCGTAGCTGCACCAATCGTATTTCAGGTAATCAAAGCCCATGTCCGACCAAAATTTAGCATCCTGTAATTCATGATTATAGCTCCCGGCTGCCCCTCCGCAGGTTAAGGGGCCTGGGGATGAATATATACCCGCTTTAAAACCCTGGCGGTGCAATGTTTCGGTCATCCCTTTCAGATTGGGGAAGAAAGAATTGGGCACAAGGTTGCCGCTGCCATCTCTTGGGGCGCCTTGCCGGGTTGTTAAATTATCCGGCCCCTCATAATAATGGTAAACTTTATTGTCTGGCCGAGTTTTAAGTTCGGCCCAAACAGGATTGTTTTTGGCCGGTTGATTTGCCCAGGGATCATCCACTTCCAGCAAGGTCCAGCCTAATTGTTGCAGGCCTTTTTCTTTCATAAGTTTGGCTGTCAATTCAATTTGCTTTTGAGTTACGTTGCGGCCGTAACTGTACCAGCTGCTCCATCCCATGGGCGGGGTTAATGCCAGGCGGTCGCCTATAACCAATGAAAATACGCGGGTAGTTTTTCCGAACTTGTTTTTAACTGTGAGTTTAATGGGGTAGTTTCCGGGAATATGAATTTTACCAGTGATTATTCCTGTTTGCGTGTCAAATTGCACCGTTGCCGGTAAACCCTTTGCCTCCATCTGGATGGGCTGAGCACCGGAAACCGGGACCGGGTAAATAAAAATTTTATCAGGGCGTGCCCCAAATAATCGCGGTCCGTTAATCTGTGGGGCTGGATCCTGCTGCGCATAGCAATACCCACATAACAATACATGGGTTATAGTTATAAAAAGGTTGTTTACTGCTTTTTGACAGATATGGCCAGCATTCATAAGTTTTGAGTTTTTACAATATAGTTCTTTTGTTTCCAGGCTGATATGGTTTTTTGTTTAAAATTAAATTCATAATAAGCTTCCGGCAAACAGCCGGAAGCTTTGTGATAGATATAGGGTTTAAATTATGATCACGGACATCCACTGGCAGTGCTGGCCTGGGCGCTTGCCGTGTAAACACCATTGGTAATAGTCCCCGCATAAGTGGTGCCCAGCGAAGCAACGGCAGCTGTGTTACTGGCTGCGTTGTCCAGTTGCCAGTATAGTTTTAGGTTGGAGGTATTAGGATGACAGGTTCCCAAAGCTTTATTCATCCAGGCCGATATGGTTGATTGGCTGAGCGCGGCGTTCCAAACCCGTATCTCATCTATCTTTCCGCTCAGGTAAGTATTGGTAGAAGCCGTAGTCTCAGACCCGGCCAGGAAAGCCGCCGCATTGGTGCTGCTGGTTGATGAGGGTATGGTGCCCGAAAAGGTAAGCGTTTGTAAGGTGCCGTTGATATATAACTTAAGCTTTGATGCGTTAGTGCTCTGCGTGCCATCAAACACCACCGCCACGTGGTACCATTGCCCGGCCGCAACCGCGTTAGCTGCGGTATAGCCATAGCTGTTGCTGCCGTTACCTAAAATTACATAAAGCGACTTGTCGCCGCCGCCGGTTTGTATGGCGATGCGATCGGTGCTGGTATTGCTTTTGGCTAAAATGTTGTTCCAGGAACCCACCGAGTTAAAGTATACCCATGATTCCAGGGTAAAGGCCGCAGCGCTTTTGAGCTGGGTAACGTCTCCGCCCGAGATCTTGCCAGACGACAGAGAAACCGCGTTGGTAGTAGATGTTGTTTGCGGCGGGTTCATCATCTGAATGGCGTGGCGGGTGTAAATGTTATGAACGCCATTGGCTATCTGGTAGTACTCATTGTCGATACCATAGGAGCCTACGCCCCCTTTGGTGCCTTGGGTAGGCTGCCAGCTGGCGTACTGATATATCTGTACCGGGTTGTAATTATAGCTGGGGTTTTGTCCATCGCCAGAGCCATCTTCAAAATCCACCATTACCACAAACTGGTTGGGGTTGATATAGGACGCAAAGGTGTTAAAGGTAGAGCTGAGCGTGCTGGTTTGCCGCCAGTAAGCCTGCAGAAACACATAATTGATCTTGGTGTATACTTGTGTGAAAAGGTTGTTGCTGCCAGTTTGGTTGGTATCAAAAATGAGTAATTTACCCGTTGTTGATTTTGGTCCGAAATATTGGCTCAGGGCATTCATCAAACCTACATCGGCGGTAAGGATAGCGCCGGAGGGATTGCTCTCCACATCCAGGTCTATCCCGTCATAACCCATAGCATTATAGCTGTTGTAAGTAGCCAGTGCCCAGGCTGCATAGCCTGTACTGTTATTTGCATAGTGATTGGTATACGAAGTATCGGAAGTGGTATTGGGTAGGCTCGTGGTATTCACCACCTTGGTGCCTTTGGCATGTAAAGCCGGTATATACGTGTTTTTTAAAGCGGGCCAGTAGGGCGATGTGCCGGGCGTATAATCGGTAAAGTTGCAAATGATATCTACGCTATCCGGCATATCGGTCATGGCAGGGCCGTTTACATCTCCGGATACTATTTTATCGCCCCAGGTGCGGTAATAGCCTACCATAAGCTGGTGAGCGCTGTTTTTATAGGCGATCAGTTCTGTATTAGTAGCGGTGGTGTTTAAATGGCTTGCCGCCGAATTAACTGCCGGTTGTTTTGTGCCATTGCTGATATCCTTTTTACAGGAGGTAACAAATGCCATAACGCAGGAGCACAGCAAGAGCAGGCATGCCTTAACTACAAAGATGTTTTTTTTCATAATAGGTTTTTTTAAGGTTTATATATGAGGGCAAAATTTGTTAGCGATAGACGGTGTGGCAAATAGCATTTTGTGAGTTATCAATGTTAAAAAGAACCCTCCCGAAGAAGGGTTCTTATAACCAACTAATCAACTATACACCGGTACTCACTCCGGCGATAGCAGGATCTTTACCTACCAGCCCGGGTTTTGTTTGATGGCTGGGTTTACTACTGTTTCCTGTACCGGAATTGGTAAAAGGTAGTCGCGGTTTATATTGAATTGGTACCCGCTGGCCATGCTGCTTATATTACCGTATGGGGCAATGTACCCGTCGGCATTAACAAACAGGTTGCTGCCTATTTTAATGGCTGGTATAACGGTTAAAAACTGATTGGCTTTAGCGCCCAGGGGCGATTTACCTACAATAACGGTTGACGCGGCTGCCCATCTTAATACATCATTCAGCCTATAACCTTCGCAGGCTAATTCTATCCGGCGCTCGCGGCGTACCTCGTTAATAACCGGTGAAAGTGAAGGGAAAAGCCAGTTAGGGTCTGTGGTTATGGATGCGATATTTAAATGCGGCATTTTTACGCGGTCGCGGAGTTTGTTGATGGTGATATCCACATCCCCTTGTGTTAGTGTGCCGAGCTCGGCTCGGGCCTCGGCATATATCAGTAGTATCTCTGCATAACGCATATAGATCACCCCATCGGTACCGCCGGGGCCATTATGGCTATCCTGGAAATAATCGGTATTGAGTCCCTTTCTGATCTGAAAACCGGTTGTGCAGGGGGTGCCGGAAACAAGCCCTGGATAAGTGAATAATTTAATTGGCGAACCTCCCGGTATGTTGGATATCACCGTATCGCCATATAAAAACACACTTTGCCTTAACCTCGGATCGCGGTTTTTGAGTTGGTGGGCAAGGGAATCGTTCCCTTTGTATAGTGAGCTCAGGCTGATAGGTTTACCATCGGTACACAAATAGTCATCAACCAGGCTTTTTGACAAGCCATCGGAATTGGTACCGCCCGATCCAAACTGGTAATAGTTTTGCCAGTAAGTAGTAATACCGGCTTGCTGGTTGTAGGCTCCCCAAAACATGATCTCCTTACTGCTGGTATAATCAGTTTGGTTAAACAAATTGAAGTAGCCATTGGATACACCCACATTATCTAACTGATAAACACCCGAAGAGATCACCGCGTTGGCCGCATCGGCAGCCATTTGTAAATAATTGACCCCGTTTTGGCCGCTAACACCAAAGGCATCGCCGGCATGATATTTTTCCCAGGTGCCCTCGAATAAGCATACCCTGGCTTTAAAACCCTGGGCATATTCCTTGTATAAACGTTGGGATTGCGCTTTACTTTTTGTTGGCAGATTGGTGATGGCCCGATTAAGGTCATTCAAAATAGAATCAACCACTACGTTGCGCGGCAATCTTGGCGCTTTTAAAGCGTCTATCTCATCTACGTTTAAAGCTTTGGTAATAAATGGCACACCGCCCACATTCTGAACGGCCTGAAAATATAACATCGCCCTGAAAAAATAAGCCTCGCCAACAAATGGGGCGATATCACCTGCCGCGCCGCTAACCTTGGAGTAATTAGCCAGGAAATAATTAACATCACGGATATTAGCCCAATCGGCATAGCTCGAATTGTTGATGGTTAACTGCCCGCTCAGCCGGCTATCCAGCGATTGCGGGGTCATGTTATCGCTGTTGTCATCCACACTGTATATGCCCAAACTTCCGTAACCACGGTAATGCGGAAAGATATTATCCTTTGCATATAAATTGTTCATGTAGCTCTGCAAATCGCTTGGGGTGTGCCAGTAGGATGATTCGGTAAGACTGGTAGGTGGAGCCTGATTTAGCAGGCCGTCCTTTTTACAGGATGATATAGCCAGCAGGCCCAGTATGGTAGTGTATATGTATAGGAGTTGTTTCGGTTTCATGTTTTTAAATATTTGTGTTGTTATTTAATATTCATTTGTAAACCAAAGGAATAGGTGCGCTGTAGTGGGTATATCTTCTCGTCGCTTTGCAACAGTTCCGGATCTACATACTGGTGTTTAAATACCCCGGTAATGGTGGCCACGTTATCCACGCTTCCATATAAGCGTACGCCATAAATGTGGAATTTTTGAGTAAATCTGTCGGGAATGGTATAGCCTAACTGCACATTTTTTAAGCGCATATAGGCCGCGTTTAACAGGTAGCCCGATTGAGTGATCTGGTTTTTACCCGGGCCGTTGTTGATATCCAGCCTTGGGAAATAGCCGCCGGTATTGGTTGGTGTCCACCGGTCGGTCATTTTAGGCGTTACGGTACTTTGATATTCGGAGGTTACACCCCAGAAATAGTTATTGCCGGGTGCATAATCTGTGTGGCCCTGTCCTTGTATAAATATAGCAACGTCAATACCTTTCCAGCCTACATTGGCATTAAAGCCATACAAATATTTAGGGGTGGTGTTACCGATGATGGTTTGATCGCCCGAATCACCAACGGTTTTTTTACCGTAGGTGATCTTTCCATCCCCGTTCAGGTCGGCATATTGAATGTCACCAGGTTTATAGCCGCTGCCATTGATGGCGGTTTGATCTGGGGAATTATTAACCTGGGCCTGTGTCTGAAATTTGCCGACTGTTTTAAATCCCCATATAGCGCCCATCGGTTCACTGGCGTAAGGCTGGTTAATGAGGTTGGCCGAGTTGCCATCGTACCTGGTTATTTTGCCAGAGTAATGGCCCATGTTTGCCCTAACCATCACCCTAACCTGGTTAAATTGGTGTTTCCATGACAGTGTTGCATCCCATCCTTTTGTAGTTGATGCCGCGGCATTTACTGTTGGGGCTGCGATGCCCAATGTAGCAGGAGGAGTGGTAGACGGCGCAAACTGATCTTTTACCTTCCTGTTATACCAATCGGCGGTGAGGCTAAAATCGGTCAGGAAATCTACATCAACACCAATGTCCAGCATAGATGGTTTTGCCCAGGTAATGGTTGGGCTGGGCAAGTTCCCGGGATTGGATACGGAAGGCAAACGGCCACCGCTTGATGGCGTAAATATCCATTGACTATTATTGGCCTGGCTAACCCGTAAATTACTCAGGTATGGATAAAAAGTATTCTGCGTTAAAAGCGATGTAATATCACCTAAACCACCATAAGATGCCCGGAATTTAAGGTTACTGATATGATTGCGTAAGGGCTCAAAGAAACTTTCTTTAGAAACATTCCACCCTGCGGATACCGAGGTAAACCAATGGTAGCGTGTATTCTGTGGAAATAAGGAAGTACCCATATAACTGGCATTACCCTCTAAAAGATATTTTTCCTTGTAATTATAATTGAACCTTCCGATGCTGCTGTGAGTGGCCCAGCTGTATGGCGGAACACCATTAATACCGTTAGCGCCATCTGTTACAATAGGAGTTGTACCACTGGTAAGTGCCAGGGATGGCAGACTGGTACTGTACAGGTATTGGTTATAGCCGTATAAGTTAGAGTAGGTTTTTTGTTCGGTTTGCTGACCAACCAATACTTTAAAATAGTGACCGCCTATTTGCTTTTCGTAACTGGTAAAATAGTTGTAATTATAATAGCTGGTTAGCCCGTAATTTTGAGCTACCGACGATATGGTATTACTTAATGTTTGCGGATTACCTGGTGTTGAATAATAGTAAGGTAAAACGGTACTTGTTTGATTATAGCTTTGATAGTTATAAGTATACTGACCGGTAATATTCCAGCCAGGTAAAGGCTTGATGATAATATCGCCACCTATCCGGCTGTTATTGGTGCGACTTTTATTGCTGCCGCCTTGTTGTATCTGGGGTACATAAGAAGTGGGGTCATATCCGCCATTGGGATCAACCAAAGCCAGGTTTGGCCAAAGGCGTGCTATCTGGTGAAAAAAATTCCCCCCGGTATTACTACCACCGTTGTATGGCGATAAGTTATTCTCCTGCGAAAAGGCTGTCTTTACACTAAAGGTGATATACTTATTGATATCGGCAGTAAGGTTGGCCCTTAGGTTATTGCGTTTGTAACTATCATTAAAATAGTTAAACAATCCGTTTTGGTTTGTGGCCCCAAAGCCTACAAAATAGGTTATTTTGTCGCTGCCACCATCTACACTAAAATTATGCTGCTGGCTTGCCGATGTTTTTTTCAGGTAAATTTTAAACCAGTCGTTATTGGCATTTCCAAACACCGGATCATAGCTGGCCCATTGGTTGGAGCCGGCGACCGGTATGGTATTCGGTATTGAACCGGGGTTTTGCACGTAGGTGGTTATCCGGCTGATAGCATCATCGGTAAAAAGCGGGGGTTGTCCGGCATTGGCAAAAGCCTCATTCATGGTGTTGGCAAAAATCAATGAATTGGACATTTGCGGCACATTTAGCGGCTTTGCATAAGAGAAATTGTTGGAATAGCTAAAACGGGCAGGCTGGTTCTTTTTACCTTGTTTGGTAGTGATCAATAATACACCGTTAGGTGCTCTGGATCCATACACAGCTGCTGATGCCGCGTCTTTCAGCAAACTCACATTTTCAATATCGTTAACATTGATGCTGTTAATATCGGTTTCAACTCCGTCAACTAATATTAAAGGGCCTCCCGTATCGGTTTGGTAATTGCCATTGCCATCAATATGGAACCCGGTAAAACCGCGCACGTTGATTGTTTTGGCCGAACCCGGAGCTCCGCCACCATAATTGGTGGTTACATTTAAACCCGCCATTACACCTTGTAGGGCACTGCCTACATTAGGTACGGGCCTGTTTTGCAGATCTTTGCCGCTTACCTGGTCAACTGCGCCGGTAAGGTCTACTTTTTTCTGGGTGCCAAAAGCTACAACAACAACCTCACTAAGATCGCTCTTACGCAGGGTTAGCTGAACATTGATCTCGGCGCGACCGTTAATTTCCACTTCGCTTGTCTGGTAACCAATAAAGCTAAAAGTGAGTGTACCATGTGCATCGGGTACCGAGAGCGCGTAATTACCTTTGCTATCGGTAGCCATAGATATAGATGAGCCTTTTAACTTAACCGTTACACCGGGCAATGGCAGACCATTTTCATCGCTTACCTGGCCCTTAACCGTTACGTTTACCGCTTGTATTACCGGTGCCTGTGCGGTGCTTTTTTGAACCACTATGGTTTTATCAACAATAGTATAAGCTATTGGCTGGCCCTTAAAGCACTCGGTAAGTGCCTGTTGCAAAGTGGCATGATCCAGTGAAATATCAATATTGTGCGTTCCGCGCAATACTTCGTCTTCGTACCAAATAATGTATTTGGTTTGCTTCTGTATGGCAGTAAAAACCTTTTTTATAGAGATGTTTTTTTCTGAAAGCGTTACTTGCTGCGCATATCCTGTAGCCGATGCCTGTAAGCAGGCCAATGTCATCAAAAAAACTACAAATTTCATAACCATGAAAATTTTAGTGAGCGGCCTCTGCTTAAAAAACAAAGGCTTAAAAAGAGTATAAAAATTCATACTTTAGGAGTTAGGTTAACTGAATAGATTATCTGAAACTGGATTTTTTATCCCGATACAATCGGGAAGGGGTTAACCAAATATTGCCCGGCGGTGTTGGTAGCACTGCCGGATTTTTTTTGGTTACCCCATGGTGGATTAAGTATCTTTTATGCCATAGTTGCTATTGTTTAGGGGTGATCAATCAATTGAGTTTAATAAGGTTTAGGGGGTTACGATGAGCTTTTTACCAACCATTTTAAAATGTATCTTATTTAATTCCAGTATTTTTAATAAAACAGACAGGTTTGATTCGCGGGAGATACCGCCGGTGAATAAGCGGGTGGGCATATCGCCCTGATACTCCACATCGATGTCATACCAGCGTGACACCTGCCGCATAATGGTTTTGATGTCTTCGTTTACAAAAAAGGTTTGCCCGTTTTTCCAGGCCATAACGGCGTTGATATCCGCGTCATCCGTAATGGATAATTTGCCATCGGTGGTAAGCTGTGCCTGCTGCCCGGGTTTTAACATGCTGGTCATTTTATTTCTCACAATCCTTACCGATCCTTCAAGCAACGTAGTTTTAATGACGGCTTCGTCGTTATAAGCCATAATGTTAAAGTGGGTGCCTAAAACCTGCACTTCTTCCTGTCCGTTCACATTAATTTTAAAGGGCATCGCTTTATTTTTAGCCACCTCAAAATAGGCTTCACCGGTAATGCTTACCCTGCGTTCGGTACCCGTGAAAGTGATGGGATAGGTAATGGATGACGAAGCGTTGAGCCATACTTTGGTACCATCGGCAAGTTGCAGATCATACTTACCGCCCCGGGGCGTTGTCATGGTATTAAATATAGGAGCATCGGTATCATTAGCTGTAGTGTTATAACCGATATGCCCGTTGGCCGATTTCACAATTTTGGTATTACCCTGGTGAGCCAGCAAGCCGTTCCGGGCCGAATCTAAAACAATGCGCGAACCATCGCCAAGGGTTAGTATAGCCTTATTACCACCCGGTTGTACATCAATTGGCTTGGGTTTATTTAAAGCAGTTAAGCCTGTTGGTTTTGGATTGTTGTTTTTAATGAAATATATCCCGGGTAAAATAAACAGGAGTATAGCCGCTGCCAGCTTTACCCAGTGTAATACCCGGCCATTAAACTTTTTTGCCGGTAACGATTGTTGATCAAAAATGCGATCAAGGATCAATTGTTGGCGATGATCGGGTAAGGCACGGTGTTCTGTCTCCTGGATAAGGGCATCTCCAATTATTTCTTTTACCTGTTGTGCATTGAGCGGATCATTGATATAATCAAAAAGCTCATGGGTTTCTGCCCCAGACGCTTCTTTGTTCATATACCGGTTAAATAATTGAGCGAGTTGTTGGTTATTCATGTTATGTAAAGGGCGCATTTACGAGAAGGCAGATCGCGTATTTAGCCCTTTATATACACTGACACACGGCAGGGCCGGTAGGGTGAGTTGAAATAGTGATTTTATTGACTTTTGTTTTAAGTATCTGAAGATCAATGAAATAAAATATTGACGAGGCTATTTGAAAAGCAAATAGAACAGGATGAGGGTATTGATCTGGACAAAATAGGTCCGGATGAATTTGAGGGCCAGTTTCATGTGGGTATGCACTGTTGATGACGAGATATTTAACCGCCCGGCTACTTCACTGTATTTTAATCCTTCCTGCTGGCACAGCGTATAAACCAGTTTTTGTTGTGGTGTAAGGCAGCTGATAGCCCGGTTAAGCGAATGTTCCAGATCTCGGTATATAACCGTGTCTTCGGTGCTGTTTACCTCCTCCGTCATTTGTTTGCTCAGTTCAAAGGAGATAAGGTTTTCATGAGCGATGCGCCTTAATACATTATAGGCGTAATTGCGGGTCATGCGGTTAATATAAGCGCCAAAATTTTCAATCTCGGGCAGGTTTTGGCGATTGATCCAGATCTTCAGAAAGATCTCCTGCAAAATTTCTTCGGCCAGCTCATCAGACCGGGTAAGCTTTAAAGCAAAGGGATACACTGTTTTTGAATAATGCTTAAAAAGTATAGTAAACGACGTTTGATCACCAGTGGCTACCTGGCGCAAAAGCATTCGTTCTGTATCTATCAATCTATTTTGCAATGCGTTATAAAAAACAGGGTTATTAATTTTGGATTTAGATTTTACTCAATAAATTTATAGGGGTTCGCGAGTAACGTATAAAACAAATGTTTGATAAGGGTTTGTGGTGAAGTATTGAGGAGGAATAACAAAACTCAGGTAGCCATTAATAGTTGATCCACCAATAGGACCTGGATTTGATATTCCATTATTAACTGTCATATCCCCTGAAGACTGAAAATTAATTTGAATACCTCCTGCTACCCCGTTATTGTTTGCTTCAATACTTGTCTGGAAGTAATCAGTAGTATGAGGAGATAAAACCAAAGATCCACCAGCACCCATTGGTGGTGTAAGTGGTGGATTGATGTAAGCAGGACCTGTTACGATTACCGGTACATCCATCATATTGACAATCTGTATAGAAGTAGCTATACTATGTGTTCCATCCCATATTTTTTTATTGAGATGATAATGAAGATCCCGAACCGGATCCCAGTAATAATTAACTAAATGAAAATCGCTGCTTTTACCGACAAATGAAGTTGACAGTAAACAAATTGAAAGAAAAATAAACTTTTTCATATTAAAGTATTTTTAGAGTTCACCCCAAAATTTTGCTTACTAAAGCAAAGGGATACACTGTTTTTGAATAATGCTCAAAAAGTATAGTGAACGACGTTTGATCACCAGTGGCTACCTGGCGCAAAAGCATTCGTTCTGTATCTATCAATCTATTTTGCAGTGCGTTATAAAAAACAGGGTTATCAGTCTGGTTTACTTTCGTGGAGTGAATGTATTTTAAAAAGATATAATTTGCCTGTTCTATCACCACGCAAACGTTTGTTTGGAGTTATTGCCTTTAAGGAAAATATAAATGAAACAGGCTGGTAAAGCGCAGCAAAACAGGCTATTTTACGGGGAGTTTTTTTATAACGAAATAATTGCGGAGATAGCAGTTGGCTATATCAATAATTGTTTACGCAAGCGTTTGCGTAAACAATTAAAAATAAAGGGTTTAAGATAGGATGTGTTTAAAGTGCTGGTTTTGTTGAGCAGATAAATGTTAAATTATAGCTATTGAAGTTTAATTATTTGGTTTTGATAGACTTGTAACCGGCCATATACTGTTTGTAATCTTTTTTAACCTGGCCGGCATAGCTTTTTGCATAACTGATGAGTGTTTTTTGCCAGGCGGTTTCGTGGGCGAAGGCGGTGAGCTCATCATTAATGGCCGAGCCCTGTATGCCGCAGCTTCGCAATTGTGCCGAGGCGGTTAATGTAGCCATATCCAGCAGTACACATTGCATATCCTTCAGGTTACCGGCTAAAACGTCCAGGTTGATCTTATCGGCAAAGGGCTGCATTTCCTGTAATACATAAGTGTCGCCTTTAAATACCGTGGTGCTTAGTAATGCCGGCGATATATTTTGCATGCGGTATTTGGTAGTGATGATCCGCTCGGCGTCCGAAGTCCATTGTGGTTGCGGGATTGGGTTATAAGGCGCGAGGGACGATCGTGCACCTTCTTTAAGATCCATTAATAAAAAGTCGGCTTTATTTTTGGTGTTCTGCAATAAGAACATATAACGTTTTAACCCAATGCTCCCGGTACCTGCTACTCTGAAGGCGGCATCTTTAACCTCATAATTATTGGGCCAGGCCGTGCTTTTTTCCAGCAAGCTGTCCAGGTGTTGCATCAGGTCGGTCTTCAGGGGTTTTTGGATCGCAAAATGGGTTTGATCATTGATGCTGATGCGCAATTGTTTATGTACCGGGGCGGCAATTTTTTTGATAAAATCTTTTTCTTTCCGCTTTTTAACTTTGATTAAAAAATCACTCACAATGCCGCCTGCTGTTCTGGGGTCGATATAATAGGCCTTGCCCGATTGCAGCACTTCGCTATACTTCTTCAAAAAAAGCTTAACCATGGTGTCGGCCTCGGCTTTGGTGAGGTTCAGCGTATCAAAAGCTACGTAAATGCTGGTGAGTACCCGGGCCAATTCCCAGTTTAAAGGAGCCAGCATCGATTCGTCAAAATCATTCAGGTCAAAATAAACCAGGCGGTTGTTGCCTTTAAAACTGCCAAAGTTTTCCAGGTGAAGGTCGCCGCAGATCCATACCGGCGGCGAAACCGGGAAATCTTTAACCCGGGCCAGGTCTTCATAAAACAAATGGCAGGTGCCCCTAAAAAAGCGAAAAGGGCTCTCGGTCATCGCCCTATATTTGAGTTGAACCTTATCGGGCAGCAGCGGTGCATTAAATTTTTTAATTCTTTCAATAATAGTATCCATGATGTACTGAATTTAAAATGTAGGAATATAATGCAGGGCAGGTGAAAAGGCTTTTACCACTCAAAGGATTGGACAATATCTTGATCGAGTAGCCAGTCATTAAACAATTCCAGTTGTTTGCCCTTGCCGGATACCAGTACTTCCAGGATCACCTGTTCGCCGGAGCGTAATAGTTTGGAATTGGTAACCTGCAGCTTTAAAGTTTCTATTTGCTGTTGAATGGCTCCCGAAGGATATTTGTCCTTGAAAGTGATCTTATAATCGCGGTGCTGAAAGCGGAAATCTATCTGGAACTGGATAAAATCAAGGGCGTAAAGTATAAATAAGGAGAGCACCAGCGAAAGGCCCGTCAGCATATATTCGCCAATGCCGATGAGCATACCTATGGCAGCGGCAATCCAGATGGAAGCGGCGGTGGTGATGCCCGAAACGGTCACATTATTGCGGAATATAACACCGGCGCCTAAAAAGCCCACACCGGTAATAATGTTGGCGGCTATACGATCGCGGTTGGCGTCGACACCCAAAAGGTACGAGCAAATGGTGAATACCGTTGAGCCAAAACAGATCAGCGCCAGCGTACGGAACCCTGCTGATTTACCCCTGATCTCCCGCTCAAATCCCAGGATACTGCCGCATACAACCGATAAAATTACTTTTAATACCTCGTCGCCATTAATAGCATGGGTGGTATTGAGAACTGAACTGAGAAGCATTTAGATTAAACTTTAATATTTTTCGAAATAGCAGGTTTCGTAAATATAAATAAAATAATGTGGTGAATGATGGCCGACACCGTACAGCGATTTGAATTGTACGGTATCCAACCCGTTTATACGCTGGAAGATACAGTGAACCCCATCGGGGTTAAAGCTTTGTAGAATAAAAGTAGTTTAAAGACCAGTGCCGGAGGTACTGCACTCTGGTTGCATACCTACGGCATGTCAGATTCTTAGCGTTTGTTTGCTACAAAGCTTTTACTCCTGCGGAGTAGCCTTCGTCCGGCCTGTAGTCCACGAGATACGCTGCGCTAATCTCGCGGGAGTATAAGCATGACAAATATATTCATCCGCCCTCTTTGCGCCGAAGGCGGAGAGAGGGTCGCCCAGCCCAGCGCAGGCGGGGTGAGTCGACACCGCGACAGCACACAAAAAAAATAACCGCTTTAAACGTTTATACCTAAACAAAGTCATATATCCGTCTGTTGAAACCGGGATGAAATATTAATAATATATTGCTGTTAAATCATCTGTTATTAAATTCTTCAACCCGACATTTTTAATACATTTGGTTGGCAACGGTTTGCATTACCAATTTGCAGACAAAAACTACCAGAGGCCTAACCATGATGATGATAGCCAAGAGCTTACTAAAAGGTACAGAACGACCTGACTTTATTAAACACGAAACCCTTGCCGACATTTTCAGAGCGTCGGCATCGCAATATGCCCATAATACAGCCCTCATTTTTGGCGACAGGCAACTGAATTATGCCCAGCTCGATTCCTGGAGTAATTACATCGCGGGATTTATTGCTTCAAAAGGTATTGGCAAGGGCCATTCCATAGGGGTATGGCAATCCCGAGGGCTCGATCTGCAAGCCGTTATCCTCGGTATTGTAAAATCGGGTGCCGCCTACGTTCCGCTGGATAGGGAAATGCCCGAAGAGCGATTGCAGATCGTACTACAGGAAATTGGCGCTGCCGCCTGTTTCAGCGATGCCCATCCTGCCCTGGACTGCCCGGTTTTTGCCGTTCCGGAATATCGGGAGCAATATGAGGATTATGTTTTACCGGTAGGACCCGATGCGGATGATCGCGCCTATGTGTTATACACCTCGGGTAGTACGGGTAAACCGAAAGGGATCCCCATTCAGCATAAACATATCTGCCATCTTATCCGGTCGGAGCAAAGTGTGCTCGGCATCACGCAACAGGATAAAGTATACCAGGGCTTTTCGGTATCATTTGATATGTGGTGCGAAGAAACCTGGATAAGTCTTTTTGTCGGTGCATCTTTATGGATAGCCGATGCCACCACGGCAAAATCTATCGATGAGTTAAGCGATATATTAAAGCAGCAACAAATTACTATACTGCACGCCGTACCCAGCCTGTTGGCGGTTATGGATGATGATATCCCCACGCTGCGCCTCATTAACGCCGGCGGCGAAGCCTGTACCCCAGCCGTGTTAAACCGCTGGAGCAAACCTGGCAAAAACATATTTTACAATAGCTACGGCCCTACCGAAACAACGGTAACCACCACTATGGTGCCGCTGAAACCCGGCGATGCTATTACCATTGGCGGACCGCTGCCCAACTACGACCTGGCCGTAGTTGACGATAAATTTAACCTGCTGCCTACCGGACAGCAAGGCGAACTCATTATTTCGGGCCCGGGCGTGAGCGAGGGTTATGTGAACCGGCCTGAATTGACCCGCGAAAAATTCCTGGATAAACCTGCAACTTTGATGGAACTGGCAGGCGACCGTATTTACCTGAGCGGCGATGCCGTGGTGATGCAGCCTGATGGCCGGATCGACTTTCATGGCCGACTGGACGATCAGGTGAAACTTCGTGGTTACCGGATAGAGCTGGGCGAAATTGAATCGAGATTGAACCAGCTCGAAGAGGTAGCCACAGCCGCTGTGGCTTTGAAAAAAGACTCCACAGGGCAGGATCAACTGGTAGGTTATGTGACGTTAAAACCGGGTCATACATTTGATCAGCAGCATAGCCGTAGCCGCCTTTCAGAGGTATTACCTCCCTACATGGTACCGTTAGTAGTTATACAGATAGACAAATTCCCCCGGCTGCCGAGCGGCAAGATCGATCGCAAATCGCTCCCTGTACCTGAGGCTTTACAAAATGTACCGCAACAGGAGGAAATTCATATCAGCCCTGATGATCCGCTGGCGGTAAAAGTAATGGCCGGGCTCAACCACCTGTTCCCCGGCAGGGATATCACCCCCGAATCGGATTTCTTTACAGATCTGGGCGGGCATTCTTTATTAGCGGCCACATTTTCATCATGGCTGCGCAAAGAGGCTGGTGTACAGCATGCGTCATTAAAAGATATTTATACCAATCGTCCGGTAAAAAACCTCATCACTACCTGGGAGCTTGCAGAAAAGAAAGCCCGGGAAAAGAAAACGGTCGACAAAGAGATCTTTCATAAAATTCCTCCTTTGCGCTATTTCTTGTGTGGTTTGGCGCAGGCCATCTCCCTGTTGTTTATATACGGCCTGTTTGCCGTGCAGATATTTGTGCCTTACCTGGGCTACTATTATGTGGTGAGTAAAACAGAATCAGGTCAGGACAATTCGGGCATTGGCCTCGCAATTGCACTGTTGTTATATTGTCTGATCCCTCCATTTTTATCTTTACTGGGCATTGCCGCCAAATGGATATTGCTGGGCAAGGTTAAAGAAGGTGAACATCCTTTATGGGGTTCTTATTATTTCCGTTACTGGCTCGTAAACCGCTTAACACAATTGGCCCCCGCACAGTTCATGAATGGTACGCCGCTTTATCCTTTATATTTACGTATGCTGGGTACCCGCGTGGCTAAAGACGCGCAAATAAGCGCGATTACTATTGGCGCCAACGACCTGCTGGAAATTGGCAGCGATGTGAGCCTGAGCTCGGGCGTGGTGCTGGATAACGTATCGGTGGAAAACGGGTTGATCAAATTCAGTAAGATCAGTATCGGAGCTCATGCTTACATTGGCAGCGGCGCGGTGCTGTCGGGCGGCACTGTTGTAGAAGACTGGGGCGAACTGCAGGACCTGAGCCATTTGCAAAGCGGCCAAACCATCAAGGCTTACGAGGTATGGAAGGGTAGTCCGGCAGAAAAGGTGCATCAAATGCAGCCCGAAGAGTTGCCGCAACCGCTTAAGTCTCCTTTTTTGAAGATCAAAACTTACGGCTTTCTGTATACGCTGCTGCTTATTATTTTTCCGGCCGTTGTATTAGTGCCTTTGCTCCCCGTGATCAGGTTGTTGAATTACCTGGATTTGCAAACCGGCGATTATGACTTTAGTTATTTTATCCACGTACCGGCGCTTACGCTGCTATATATTGTATTGTACGCGTTGGAAACCGTGCTGTTATCGCGCCTGTTGTTGTGGAAGATCAAACCCGGCACCTACCCTGTTTTCAGCAGTACGTATGTACGTAAATGGCTTTCTGATCAATTGATATCTGTCGCGCTTATCGTGCTTCACCCCATCTACGCTACCGTTTTTGTTTCCTTTTTCTTCAGGATGCTGGGATCGAAAATTGGTAAAAATACCGAGATCTCCACCGCCAGCAACGTTACCCATACCATGCTCGAGATAGGTAACGGATCATTCATTGCCGATGCCGTTACCCTGGGCGAAGAGGATATCCGTGCACAGCGGCTCATCTTAAAAAAGACCACCATTGGCAACAGCAGTTTTGTAGGCAACAGCGCATTGATTCCCCAGGGATATGAACTGGGCGACAATATGTTGATAGGTGTATTATCGGTACCGCCAACTATTGAGCAACAGCAGGAAAATCCGCTGGGCGATTGGTTTGGCTCGCCGGCTTTAGGTTTGCCCCGCCGCCAGGACAGCGGTACGTATCCGGCATCATTGACCACCACCCCTTCATGGTCGCGCAAGCTGGCCCGCGGGATGATCGAGACTATCCGTATCCTGCTGCCCGAAACCGTGATCATTTGCTGCAGCGTGCTCTTCATCGCTTATTGCCATGATCTCATCAAGGAACGTACTGTTTTGCAGATCTTTGAACAAATACCCAAGGTGCCGTTCTATTACCTTTTCTATATGGGGCTCCCGGCCTTCCTCATCTCCCTGGCTTTAAAATGGGTAGTGATAGGCAGGTTTAAAAAAGAACAAAACCCCATGTGGACGCACCGCGTTTGGCGAAGCGAAGCCATCACCACTACTTACGAAGCCCTGGCTGTTCCCTTTATGCTGGAATTTTTAAAAGGCACGCCCTTTTTACCCTGGGCGCTGCGTCTGTTTGGTGTGAAAATAGGTAAACGGGTATGGCTCAACACCACCGATATTACCGAGTACGATATGGTTTCCATAGGCGATGACGCGGCGCTGAATGAAGACTGCGGTCCGCAAACCCATTTATTTGAAGACCGGGTGATGAAAGTAGGAACCGTAAAAATAGGCGCCCGCTGCAGTATAGGCGCCCGCAGCATTATTTTGTATGATAGCGAAATAGGCAACGATGTAAAACTGGAACCCCTGTCCCTGGTAATGAAAGGCGAAAGCCTGGCGTCCGAAACCGAATGGACAGGCAGCCCGATTAAGGCGCTGGGGTAAGTCTGGAGTCCGAAGTCATGAGTGGAAATTTCGGAAAGCATTTTCTGTATAGAGATGCATATTTGCGTCTCTGCAAAAGGGCGACTCAACACTTAAAACTAAGAACTTAAATCCGTATATTTGTATACATACAACGGCCCGGTTCTCCTGAAAAAGGAGATCCGGGCCGTTTGTTTAAGAGATAAAAGGGGCCAAAAAAACTACTTTTAGCATTTAGTTATTTGATGATCAATTATTTAAAACTTTTTAAGCCTTTAAAAACCCACCAAAAATTTGTTAAAAAGTGTTAAAATGGCGTTAAAATTTAGTTAAAACCGTCAAAACACGAACGTTTTACCCCCGTTTTTGACCAAAAAAGTGTTAAAATTTGATGTTTAAAAAGTTTTTACTCTCCAGATCGGGCCAGATAGCCCGCCCGAACCCCGTGCAAACGTTTGTGCTATTTTAAGCTTTAGGCGGCCCGGCTTTTATAAGTATCTTGTTGGACTAAAAGCACTGTATCGACAGTCATTTATATACCTTATTGAATTACGCTGGTATGAAGAACAAAATCTTACTGAAAACTATAAACGTCCTTTTTCTGCTAATCGGCGGGTTTTCCGCAAGCCATGCACAGCAAAGGCCCAATGTAATATACATCTACGCCGATGATCTGGGTTACGGCGACCTGAGCTGCTATGGCGCTACCAAACTGCATACGCCCAACCTGGATAAGCTGGCCAAAAGTGGTATCCGCTTTACCAATGCCCATGCTACTTCAGCCACCTGTACACCATCGCGGTTCGCACTGATGACCGGCAAATACCCCTGGCGCAAAACCGGTACGGGCATATTGCCGGGTAATGCGGCGCTCATTATTCCAACCGATAAAACTACCCTGCCCCAGGTATTTAAACGGGCGGGCTACGCTACGGCTATTGTAGGCAAATGGCACTTGGGGCTGGGCGACAGTGTCAACAAAAACTGGAACGGCGAAATAAAACCCGGTCCCAATGAAGTTGGCTTTGATTACTCGTTCATTTTTCCGGCAACGGCCGATAGGGTGCCCACCGTTTTTCTGGAAAATCATAAGGTGGTTGCCAGTGATGTAAATGACCCCATAGCGGTTGATTACAGCAAGAAAATAGGGAATGATCCTACGGGTAAAGAGCATCCGGAGCTGTTAAAACTCAAATCATCACCCGGGCAGGGACATGATAATACCATTGTGAACGGTATCGGTCGCATTGGCTATATGAGTGGTGGGTACCGGGCCCGCTGGGTGGATGAGGAGGTATCAGCTACCTTTTTATTCAAAGTGGAGCAGTTTGTAACCGATCATCGCCAAAAACCTTTCTTTTTGTATTATGCTTTAACCGAGCCCCATGTGCCACGCATGCCGGCCACCCGCTTTAAAGGCACCAGCGGCCTGGGTTATCGGGGAGATGATATCCTTCAGCTCGACTGGACTATTGGCCAACTGATGAAAACCCTGGAGTTGAATGGCATGACCAAAAATACGCTCATCATCTTCACGAGCGATAACGGTCCCGTGCTTGATGATGGGTACCAGGATGGTGCCGTTACCCAACTGAGTGGGCATACGCCCTGGGGGCCAATGCGGGGCGGCAAATACAGCGCCCTGGAAGCAGGTACCCGTGTACCTTTTATAGTGAACTGGCCTGCGCAGGTAAAGCCCGGGGTTTCGGATGCCTTGTTTAGCCAGATGGATATTTTAGCATCGGTAGCACACCTGCTGAATCAGAAAGTCCCTAACGGGGATGCGCCCGATAGTGAAGATCATCTGGAAGCGCTTTTAGGGAAGAGTAAACAAGGAAGATCAACACTAATAGAGCAAGGCAGCGCAGATCCCACAGCCATCATCAGAGGCGACTGGAAATATATAAAACCGCATCCCGGTGTGGCGCTTATGAAAGATGTAGGCATAGAATCGGGTAATTCACCAGCGCCGCAACTGTATAATCTTAAAGATGATATCGGCGAAAAAAAGAACCTGGCGGATGCGTATCCGGATAAGGTAAAAGAGCTTGACCAGCTTTTAAAAAATGAAATAAGTAAAAATACATCGGCGATTAGACATTGAGTCCAGAGTCCTAAGCCTTAAGTCAAAAAAAGCGACTTAAGACTTAGAACTCAAGACTTATGACTTAACAATAGTATATTTGAATTTTATAAATTCTGTGTGCTATGGATGTTACTACGCTGGATGATTTTTACGAACACGCGGCCTCTGTAAGTGGCGAAAGTGTGAACTCGCTATTGCCCGAAGGCATCAACAAAGAGATTGGTCACTTCAATGTTTTTGATGTAGCTGAACTATTTACACGGATCAAAAAGGCACCCGGGTTGATGCCTTACAACCGCCGGGCCTACTATAAAATAAGCCTGATAAGCGGGCATAGCATGGCCGAATATGCCGACAAGACTATTGAGATAGAAAAGAATGCCCTGCTTTTCGCTACCCCAAAAATACCCTATAACTGGGTGCCCCAGACCGATCAGCAATTAGGATTCTTTTGCATTTTTACAGCCGATTTTCTGTTGCCCAGCAAGAGCGGTGTAGTATTGGATGACCTGCCTATATTTAAACCGGGTGGCTACCCCGTGTTTCAGTTGAGTGATGAGGAGGCCGCCGATATTCGTCACATTTTCAAAAAGATGAGTGGGGAGATAGGCTCTGATTATGCCTACAAGTACGACCTGTTGCGAAACTATGTACTGGAGTTGATTCATTACGGGCAAAAGCTGCAACCACTCACCACGCTGTATGCCGGGCATAACGCATCTGCCAGGGTATCGTCCCTGTTTATTGAGCTTTTGGAACGCCAGTTTCCTATCGATTCGCCGCACCAGAAAATAGGTTTGCGTACCGCCAAAGATTATGCCGACAGGCTATCTGTCCATATCAATCACCTCAACAAAGTGCTTAAAGAAAATACCGGTAAAACCACTACCGAGCATATCAGCAACCGAATTATACAGGAAGCCAAGATCCTGCTTAAACAAACCGCCTGGAATATTTCGGAGATTGCCTATAGTCTGGGTTTTGAGGAAGTGGCGCATTTTTCTACCTTTTTTAAAAAACAAACTAATATTGCGCCATTGAAGTTTCGGGCATAAGTAATATTTGAATTTTGCAAAAAACGGATTGATATTCACAAACGGTCAGGGCGGTATTTAACGGAACTTTGTTTTATCAAATTTTAAGATAAAACAAATGAAACTCCAGCATAATACTATACTCATTACCGGCGGCACCAGCGGCTTTGGTTACGAATTTGCCTCGCGCCTGCTGGCCCTGGGCAATACCGTGATCATTACCGGTCGTAACCAGGATCGTCTGGATGAGGCCCGGGCCAAACTACCCGGTATACACACTTTTCAAAGTGATGTAAGTGACCCGGAACAAATAGCCCTTTTATTTGAACGGGTAACTACCCAATTTCCCGGTCTGAACATGCTGATCAATAATGCCGGCGAAATGCGGATGATCAGTTTTCATGATAGTTCTATCGATCTGCATGATATCACACGTGAGGTAGAGATTAATCTCATGGGACCTATCCGCATGGTGCAACAGTTTTTGCCGCATCTCAAAAAGCAAAAAGCTGCGGCTATTTTAAATGTCACCTCCGGCATAGCATTGATGCCTTTTCCATTGTCGCCAATTTACGGGGCTACCAAATCGGGTTTGCGATCGTATACCAAATCATTGCGTGTGCAACTTAAAAACACAGGTATTAAGGTGTTTGAGCTGATAGCGCCTGCTTCCAAAACCCCTTTGAATGACAAGTTTCCTGCGGTAGACGGTTTTGACGATAAAATGCTGATGGAACCCGTAAAATTGATAGACGTGGCCATCAAAGGCCTGATGAAAGACCAGTTGGAGATATATCCCGGCTTGGCCCGTGTAATTAGGATAATGAGCCGCCTGGCTCCCGGTTTTTTATTAAGCCAAACCAGCAAGGTAGGCGCTCAATGGATTGCATCTAAAAATTAAAAACACTTTTTACAAATTATAATACAACACAAACACAATGTCAACAAATCATAAAATTGCCCTGGTAACCGGCGGCAGCCGCGGGTTGGGGAAAAACATGGCGCTTAAATTGGCTCAAAAAGGCCTCGACGTTATTATAACATACAACAGCCGCAAAGAAGATGCCCTGGCCGTAGTGGCCGAGCTTGAGCAAGCCGGAAGCAAGGCCACAGCCCTGCAACTCAATGTAGGCGATGTAAAAAGCTTCCCTGCTTTTTTTGAAGAGCTAACCGGTGTGCTGAAAAATACGTTTAATACCAATCATTTCGACTTTTTGATCAATAACGGCGGCATCGGTGGTCACGCGCCTTTTGGCCAGGTGACTGAAGAAATGTTTGACGAACTGTTGAACATCCATTTTAAAGGCGTTTACTTTTTAACACAGGGATCGCTCAACCTGCTGAATGATGGCGGTGGTATCGTCAATATATCATCAGGTTTAGCCCGTTTTAGCATGCCTGGGCCATCGGCTTATGCTTCCATGAAAGGCGCGGTTGAAGTATTTACCCGGTACCTGGCAGTTGAGTTAGGGCCACGCGGTATCAGGGCAAACGTTGTTGCTCCCGGCGCTATTGCCACTGATTTTTCGGGAGGCGTGGTTCGGGACAATGCAGATGTAAATAAGATGGTAAGCAGCGCTACCGCGTTAGGCAGAGTAGGTGTGGCCGAAGATATTGGAGGTGTGGTAGCCTTTTTATGTACCGAGGATGCCCGCTGGATAAACGCCCAACGCATCGAAGCATCGGGTGGTATGCACATCTAATCCATCCATGAATTAGACAGATGATAAGGATCGAACGCGTGGTATCGACTCACCCCGACATCGCTGCGCTCGTCACCCCTCTCTCCGCTTCGCGCATAGAGGGGGTTTTCATTTTTTTTCGCAGTCACTTGGCTGGAGCCGAGCGACTGCAAATGTTTTTATTTTTCCTTGACCCTCTTTTCGCCGCAGGCGAAGAGAGGGTGGTCCAGCGAAGCGTAGACCGGGTGAGTCGATCATGCATCATGCGGTGTTTAATCAAAGGCCATTACTTTTTCAACAGCAAAACCCACTTTATTTATAAAGCGGGTTTTGCTGTGTCAATATATTTCATAAAACCTCGTAATCTTGCTGTAAGGTTTACCCACTTTAGCCGACTAAGCGTTAAAACAATGATCAGACTTAAAGAGTATTACTAAAGCAGATTGTCAGCCAATCATCACATTCAGCAAAATAGAATACATTTCATTAACCATGGGCAAACTTATTACGTTAGTTGTAATAGAATCCTAAGAAAGTATAAAACGTATAAATAAAATATCAATGAAAAAGAATATCGTGCTTTTAATGCTATTCATGGCCAATTGCGCTGTTGCCCTCGCCGCAACGGGTAATAAACCGGTTACCGGTAATTTACACGGCCCAAAATTGGATACGGCCACTTTCGCTACTGGCTGTTTCTGGTGCACCGAAGCCAAGTTTCAACAGTTAAAGGGTGTAAAAAAAGTAATCTCGGGCTTTAGTGGCGGGCATGTGGCCAACCCGAGCTACGAGCAGGTTTGTACCGGTACAACCGGGCATGCCGAAGCTTGCAATATTATCTATGACCCGGCGCAGATCTCCTTTGACGAGTTGCTGGAAGCCTTTTTTGTTGCCCATGACCCTACCCAACTTAACCGCCAGGGTAATGATGTGGGTACGCAATACCGCTCGGCTATATTTTATCACAATGCAGCTCAAAAGCAAAAAGCCGATTATTACATCGGCAAGCTCAATACCGAGAAAGCTTATAAAAGCAATATCGTAACCCAGGTAGTGCCTTATAAAGTATTTTACAAGGCCGAAGATTATCACCAGAACTATTTTAGCCAAAATGGTAGTCAGCCTTATTGCAAATACGTGATACAGCCCGAGCTGGAAAAATTCAAAAAGGTATTCAAAAACAAATTGAAATCATAAACTAATGAAGGCAATAATTTTAGCATGTGTATTGGTGCTTTTCTTTGGAGCAGCTAATGCCCAGAACCTGAAAAGCAATAAAGGGCACGAAAAGAACCCGTATTACTCCAATACCGATACCAAAAAACTAAACGTAAGCGACGCGGAGTGGAAAAAGATATTACCGCCAGATTTATATGCTACTGCGAGAGAACAAGCAACAGAGGCCCCGTTTACCGGGCAGTACTGGGATAAAAATGCCAAAGGTACTTACTATTGTGCCGTATGCGGAAATGAACTGTTCCGGTCCGACGCTAAATTTGCCAGCAATTGCGGTTGGCCAAGCTTTTACCAGGCTGTACGTAAAAACAGCGTGATTTACCGGGAAGATGATTCGCATGGGATGCAACGTACCGAAGTGCTTTGTGCCCGGTGTGGCTCGCACCTGGGGCATATTTTTGATGATGGCCCGGCGCCAACCTATAAAAGGTATTGTATGAACTCCATCTCGCTTGATTTCGCTCCTGATGGGTTGAAAGCTAAATAGAATTGGAATAGAATAAAGATATAAGAGGCAAGAATCAAGAGCCTCACCCAACCCTCTCCATCCCGATAGCTATCGGGAGAGAGGGCTTTAAAATAATCTTTTTAAAGTCTCCCCCTTTGGGGGAGATTTAGAGGGGGCTCTTGACTCTTGACTCTTGACTCTCTCTTACTTAATCAATATCCCTGCTTCTTTAAATCCACTCAGGTCTGTTGTGGATGGATCTTTTTCGGTAACAATAACGTCGATGGCATTAGCCGCGCATACATAATACGGGTCCGACGCACCTATTTTATCGTAGGTGGATAGGGCGATAACATATTTTGATGTTTCGATCATGGCCCTGTCAACCAGGCTTTCCTGGTAAGTAAAGCCGGTTAGGCCCAGCTTAAGATCAATGCTGCAAATACCCATCAGACACACATCTGCCCTGAAATTACGTATGGCCTCAATGGTTTCATGCCCGGTAGTTGAAAACGCATGTTTGTTAAGCTCGCCGCCAATAAAAAAAACGGTAACATGGGGGTAATCCTCTAAAATAGATACCACCGGGAAGCTGTTGGTAACAACGGTTAGGCTGATGTCTTTTGGCAACGCGGCAATAACCGCGGTGGTGGTGGTACCTCCATTAAGAATGATAACCTGCCCGGGTTTTATAAATTCTAAAGCTTTTTGCGCTATTACTTTTTTATGATGTGTATCAATATGCTGACGTTCCTTAAAATGGGGATGTACTGGTGAACTCATAATGGCGCCACCCCGAACAGCTTTTAAGAGGCCCTTGTCTGATAATTCTTTGATATCCCTTCTAACCGTGTCTGTCGACACATTGAGCAAGCGGCTCAGATCGTCCAAAACAACTTTATTGTCCTGGGCAATCTGTTCAATTATTTTTTGAAGACGTTCTTCTTTCAGCATAAGAACAAATATAAGGATAAATTGCTTATTGCAAATTATTGCATTAAATTCATATTTAATTTGCAATAAATTGATATTTATTGCATAATATTGCAATATGAAAAATCTATTTAACCAAACCGACACATCTGAAATCCTTGATCGTGTTGAACATTTAAAGCCCACCCCAAAGCCGCTTTGGGGCAAAATGGAGATTGCGCAAATGCTGGCTCATTGCTCAGTAACACTGCAAATGGCTAATGGCGAAAAGAATTTACCAAGAACTTTTTTAGGCTGGATCTTCGGACGGATGGCCCAAAAGGAATATTTTAACGAAAAACCTTTTGCGCAGAATGTGCCATCAGACAAGCATTTGAAAATTACTGACAACAGGGATTTCGCGACAGAAAAACAAAGACTAATAGCATATATCAAAAAATTCCAGGCTGCCGGCGAAAATGGGGCAACCAAGCACCCACATCCTTTTTTCGGGGAGCTTACACCGGCTACCTGGGGCGTTGGTATGCATAAACATCTTGATCATCATTTACGACAGTTTGGAGCTTAAAGAATAACAACAATAAAACATGAAGAAATTAAAAAGAATTGCAGTAGATATGGACGGCGTTTTGGCAGATACCGATACGCAATATTTAACCTGGTACTACAATACCTATGGTGTGCAGATCCCTTATGAACACATGGTAGGTAAGCCCGAAGGAGAAGGTTTCCCGGAGGAAGGCGCCATACGCAAGTTTATATTATCACCTGGCTTTTTCCGTACCCTGCCGGTGGTTCCGGGCGCAGTGGAGGCTATCAGGGAACTGATGGAGGATTACGAAATTTTTATCGTATCGGCGGCCATGGAATTCCCCTTATCACTGCCCGAAAAATATGAGTGGCTGCAGGAGCACTTTCCATTTATACCCTGGACCCATATTGTTTTTTGCGGTGATAAAAGCCTCATCAATACCGATTACATGATCGATGATCATCCTAAAAACCTGGATAAATTTAAAGGGACAACCATTATGTTTAATGCTGCACATAATGCCAATATTGATCATCATCAGCGGGTACGGTCATGGGCAGAGGTATTAACTTTATTAAAAAAAGAAAATGATCTGATACCCGAAATAGAATAATAGATAAACCAAAACCCCTTGAAATTACCGTAAATATAATGAAAACGGCAGAGCGCCGTTATAGAGCTAATACCAGATACTTATCTTATTCTATCTATAAATACCGATCAACTTTACTCAATCTCAGCAAACCCGCTTTATGTTAATATAAAGCGGGTTTTGTATGTATGGTATTTTATAGTTTATTCGGCATCGTATATCACTACTTTATCAAAATATACGCGGAAACCATCCAAAAAAGCCAGGTGCAATGGGTGGGTTTGATAAACATCGTGCCCGGCCAGATCATCAAAAAATACGGTTAAGCTAAAAGTATAGGTGGTATCCACAACTGCACGTTCAATGGGGGCAGGTGTACCAATATGTAATGTTTTAATGCTTTCAACGCCTGCTAATGTTTCCAGGCTTTTACGAAAAGCTATTTTTTGATCAGCGGTAGTGTCGGCTTTGAGCCAGAATAAAACGTGGTGTACTATCATTGTTTAAATTTTGACAAATGTAATGAATAGGTATTTTTACCTCATTGGGTTTTATAGATTTTTGTAACAGATTATTTAACTCTGATTTAAGTTAAAATCCAAATGGATAAAGCACCTTTGCATCCATAATTATTGTATTATGCAAAGAAGATCGGCCCTGAAAAATATCGGGGGACTGCTGTTGGTCCCTTCCCTGACATTTGGTAAGACATCTGCAGTAAAAGAGCCCGTTTTGAGGGTAGCTCATTTAACCGATATCCACCTTAAAAATAAATTCGATGCGCCGGCCAGGTTTGCCAAATGCCTGCACCATGTGCAACAGCAAAGCCCCAAAGTTGATCTGGTATTGAATGGCGGCGACGTGGTATTTGATATGAACAAGGAAAATCTCAGCACCATAAACGATCAATGGCAACTAAGCAAATCCATCATGAAGGCCGATTGCAGCGTACCGGTACGTTACTGCCTGGGCAATCATGACATCTGGTGGAACGAGAACGATAAAGGACAAGCTATTTACGGCAAAAAATACTCCATGGATCAGCTGGGCCTTGTTAAACCTTATTATAGTTTTACGCAAAACGGCTGGAAATTCATTATCCTGGATAGTGTTCACCTGGATATTGACAATACCTGGTACATCGGCAAACTGGGCGATGAGCAATTTGCCTGGCTCGAACAGGAATTGAAAACTACCGATCCATCTACTCCGGTGTTGGTGATGACGCATATCCCTATCCTGACAGCCACTAACCTGATTGAGGATAACACCGTGAACCGGTGGACAATGTATGGCGGCGATATGCATACCGATAATGCCAAGATCATCAAACTGTTTTACCAGCATCCCAACGTAAAGCTTTGCCTGAGCGGGCACATCCACCTACGCGAAAAACTGGTGTATAACCATGTTACCTACCTTTGCAATGGTGCGGTAAGCGGTGCCTGGTGGGAAGGCAACCGCAGGGAAACGGCTCCCGGTTATGGGCTTATAGATCTGTATGCCGATGGCAGTTTTACCGAAGATTATATCAACTATTAAGCGATTTTTTCACAGCCGATGTTAATATCCCGGTAGCGGTTTCCAGCTCTTTGGGCGTTAAAGAGGCAAAGCCTAAGCGCACCGAAGAGCTGGGAAATGCGGCGTCATGGTAATAACCATTGCCATTACTTACGGACAAGCCCATAACCGCGGCTTTTTCAGCCACTTCACGGGCTTTAATGCCATTGAGATAATTTACCCAAACTGCAAAACCACCATCGGGTATTTTAAAACTAATATGTTCATGAAGCTGCTCTTTGAGCAGGTTACAAAATACATCGCGCCGTTCGTGGTAGGTTTTGTTGGCTTTTTTCAGATGCCGGCCTATATCTCCATTTTTTAGCAGGTTGGCCATGGCTTCTTCTAAAAGTAATTCGCCCTGCCTGTCAATCAATCTGCGTAAGCGGGCGGCCTGTGTAATTAAGTTGGGCGGTGCCACCATAAAGCCGATGCGGATACCCGGCGCTATGGTTTTACAAAACGAGCCGATATAAATGATACTACCATAGTAATCGGCGCTGGCCAATGGTAAGATGGGGCCGCTTGAGTAATGAAAATCATAATCATAATCGTCCTCAACAATTGCAAAACGGTATTTATGCGCAAGCTCCAGCAGCTGCATGCGCCTTTCGGAACTTAGGGTAACCGTAGTTGGGCGGTGATGATGCGGAATAACATATACCAGTTTTACCTTTTTCTTTTTACAGATAGCTTCCACGGCTTCCAGGTCGATACCGCACTCATCAACCGGAACCAGCGCCATTTGCGCCCCGGCCTGTTCAAAAGTGTGGTTTGCTTCAGGATAGCCGGGATCGGCAGCAATTACCGTATCGTTTTTGGAGAGTAATATCTGGGCGGTGAGGTACAGGGCCATTTGCACACCTTTGGTAATCATGATATGCTCAGGATTAACCTGCAAGCCGCGTGTTTCGCCCAAAAAACGGGCAAGCTCTGTACGCAGGTTTTCGGAACCATACTCCGGGCCGTACATAAGGTATTGTTGGGTGAAATGATAATTGCCAAAGCGCCGGTATTCGCGTACCATCAGGTCAATTGGAGCTAAACGGGTATCCGGAAAACCATCATTAATGACCAGGTTGGTATGGTGAGCAGGCTTAAATAATTGGGGAAAGGGGATCCTGTTGTCGTCTACGTCAAAATAGGTTTTTGCATTATAACCACCTGGTTCGGCATGCTCAGATAACTGTCGTGGTTTAATATCGGGGAGGTTCTTAGCTACAAAAAGACCCCGGCGCGGATAAACCTCAACCCAGCTTTGTGCATACAGCTCGTCATAGGCGGCTACCACGGTTTGACGGTGTATGGCTAGTTTTTGCGCCAATGCCCGGCTGCCTGGTAATGCCGAGCCTGGCTTTAATTTACCCTGACGTATCTGGCCAATAATGCCATTGGCAATTTGGAGATAAACCGGTGTTTGCGCAGTTTTGTCAATCGGTATTAAAAATTCGGCTAAGTGCATACTGGACCAGTTGGCTATTGGTTTATGAATGATAAATATAGGCCAATGCTTTTTTATTGGATACAATAAAAACAAAATTTGTACATTAATCGGCATAATGACGGCAGAACTTAAGGCTTTTATAAAACAATACGCGGATCTTGACGAGGATAAGCTGGATGCTGTTACCCAGAAGTTTAAGCAACGCAGCCTGAAAAAGAATGATCTTTTATTGGAGGAAGGCTTGGTATGCTCCGACCTGGTTTTTGTGCAGCAGGGCTGTTTACGACTGTATTATTTGCAGGATGAGGTAGAAATATCGGTGTGGTTTGCTTTTGAATATTCCTCGGCTATTGAGATCTATAGTTTTATCAGCGAAAAACCCTCAAAGTATTTTTTGCAGGCTATTGAGGACACAGTAATATGGTACCTGCCCAAAAGCGAACTGACCAACTTGTATAGACAATACCCGGAAATGCAGGAAATGATGCGCAATTTTTGGGAAGATGTGATCCTTAACCTGCTGGAGCGGTTCACTGCCCTCCAACGGGATTCGGCCGAACAGCGTTACCTCGACCTGCTGACCAAACCTACTTTTCTGCAAAAGATACCTCAGAAATATCTCGCCTCATTCATCGGCGTTACTCCTACGTCCCTGAGCCGGATAAGAAAGAATATCCGCTAACTCAAACTGGACCATCTTCGTTATTATTAGTGGACCACATAAGTGGTCCACAGGCGGCGTACCTTTAAGTGTTATTTAATAAAACACAAAGATTATGCAGCTGACTCAAAATTTTAAACTCCCCTCCCTGTACTTACGCGTAGCCATAGGCTCGGCTTATTTATGGGAAGTTGCCGACCGTTTGGGTGTATTAGGCGCTCATGGCAGGCCGCATGTAGGCTGGGGCGACTGGCCGCATTTTGTGGATTATGCCCGCCAGGTTATGAGCTTTTTGCCAGCATCGGTAATTCCCGCTTTTGCTACCCTCGCTACCATAGGCGAAGCTGTTTTTGGTTTCCTGATCCTGATAGGTTTGTTCACCCGCCAGGCGGCAATTGGTTCCGGAATTTTAGGATTCTGTTTTGCCTTAGCCATGGCCATATCCTTTGGTATCGAATCGCCGTTGGGTTATTCGGTATTTACACTGAGCGCGGCGAGTATTTTGCTGGCCAGCTTACCATCATATGCCTGGAGCATCGACAGCCTGCTATCACATCAAAAAATCAACAAGCAACTGAGTATTTACCAGGATAAAAACGGTGTAGAAACTGTTTGAGTCCATAAATTTTATAAAAATGAATACATTATTTATCGCTATATTAACGCTTTTGCCCCCATGCTTTGGCAAGTTAAGTACGCCGAAACAGGTACACCATAAAGAGCAGAGCAACATAACTGAAACTTATCTGCTCAAAACCTTGCTCAATCAGCGGGGTATCAACAATAAAGAGGTGCAAATGCTGGTGGTAACCTTTCCGCCGGCAAGTGTGTCCGCCGCGCACAGGCACCCTTTTCCAACTTTTGGCTATTTGCTGGAAGGTGAGCTGGAATCAACTTTTGAGGGCAAAACCTATCATTATAAACCCGGCGATTCATTTTATGAAAAGCCAAACGGCCTGCATGCGGTAACCCGTAATAGCAGCAAGAATAAACCGGCCAAGCTACTGGTATTCTTCATCGCCGAAAAAAATAAACCTACTACCGTACCTGTAAAAACTAAATAATATGAAAACTGCGACTTCAAATAAACCATCAACCTTTTTAGTGGTAATAGCCTTTGTCATTGTTTATGTGGTATGGGGCTCCACCTACTTTTTTATCCAGATGGCCGTACACGGCTTTCCGCCTATGCTGATGGGAGCTGTTCGCTTTTTTACAGCTGGCATATTGTTATTAACATGGTGTCAGTTGAAAGGTGATAAGCTTTGGGTTAAAAGAGATATCATCACTTCGGCCATCAGTGGTTTGCTGATGCTTTTTGTGGGTACCGGTATTGTGTTCTGGGCCGAACGTACCCTGCCAAGCGCTATGGTGGCCATCCTGGTATCGGCCAACCCTATTTGGTTTGTAATTCTTGACAGGATAAACTGGAAAGCCAATTTTAAAAGCCGTACCACCATTGCCGGATTGATACTGGGTTTTGCCGGGGTGATCCTGCTTTTTGGTGAGGCTTTCAGCAAATCATTATCTGGTGCCATAAGCCATGAGCAGTTAACCGGCCTGATCCTGCTGCTGGCCGGCCCTATTGCCTGGTCGGCAGGCTCGTTGGTTTCCAAAAAACGGGGTAGCGATGCTCCGGCAAGGGTAAACACCTCCTGGCAAATGATCATCTCGGGTCTGGCCTTTATACCTGCCAGTTTGTTTGGCCATGAACTGGGTTCATTTCATCTGGCCAGTGTGCCTTTGCAGTCATGGTTGGCTATTGTGTACCTGATATTTTTTGGTTCGATAGCCGCATTCAGCGCATATGTATGGTTATTGAAAGTGCGCCCGGCAACCGAGGTAAGTACGCACTCCTATGTAAACCCGGTTATAGCCGTGTTGTTGGGTATCCTGTTTGCTCATGAAAACATATCAGTACTGCAAATATTTGGCCTTATAGTGATATTAATCAGTGTGTTACTGGTGAACATGGCTAAATATGGCAAAATCACCTTTATACGCTCGTGGTTTAAATTAGGCAGCCGTAATGATAAATTAGTAGAACATTTAAGCCCTGCCCAGCGTACTAAAGTCTGTCTGGATTAATTCGTAATAACCTAAAAAACAATCACATGAATACGAAAAAGATTAACATTGCTTACTGGATTTTTACCATTTTGCTATTGGCCTTTATGGGATTAGGCGCGGTGCCAGATCTGTTGTCGATGCCCGAAGCCCTGGCCATATTTAAGCAATTGGGGTATCCTGCTTACCTATCACCCTTTTTAGGTGCTGCTAAATTACTGGGCGTGATCGCTATTTTAATTCCCGGTTTTCCCAGGATCAAGGAATGGGTGTACGCGGGTTTTGTTTTTGACCTTACCGGAGCTACGTATTCTTCCCTGGCTATAGGCACACCGGTATTACAGGTATTGCCTATGTTAATTGGTTTCGCGCTGATCATAGGGTCCTACATTTATCACCATAAAAGATTAAAGGCTAAACAAGCCTGATCTATTTTAAGAGAATCAAGATACAAGAATCAAGATACAAGAATCAGGATCCAAGGTAACTTAAAAGCTATTCGATTAAATTTATAGGAATATTCATTTAATGAAGGAAGCTTCAATTGGATTTAAACCACCTTATTGTCTCTGATTTCCTGGCTCCTGATTCTTGTATCTTGACTCTTAATTCTCATAGCTAATCAGCCATTGGTTGCCATATTGATCAACAAGATCGCCAAACAGGCTGCCCCAAAAAGTATCTTCCAATGGATGAGTTGCTTCGCCATTGGTAGATAACCGCGCGTAATAATCCCGGGCCTCTTCCTCTGTATTGCAATTTAATAGTAAGGAAACCGAATTGCCTCTGATCAAGCCAGATTCGGGTACCATATCCGAGGCAGTAAGTATCATATCGCCTTTGGTGAGGGTGGCATGTACCACACAATTTTCCATACAGGGGGGCATGGGCTCATTAAGTGGCAGGGGTAGTTCGCCAACGGTTTGGAAGCTGAGTTCACCTCCAAGGCATTCTTTATAGAAGGTCATGGCCTCCAGGCAATTACCGTTAAAAGTTAAGTATGAATTGATATTTGCCATGTCGGTTTACCTTTAATAAGTACAGATTGATTGACTATACAAAAATGAGTGTTGCAACGCAATTTTGTGGGGGCCTAACACGACAATTGAGCGGGTGAATAACGACAAAAAAGAGAATCAAGAGATAAGAGTCAGGAATCAGGACAAAACGTTTCTTTTCGTCAATCCCTATTAGGGCGGAATATATATTTTTCTCTCTTGATTCCTGACTCTTATCTCTTGATTCTATTCACTAATTAATCGCCGCCCCGGCTTTCAACTCATCACCCGGGTGATTAATGATCTGGTCGCCGGCCTTCAGATTACCAAATACTTCGGTGGAGTCATTCCTGGCCAGGCCTTCTTTAATATCAACCAACACGGCTTTTCCCTCTTTAACAGTAACCACATACTCGCGTTCTGTTGAGCGTACAATAGCATTGTTAGGCACCAACAGTGATTTAGCGCCAGAAAGCATGGGGATTCTTACTTCGGCATACATACCCGGCTTTAACTGCCCGTTTTTATTTTGCACATCAATTTCAATAGCTTCGGAGCGCATGCTGCCCAGAGAGTTAGCCGAGCGGCTTATTTTTGCAGTTTGCTGACTGCCTGGCATGGCGTTAAATACAAAGGTAACGGGCTGTTGCAGATCTACCTTGTCCACATAATCCTCTGGGATAAATACTTCCAAACGCATTTTGCTGATGTCCTGCAAAATCAGCATCGGCTGATCGGTTCCTTTGCCGGGTGATACCAACGCTCCGGGCGATACGTTACGCTGAACGATCATGCCGTCAAATGGCGCGCGGATATTCAGGTAATCCTGTATGGTACGTACCGAAGCCACGTTTGACTGCTCCGACCGGGCCATAGCGTCATCGGCTTTCATTTTGGCTGAGGCATTGTCCAGATCGAGCGGGGATACCGAGCCGGGTTCTTTGGCGGCCTCTTTTAAGCGCTGGTATTTTTCTTTACTGGCGATGGCGTTTTCCTGGGCCTGCAAAAAGCGGGAATTGGCCGCCTGTAATTGAGATTCCATTTCGGGGGCTTCCAGGGTCATCAACAATTGCCCTTTTTTGACTATGGCGCCACGGTCAACATATAGTTGTTTTACAAAGCCGTTCACCTTGGGGAAAATGTTTACCTCATTAAAAGGCTTTAATTGCCCCGGCAAGCGGGCCTGGCTCGAAAGCGCTTTTTCGGTTATGATACCGGTTTCGTAAGCTGATTTTTTGCTGGTGGAAGCCGCTGCTATATTGACCGGTGTTTGGTTACTGGAGCAGGCTGCCAGCATACTGGTGGCAGCTGCTAATACTATGATTGATTTAAATTTCATGATCTTATACTGTTAAGGTTTCTATCTCTGTTACTTCGGCTGTGTGTTCAGCAAGCTCATCGGGCATTAATGATGGCGAATCATAGGTAGTTTTGTTTTGTACCCAGGCAAATACCTGCGGTAAAATAAACAGGGCCGCCAATGTGGAGGCAAACAAACCACCGATTACCGCCCTACCCAATGGTGCAGACTGCTCTCCGGCTTCGCCCATGCCCGAAGCCATGGGTATCATACCCGCTATCATGGCTAAGCTGGTCATCAGGATGGGGCGTAAACGGATAGATGCGCTGGTGATGGCCGCTTTGGTGGCATCACGATAATCCAGGCGCAGCTTTTCGGCATTGGTTACGATGAGGATGGCGTTGGCCACGGACACCCCCGTCGACATGATCATACCCATGTATGATTGCAGGTTGAGCGTTGAACCAGTAGCCAGCAGCATCAGCAGCGAGCCTAATATTACCGCTGGCACGGTTGACAATACCGTTAACGATACCTTGAACGACTGGTAATTGGCCGCCAGCAACAAGAATATCACGAGGATGGCCAGGCCCAAACCATTCTGCAAACTGCTCAGCGTTTCGGTAAGCAGGTTAGCCATACCATTTTGTGATGCCACCAAGCCCTTAGGTGCTGCACCCAGCGAGTTGATGGCCTTTTGCACATCGTTGGTAGCGGTACCCAAATCCTTTTTATAAATATTGGCGCTGATGGTTACAAAACGGCGAGGCCCAGCCCGGTCATATTCGCCCGGTACGTAGCTGGTAGTAAAGGTGGCGATATCGCTCAATACCGGGCTACTTTGGCCTTTAACCAGTGGGATTTCTTTCAACTGATCCATGGTGTTCATCACATATTCCGGAATTTGCACCTGCACCTGGTAGGTATAGGCTCCTTTTTCATCTAACCAAAGGTTTTTATCGGTAAAACGACTTGATGAGGTACTGGCCGTAACCGAGCGGGCTATATCCTTGATATTAAGCCCCAGCTGCGCAGCTTTTAGCCTGTCGAGCGTGATCTTGATCACCGGAAATTTAAGGGGTTGAGCTATCTGTACATCGCGCAGGTAACTGATGCTTTTGAGTTTATCTACCACTTTGTTGGCATAGCCTTCAATCTGGGCCATATCCTTACCGGCTACCTGCACCTCAATAGGCGATGATGCACCCTGGCTCATAATCTTCTCGGTCATGTCAATAGGTTCAAAGGTTATGCGCAATTCAGGCAGTTTATAGTGGATGTTTTTACGCAGGGCATCTTTCAGCTCATCCATATTCACCTTGTATTTTTCATCCAGGTTTACCTGCAATACGGCTTCCTGGGTACCAGTATTAAACACATACAGGTTACTGGTTCCATAGGCGGTAGGTACCAGGCCGATATAACCTGAGGTGATCTCGACATGGTTATTCACCGTTTGGTTGATGATCTGCAATACCTGTTTAAAGGCATCTTCGGTACGCTCCAACCGGGTACCATCGGGTTCTTTAATGCGGATCTGGAACTGGCCATTATTGAGCTTCGGCATCATATCCTTACCGATAAAAACAAAACAAAAACCGGCCAGGATGATCACACTAAAAAGGTACACCAAAACAATGCCTTTTTTACGCGGCATGCTCCTGTTAAGCACTCCGATAAGCCACAACTTGATGCGTTCAAAAAGATCGTTCTCTTCGGGGGGTTTTTGTTCGTTATCGAGGTGGTTTTTTACCTGACCTTCTTCCTGCATGTCTAAAGCCTCACCAGCATGAGCATGGATATCTTCATGATGATAATGCTGATAGCGCTCGGCCTTGATGAGCCAGTTGCTCAGGATTGGTACCACGGTTTGAGCCAGTATGTACGATACGATCATGGTTAAACCGATGGATAATGACAGCGGTAAAAACATGGCCTTGGGTACACCGGTCATCATAAAAGATGGTGCAAACACGGCCAGGATACAAAGCAGGATGAGTAAAAGCGGAAACGAGATTTCCTCGCAGGCATCATAAATGGCCTGGCGTTTGGATTTGCCCATTTCCAGGTGCTGGTGGATGTTCTCGATAGTTACCGTGGCCTGGTCGACCAGGATGCCGATAGCCAGCGCCAATCCGCTCAGGGTCATGATATTGATGGTTTGCCCGAACATACTGAGCAGTAACACTCCTATCAGGATAGATACCGGGATGGTGATCACCACGATAAGACTGCTTCGCCAATCGCGAAGAAACAATAGTACCATTAAACCGGTGAGTAAGGCTCCCAGTCCGCCTTCGGTCATCAAACTTTTCACGGCGTTTACCACAAAAACCGATTGATCAAACTCGTAGCTCAGCTTCACATCATCGGGCAGCAGGTTCTGCATTTCGGGCAGCTTGCTTTTGAGGTTTTGCACCACCGCCCAGGTTGATGCATCGGCGGTTTTCACCACGGGGATGTATACCGAGCGCTTGCCGTTGATGAGAGCATAATCCACCGTAATGTCAGCAGCATCGGCCACGCGGGCTACATCCTTTACAAAAATGGGTACGCCATTCTGCGTTTTTACGGGGATGTCGCCAAAGTTATCCGGATTTTTAATAAGGGTGTTCATGGTGGTCAGAAACATGATATTATCCAGCCTGAGGTTACCTGAGGGCGATGTTACGTTGAACTTGGCTAACGCGTCAACCACCTCATCAGGTGTTAAATTATAGCTGCGCAGTTTATCCGGATCAAGATTTATGGTGATGGAACGCGCGTTGGCCCCAAACGGCGGTGATGGTGAGAGGCCCGGCACGGTAGCAAACATGGGGCGTATCTTAGTAGCCGCCATATCGTAAATATCCTTCAAACTTCGTGTCGGGCTGGAAAATACCAGCTGACCAACAGGTAAGGATGAGGCATCAAACCTAACCACCTGCGGCGGCAATGCACCGGGAGGGAAAAAGCTGGATGCCCTGTTTACCTGTAGCGCCACTTGTGCCGAAGCTTCGGCCATGTTGGTACTTTCGTAAAACGACAATTTAATGAGGGTTAAACCCTGTATGTTTTTACTGGTGATGCTTTTAATACCATTGATATACAGGAACTGATCCTGAAACTTGGTAGAGAAAAAGCCTTCCATTTGCTGCGGCGACATACCGCCGTAGGCTTCGATAACGTATATGGTGGGCAGGTTGAGCTGCGGGAATATATCTATCGGTATTTTTACTGCGCTGAGCACTGAAAATATCAGCAAACTCATGGTGATCACTATGGTAGTGATGGGCCTTTTGAGCGCGGAGGTGACCATTGACATAGCTAAATTATTTTAAAAGGTTTAAAACGGTATTGACCTGATTTTCGGTAACGGCTTTCTGGAACAAGGCCCCGGTGTAAGCGAATTTGGCCTGTGCCAGGTCTGTTTCGGCACGGTAAAGGATATTGAGCGCGGCATTGAGCTCAATAATATCGGTTAAGCCGCTTTTATATAATGACAGCTTTTGCCGGTAACCTTCGTTAGCCGCTTTTAACTGTCGCGGAATTTCCTGCAAGCGCTGCCTGGCGGTTTCCAGTTCAACATCGGCCTGGCTGGCGCTGATGGATAGTAGTTGTTTTTGCTCGGCCAGCTTTTGCGAGCTGTAGTCGGTGGTTGCCTTTTGGGTGCGTAGCTTGAGCTGGCGGCGGCGGATATCAAACAAATTATAGGATAAGCCGATACCTACAAGGTAATTGCTCCTATCGACACCCAGGCCACTTGACAGGCTGTTGAAATGATCATTAGCATCGATACTTGATCCCCGGCCCCAGGCCGCGGCTTCGAACATGATCTTGGGATTATAGCTTTTTTTAACCATATCCTCGCGCTGCAGGCTGTTTTGGTATACCGACTGGTAATAGTTGATCAAAGGGTGATTAGCCGTATCGGGATTTAAGGATTGTACCACTGCCGACTGCCCGATCAGCGTCATCTCAGCGGTAGTATCCGGAACGATGGATTGGTAGGGCAAACCACTAACCGACGAAAGCTGTAATTGCACCTGCTTTTGCTGGTTCATCAGTTCGATATAATTTAACCGGGCTTTTGACAGCTCGGCCTCGGATATGCTGGTATCAACGCCTGCCCGTACCCCACTTTTAGCCAATGACTGTATGGAGCGAAGGATCTCGGTATTGCGCTGTATATTGAGCGACTGTATACCCAGCAGATCATGCAGGCGCAACAGTTGCAGATAATTGCTGATGGTATAGGCCCGTAACTGGTATTTGGAGCTTGCAAATTGATTTTGCTCCACCTGGATATCAGAATTGGCCACTTTGTTTTGCGCGCCGTAAGAGCCAAAATTGTAGATCTCCCAGTCGAGCGCGGCTACGCCCACGGTAGCCGATACGGCGGAGCTGTTGCTTTCGGCGCGTACTTTGGAGTCGGCCGGGATAATGCCAAACCCAAAATATGGGCCGGCCACGTTGTTGTTGGTACCGATATCGGCCTGGTAATTAAGGCGCAGATTAGGCAACCAGTTGCTATGCGTTTCGGCAGCCTGCGTGCGGCGGATCTTGATAGCTGCGGAGTCGGTAAGCAGCGTAGGCGCATTCTGATCAACGCGGTTAAGCAGCGTTTTTAGGCTGACTGCCGGATCATTGTTTTGCTGTGCATAGGTATTTACCGCTATGAGCAGGCCCGCAGCAATACCTAAGGTTATTTTTAAACTTTGCATAAGTTTCTGAAATGAACTTATACCGGCGGCTGTTAAAAACTAAGCAGATAGGATGCATTAAAAGCATCACCCTAAAGGCAAAGCATACAGTAAATACCGGTAAATGATAGATAAACTAATTTGAATATATGATGGAGCATAAGCTCAGGGCCGGACAGGCCTCATCAACTCAAATTTTAAAGGTGCAGAAGGACAAATAGGAGTATTGTGAATCGGTGACTGACCAATTAATGTTGAGCAAACGCTGCGGATTGAGTTTCCAGAGGCGCTGTGCAAACAACAGGATGATAAAATTGCCCACCACCATACTTAACAGATCAATAGCCGATTTTTTATCATTCATGACAAACTTATCGGTACGTTGAAAAAAGTTGGTATGGGAAAGGCTGGCCACTGTGGTTTCGGTCTTCCTTTTAAAGATGGAATTATGACTTACGGCAGCCTCAACCACCGGCCCGGTTAAACGCGGTAAAAAAAAGATGTGCGATACGGCAATAAAAACATAACAAGCAGCTATGCACAGCACTTGCAATTTTTTAAGGATATCTGTATTGCTTTGTTTCACGCAGGCAACAATTTTATACAACAAAGGTCAAAAAAAAACCAATTGTTTTTATGCAAAAATATTGTTGCAGTATGAAGTACTGATGAACTTAATGCAAAATAGTTGCGATAGCCTGATATAAAAATTACCCCTGGTGACACGGGCAATGGTGTGAATATGAAAGTTGCCCGTGTCATCACGGGCAACGGAAGATAGTTTGTGTATTATTGTTTGGCGGCCCAGGCGTTCATTTTGGCTTCAAATACGGCAAGCGGCATGGCTCCGTCTTTAAGCACCTGGTTATGAAATTCGGCCAGGTTAAATTTGCGGCCCAGCTGTTTTTCGTACTTGTTACGCAACTCGCGTATTTTAAGAGCCCCTATTTTATAGCCCAGTGCCTGGCCCGGGATAGCCATATAGCGTTCAATTTCGGCGGTGGCGCCTTGTTCGCTGATGGCTTCGTTATCCATCATGTATTTAATAGCCTGCTCGCGGGTCATGTTTTTGGTGTGGATGGCCACATCAACCACCAGGCGGATGGCACGGTGCATCTCGTCGCCCAGAGCGCCCATGTATTGGTAAGGATCGGTATACAGCCCCAGTTCTTTACCTAAGGATTCGCAGTACAGCGCCCATCCCTCTACGTAGGCATTCTCATTCTGATCAAACCGTCTGAATTTTGGCAGTGAACTGTTTTCCTGGGTCAACGAGATTTGGTAATGATGGCCGGGGATAGCCTCATGCAGGAATAATGACTCCATGCCCGAGGTAATGTTGAATTTGGTAGCATCCAGTATCGGTACATAAAATATACCCGGTCTGCTGCCATCGGCGGATCCTGCATTATATTCGGCACTGGCTGATGCTGCCCTGAAAGCTTCCGTTTGCCTGATCTCGAAAGGCGTTTTAGGTACGTGGTTAAACATTTTCTCCAGGTTGGGTTCCATGCGTTTGTGGATGTTCTCGAACGCGGCTAAAACCTCTTTTGGGGTTTTGTAAGGGGTGAACTTAGGATCAGTTCGCATGTATTCAAAAAACGCCTGCAGATCGCCTTTAAAGCCAACACTGGTTTTGATGCTGTCCATAATACCACGGATACGGCTTACCTCTTTCAATCCGGTCTGGTAAATTTCCTCAGGCGTTTTGTCAGTAGTGGTTTGTTGTTTTACCAGGTAGGCATATTTGGCCGTGCCATCGGGCAAGGCTGAGTAACCAGAAGTTGTACGTGCGTGCGGCAAATACTCGGTTTTTAAATAATCGGCCAGTTTTTTATAGGTGGGCGAAATAACGGTGGTGATGGTTTTTTTGTAAGTTTCGGTGAGTTGTTTTTTATCAGCATCAGAAAAGTCTTTGGGCAGATTGGTGATCGGGCCGTAAAATAAACTTTTTGTAGGGTCAGCAACTACCAGATCCTGCAATTCGGGAATGGTTTTTACTACCAGCGCTTTGGGCAAAACCACACCGGCTTTGATGCCTTTATTGAAATTGCTGATGGCGGTATCGGCCCAAACTGAAAATGCCGATACGCGTTTTAGCCAATCATTATAATCCTTTACGGTTTTAAATGGTTGTGAACCCGAGCCCGAGCCTAACTGCCCTATAGTAAGTGGCAGTGCATAGAACTGGTTAAAGGGCATGTATTCAAAATGCTGTTTAAAACCGTCCAATGCGAGCTGAGCCTCGTAAGTAAAAATATCGTAGGAAAGCTGGTCGGCCTCGCTAAGGTCTTCCCGGTTAAAGTGTTTTACTTGTGCCAGGTAGTTTTCATAAAAAGCTTTTGATTTCGCTAAAAATTCTGCCGAGCCATCATTGGGCAGCTGATCATTATAGCGGTTATCGCCAATGCCGGTGGCAGTAAGCGGGTATAGTTTTAATGATTCTTCAAAGTAATTGTTGAATACTTTGGCCAGCTCCGGGTTGTCGGTTTTGGATGAACTGTTTGTTTTAGGCTGATTACATGCGGCTAATACAATCGTAGCGAAGAGGTAAAGGACGGTTTTCTTCATTTTAGTTAGTAGTTAATGAGTAAAGCTAACAAAATGAAAATAAAGAAAACTGTGCGTGAATCACCTTTTAGTTGAAAGCATGATGTACAAGCCTGATTCGATACGTCATTGCAAGGAACGAAGCGATTCCTTTTATACAGGGCGAAGATGAATGTCGTAGAGCGCTCAATTGCCGCTGAGGCTGTTACTTTTGTCTTGATACAAAAGTAACCAAAAAATCAAGTCAGCAGAAATGCTTCTTTGCGCGCAAGGCCTTTGCTCTGCAAATCGGGCAGAACCATCCCGATAGCTATCGGGACTAAACCTTACCGCCACTTCGTTCGCTCAGTCCCCCACGCTTCAGGTAAGGTTCGCTATGCCCTTACAAGCGCACATCCCACCATTGTTCTGTCCGCTTTCACCCGAAGCTTATTTGCTGACGAGGAAAGAAAGTTTTTTCAATCAATAATTCACTAAATCACTAATTCGATAATTAAGAATCACCCGAAGCTTATCTGCTGACGGGGAAAGAAAGGTTTTTCAATCAATAATTCACTAATTCAATAATTAATTTATTCCCATTTCCTTTTTCAGGAACTGACCGGTAAAGCTGTTTTTAACCTTGCATAGTCCTTCTGGCGTGCCGGAGAATAGGATATTCCCACCTCCTGATCCACCTTCGGGGCCTAGATCTATCACGTGGTCAACCACTTTAATTACATCCAGGTTATGTTCAATTACCAGTACGGTGTTGCCTTTATCAACAAGCTGGTACAGTACGCCCAGCAGTACGTTGATGTCTTCAAAATGCAAACCGGTTGTTGGCTCGTCCAGTATATAAAAAGTATTGCCAGTATCCTTTTTGGAGAGCTCAGTAGCCAGTTTAACACGCTGCGCCTCACCACCGGACAACGTTGTGGAGGCCTGCCCCAGGGTAATGTAACCCAAACCTACATCATATAAGGTTTTCACCTTGCGGTATATGGATGGAATATGCTCAAAAAATGGCGTAGCATCCTCAATGCTCATGTCCAGTACATCGCTGATGGATTTGCCGCGATAGCGTACTTCCAGTGTTTCGCGATTGTACCTACGACCTCCGCATTCTTCGCAAGGCACCTGTACATCGGGTAAAAAGTTCATCTCGATCACTTTCATACCGGCGCCCTGGCAGGTTTCGCAGCGGCCGCCTTTTACGTTGAAGGAGAAGCGACCTGGTTTATAACCTCTGATCCTGGATTCGGGCAGGGCCACATACAGGTTACGGATATCTGAGAACACCCCGGTATAAGTAGCCGGATTGGATCGCGGTGTACGACCGATTGGTGTTTGATCGATCTCGATCACCTTGTCGATATTTTCTAACCCTTCAATTTTTTCATAAGGCAAAGGCTGTTTCTTGGCCCTGAAAAAATGATGGTTTAGTATAGGATACAAAGTTTCAGTGATGAGACTTGACTTACCGCTGCCCGATACGCCGGTGATGCCAATGAGTTTACCCAGCGGAAATTCAACCGATACTTTTTTCAGGTTATGGCCGGTAGCTTTTTTCAGGCTCAGCGTTTTGCCGTTACCTTCCCTGCGTTTTGCAGGGATGGCAATGGAACGCTCGCCGTTGATATAGGATGTGGTGAGCGTATGTTTGGCCATCAGCTCGGCCGGGGTGCCTTCGGCCACTACCTGTCCGCCATGTACGCCAGCCGCCGGACCCATATCAATCACGTGGTCGGCTTCCAGTATCATATCTTTATCATGCTCTACCACCAGCACGGTATTGCCCAGGTCGCGCAGGTTTTTGAGGGCATTGATGAGGCGTTCGTTATCGCGCTGGTGTAAACCGATGCTGGGCTCATCCAGGATGTACATCACATTCATGAGCTGCGAGCCTATCTGCGTGGCCAAACGGATCCGCTGTGCTTCACCGCCTGAAAGGGTTTTGGCCGTACGGTCGAGCGTTAAATAGCTCAAACCCACATCCAATAGGAATACAATACGTGCACGGATCTCTTTCAGGATCTCTTTGGCAATTACATTCTGGCGCTCGGTCAGCCTGTCTTCCAGGTTGTTGAACCACTCCTGCAGGGTACGGATGTCCATACAGGCCAGTTCAAATATATTTTTATTATCGACTTTGAAATGCAGCGACTCCTTTTTTAATCGGGCACCCTCGCAAACCGGGCAGGTTTTTAACACACGATAATTTTCCATATCGTCCATGCCTTCGTCGCCGCGACGCTCCTGCTGCTCTTCCAGCATACGCACAATACCGTCAAAAGTGATCTGGTAGCTTTGTACATTCCATTTGTTGTACTCCACGGCAACAGTGATCATATCCGGCGATCCGTTCAGGATGATATCCTTTTGCTCGGGCGTCAGTTTTTCGATCGGGGTCGACAGCGAAAACTCATACTTTTTGGCGAGCGATTTCAACACCTGGAATATCCAGGTTTCGCGGTACTCGCCAATAGGCGCAAGGCCGCCATTCATGATGCTTAGTTTGGGGTTGGGGATCACCGAAGCTTCGTCAACCTCAAAAATATAACCTAAACCGTTACACTTTTCGCAGGCGCCATAAGGCGAGTTAAAGGAAAATGTATTGGGTTGTGGTTCATCGTATGATATACCCGACACCGGATCCATCAGATACTTGCTGTAATACGCAACGTTGTTGTCCTTATCGCCTACGCGGATGATGCCCTTGGCAATTTTAAGGGCTGTTTGTACCGAAGTATATAAACGCTTGCTGTCTTTTTCGGATACCACCAGGCGGTCAACCACAATATCAATATCGTGTATCTTGTAACGATCCACCTGCATTTTGGGCTCCACATCGGCCATGGCGCCATCTATCCATACTTTCAGATAGCCTTGTTTGCGAATCGATTCAAAAAGCTCACGGTAATGACCTTTTCGGGCTTTTACCACCGGGGCCAGGATATTTACCGGCTGCCCGTCGAATTTTTCGGTAATGGTTTTCAGGATCTGATCTTCGCTCATGCGCTCCATCTTCTCGCCGGTAGTGTAGGAGTAGGCCTCGCCGGTACGAGCAAAAAGCAGGCGCATAAAATCATAGATCTCGGTAATGGTACCTACGGTTGAGCGAGGGTTTTTGCTAGTGGTTTTTTGCTCAATGGCAATAACCGGGCTCAGGCCCGAAACCTTATCCACATCGGGCCGTTCCATACCGCCCATGAACTGGCGCGAGTAGGCCGAAAATGTTTCCATATAACGGCGCTGCCCTTCGGCATAAATGGTATCAAAAGCCAATGATGATTTGCCGCTGCCACTCAAACCGGTGATCACTACCAGCTTGTTGCGCGGAAAAGAAACATCAATATTTTTTAAATTATGTACCCTGGCGCCATAAACTTCAACTTCGCTTTGTTCGCCCAGGTCAACGGTTATTTCGTTCATATATGTAATTGGTACCAAATTTATTAAACCCGGGTAAACGGGTTTGCTTTTAAAAGCTTGTTTAAGATACAGCCTTTAAAAAGAAAATGCTAAAAATTTAAGCAAATGTACAAAAAATTGATGTGGATTGTATGCTAAACGTGTCAGCATAAGGTTAATATTTACGGGGTTAAGGAGAACGATAAAATGCAATTGTCATTTGCCAGGCGTAAAAGATCTCTCCTCGTACCTCGTTCGAGATGACAATAAGTAGAAATTAGCAGCCCGCCACAATCTGCAGTGAATCATCCAATCTTCTCAATCCCAAATGGTGTTGCAACTGTTCCCGATGAACCAGGGCATATTGCAGGCGGTTGTCCATATTGGCCAGGCTGAGTTTCCCGGTCCAGATGAGGTCGTGAAATTCCCTGAATCCGGGCACGGGCATATCCGGATCGATGGGTTTATCGGGTGTTTTGCCCACAATCGTAAAAACAACAAAGTAAAACAGGTGAAGGATCTGCCGCATCAGGAAAAAGCGCGCGAGCTGATACTCGGTAGCTTCCTTACCAAAGTAAGTTTTTAGATAGATCTTTTCATCGTCCTCATTCTTCACCAAAAAATTGGCCATGATGGCCAGGTCCAGGTAGCGGTCGTTTAAAAAGGCGGCTTCCCAGTCAACCAGCCATACCCGTTCGCCATCAAATAGGGTGTTCTCGGGTTTCAGGTCGTTGTGGCAGCCTACCTGGTCTTCGGGATTGCGGGGGTAGATGTTTTTAACCTGGGTGTAAAAGTCGAACAGTCCGGTGGTTAGTTCATCAGGCATCAGTTCATCGTCCCTGAATTTTTCAATAAACTCCCCAATTTTATCCAGATAGTTGATGCGGAAAGGGAATGGCGGCAATGCATGCAACTGACTAAGCAAAGCAGGCAGTTTTGTTTTTGCTTCCTCCATCGGGAAAGGCTTGGCATCTATAAAATCAATAATAGCAATCCTGTCATCTACATTGGTATACCACACCTTGGGTGCTATCCCGGCTTCGGCAGCGGCTTTCATGCAGTTATATTCCAGCGTTGGATCGGCCATGGCATCGGTGCGGGTAATGATGCGGAGCAGATAAGGCTTTCCGCCAACCACGATCCGGAAAACCAGGGCCGTGGAAAGGCCGGCGGTGAGCTCACGGATATCTTCCAGGGTATTGGTGCCAAAGGCTGCCAGCAAGGCATGGTCAACAGCGTTTTTTTTACTCTCAGGAATCATAAATTCAGGTTTTAAAATGGTGATGATGAGGCAAATATATTTACGGCTTTCTGCTTTCGATAGCTTTTTAAAGTATATTTTTTGAAGCGTACTTTTTAGATAAAATGAACGTTTACCCTGAAGATTAGTTACTGAATTATTGATTTAGTGAATTAGTGATTTTTTTTCTTTTCCTTCACTTACCTGGTCCTTTTTTCCAGCATATCTGTAGCATTTTTCTTTTTGCCTGCGTATGGTTAATAAATCACAATCCTGTAATGATGAAACATTTAGCCCTGCTTTGGAGTGCTGTTATTATGCTGCTCGCACTGTTTTTGATGACCTCTTGTAAAGACAATCATCAAAGCCTGAAGGCCGATGACGAAAAAAAGCTCAAAGAGTTTTATACCAATATTCAAAAAATGACACAGCAGTTTAACTGCGAAAATATCAACGACTGGAAATTTACCGCCATTGGCTCAAAAGCATGCGGCGGCCCCACGGGTTTTATAGCCTACTCTATTAAAATGGACACAACTGCCTTTCTGCAGAGGGTGCGATCATATACCGAGCAGCAGGCTGCGTTTAATAAAAGATGGGATGTAAGCTCAGATTGTATGATGGTTCAGTCGCCCCAGGGTGTAGCCTGTGAAGATGGTAAACCGAAGTTTGTTTATTGAGCAGTAGGTTTAACTATTTCTTAATATTTTTTGTTTTTCAACTTCATATTCAGCTTGTGTAATCGCACCTTTATCTAATAACTCCTTAAATTTTAGCAATTCATCTGATCTAGATTTTGTTTGTGGGTTATTATAAATTATTATTGGTTTATCAGGGGTAAGTGCCCATACCAACGCAACAACCCACCCTATGAAAGACCAGCCTAAAAATAAATTCAATAAGGCAATTGCAGTGGCATCTCTTTTCTTGCGGCCTAATATCGCGGGAAGAAAATAGAGTAATACACCAATGACCAATAAGAATAATATTAGGAATAGGGGTTGATTTGCGGGGATTTGTAAGATTATCATTTTGATAAGGTTTAGTCAAATATAATAAAAACCATTCAGCTTATAGTCGTTGTTATCACCACCCCACTTATCGCCGAAGCTTTGAACGGAATAACGTAATTAGTGATGCGGTGATAACAACAACTATAGGCTGAATTTATGGTTCGCGAAGGGAGTAAAAACATATTTAATAGGAGAGCGAAACTCAAGTTTTAGACCTTTTAAACTCCGCACTTTACACAACTTAATGCAAAAATAAACTAAATCCACATCTTTAATATAGATATTAAAAGATGTGTATCTTCATTTTGAAAATTTTATGATAATCGTTATACGACTAATCTAATTCAATCAAAATGAGTAATATAATTGCCTTTGCAGATGAATATGGAAACAACTCTTTTGAGTTTAATGCTCAAGGAAGTCATTTTATCGTAGCCAGCGTCATATTCAGGAAAGATAAGTTACAGGAAAATCAAATTTTATTCGAGAAGATTAGAGCCAAATATTTTCAGACGGGTGAAATGAAATCGAAAAAAGTTGCTGATAACCATAGTAGGAGAATAAAGATTTTAAATGAATTAGTTGAGATTGATTTTTCGATATATGCCGTTATTGTTGACAAACGAAAATTGGAAGGTGAGGGCTTTAAGTACAAACAGTCATTCTACAAATTCCTAAATGGGCTCGTTTATAAAGAACTTTTCAGAACCTTTCCTGATCTCGACCTTGTTGTCGATGAACATGGTGAAAATGAATTTATGAGGCAGTTCAAGAAGTATGTACAAAAGCAACATATGCCTAATCTATTTTCCGGAAGTGAATTTACTTTCGGCACAAGTCATGCAAATAATATGATACAGCTTGCTGATTTTATTGCAGGAACACTCGGTCGATGTTTTGATGAGACCAAACAATCAGAGGAAAGCGCAACATTTCTCAAAATGTTAGAGCCGAAGATCACGAGCCTTAACCATTTTCCTAAGGATAATCGGACTTATTATACAGAGGCTGTTAAGGAGGAACCTTTATTTAACCCAGAAATAGCTGAGGCAGGATTTAACAGTGCGAACCTTTTTATAGATCAAAAGAAGGTAAAAGATCAATTCGATACTGACCAAGTTAATTGTGTTAAGTTATTATTGTTGTACTTCAATAACTATCGTTTTAATAAGTACACATCGACAAAGGAATTATTACAGCATTTAAATTCTGGTCGTGTTGAACCTTTAACAGAGCATAGTTTTAGGACTAAAATTATAGGAAAGATAAGGGATATGGGTGTGCTCGTGGTAAGTAGCAGTTCAGGAGAAAATACAGGCTATAAGTTACCATCCAATATAAAAGATCTGCATAAATTCATCAGCCATGGAAACAGTATGATTTTGCCGATGCTTAATCGTATCAAAATATTAAGAGATAAAATCAAACTGTCGACATTAAATACCATTGATATTGTTGAAAAAGACGAATTTAAAGAATTAAAAAAGCTATTAGATATATTTTAATTAAAAGACCGCTACCACAAAAATCACGCTTATGGCCATATGCAATGAACAAAACTTGACTAATCATAGCTAACTTACTAAAAACAAAAAAGTCCTGCTTTCCATCTGGGAAAGCAGGACTCAGGGTGCTCCGTAATGTATTGTTTAATTAAAGATGATGAGTATAAGTGAAGCACAAAAAAGCTTGATACTAACTACTCGATACTAACCTTAATTAAAATTCAGCAATTGTGTAGACGGGGTCATGGCGAAATAATCGTCGTACCCGAACTTTTTAGGTTGCTGGATAATCGCTTTCATCGCAATAAGCTTGTACACATATGAACCGGTTTCGCGGTTCAGGCTCATGCGGAAGTAATTATCTTCATTTTGTCTGTTTATAGCTCTTTCCAGCTTAACAGAGCCGTTGTTGTACGCGGCTGCAGCCAGTGTCCAGCTATTAAACTCACCGTATAGTTCTTTGATATACTTGCAGGCTGCAATGGTTGATTTGCGCAGGTTATTGCGCTCATCGACCCCATGGCCCACTCTAAGCCCGTAAGTACGCGCGGTGCCCGGCATAAACTGCCACAGACCACGTGCTCCCCGGGGCGAAGTGCCTTCACAAAGGCCCGACTCCACCAGCGGGATGTACTTAAAATCATCGGGGATACCGTAAAGTCTCAAAAGCGGTTCAATAATAGGGAACCATTTTTCGGCTTTGCGATGCAGAATGGTTGACTGAACGGTTTTGAAAGTGTGCTGTTTAAGCGATACTTTCAATTTTCGTGTCACCCGCGCATCGTTTACAGGTAAAGCTTCGTTTGCAAAATTGTATGCATTTGCATTGCTTTTTATAAAAATAAATTTCGAGTTCCGATGGCTAATATCTCCAGTGCTCACAACCTTTTCACTGATGGTTGTGCTGAAAATATTGAGCTTTGAAATGAGAACCAGCACTAGCATTACGGAGCACGTAAATAAGTGTTTTTTGATCATTTCTTTCTTTATCATTAACTATACATTTGGTTAAAATGTGCTGCAAAGGTAGGCTATACAGGGCACATAATCAAATACTTAGCAAAATACTAAATATTTTAGTTGCGGTTTTTGGTCCAAAAACGGGCTTTAAAACTGTTTAAACCCGGTTTTTGAACCGCTTAAAATTTTTGCTTTTTTTGATTAAAAATTGCCAAAAAAGCGTATCTTTGACCCTCACGCTGCGAAAGCGCAAAACAAAAAAATATGGTATTTAAGAGACCACAAGGTAGTCGCGACGACAAGCCAAAAAGAACAACAGGCCGGAGCTCAGGAAGCGACGAAAAACCCAAAAGGCCTGCAACCGCAAAAGGCAAAGCCACGCCAAACGGAGAGAAAAAGAAATTCACCAAACCAGAACCCAAAACTTTTCAAAACAACAGGTTTAGTGACGACAAGCCCAAAAGCAATTTCAGGGATGGCGCCTCATCATCCGGTGAAAGAAAATCTGGCGGAAGATCAAAACCTTATTCGGGCCGCCCGTCTGGCGATAGCTCATCATCATTTAGCCCGCGCAGCAAGCCATACTCTGGCAGGCCAACAGGCGGCGATGAGGAAAAACCGAAAAGAAGTTTCGGCTCCAATTCAGCAGGCGACAGGAAGCCGTACTCGGGCCGCCCATCATCTGGTGACGACGAAAGACCAAAAAGAAGCTTTGGCGGCAGCGCCACCGGCGACAAAAAACCATACTCATCCCCACGTACCCGCTCAGGAGCAGGTGCCGAAGGTAAACCCAAAAGAAGTTTTAGCGAGGGTGGCGACCGTAAGTTTGGCAACAGGCCAACCGAAGGCGGTTTTAAAAAACGCGATGACGCCTCGTTTAAAGATAAACCTTACCGCGATAAACCATCACGTGATCAGGGTGCTCCTGCTAAAACCATGCGTGGCCGTAAAAACCCCGCTGCACCAAAAACTAAAGACGATGGCCTTATCCGCCTCAACCGTTATATATCCAACGCTGGTATCTGCTCTCGCCGCAAGGCCGATGAGCTGATCATTGCCGGTGTGGTTTCGGTAAACGGTGTGGTGGTTGACGAACTGGGCGCCAAAGTTGATCCCCAAAAAGACGATATCAAATACAACGGCGAAACCCTTCGCCGCGAAAAAATGGTTTATGTGTTATTGAATAAACCAAAAGACTATATTACTACTACCGAAGATCCGCAGGAACGCCGTACCGTAATGCACCTGGTTGAAAAAGCAACCAAGGAGCGCATTTACCCTATTGGTCGTTTAGACAGGAACACCACCGGCTTATTGCTCATGACCAACGATGGTGAACTGGCCGACAAGCTGTCGCACCCGCGCAGCAACATCAGCAAGTTGTACCAAGTGGAGCTAAGCAAAGCTTTAACCCAGGGCGATTTGAACAAAATTGGCTTTGGTGTTGAACTGGAAGACGGTGTGATAAAACCCGATGCGGTATCATACGTAGCCGGCGGCACCAAAAGAGAAGTAGGCATACAGATACATAGCGGTAAAAACCGTGTGGTTCGCCGTATTTTTGAAAGCCTTGGTTACGAAGTAGTAAAGCTTGATAGAGTGGTTTATGCCAACCTCACCAAGAAAGATCTGCCCCGCGGCAAATGGCGTTTCCTGGACGAAAAAGAAATTATCCAACTGAAGCATTTGATTAAATAGAGGTACGGATTGGTGGATGTCTGAACCATGATTCACCAGATTAAAGGATTGCCCCGATTTTTAAACAAATCAGGTTGATCCTGAAATCCTAAAAATCAGGGTTCAGAAACAAAAACAGGGCTATTTTAGCCCTGTTTTTGTTTAATATGCTTGTGTCCAATTGTTAATACTTTTTAAAGCTTTCAAGCTTCATCAGAAATTTGTTAAAATCGATAGTTTTGAATCAATTTTGGATGATTTTTGAAGTGTTTTATATCGCTTTTTGACCAGAAAGGTGATGAAATGCCAGGTTTAAAAAGTTTTTATTTCGGGGTTGATGTCCTTTGGGTGAGAGGGCTGTTTTTTTAGCAATTTTGTTAACTTGCGGTTCGTAACCCAATTCATCTCTTATGAAGAAAATCGCATTATTCGTTGTTCTGTTGCTGCCTTTGTTAGCGCAGGCGCAAAGCAAGCAAAACAAAAAGAAAGGCCTCTCAACTTATGACCTCGTTATTGGTACCTATACCACTGGTACCAGTAAAGGTATAGCCGTTTACCGCTTTTATGCCGAAAACGGCAGGCTGGCTTACCTGAGCCAGATTGATGGCGTGGTGAATCCCTCCTATGTAACCGTAAGTGCCGATAATAAATTTATATACGCTGTAAATGAGTTACCCAAGGGCGAAGTAAGCTCCTTTTCATTTGAGGCTAAAACGGGCAAAATACAGTTCATCAATAAACAATCGTCACTCGGCGCCGATCCTTGCTACATCACTGTAGATAAAGCCCGTAAAAACGCATTTATCGCCAACTACTCCAGCGGACAGGTTACGGTAATGCCAATCAACAAAGATGGCTCATTAGCCAACGGTGTAGAAACGGTAAAAAATGATGGCACAGGCCCTAATAAGGAACGCCAAGAAGGCCCTCACGCCCACATGAGCATATTATCGCCCGATGAAAAATACGTGTTTTACAATGATTTGGGGACTGATAAAATATACAGCTATCGTTTCCGCTCAGGTAAAAGCTCACCTTTAACCGATCCCACATCGATAAGGGTAACCCCTGGCGATGGTCCGCGCCACCTGGATTTTTCGCCTGATAAAAAACACGCCTACCTGATCACGGAAATGGGATCAAACGTTTATGTATTTGATTATGATAATGGTAAGCTTAAACAAAAACAAACCATAACCCTGCTTCCTGAAGGTTTTAAAGGCCAAACCGCAGGTGCGGCTATTCATATATCGCCTAATGGCAAATTTCTGTATGCGTCCAATCGTTTAGAAACTAACGAGATCATTGTGTATGCCATCAATCAGGAAACCGGCGAACTTACTTTTGTACAGCGTCAATCATCAATGGGTAAAAACCCTCGTGATTTTGCTATTGATCCTACAGGTAAATTCCTGCTGGTAGCCAATCAAAGCAGCGACAGCATTTTTGTATTCCGGATCGATCAAACCACCGGCCGTATTTCGCCAACCGGCACTAAACTGGAAATTGGTAATCCGGTATGTTTAAAATTTGTACCTGCCGAATAAGGTGAAAGGCTAAAGGTAAAAGGCAAAAGGATTTTACAAAAAAGGGCAAAGTTGATGCTATTCAACTTTGCCCTTTTTTATTTACGGATAAAGACCTTTCTCCTTTCGCCTTTTACCTTTATCCTTTTGCCCTAAGATTATTTGCTTTTTGTAAACGAGTAAATGATATACCCGGTGCCGTTACTGCCAATGGCAACAGGTGCTTTCAGGGTCATGGTTGAGCCATCATTACCCGCTATATCTAAACGATAACCTTCGGCAACGTTTTTGGCTTTATCGCCTTCGTATAGTTTTTTGAACTGGAATTGTGTACCGGTACTGCCGCCATTATAAACCGACCAGAATATAGTTTGTGATGCACCGTTCGATAAAGTATACACACCATTGCCGCTATTGGTTAGTTTCCAGGTACTGCCAGCAAACGCTTCCGGAGGTGCCTGATCAAATACATTTTGAACAGCATTTTGTACCAGACCATCATAACTTACATTATTTAACGTCCAGGTACCCACAAATTTGCCTCGTGATACATTGTTTGATACCGTGCTTTTTTGTCCTGAGCAAGCCGATAAAACAAGAATAACAGATAAGATTGCGATTGAGGTTTGAAATATCTTTTTCATGATTGGGGTTATTTTATGGCATAAGAGCATAAATCCTGCCAAACCTGGCTAAACTCAACAGTTTTTTAGCTTAAGCTTTTTTTGAATTTCATCTAATCGCTTATTGATAGCCTCGGTTATCTGGTCTGCTTCTTTAATATGAGTAAGGCTATTGGCAAATTGCTGATCGTTATTTTTGGAAAATACGTTACGGCTAAAATTTTTGACGGTTTTCATAGGCACTCCTAAAGGCTTAGTTATACGAGCATTTAAGCGGAATGTTACGCCCAGGTTAACCGAAAAACAATTATTCTTAATTTAGCTTAACGTACTTAAAAAATGGATGAGTTGATCCATGGCTTTGGCGCGGTGGCTTATCCTGTTCTTTTCTTCCAGGCTGATCTCGGCAAAGGTAACATTGTAACCATCGGCTTCAAATATGGGGTTGTAGCCAAATGGGTCATTGCCACTGGGTTCGGTGCGGATGCTGCCTTCAACAGTTCCGTCAAAAAAGTGCTCCTCCCCATTCCATATCAATGATATCACTGTGCGGAAACGTGCTTTGCGATTGGTTTCGCCGGCTAAATTTTGCAGCACTTTGTTAATATTAGCCATTTGATTGCCGTGCCCGCCTGCATAGCGTGCCGAGTAAACTCCTGGTTCGCCGTTTAAGGCATCTATCTCCAGGCCGCTATCGTCGCCAAAACAATTTAGTTTATATTTCTGATAGATATATTGACTTTTTATGGATGCATTTTCGCGAAAGGTAGTGCCGGTTTCTTCAATATCATCGGTACAACCAATATCATCCAGGCTAAGCAGTTCAAACCGGCCATTTATTTTGGCCGATACTTCTTCCAGTTTATGACGATTGTTGGTTGCAAAAACTAATTGCTGCATATTTTATGGGATGTAAGATTAAAGGGATAAAGGATTTTTAGACTAAAGACTTTAGACTCCGGACTGTAGACTTACAAAGCTTTCATCAGCTCCCAGAAAATTTTCTTATTATCAACACTGTCCATCATCTCGTCAAAACTAAAACTATATAACGCCGTGCGGGTTCCTGATGTTTTTGGCATGTTTAGGGTAAGCCCGGTCATGCCTTGCGGTGTAGAAGCCTGGCCTAATAATAATAGCTTTACAGGTTTAAAAAACGCGGCGAGCTGAGCAATTGTTGTTGTACTATATTTAGCCATGTTGAATATAACAACATCATCAAGGCTAAACTCCTTGCGTTTCAGTATATTTTGCAGGGCAGCCAGATGGGCATCAGCTATAAATTCCTGATCAGGGTAATAAACTAGTATTAAGAAGTTTTTTAAATTTTTACCCAGATAATTAAAAGCAGGCTCGGGCGTTTTAACCTCGGGCTTAGCTTCCTGAGGTACAATGTCAATAACCGGCGTTTTTATTTCTGGTTGAGGTTCCTGAATAACAGGGGTATCAACTTGCGTTCTTATTTCAGGTTCGGATATTTCTTGAATAACAGGTGGAAGTATTTCTCTTTTTTCATAAAAGGATTTGTCTGCATTTAACAGGTAAAGATCATCCTGTAATATAAAACGGAGGGCAACTGGGTTTTCAACTTTCACTTTAACAAATTTTAACCAAAAGTAGTTAAACGGTTTCAAGCTTTATAGCCATATTAGCACAATTATAGGCGCTTATATTTAATTGCCGTTTTTTGTTCAGCTATAATTAATAAATTTTACCGAAATTCGAAGTTTTTAACGGACTATTGATCCGTATTATTTAGAGTATAAGTGCATTACATGAGAAAGTTAGGGATATTCATTTTAAGTTTTGTTTTGATCATATCAGTTGCCCGGGCGCAAACCAAGGCCGATTCCACAGCAAAGGCAACGGCTAAGGCCGATTCGACGGTGGTACCATCGGGCCCAAAGCATACCTTAGATAAAATTGCAGCCATTGTGGGTAACGCCCCTATATTACAATCGGATATTGAATTATCATATGCTCAATTTCTTGTTCAGGGTAATCAACCAGATCCGGGTGTAAAATGCCGCATCCTGCAATCGTTATTAACACAAAAATTATTGGCACAGCAGGCTGCTATTGATAGCATCGAGGTAAAAGAGGATGAGGTTGATAACAATGTTGACCGCCGTATGCGCGAGATGACCCAAAGAGCCGGCGGACAGGAAAAGCTGGAAGCATTCCTGGGCAAATCGGTTATTCAGTATAAAGATGAGATTCGTCCCGACCTGAAAGAACAAATGGTTGCGCAGAAAATGCAGCAGCACATTACCGAGAAACTGAACGTTACCCCGCAGGATGTTAAAAGCTATTACGATAAGATCCCGAAAGATAGTTTACCATCTTTTAATAAAGAGGTGGAGGTTGGAGAGATCGTATTTCAACCCAAATTAAATAAGGAAGAAAAAGAACTGTATAAGGAAAAAGCAGAGGAACTGCGCCAGCGTATTAAAAAAGGCGAAGATTTTGGAACGCTTGCCCGTTTATACTCTCAGGATCCGGGTTCGGCACCTGATGGTGGCGATTTGGGCTTTGCCGACCGTACAACCTTTGTGAAAGAGTTTACAGCGAATGCGTTCAGACTTAAAGCGGGGGAAATATCACCGGTGTTTGAAACCGATTTCGGGTTTCACTTTTTACAGGTGATTGAGCGCCGTGGCGAGCAGGTACACGTTAGGCATATATTAATAGCTCCGGTAATAACCCAGGCCAGTTTAGAAAGGGCTAAAGTAAAAGCCGATAGTATTTATACCCTGATGATGACCAATAAGAAGATCGATTTTTCGAGCGCTGCTGCTTATTATTCTGATAACAAGGACACCAAGTTCAATGGCGGTATGATGCTGAATGCCGAAAACGTTCAAACCCGTACTACCTTTATCCCTACAGATAAGCTTGATCCTAAGGTTGCCCTTACGGTTGATACCATGAAAATTGGCAGCATATCAAAACCCGATGTATTTACCGGTGCCGATGGTAAAAAAACGTATAAGATACTGTACCTTAAATCGGCAACAAGTGCGCATAAAGCCAACCTGGAGCAAGATTTTCCTAAATTAAAGGATATGGCATATGAGGATAAAACCAACCGTACGGTAACTCAATGGTTTGAAAAACGCAGGAAAGAGACTTTTATTAGGATCGACCACGAATATCAATCTTGTGATATATTGAAAAAATGGATCACCCCGCCAACAATCACCGCGCAAGCTAAATAAAACAACTATATGCAACACCGATCTGACGTGGAAGCTGCCGATGCTTTAAGGCAGGCATATCAGCAAATACGCTCTGAAATAGGTAAAGTTATCATCGGGCAGGATGAAGTGGTGAAATTTGTATTGGTATCCATCTTTAGCAATGGTCATTGTTTGCTGGTTGGGGTACCGGGCTTGGCCAAAACCCTGCTGGTACAAACTATTGCCAGGGTGCTTGATCTTGATTTTAAACGCATACAATTTACGCCCGATCTTATGCCCTCAGACATTATCGGGTCTGAAATACTGGGCGAAGACCGGAATTTTAAATTTATACCCGGTCCGGTTTTCTCCAACATTATTCTGGCCGACGAGATTAACCGCACACCACCCAAAACGCAGGCTGCTTTATTAGAGGCCATGCAGGAGAAAGCAGTTACCGCTGCCGGTGTTACCCATAAGTTGGCCCAGCCGTTTTTTGTACTGGCTACCCAAAACCCTATTGAACAGGAAGGTACCTATCCACTACCCGAGGCACAGCTTGACCGCTTTATGTTTAGCGTAGCGCTAAACTATCCATCTTTTCAGGAAGAGCTGCAGGTAGTTAAAAACACAACGAGTACCACGCAAGCAGAGGTAAACAAAATACTCAACGCTGCGCAGATCACCTATTTTCAACAGCTGGTGCGCAATATACCGGTTACCGATAATGTATTGGAGTATGCCGTTAAGCTGGTATCCAAGACCCGGCCCAATGGTGAATTTGCAACACCACAGATTAATCGTTTACTAAGCTGGGGTGCAGGGCCAAGGGCATCGCAGTTCCTCATCCTGGGCGCTAAATGCCACGCGGTGATCAATGGTAAGTATTCGCCCGATATTGAGGACGTACAGGCCATAGCTAAACCCATTTTAAGCCACCGTATTGTACGCAGTTACCATGCCGAGGCCGAAGGCCTGTCTGCGGCTGATATTATTGAACAGCTGTTTTAAGATTTCTCCTACAGGTTTGTCATCCTGAGGAACGAAGGATCTACTCGTAAACATACATGTCGTTTAATAGATGCTTCACTATGTTCAGCATGACAAATGTTAGTATAAAACCAAAAAGAGCGCAGTTCTCAGAACTACGCTCTTTTTGGTTTTATATAGAAACTTCGCCGCCAATGTTGGTGTTGTCACCAACATTATACGTGTTGATTAATTACTCGTGCGGATAGTTGTTGGTGACAACACCAACAACGGCGGTAGCTTGTCGAAGTATCGCGCGCAGAGGCCCAGCCCACCATGCTTCGACGGGCTCAGCATGACACCCACTATAAAGAGCTAAAACAAAAAGGGAGCATTTTTCAGAAATGCTCCCTTTTTGTTTATGTTATAGAATCTGTTTATTCGTTTTCAATTGCTGAGAACACTTCCAGCAGGATATCCCATTTTTTTGATTTATCCAGCTCCCAGATACGCACATAGTTGTAATTGCTTACCACATTGCCTTTGGTTATACGGGCATGGCCATAAGTATAAGCCAGGTCGTTACTGGCAGAGCGGCCACCGTCTGTAGTTTCGGCAGTGATACTGATAGCCTGGTTGTTTATGAACTTCATAATTACATCCGGCCCTGTCATTGGGTCGAACCCCGGGAAATAATAACGGGCCTCGGGACTTAAAAACTCTTTGTAGCTGGCCAGTGCAGATATGGTTAACGAGTGGTTAAATATCTTATCGGTATTTACAATGATGCTTTTTGCGGTAAATGGATCCTTGCTTGGCGCGGTGCGGGCTGCTGTAGGCTCTTTAAAATCAGTTACCTCTTCCTGCTCTGGTTCCGGGTGTTGTATGCCCAGATCTATCAGCAGCTTTAGTTTACCTTCGGCATCAGAGCGCCAAACAGAAACGTAATCGCCAAAAACTTTGTCGTCATCGCTTTTACCATTGGTATAAGTATAAGGGCCAGCGGTAAAGGCTAAATCGCCATTGGCTGATATACGGCCAAACTTAGGTACCCAGCTCAGCTTGCCGGCCTGTTTATCAATATTAGAGTAAAAGTCGGTTATTTTAACGGCGTTGGGTTTAAAAACAATACCTTCAGGATCGGCAACGGACAAAAAACCGTCTTTTATGCCTTTGCGTTCAACTAACTTATTAAAGGCTTCTTCGGCACTAACCACTTTATTTACTTGTGCGGGAGCGGTTTGCGCAAAGGCAAACGCACTGTAACCAATAAACGTAGCAGCTAATATTATTTTCTTCATGGTCATATTAGATTTTGGGGCAATTTAACAATAAATTTTAAGTCGGGAATGTAATTTGAATTAAGGTGATAAGTAAATAACCCTGCAACATTGCAGCCAAATAGGTTCATGTTTGAAACGAAACGATTGATATTTAATTGTAGCTGAACAGGGTTAATCATGTAAAAAATGATACCTAATGGCAAATATTAACTAAATGCGTTAAATTAAAAACTAATTAACCGCAGAGGCTTGATTATGTTTTGATTAAAAAAATCATTATGTTCATATTTATAAAAAATTACGTTGTAATGAACAAGTTTATTGTCTGTTTAATGGTTATGGTATTGGGCTATTTAAGCACTCATGCCCAGATAATTCATGACCTGCAGGGTAAGCCATACATGGAGAAATCCTATACCGAAGTGGATGGTACTCCTTATCTGATTGATAGTTGGACCGGGGCGACAATTACCTTTTCTAACGGTAAAGCCACCAATGTTAAAGTAAAATATGACCTGGTAAAGGATGTGCTTTTATTTCAGCATCAAGGCGATTCAACGGCGATGTATTTTATTGAGCCGGTGAAGGGCTTTACGTTAACCAATGGCTTTATTAATGAAAGCAACATTCTGCCATTGGTGTTTAATAGTGGCTACCCGGCCATTGACGTGCAAACACCGGCCTCATTTTACCAGATAATTGCTCCGGGCAAAATGCAGCTGTTAAGGCACTATCGAAAAGCTATACGTACCGATCAGGCTTTTAATTCGGCTACGGTTACCAAAACGTTCGCCTATACCGATTTTTATTACCTGTATGCCGATAACAAGATCATCCGTATTAAGCCGAGTCAAAAGAGTATCCTGGCCGCTATGGCTAATAAGAGCACGGAAATACAAGCCTATTTGAAAAATAATACCGTAGACTATAAAAACGACGCTGCATTAGCCAAGCTGTTCAATTATTACAACTCGCTTTAACGGTTTTTAAGATTTGCTCCAGTGCGTACCGTCTTTACTGTCCTTAAGCTGAAAACCGATCCGGGCCAGGCCATCACGTATCTTGTCTGATATGGCATAGTCCTTATTGATCTTGGCCTCGCTTCTCAGCTCAACTATAAAGTTCAGTATATTGGGTAAATCGTCATTGGCGGCTTGCTCATCTTTTAATCCTAATACATCAATAACAAAAGTGTTCATTAAGCTTTTGAGCTGTTGCAAATTGGCTTCATCTATCTTCATCTTGCCATCCTGAACCGAATTGATAATGCGCGAAGCCTCAAACAGTTCGGCAATAAGCACCGGGCTGTTAAAGTCATCGTTCATAGCCGCGTAGCAACGCTGTAACAAGGGCTCTATCTCCACTTCGGTAGTGCTGCTTGCCTTTAAGCCGTTAAGCAGGGCAAAGGCGTTCATTAAGCGTTTAAATCCTTTTTCAGAGGCCTCCATGGCTTCGTTACCAAAATCAAGCGTACTGCGGTAGTGGGCCTGCAGCATAAAAAACCTTACGGTCATGGGGCTGTAGCCTTTATTCAGGATGGAGTTGTTGCCGGTAAAAAGCTCATGCGGCAAAAAGCTGTTGCCTAATGATTTTGACATTTTTTGCCCGTTCACCGTAAGCATATTGGTATGCACCCAGTAATTGGCCGGGTTTACACCGCAGCAGGCTTCGTGCTGAGCAATTTCATTGGTATGGTGGGTGGGTACCAGGTCGATGCCGCCGCCGTGTATATCAAACTGGTTGCCCAGGTATTTTTGGCTCATGGCCGAGCATTCCAAATGCCAGCCCGGGAAGCCTACGCTCCAGGGTGATGGCCACTTCATCAGGTGCTCGGGCTTGGCTTTTATCCACAGGGCAAAATCAAGCTTGCCGTGCTTTTCGTCCTGGCCACCAAGTGTACGGGTATTGTTTAACAGGTCTTCCAGGTTACGACCGCTCAGTATGCCATAGTTTTTGCTTTTGTTGTACTTTTCTACATCAAAATACACGGTGCCATCAACCTCATAGGCATACCCTTTTTCCAGTATTTGCTTTACCATTTCTATCTGCTCAATAATATGGCCGGTAGCGGTGGGTTCAATACTGGGTGGCAGCGTATTAAATATTTGCATTACATCATGAAAGCCAACGGTGTACTTTTGTACAATTTCCATCGGCTCCAGCTGTGCTATTTTTGCTTTTTTTGATATTTTGTCTTCACCCTCATCGCCGGCATCGCCTTCCAGGTGACCGGCATCGGTCACGTTACGCACATAGCGAACCTTGTATCCTATTTGGGTAAGGTATCTGAAAATAAGGTCAAATGATATATAGGTACGACAGTTACCCAGGTGTACATCGCTGTAAACAGTAGGGCCACATACGTACATGCCCACATGGGGCGCGTTAAGCGGTTTAAATTTTTCCTTTTTACGGGTTAAAGTATTGTAAACAAACAAATTTTGTTGCATGAGCGCAAACTTACGATTTTTTCAATTTCATGCTAATATAGAGCCCAGAGATTAGAATCAAGAATCAAGATTTACGGCAATACCAGGATTATTTTACATGCTCTTGATTCTTGACGCTAACATGCCACCTCTTGCCCTAACTAAACGGGTAGGTTGAATTTAAGCAAGATGGCTAAACCTGGTTAAAAAAGTGGGTTTACACATTTTATGGAAAAACGAGCAAAAATTTCACTATATATTTGATAATAAGGCTTTTAAAATTATGTTAACCCCAAAAAGTGTAAACCATATAAACCCACTTTTTTAACCAAATGGGCTATTATTCTGTTGAGGGGGTATATGCGCTGTCCGAAGTCTCTGACTTCGGACTATTGCTACATAAAGCACTTAGTCTTTCTTGATTCTTGGCTCTTATTTCTTGCTTCTTAATTGAGCACCACATCACTGCGCAGGGGGTAATGGTCGGATAGTTTCTTTTCGATGATCTTGTACGTAGCTACGTCAAACTGCGGGCTGGCCATAATATAATCGATCTGGTAATTGGGGAAATCGCCATTATAGGTACGCCCAAACCCAGATCCTTTCTGGCGGAACGCGTTTTTTAAGCCTTTAGCCATTTGGTTAACGGCGAATGAGGTAGGCGTATCATTAAAGTCGCCGGTAATAAGGTAAGGATATGGGCATTTAGCAGCGTGTTCTTTGATCTTGAAAACCTGCTCACTTCTTTTTTCAAAGGCAATCTTGAGCTTGCCCCCCAAACGTTTGGTTGATTGCATATCTGTTTTGCCCTTTTTGGATACACTGTCCAGGTATTTATAATCTTCGGGATCAAAGCGGATAGATTGCAGATGGACGCTATAGAAGCGGAAAACCTTCTCCCCCCTTTTTACATCAACAAACAGGCATTGGTTTTCGGATTTGGTTTCTGTAAGGCGGATGAGTCCTTTGCCTACTATCGGGAACCGGGAAAAAATGGCCATGCCAATGGCTTCAGTATTGTTAAAGTTAAATGGTTCGAAATAAAAATTGCTGGCCCCGATGATCCTGATCAGGGAGTCGCGCATTTCATACTGGCCCTTGTTTTTAGTATAGAATTCCTGGAAACCAATAATATCCGGCTGTTGTTGACTAATGAGGGTTAGGATCTGATGCTTGGTGGAGATATCATTTGAGGCGCCATACCGCTTAAAATTATGCACGTTATACGTCATTACCCTGATGGCATTTGTAGCTGCTGGTTTTTCGGTTTCGGCACTCCCCAGTCTGAAGCCAATGTTGTTAAACAATACGCCATAACCCAACAAGATAGTAACCAGTGATAACAGGAATTGCCAGCGGCGACGCAACACCCAATAGGTAAGCATGATGAGGTTAAAGATGAGTAATACAGGATAGGCCAGGCCAAAAAAGGCGAAGAGCCAGACCTTTCGCGGGTCAACGTTTGGCGCTAAATAGCTTATCAGTAAAGCAACGCATAACAACAGGTTTATCCATAAAATTATTTTACCTATAAAACTCTGTTTGCGTTTAACTTTCATTATTGCTTGCGCGAAATAAAATTTCTTTTTCCTGCTTGGTCAGGCTGTCATAGCCCGATTGTGATATTTTATCTAAGATACGGTCAATATCTTCTTGACGTGGAGACTCGGTGCTATTTTTATTGAAGTTTTTAGCCGCTACTTTTAATTTGGGCCTGGCTTTAAATATATTGCCGATACTGCCTATCCAATCGTGCCCTTTTTGTAATTGTTTAATATAAACAAAGCCAAGTAACGCGCCGCCCAGGTGAGCTATTTCGCCGCCTGCGTTGGGGCCAACAACGCCCAGAAAATCAATCACCAGGATCACAAATACCAGCCATTTTAACTTTACAGGTCCAAACAGTAACAGTGATATGGTATAATTAGGTAACAGTGTGGCCGTAGCCACCACAATGGCCATAACACTGGCAGAGGCGCCCACGATTAAAGCAGAATCGGCAGCGTGCAGGCGGGTAAATGCGGGTAGCAGGTTATAAGCCAGCAAATAAAATAATGCGCCGGCAAGGCCACCCATGATATACAAACCAATGGTGCGCTTATTGCCCAAATACTCTTCAAATATTTGTCCCATCCAGTACAGCCACAGCATGTTGAACAGGATATGCAAAACCCCATCATGCATAAACATGTAGGTAATGGGTGTCCAGAAATGAGTGAGTAATGCCTGAAAAGAAGCTGGCATGCGCAGGTACTCCACCGAGAAGGCTAAGATATTGCTGTTGCCAAAACCGGTAAACAGTAATTGTTCTAAAATGGCTGAAACATTGATAAGCAAAAAGACGGCTACATTAATGCCAATGAGGAGGTTAAGCTTATTGCCCGACCGCAGCATTTTGTATTGAATATTTTGCCAAAGCGTACTCATAAAATATACTTTCGTTTATAATATCCGGTAGTTAGTATCAAGTATCCAAATTTAGTAATAACCATAATTATCGCTTTGGGAGGTTGTCTTGATACTTGCTACTAACTACTTGATACTAATCATAATTAATAAAAATTGTTTGGCCTTTGTAAACGCCAAACTTTTACCATAATATAACCAATGAGCGCGCCACCCAAATGCGCGAAATGCGCCACCGAATCGCCCGAATACTGTTTAACACCCAAAAATAACTCTAATATCACATATACAGGTATAATATATTTTGCTTTAATGGGTACCGGGATAAACATGATCATCAATTCCATGTTGGGATAAAGCATGCCAAAAGCGATCAACAAGCCGAATATGGCACCTGATGCGCCTACTATTGGTACATAGTATATTTCGGCTAATTTTTGTGCGTTTGCTCCGTATGCGGCAAAAGATTCTGGCAGGCTGGGATGAGTTATAGTAAATGCACCTGTTATAGCATGTACCTCATAAGCCTGAACCAATGTTTGAAATACAATGGCTCCAATGCCGCAAATAAAATAGAAATTAAGAAACCTTTTTGACCCTATCGAATACTCAACGATGGGGCCGAAAGAGAATAGCGCAAACATGTTAAAAAAAATGTGTGCGAACCCTCCATGCATAAACATATAGGTTATAACCTCCCATAGTCTGAAATTCGGAGAGTTAAAATAATATACCGGCAGATACTTAAACACATCGGGGATGAATTTTTCCAGTGTGAGAGAACCTATAAAGAATATAATATTAATGATCAACAGGTTTTTTACAACCGGTGGTATATTGGCAAATGGTGATTGACTGTTCATAGTATAAATAAAAGCCTACGGGGGTTATTTTTCAAATCGTTCTAAAAGCTCGGCCATGGTAAAGGTACTGATTACGGGCTTACCGTTCAATGCCTGGTTTGGTGTTTCGCAGGCAAAAAGCTGGTCAATAAGCTGGTTCATTTCCTCCAACGATAATTTGGTGCCGGTTTTAATAGCCGCGTTACGCGCCAGTGAACGGGCCAGGTTATCACGCTTATCGAGTTTTAAAATAGCCATATTATTTTTAAAGCCCTCCAGCAAATGCTCTAACAACTCATGCTCACCTACATTGCTCAGTTCGGCGGGTATACCTTCTACCACTACCGTATTTTTGCCAAACTCGCGGATGTCAAATCCCAGAGACCTTATATCAGGCAACAATTCTCTTAATAACTCAAAATCGCTGCCATTTAGTGTTACCGACTGCGGGAATAAACTTTGCTGACTTACACCCGAATGATTTTGCAATTGCAGTAAAAAACGTTCATACAAAATGCGCTCATGCGCGGCCTGCTGCCCTATAAGCATAAAGCCCGATTTAATCTGCGACAGGATAAAACGGTTATGGATCTGGAATAGTTGGCGTTCGCTTGATTTGCTTACTTCCTGCTCATTTACCGCGATGCGCTCTTCCTGGTGCAATTCATGCTGCAGGTTTTCTTCTTTTTTGCTGATCTCATACAGCGTATCCCAGTTTTTGGGTATAGGGCTGCTTTTAAAACCGCCATCCGCCCTCAAAAAAGGGTGCTCGCGTACCGGTTTTTGTTCCGAAGCAAAAGGGTTAAAATCGGGGTTGAAAGATATGGTTGGCGCCACAATCTCCTCAAATGGCTTGGGTGTTATCAGGTGCTCGATGCTGTTCTCCTGGTCAAAATCCAAGCTTGGTGTAATGTTGTATCGCCCCAATGAACGTTTTACCGCCGAACGGATGATGGCATAAATAGCTTTCTCATCCTGGTATTTGATCTCGGTTTTGGTAGGGTGTACATTGATATCTATCCGCGATGGGTCGATATCAATAAACAATACATAAAACGGGAAGCTATCATCGGGTAATAGCTCTTCAAAAGCGGTAATTACCGCATGATTCAAATAAGCATCGCGGATAAAGCGGTTGTTTACAAAAAAGAACTGCTCGCCCCGGGTTTTGCGGGCAAATTCGGGCTTCCCTACAAAACCACGCAGGTTAATGATGGTGGTATCTTCCTCTACAGGCACCAGACGCTGATTATAATTGTTGCCGAACAGATGTACAATACGCTGCTTTAAAGCGGCCCCCGGCAAATGATATACCTCCTGCCCATCATGGTGCAGAGTGAAAAATATCTGCGGATTGGCCAGTGCTACCCGTTGAAATTCGTCGATGATATGGCGCATCTCTACCGGGTTGCTTTTTAAAAAGTTGCGGCGTGCCGGTGTATTATAAAAAAGATTTTTAACCGATATAGAAGTGCCGGTATTGGCCTGGCAGGCATCCTGGCTTACTACTTCGGAGCCTTCAATAAAAATGCAGGTGCCCAGCTCATCCTCATGGCGGCGGGTTTTCATTTCAACCTGTGCTATGGCTGCTATAGATGCCATGGCCTCGCCCCGGAAACCCATGGTACGGATGGCAAACAGATCGTCGGCTTTGCGTATTTTTGAGGTGGCATGGCGTTCAAAACACATGCGGGCATCGGTAAGGCTCATGCCGCAGCCATCATCAATAACCTGTATCAATGATTTGCCTGCGTCTTTTACAATGAGCTGAATTTTTCCGGCCCCCGCGTCGATCGCGTTCTCCACTAATTCCTTTACGGCAGATGCGGGGCGTTGCACCACTTCGCCTGCGGCAATCTGGTTGGCAACGGCATCCGGTAAAAGCTGTATGATATCTGACATCTAAAAAAAATCCCTCCAATTTCGAATTCGATGCTAAATTAAATATTTGAAGGCATAACTTTATGATTTGTATTTATGGCAGATATAATTCCTTCATTTAATGACTTTCAGGAAGTAATTGAAATTCTTGAGATCATCCAAAGTAAAATAGATATACAAACTGATATTGTATGGACAAGATTTAACTCTGCCCAGGATCTTACAAATGAATTAACCGATTGTATTCAAAAACTTCGGGTAGGTGATCATCAAACACTTAAAGAAGTATATATGCTTTTTGCTCCTACAGGTACGTTTCAGGAACTTTCTATTTCAAATGGCTGGAGCCATGAATATTTAAATTTAGCTCACCAGTTTGATGTTTATTACGAAAAGTTTAAAAAAGATAATTGATCTAATTTTTAAAGGCTATGCTAAATTAAATATTTGAAGGCATAACTTTACAATTAGTATCAAGTAGTTAGTATCAAGAATCAAAACGGCTACATTTTTGTTATGAGTCTTTCACAAGTCTTGATACTTGATACTAACTACTTGATACTAAAAAGAAACATTTTATGAAGAAATTATGGCCAGCACTGCTCCTTTTCGCGGTAGCCTGCAAGCAAAAAGAGTACAATGCCGACCTTTTGGTTAAAAACGCCGTAGTGTATACGGTTGATAGTTCCTTTACTACCGCCAATACCATTGTGGTAAAGGGAGGAAAAATATTGGCCGTAGGAGATGCCGATACGCTGGAACAAAAATACCTGGCCAACGAAGTAATTGACGCGAAAGGCGCCCCCATATATCCTGGTTTTATTGATGCCCATGCTCATTTTTATGAATATGGATTAGGTTTGCAGGAAGTTAACCTGACAGGCACACACAGCTGGAATGAAGCGGTTGATTCGGTGCAGGCTTATTCGGTTCGTAATACCGACGGCTGGATAACGGGTCAAGGCTGGGATCAGAATGATTGGGCTCAGAAACAATTCCCCAATAAAGCTAAACTTGATTCCCTGTTCCCGGTTCGGCCGGTGATACTGAGCCGGGTTGATGGCCATGCCGCTATAGCCAACCAGGCAGCGCTGAACATTGCCGGGGTAAAGCCGGGACAAACCATAAACGGAGGCGAAATAGAAACCGTAAATGGGAAACTTACTGGTATCCTGGTGGATAATGCCGTAGGAATAGTAACCCGCAAAATTCCTGAGCCTATTGCCCAGGTAACCGAAGATGCCCTGCTGGCCGCGCAAAAAAACTGTTTTGCCGTGGGATTAACTACCGTTGATGATTGCGGACTGCCTTATACCATGATCAATACCATTGCCGAGCTGCAACACAAAGGCGCGTTAAAAATGCGTATGTACGTAATGCTGGCCGACAGGGAGGAGAATTACGAATATTTATTTAAGCGCGGCGCTTATAAAACGCCAAACCTCAATGTAAGGGCATTTAAGGTTTACGCCGACGGCGCCCTGGGCTCAAGAGGGGCTTGCCTATTACAACCTTATAACGATCAAAAAAACTGGAAGGGATTTTTACTAAGCAGCCAAAAACATTTTGAAGAGGTAGCCAAAAAGATCTACGACAGGGGTTTTCAGATGGCTACTCATGCCATTGGCGATTCGGCTAACCGCGTGATGTTGAAAATATATGCCTCGGTGTTGAAAGGGAAGAATGACCGTCGCTGGCGCATCGAGCACGCGCAGGTGCTGTCGCCCCAGGATATTAAATTGTTTGGCGATAACAGCATCATCCCCTCGGTGCAGCCTACCCATGCCACCTCCGATATGTACTGGGCCGGTAAAAGATTGGGTGCTGATCGTTTAAAATCGGCTTATGTATACAAGCAATTGTTAAAACAAAACGGCTGGTTGCCCTTGGGAACAGATTTCCCGGTAGAGAATATAAACCCAATGTATACGTTTTATGCAGCGGTGGAACGGAAAGACCTGAAAGGTTTCCCAGAAGGTGGTTTCCAGCCCGAGAACGCGCTGAATCGTACCGAAGCCTTAAAAGGCATTACCATATGGGCCGCAAAAGCCAATTTTGAAGAAAAAGAAAAAGGCAGCCTGGAGCCCGGCAAATACGCCGATTTTGTGATCCTGGACAAGGATATCATGAAAATAAAAGGCACCGAATTGCCAAAAGTTAAAGTGACCAGTACTTATATAAACGGAGTTAAAGTATATGATAAAAAATAAATGGGGCTGTATCCCTTTTGTATTACTCGGATTTACCTTTTTAAATACCGCCTGCGCGCAAATACCACCGCTTATCCCAACCGGGCAGGCGTATGTTAACGAAGAGCGGCTGGTTGAGCGCTCTACCATTTTATTTAACAACAGCAAATACCTGCTGCCGCTAAAAGATCTCGATCAGTTAAAAATTGCCAGCGTTCATTTCTCCAATCAATATGCTTCGGCATTTGATAGTTTGCTTAATAAATACAACAAGGTACAAGCGTTTGATGGCCGTATGTACAACGGCGCAAAAACATTGGCCGATCTGTCGGCCGATCTGAAGTGGTACAACACGGTCATTCTGCAGGTAACCGATGCCGATCTGAACAATCCACAGATACTCGATTTTATCAATAGTACCCAAAAACTCAAAAATGTGATCGTGGCGGCGTTTGGGAGCGGCACTATTTTAAGCAAACTCAATAATGTTGCCGCACCCATTTTATGGAGCGAACGGTTAACGGTGGTTTCGGCATTATACAGTGCCCAGGCTATTTTTGGCGGTTTGCCGGTAACTCAAAAACTTACGCGTACCTACTCGCCGCAATTTGCAGCAGGTATGGGTTTTACTACCGATAAAATCAGGCTGCAATACACCGTTCCGGAGGATGCCGGTATCAATGCCGGTAATTTAACCGGTATTGATGACATTGCCCGTCAGGCCATAGCCGAACATGCTACCCCGGGCTGTGTAGTATTGGTAGCTAAGGATGGCAAAGTGATATTTAATAAGGCCTATGGCTATCATACTTATGATAAAGCCATTCCAGACCAGATAACGGATATTTTTGACCTGGCATCCATGACCAAAATTACCGCTACCACCGTCGAGGCCATGAAACTCACCGACGAAGGCAAGCTGAACCTGGAGGCTACCCTTAGTGATTATGTTCCGCTTACCCGTAACAGCAATAAGAATAATATACAGATCCGCGAGCTGCTGATGCACCAGGCTGGTTTGATACCAGATATTAAAGGCTTTGAAAAAGTAAAACCAACAGATCATAGCACCGATTCATCCGCGGCTTACCCAACCCGGGTATCTGATCATTATTTTTTGCGGAAAGATTATTATAAAGATGTCATGTTTCCGGAAATGCTGAGCTCGCCGTTAAAAACACGCGGGCAATATGTGTACAGCGATGTAAGCATGCTGTTTATGATGGAAGTACTGGAAAACATTACTTCGGTGCCCGAGAATGTGTATGTACAGCAGCAATTTTATAAACCGCTGGGCATGCAAACCGCGGGTTTTTTACCGTTGTACCGTTTTAACCAAAACCAGATACCACCTACAGAAAACGATCAGGAATACCGTCATAGCTTACTTGATGGTTATGTGCATGACCCTACCGCGGCGCTGATGGGTGGAGTAGCGGGGCATGCCGGGCTTTTTGGGAGCGCTAATGATGTAGCCATTATTTACCAGATGCTGCTGAACCGCGGTACCTATGGCGGCACACAGTATTTTAAGCCAGAGGTAGTTGATCTGTTTACCTCTAAGCAGTCGGCAGTAAGTCGCCGGGGACTGGGTTTTGATCGCTGGGATCCCATTGCCGACAGACATTACCCCTCCAAACTGGCATCGCCGCAAACCTACGGGCATACCGGTTTTACCGGTACCTGTATTTGGGTCGATCCGAAATATAATCTTGTTTATGTATTCCTGAGTAACCGGGTACACCCCGATGTAAGCAGCAAGCTGGGCAGCCTCAATATCAGGCCAAGGATACAGGATGTGGTTTATGAGGCGATCAATAAGGGGATGTGATTCGTTTGAAAAGTTAAAGGGCGAGACACAATTATGCGTCTCTACAAAAATTAAAATCGTAGAGACGCGTATTCGCGTCCCTTTTACCATTGGTTTTTCTTAACTTTAAGTAAAACAATTTTCCCATTAATGCGTTTCAGTTTTCTCTGATAATTAAATTACCAAACATGAGAAAACTATTCAAAGTTACCCTGCTCGCTTTAAGCCTTTTGTTTATAAGCAATTTTTCAAATGCCCAGTCTAAGATCGGCTATGTTGATTTTCAAGCCATCGTTAGCCAGATGCCCGAGGCCAAAACTATTAAGCCCCAGATAGATGCCTATCAAAAGCAATTTGTTACCCAGCTAACCGCCATGAACAACGATTTGCAAACCAAGGGCAAAGCTTACCAGGATCAAAGCAAGACCATGAGTGATGCTGATAAGACAGCCAAGCAGACGGAACTGCAAGATCTGCAAAAAAAGATGCAGGATTATCAGGCCACCGCTCAACAACAGGTTGAAGCTAAATCAAATGAACTGATAAAACCGATAACCGATAAAGCCCGTGCGGCGGTTAATGATGTAGCCAAAGAAAAAGGCATAACCTATGTGTTTGATTCTTCCCAGGGCTCGGCATTATTGGTTTCCAATGAGGGCGCTAATCTTACCGCGTCGGTTAAAACTAAGTTGGGGATCAAGTAAATACATTCTTTCCCATTTTTTAACACAACTAATTACAAAACACGTCATTGCGAGGAGGAACGACGTGGCAATCCCCGATATGCAGAGCGTCTCTGTAAGTAAGGGATTGCCACGCTTTACAGCAATGACGCTTTTGTTAGGCAATGTTTTATGAATAAATTTTATAAGATATTGGCTATCAATATAAAATCAAACAATAAATCATAACTTTATATGTAAATCCGGCATCAAAATTCCCAACTCCGAAATGAAATACTATACCATTCAGCCACCGGATATTTTAAAACCTTTTGTGAGGTTTTTTTGGGTGCTGGAGCATGAGCTGTGTGCCGGTGATCCGGAGTATGTTTACCGCTCCATAGCCGATGGCTGTACCGAAATGGTGTTTCATTATCAATCAACCTTTGATGAGATCAATGATCTGGGGCAGGAAAACGGAGGGCCATCCGGCATTCAATTTCAAACTAACCGTTACCGCCGTTTTATAACCCGGCAAAGCTTTGGCATTTTTGGCGCTTACATTTATCCCTTTGCTGTTCCACGGTTTTTTAAGATTCCCAGCAGCGAAACCACCAATCTGGCGCTCGATTATGATACTTTTTTGGGTAGTACCGGTCGTGACCTGGAAGAACGGATAATGCTGGCGCCCGATAACCGGAAACGTGCCGCGATATTGAGTGATTTTTTACTGATGCGCTTACGGCACAACATACCTACAGACGACCGGATCATTACCTCTATCAGGCAGGTGATTCACTCCAATCAGCATAAAACAGTAGCGCAGCTGGCAGATACTTTTAACCTTTCGGTAAGGCAGTTTGATAGGCGTTTTAAGGAGTATGCCGGGTTTAGTCCTAAAAGTTATCTGCGTTTGATCCGCTTTCAGGATGCTATAAAACGATACGGCAGCAATAAATCATTAACCCGGATAGCATTGGAGTGTGGTTATTACGATCAATCGCACTTTATACACGATGTAAAAACTTTTACCGGCTATCACCCCAGCTTTTACTTTTCGGGCAAAGCCGAAGGAACGGAATATAGAAACGTGTAAATGCTATCTGAACCAGAATTTCAGAATTAACAGCATAATAAATCCGAAATCGAACATCTCAAATCCGAAATGAGAATGTCTTGTTTTTACAATTTTGCCCGAGCCGGGCAGATTAGTTTTGAATAAAAAAACAGATCGACATGGAAACCACAAAAAACATCCCCGAAACCTATCAGCGCATTATGCCTTACCTTATTGTAAAAGATGCGCCCCGTTTTATCACCTTTATGCAAAACGTATTTGACGCAACGGAGCAGTACAAACAAATGCGCGACGAAAAACATATCATGCATGCCGAGCTTAGCATTCAGGGCAGCACCATTATGTTTTGCGATAGTACCGAAACCTATCTCCCGCAAAATGCCGGGCTGTTTATTTACGTTGACAGCTGCGACGGAACCTATCAAAAAGCACTGGAATACGGCGCTGAAAGCGTCACCGAGCCAGCTGATCAGCCCTATGGCCGCAGTGCCGGCCTAAAAGACCCTTTTGGCAATACCTGGTGGGTAACTAATCCGCTTTAAAATGTTGTCTATCCCAAACAAATATAAGGGATGTCATTTCGAACCGGAGGGAGAAATCTTCTACGACTTTTGATGCAAACTCTTTATGTCAAACATGTTCAGCGCAGAAGATTTCTCCTCACTCCACGCATGAGCCCACGCTTGTTCGTCGAAATGACATTTTTCAGAAAGTAGTGTACGCACTGTAGATTATTAAAAAGGGGCTGGTGTTTTGTTTAGGGGATGTAATTTTATAAGGTATCGCCTGTTGGCGGGCTGTCTTGTAACTGATTTATAATTAGTGTGTTGTAATGTTCTTGCTTACATGCGGCAACTGACCTGTTGTAGTTTCATCCCATATACCGCTGATAAGATTGCTAATTTTGCGGTATCTATGAATACGTTAACATCAAAAGCCCCTGCAATTAAAGAGCATCACCAGTCCATAGCAACCCTGCTGGCTTTTGCCCTAATCCCTTTGTCCGGTTTCGCTACCGATATTTATATACCATCGTTACCCACCATGGCCGGCGAAATGAGTGTGAGCAATGTGCAGGTACAACTAACATTAAGCATTTTCCTGATCAGCTATGGCGTATCGCAACTATTTATTGGTAGTATACTGGATAGTTTTGGCCGGTACAAGGTTAGCCTGGGCTCGCTGGTTATTTTCGCGATAGCCAGTGTCGTGATCGCTATCACCCATAATATCTATTTGATTTACCTGATGCGGGTGATCCACGGCGTAAGCGTTGGCGCTATCATCGTAGCTAAGCGCGCCTATTTTGTGGATCTGTTTACTGGTGATAAGCTGAAACATTACCTGAGCATGTTTTCTATCATCTGGTCAACCGGGCCTATCGTGGCGCCGTTTATCGGCGGATACCTGCAAACCGCCTTTGGCTGGGAATCAAACTTTTATTTCCTGGCTGGTTTTGCAGCTGTATTTGTCATCCTGGAGCTCATTTTTAGTGGCGAAACCCTGGTGCATTTTTCAGAGTTTCATTTTCAGAAGATCGTGAGGGTATATGCCAATATGATCAAAACCCACAGCTTTACATTGGGCATTGTGATGCTCGGTTTAGCCTATTGCATGGTGATGACCTATAACATGACCGGCCCGTTTATTATCGAACATCACTTACACCTAACGCCTGTTATTGCGGGCTATAGTTCACTGGTACTGGGCTTTGCGTGGATGGTTGGCGGCTTTATCGGTAAGGCAACTATCAATCGTCCGTTCTTTAAAAGGATGGTAGTTAATGTGCTTATGCAGGCCCTTTTTGTATTGGTGATGATCATCAGCGTTCAGTTTATCAGCAATTTATATTCAATGATATTTTTTGCCTTTATTATTCACGTTTGCGCCGGGTATACTTTTAACAACTATTTTACTTTTTGTTTGAGCAAATTCCCCAAGAATGCTGGCATAGCCGGTGGGCTCACCGGGGGAATTACTTACGTTATCGTTTCCTTTTTAAGCTACGGTATTGTTAATGTAGTACCGGCCAAAGATGAGCGCAACCTGAGTTTCAGCTACCTGATATTCATTTTACTCTCCGGCCTGATCATGTTCCTGATCTTCCGCATCAATAAGAGGGAAAAAGCACCGGCGGAAACTTTAGCTTAGTTAAATGCGGTTAAAGCACCTGGTTAAATTCCAGCCGTTCGCCATCGGGACCGGTGATGTTAAAATATTTGCAGCCGTTTTTCCAGAACTGCAGAAAAACAGGCGCTTCTTCCATGATGTTAAAACCAGCGTCTTTAATGATGGCATAGGTTTCATCAATATCGCTTACGTCAAAAGCCACGTGGTCAATATGCCCGTTACCACGAGCCCTGATCCCGGTTAAGCCTGCTTCGGGTAATTGATAAAGTTCCATCAATATGTTTTCGCGCTGCATCATGACGCAGGCGCCCTGTTCGCCATGGTCGGTAAAATGGGCCTGCATCACGTTGTTAAAACCCAGCCGCTTGTAAAATTGCTGTGACGTATCCAGGTTAGTTACCGGGATGCCTATGTGTTGTATGCTGTTGATTTTTAATTGGATAGCGTTTTTCATGTAAGGCGATATTAATCGTATAAAATTAAAAAAATGAGTAACTTGACTAAGTTATATCATTTTACACAGTGTTAACACATTTGCCATAAATTGCTGTTAAACTTGCAGCCATAATTAACCAACTTAATGAAGATCGGAATTGTATGTTACCCAACCTTTGGTGGAAGCGGCGTTGTAGCCACAGAACTCGGTAAGGCCCTTGCCGACCGCGGTCACCAGGTTCATTTTGTTACCTATAACCAGCCGGCCCGGTTGGATCTTTTTTCCGAAAACCTGTTTTATCACGAGGTGTCGGTATCCAACTATCCCCTTTTTGATTTTCCGCCTTATGAGCTGGCCCTGGCCAGTCGTTTGGTTGATGTGGTCCGGCACGAAAAGCTGGATGTATTGCACGTTCATTATGCCATTCCGCATGCTTCGGCAGCATTTATGGCCAAACAGATATTATTAACCTACGGTATTTATATCCCCGTAGTTACTACTCTGCACGGTACCGATATTACCCTGGTTGGCAAGGATCGTACCTTTAAACCGGTGGTTACCTTCTCCATCAATCAATCAGACGGGGTTACCGCGGTATCCGAAAACCTGAGGCATGATACTTATGAGTTTTTTGAGATCGATATTGATATCAACGTGATACCCAATTTTATTGATCTCACCCGTTTCAGTCTTAAAGCTAAAGACCATTTTAAAAAGGCCATAGCGCCATCGGGCGAAAAAGTATTGGTACATACCTCCAATTTCCGTAAGGTAAAACGTACCGAGGATGTGGTGCGGATTTTTGCCGAAGTAATTAAAAAGATACCTTCCAAACTACTGATGGTTGGCGACGGACCTGAACGCTCTGGCTGCGAGCAGTTGTGCCGCGACCTGGGTGTTGCCGACAATGTGCGCTTTTTGGGTAAGCAGGATGCTATTGAAGAAATACTTTCGGTAGCCGATCTGTTCCTGATGCCATCACAATCTGAAAGCTTTGGTTTGGCAGCCCTGGAAGCTATGGCTTGCAAAGTGCCGGTGATCAGTACCAATGCCGGCGGCTTGCCAGAGTTGAATGTGGATGGCGTAACCGGTTTCCTGAAAGACGTTGGCGATGTAGAAGGCATGGGCCAAAGTGCCATTTATATACTGGAAGACGAAGATCGCCTGAATCAGTTCAAGGAAAACGCCCTGGCCCGTGCCAAGGAATTTGACCTGGCCACCATTTTGCCTTTGTATGAAAATTACTACTTACAGGTGATTGATAAGTGCAAAGACAAATGTAAAGAGTTATGTACAGGTAAAGCTAAAGTTGCCTGAATATAATTAATTCATATAAAGTTAATTAGCCACCTGCAGGAATTTTTTCTTATATTCAAACTCGCTTTTTTGGCAACTGCAGAGATGTAACATGGCTGATACAATCGAAAGAATATTCCCTAAAGGTTAAATTTTTTCGTCCATGTTAATTAACTTAGTTTATTGTTTCACTTTTAAAAATTCAACTTATGGCAAAGCACACAACCCTAAAACGTGGTCAATTACTTAAGTATATTGGTAAAAGATGGAAGAATTTAAACATTAGTAACCCCTTCATGAAATTCCTGGGTTACGATGATGGGAGTGGCTTCGCTGATCTGTGGGTAGAGTACCAGGGCCGTACTTTACTGATCTCTGTTAAAGAAGTTGAGCTGGCTGTTTAAAACAGTCAGTTCAAATGCTGCGAAGGGTTTGTTTTTAAACTTGCCCTGCATAATTATGGCTTTATAAAAAAAGGAGCTATATTCGTACCAAAGGAAATGGTGTCTTCCTACTCAACCGCCCTAAAAAGCTGATGGCGCCTACAATAAATTAACCCATAGGGCTTACCCTGTGCTGATTTTTTGTAGGTGGAAAAAAAACTCAATATATCGCTTTTAAAAATATACCGGCATAATGCCCGGGTGAAATCTCTATTATCTTTCTGGTATCCCGTAGTCTATATTATTTCTCTTGTCATCCTGAGGAACGAAGGATCTATTGTTCGAATATACCTATCGGCTAATAGATGCTTCACTGTGTCCAGCATGACAGATCCTCTATTATTTAACCTAAATTAGTCGCTCATGAACGATAAGCTTTTTACGTCCGAACATTTTTCGATCCTGAAACACCTCATCCGCTGGACGGTCATCATCATACCGATTGCTATTGTCATTGGCAGTATGGTGGCTTTGTTTTTATGGCTGCTTAACTGGGCTATTCATTTCAGATTTGCTCACACCTTTCTGTTGTACCTGCTACCTGTTGCCGGGGTGCTCATTTATTTTATTTATAAACTCATAGGCGGATCGGCCGAAAAAGGGAATAATCTCATCATCGACGAGATTCATATGCCTGGCGGTGGGGTGCCCAAACGCATGGCCCCCATCGTGCTCATCACCACCATCATCACTCACCTGTTTGGCGGCTCGGCCGGGCGCGAAGGTACCGCTGTGCAAATAGGCGGTAGCATAGCGCAAATGTTTAGCGGCTGGTTTAAATTGAATAATGACGATACCCGCATTGTACTCATTGCCGGTATTGCAGCAGGTTTTGGCGCTGTTTTTGGTACACCGCTTACCGGGGCCATATTTGCCATGGAGGTATTAACTATAGGTCGCATCCAGTACAATGCTCTGCTGCCTTGCCTTATAGCCAGTATTGTAGGCGATGTTACGGTGGCGGCCTGGGGCGTTCATCATACCGCTTACCACATTGATATTTTCGCGACAGCGCCGCATTGGTTCTCCTCCTACCTGTCGTTTGATTTTGTGTTGCTTTTCAAGATAATGATCGCTTCGGCAGCGTTCGGGCTGGCCAGTTACCTTTTTGCCTGGATGGTGCATGGTATTAAGGGCTTTTTTGTAAAGCGGGTGCCCATTCCCTGGCTGATACCGGTACTGGGTGGATTGATCATTATCAGCCTCACTGCATTGCTGGGTAAACCAGATTACCTGAGCCTGGGTGTCGATCCGGAGTATGCCGGGGCAGTTACCATACCATCGGCCTTTCATGCAGGCGGTGCTCACACCTGGAGTTGGCTCTGGAAAACTATTTATACCACCACCACGCTGGCCACCGGATTTAAGGGTGGTGAAGTAACCCCGCTTTTTTACATCGGGGCCACACTGGGCAATACCTTATCCGTATTAATGGACGCGCCGGTAGGCCTGTTTGCCGCACTTGGTTTCATCGCGGTTTTTGCCGGTGCAACCAACACGCCGCTGGCCTGCACCATTATGGGGGTTGAACTTTTTGGCGGTCAGTATGTGTTATTTTTCGCAGTGGCTTGTTTTACAGCCTACTTTTTTAGTGGTCACTCGGGCATCTATAGTGCGCAGCGCATTGGTGTACCCAAAGTATCGGACACCCGATTTTCTGACGCTGCTACCCTGTCTGAAGCTGGTAACCGCAGGCATAGTTATGTGCAGAAGAAATTGCAGAAGTATGGGTTTGGGGGTAAAAAGGAAGAGTAATGGATGAGTATTATAGTAATGGTTTACTTGAACAGTGTATCCTTTTGGTTCGCTCTATAGATCGGGGATTATTAATGTGTTATAGGTATTAATGAACTCCCTTTGATCGGTTGTCCACGTCGTTCCTCCTCGCAATGACGCGTTTTTTATTTTTCTTCCCCATCAGCAGATAAGCTTCGGACGAAAGCAGACAGAATATGGAGGCCTGTGTGTTGGGAAGGGCATTAGCAAACCTTGCCGAAGCTGGGGATATGTGCGAACGAAGTGGGGAAAGGTTTAGCAGCCCGTGATTCTGGCTGATTTGCAGGGTAAAGGCATGTGCGGCAAAGAAGCCTCTCTGCTGAAGCCTTTTTGGTTACTTTTGTGGCGACAAAAGTGACTGGCCCTCCCGCAGCCAAGAGCGGGTCTACGATAGGCTTACTGAAGAATAGATCCTTCGCTCCACTCAGGATGACAAACTAAATTAAAAAGATAATCAATATTTAACTCCCTGGCTTTTTAGGCGGAACAATAGTCGTATCCTTAACCGTTTTCACTGGCGATGGCGTACCACCGGCTTTGCTTGTAGTATCCTTTACAGCCTTTATTACTGCTGGTGTAACTGTGGTGTCTTTACCAGCTTTTATCGTCGGCAGGTTTCCTGCACCTGCTTTACTTCCTGATGTTCCCTTCCCTGCATTGGTTGCTGCCGGTTGCTTGTCTTTAATGGAGACCGCCGTCGCCGGTTTTATTGCGGCTTTACTTACAGAGTCAGTTAGGGTTTTCAGCGCCAGCTGCAGTTTCTTCACCGAGTCGGCTTTAGCCGGATACTTGCTCAGCTTCAATATTTTCCCTTTCAAATTATCAATCCTGGCCTGGCTTAAACTATCCACTTTGACCTTTGATGGTGGAGTTTTTATGATTGCGGCTGCTTTATTTGCCGAATCAGTCAGGTTTTTCAAATTCAATTGCAGCTTCTTCACGGAATCAGCTTTTGTCGAATCCTTGCTGAGCTTCAATATTATTCCCTTCAGCTTATCCATTTTAGTCTGAGTGAGGCTATCTATCTTAACTTTCGGAGGTGGCGATTTGGAGGCCGCTGTTTTTTTATGCCGCGATGGAATGATAGCCTCCTTTGAGGCCGGTCGGTCCTTTGGCTTCCAGATAAAGCCTTTCAGCAGCTTGTCTTCTTCTGTCACCTTAGCTATAGGAATATAGCGGTTTTCGGGCTTGGTTAAAAAAGTAACCTCCTTGGTTTCGCCATTTTTAAAAACTACATGAATACGGCTGCTTAATGATCGTTGCATACCAGCTACCTTGCCGCTGTCGCGCTTAAAGTAAATGCTTTCGGCATTAACGGCTATGTATAGCTGGTGGAGCTTGTCGTTTTTAAAGAAACCCCGCATTTTTCGTCCTGATGACTGGTTAAAGTGCACGGAATCGTCCTTCTCGATATTCACTACAAAGGCCGAGGGGAACAATTCGATATTATCCAGCTTTTTGTTGCGCATTTGCAGGTACACGGTATCGCCCGAAAGCTGTGAACCCTGTGTCCAGAACATGGGATGTACATAGCATCGTATGGTAGAGTCGGCGTTGCTGTAAAAAATGGAGTCGGCTTTACCCTGCAGATCTGATTTGAATATTTTAGCGTGATGATGGGCAATCAGGATCCGGATGCGGGCGGTATCTTTTACATCAAATTCACGGGTGGCAAATACCGGGTCTTTCCTCATATTTACCGCACGAACACTATCCTGTTTGGCCTTTCTTTTGGCGTTTAGCAGGTCTTTTTTTATCTGGGTAGAATCTACCTTGGGTTTTCCAAAAAAGTCGCGGTGCAGGTAAGTGGTATCTTTCGGGAGGTGAATATAAACTATGGGCATCCCTTTCAGTTTCTGGTTTAAAACCGCGCGTTTTAAGCCTGCTTCGGAAGTATCCCTGAAATGCAGCAACCTTTGTTGCTCCTGGTATATTTTCAGATTTTTGAAAGTCATGATCTGTGTTTCCAGGGTATCGGCTGTCATGAATATCGAGTCGCGCTTTACTTTCTCTCCCTGTTTATTGGTGTCGGCGGGTGCTGCTATGGTTTTAGTTCCATTTTTTGGTTTGATATCGGCAGCCACCTTGGCCATATTCGTGAGCTTTTTTTCGGCGTCACCTGATTTTATATTTTTAGTTTGTACGCCGAGCTTTTTTGCCATCGAATCTATTTTGACCGAATCCGCTTTCCCGACGACGCCCTTTTTCTTAATATCATCAGCCATTTTTGATATCTCGGCGGCCTTTTGAATAGCTTCGCCCGGCTTCATGTCTTTGTTTTGTTTGATCAGGGCCTTCGCTACAGAGTCTATCCGGGTCGAATCTGTTTTACTCACCATGGTTCCGGGTTTCAGGTCCTTGGCCATTTTAGCCATATTGCTGATACTGATAATCTCGGGTCCATCCTTGGTTTTAGATACTTTCGCATCCTTCGCCTTTTTGGCTATTACGGGTGGCGTTTTTTCTGCTGCCGAATCGGTTTTAGTGCTGTCCTTTTGCTCCGTGATCAGCACCATATACGCATTCTCGGTAACCACGGTACGTTCGTCGGCTTTAAAATAAGTACCCAGATCGCCTTTGAGGGTTATTTTTTGTTCGTTGTCATTAAACGTGATATTCTTAACCGCGCGACCGTAGCCTTTAAGCCGGTCGTAAAATAAGCTATCGCCTTTTAATGATTTGGTGCCCTGTTTATAGAGGTTTTTTTTGCCGAAGAAAGCCTGCTCGGTTACGGTATTATAAAGCCCGTTTTCGGTATAAAGGGTATCTTTATCTTTTTTACCGTAAATATTGGTTGGGCCGTAAAAATAAGATATACGCGTACCGGTATTATAACGCAGGGTATCGGTTTTAATAATCGCATCAACGGTGGTGAGCACTACATCATATCTGAAATATGAATCACGCGACTGGGCAAAATAGTAACCGTTTTTACTGGTCAGCACATTATCCTTGTTCACCAGTTTACCACCGCTGGTGTAAGTGCCTATGCGGGTAGCCGTGTTGTAGGTAAGATAATTGGTGGTCAGGGTAGCATCGCGGTCAACCATTTTTACATTATCGGTGAGGATAGCTACCTTGGTGTTGCCATTGTAGTTGAGTTTGTCAGAAAAAATATTCAGCGTATCGCCCTGGTTGATGTTTACGTTGCGAAAGGCGTCGAAAGCGTTTTCATCGGGGTAAAAATAGGCGCTGTCTGAACGCAGGGTCGAGAAATCCTGTTTGAAAACTCCTTTATAAACTTTGATCACATTGCGCCCATTAATTTTATTCCATGTGCTGCTTTCTGATTGTATCAGGTTTACAATTGATTTCTTTTTTTGGGCCATAACATTGCCCGCCAGTATCAATAACAAAAAGCTTAAAACATATTTACTCACGATGGCAAAATTAGTTTTTTGTTGGGGTTAAAGAGAATTAAGTTCATAGATCGTTGTTGATGGTTCATAGTTGATGGTTGATAGTTCATAGTAGCTACCGATTGATGACTGTATTTTTTTCTTTTTCCATGAACCATCAACTATGAACTATCAACCATCAACTTAATTTAATAATTTTGATGGTGCAAATCAAAAACCAAAATCACTAATTCACTAACTCACTAATTCAATAATTATCTTGTTACCTGTTAAACAATTTGTAAATTTTATTGAACAAAATGCCTTGTTTACGCCAGGCAGCAAAATTTTGGCTGCGGTGAGCGGTGGCATGGATTCTGTTTTAATGGCCCATTTGTTAAAGCAGGCCGGTTATACTTTTGGCATTGCCCATTGTAATTTTCAGCTGCGCGATGACGAGGCCCTGCGCGACCAGGCTTTTTGTAACGACCTGGCCAACCAGTTTCGTGTACCTTTTCACACCGTTAATTTTGATACCCGGAATTATGCGGCCGAAAATAAGATCTCTGTCCAGATGGCCGCGCGCGAACTGCGTTATCAATGGTTCGGCGCAGTAAGCCAGCGATCAGATTACCAGGTTATTGCGCTTGCACACCACCAAAACGATACAATCGAAACAATATTGTTAAACCTTACCCGGGGCACGGGTATAGCAGGCTTGCATGGCATATTGCCCCAAAACGGTACCCTGGTGCGCCCGCTGCTATTTCTGAACCGGGACGCGATAGCCACGATCATCGCCCAAAATAAGCTGGATTATGTGGAAGATAGCTCCAACGCTTCGGCCAAATATGCCCGCAACAAAATCCGCCTGGAGGTGATACCCAAACTAAAAGAGCTGAATCCTGCCTTGGAGAAAACCTTTGAAAATAACCTGAAACATTTTCGCGACCTGGAAACACTGCTCGAAAACCAGGTAGCAGTATTAAGTCAAACCATCATTAAGCATGGGCAGGATGGTAATTATTTATTGCTGGATGAAGTGCGGCAATTAAACCCAATGCGTTTATTGCTGTTTAAATTACTGCAGCCATACGGTTTTAACGAAACTGCCGTTGATGACCTGATATCTGCCCTGGATAAACATTCCGGGCGGGTGTTTGAATCAACAGCATACTCGCTGGTACTGGATCGTGACAGGCTGATATTGGAGAAACGGAAAACTAGCGGGCATGAGGCTGTACTAATTGCCGAAAAAACGCATGAGGTGCATTACGGCAATTATAAGCTAACGGTTTTACATGATGATAGTCCGCTGATCATCAAGGACAATCCGCTGGCTTTATCTGTTGATGCTGCGCTATTGAAATTTCCGCTAACGTTGCGGGTATGGCAGGAGGGCGATTATTTTTATCCCCTGGGCATGAAGGGGCGAAAGAAACTGAGCGATTTTTTTATCAATCAGAAATTATCATTGAATCAAAAAGAAGAGGTGCCGGTGCTGGTAAATGGTAATGGCGAAGTGATGTGGGTTGGTGGTTACCGGCCCGATGAAAGGTATAAAGTAAATGATAACACTAAAAAAGTTACTATCTTCGAACTGTATAAATTAAGATGAGCGAAAAAGCAATTTTTGTAGAAAAACAGTACCTCGGCCGGGAATTTATCCCGATTACGATACGCCTGGTTTTGGCCATGTTTTGTTTCGCGGCCTATTTTTTTACTGACGAACGCGAACGCAACGGCGATCTGCTGGTAGTGGTGGGCTTTGCTATTATCATCATCTCTATTATCATGGGTTTTTTACTGCACTTTAGCACCCGGGTTGAAAATAAAAGCATCAGGCTTAATGGCTTATGGACAACCCGCCTGGTTAAGATAGATCTGAACGGTATTGTAAAAGTTGAAAAAGGCATATATAGCCGCTACCTGTTCAATAACCCAGTATATAACCTGCACACCAAAGGAACCATCCGTTTTTATGCCGCCGGAAATGATGCCATACACCTCACCGACAGGGATGGCTTGCAGTACATCATCGGATCGCAGCATGCCAATGAATTTTTAAGGGCGATTAAAGAAGAGATGGCCCGTTAACAGGCTGATCTGCATTTAGAAGAACGGTATGCGCAAAGTCCACAATTTTATAAGGCACGGGATCCTGAATTTTATCGATCTGTTTTACAAGCCATTTAAAAAATGGATGCCGCTGCACACCTTTCGTTATGCAGCCTGTGGCGGTAGCAATACGGTGTTCGATATCCTGCTTTTTAGCTTCGGTTATAACTTTATTTTTAAAAAACAGAACATTAACCTTGGCTTTTATACGCTGAGTCCGCATATCGCTGCCCAGGTATTTTCGTTCAGCATCTCTTTTTGCACCGGGTTTTATTTAAACCGGTACGTGGTTTTTAAAGAATCGGGCCTCACTAAAAGAGGGCAGCTATCGCGCTTTATGCTGGTTAATGCCATTTGTATCCTGCTAAACCTGGCGTTTTTAAAATTACTGGTTGATGTAATGGGCCTTTATCCAACCCCGGCAAAGATCATCGCTACCATATTTATCGTATTCTTTAGTTATTATAGCCAAACTCATTTCTTCTTCCGTAAAAAGAAACCAGCCCTGTATGCCGAAGAAGGTCAATAATACAGGCAAATACCCTTTTTGTAAAGTTTAAGCTATAAACAAACGGGTAATGGTTAAACTATTTATATCGGTATCAAGAATTATATATCTTTAAGCCGATATGCTTTTTACCAACAATCACATCAAATATTTAGGCGCGGCAGTGCTGCTGATTACTGTTATTGCTCACTCCGGATGCAAAGATCCGGGCAGGGCGAAAGAAAAACACCTGATATCTTTTAGGGCTTTTAACGGCATTAATTATAGCGAAGTAGCCAGGCGGCAAAAAAATGGCCTGTCATTCAACGAATATGGTTACCAGCTGGAACCCCAATGGAAAATGAAATTCGTTTCGGACGATTCGGTGAGCATTTTTAGTCCTACCAAGAATACCTTCATCAATTTTCCGCTTACGCGTGGATATGATTCTATTTTTAACGCGGCACGGTCATGGTTTAGGATTAAAAAATTAAGCAAGGACAGTATCGTCATGGAGATACTCCAGGCTAAGGGCGATTCACTTGATATCAATGGCTCTAAAGTGTATATGCTATTTTATGCTGATAATTATGTGAAAAACGTTTTGCATACCGACACGTCAATACTCAGGCGCCCCAATCGTAAAGATACTTTGTTTGTGAAAGGATTGGCAGCCAAAGCCAACAGCAATATAACCAAAGCATTTTCGGCCCGGCAACCTGTTCAGTTAGTAAGTAAAAGTCCTTTAGTGATTGTAAAGCCGTGGCATACCAAGCCCGATATCATGAACAACTTTGACGCATCGGATGATTATCTTGATCCAACCTTTGATATTACTATCCATAAAGCCTATAAGGATTTTTATTACTCTTTTGAAATGTGCGTTGATGACAAAGGCCAAATGCATTTGACAAGGCCGCTGGTAGGGTTCATGGGCGATGAAGGTGCCGAAAAAGCATACATGCAAGCTGCACAAAGTATCATGAACAGTTATTTGCAGTACTATTTAAAAGTTGTACCAGGCAGTACGCTTGGTTTTGTTCATGCCAGTACCGTATCGTTACACGTGGAAGGTAAAGCGGCGGCTAAATAAAATAATAACCATCATTCGTTATTCATGGTTTTCATGAGTTGCTCGGTAAACAATATAGCGGCTTTTTTGCGGTAAACCCCTTTTTGCCAAAGAATGTAGGATTGTTTTTTTACCTCCTGCCCGGCTATGGGAATGGCAATCAATTTGTCCCAGCCTATTAAAGTTTTTTCGTTCAGGATAGTTGCCCATTCGCCGTCCTGTACCAGTGATAGCAGTGTATGCACATCATTCAGCTCGATCTGGATCTTGGGGCTCATCTTGTGTTTGTAAAACAATTCATTTATAAATGTGCGCGAGCTGAAACCCTTGCCGGGCAGTATCAGCTCAAGCTCGGCCAGTTGCTTCAGGTTTACACTTTTGAGCTGCGCCAGGGGATTGGTTTTAGCAACCGCCATTATAATACTGGAGCTGAACAGGGGCTGCATTTCCAAATCCTCATCGTCCGATTCATTATGATAAGCTACAATCAGATCCAGTTCGGCCAGGCGAAGTCTTTTCTCCAGTTCTACATGATTATCAGAAATGATAGAAATTTTAATGCCCGGGTATTTGGTCGAAAATGGAGCCAAAACCGGGAACAGTGAAGAGGTGAAAGCATAGGATACACCAATGTTTAACTCGCCGGTAGCCGCGTTATTTAATTCGGCGATGGCCTGTTTGCCTTTTTGTACATCCAGGAGCACTTTACGGGCGTGGGTTAAAAATATATGGCCTGCCTCGGTAATGCGTACATGCTTGCCAATGCGGTCAAACAGTAACATGCCCAGCTCTTCTTCCAGCTGTTTAATTTGCTGCGATAAAGTGCTTTGCGTGATGAATACTGCTGCCGCCGCTTCGGTAAAATTCATGGTTTCGGCGGCTTTAACAAAGTATTGCAATTGTCTCAACTCCATAATCAATCGGTTTTACTAATCAATATCATTAGAACAATCTATTTTACAAATATATCATCATTGCCGATATTTGTACCATAAAGAATTTCAATAGTCTTGCATTAAGATCTCCCCTGAAAAGCTTTTGTTATCTGTTACCCCAATGAATGTTTTTCGCTCACTTAAGTACCGCAATTTTAAACTGTTTTTTTACGGCCAATCCATATCGCTTATCGGCACCTGGATGCAAAAAACCGCTGTTAGCTGGCTGGTTTACCGGCTTACAGGTTCGGCGCTGCTGCTGGGTGTAGTTGGTTTTGTAAGTTTGATCCCCTCGTTGATACTGGCCCCTTATGCAGGTAGTATTATCGACAGGCATAACCGCTATCGTATATTGGTTATTACACAGGTGATATCTATGGCACAGGCCGGTGCGCTTGCCTTTATGATCCTGTTTAAATTTTATAACATTCCGGCCATTATAGGGTTAAGTTTGATACAGGGAATTATTAACGCTTTTGATGTTACCTGCCGCCAGGCTTTAATGATGGAGATGGTGGATAACAAGGACGACCTGCCCAATGCCATCGCTCTTAACTCTACCATGAGCAACCTGGCTCGCATCGCGGGCCCTGCGGTTGCCGGTATTGTTCTGGGAGCTTTTGGTGAAGACTTTTGTTTCTTCGGCAACTTTTTAAGCTATATACCGGTACTGGCCTGTTTGTTTATGATGAAGCTGAACACCAGGACTATCGTCCGCTCAGAAAAAAGTATTTGGGTTGAACTACAGGAGGGTTTTAAATATGTATCCGGCGATCGTGACCTGAGCAGCCTCATCTTGATGCTGGGTGTCAGCAGTCTTTTTGTTATTCCTTTTAATACGCTGATGCCCATCTTCGCGAAAGATATTTTTAATGGTGATGCCAAAACCTTCAGCTGGTTTGAGAGTGCGGCTGGCCTGGGATCGGTGATCAGCGCGGTTTACCTGGCTAACTTAAAAAGCAATAAAAATCTTATCAAAATTATGATAACTGCCAGCCTTATTTTCGGGCTCAGCGTTTTGATGGTAGCCTATGCCGGCCGGTTATCCTTCGCCTTAATATTTATGGTGCTTACCGGGGTGGGTATGATGGCACAAACATCGGCCATTAACACTTATATACAAACCCATGCTATCCCGGCCATGCGGGCCCGTGCCATTAGTTACTATGTAATGGCTTACCAGGGCATGATACCTATCGGCAGCTTACTGGTTGGGTGGCTGGCCAGCGGACTTGGCCCAAGGCGCGCCGTTTGTATAGAAGGTATTATAGGCGTACTGGCCGCTGCCCTGTTTGTTTTGTATAAAAGAAGGCAGCAAAAGCTTGAAGCCAGTGTGGATGATAAAGCGGTACTGGTTGGATAAAGATATGTTCCTATCATAATATAAAATACACGAGGCTGTACAGTAAATCAAATTGACGGATCTTAATGTAGTACCACCTATGAATTGAAATTTAACCGATAATATTTATACCAAAAGTGGGTTTACACTTTTTTCTGATAAAAATACACAATTAATTGATTGTTAAATAAATAGGTCGATGTTAACCCTAAAAAGTGTAAACCATGTAAACCCACTTTTTCTATTAAGTGAGTTAATGTAACCCAAGACCGTACATCAATTGGTGATGGAGTATCCGGATAGATCAAATAAAAAAGAGGCTGATCATGAATTCATGATATAGCCTCTTTTTTATAGCTACATCTTTAGGCCTATCTCTCTCAGGCGTTCATCCAGGTATTCGCCGGCGGTAATATCCGGGTATAATTTCGGGTGCTCGGCGTTGATACAGGTTTCCAGGCTGGTGAGGTCCATGTCTGATACCGGGTGCAGGAAAAACGGAACCGAATATCTGGAGTTTTTCATCTGCTCGCGCGGCGGGTTCACTACGCGGTGCGTGGTTGATTTAAGTTTGTTATTGGTTAAACGCTGCAGCATATCGCCTACGTTAACCACCAGGTCTTCGCCATGGGCCTTAACCGGGAACCAGGTACCCTCGCGGGTAAGTAGCTCCAAACCATCTGCGCTGGCACCTATCAGTAAGGTGATCAGGTTAATATCCTCATGAGCTCCTGCACGTACCGCGTCTGCAGGCAATGAATCCGGGTCGAGGATCGGGAAATAATGCAGGGTGCGCAGTATGGAGTTGCCATTATGCACTTTATTATCAAAATAAGTTTCCTCTAAATTTAAATAAACCGCTATGGCCCGCAGCAGGTGTATACCTGCCGATTCCAGTTTTTTGTAAACCTCACGGGTAGTAGTGTTAAAAGCAGGCAGCTCCTCAACAACCACATTGTCCGGATATTGATCTTTAATGGGCGATCCATCGGTTACGGTTTGGCCTATTTGCCAAAACTCTTTCAAATCGGGCGTTTTAAAGCCTTTTGCAGTTTCCTTGCCCTTGCCCGTGTAACCGCGCTGGCCTGCCAAACCGGGTATCTCGTATTTTTGTTTAACAGCATCGGGTTGCGTAAACAAATTTTTTACCTGGGCGTAAAGCTCATCTATCAACTCTTTGCTTAGTCCGTGGTTAGTAATGGTTACAAAACCGGTTTCGTTAAATGCTTTACCTATCTCGTCTGAAAATTGTTGACGGTCGGCCGCGCTGCCGTTAATATAATTGTTCAGATCAAGTCTTGGGATATTTACTGTACTCATAATGGTATGGGTTATGAAATGTAAAACTATTTAATTTTTAAGATAGCCTATGCAAGGTATAAATAAAAAATTTCAGAGATGGTTTGTGCTAATTATTCCTATTGTTGCAGGTTAAAACAATTATGCTGTTAAACGTTTTATAATTTGATAGGTCATACCTATATTGATAACGGTATATCCGGTCACATTTTAATCCTGATAAAGATGAAGATTATAAAAAAAATAAGCGGTTTATGTTTAGTAGCATTTTTGATAATGCTCGCCGCTCCAAATAAGGTAAAGGCACAGGAAGGAGAGTATGTATCTGACCAGCAGTTTTATGACGAACTTGACCCTTACGGAACCTGGGTTGATGACCCTACCTATGGTAACGTTTGGATACCTGATGCCGAAGACGGATTCAGGCCCTATGCCACACGCGGGCATTGGGTAATGACAGATTATGGCAACACCTGGGTTTCTGATTATCCCTGGGGATGGGCCACTTTTCACTACGGCCGCTGGCGCTATGATGATTATTACGGATGGGAATGGATTCCGGGCCATGAATGGGCACCAGCCTGGGTAAGCTGGAGAAGTGGCGGTGGTTATTATGGCTGGGCGCCACTAACACCGGGCATCAGCATTAATATTTCATTTGGCAACAGCTATCACGTGCCCGATTACTATTGGGTATGTGCACCGCAAGCCTACATTAACCGCCCTAATATTTACAATTATTATGCACCGCATACCCGGGTGGTTAACATTATACGCAATACCACGGTTATCAACAATACGTATGTTTATAATAATCGTACTTATGTAACCGGTCCGCGGGTAAATGAAGTTAGACAGGTAACCCGTCAGAATGTACAGGTATACCGGGTTAACAACATCAACCAGCCCGGCGCCAGGACAAGCATTACCAATAACAGACTTAATATTTACAGGCCAGAGATAAGAAGAACTGCCGACGCGCGACCAGCACGTGTGGTGAATGCCGCCGAGTACCGTAAGGAAAACCCTAATAATGGTATTGCACACCGCGTAGCCGGACAGGCAACTGTAAACCGCAGCAACGCTGCCCGCCTGGCCGAAATAGCTAAAAGCAATAATGACAGACTGGTAAGAGTAAATAATAACCAGCCCGCAGCTCAACGTACGCAGCAGCCTAATGTAAACCCTGCTGTACAACAACGCCAGCAACAGCAGGCACAACGTCAGCAGCAGGAGGTCCAACGTCAGCAACAACAAGGCCAACGCCAGCAGCAAGACGCTCAGCGTCAACAACAGCAGGCACAGCGTCAGCAACAACAAGTTCAGCAGCAACGCGGCCAGGTTCAACGTCAGCAGCAGGACGTGCAGCGTCAACGTGATCAGGCACAACGTCAGCAGCAAGAAGTTCAGCAGCAACGCGATCAGGCTCAGCGCCAACAGCAGGAGGTTCAACGCCAACAACAGCAGGCACAACGTCAGCAGCAAGAAGTTCAGCAGCAACGCGATCAGGCTCAACGCCAGCAGCAGGAGGTTCAACGCCAGCAGCAGCAGGCACAGCGTCAGCAACAAGAAGTTCAGCAGCAACGTGATCAGGCCCAACGCCAGCAGCAGGAGGTTCAACGCCAGCAGCAGCAAGCTCAACGTCAGCAACAGCAGGCTCAGCAGCAACGTGATCAGGCCCAACGCCAGCAGCAACAGGTTCAACGCCAGCAACAACAGGCTCAGCAGCAACAACAAGCCGCCCAGCGCCAGCAGCAGGAAATGCAACGCCAACAGCAGCAAGCTCAACGTCAGCAACAGCAGGCTCAACAGCAACAACAAGCCGCCCAGCGTCAACAACAGGCTGCACAGCGTCAGCAACAGCAGCAACAACAACAGGCGCAACGCCAACAACAACAGCAGGACGAGGCACACCGCACCAGGCCATAAGCTTTTTGCCTGGTTAATATAACAGTAACAGATATTTATAGCACATATAAGCCGGTAACGGTTTATATGTGCTATTTTTATGGCTCCTTTTTTACACCTTTATGAAGAATTTTTTTCCTGCCGGTTTAATGATCGCTTTATTATTGCTTTTACACCCGCATGATGGGAAAGCCCAGGCCGGGCAAAAAACGGGCGATAAAAAAGCAAACCAAATTAATTTTATTGAAAACTCCTGGGGCGAAGCCTTAAAGCAAGCTGCCGCTAAAAAGAAATATATTTTTGTAGATGCCTACGCCACCTGGTGCGGGCCCTGCAAAATGCTCAAAGCAACCACCTTTAAAAATAAAGATGTAATAGCCTTTTATAACAGCAATTTTATCAATGTAGCTATGGATATGGAGAAAGGCCAGGGCCCGGAGCTTGCCGCTCAATGGGGTTTACAGGCTTATCCTACCCTTATTATTTTTAACGCCAAAGGTAAACCCGTTTATGGAACGGTAGGTTTTATAAAGCCTAATGACCTGATTAAATTTGGTGTACAGGGCTTAAATAAATAGTAAAAAAGCAAAAGAGGCCGTTTACAACATTGCAAACCGCCTCTTTAATCTTTATATGGTGCTTAAATTAAGCCGACTTAACGATAAAGCTTCCTGAGAGTATAGTTAAAACCTGATCCATGCTTAAAGCTTCGTCAAACGCTGCTGTGGCCACGGCAACCGAAGTAGTGTTGCCTCCTGTTGCATTTTTCAATGTAGTAACATCAACCCCGCCCTGTGATACATTTTGCTCGCCATCGTAATTAGCGTTTACAAGCGCTACACCGGTATCATTACCTAAAGTTGCGGTGCTGGTGATCCATGGTGTTTGCCCACGGATAGAACGGATGGCCGATGCATGGCGTGCTTCTACAGCGTGGATACCTAAAGCCGCTGTTAATACGGTTTGATATAAGCCGGCTTTTACACCTTCGGCAGCTGCTTTGTTGGCCAGTATATTAGCCGCCTGTCCTTTATAAGCGCGTACGCCAGTATCTTCAAATACCTGGGCTACGGCCAAAAAGGTTTGATAGTTGGTTAATACATCGGCAAATGGTCCGCTGCCGGTACCACCACCTGCTGTTAAATCAAATTGCGGTGCCGTTACGGGGGTAGCGCCCAACGAAGTAATTACGCCTTTAAGAAAGGTTACGTGGTTATTTTCGTCGGTAGTTACCTGATTAAAATAATTGGTGGCAGCTGCGGCGGGTATTAATGCCGTGCCTTTGGCTTTACCTTGATTATAAAAGTATGATTCCAGGTACTCCAGTGTAAGCGCGTAATTCAATATGGCCACTACAGATGGTGTTGCTGTGCTTTGCGCATATGCTTTTTTAAATATAGTACCAACAGCAAATGGCATAGCGGCCAAAGCTACTTTTGAACCAAAGCTGGTTATATTTTTGATCACGTCGCGGCGTTCGCTTATGCGGCCGTAAACTTCCGGATCAACATTTTCAATTTCTTCTATGATGTTAAATAAATTCATGGTGATGGGGTTTTAAACGGATGCGTAACCGTAGTTTACTGCTGTAACCTTAGTTTTTAAATACATATTGGCTATTTTAAGCACATCAGCTATAGATGCAGCTTTGTTGATGCTGGTTGTAGGATCAACTACATCGGCCCCGGCAAAAGAGCCAGGAGTAACCAGGTTGCGGATCAAAGCGGCATGACGGGCCTCTACCGAAACAATTTTACCTGCTATCAGCAAATAAGCCGGGGTGGTGATCAGGTAGCCTGCGCCGTCATAAGCACTAACACCGGTATCTTCAAATGCTGCTGCTGCTGCCAGTACGCTGGCACGGCTGCTAAAGTTGATGGCAGAAAAATCGGGTGTTAAAGCCGGAATGGCATTTACGCCAAGCGCTGCTTTAAAAAATTCGCGATGTAAAACTTCATGATCACGAATATCCGTTAATAAGGCTGTTTCTGCTGAAGTAATACCGCTATATGGGGTAGCAGCTACCTGCAGGTAAAAGGCGGCTTCTAACTGCTCCAGGGCATAGGCGTAGTTTAAAATAGCTAAGTCGCCTTTGGCGCCCAGATCGATACCGTTGGTAGGTGGATTGATCTTATGATCTTTGTGGCAGGAAGCCGCAGTAGCCAGTAAGCCAACCGAAGCAACTCCAACACCAGCATAACGCAAAAACGACCTCCGGGCCATATTTGCATTGAGCATGCTTTCTTGTGAGTCTGTTTTCATAGAAATTAATTTTTTTGAAGTTTTAATTAGTTTTGTTTTGTAGATGATATACGCCCATTTCTGTACCCCGGATTGTCAATACTGATAAATAATCCACTCTTAATTAGAGTAACTTTACTTTAAATTAATTCCAGGCCACCCTCGCGGCTAAGAATCAAACTAAATTAAACAAATCAGGAATATAAATTAATTAATAGGGCTTGCCAGTTATTTGAGTTGTTGTGGAGTATCAATAAGCTACCGATTGATATGTGGGTATTGATGATCAATAAACCAATACTTTTTAAAATGAAAAAGCTGTGTTGAGGTTTGTTAAGAAGTGTTAAAACAGGTGGTTTTGAACATGTTTTTAGCAGTTTTAACGCTTCTTTGGTAATTTTTTATGCGGGAAATTGTTAAAATTAAAGCTTTAAAAAGTTTTTCAGACCCAGTGGTTTTGCCGGAGGATAAATAAAAAGGCCGAAAAACTCTCGCAGTGTTTCGGCCCTACATCTACCTATGAAAAACAACCCTTTTAGAAGGGCAATAAACTTAATTCAAATGCAATGCCAATTGCTTATTAGCTACAATTTAAGCAAGTAAAAGGCAAATTTGGGCATTGTTTATCAAGGGTTTGTAGAAAATACTTCCCAATGTGTGGGCGGGTTACCCGGCAGTTAATAGCTGATGATCAACAAAATATAAATAACAACTTTAGAAACCATACCAACATATCATTGTTAATTACTTATGGAACATAACATTTACTTACTGGCAACCGACCCTAAGAACCCCTGCCGGAATGTTATACACTCCAGGGATACCCGCTTAAAGGTGAGGGTTTATTGCCTTGATGAAGAAACATTTAGGCCCGATGATAACGAAGTGCAGTTATATGGGTATGCCAATAGTAAATTATTAGCCTTTGAAACCATTGATATTGCTGCAGAAGATGCTATTGACCTGGTTGGTGCCATAAGATGGTATGCCAGTTATATCCAATACCCACATATGGAAATTTTGCCTGAAGACCCCCGCCCGCGGCGAAATAATATAGCTATGTAAAGTCTAAAAAGGCTGTCTGGTAATTTTTATGATTAATAATCAATGCTTTAATATAATTTTTAAATTTTTTTTTGACGAATAGATCAGAACTTCTATATTTGCAGACCCAAAAGCAAGGGAGTTTAGCTCAGCTGGTTCAGAGCATCTGCCTTACAAGCAGAGGGTCACTGGTTCGAACCCAGTAACTCCCACGAAAGCCCAACAGAAATGTTGGGCTTTTTTCTTTATCTTCTATCATCCTGGTTCGCCGGTTTCCCCATCACACAAAAATTAATCCTCAAATACAACCTGTTTAATTTTTGCCTATTTTACCCGAACAATGTCCCAAACCTCAGTTTATCTCAAATCAAAAAGCCATTATGAGATCCTCGACGGATTACGTGGCGTGGCTTCTATCCTGGTAGTTGTATTTCATGTATTGGAAACCTACTCCGGTGATCGGTTTCACCAGATCATTAATCACGGCTATCTGGCGGTCGATTTCTTTTTCTTATTGTCGGGTTTTGTAGTGGCTTATGCCTATGATGACCGCTGGGACAAAATGACTCAGTGGGATTTTTACAAACGCCGCCTTATCCGCTTACAACCCCTGGTAATTGTAGGTACCATTATTGGCGCATTGCTTTTTTACTTCCAGGGCGGAGCGGCGATGCCGCTGGTTGCCTCAACTCCCGTTTGGAAGCTGCTGCTGGCAACGGTGGTTGGTTTTACCATGATTCCGCTGCTGCCATCCATGGATATTCGCGGATGGCAGGAAACATACCCGCTGAACGGTGCCGCATGGTCACTTTTCTTTGAATATGTTGCTAATATTCTTTACGCGGTATTCATTCGCCATTTTTCCAAAACGGTGCTTACCATATTTGTGATATTATCGGCCTGCTGGCTTGTTGGCTTTTTGGTATGGGGGCCCCAGGGCGATGTTATTGGCGGTTGGTCCATTGATAAAATCCAGCTAAATATTGGCTTTCTACGTTTGCTTTACCCGTTTTTCGCGGGCGTATTGTTAATGCGAATGGGCAAGCTGATCCATATTAAAGGCGCGTTTGCCATTTGCAGTTTATTGATCATTGTTTTTTTATCTGTACCCAGGATCGGGGGCGCCGAACATTTGTGGATGAATGGTATCTATGAATCGTTTGTGATCATCGTTATTTTTCCGCTTATTGTAGCTATTGGCGCAGGCGGCAAGTTGGTCAGCAAAAGTTCCATCAAAGTTTGTAAGTTTCTGGGGGCCATATCCTACCCGCTTTATATCACCCATTACCCGCTGATGTATTGGCACATCGCGTGGGTAAACAATAATAAAGTGCCCATGGCCCAGGGCCTACTGGTAGGCCTGGGATTGGTCATTATCGCCATAACCATAGCATGGCTGAGCCTGAAATTTTATGACGAGCCCCTGCGCGAATGGCTTAGAAAACGTTTTCTGGTGAAAAAGGCGGGTAAGGAGTAATCGGGTATAAATTAAAGAGCAGAATAAAACACAATATTAGTGCACCAGCAAGGGTGTGCGCTTGTGAAAGTATGCGAAAACTGACAATAATATTAAATATTTGGAAACATAATATCTGTTTGGTTAAATTTAAACTAATAATTACCAAATTATAAACCAAACAAGAGAGATGAAAAAATTAATTGAAAAAGCTTCTGCCTTTCAGAAGGGAAAAATGCTTACAAGAGAGGAATTAAAAAATGTTACCGGTGGCATCACTCTGCCTCCTTTATGTTTTAGATGCTGTCCGGATGATCCTTGTTCTCCAATACGTCATGTATGCCCACTTGTACTATGCGGAGAAATATAGATAACAGTATTATCCTATGAAAATTCTGGAGCCAGGGGTCTATAGCGGGCGGTTTTACCATAATACTTAACCCGATAGGCTTACCAAACCAGGACTAATGTATTTTAAAAAGAGCCTTTAACGAAAGTTAAAGGCTCTTTTTATTCAGTGGTTCAATGAGATGTTCTGAATCCTCCTGGTGCTGCATCAGGAGGGCTCCGGGTGATGGAGCGGTTTATTTCTTCTTTATTGTTTTAGGGTCGATAACCTTATCCTCGTCTATTGTTGCCCAGTCTTGAAAATATTGGTTTTTGGTTATGCCCAGTTCGCCGCCCTTTGCCTGCTTTTTGGCCAGGCGCGCAAAGATAACCGGGTGCGACAGTGTAAATTTATAATGGCCCGCGGCTTCCCGCGCAACTTTAACACTGACAGAGGCGCTATCCAGGATCTTAGCGGCCACGGTTGAGCCCTTCCATCCGAATTTAGCATCGATGGCTGTTTTGGATGTATCGTTTAGTGTGATGTCGACATCCATGGTGGTGAGTACGCAATCGCCTACTATCAGCACCATTTGCCCGCTGTTATACAGCAGATATTGACGGGATGTTTTATCGAGCTTATTCAGATAGTCCTGCATGGGTGCTTTTCTCAACTGGCGGATGTAAACCGGCCCCAAGGTTAGTTCGAGGTGTTTTATATTGTTTTTGTTATAGCTGCTGCTCAGGCCAACAATGCTCATGATCTTGGGCAGAATGAGGTTTAAGCCCACCTGATTGCTGACATCTTCGCTCAGGGTAACCTTTCTGCCATTGTCGCCGCCGGCCGCGAACCCGTTCATCGAGAGCCAGGTATCATCTGTTGATTTTGGGGATACCGCGCCAATGCAGTTATACATATCGCATTCAAAATTATCCGGATCCGTGTTCTTTTTGTAGGTAGTGATCAGTCCGTAGTTATCCGTCGGGTTGTCGAAAAACTGGAAGCCTCGCAAGTCTTTGCCAAATTCCTTTTTAACTGCGTCCATCAGCATTTTGTTATAATTCTGTGCCTGAACAAAGCCGGCAGCCATCGCAAAGACAACTGTCAGGCCGATTTTAATTGTTTTTTTCATGATTGGAAAGTATGATAAGTTGTTTAAATTTTGAGCTGAATGCTTCCTGGCTTTGGATAACCTCCGGGCCTTTGCTGGTGACAAAGGATACGGCTATCTCTTTAAAATTAGCAGGCTGCCACCAGGGCATCATTTCTGTGAATTTATAAAAGCGCCCGTCCACGCAAGCGAAACCACAAACACCGTCTGTTGCTTCACCATCGGCATCTACGGAACGGCGTCCGAAAGGTGTTCGTTTAAATTTTGATGATCCGATACCGGCGTCAGAAAGGGAGATAGATTTGAGCGGAAGTATTTCGCCCGAAACCGTTTCTACATAATTTCCGGGTTGTAAGAGCTTCAGCATGTTAAGGCTGCCTGCCGATTCGAATTTGCCAATGAATTCCGGATCAATGTCTGTGGCCAATAATACGCGCATGCGTGTTTCTGCCGCGTTGATGTTCATTTTTTTGGAGCGCCAATAGGCTTTGGCGATATAGATTTTGCCGGCAACGTCGGGCGTGGCAAAACTGGTACCAGTATCTGTGGGCATTATGGTACGGCCGGCCCAGCCTACCCCAAGGCCGGTGGTGGTGATGTGTTTACCATATGAACCGGAGTAAACACCCTTGGTTAAGCGATTACCGATGATCAATGCACCGTCATCCGCGTAAGAGTTAAAGTAATCATTGATGGGTTGGATGCTTCCTACCAGCAGGTCTTTTTCAACCAGGATATCTCTTATCTTATGTTCAATCTCCCCATCTTCATTAAGGCCCGCGGTAACCAGACTGGTCACGGGGGCTGTATACAAGCGTGGCAGAATGCCCTTCAGTTCCATATCGGCCCAGAAAGAACTGGAGATAACGTCAGGCGTATCCCGGTAATAATAGCCAAAAAGCGCGTGCAGGTAAACTTCGGGTATACAATCCTGGCACTGGGCATATGCATACTTTGATACATCGATGCCCTTGAGCTGATTGAGTTCATGCTGTATCTCCAGGGACGGTAGTTTATTGGACGGAGTGCCATCGACAGCATAATATTTTTTGATAAGCTCCTGGCCAAATTCCACATTATCGAAATAGTTGATCGGGATTTTGTGAATGCGCAGGCCTGTCGTATCCAGACCATATGCCGCGAAGCGGGCATTGACAACATCCATCACTTTTTCACCATGTTCTGAACCGGCGTTAAAATTATCGAATACATAATAAGTTCCGAAATTGTCCTTACTTAAGCCGTTCAGCAGGCGGGCAACGGTAGAATCGACAATTGGGGTATGCGTTAATTCGCGTCTGACAGAAGACTTGCGCTCCGGGAACCGTACCGTGGAAATGTGAACACTGTCAAGAGTAACGATGCCCGTGCCGTAGAGGGAACGGTAAAGATTTTTGGATAGCATAGATTTAACCACCGTGAGGTCTTCTGGGCTGAGCTTGAAGGCCGACAATCCGCCTTCCCTGAAATTTACATCGGTTTTAGCCATCCGGAAATCGGAATTGGCTGCGGATGCCGTGCTGAGGATATAAGATTGTTTGATGTACGGGTCAAAAAACTGGGCCAGGGTATCCTTACTGCCGGGCACCTGTTTAATCGGCAGGCGCAGCAGCTTGAAACTTTTACCCGCTACAAGCGTATTTTGCGCGTCGAGCCCGTTCAGGTCTTTCAATACCCCAATAAGAGCCTGGTGGGAATGGTTATTCACCTCCGCAACCACATCATAATAGCGCTTGATTAATTTGCTGATGTTATCGTTAGGCTGAATGGTGACGGTCTTATAAAAGTCGTTCCTTTTGGCTATCTCGCCAAATGCTCTAATGAAGGTGGCCTTGGTTTGGGGAGTCATTTGCGACCAGTCAATATAAAAAATCGTACTGTCGCGGGCGCTGTTAAAAAGCGTGGTGTCCCTTGGCTGTTGTTGTGCCGCCGAAGCACGCCCGGGCATGCCAACAAGCATGAACAGGACAAGCAGGGTGATTACATGTCTCATATAATGTGATAAGTGGTTTTACCCACAATATCGAAATTTAAATGCTACAAGTCAATAGTTTAGGTATTATTTAATCTGCATGTTGCCCGCAGCGTTCGGAGCGGTCCGGATACCCTGGTTTTGGATAAGGAGATGCCGGACTCCTGTGTGTGTAGCAAGGGGATATTAACACGGCATTGGGTGCCGAAAAAGACCGTTTATAAATTTCAACAAGCTTTATGTAAACTTGTATATTTGGGCTTAACCGCATCCTATGAAAAAAGTCTTTATCACGTTACTCGCCGTTTTTTATTTAGCCGCCAATGCCTTTGCACAAAAATTCAGCGTTAGTTTTCCCGACAGCTTATTAAAACAATCATTCAGCGGTAATATCCTGCTGTATCTGTCAAAAGACAGCAAAGACCCCAAGAGCGGTACGGCAGGTTTGGATATATTTCCCTGTTACCGGGTGTACGTTAAAAATATTAAACCCGGGCAGGCCGTTATCATTGGTGATAAGGCCATTTCTTACCCGGTTGCCATTTCAGATATGGAACGAAACAGCTATTATATACAGGCTGTGTGGGACAGGGACCTGGGTGGCCGATCTATAGGTAATAGTCCGGGCAACTTGTACAGCGCGGTTCAAAAAATCAGGCTAACAAAAAACTATAACCAGGTGATCCCGCTTAAGGCGACGAATGTTGTTGCTGAACCGGTTTTTAAAGAAACTCAATTTGTTAAGGAACTGAAAGTGAAATCGGCTTTGCTTAGCAATTTCAGTCATCACCCCATGAACATTGCCGCGGCCGTTATTTTACCAAAACAATATTTCAGCGAGCCAAACCGTAAATTCCCGGTGCGGTTTAACATTTCGGGTTATGGTGGCGATTACCAACGTTATTCTGGCAGTGCAGATCCTGCTCCGGCTATGGATACCACCGCGGTTATTGTGGTATATCTGGATGGTAACTGCCGCCTGGGGCACAGCGTATATGCCAACAGCGACAATAATGGTCCCTGGGGCGATGCCTTGACCACAGAACTGATTCCGCAACTGGAGAAAACCTACCGCTGTAATGGCGCGAGGTTGCTGAACGGACACAGCAGCGGCGGCTGGACGGTTTTATGGCTGCAAACGCATTATCCAAAAGTATTTGACGCCTGCTGGTCGAGCTCGCCTGATCCGGTCGACTTTCGCAGTTTTCAACGGGTGAACCTGTATGAGCATCAGAATATGTATTATGGAAAAGATAGCACGCTCAACCAAACCGGAACAATTGCCGGTTTCTTCCCCTGGTTTAATATGCGGGATATCTACACAATGGAGCACGTAATTTACCGTGGCGAACAAATGCATTCATTTGATGCCGTGTTTAGCGAAAAGGGCAGCGACGGTGAGCCCCGGCGGATCCTCAACTATAAAACCGGCGAAATTGACGCGGCCGTTTTTGAGCATTGGAAAAATTACGATATCTCCCTATATCTCAGAACCAACTGGGACAAAATCAAAGGCGACCTGGATGGTAAAGTACGCGTTACCGTTGGCGAACAGGATAACTTTTTGCTGAACTACGCGGTGAAATTATTGGACGGCGAAATGAAAAAGCTGAATTCATCATTTGTTTTTGGCTACTACCCCGGCGACCACTTTACCGTGTCAACCCCCGAAGTGCGTGCCCTGGGCAACCAGTTCCTGGAGAAAAAATACCAAGAATGGCTGGCTAAGCATCAATAATGCCTTTGGCAGGTGCAGGTGTATCGCATGTGCATCTGATTTATAATGATTTGGATATGAAACGGGCACACGCGACACGCGTGCGCCAGCAAAAGGGAGAATATTTGTGTAGTAATACTTAAATAACACATTTTAACTTTTAAATAAATTAATTATGAAATTAAAATCACTGCTATCGTTGTTTCTTTTAACTGCTTGTTTTACTGCGTTTAGCCAGGAAAAGCAGAAAACGGCTGTGACCGAAAAAGGCCTAATTAAAATATCCGTCATGTATCCGTATGCCGAAGGTAAAACCTTTAATATGGAGTATTATGAAACTAAGCACATGCCTATGGTAGCAGCGTTTTTAGGAGAAAATTTGGTTAAATATACCATTGAGAAAGGACTTGCCAGTGGAATTCCTAACCAACCTTTACCGTTCATGGCTATTGGCACATTTTATGTAAAAAGCTTAAAAGGTTATCAGGAGGCTATCGGGCCAAACAGAGATGCCATTCGTGCAGATTTTTCAAATTACACCAATATCGTTCCTGTCATTTTAGTGAGTGAGGTAGTAAAATAAATACAAAGCGGCATGTATTTTACTTATCAGCAGAATGCCTGCGCTGGCGCACGCGTGTCGCGTGTGGTAATTAATGTACCTGCGGTTATTACTAATCAGGTAGGCCACAATCAGGGTACTTGCAGTAGCAGAGACTATCAGGTAGTCTTACGTGCTAATCGCTTAATGATTACAACAAAGAAATATACTATTCCGGTTAATCCGAGCAGGCCTCCCAAACAAAATAGAAAAGAACCAAAGCCAGGCCCAAAAACAGGTTCTGTATAAGCCACTACTGCCATTAAAGTTCCAATGAGATAAACCCCAATGGCCAGGAGTGCTTTATATCTCGTTTTCCATTTCTGCATTTACAAATGTAGTGTTTTAGTTCAGCCGTTTGCAGAGTCCCTCCTGCTGTCCGAATGTCTCCGACTTCGGACGACTATGTAACCGAGCGATAGGGCGTATTACCCAATCATTTTGGCCTGGGGTAAAGCCTTGGCAACGATGTGTTCTATCTGGCTGAGTTGTTCGGCGCTCAGGCGGTTTAAATTTTCCTGGCTCAGGATGGTATTGTTAATCTGGATATGGTTGTTTTGGCTTTTTACCACCTGCTGTTTACCGGTAGCGCCAACGGTTTCCAGGTAAAGCTTGGCCGCTCGGATATCGCCCTTGGTGGCCGACTGGAATACTTTGGCCATTAACCTGGGTGCCATCATTTTAAACTGTTCTATTTGCTCGGCATGTCCGGGATGGGTTTGGTATTCTTTTAAATGTTTGCTGATGGTTTGCCGGCTTAAACCGGTTTCTTCGGCCAGCTGATTTCTGGTGGGCATGCTGCCGTGCTCTTCGGTGAACCTTGAAATGGCATCGGTGATGGCCTGGTGGTTATACTCCCAAACCTGCTGATTGCTATCCAGCATAATTGGTTCTATTTTTTTCAGAAAATCATCCCGTTCCGTATCCCTTAAATTTTGCAGCATTTTGGTACAGACCACTCCTAAATATTGCCGTTCTGCCAGATCCAGGTTATCCAGATCATTTATCGTAATGGTTTCCAGAGCCATCAGGGCGGTGATCTTTTTCTCACTGTTTGTTAAAGTTAATTGCTGTGTTTTCATATTGCATTGGTCTTTTTATTTTTTATAAATATAAGCAATTTAATTTAAAAATGCTAAAAATATTAGTAATTTGATGGTGCTTGTAAGTTGTAAAAAGTGGGTTTACATAAATTCGGGCTTTTTACCCCAAAAATGGAATTAATTATTTGACTATTAAATAGTTATAAAAATGTTAACCCAAAAAAGTGTAAACCCATGTTAACCCACTTTTGGCCTACTTAGGGCTTCTTGATGTGATTAGGTTAAGGCGTTTTGCAAACCCCATAGGGGTTTAAAGCTTTGTAGGAAAAAAGGAGGCTTATTCAGTGCCATAGGTACTGAACTCCGGTTGCATACCTGTGGCATGCTAAATATTATACTTTGTTTACTACAAAGCTTTAAACCTGCCGGGTATCTTTACTTAGTTATACACATTTAACATTTACTTCATGGTTGGCCCTGAAGTAAAAATAGCCGGAAATGCCTCATTTTAAGTATAAAGCCCAATAAGGTATGCAGAAGCTTGTATGGTGAGTTATGAACATTGCCGTTTGGGTTTTTAACATATCAAAAACCTTAATACATCCTTAACCTAGGGGCAATGTATGGGCTATTATTTTAGCGGCGGAAAAAATCTACCTGGCTTTAATACTATAATTAACAAACGCGCTCCTGCCGTGCGCCTGTTTCTCTTCACAAAAAGCTACGCGTAGCGAATACAAAAGCGCTTTTCCACTTAATTCAGAAATTTATTTATAAAACTTACCGATGGAGGATAAAATTTGAAGATATAAGCCAGAGCCGGATGCAAAAAAGAGCGGGCTGTTCCACCAACCCACTCCCACTAAGCCATCAATAATTCATGATTATGCAAACCGACAAACCATTAAAAAGCTATGCGCAATTCTACAAAAAGAAATGTATTAAAACCACTATTCACTTTCTCTCACCTTATTTTTACAATCATTATCCTGCTGTGTTCCAGCACGCAAATTACCAGGGCGAAGGGTACCCTGCTACACCATTCAAGCCATATAACAGGCACCGGTTATTTAACCGAAGATAATGGCCACCTGGAAGGCAAGGTGCTGGACGAAAAAGATCTGCCGCTTATTGGCGTTACCATCCAGGTACGGGAAAGCGGCTCCAACGAGCTCAAAAAAACAGGCACCACTAACATCGACGGTACTTTTAGTATCAAAAACCTGGTAGCGGGTAAATCGTATGACCTTACCTTTAGTTACATGGGCTTTGATAAGCAAACCATTACCGGTGTGCAAGCCAGCAGCGGTAATATGCTGCATGTAAAAATGGTGCCATCGCCTACCAGCCTCAATGAGGTGGTGGTAACGGCCCTGGGTGTAAAAAAGGGCGCCAACAAAATTGGTTATGCCACGCAGGAAGTTAAAGGCGACGAGCTGGTAAAAGCCCGCGACTCCAATCCGATAACCGGTTTAACCGGCAAGGTGGCAGGCTTATCTGTAGCGATGAATGCCGAGCTATTGGGCCCGCCATCGGTATCGTTACGTGGCAACCAGATCACCCTTTATGTGGTTGATGGTATCCCCATCAGTTCAGATACCTACAACCTTAATCCGGATGATATTGAGAGTTATACGGTACTTAAAGGCCCTGCAGGTGCGGCGCTTTATGGCAGCCGGGCTCAATATGGTGCTATATTGATAACCACCAAAAAAGCCGGGAAAGACAAGGGCTTTGTGGTGGAATTCAATTCAACCAACTCCATGGATAAAGGCTTTATTGCCGAACCTAAAACCCAGCATGATTATGGCGGCGGTATGTACGGTCAGTACGCTTATGCCGATGGTTTTGGCGGGGGCTTGCAAGATGCGCAATACCAGTTATGGGGCCCCAAATTCAGGGGACAGCTTATTCCGCAATATGATGGCCTGTATACGCCCGATCAAACCTATACCACCAAATTTGGCGATCTCACCTATATAGGGCATATCAAACCAACGCCATATGTTAACAGGGGTTATGTGGATGGCAAAAACAACCTTGACCGTTTTATCCAGGCGGGTTATCAAACTACCAACAATATTTCCCTTTCGGCCACAGGCGAAAAATACGCGGCCCGTTTCTCGGCGTCGGAGTCAAACCAGCGCGGTATAGTGCCCAACACCGGTCTTAATATTTTTAACTTCAGCACTAATGCCAGTTACCAGCTTTCCAAAAGACTGACTTTTAATGCCGATCTGAACCTGACCAAAACCTATTCAAACAACGTACCGGATGTAACCTACGGGCCAAACAGTTTGATCTATAACCTTTCGGTATGGACGGGTGGCGAATGGGATGTTAATGCCCCCGATATCAGGAATATATGGGCACCCGGTAAAACAAACCAGGTTGCTATATTTCCGGAGCACGTACACTATAACAACCCTTGGCTGATGGTGGAAGACTGGACCCGGAGCCATGACAAGACCGATATTAACGGCTATTTATCCTTTAACTATAAGCTCGACGAGCATTTGAATATTACCGGCCGTTCGCAGATCACTACCTACTCTTTATTGAGGGCCGAAAAAATGCCGTGGGGTGCTTTCACCTATGCCCGTACTTTGGGACAGGGTGATTACCGCGAAGACAGAAGAAACCTATTTGAGAATAACACCGATGTATTATTGAATTATAATTATAATGCCGGTATCATCAATTTCTCGGGTTTGGTAGGCGGTAGTATGCGTACTTTCAACTACAACTCCAACTTTACCTCTACCGATTACCTGATCGTACCGAATGTTTACAATTTCAACAACTCGCTCAATACGCTCATGGTTAACAATTTTAGTTCAAACATGCGTGTATTGAGTAGTTATGCCTCGTTGGATGCCTCTATCGGTCAGTATGCTACCATCTCTGGAACAGCCCGTATCGATAAAACATCGGCCCTTCCCGAAGGTAACAACAGCTATTTTTACCCCAGCGTATCTGCCGCCTCGGTAATTACAGATTATATTAGGCTGCCCGAGCTGATATCTTATTTCAAGATACGCGGATCTTTTGCCACCGTACGTGCCGATGCTACTTCGGCAACTATTGGTGCTACGCCATTTAACGTGTTTACACAACTAAACGGCTCAACGGCCAACAGCTTGTTCTCGTCATTTTCACAATATGGCAATAATTACCTGAGCCCGTACGGTGGTCCGGATTATTCGCTGCAGCCGGTGTTCTCAACCAGCAAAATATATAACAATACACCTGCTGCATCATCGCCACAAAACATTTACCAGGAAAGCATCAAGCCGTACAACCGTAAAAACTTTGAGGAAGGTTTTGATATCCGCGTACTGAAAAACAGGTTGGGGCTGAGCACCACTTTCTTCCAGTATATCGATGGTCCGCAGATCCTGGCTAACGCTATTTCGCCAACCTCGGGTTATACCACTTATTACATTAATGCCCTAAAAACGCGTAAAACAGGCTTGGAGCTTACGCTTACGGCTACCCCAATAAAAACGTCAAACTTTTCATGGAATGTGATGAGCAACTGGTCTACCTATACCGAAAGGTACCTGGAGTTACCTCCTGGACAAACCTACTATAACACATTCTTCCAGAAAGGCGACAGGACCGATAAATTGTACGGTTCGGCATTTGTACGCTCCCCGGACGGACAGATCGTTTATGACGCGGGTGGTAAGCCATTAAAAAACCCGATCAACCAGTTCCTGGGTTACATGAATCCTGATTTTGTCTGGTCGGTAAGTAATAGTTTCCGGTATAAAAATTTCAGCTTCAGCTTTCAGTTTGATGGCAGCGTAGGGGGCAAAATATCCGATCGCTTATACTCGCTTACCATGCAGGGCGGCGCCAACATAGCAACTGTTGAAGGTGCTATAGGAAAATCACGTCTTGATGACGATACCAATGCAGGTGTTGCGGCTTATAAAGGTACCTATGTAGGTAGTGGGGTACAAGTATCAAATGGCGCGGCTATTAAGTATGATAATTTTGGCCATATTACCAATTACAATCAGCTACAGTTTGCACCCAACACGGCTACCAGTACGGTACAAAGCTGGGCCACGCAATACTATGGCCAGGTACAGGAAGGCTCATTGGTAAGTAAAACCTATGCCAAGCTGCGCGAAGTACAGATAGGCTACGACTTTCCGAAAGAGTGGTTAAGAAGCAAACTGATCAAAAAGGCTTCCATAACCCTGGTTGGCCGAAATCTGCTATACTTCTATGCCGACAATAAGTACAAGGGTATTGATATCGAGCAGTTCAACACGCCAATTGCTACATCAACCCTGCAAACGCCAACCACACGCCGTTATGGTGTTAACCTGAATGTTGTTTTTTAACAAGATGCGCACAATGAAAATAAATATAAAAAATGCGTTGCTGCTACTGGCAACAATAATTACCATAGTATCCTCGGGTTGTAAAAAGGACTTTACCGACAGGTACCTGAACAAGAACAAGCCAACCAGTGTACCGCCATCATTATTACTGAATAACATATTGAACAGCATGCTGGAGGCACCGGGTGGTCAGCTTGATCGTACCAATCAATATCAGTTACAGAACAATTCTTATTTTGGTAACAACCAGTATAACTTTGGTCCGGGCAGCAATTACTATCCTACGTTAACTGATGTAACCAATATGGAAAATGCCGCGGTAACACCTACTGCGGGCAACAACAACGCCTATCACGCGCTGGGTAAGTTTTTCAGGGCATACTTTTTTACCAAGATGAGTTTGCAGATGGGCGATATACCCATGACCCAGGCACTACAGGGTGATAAGTTGCTTACACCGGCTTATGATCCGCAAAAAACTATTTTTCTGAATAGTTTAAACCTGCTTGAAGAAGCCAACAACGACCTGGCAGCACTGATAAAAACCAATGTTGGTGGGTTAAGCGGCGACATTTATTTTTCGGGCAACTTGCTGGCCTGGCAAAAGGTAGTGAATACATATCGCTTAAGGCTATTGATACACCTGAGTAAAAAAACAGCGGATGCCGATTTAAAAGTTGCTCAACAGTTTACACAGATCCTGGCCGATCCGGTTAAATACCCTTTGATGCTGAGCACCGCCGATGATCTTAAATATGTTTGGCTTAACCCAACCAACAGGTATCCGCTAAACAAGGAAACCTTTGCTAATGGCGCTTTAAACAACAGTGCCGATACTTACGTAAGTTTGCTTACTGCCAATAAAGATCCGCGCGTATTTGTAACTACCGATCCGGCGCCGGGTTTGGTAACAGCAGGCGGCAGCCCTACTGATTTCTCATCCTTCCAGGGTGGTAATATCGGTTTAGATATGGGTGTATTGGCCAGCCAGAATGGTGGCGGAAAGATCAGCTATATCAACCGTTACAGGTATTACTCAGGCTATACCGGCGAAAATACCGCCATAGTTGGTTTTACCGAAATGTGCTTTAATATTGCCGAAGCTATTAACAGGGGCTGGGTAGCCAAAGGAGCTTTGGGCGATGCTGAGGCTTACTATCTGGCAGGTATTAAAGCATCTATGGCCTTTTATTCGGTGCCGCTTAGTGGCAGCATGACTGTTTATTCATTGCCTTTAGGGGTGCCTGTTGCCGGCCCGTATGTTAGTAATACCGTTAACGTAGATTTTGGTGCATTTTACGCCCAGGCTTCGGTAAAATACGCGGGTAACAACGAAACCGGTATCCGCCAGATCAATGAGCAGAAATATGTGGCTTTCTTTCTGAATAGTGGCCTCGAACCCTATTTCAACTGGCGACGTACTGGCTACCCTGTATTTAAAACAGGTGTAGGCACCGGTAACAATGGTAAAATAGCTTTGCGTTATAAATATTTTGCTGCTGAGCAATCGGCCAATACGGCTAATTACAACGCAGCCATCGCCCAGTATGGAAATGTGGACGATGTAAACGGGGTGATGTGGTTATTGAAATAATTTGATAACAACATTCTCATGAAAAAATTGAATATTTTGTTTGTGGTTGCAGCTCTGGTTTTACCGGTTGTTGCAACCGCGCAAACAGCTATTACGGATGCTAACGGAGTTTTTAGCGGCGTCACAGCGCACCGCGGCAATTCGGTTGAATTTCCTGAAAATACTTTACCTTCATTTCAGGGTGGTATAGACGCAGGTGCCGATTGGGTGGAGCTTGATATCCGTACAACCAAAGACGGACAGATCGTGATCAGCCATGACGCGGACACCAAACGGACTACCGGTGTAGAACTGCTTATTCCCAATGCTACTTATCAGGAGCTGGAGCGACTGGATGTAGCGGCAAGCTTTCGTAAGGCCAAAGGACTTACTTTATCGCAATGCCCTGTGCAGCGCATGCCCTTGTTAAAAGATGCCTTGCTGTTGTTTATGAAACAAAACCGTACCCACGTATCTATGCATTTGAAGGTTGATTGCGTGACTGAAGCTATAGCGATAATTAAAGAAGCTCATGCCGAACAAATAGTGGGTTTTAATGATAGTGGTTTCGATTATGTTTCTAAAGCTAAAAAACTGGCGCCCGCTATCCCCATTTTTTGGGACCGGTTGCCAACAACCAATATCGATGAGGATATCAAAGTGGCTAAAGAAAGAGGATTTGAGACCATCGTAATGCATTACTCCGGAGTTACGCAGGAAAATGTAGATAAGATCAAAGCGGCTAATCTTAAAACAGGTGCCTGGACGGTTGATGATCGCCCGACACTCGAAAAAATGCTGAAACTGGGTATAGAAAGGATTTATACCGATGATCCGAAATTATTGATAACGATTAAAAAAGAACTAAATTAACAGCTATGGAAAAAATAGGATTAACACTTGCCTTCATTATTTGTGGATTAAGTGGCGTTTTCGCCCAGCAAAAGTTAGATGTGGAAGGTCACCGTGGCGGTATGGGGCTGATGCCTGAAAACACTATCGCGTCTATGCTCAATGGGGTAAAAACTGGCGTAAGAACACTGGAGCTCGATCTGAATATAACCAGCGATGGTAAAGTAGTGGTATCGCATGATCAATGGATGTCATCGGCCATTATGCTTAAACCCGATGGCTCGGAAATAACTCCGGAAGAAGAAAAAAGCCTGGCCCTGTATAAAATGACCTATGATAGCATTCGTCGTTTTGATGCGGGTACCAAGCCCAATGTCCGTTTCCCGAAACAAGCCAGGTTGAAAACTTATAAACCCTTATTATCAGATCTGATAGATAGCGTGGAAGCCTATGTTAAAAAGAATAAGCTTAAGCCCGTTTATTACAATATCGAAACTAAAAGCACTCCGGCCGGCGACGGTATTTATAATCCAAAGCCTGATGTGTTTGTAGAAACCGTCATGGCGGTGATCAATCAGAAAAAGATTGCCAAAAGAGTAATTGTACAATCATTTGATGTCAGAACATTGCAAGTACTGCATAAAGCTTATCCAAAAATTAAACTTTCGTTACTGGTTGGTAAAATCAATATTGATGAGGACCTGAAAACTTTAGGTTTTACACCTGCTATTTACAGCCCGTACTATACTTTTGTTACTAAAGACATTGTACAAAAGGCACATGAAAACAAAATGCTGATATTGCCATGGACGGTAGATCAGGAAAAAGATATGACTGCCCTGGGTGATATGGGCGTTGATGGCATCATCAGCAATTATCCGGATAAACTAGTACAGTTATTTGGTAGCTACCAATCAAAATAACCAAACCGTATTTTAATAAAAAAGGGATAAAGCTTTGCTTTATCCCTTTTTTATTAAAGGTAAGTGTTACGGTATCTTGTCCAACGCCGGAACATTACTTGCCGAACCGGCATATCCCTTATTTTGATTGATATGCCCGTTAATATTTAATTGAATGTCGCTATTAGGAATAGGCCATAAAACGTGATATGCTGATATGGTAAAAGTGTTGCCAGAGTTGGTTACCACACCTTTGTTATAAAAATCATTCTTTTCAATAATGCGGTCAAAGAAGAAATTCGATTCAGAAAAGTTATTTACATTATAGGTTTTGCCGGTATAAGAAGGCTTGCCTGTTAATGCAAAAATATAGGCTATACGGGTAAGCTCCGTTTTACGTGGCTCCTCCCAATAAAGCTCTCTGGCTCGCTCATCAAGAATAGTGCCGATGTTAACTTTGCTGGCATCGGTTAATGGTGCGGCTTGTGCCCTTGCCCTCACCGCATTCAGATCGGCCATGGCACTGTTTAAGTCGCCTTTCCATACATAGGCTTCAGCTCTTAATAAATAGGTTTCAGCCAGGCGAAACACGTACCAGTCTGTATTGGTACCACGAGGTGGGTTCCATGATTTATCAGTAGCGATATTGGTTGAGCTGATGAACACTTTGTAATGCGGCCAGCCAAACCAACAGCGAATGGTATCTTTTGCTCCATTCAAAAAGCGGGTAGCTACGTTATCTTTAGTCCATTGTTCCAAATGTTTTCCATACCAGTCAGGGTCTGATGTTTTCAGTGCCGGGTTATTATAAACCAGGTCGGTCATATTCATCCAGTTGCCAGGTGCGTGTCTTAGATCAGTGTTATCTGTCCAAATATATTGGGTGCTATATGGTGTACCGCGATAGCGGCCAATACCTCTGCCATAGTAAAGAGTGAGCGGTATTTCGGCAGTAATCGCGTCAACAATACCCGCTTTTTTCTTACCCGGGGTAAGTATAACGTTGGCTTGCGAATAAAAAGGTGTGGTATTACGCATCAATTGCGAACCAAGATTGGTATTACCTTCCAGGTTTTCACGATCAATCACTAAAAACAACGCTTCGGTGTTGGATGCTATTGATTTATTGTCCGGGCGGTGCAGGTCCCATATCACGTTCTTAGTTACATCGGCACCTGTGCTTCCAAAACGGGAGGTCATTAAATGATAAGGTCCCGAGTTAATAACGGAATTAGCTGCGGCAATAGCATCGTCAAATTTACCCAGGGCCAGATCAACCTTGGTTAATAAATGGCTTACGGCGCCTTTGGTCACTTCTCCTTTATTACCGCCATCTTTAACCCATTGCTGCGCAAATTCCAGATCGGTTTTAAGTCTTTGTAAAATAACTTCACGCTTTACGCTAACGTAAGATACATTGGGCGAAGTTTCCTGTTTAACAGGGCAGGGCACATCACCAAACTCATGTACTAAACGGTAATAGCAGTAAGCGCGGTGAAAATAAGCGGCACCCAGAATGGCATTCTTTTGCGCGTCATTATCCCATTTAACATTATCAATATTAGAGATGATAGCATTGGCATAACCTACGCCCTTGTACCACTGTGTCCAATACCAACCTATTTTATTATAATCGTCGCTATTGAGGTTGGCCGTAGGCGTTATACGCACGTTCAGATCCTGGGCAGGTGTTGTTTTATCTGTGGTGCCTTCAACAGCTACATCTGAAAAAATAGATTCAGTAAGCATTGGGGCCGAGTCTCCAAAAAACTCTGCACGCAAATTTACACTCAGGTAATTGAGCGCCGCCTGCATAGCCGGAACAGAAGTGTAGGTTACCTGGGGCGAAAACTGCGAAAGGAGTTTGGGTTTTAAAAAGTCTTTTTTGCAACTTCCGGCAATAACAGCAGAAGTTAGCGTTACAATTGCTAATATTTTATTTATCTTTTTCATGTTTCTTTTCTGATCAAATTTTTAAAACACAACGTTTAAGCCTACAGACATGTATCTTGGCGTTGGACCATTATTTTCCGGATCCCAGAAATTCCAGTCGGGTGAATAAACTGCGGCGTTGTTTACGTTGGCATACAGTTTCATGCTTTGCATTTTTAGGCGGTTAACCCATTGTTTTGGGAAGTTGTATCCTAATGAAATCGTATTGAGCCTGATAAAAGACGCCTTGCGGTAAACGTTAACGGTGGTTCCGCTGAAGCCTGAGTTAAGGCGCGCGTAATCATTAATAGGGTTGGTTGGCGTCCAGTAGGGTTGCACATATGATGTGCTGCGGCCAAAGCCAACGCTACCCGGGCTATTTAAGGCCTGGTTATATTGCTTTAGCTGTCCCCAGTTTGAAAGCAGAAGAAATGAAAAATCAAAGTTTTTATAAATATTGAAATCATTACGTAACGACCAGGTGAACCTTGGCGATCTGTAGCCCAGGTACTGTTTATCGTCGTTGGTGTATTTATATTGGTTGGGGCCGCTGTTTACCAGTTTCTCCAGTTTAAAATCGCCGGGCACGGCACCGTATTTTTTGGCTTCATCTTTTTCGTCAGTTTGCCAAACGCCCAGTACTTTGTAATCCCATACCACGTCAATATCCTTGCCTATAAACCAGCCATTGCCTAAGTCGCTGTTCTCAACCATGGTAGTATTGCCATTGGCATCGGTAACGGCAGCCTTGCCATACAAGTGTTTGATGGTATTGCGGTTAAAGAAAAAATTCAGTGTAGTGTTCCAGATGATGTTGCCTTTTGTAATGTTCTTACTACTTAGGTTAAGCTCCATACCTTTATTGTTCAATTCGCCAATATTGGCAATTACGCTTTTAAAACCAGTAACATCCGGAATAGCTCTTTGTACCAGCAAGTTGGTTGTTTTTTTGTTATAAACATCAATAGAGCCGCTTAAACGATTGTTGATAACGGTAAAATCCAAACCAAGGTTCAATGAGGCCGTTTGTTCCCACTTTAGCTGATCATTCTGCATCTGGCTTACATAGATGGCCGAGTTGGCAGTAGCTACACCTGTTGGACTAACAAGGGGATATTTACCGGTAGTGATCACCGAAAGCGCCCTATATGGGTCAACAGTGCCATTTCCATCTCTTAAGTCGCGGTTACCATTAACGCCATATGAAACACGCAACTTGGCATAGTTTAGCCATTCAGCTTTTTTCATAAAGCTTTCATCAGTAAATATCCATCCTAAGGCTACCGATGGGAATGTAGCCCGTGGAAATCTCTGTCCAAAAGCCGAATAGCCGTCCCGGCGTACAGAAGCGGTTAATAAATACCGGTTTAATAAGGTATAATTAACGCGGCCCATTAAAGCGTCGCCGGTATATACACGGTCATCACTGCTTACGGATGGTTTATTACCCGCGCCAATGTTATGAAAGCTCAGATCGTCATTGGGGCTGAAACCTTCATTATACTCATAGGTATACCATGATTGATATTTTTCCTTATTGGCTAACAAGGTAACATCAATATTGTGTATCTCTCCAAAAGTGTGGTTCCATTTCAGCAGGTTATCAATCTGGTACGAATACCGGTTTTCCATTGCCCGACTTGCTGTACCACCCACAATGGTATTGTTTGGATTTTTTGACGAGGTATGGTAGAAGTTACGATAAGAGTCAAAACCAGGTGTAAAGTTGGTTTGAAAAGTGATACCGAACGGTAGTTTTAGCTTTCCATACAGATTAGCAAACAAGGTGTTCTGTATGTTCATGCTTTCATCGTAATGATTATTCAAAAAAGGATTACGGGCATTTAAGCCGGCATCATCGGTAGGTATCCGGGCTAACTCACCTGTTTTAGGATCATAAAAGTCACCATAGGGAGAGTTGTTTGTAATTTGCGTCCAGTCGGCTTCAATAGCGCCTTCATTTCTAACCGCGTATTGTGCATTCATACCCAGGGTTAAGAATTTACCAGCCTGGCCTTCCAGGTTCATTCTGGCCCTAACGTTGCTGAATTGCCCGCCCTGGATCAGGTTTTGGTTTTTGGTATAATTTAATGACATATAGTAATTAACCTCATCCTTTTTGCCAGACATGCTCACGGTATGATCCTGCCGGAAACCCTTGCGAAAAACCAGATCGGCCCAATCAATGGTTTTGTCGGCCACATAATTGGCTCTTTCATTAGGAACAAGCCCCAGCCTACTTAGCCACTGGTCAACAGGATCGCCGGTAGCGCCTGTCAGGGCCATCCACTGATCAACCGTTACACCTGCAGGCAATTTGCGCGGGTCGGTATATTGATAGTATGGATTAGTGGTATTGGTACTTCTCAGCACGTCTGCACGCCAATCTAAAAAGCCCTGCGGGCTGTATACTTTCTGGTTTTTTGAAAGCTCGGCCAAACCGAAATTAGTGTTCAGGGTAATTACCGGAGGACCATTCTTGCCCTTTTTTGTAGTAACGGCTACCACCCCGGTGGCTGCTTTTGAACCATAAACCGCAAGGGCGCTCGCATCTTTTAAAACATCAACAGATTCAATATCATTGGGGTTAATGTCTGCCAGCTGACCATTGTAAATCACCCCGTCTAATACAATAAGGGGGGAAGTATTGGCTGTAAGAGTGGTTTTACCGCGTACCAACAGGTCGCCTCCACCTTTGGCCGAGGTATTCATGCTTACCGAAAGACCAGCAACATTACCTTTAAGAATGTCGCCGATACTTGTAGGGTTTTCATTTTCAAGCTGAGTTGCTTTTACACTGGATACCGACCCGGTAACATCCTTTTTTTGACGGGTGCCGTAGCCGACTACTACTACCTCGTTTAATTGTTTATTATCTTCGGCAAGGGTAACATTGATCTGATTCCGACCGTTTATGGGTTGCTCTTGACTGGCGTAGCCAACTATGCTAAACACGAGGATTGCATTTGATGGTGCATTAATAACATAATGGCCTTTGAAATCGGTAGCAACGCCTTTTCCTGTTCCTTTTACCTTAACGGTTACTCCTGGTACCGGACCTTTATCGTCCTTAACTGTACCAGTAACAGGCAGCTCCTGGGCCAGGGCAAGCATACTGCTGGCCAGGAAGAATAGAATGAGGAGAGTAATTTGTTTTCTCATAATTTTAATAGTATTAATTAATTGGTTTAAGTGGTTTGCTTTGATTGAAATAGTGCCGGTATACCCTTACATACAAGCACACAGACCCACTGTAAGAGATCTGCGCGACCTGCCCAAATGATTTAATGAAAGCAATACGGAGATTTTTAATCCCAAGTGCCTGGGATTAAGCCTGTTTTATTATTGTAATATAGTTGATACTATCAGGCATAAATGGCCGTTTATATAGAAAAATGTGAGGATTTTTTCTTCATATTTGTATTGCTTATTAAAATTTCGGTTGAATTAGGCAAAAAAATCCCCTGCAACATTCAATGTTGTTGTTTGACTAAAAGGGATACGTATTGATCTCGGTAGTGCTGAACCCACTGCCGATTTCTTTTTTTTGGAAGACCTGATTTATTTTTTCATTGATCTAAGGTTTTGGGTTAATGGATACTGCTTTTATTGCACCTGTAAGGTAATGCCCAAACAGTATTCACGTTTTCGCAGGACAATGAAGTTTGCAGGTTTATAAAGCAGTTATAGTTAATAATTAAGCTGTTTTTATAATTAATTAAAGCGCTTCTTATTATTTGTAATTGGCAAAATACTAAACTGTATTTACCAAAAATATCCCGGGAGATCAGGTTTTCATAAGTTTTAACTGTTTTTATTTACGATAACGTTTTCGTTAAAAATCATTTGTTGTATGTTGCTGATAAGTGTGAAATGCACAGATAAAGAAATAGTTAGCCTGTTTCTTTCAGGTAAACAACTCTTTTGAAACCACTGAATTAAAAGGTTTTATCAGTTTTGACAATGTATAAAGATATCATTGTTAATGATATATGAATAAATAGCATAATGGTGTGTATTATTAGCTCAGGCAGCTATAGCAGTTTTTTTACCCATCAGCTTAAGTAAAGCTAAGGTTATTAAACTTGCTGTTACACCAGCCACTATAGCCAACGATATACTGCCGTATAGGTACTGTTCCAGATGTAGGCTGATGGACTTTAATGAAATATTTCCGCTGAAAGGGATGTCAGTGTTTTTTTCGCCCATCCAGTAGCCGCCAGCTTTATAACTTAAAAATATGACGACTGGTATCAGGGGGGCAAAGCTAATATGCGCGGCTAGAAGAACAAGCGCCTTATTCAGCTTTAATAATATAGCCAATGAAAATGCCACGATCAACTGAAATCCCCATATAGGCACTATCCCCATAAATACACCAAAACCAATTGACAGAGCCTTAAGTTGCGCCGATTGGTCTGGGTTAAACAAATGGTTTTTTATAAACTGTTTGCCTCGTTCTTTACTGAAAAGAGATCTGAAAAAATATCCGGGATTAACACATACAGCTTTAAGCTTCTGAATACCTGATTTTATTTTTTCTGAACTATTCATAGTGTTTGATCCATATGCGGCAACCGCCCTGGTCAGGGGTTTGAGACGGTTATTTTATAACATATTGCAAATTTACCCTTGGCAACATTAACAGATTTTTAAATTTTGAATAAGTAACCGCTTATGTTACGATAGCGGCAAAGGTAAATATCTTTACGATATGTTAACGAGCGCACTTTTATTCGCTGATATCTGCACTGCGTGTCTGGTTCACTTTTATGGATAGGTTATAGCTATAGTGCACATTATAAGCGCAATGTGTGTTAATTTTTTATTAAAAAATTAGTCTACTAATTCCATAGTGCATATATTTGTTATAATTGTTATTATCGATCTAACCAATTAGTTCTTTATGGTAAATAATGAGGTCAGTCAACAAAAAAGAGGCAGCCTTGGGCTTTCTCTTTTTTTATTTCGGGCCACCTTATATTTTACTATTGCAGCATAAAGCCCCGATTTAATTTTCAGGACAACACTTCTTCCAGCACATCGGCAGAACGGATATTGCCGAAACCCTCTATATGTAACGCGTAATATTCTAATAACTTTTGGATCAGGTAACGACGCTCATCATTACTCCATTTTAACTGCTGCATATTTTCGAAGCTGCACTGCAAAAGCTGGTGAAAATTTTGTGTATGTGGGGGCGACAGATATAGAAGGCTATCAGGCTTATAGTTGCTGAATGTGCCGTTTTTCATATCAAAATAATCAGCCTGACCTGCCTGGTATCTATCCGGGTAAAAACCCAGGTAACGGGTAAGCTGAACCAAAAACAGCAGGTGAAAATTAGCCACACTCCCTGTTTGATGATCAAGCCACTCAATGGCGCTAAATACAAAATCAAACAAACTTTCATCGGGCGATTGCTGCTTTACAGCTTTGTATAGCACTTCGTTCAAAAAAATAGCGATGCAGCTTTTGATCACATCATAAGGGATGCTTTGCAACACAGGCGAATTTTTAAGCTCTGAAATGCGCTGTACGCTACCGGAGTTTTTATGATAAACAACCAGGTCAAGCAGGTGCAGGGGCTGCAGCATATTGCGGCCTATTTTGGCCTTGGGTTTTTTGGCGCCGTTAATGATGTATGATTGCAAACCAAACTTTTCGGTAAATAGTTGTACAATAACACTGGTATCGCCATAGTCGGTTGCTTTAAATACAATGCCCCGGGTTTTATGCAGCATATTATACCAGTAAAATAAGTTTGGGTATAAAAATTATACAGCCTGTAACCAGCGCAAACACGGCAGCTATAACCACAGCGCCGGCGCTAACATCCTTTACATGCCCGGCTTTGATATTGTATGTAGGCGAAACCAGGTCGGTGAGGGTTTCGATGGCTGTATTGACGAGCTCGGTAACCAGTACCAGGGTTATACTGATAGCTATCCATTGCCACTCGGCGGTGGATAGGTGCAGCGCTATGCCCAGGCCAATAGCCACCACGGTAGCCCCCAGGTGTATCCGGAAATTGGGCTGGGTACTGGTGGCGTATTGCAATCCCTTAAAGGCAAAACCAAAACTGCGTATCAGTCTTCTCATATACAAAAATACATTGTTATCGGCACTTATGAATTTGGTAGCCTAAAAACTTTTTAAACCCTGAATTTTAACAAATTTTTAGTCAAAAACAGGGTGAAAAAGCGCTGCTTTTATCCACTTTAACTAAATTTTAACGCCACTTTAACACTTTTTAACAAATTTTTGATGGGTTTTGAAAAGTTTAAAAAGTATTAAATTTTTGATTGTCAAATGACTAAATTAAAAACAGCCTGTTTTTTTGCTTTTTATTCTTTAACACAACGGCCCGGTTCTCCTTTTTACAGAAAACCGGGCCGTTGTATATATACAAATATACCAATAATTATTGAATGACTGAGTTACTGATTTAGTGAATTTTTTTACCAAAGGTATAGCTTCTTCAAAATATACACATGTCATATGAGCGCCTGCCGTAAGTACTAATGTTGGAGTAACAATAATCAAGTAACTTCTACCCGTCAGGATTTGACTGGGCCTTTAAACAAAGCAAATCAGGTCTTTTAAACAAAACGCTGCTTTGTTATTACATCGAACTTTGTTGCATCAAATTATTAATCAGATGACAACAATTTCAAATAATGAAAAAACAGTGCTTGTAACCGGCGGTTCGGGCTTTATAGCAGTGCATTGTATACTGCAACTGCTCAATGCAGGTTTCCGGGTAAAAACTACCGTTCGGTCGTTGACGCGTGAACCCGAAGTACGGGCCATGCTGAAGGAAGGCGGCGTGGATGCGGGCGATCGCTTATCATTTATAACCGCGGAGCTAGGCTCCGATGCCAATTGGAACGAAGCTGTAGCCGACTGTATCTACGTGATACACGTTGCTTCGCCAACACCTTTAAATGAATATAAACACGAGGATGAAATGATCATCCCGGCCCGTGAAGGCGTGCTACGCGTTTTGCGTGCCGCGCGTGATGCCGGGGTTAAGCGTGTGGTACTTACATCGGCTATTGGCGCGGTGGTTTACGGTCACAAACCTCAAACGGCGCCATATACCGAACAAGACTGGACGGTGATTACCGGAAACACACCTGCCTACCAAAAATCAAAAACACTGGCGGAACGCGCAGCCTGGGAGTTTATTGAAAAAGAAGGCGGCACGCTGGAGCTTTCGGTGGTGAACCCTGTTGGTGTTTTGGGGCCAGTGCTGGGTACAGATTATTCACATTCCATCCATTTTTTGCAGAACCTGATGGAAGGGAAAATGGCGGGGAATCCAAAGGTCAATTCTTCCTATGTGGATGTGCGCGATGTGGCCGATCTGCATTTGCGGGCCATGATCGATCCGGCAGCCAAAGGGCAGCGCTTTATTGCCACCGCGGGCGAAAGTATCTGGATGGTGGAAGTGGCCAAAATACTCAAACAAAATATAGGCGCATTGGCAGAAAAGGTGAGCGTTAAAGAACTACCGAATACCCTGGTACGTATGGCGGCGTTGAAAAACCCGATGGCCAAAGCCATCATCCCTTTTTTGGGCGTGGTGATGAACACGACCAATCAAAAAGCGGTAAGTATGCTGGGCTGGTCGCCCCGATCAACTGAAGAGGCTATAGTGGCTACTGCCGAAAGCCTCATTCGTTTGGGTATCGTGAAGTAAATATTGCTTTTAATTTTGTCCACGCAGGGTCTCTTTGAGAGCGCCCTGCGTTTGGAGTTGTGCCGGGAAGAAACTCAGGGGCTCCTTTCAGGAGATCCTAAGGGGGACGGAAAAGGGGCTGTCACCCTGAGCCATTGAAGGGAGCTCGGCACAACACCCATCAAAAGAGGCAGGGCTTTGTGCGATTCCTTCCCTCGGGAAGGGGAGGAAGGGGTTTATGGAACAGGATAATCATCGCGCGCAGAAACCCCTCCCCGCCATTACACCAGCCCAACGCCCCCCTCCCGTGGGGAGGGAATTAAAAAACTTTGCTTTTATCATAAAAATAAGCATGACACCCTGGTTCGATAACATAAAACTTAAATTAGTATAAACGCGATTACAATCCACTCAAAACAAATAAACGCATAATGAAAATCGTCATTACGGGAGCCACGGGTTTTTTAGGCCAGGAAGTACTAAAACAACTACTGGCTGATGCAGCTGTTACCGAAGTGGTTTCGCTGGTTCGCCGGCCGGCCGGTATCACCAATCCTAAGTTGAAAGAGCTGGTGCTGAATGATTTTTTGGATTATACCGCGATAGCGGCCGATATGGAGGCCGATGCCTGTATCTGGTGCCTGGGTGTGCCGCAGGGGCAGGTTACGAAAGAAGAATATATCCGGATCACCTATGATTATGCCATGCAGGCAGCCGGGCAGATGCTGGCGTTAAACCCGCGGTTGCGCTTCTGCTTTGTAAGTGGCGCTTCGGCCAGCCAGGAAGAGAAAGGCATTTCTTTGCAGGGGCGCATCAAGGGGCGCACCGAGAGGGAACTGGCCAAGCTGAGCAACAATGTTTTCCTGTTCAGGCCTGCATTTATCAAACCTGGGGACAAACATACCCCAAGACCGCTCATACCAACCATCGCCAGGTATGTTACCAACTTGCTTGATCTATTTTCAGAAGCTTTCAGCATTAAGGTGACAACCCTGGCCGCCTGCCTGATCGACGTAGCGAAAAATGGGGGCGACAACCGGTTAATGAACAATATCGCTATTCGTCATTATCAGGATAAATTCGATAATTTTAATATATGGAACCATTAACGCCTACCATTGTACCGGAGATATTTATATCCTGCAAAAAAGAAGCGCATTACAGCCGTGAACTGGTGCTGCCGCAGCCCGCGCTGGTAAGGGTAATGTCTGGCGAGGTAAGGATTGCCGGTGCCGACAGGCATTTCAGTTTTTTTGCAGGCGATACGGTGCTGTTTCCCCGAAATCAACTGGGGCGGATGAGCAAGTTACCCCTGAACGGCGAACCCTGTATTGCCGTATCTATCGTTTTCAGGCAGGAAATCTTAAGTCAATATTATACGGCTCATCCTATCGATCCGCAGCCGCATCAAGCCATCGGCCTGATACAGCTGGCCGATCACCCTTTGCTTGAAAGTTTGTTCAATTCGCTCACGCCTTATTTTAAACTGGCTGATGCCTTGCCCGCTGATCTGGCTGCTTTTAAAATGGAGGAAGCCATAAGGGTACTACGCGCCATTGATAAAAATGTAGATCAGTTGCTGGGCCAGCTTGATGAGCCGGGAAAGATAGACCTTGCGGACTTTATGGAACGGAATTATATGTTTAACCTCACCGCTGCCAAATTTGGCTACTTAACAGGCAGAAGTTTGACCACGTTTAAGCGCGATTTTAAAAAAACGTTTAACAATACCCCAGAGAAGTGGCTCACCAAAAAACGCCTGGAACTGGCACATTACCTGATATCCGAACAAAAAAGAAAACCATCTGATGTTTATTTCGATGTAGGTTTTGAAAACCTGTCGCACTTTTCCTTCGCGTTTAAAAAGCAGTTTGGCTATAACCCTACGGCTGCTTTCGCCGCGTAGTGAGGCGTGTTTGTTATGTCTTGTTTCCAGCAATTATAGTTTGTGTATGAATATCTTTGACATGTCATTTCGAACGAGGTACGAGGAGAAATCTTCTTCGATCTGCTATTTTAGCTTGCTTGGCGTAGAAGATTTCTCCTCACCCTTGTGCACAATTCCCATCTCGGTTCGTTCGAAATGACACCTTTTTTAACCCTACTAATATTTATACCTAATGCTACCACAAGCGCCCCGCTTGTGGGCATATGCAATGAACATTTGACGAATCACAAAATCTTGCCCGGTGAACCATAAGCGGGACGCTTGCGGTAGCGATGGGGTTTTGTAAACCCCATCGGGGCTAAAGCTTTGTAGAAATGAATTTGATTTCAAAACCAGTGCCGTAGGTACTGCACCCAGGTTGCATACCTACGGCATGCTAAATATTTATTGTTTATTTGCTACAAAGCTTTTACTCTTACGGAGTATTACTTAATTTAATGCTAATGCACTTGCGGTAGCATTATTCAACCCAACTCCTGTAAACATTGGGCATAGGTGGCGCCGATGGGGATGCTGTGGCTACCGATCTGTACCTGTGTGCGGTCGAACTTATTTACCTTACTGCGTGCTACAATATAAGCCCGGTGGGTACGGATAAACTTTTTGGGCGGTAGCAGCATCAGCATATCGCTTATGGTTACCCGGGTACTTAAAGAACGGTCGCCCTCCAGGTGGATGCGGGTGTAATTGCCCGCCGCTTCAATAAACAATATCTCGTTCAGCTCCACTTTAATTTGCTCGTAGCCATCTTTTATAAATATGGAGCTTGCCACTTTAGCAGTATCGGGTCTGTTGCGTAAAGTATATAGCTCATGGGCCTTGTTACAAGCTTTTAAAAAACGAGGTAACGAAAATGGTTTTAACAGGTAATCCACGGCATCCAGCTCAAAGCTTTTTACGGCATGTTCTGAATAGGCTGTGGTGAAGATGACCAGGGGCGGATTGCTGATGCTGTTTAAAAAATCAAGACCACTGATGTCGGGCATTTTGATATCCAGGAACATCAGGTCGATTTTGTTTTGCCGCAGATAATCCAGGGCCTCAAAAGCATTGGTAAATATGGCTTTCAACTCCACAAAAGGCACTTTGGAGGCGTGTGCCTGCACAATGTTCAGCGCAATGGGTTCATCGTCGATGGCAATGGCTATCATTCTTTAAATGTAATTAATTATCCAGTTGCAAGGTAAGATGAACAAAAAACTCCGTTGCGTTTTGGCGAATAACCAGCTCGTGCCTGTCGGGATACAGGAGTGCCAGGCGCTGTTTTACGTTGTCGAGCCCGATGCCGCTTTGGCCCTTTTCCGGGTCGTTATCCGGCTTGATATGGATACTGTTATGTACATCAAAATAAAGGGTATTGCCGCTGGTATTAAGCGTTACTTTAATATGCGATGGATTGATCAAACTGATGCCGTGCTTAAAGGCATTCTCCACAAAGGGGATCAGCAGCATGGGCGTTATGGTCAAATCGGATGTAATGTCTTCTATCTGTGTTTCGATAACGATAGCCGGCGAGGTTGAGGTACGCAGCTTTTGCAGCAGGATATAGTTTTTCAGATAATCGGTATCGCGGGATAAAGCGATCTTGTCCTGGATGTTCTCCTGCAGCATGAAACGCATCATATCGCCCAGTTTCTGGATGCCCTCGCCTGTGCGTTCGGCATTTTCCTGCAGGGCGGTGCCGTAAAGGGTGTTCAGGGCGTTGAATAAAAAGTGAGGATTTATCTGTGATTTTAAAAAGTTAAGACTGGCATCTGATTTACCCAATTCCGTTTTCAGGGTTTTGATCTCTTCGTCTTTTTTGGCATTGCGCCTTTTAAAAATGCTCCATGAAAACGGGGCTACGAGTATAAGCTGTGCAAAGAAATTGCTGATCACAATGACGGCTATCTGTTCTTCGTCGGTATTGGCCTCGATGGAAAACACGTGTGATGTTGGGCCTAACAGACGGTTACCCCCTTTAAAACAAAGGCCCAGTATCCACAACGCTATACATGACAGCAGTGTTAAGCCCATCATGCGGCCATAGTAACGCGCATAGCTCCTTTTGGGTAAAAATGTGGCGGGCAGCAGCCGGTGTACCGAGTATAAATAAACAGTGATCATGGCTGGTACGGTAAAGGCGATAAAAAATTTAACTCCTTCGGGCGATCCCAAATAAAGGGCGGCTACAATGAGCAATATCCAGGATGCGGTGAGCAATGCCGCATCGTAATACAGCACGTTTGCAGTGTTACGGCTATCGCGGTTAAAAAATGTGAGTAGTAGCTTGATAGCCAGCAATACGGCGAAATATAGGTTAATGATGCCCAATGTAATGCAGGCATATATGAAAATTAAAATAAATAAAGTGCCGCCCGGCGAAATATGCGTTTGGTTTTCAAACACAGGCACCATATAAAAACAAATAAAAGCATAACAAATAAATACCATAATATGGTTAAACAACACCGGGGCCAGTATGCCCACAAAATAAGTGTGATGAATATCGTTAAGACGGATCTCATCAATAAGCGATAAGATAAAGGATAAGATGAGGCAGCCGGTAACTATCCAGAATTCAATAAGGGAAGCTCCTTTTAGTTTTATACTTAATTGCTTGTACATGACAGGTTAGATTTTGAATGCTTGGTTTACGGCTACAATAGTACAAAAGCCCGGCGATGTTAAAATTGAAATGTGATAAACCCTTTAAAAAATGTGACGAATAATAGTTCGAGTGGTTTTAACGGCCCTGCATTGATAAGAGGGGTTAAAATAAAAATGTCTCATGTGTGTGACATTTGTCTTATATTTGCGCCAGCATGACAAGTCAGAAAATTATAGACAACGCCATAGCGGTTTTGAATGAGGATTTTTATGCCCCGCTGGATATCATTGCCGGGCAGGCAGGCGTAAACAGAAGAACCCTGCACCGGCATTTTAAAGACAGGGCCGCATTGATAGACGCTTGTTGGGCCGATATGATGCAAACCTGGCATCGGGCGATGCTCGCGGCTTATCATAGCAGTACCGATCCTGTGGTGCAGTTGGAGCAGATGTTATATGCGGGTATTGATTGCGGGGTGAAATACGCGTTTTTGAATACGCTTCAAACAAAATACTTGAACGAGAAAGCGGGAGCCGTTGAAAATGAAGCTTACGAACAGGCAAAAAACAACTGGTTTAGCCTTGTTCCGGAACTGCAGCGTCAAAAGCTGATCAGCGACAGCTTGTCAGTCGCTTGGATCCGCATGCTGTTTGTGAACATGATCAATACTACTATACAAGCATTGCGATCGGGAGATGTTGCTCCGAATGATATTAAAAAATTCGCCTGGTACTCTTTTAGCCGAAGCATAGGTTTGCTATAAGTGCTGTTGGGTATTGGGTTAAGTGATTACAAAGATTAATGATGATACACTCCTTTTTATTAATAGGTCAGTCAAATATAGCCGGGCGTGGTTTTATACAGGAAGTTCCACCAGTTTTTAATGAATCTGTTAAAATGCTGCGCAACGGTCGCTGGCAGATCATGACAGAACCTATCCATAACGACCGCCCCTCGGCAGGCGTTGGTTTGGCGGCATCCTTTGCCGCTGCCTGGCATTTGAATAATCCGGCAGAAGAAATAGGCCTGATCCCCTGTGCCGATGGCGGCACCAGCCTGGACGACTGGGCGGTTGGTGGTGTACTTTTTGACAACGCCCTGGCCCAGGCAAAACTGGCGCAGCGCAGCAGCCGGCTATCGGGTATTTTATGGCACCAGGGCGAAATGATTGTTCTGCGGATGGCGCCGCAGCATATGCCCAAAAATTTGACCGGATAATTAATGGATTGCGTACTGAATTAAATGTGCCGGATGTTCCTCTGATTGTGGGGGGACTGGGAGATTTTTTAACGGCCGGTTTGTACGGCAGTTATTTTACTGCTTATCCATTAATTAATGAGGCGTTGTTGCAATATGCCCAAACGCGTAACCATTGTTATTTTGTGACCGCAGCGGGCTTAACGGCCAATGAAGATCAGATTCATTTTAACGCGGTATCCCAAAGGATACTGGGTATACGTTATTTTGAAGCATTTAACACGCGGGCGCACATTACAGCACCTTTGCCTTATGAGCATAACCTGGTGCAAACTATTTACAATAGGCCTTTTACCCCGAAAGAAGAGAAATTGTTACTGGAAAACCGCTTTGCATCCGGCAAAATAACATTGCAGGAGTTTCGGGAGCAGCTGGTGCTTATTGCCGGGTAATGTCCATCCATAAGCTAAAATTATCTGTTCCCCCCCGCTATAAATGACGTTGTAGGTTAAGTTTTTGTCACAATGTCAATATCTTGGGCCGGTGGGTAAATCAAATTTCGTAGTTTAGCGGTGCCCTTAAAGTCACTCAAATGTTCTGGAAACATACCGCTTCTTTTATCCTTAAAAACCGTCTCATCGTATTTATCTGCGTTTTAGCACTGAGCGCTTTTATGGGTTTTGAAGCGTCGAAAGTAAAAATAACCTTTAACGGGGGCAAAGTGCTGCCCGTTACCGATTCGGCCTACATCCGCTATAACCAGTTTAAACAAACCTTTGGCCAGGATGCCTCATCGATGGTTTTGGGTATCAAATCGGACAAAATATTTGATAAAAATGTGTTTAACGATTGGTACCAGATAGGTACCCAGCTAAAGCAGATCAAAGGGGTAAAGGCAGTGGTTTCTATCGCCAATGTTTATGATCTGCAAAAGGATACCCTGCAGCACCGCTTTGTGGTAAAGCCACTGGTTACCGGGGTACTGCCCACCGCGCAGGCGGTTGATAGCGTAAAGCAGCATTTGTTAAACCTGCCATTTTACAAAGGTTTAATATGGAGCAACGATGGTCAATCGACCTTAATGGCGATAACGTTTGATGATAAGATCATCAATACGCCATACCGTGTGCCCATCATTAACAAAATGCTTAAACTGGGCCAACAGTTTGAACAAAAGCATAGCATCAAGGTACATTACTCGGGCCTGCCGCTGATCCGTACTGTTGTTGGCGACTTGGTGGCTCATGAGTTTTCCATGTTCCTGGGCTTGTCTATATTGATTACGGCTGTTATCCTGCTTATCTTTTTCCGGTCGTTTTTCCCGGTAATATTCCCGGTGCTTATTGTGGTTCTTGGGGTAGTATGGAGCCTGGGCATCCTGTACATGATGCATTACGAAATGACCATTTTAACCGGCATCATTCCGCCGCTGGTGGTGGTTATTGGCATCCCGAACACTATTTTTATCCTTAATAAATACTACCACGAGTTTGATATATCGGGCAATAAAATGGAGGCATTAGCCATAGCGTTGGAAAAGGCCGGTATTACCACTTTTATAGCTAACATTACTACCGCCATTGGTTTTGGTGTGTTGTGTTTTACCAACAGCGAGTTGCTTACCCAGTTTGGTTTGGTGGCTTCGCTGGGCATATTATCCACATTTGCTTTGAGCCTGATATTGGTGCCTATCGTATTCAGCTATCTACCCGCTCCGAAAGCCAAACAAAACGGTATTAAGGACAGCCAATGGATGAAAGCCTTGCTGGTTAAGCTGGATACCCTGGTGCATCAAAAACGGAAAGCCATTTATATTACCACGCTTGTATTGGTGATTATTTCGGCAGTTGGCATTTATCGTATCAATATCAATGGCTACGTGGTCGACGATCTGCCTCAGCATAACAATACCCTGGAAGACCTTAAATTCTTTGAATCGAACTTTAACGGGGTATTGCCTTTGGAGGTAAGTATTGATACCAAAAGAAAAAACGGAGTGGTGAACCAAACGGTGATCCGCAAAGTAGAAAAACTGGAAAAGCTGATCTCTTCGTACCCGCAGTTCAGCCGTTCTATTTCCCTCATCCAGGTGTTGAAATTTTCTACCCAGGCATTTTATGGCGGCAATGCGGAATACTATCGTTTACCCGATGGTCTGGAGCAGAATTTTATATTGAACTATGCCGCTAATTCGGGCAAAAGCTCATCCGGGGCGCTGAACACTTACCTGGATAAAGATCACCGTATAACCCGGGTAACTTTTGAAATGGTTGATGCCGGTTCAAAAAAAATGAACGTGGTACTGGCCGAACTACAGCCCCGCATCGACTCGATATTTAATCCCAAAAAGTTTCATGTGGAGCTTACCGGCTCAAGTATTATTTTTATAAAAGGCACCAATTACCTGCTTACAAACTTGTACGAAAGTCTGGCCTGGGCCATTGTGCTGATAGCCGGTGTCATGTGGATCTTGTTCAGGGGTGTAAAAATGATAGCTATTTCACTGGTGCCTAACCTGGTTCCGCTCATCATCACGGCGGGCATTATGGGCTTTTTCGGTATCCCGCTCAAGCCATCAACCATACTGATATTCAGTATCGCGATGGGTATCTCGTCCGATCAAACTATTTATTTTATCACCCGCTACCGCCATGAGCTGCGCTATACCCGTAAAAGCATATCGCGCATTGTGTCTGATACCATTCGTGAAACCGGGGTGAGTATGATATTTATAGCCACGGTGCTGTTTTTTGGCTTCGGCATATTCGCAGTATCCAAATTTGGCGGAACCGTAGCCCTGGGGGTATTGTTGTCTATCACGTTACTGGTAGCGATGATCAGCAATCTTACGCTGCTGCCCGCTTTTTTACTAAGCCTGGATGGCGGCGTTGACCGTAAAAAAATAAAAGGACCGGATATTGAGGAGTAAGAGCCTCACCCCGGCCCTCTCCATCCCGATAGCTATCGGGAGAGGAGTGTAAATAAACTTTAATCACGCAAATCAGAACCCTCTCTCCCGATAGCTATCGGGATGGGGAGGGCAGGGAGGGGTATTATGGATCTTAAACTCAACAACAAAGTAGCCGTAATATTAGCGGCCAGTAAAGGATTAGGCAAGGCTGTAGCCACAGCTTTATCTGCCGAGGGCGCAAAAGTGATCATTGGCTCGCGAGATGAGGTGGAATTAAATAAAACAGCCGCCGAAATAAATCAGCTCACCGGGAACGAGGTGATCGCGATACCAGTTGATGTTTCCAAAGCCGACGAGATAGACGCTTTCGTTAACAAAGCAGGGAACGCTTTTGGACGGATAGATATCTTGCTGAACAATGCCGGTGGACCTCCTTTTGATAAATTCGAGAACTTTGACGACGAGCAATGGCAAAAAGCTTTTGATCTTAACCTGCTAAGTGTTGCACGTTTGAGCAAGCTGGTATTGCCGCACATGCAAAAAACAGGCAGCGGGCGCATCATCAATATTGTTAGTGTTTCGGTAAAAGCCGTGCTGGGTGGTTCGGTACTGTCGACCGCTATGCGGATGGGCGTGGTGGGGATGGCCAAACTCATGGCCGATGAATTTGGTCCGTACAATATTACTGTAAACAATGTGGCTCCGGGATTGATCCTGACCGACAGGATAAAACATACCTTACCCAAAGATGTAGATCCGGAACAAGCCATAAAAGACAGGGCCAAAAGCATACCGCTTGGCCGCATTGGCAAACCCGAGGAGCTGGCAGCGTTGGTTACCTTCCTGGCATCAGAGCAGGCGGCTTATATCACCGGCACAACCATACAGGTAGATGGCGGGGCCAGCAGGAGCATCTTTTAATTCAAGGCCTGCTCGTTTTTAGCTGGCTTGTTTTTTGTAAAAAGCGATATCAGACCGGCTATAAACGTAACAGATGTAAGGCCCATCACAAAGCTGGCCCATTTGTCGGCGGTTGAATGATCTGCACTTTGCAGGCTGATGATTAAAGCTGCAATAAATAATATTCCCGAAATAATGATATATGCTTTAGATCTCATTTGGCGCTTTTTATAAGTATATATAAAGATATAAATTTTAACTGTCTTAAAAATAACAGATCAGGCTCCTTTTTTTGTTTCGCGCAGGTAATCAATAACCAGGGTAATAATACTGATGATGCCGGCTATGGTGAGGCCCAGAGCAGCACCCTGAACAAGGTCTTTCCACCCCGAATGGAATAAAGCAGGGATAGCCATTGATGCCGAAAACAGGATTACGGCAATCAACAACATCAATACTGTACGCCTTACTTTATTTTTCATTCGTCCAAATTAAAAAAATCATTTATAATTTCCGTATTTTTGCAACCTCTAAAAATTGAGGTGAACTATATACATGTATAAGGAATATAAGCAGTTAAACCTATCGCAAACAGGCAAAGAGATACTGGAGTTTTGGAAGCAGAACAACATATTTGGCAAAAGTATCAGCAGTCGTCCGGCAAGTAACCCCTACACGTTTTACGAAGGGCCGCCGAGCGCTAATGGTATGCCCGGTATTCACCACGTGATGGCGCGCTCTATTAAAGATATTTTTTGCCGTTACAAAACGCTAAAAGGTTTCCAGGTAAAGCGTAAAGGCGGTTGGGATACCCATGGCCTGCCCATTGAGCTTGCTGTTGAAAAAGCTTTAGGGATAACCAAAGATGATATCGGTAAAAAAATAAGCGTTAAAGAGTATAACGATGCCTGCCGCAAGGAGGTGATGCGCTATACAGACGTTTGGAACGACCTGACCGAAAAAATGGGCTATTGGGTTGATCTTGACGATCCGTATATCACCTATGAAAACGAATACATTGAAAGCCTTTGGTGGATACTGAAGGAGTTTTATAAAAAGGATCTTTTATACAAAGGTTATACGGTACAGCCATATTCGCCAAAATCGGGTACAGGCTTAAGCTCGCATGAGCTAAACCAGCCGGGCACCTACAAAATGGTAAAGGATACTTCGATAGTAGCTCAGTTCCATTTAAAGAACGATCAGCAGCATCCCCTTATCCCTGTTTTATTTGAAGATGTAAACGAGGATACTGCGATACTGGCCTGGACAACCACTCCATGGACACTGCCATCAAACTGCGCCCTGGCCATTGGCGAAAATATCGACTACGTAAAGATCCGCACTTTTAACCCTTACACCTATGAGCCGGTAAGTGTAGTGCTGGCCAAAGCCCTGGTAGGCAAATACTTTAAAGCCGAAGGCCAAAACGCCTCGTTCCAGGATTATAAAGGGGGCGATAAAGTTATTCCATGGGAAATAAGAGCTGAATTTAAAGGCGTTGAGCTGATCGGTTTGCGTTACCACCAGCTGATGCCTTACGTAAGTAATGAAAACCTGGAGAAAAACGCTTTCCGCGTGATCCCGGCCGACTTTGTAACCATCGAAGACGGTACAGGTATCGTACACACTGCTTCTATTTTTGGTGCGGATGACTTCAGGGCCTGTAAAGAACAAAACGTACCATCGGTAATGGTATTGGATGAAACAGGCAAGGAAGTTCCACTGGTTAATAAACAGGGGCGTTTTGTTGATGAAGTGACCGATTTTGCCGGTCGCTACGTTAAAGAAGAATACTATAGTGATGCAGAGCGTGCCGAGCCAGGTTTTAAGGCAACGGATGTACTGATCTCCATTAAACTGAAAGAAGACAATAAGGCGTTTGACGTTAAAAAATATGAGCACAGCTACCCACACTCATGGCGCTCAGACGAACCGATATTATACTACCCGCTCGATAGCTGGTTTATCCGTACCACCGCGGTAAAGGATAAAATGGTGGAGCTCAACAAAACCATCAATTGGAAACCGGAATCAACGGGGACAGGTCGTTTTGGTAACTGGCTGGAAAACCTGGTAGATTGGAACCTGTCGCGTTCACGCTACTGGGGTACACCGTTACCTATTTGGCGAGAGGAGAACGGATCTGAAGAAAAATGCATTGGCTCTATTGCCGAGCTGAATGCCGAGATCGAAAAATCGATAGCAGCCGGTTTTATGCCCGCAGGCTTTAAGCTGGAAGATATGCACCGCCCTTATGTGGATGATGTGATCCTGACCTCGGCTGCCGGTAACAAAATGTTTCGGGAGCCCGATTTGATCGACGTTTGGTTTGATTCAGGCGCTATGCCTTACGCGCAATGGCACTTCCCTTTTGAAAATAAAGAAGAATTTGCTGCTGCCTACCCTGCCGATTTTATTGCCGAAGGGGTCGATCAAACCCGTGGCTGGTTCTTTACCCTGCACGCCATAGCCGTAATGCTGAGCGAGTGCAGTGATGAAGTAAAGGTGGTGAATGCCAAAGTGGGTAACAAAGGTATCTCCTTCAAAAACGTGGTTTCAAATGGTTTGGTGCTGGATAAAAATGGCAACAAAATGTCGAAACGACTGGGTAATGCTGTCGACCCCTTCGCCACAATTGAACAATATGGAGCCGACGCCGCTCGCTGGTACATGATCAGCAATGCCGCGCCATGGGACAACCTTAAATTTAACGAAGAAGGTATTGATGAAGTTCGTCGTAAGTTTTTTGGTACGCTGTACAATTCTTACTCTTTCTTTGTGCTTTACGCCAATATCGATCAGTTTAAATATAGCGAGCCCGAAATAGCATTGGAACAACGCCCGGAAATTGATCGTTGGGTAATATCATTACTCAATACCCTGAGCCGTGAGGTGGATGCTTTTTATGCCGATTATGAGCCGACTAAAGCCGCCCGTGCTATACAGGAGTTTGTAGATGCGCATTTCAGCAACTGGTATATCCGCTTAAGTCGCCGCCGTTTCTGGAAATCAGATAACTCCGATGATAAGCTGTCGGCTTACCAAACATTGTATACCTGCTTAATCACCATCAGTAAATTAATGGCGCCAATAGCTCCGTTTTTTGCCGATAGTTTATACAAAGATCTGAATAAGGTTACCGGTAAAGAGGAATTTGAATCGGTACACCTGGCGTATTTCCCAACCTATCATGATGAGCTGGTTGATGCCGACCTGGAAGAGCGCATGAAACTGGCACAGGATGTATCATCATTGGTATTATCATTGCGTAAAAAGATCGAGATTCCGGTGCGCAGGCCGCTCAGCAAAATATTATTACCTATATTGGACAAGGGCTTTAAGAAGCATGTGGAGCAGGTAAAAGAATTGATCTTATCCGAAACCAACATCAAGGATATTGAATATATTACCGATACCGCGGGCATTATTAAAAAGAAAATAAAGCCGAATTTTAAGGCTCTTGGTCAAAAAGTAGGTAAGGATATGAAGGCTGTGGCCGAGGCTATAAATAATTTTACACAGGATGATATAGCCAAACTGGAAAGTGATGGCGCTGTTAATGTTCTTGATAACAAGTACTTAATACAGATTGCGGATGTAGAGATTATAGCAGAAGACGTTCCCGGATGGCAAGTTGCAAATTTGGGAAAACTAACTGTAGCTTTAGATGTTACCATAACCAACGAATTAAAAGAGGAGGGGATTGCGAGAGAGTTGATAAACCGTATCCAGAACCTGCGTAAAACAAAAGGTTTTGAGGTTACTGATAAAATTGACGTTCGCATTAGCGAGCACCCTTATATCAGCGAAGCGGTAAAAAATAATTTATCCTATATTTGCGCCGAAATTTTAGCAGAGAGCATAGTGCTTGACGCTCAGTTACATGAAGGTGACAAAGTAGAGATTGACGGAAATGAAATTTTTATTGTTATTAGTAAAGTATAAATGAAAGTAGAAAACGAAAAAACCAGATATTCTGAATCGGACCTGCAAGAGTTTAAAACTCTTATTCTTGATAAACTGCGTATTGCCAAAGAAGAGTTAAACTCGCTGGCAACTTCGTTAAGCTCGCCAAACGCGAACGGAACAGATGATACTGCCGGTACTTATAAAACCTTGGAAGATGGCTCGGCCACACTGGAAAAAGAACAAATTAACCAGTTAGCTGCCCGTCAGAAAAAATTTATTGATCAGTTGGAAGCCGCCCTGGTGCGTATTGAAAACAAAACTTATGGTATTTGCCGCGAAACCGGTAAACTGATACCAAAGGAGCGTTTGCGCGCCGTGCCGCACACCACCTTAACTATGGAAGCTAAATTAAAGCAATAAATGAAGGCTGCTTACACCAAACCTTTTCTCACTGCTATATTTATTATTCTTTTTGACCAGATCATTAAAACTTGGGTAAGGGCACATATGTTCATGGGCGAAGAGATCCGCTTTTTTGGTAGCCATGGCATGCTGCACTATACCGAGAATAACGGTATGGCATTTGGCATGGAATGGGGAGGTGACGCAGGAAAACTTGCATTGACGCTGTTTCGCATTTTTGCGGTATGCGGTATTGTTTATACGCTTATTTATTTAATAAAGCATAAATACCACCGTGGCCTCATTATGAATGTGGCGCTCATTTTGGCCGGAGCTGTTGGTAATATCATCGACTCTACCTTTTATGGTATCATGTACAATTATGCCCCGCTATTTCACGGGCGTGTGGTTGATATGTTTTATTTCCCATTGTTCCGGGGTACATTCCCGGCCTGGGTACCCGTTTGGGGTAATGAGCCTTTTGAGTTTTTCAGACCGGTATTTAACCTGGCCGATGCCTCTATCTGCGTAGGTGTTATCCTGATACTGGTATTTCAGAAACACTATTTCAAACACGAAGTTCCCGAAGTGAACAGTCCCAACAGTGAAATGGTGGAAGAATAAAAGATTTAAATTTTACTATACATATGAAAAGCCGCGTTAAGCGGCTTTTTTGTTTTATATTAATATGTCATTGCGAGCGAAGCGTGGCAATCTCCTCGCGTTCAATATGCAAGTGAGGAGATTGCTTCGTCGTTCCTCCTCGCAATGACATAAAGGCTAATGTCATCCTGAACTTGTTTCAGGATCCCATAGGACAGGCTAACCTGTATGTTGCTCACCTTGCTAATGGGGTGCCGAAACAAGTTCGGCATGACCGGTTGATTGCATTAATCCCTACACCAGCCTCATCCCCACCGGATCCCATTTGATCACCCTATTCTCAAAATAACTATCGTTACAGGCCAGGCAAGGCGCCGCGGCGCGGAAGCCAAAAGCCGCATCCTCAACCACGGGTTTGCCTGTACGCATCGAATCAAAAAAATTGGCGAAATGCTCGTTGGAATCGCTATAGCCTTCGGGCTCATGGTAAACTACATCATCCAGCTTGGGTGTTTGCTGATCGGCAGCCGAATATTTTTTATTGTATTCCTCAATAATGGCTTTTTGCATGGCCTCGGGATAGGTGCCGAGCGAATCCCAGCCTCCGTAACCTGGTGCTACCGGCATTTTGCTTTTATGTATGGTAAAGCCGCCGCCATCGCTCATGTCGATAACGCCTTCAGAACCTACGATCTTGGTTGAAGCGCGGTCACCTTCACCACTCACAAAATTTACTCTCAGGGTAGCCTGAAAAGCCGGGTGCTCCGGTGATTCTGGATAGGATATCACGGCGCTCATCACATCAGGAACATTACGTCCATCCTTCCAGTAGTCGAGGCCCCCAATGGCAAATATTTTATCTGGTCCTTTGGATCCGGTGATGAAATGAATACCCGAAAGCAGGTGTACAAACAGGTCGCCGGCTACACCGGTGCCATATTCGCGGTAATTGCGCCATCTGAAGAAACGATTACTGTCATAAGCATGTTTCACCTTGCTGTTGGCCTGGTATTGCTCCCAACCCACCGTTTGCGGCGATGCATCCAGCGGAATAGTATATTGCCATGCACCCAGCGCGCTTTGCCTGCTAAAAGAAGCCTCAACTGCGTTGATCTTACCAATAGCGCCCGCCTGGTAAAGCTCCTTTGCCTTTTTAAAGGCGATACCACTCACCCGCTGACTGCCTACCTGGAAAACCGCTTTGGTTTCCTGCTGGGCTTTTATTTCATTCAACCCCTCGCTAATGTGGTGCACCATCGGTTTCTCGCTGTAAACGGCTTTGCCCTTGTGCATGGCTTCGATAGATATGGGGCTGTGCCAGTTATCGCTGGTAGCTACAATAACGGCATCAATATCTTTGCGGTTTAAAATATCGTGGTAATTATCGGTGGTGAAAATATTGGATCCATATACCTCCTTAGTGCGTTGTAACCGGCCCTTGTACAAATCGCAGGCGGCCACCAGCTCCACACCCGGCACGGTAAGCGCGGCGTGGGTGTCATTAAAGCCCATAATGCCCATGCCTATGGTGGCTATCCTGATCTTATCATTAGGACTTACGCGTTTTTCGGCCTGTAAAATTCTTTTTTCATGCTCTTCTTTGGCCGCCAGGCTGGTGAGCGATGCCGAAGTGAGGAGTACAGAGGTGCCAAATTGTTTTAAAAACTTTCTTCTGTCAGTTGCCATAGGTATCTGGTTTTAGGTCAGGTAAATGAATAATTGGTTTGTACGATCAGTTATATACTACAGGCGCAGCTACGGATGTATTGATATGCAATTTAAAACAACAAAATTTAGCTTGCAACTTTTTAATTTTATTTAAAAAGTTTAATTTGCATACCGTTTCCCAATTAAAACATATCCCTTCTGTATGAAAAAATTATCCTTATTGCTTTGCTGTTGCCTTGCGCACGCCCTATCGTTTGGCCAGGTTGCCCAAAGCGGCTTATCCATTATTCCCGAACCGGTAAAAACCACGCGTACGGCGGGTCAGTTCCTGCTGCCCAAAAGCGTTATAGTGGAGGCGGGTAGCCAGTCCGAATTAGCGCCCGTAACCAGTTATCTGAAAAAGAAACTGACTACAGCGCCGGGATCATCCGTGACCATTAAAAGTGCGGCCCCCACGGCTTCTATCCGGCTTGTTTTAAATAAAACTGTTGATGCCGCTATAGGTACCGAAGGATATACCTTATCGGTAAAGGCTAAAAAGATCGTGATCAGGGCCAATGAGGCTGCGGGTTTGTTTTATGGTGTGCAAACGCTGATGCAATTATTACCCGCCGATATTGAAAGCAAGCAGCTGGCGAAAAATGTGAAATGGACGGTACCTTGTGTAGAAATTACAGATTACCCACGCTTTGCCTGGAGGGGGTTAATGTTTGATGTGGCACGCCACTTTTTTACAAAAGCCGAAGTAAAACAATATATAGATGCCATGGTGAAGTACAAGCTGAACCTGTTGCACCTGCACTTAACCGACGATGAAGGCTGGCGCGTAGAGATCAAAAGTTTACCGAAGCTGACCACAGTTGGCGCTTATAACGTTAAAAAAGTGGGCCAGTTTGGTACGTTTACCCCACCAACACCTGATGAACCACGTACTTATGGTGGCTTTTATACCCAGGATGATATCCGCGAACTTGTCCAATACGCCAAAGACCGCTTTGTAAATATATTACCGGAGATAGATGTGCCGGGGCATAGCCTTGCTGCTGTTGTAGCTTATCCGGAACTATCCTGCACGCCCGGCGCCGATAAATATGTGGTTAACTCCGGCGAGCCTTTTATGGATTGGAGCGGCCCGCACAACAGGGCCATTGTGGATAACACCCTTTGCCCGGCCAATGAAAATGTATACACTTTTCTGGATAAGGTAGTGACCGAAGTGGCGCAACTCTTCCCCTTTGCTTATATCCATATGGGCGGTGATGAGTGCGCTAAGAACTTTTGGGAGCAAAGCGATGCTATAAAAGCCCTGATGGCTAAAGAAGGACTGAAAACGCAGCAGGAGGTACAGAGCTATTTTGAGAAACGATTAGAAAAAATAGTAGAATCAAAAGGTAAAAAGTTTATGGGCTGGGATGAGATCATTGAAGGAGGCCTTGGTCCGAACGCCGCGGTAATGAGCTGGAGAGGGATAAAAGGCGGTATTGAAGCCGCTAAACAAGGCCATGAGGTAGTCATGAGTCCAACCACTTTTGCCTACCTGGATTATATGCAAAGTGACCGTGTTAACGAAACCAAAATTTACGCCACACTGCGCCTGAGCAAATCGTACGAGTTTGAACCCGTGCCTGATAGTGTTGATGCCAGGCTGATCAAAGGCGGCCAGGCTAATTTATGGACCGAGCAGGTGTACAACATCCGCCAGGCCGAATACATGACCTGGCCAAGGGGTATGGCCATTGCCGAGTCGGTATGGTCGCCAAAGGAAAAGAAAAGCTGGCCTTACTTCTTTGGAAAAGTAGAGAAACAGTTCGACCGCTTTAACGCTGCCGAAACTAAATACGCGCCAAGCGCTTATGATCCCTCATTTAATGCCACACGCAATGCTGATGGTACACTAAAAATAACGCTGACCAATGAGGTGGATGGCCTGGATACCTATTACAGTTTTGATAATTCGTTCCCGGATAATTTCTATCCAAAATATACGCAACCTATTGATGCGCCAAAGGATGCCACAACGCTGCGGGTGATCACCTACAGGGGTAAAAAACCAATTGGGCGGATGGTTACGATGCCACTGTCGGAATTGAATAGTAGAATTAAATAAAGTGATCAATAAAAAAGCCCGGCCGTTTATCGGCCGGGCTTTTTTTATTTCATATCCCTCTGTCATTCTGAATGAAGTGAAAAATCTTCTTCATTACGCGTGTTGGGTTGCTAGGCTCTCGAAGAAGATCCTTCGTTCCACAGGATGATAAAGAGCGGTTTATCAATTGGCCCGCTCGCCCTTCATTTTCGAGGCAATTTGTACGGCTTTGTAAGCATTTACAATACCACCGGTTTTGCTAAGGGTAGTAAAATCAACTTTGATGGTTTTGCTGCCCGGTCTGAACACCGTAGTGCCGGTTAAAGGTGTGGCCGATTGCAGGATGATCTGTTTCAACTGTTTAGCGCTCAGCGTTGGATAATACTCCAGCAGTAAAGCCGCAACTCCCGCTGTTATGGGCGATGAAAAACTGGTACCGTCTTCGGTCATAAACTCGGCATCGGTGTCAACAGTAGTTACTTTAACACCCGGGGCAAATACATCTACATTCTTTTTGCCATAGTTGGAGAAATCGCCAGCCAGGTGCTCGCCTAGTTTAGGGCCCGATGCGCCAACATTGATCACATTATCCGCGTCGGTTGATCCATCCAGGAAAGTATCGTTTGGATAATCGGGAGTAATATCAACATCCTGGTTATCGTTGCCAGCCGCTTGTACCAGCAGTACGTCTTTAGATGCGGCATATTTAAAGGCTTCATCCAGCCACTCTTTATGTGGTGATATTTTTTTGCCGAAGCTCATGTTGATGATACGAGCGCCATTATCAACAGCATAGTGGATAGCGTTGGCGATATCTTTATCATATTCATCACCATTAGGCACCGCTTTGATGGCCATAATACGTACGTTATCGGCAACGCCATTGATACCATAGCCATTGTTACGGATCGCCCCAATCAAGCCGGCTACGCCGGTACCGTGTGAGGCATCTGTGAATTTAAGCAGGTTGTTGCCATAAGGTTTATGATCCATGCTGTCCACATTATCCCCAACTATGCGTTTGCGGGCTTCCAAATCGGGGGACAGGTCGTTATTTAATTTGGCCAGGTACTCGCTCAGATCTTTGATAATGGCGGCATTGGTTTTATTAGTGCCTTCCTGCGAGAAAATAGAATCCCAAACATATTTGCTTTGGGTAAGGGTGTCATTAGCCAGTTTAAGTTTTACCAGGTCGGCCTGTTTAAATGTGCCGTTGGCAGGCAGGCTAAGCCCTCTTTTGATATAGCCGCTGGTTACCATCAGCGCATTCATGATGGGTTGTAATTGCTCGGTCTCGGTGCGCGATTTGTTTACTGTGCTATCGTAAGTGGTTTTTACACGTTTCCAGTAAGCGTATTGTTTTTTATCAACAGCGTTGGTATCTGTTAGGTTTTCAAATTTACCTTTCAGCTTATTGTATTCACGTACCTCTTCGGTGGTTTCATTAAAATCGGCTTTGCCATCGGGGCCGCCCAAGAAATTCCAGCCATGTATATCATCCACATAACCGTTATGATCATCGTCGATGCCGTTACCGGGAATTTCTTTAGTATTGGTCCAAAGGATACTTTTCAGGTCTTTTTGTAAAGTATCAATACCGCTATCTATCGTAGCTATCACCACAGGCTTGCTTTTTTTGCCTTGTAAAAAAAGATAAGCGGGTTTAAGGCTGATGCCATAAAAACCGTTTTCTTTCAGGTCCATCAGTTGCCAGCCTTTGGGCGGCTCGGGTTCTGCCGGAGGAATTACTTGTGCAGAAATTGTTTGACTTAATGTTAATGCAGTTAATAAGGTGGTGCCGGTGATTAATAAATTGCGGTAATTGAACATGTACAAGAATTAGAAAATAAAAAAATCATTAAATGGATTCGGGGATCGTGTTGCGAGGTTCGGTGATCTTTTCTTATAAAGTATTAATATCCCGATCCGCGCAACACGATCCTCGAACCTCGTTAAAGGTCAAACTTGATGCCTTGTGCTAAAGGCAACGTTTTTGAATAATTAATAGTATTGGTTTGGCGCCTCATGTAAACTTTCCAGGCATCAGAACCAGATTCGCGACCGCCGCCGGTTTCTTTTTCACCGCCAAACGCGCCGCCTATCTCTGCACCCGATGTGCCGATGTTTACATTAGCTATACCACAATCAGAACCAGCGTAGGATAAAAATTGTTCTGCCTCGCGCAAATTATTAGTCATAATAGCCGATGATAAACCCTGCGGAACACCATTTTGCAGGTCGATGGCCTCATCAAGCGTGCTGTATTTTATCAAATAAAGTATCGGGGCAAAGGTTTCGTGCTGCACTATTTTAAAGTGGTTCTCCACCTCAGCTATACAAGGTTTTACGTAACAGCCCGATGAATAGTTGTCGCCTTCGAGCTTGCCGCCTTCTACTACAAATTTCCCGCCTTCGGCTTTACATTTTTCGATAGAGTCCAGGTACAGGTTTACCGCATCATGATCAATAAGCGGCCCCATGTGGTTATGCTCATCCAAAGGATTGCCAATGCGGATCTGTTTATAAGCGTTCACCAGCTTTTGTTTAAAGGCCTCATAAACACTTTCATGAATGATGAGCCTGCGCGTGCTGGTACAACGCTGGCCGGCAGTACCCACCGCGCCAAATACGGCGCCGATAAGCGACATGTCCAGATCTGCGTTTTCGCTGATGATGATAGCGTTGTTGCCGCCCAGCTCCAGCAGGCTTTTACCCAAACGGGCACCCACAGCCGCGCTAACCGCCTTACCCATACGTGTTGAGCCGGTAGCTGATATTAAAGGTACCCGGGTATCGGCAGCCATCAGCTCGCCAATGTTACGGTCGCCGATGATGAGGTTGGATACCCCCTCTTCAATATTGTTCTTTTTAAATACTTCCTGCGCGATGTGCTGGCAGGCAATGGCGGTCAACGGTGTTTTTTCTGATGGTTTCCAGATACAAACGTCGCCGCAAACCCAGGCCAGCAGGGAATTCCAGCTCCAAACTGCTACCGGGAAGTTGAATGCCGAGATGATACCCACAATGCCCAGCGGATGGTATTGCTCGTACATGCGGTGATTGGCCCTTTCGGAGTGCATGGTTAATCCGTACAGCTGACGGCTCAAACCAACGGCAAAATCGGCAATGTCTATCATCTCCTGAACCTCGCCCAAACCTTCCTGCAGGCTTTTGCCCATTTCGTAAGATACCAGGCTGCCCAGGTCGTGCTTATGGGCACGTAAAGCCTCGCCTATCTGCCTAACGATCTCGCCGCGTTTGGGGGCAGGGGTATTGCGCCAGGTTTTAAAAGCTTTAGATGCTTGTTCAACTACCTGGTTATAATCGTTTTCGGAAGCAAATTTTACGGAGGCTATTTTTTTGCCGTCAACCGGCGATATGATATCTTTTACGGTAGCGCCTGCACTGCTGCCCCAGTGGTTTCCTGTACTAAAAGCATCATTAATATCGTTTATATGTAAACGTTTTAGAATGTCTGAAATATCGAGGTTCATAATTGTTACTTTTGTCAAAGGTAAAAATCTTGAGGCAATTTTTAGTTTATCCACCTTTCGCACGCGAATTGATTGTGGTTAATTATCAATACTTTGCACACAAATCATGTTAAAAATGTGCGAATGTTGAAAACTAAATTGTTTATTGGAGGCTTACTTGTTGTAATTTGAACTCAATAAGTCTTTACGAAGGCAATAACAATTGTTAACCTAAAGCGGATGTTCTGCAAACAAAACTGAATGGAAGAAGAATTTGAATTTGGTTTTACCGAAGATCCAAAGTTTTCGGTAGAACGGTACGAGGAGATGATCCGTAATCACGACCAGTACTTTTTTGATGCCCAGGCGTTTGAGAACATTATCGACTATTACATAGAGAAAAATGATCCGGCCAAGGCACTGCAAGTAGCAGAATACGCGCGTAACCAGCACCCTTTTGCAGCGGTTTTTTTAATTAAACAGGCACAATTACTGGTTGTTACCAATAAAGTGACCGAGGCATTCGCGGCTTTGGAAAAAGCGGCTATGCTGGAGGCTTCCGACGCGGATATTTATATTATCCGCGGTAATCTGTACGAAAGTATGGAGCGCTATGGCGAAGCCCTGGAAAATTATGAAAAAGCATTGGGCCTGGCAGAGGAAACCGACGAGATCCTATTGCATATTGCCTATGTGTACCAAAACATGGGCGACTATGACACAGCCATAACCTACCTTAAGCTTTGCCTTAAGCAGAATATGGAAAATCAGGATGCCCTTTATGAACTGGCGTTTTGCTATGACGTAATGGACAACCAGCAGGAGAGCGTACAGTTTTATCAGCAGTATATCGATAACGAACCTTACAGTTATGCTGCATGGTATAACCTGGGTAATGCTTACACCAAGCTGAGCCTGTTTGAAAAGGCTATCGACGCTTACGACTACGCCATACTGATCAAAGACAGCTTTGCATCGGCCTACTTTAACAAGGGTAATGCCCTGGTTAACCTGGAAAAATATGCCGAAGCTATTGAAGTATACCGCCACACCTTTGAGTACGAACAGCCTAATGCCGATACTTACTGCGCTATTGGCGAATGCTACGAAAAGCTGGAGCAGATGGATGATGCGCGTGCCTTTTATAAAAAATCGGTTAAGATGGACCCTAAGCTGGCCGACGCCTGGTTTGGCATAGGTGTTACGCTTGATTTTGAGGAGCGCTATTTTGAAGCCCTGCATTTTTATAAAAAAGCGCTCGATCTGGATATCGCCAATGCCGACTATTGGTTTGCCATAGCCGATGCCGAATATAAATTGGGCCACATGCCCGAAGCTGAGCAGGCTTATGAAAAAGTGGTAGAGCTTAATCCGCTGGATATTGATGCCTGGTTGGATTACTCATCCATCTTATATGAGCAGGACAGGTTGCCCGGCGCTATCGAGATCATTTCGGAGGCTATTAAAAACAACCCCGAAGCGGCCGAACTTTATTACCGCATGGTGGCTTATTTATTTGCCAAAGGCGAATACAATGAGGCCCTGAACCATCTGGAGATGGCCCTAACCAGCGATCCGGACAAGCATTATATTCTTTTTGATTACCTGCCGCAGTTGCAGAAGAACAAAGTGATTGTGGATATTATAAATAAGTATACGAAATAAACAGATGGGCGAATGAATGAATGGCGGTTGATCTCAGTATCAGTCGCCATTTTTTGTTTATGGTGAGCAGGGTGTCATGGTGAGCCCCGTCGAACCATGGTGGGCAGGCCTCAGCGCGCGAGTCTTCGACTGAGCTCAGACTGACATCCCTTTTTACACCATGATCAATGCTTCCTTTAATCGACATATAAATTTTACAAAAACTTCATCATTTCCACATCTGAAATTAGCACAATTGCAGTATTGAGTCAGTTTTTTTTCGGATATTTGCATCGTTAGAACTTTTAGTTATAGGCTATAACCATCTATTGTATGAATTATATGATCAATGATCTTCCCGAACGCACAGCAAAGCCCCGTGACAAAGGCATCACCATGGTGATGGACAAAGGATTGAGTTTAAGGCAGGTAGAGGATTTTCTGGAAATAGGTGCAGCTTATACGGATATTGTTAAACTGGGTTGGGCAACTTCATACGTTACCCCCAACTTAACCGAAAAAATAAAACTTTATCAGGACGCGGGCATTCCCGTATATTTTGGCGGTACTTTGTTCGAGGCCTTCATAGTACGCAACCAGTTTGATGATTACTGCCGCATACTGGATAAATACAAGCTGGAGCACTGTGAAGTTTCTGACGGATCTATCACTATTGAGCATGAGGTTAAATGCGATTACATCAGTAGGTTGGCTAAACAGGTTACGGTAATATCAGAAGTGGGCTCCAAGGATGTGCAAAAGATCTTCGCGCCTTATAAATGGATCAAACTGATGCAGGCCGAAATTGAGGCCGGCTCCTGGAAAGTGATAGCCGAGGCCCGCGAAAGTGGCAACGTAGGCATTTACCGCGATTCGGGTGAGGTAAGGCAGGGCCTTGTTGATGAGATCCTGACCCAGATACCCGAAGGCACGATTATTTGGGAGGCCCCGCAAAAAGCGCAGCAGGTATGGTTTATAAAACTGATAGGCGCCAATGTGAGTCTGGGTAATATCGCGCCAACAGATATTATCCCGCTGGAAACGCTACGATTAGGTATCCGCAGTGATACTTTCGACCATTTTTTGAATTTATAACTGATCTTACTATATGAATTAAGAAGTCTCCGGGTTAATTGCTGGAGGCTTTTTTTGTTTAGAGCCAATTGTATAGCTTTATCATATCAATAATCATATAATGAATTTTACAGACCAGCTTATCCGGGCCGCTTTACGGGAAATTGAACAACAAACCTGGGGAGCTACCGAACAATATATGCAAATTCATGATGTAGTACGAATTGATAGTATACCGCAAATAGTAAAGGTTGACCTGGAAAGCGAGGAAGATACCGCTATAGTGTATCTGCAGGTAGCAGGAGAGAAGTTTTACCTGGCCATTTATTTTGACACTTCGCCGGATATCGCCATCAGATATATAGGTACCGAAAGCCATCATAAAGTTTATTTGCGAGCTACCTCCGAAAACCTTACCTGGCTGCAAATAGCCGCTATGAGCTTATTAAAGCCCAGCGAAACATTTAACAAAGATGATAAAAGGGCATTTGGTAAGGCTTTATATAAATATAGCTGTGCCATTTATGAACCCAGCCCGGGGCCGGATACTTTTGAAAACAAGCTAAAAAACTTACTTAGCCATCTGGAGCAGGATGTATCGGGAGTTGAAAAACTGATCAATCATGCAGAAGCCTATATCCAGGTTGACCAGGATGTTCATAACGGGAATGGTCTTATCGGAGGACCGTATATAGATAAACTAAGTATTAAACGTATGGCAGCATTGGGATTGGAAATAGCTTTTAGCCAATACGCTACAGGTAACCCGTTTAAGTAGTATAAGTTCGGCATAAAGCTCGCTTCACGTAATTTCAACAAACACCACGCTCCCGCGAGATTAAGCGCAGCGTATCTGGTAGGTGACATGATTAAAGCTTTTCAGCTTTAGTATCAGCTGAAAGCTGAAGCCATGATTACCACGGGCTGAAAGCCCGCGGCAGCAAAAAGTAACCAAGGCTGGCGCAATAATACGAAAACTATAAAATATCCCTTATACATTCTAGTCTCCAATATCTATACATTATCTACATATTTAATCAATAATATAATTGTTAAGCCACTGGAAATAAATTTTCGGAGAAATATATAAATGAGTTAATAATTATATATATTAGTAAATCGTTTTATCAATATATGATTTGTGAAACTGAGTTAGGCGATAGGGAAAGTGCTTTTATGATTTGGCCGTATGGCGTGTATTAATTGAAACTTATTAATCAACCTTATAAAACACACTATGAAAATCAAAACTACGTTTTTGAGCGCGCTGCTGCTTGGGGCTGTTATGTCCTGTTCAAAGCAAAATCAATTAATCGGGAATGATCAGCCTGACAGTGATGCAAAGAAAAATCAAATTACCAATGCTGCCCCTGTCCTTTGGCAGGAACATTGGTTTGAACACAATCAGATAGTACATAATGTAGCCAACGATACCAGCGTTGCCGTTTATTACGATAACGATGTTAATCCGAGCATTGTATGGCCTAAAACCTACCTGGCCCAGGTTTGGAACTATACCAAAAAAACCTATGGCTCTTTCGGTGCCGAATCACAGTTGTATGTGATATTGCATGCCGGCAAATATAGTGGCGGTCATCCCAGTACATATATGGATGGCAGTCACGATTACCGTAACGTGATCGACTGCGGATCATCAAGCCTGACAGCCTGGACTGCCGGAACCGGCAACGATCTTGACCTTACCACCCACGAAGTAGGGCACATTGTTGAAGGCGCTTCCAAAAATGTGCATGGCTCACCCGCATTTAATATCTGGCACGATAGCAAATGGATGGAGATGTATATTTATGACGTGTATCTTGGCCTGGGCAGAAACGATGATGCCCAACGTTGGTACAACCTGGTTTTAGGCGGTTCAGATCCCTATCCGCGTGCCAATACCCATTGGTTTAAAGATTGGTGGTACCCACTTTATACCCAACACGGAGGAACTGCAGTGCTTAATAAGTATTTTACTTTGCTGGCTGCTAATTTTCCAAAGCATGTTGTTTCAAATGGGGTAACCAATATCAATGAGTATTCCCGCGATTTGAGTTTTGGCGAGTTTGTACACTTCTGGAGTGGTGCCGCCGGTGCTGATCTGAAACAACTGGCCCTTACCGCCTTTGGAAACAAGGACGAGCAGGGTAACGACTGGACCATACAGTTGGAACAAGCCAAAGCCACATTTCCCAACGTAACTTATCCCGGAAGTACGCCAACAAATCTTACCCTTACCGTTAGTAAAGAAAACAGCGGTGGCCCGGGTGCAGCCGAGGGTTCCTTAAAATTGATCGATAACAACCTTAACTCTAAATTTTTTGTGGCTGGTTATGACACCGGTTTCTGGGCGCAGTTAAATTACCCAACGGCAGTAGTATTAAAAGGATACGCGCTAACATCCGGTAATGATGCCCCTGACCGTGACCCTAAAAGCTGGAAATTAGCAGGCTCCAATGATGGCGTTGTGTTTACCCAACTTGATGTGCGTACTAACGAAAGCTTCCCGTCCCGAAATCAAACCAAAAGTTATACGTTTAGCAATACTACCGCTTACAAGTATTATCGCCTGTACGTCACAGCTAACAACGGAAGCCCCGATTTTCAGTTGAGTGAATGGGCCGTCAGTCAATAAAAACCCCTATTTTAAATAACCCGCAGTAAATTGTAAATAAGCCGCGAAATCTCGCGGCTTATTCGTTTTTATGTCTTTCTCATTAATTTGTTTTTTATCTTGGGCATGAATATCATTTGAGCTATTAAATTATAAAACAGCAGCAATGGCCACGGAAGCGGAAAACCCATCAATAGCCAATCCGGATCAGTTACCTGTACAGGTGTACTCCGATAACTCTATAGAAGTTGCGGCATTGCTTACGCTGTCTGGCGGTTTCCTGGATGTGTTTACCTATGTAGGGCATGGCGGGGTATTTGCCAATTCCATGACGGGTAACGTGGTGTTCCTGGGGATGTATACCGCTCAGGGCGACTGGCAGCAGGCCATGCACCATATTCCGCCCATTATAGCATTTTTGATCGGGGTGTTTATTGCCTACCGGATGCACCTGCCATCGGTATTAAAATATTTGCCTAAGCCCGCCTTAACTTGTTTGGGATTTGAGATCGTTGTACTCATAGCTTGCTCTTTCCTATCAGATTCTTTTCCGGATATTCCCCTGGTGCTGGCCATATCGCTGGTGGCGGCCATGCAAAATTCAAGCTTTACCAAACTGGAACAATGGACCTATAACTCCGTAATGACCACTGGCAACCTGCGCCGCTTTGCCGAAGCTTTTTTTCGGGGAACGATGCCCTCGCGTAACCCGGTTGCCTTGCGCGAAGCCAGGCTGTTTGGCTTTGTTTGCGTTTGTTTTTTGGCAGGCGCTATCCTGGCTGCCTTAACTACCAAACCTATGCATGATTATGCCTTGTTTATACCCGCGGGTACTTTGCTCATCGCATTCGTTATTTGCTGGCGCAGGCAAAAAGCAAAAGTTTTATATTTTAAATAAGAGGAATCTGCCTCCCACTGCTCAATAGTTTCCATAACTTATGAAATGTTGCTAATATTACGCCATGAAACAATACGGGCTTATAGGCTACCCCCTTTCACATTCTTTTTCAAAGAAATATTTTGCCGAAAAATTCAAGAACGAGGGTATCACTGATGCCGCTTACGAGCTGTATCCGCTGGAAAATATCAAAGATCTGCAGGATCTGCTGGATGAACACCCCGACATCTGCGGCCTTAATATCACCATTCCCCATAAAGTTGCTGTGTTGCCCTTCCTGGATTGGATTGAGCATGATGCCCGCAAAGCCGGGGCGGTTAACTGTATCTGCGTAATTGCCGAAAGCCCACTGCAGGCAGCCTTTACCGGCGAAGTTGGCATCGGAGGGCATGATTTCAGGCTGGAAGGATATAATACCGACCTGTACGGTTTCGAGATGTCTATTCGTCCGCTCATTAAGGATTTTGAAGCAGAGGCTCTGGTGTTGGGTGATGGTGGCGCGGCAAAAGCGGTAAAATGTGTACTGGAAAACATGGGCATTGCCTTTAAAACGGTTACCCGCAAACCGCATCCCGATCATATTTTGTTCAGCGATCTGAAACCGCACGATATCAAACGGCATAAGATCATTATCAATACTACGCCCATAGGTACTTCGCCCAAAATTGATGAATGTCCGCCGATACCTTACGAGGGCATAACGGATGAGCATTTGCTGTACGATCTGATCTACAACCCTGAAGAAACTTTGTTTTTAAGAAAAGGCCGGGAACAAGGCGCCGCAACCAAAAACGGTTATGAGATGCTGGTATTACAAGCCGAAAGATCATGGGAGATCTGGAACGCTAAAGATAACCGGGTATGAAAAAAATTGGATTAGTTGGCGGCATAAGCTGGACATCAACTTTAGATTATTACCGCTATATAAACGAAGGGGTTAATAAGAAATTAGGCGGACTGAATTTTGCTGAATGTGTTATTTACTCCTTAAACTTTGGCGACATACAAGCCAAAAGTTGGGTTGGTAGTTTTGAATTACTACTTAATGCTTGCGAGTCTTTAAAAAAAAGCGGAGTCGACAGTATTGTTTTATGTGCTAATACCGCCCATCTGTTTGCAGACAAACTTCAGGAGACAATCCAGTTGCCTATCATTCATATAGGCGTTGAAACTGCAAAAGCAGTAAATAAACAAGGATTTAAAAAAGTAGGACTATTAGGCACAAAGTTTACAATGGAAATGGACTTTTACACGAAAAAACTGGAAGAACATGGATTGGAGGTTTTGATTCCTGAAAAGCAAGAAACAAGAGATTTAATTCAGTATGTTGTAAAAGAAGAACTTGGCAGAGGAATAATAAAATCGACATCAAAAGAAAAATTTATTTCTGTTGTTAATGATTTAATTCAAGAGGGAGCAGAATGTATCATTTTAGGATGCACCGAAATCCCGTTATTAATTGGCCAAACAGACTTTTTAATACCTGTTTTTGACACAACAATTATTCATTCGCAAGCGGCTGTTGAATATGCAATCTCAATATAAATATGTAAGCTTGTTACTTAGCACGCTGTTGTTCTTTGCAGCATGTGGCGGTAATCATGATTATTCGCCAAAACCAAGGGGATATTACCGCATCGCTTTTCCTAAAAAAGAATACCAGGATTATAGCGCGGGCTGCCCTTATTCTTTCAGCTATCCCAAATACGCGGTTATTGAACCCGACAGGACCAAAGGGGCCAAACCATGCTGGGTGAATATGCAGTTTCCGCAATTTCATGCTACGCTGCATTTAAGCTATCAACCGGTAACATCAAAAAAAGTATTTAATGAGCTGGTAGAAGATGCCCGCACCTTCGCCTTTAAACATACGGTAAAAGCCACTTCTATTGACGAAGGCGTAATTGGATATGCCGACCGTAAGGTTTACGGCATCTATTACACCATTGATGGTAACGCGGCATCATCGGCCCAGTTTTTCCTCACGGATAGCACCAAAAATTACCTGCGCGGCGCCCTCTACTTCAACTCCGAACCCCGCTTGGATTCTATTCAACCCGTGCTTAATTTTATCAAACAGGATATTGCTGTGATGATCAAGAGTTTTAAATGGAAGTAGGATAGATGCAAGAGATAAGAATCAAGAGGTAAGACAAAAATTTAAAGTTGTCATCCTGAGCGGAGCGAAGGATCTTCTTCGGTATGCATGTTGCACAACAGATGCTCCACTTCGTTCAGCATGACAAATCATTTTGGAAAAAAGAAGGCCTGTCATCCTGAGCTTGTCGAAGGACATGCGCAGAGGCCCGCCCACCATGCTTCGACGGAGCTCCGCATGACATCCCGGTTGATTAATAGGCAAGCAATTTCTCCACCGTTTCATCCAGCCTGGCTTTCGCCAAAAACTGGTCTTCCAGAGCTTTGTTCATGGGGATAGCGGTATCCAGGCTGCCACAGCGCATTACAGGTGCATCCAGGTATCTAAAGCAATGCTCGGCTATGTGGGCAGCTATCTCGGCGCCGAAACCACTGGTGAGCGTGTCTTCGTGCAATACCAGGGCACGGCCGGTTTTCTTTACACTTTCTTCTACCGCTTCATGATCCCAGGGCAGCAGGCTGCGCAGATCGATGATCTCAAGGGATATTTCCGGATGTTTTTCGGCATATTCCAAAGCCCAGTGTACACCCAGTCCAAAGGTGATGATGCTGGCTTGTGTGCCTTGCTTTACTATATTGGCTTTGCCTATTTCAATCAGCACATCATTGTCGGGCACATCGCCGCTGATGCTGCGGTACAGGTATTTATGTTCAAAATAAATAACCGGGTTTGGATCGTCAATAGCGGCCAATAGTAAACCTTTAGCATCTGCCGGAAAAGCGGGATAAACCACTTTAAGTCCGGGGGTTTTGGTAAACCAGGCCTCGTTACTTTGCGAGTGGAAAGGTCCGGCGCCAGTACCTGCCCCTGTTGGCATCCGCACTACCACATCAACGGCCTGTGCCCAGCGGTAGTGTGTTTTGGCCAGGTTGTTAATGATCTGGTTAAAGCCGCAGGTTACAAAATCGGCAAACTGCATTTCAACAATAGCCTTGTAGCCGTTCAGGGCCAGGCCCATACCTGCGCCTACAATGCCCGATTCGCAAATAGGCGTGTTGCGCACGCGGGGTTTGCCAAACTCTTCCACAAAGCCCTGGGTTATTTTAAATGCGCCGCCGTACTCGGCAATGTCCTGCCCCATGATCACCAGGTTGGGGTGTTTGCGCATGGCCTGGCGCAGGCCATCACTTATGGCATCAATATAACGTTTATGCGTTGCGGGGATAGCAGCAGGTTGGCTTACCGGGAACTGGTAAGGCTGATACATGTCACGCACTTCGGTTGCTATATCTGGTATAATATCGGCCTCGTTATAAACCTTTTCAAACTCGGTTTCAATAAGGGTGGTGATCTCTTTTTTAAATACCGGGATCCATTCCGGGCGGATCACGCCTTCGTCCAGTAAATACTTTTCGAAATTAGCTACCGGGTCTTTACCTGCCCACCATTCAAATAAATTTTGCGGAACATATTTGGTTCCCGATGCTTCCTCATGTCCCCGCATCCGGAAGGTCATACATTCCAGTAGTACCGGGCGCGGGTTTTCACGGATGCTTTCGTTGATCTCTTTAATGGTATGGTAAACTTCCAATATATTGTTGCCATCTATGCGGCGGCCTTCTATGCCATAGCCTACAGCCTTATCCACCAGTTTTAAACAGTTGTATTGCTCATTTACCGGGGTCGACAGACCATATCCGTTATTCTCAATCAAAAATATAACCGGCAGTTTCCAAACGGATGCGATGTTCAGCGCTTCATGAAAATCACCTTCACTGGTTGCGCCTTCGCCTGTAAATACCAGGGTCGATCTTTTCCGTTCGGCTAAAACATCGGCCAGGGCAATACCATCAGCCAGGGCCAGTTGCGGCCCCAGGTGCGATATCATCCCGATGATCTTATATTCCTGCGTACCGAAATGGAAAGAGCGATCACGCCCTTTGGTAAAACCCGAAGGCTTGCCCTGCCACTGCGCCATCAATCTGGAGAGCGGTATATCGCGTGTGGTAAAAACGCCCAGGTTGCGGTGCATGGGCAAAATATATTCGTCGTTTTGCATGGCCAGGGTACTGCCCACAGCAATAGCTTCCTGTCCTATTCCCGAAAACCATTTGCCGATACGACCCTGACGTAAAAGGATAAGCATCTTCTCTTCGATGAGGCGCGGCAGCAACAGTTTTTTGTAAAAAAAAATTAAATTTTCGTTATTCAGGCTTTTACGGTCAAAAATCATAATGTAAAACTACTGAAGTTTTTAAAACTTTGTATGTTTGGTAATCCTATCAGATAACTATGAAACGAAACGGATTTTTACTCCTCGCATTATTATTGATCATTGGGTTTGCCGCCAGCTCACAGGATTATTTTTTATTGCCCGAAGTTTTCTATATGAAAAAAGGCGACAAGCTGAACTTGCACCTGTTAAGCGGTAATGAGTTTCAAAAAGACGCGGAATACCGGTATAAGGATGCCAAGCTCACCAAATTCATGTTGTATGAGGGATCAAAAAAAACCGATCTGACCCAGGCACCCAAAGATACAGCATCCAATATATTGAATTACAAATTAGAGAACAGCGGGATCGCCCTCATCGAGATGGTGAAAAGCGAAAGCGTAGAATCTGAAAGGAATAAATTTCTGAAATATCTGGACAACGAAGGTCTGGATAAAATAGCCGAGGATGCCAAGAACAGCAACCAGCAGTACTTTGTCGAAAAAACAAACCGGTATCTGAAAACGCTGATTTCCGTTGATAAGCCTAATGGAAAAGATTTTGATAAACCACTGGGCGAGACCTATGAAATAGTGATACAGCAAAACCCATATAAAGCCAGCTATGGCGATGATGTAACCGCTAAAATATTATTTAAAGGCCAACCCTTAAAAGATGCCGTGGTTATTGTATACACCCGGACAGTAAACGGTAATGTGTTCCCGCAAAAACTGAGCTCCGATGCCCAGGGACAGGTTTATTTTAAACTGAGCCGCGAAGGTATATACATGATCAGCTCGGTACATGTGGAAGCCTCGACCGATAAAAATGCCGACTTTGAAAGCTGGGGCGCCACTTTCACCTTCGCCTTCAGAAATGCCGATAGCTTACCAAATACCTATAAAGAGTTTGGCTTTGGGGATAAGCATTGAGGTATATGTGCGGATGTGCAAATATGTAGATGTGCAGATGATTAAAAAATATAGTTTGTCATTCTGAGCGAAGCGAAGAATCTATCCGCAGACATGCATATTGAAGATTAGATCCTTCACTGTGCTCAGGATGACAAGTTCGGCTTAAATCACTGACGCTACCTAAAATTTCACATATCCAAACGTTGTTAACTGCTTGCTGCTGCGGTTAGCATCTGTAATGATCAGCGCACCATCCCGGTAAAGGGTTATACCTTCCCAGTTATTTTTTGGTGCCGGGAATGCAGATGTCACCTGTTTCCAGTTTTTATCTTTCCGGTTGTTGAGCATCATAATGCGGCCATAGCTGGTGCTTTTCTTTTTCAGGTAATCCGGGTTTTGGCTGATATTATCTCCCAGATCCGGAATGCTTGTTTTTATATTTTCTTCCTGGTTTTTAAGTTGGTCGTTATTGAGGTAAGCATCATAGTCGCCATTCCAGAAGTAATTGATACCGTAGATCTTGTCGTCCTGGGTAGCGGTGATATCCGTTATCCTGAAATAAAGGAACGGTACTTTGATGAGCAGTGGCTTTTTGTTAAAGGAGGTATCAATGAGATAGCCTTTGCCGCCACCAGGCATGCCGTTATATTCGTAATAAGCCAGCAGTTTTTTCTCCTTAGGCAGCCAGGTTACACTTTCAAAGCCAGCGTTGTTAATGCGTAATGGTCTTTTAAGAGTAGCGAAATGCAGGGGATCAATAGTGATGGTATTTTGCAGGGTATCCAGTTTGCCTTTGAGCAGAAAGCAATAATCGTAAGTATCATTGGTTTCGATAGATAAATAGGCGGTGTTGTTAACGATGCTTATCGCTTCAAAACCTTCGTAGTAAGTTTTTACCGAATCGGGCAGTTGATTGAGGTTTTTAACGCGGACGGTCCGGTAAGCGGTTAAGGAGGTATCTTTACCGTTAATCACCCGGCCAATGCTATCAGCCAGTAGACTGTAAATGAAAAAGTCGCCGTCGAGTTTTGTTTCTTTATGACTGCCATATTGCGGTTCCAGGTAAACCCGGCCGGCATATAGCGTCATGCCCGAAAATTCTTCGTTTACACTGTTGATATTTAGCGGAAGATGGATGTTTTTATATGTGCTTTGGCTGTGAGCAATGGCTGGTAAAAATACTATGCTGATGAACAACGTGAGGTATAGATATTTTTTATACATGAATATTTTAAATGGATGTTTAAAGGTAGCCAAATCGTTTAGTTTTAAAAATGCAAAGGCGATGCTAAAAGCCCAAGGCGCAAAGCCTAAAGCTTCTTTTTATATAATAATAGCTTTAGGCTTTCTGCTTTGAGCTTTAGGCTCAGGAAAACTTATATATTTACGGCAATCGACAAAAATTTAACAAATTTTAACATTTAAGAGGGCATTTTTTTTGGCGAAAAAATGTTAGTGTGAGTAAGTTTGCCTACCGAACAAAAAAGAAGCATGGAAGAATTAAAAAGTAATACCGAAAACGTTTCATCAGGCGCTGTTACGGGTAGCGTATCATATTCAACCGATATCAGGGCGCTGAATGAAATGATACAAAAAGAAAGCGCTTTTATCGATATCCTGAGAATGGAATTGGATAAGGTGATCGTTGGACAAAAATATATGGTGGAGCGATTGCTGATCGGTTTGCTGGCCGACGGGCATATCCTTTTGGAAGGTGTTCCGGGACTGGCGAAAACGCTGGCCATCAACACGCTGTCAAAAGCTATTCAGGCCGATTACAGCCGCATCCAGTTTACGCCCGATCTGTTACCCGCCGATTTGCTGGGAACGATGATATACAACCAGAAAAAAGAAGAGTTCATCGTGCGTAAAGGTCCGCTGTTCTCTAACTTTATCCTGGCCGATGAGATTAACCGTGCACCTGCCAAAGTACAAAGCGCGCTGCTGGAAGCGATGCAGGAACGCCAGGTAACTATTGGCGATAATACCTTCCCGCTGCCAAACCCGTTCCTGGTGCTGGCTACCCAGAACCCCATTGAACAGGAAGGTACCTACCCGCTGCCCGAAGCCCAGGTTGACCGTTTTATGCTTAAAGTAGTGATCGGCTACCCCGAGAAGGAGGATGAAAAACGAATTATCCGTGCCAATATATTACCAGGCGGCATGCCAAAACCAACGGCCGTTATCAAACCCGAGGAAATTGTGCGTGCCCGCAAAATTGTAAGGGAAGTGTACATGGACGAAAAAATAGAGCAATACATTGTGGATATTGTTTTCGCTACCCGTTTCCCTGAGCAATTTAAACTGGCGCATTATAAAAACCTGATCACTTTTGGCGCGTCGCCAAGGGCCAGTATCAACCTGGCGCTGGCCGCAAAAGCTTACGCGTTCATCAAACACAGAGGTTACGTGATCCCTGAGGATGTGCGTGCTATTTGTCATGATGTACTGCGTCACCGTATAGGCTTAAGCTACGAGGCCGAAGCAGAGAACATCACCTCAGAAAATATTATTACAGGGATATTGAACGTGGTAGAAGTACCGTAAGAAAAGAATCAAGAGATAAGAACCAGGATAAAAGAATCAAGATATTAAAAGTCAGGAATCAAGAAATAAGAAGCAGTAAATGAATTGCGGCGGGAGTTTAAGATTTTGTCTTGATTCCTGACTTTTAATATCTTGATTCCTTCTCCCCCCAAACGCTATGGCTAAGGATACCAAAGAACTGCTGAAAAAAGTAAGGAAGATCGAGATCAAGACCCGGGGTTTAAGTAACCACTTATTCTCGGGCGAGTATCATTCGGCTTTTAAGGGCCGTGGTATGGCTTTTAGCGAGGTGCGCGAATACCAGCTGGGCGACGAGATCCGTACCATCGACTGGAACGTTACCGCCCGTTTTAACCACCCTTACGTAAAGGTGTTTGACGAAGAACGCGAGCTTACCTTTATGTTGCTGGTTGATGTGAGCGGCTCCGAAAACTTTGGAACGCAAAATCAACAAAAGCAGGATATAGCTACCGAGCTTTGCGCGGTGCTGGCGTTTTCGGCTATACAGAATAATGATAAGGTGGGGGTATTGTTTTTTAGCGATAAGATCGAGAAGTTTATCCCGCCCAAAAAAGGCCGCAGTCATATCCTGATGATCATTCGTGAACTGATCGACTTTAAGCCCGAAAGCAAAGGAACCAATGTTGCCGAAGCGCTAAAATTCTTTACCCGGGCTATCAAGAAAAAATGTACCGCCTTTATTATTTCCGATTTTATTAGTCCGGCTTTTGAGGACGAATTGAAGATCGCCAATAAAAAGCACGACCTGATTGCCCTGCGCCTGTATGATAAACATGAAGAAGTGTTCCCGAACCTGGGCCTCATCCCGATGCAGGATGAAGAAACCGGCGAGCTGCTTTGGATCAATACCTCCGATGAAGCCGTGCGCACAGCTTTTAAAGCCGAAGGGCTAAGGCGAAATGCACAGTTAAAGGAAACCTTTAACCGCTCTGGTGTTGATTTTACCAGCATAGGTACCCATGAATCATACGTTAAACCACTGATGACATTATTTAAAAAGCGGGAAGGCAAAAGATGATAAAGTGCTTTATAAAACACCTGCTATTGTTAACTATACTGCTTACCGGGTTTGTTTACCAAAGCAGTGCCCAAAATGTAGAAGTTGACGCCAGGATTGACCGTAAGGTTATTAAAATAGGCGAGCAAATACAACTGCACCTTACTGCCCGCATGCCGGTGAAGGATGGCGCTCAAGTTGAGTTTCCGACACTGGCAGACAGCATCGCCAGTAAAGTTTTAATAGTAAGCGGTAAAGCCGATACCGTAGTAGATAAAAATAATGCCGGTATCGAAACTATAGGGCATCATTATATCATTACTTCATTTGATAGCGGTGAGTATGTGATCCCTTCGTACGCGTTCCGTACCGCGGGTGGCGAACTTAAAACCCAGCCATTGAAACTGATAGTGGCCACCGTGGCGGTGGATACCACAAAAGCCGCTTATGACATTAAGCAGCCGCTGGTTGTTCAGTATACTTTTTTAGACTGGCTGGCTGACCACCTGGCGCTGGTGATCGGTATAGAAGCAGCTATCATCATCGGTGGGGTGATCTTCCTGATCATTTACCTGAGGAGGAAGAATAAAAAAGAGGTGGTGGTTGAAGAGCCCAAGCCTATTGTGCCTATCCACGTTATAGCGCTTCAAAAGCTAACCGAACTGCGTAACCGCAAGCTATGGCAGCAGGAGCAAACCAAGCAGTATCATACCGAGCTTACCGATATTATGCGTGATTACCTGGAAAATCGCTATGTGATCAAAGCACATGAGCAAACTTCTGATGAGATATTTACCAGTTTGCGGTATATGGATATTACCGACGAGAACCGCAACGCGCTGCGCCAGGTACTGATACTGGCCGATTTGGTGAAATTTGCGAAGGAGAAACCAACGCCGCAGGATAACGAACAAAGCATGGATAACGCCGTAGCCTTTGTGAACAGAACGCAGCAAGCCATTCAGCCACCCATTGTAAAGCAAGAGGATAACAAATGAGCTGGTTTAAAGGAATAGAATTTGCCCACCCAGGATTTTTCTGGTTGTTTTTAACCATCCCGTTAATGGTGGCCTGGTACGTTTGGAAACAGCGCCAGCTGCAGGGTACATTGGGCGTACCTACGCTGAAAAGTTTCGCCATTAAAAAAAGCAACATGGCCCGTTTCAGGCATGTGGGTATCGTACTGAGGTCATTAGCCATTGCGGCCATAGTTGTGGCGCTGGCAAGGCCGCAATCGTCATTAAGCTGGCAAGACAGTACCACCGAGGGTATCGACATTATGATCGCCTCGGATATATCAGGCAGTATGCTGGCCGAAGATTTTAAGCCCAACCGCCTGGAAGCCGGTAAAAATATCGCTATTGACTTTATCCGGAACCGTCCCGACGACCGTATTGGTCTGGTGATCTTTAGCGGTGAAAGTTTTACGCAGTGTCCTTTGACAATTGATCATGATGTACTGATCAACGTATTCGCTGACATCAAGAACGGGATGATAGAGGATGGAACGGCCATAGGCATGGGCCTGGCCACAGCCGTAAACCGTTTAAGAACCAGCACCGCCAAAAGTAAAGTAGTTATTTTATTGACCGATGGTTCAAACAATTCAGGGTCCATTCCTCCTATTACCGCTGCCGAGATAGCCAAACAGTTTGGAGTAAGGGTTTATACCGTAGGTTTGGGTACCAATGGCTATGCGCCTTACCCTGTGCCTACACCAATGGGCATCCAATATCAGCGTATGAAAGTTGATATTGACGAGGGCACGCTGTCAAAGATAGCTACTATTACCGGTGGCAAGTATTTTAGGGCCACCAATAACGAAACACTGAGACAGATATACACACAAATAGATAAGCTGGAGAAAGCCAAGATTGATGTAACCCAGTACCGCCGCAAAACAGAAATGTTTTTGCCCTGGGCCATCATCGCGCTTGGACTATTGGCGCTCGAGTTTTTATTAAAAAATACCCTATTTAAGGGGGCGTTGACATAAGTTTCAGTATCAAGTAGTTAGTATCAAGTATCAAGATGCCTCGTTTTCTTGATATTCCTAAAAGGAAGAAAGTCTTGATACTTGATACTAACTACTTGATACCAAATAATAAAAAAAGATGCTACGTTTTGCACATACAGATATTTTATGGGGATTGCTGGTTATTCCGGTATTGATTCTGCTGTTTATTTTGGTAAGCCGCTGGAAAAGGAAGGCCATTGCCTCATTGGGCGATAAAAATGTGGTACGCCTCATGATGCCGCAGGTTTCGTTATCAAGGCCATGGCTTAAGTTCATCTTTTTTGTGGTGGCCTATGCCATGCTGATCATCGCCGCGGCCGATCCGCAGCTGGGTTCAAAAACCGAAGAAGTAAAACGCAAAGGCGCCGATCTGATGATACTGCTCGACGTATCTAACAGTATGCTGGCGCAGGACCTTGCGCCAAACCGCCTGGAAAACGCCAAACGTGCCATTTCACAACTGATCGACAGGATGCATGACGATCGTATAGGGTTGATTGTTTTTGCGGGCCAGGCCTATGTACAATTACCCATGACTACCGATTACTCGGCAGCCAAACTGTTTTTAAATACCGTAAACACCAGTATGGTACCTACACAAGGCACGGCCATAGGTGCGGCTATTGACCTGGGTGTAAGGTCACTCGACTTTAAAAACGGAACTGGTAAAGCCATGATCCTGATAACCGATGCCGAAAACCATGAAGATAATGCCATGGAGGCCGCGGCAGCAGCTAAAAGTAAGGGCGTAATGATGAATGTTATCGGTGTGGGCTCGGCAGAAGGCGCTCCTATTCCCCTTGATCCGAATGATCCGCATAGCACATTCCGTACCGATGAAACCGGCAATAAGGTGATCACCAAACTGAATGAACAAATGGGTAAGGACATTGCCGTTGCAGGCGGCGGCATCTATGTAAGAGCCAATAACTCAAACAGCGGTTTAAGCATCGTGATGGATCAGGTGGCCAAGGTACAGCGTAAGGAATATGATAATAAATCGTTCAAAGATTATGAAGACCGCTTTCAGTTTTTCCTGGCTATAGCCCTGGCTTTATTGGTGGTGGAGTTTTTTATATCAAACCGTAAAAACATGCGGTTAAGCGGGTTAAAATTATTTGAGGTTAAAAAGTCATGAAGCAATATATCATCATAGTTGTATTAGTGCTGCAGGCTTCGGTACTTTTTGCCCAGCAGGAAAAAAAGTATATCAGGCAGGGGAATCAATTGTATCAGCAGCAAAATTATAAGGATGCCGAAAGCAACTACCGGGTATCCATCGGCAAACAGGGTAAAACTGTGGCCGGTAACTTTAACCTGGGCGATGCCTTGTATAAGCAAAAGAAATATGCCGATGCCGGGCAACAGTTTGCCAAGATAGCCGCATCAAGCAAAAACAAAGAAGTGCTTGCCAAAGCCTATCATAACCTTGGCAACTCCATGCTGGAGTCAAACAAACTGGAAGAAAGTGTTACGGCGTATAAAAAATCATTGCTCAACAATCCACAGGATGAGGAAACACGCTATAACCTGGCCTATGCGCTGGAGAAGCTGAAACAAAAACAAAATAAGGATAAGAATAAAAACAACAAGAACAACAAAGACAAGAATAAAGATAACAAAGACAATAAGGACAAGGATAAGAAGGACAAGGATAAGAAGGATCAGGATAAAAAGAACGACGATAAGAACAAGGATAATAAAGATAACAAAGACGGACAGGATAAAAACGATCCGAACAAAAACAACGGCGGTCAGAAACCCGATCCAAATAACGTATCCAAAGAAGATGCCGAGCGGATGCTGGAAGCGCTGAACAACGACGAAAAGCAAACGCAGGATAAGCTAAAAAATAAAAAACAAAAAGGTGCCAAAGTGCACATAGAAAAGGAATGGTAATTGAGGAGTGAGAGCGAGTTGCCAGAACGGGGTTGGATGTAAGATGGGTTAATCTGGCTCTTACACCGGAATCACGCTCCCCGCCACCTGGATCAGATAAAAGAAAGAATGAAAAGAAAATACTTCATATTGTTATTACTACTGCTGAGTACAAGCATGCTTTTTGCTGCCGATATTCATTTTACTGCATCGGCAAGTAAAACGGAAGTGGGCACAACGGAGCAGTTTGAAGTAACTTTTACGGTTAATAATAACGGCGACCGTTTTACACCGCCTTCGTTTACTGGTTTTTTGGTAGTATCGGGGCCAAATGTGTCTACCAGTATGGAGGTTATCAATGGTAACTCATCTTCAAGCATGGCTATTAGCTACGTACTGATCGGGGTAAAAGAAGGGACTTATACTATTGGCCCGGCAACTATTTTTTCGGGCGGAAAGCAATTAAGTACTAAGCCACTAAAGATAAAAGTTGTAAAAGGCTCTTCATCTCAACAAAATAATAATGCTGCCGCCGCAGCTGCCCAATCGCAAAGTGCGCCCGACAGTAGGGTTACCATGAAAAGGCCAGGCACCGATATTGCTAAGTCGTTATTTATCAGGGCCGAGGTTGATAAAAGCAACGTATACCTGGGCGAGCAGATCACCTTAACTTACAAATTGTACACCAGGGTAGCTATTGTAGGCAGCGAACCTGATAAACTTCCCGATCTGAATGGCTTTTTCAGCCAGGAAATTAAAAATCCGAGTCAGAACCCAAATTGGCATGTGGAAACTTACAAAGGCGTAAAGTTCAATGTGGCCGAGATGAAAAAAAATATCCTGTTCCCCGAACATACCGGTAACATCAATATTGACCCCATATCCATGCTGTTTGTGATACGGGAGGCCGCCAAGGCAAGCGACGACGACATGTTCGGTCAGATGTTTGGCGCCTATAATGATGTTAAATACAAGATCAAAAGCGAACCTACAGTTATTCATGTAAAACCGTTACCGCCGGGAAAACCCGATGGCTTTGCCGGGGCGGTGGGCAAATTCTCCATCAGTACATCACTGGATAAAAAGGAGCTCAAGGCTAATGACCCACTCAATTACAGCATTAAAATTTCGGGTACAGGGAACCTGAAACTATTAAAGCCATTGAGCCCCGTATTCCCCGCAGATTTTGAAAAGTATGATCCCAAAACCGAGGATACCATTGCCGAAAAGGAAAGCGGCGAAACGGGCACCCGTATCTACAATTATTTGCTGATACCGCGGCACGAGGGCAATTTTAGCATCGACCCGGTTAAGTTTGCATACTTTAACCCAGCTACCGGCAAATATGTATCGCTGCCAACCCAGGGCTTCAAAATAAAGGTGAACAAAGGGACATTGGAAAACAATGTGACCGCCTTTTCGGGTAGCGATAAGCAGGATGTAAAATTGCTGAACAAGGATATCCGCTATATAAAAACCAGCGGTGATATCACCAAAAACGGCGAAGGTTTTTATGACTCAGATTTGTACTACAGCTTACTTGCTTTTGGTCCGCTGTTGTTTGTGGGTGCCTTGATATATGGTAAATGGTACGAAAGGCATAACAGCGATGTTGTAGAGGTGAAAAAACGTAAAGCAGGAAGAATTGCAGCCAAACACCTGGCCAGCGCGCAGGCGCAGTTAACGGCCAAAAACTCCAAAGCTTTTTATGAAAGTGTGTTCAGGGGCTTATATGGGTATTTAAGCGACAAGCTGAATATTGCTGCTGCTGATCTGAATCGCGAAAAAATAGCTTCGGAGCTGAAAGCACGATCGCTGGATGAAGGACTGATCAACGAGCTGCTGGATACGCTCGACTTATGCGATATGGCACGTTACGCCCCGGTATCGAGTGTATCAGAACAGCAGGTATTTGACAAAGCTAAAAGCATGATCAATGACATTGAAGATAAACTATAGATGTGCAGATATGCAGATGTGCGGATGTGCAAATGAATCACTAATTCATAAATTATTAAGGATGTATAGATGTGCGGATGTGCAAATGTGCGGATGTGCAAATGTGTCTGGCAACACGAAACCGGTTTCACGCACTTTATTACGCATGATTTATTTGTTATTGCTTATCATATCGCCCCTGGCGGCTTTCGGCGATGATGCTACATCTGCGCTATTTAAAAAAGGTAATGCCGAATATGCCAAAGCGCAATACCCGGCGGCCATAGCCTCCTACCAGAAACTGGTTGATGGGGGGTATCGCTCGGTAGCGGTTTACTTTAATTTGGGTAATGCCTATTACAAAAACGGCGATATACCATCGGCACTGCTGTATTATGAAAAGGCGCACAAACTTTCGCCGGGCGATGAAGATATCCATATCAACCTTCAGCTGGCCAATTTGAAAACTACTGATAAGTTGGAAGAAGCACCTGAGTTTTTTATTACCAAATGGTGGCATGGCTTTATCCTGGCCTGCTCCCTCGGTACACTGGCTGTACTGAGCGTGCTATTGATATTGGCTGGTTCGGGCCTGTTGATCCTTTACCGTTTCACTTTATCAGTTACGGTTAAGAAAGTATCCTTTTACTCGGCTATAGCGTTGGTGTTTTTAGGACTGGCTTGCATTTTTGTGGCCGGTAGGCAGGCTGATTATTTCGACAGTCATCACGAGGCTATTGTTTTCAGCGGTTCGGTAACCATCAAAAGTGAACCTACCCTGAAGTCGAAAGATCTGTTTGTACTACACGATGGCACCAAGGTAGATATCCTGGAGCATAGTAACGATTGGGTAAAGATCAGGCTATCCAACGGCAACGAAGGCTGGATAAGCGCTACAGATATCAGGGAGATATAAGGAGATGGCGGTCCATAGTCGATGGACCATAGACCATGGTTTTATTGCAACTCGACCATGATTTATTAGTTATAGACCATCGACTATGGTCCATGGTCTATCGACCATCAACTATAAACAGCAAATGTTTTTCTCGCCCACTTCCAACAAATTCAGTACATCCTCTTTAGTGCCGGTAAATGGTCCCGATGATTCTATTTTAAAGCTGGCCATGGCTGCCGCGAATTCGCCGGCTTCCTGGAATGCAGCTCCTTTGATGCGTTGATATAAGTATCCGGCCATATAGGTATCGCCGCAGCCGGTGGCGTCAACAACCGCTGTGGGGATGTAGGCGGGTACACTGTAAAACAAACCGCCGGCATAAATTACCGAACCCATGCTGCCCAGGGTGATCACTACTTCCTTCACGCCCCAGTCGGCCAGTACCAACGCGCCTTTTTTAATATCTGTAAGGCCGGTGAGGGCTTCCAGCTCATGCTCGTTAACTTTTAAAATATCGATGTATTGCAGGGCTTCTTTTTTGGCAGGCCAATCAACCGGGATCACGTTTTTGTCTTCTACCTTACGTAAATAGCCTTGAGCATCTAATGATACCCTGCCGCGGCTGCTCAGTTCTTTGATGAGGCTAACGGGGATATCATCAGCCAAAAGCGGACCGAGGTGAAATATTTGCGCGTCGATCCCCTGCAGTTGTTCAACAGTAAAAGGATCGGCTTTCTGCAACACGCGCTGGGTGCGGTGGTCCTGATTGCCGGAGTAAATATTCTCGAAATATACGGTATGGGCGCAGGTTGATGCATGTACTTCGGTCCCTTTGGCGCGTAAAGCGTCAACGGTTGGCATTTCATTTTCGGCAAGCGAAGTTACCAGCGTATAGCTCACATCCATATTACGGATGGCGCTCGAAAAGTAAAAAGATGTACCGCCGGCCATGTGTTTAACCGCCTGTGGTGTCACCACTTTATCCAAAGTAATATGCCCTATGCAACAAATATCGTACATGAAATTCCCCTTTTATTAACCAAAGCCCCTGTTATTTTATACCCGGAGCAAACCGCAAAGTTAGATAATAAGATGGTTTTTAAATGTATAATGCTGGTTACATGCAAAAAAATGACATATAGTGGGTAGTTTTAAAATAGATTTTTACCCAGTTGATTCATAAATAAAAGCTGATCAGCCCTTAAGGTGTAATGTTTCCGGGCGTCTGTGCGTATACCTAAAAACCGGTATTTTGCAGATCAATTGTATTGAATGCTGCTGAAAATTAGGCTGATCCTCACTTTTTTCAATATATTTAAAATTAACCTTAAAAACCATAAAATGAAAGCAAAAACAATTCTATTGCTCCTGTTTTTGGGTCTTTCTGTAAGTTGCCTGCAAGCTCAAACTACAGATGCACCCAAAGTAAAAAAAGGCATGATCAAAGTAACGGTCCTTTACCCCAACGGCGAAGGAAAAACGTTTGACATGGACTACTACACCAAGAACCATATGCCGCTGATGGCAAAATTCTTTAACCTGAAAATTTACGCTATTGATAAAGGGATATCAAGCGGAACACCTGGCACTCCGGTTCCGTTCCTGGCCATTGGTTACCTGTATTTTGATAAGCTTTCTGATTATGAAACTGCCCTTGCAAAGCATCTGGACGAGATCAGAGCCGATTTTCCTAAGTACACCAATGTTACGCCACTTATCCAGATCAGCGAAGTGGTTCAATAATATTCAAGCAGATAATTCCGCAAAATATTGCGTATATTTGTATGTATAAACAGCCCGGTTTTCCGTCAAAAGAGGAAAGCCGGGCTGTTTTGTTAAGTGAGAATAGAGCCCAAAAACCAATCGTTTGGGGTGTGGTTTTTTGATAGTCAATATTTTAAGACTTTTTAAACCTTTCAAAACCCGTCAAAAATTTGTTAAAAAGTGTTAAAATCGATGGTTTGGAGCGAATTTTCGAGTGTTTTTGAGCCATTTTTATCCTGTTTTGGGCAAAAAAGTGTTAAAATTTAAGGTTTAAAAAGTTTTTTGGGTAACCTGCAGGTTTCTTAAAGGAGGGTCACCAACGTTACCCCACTCATCACGATCATCAGGGCATCTTCCACGATTGTAACGGTGCTCATGGGCAGATTAAAAACTGCTCCGAGGCAGGCACACTGAATTTTGCGTTTGTTTAGTACACTTTGCAGCACGCCGATCAAACTCATGGTCATCACCACAAAAGTGACTACATTCACCGCCAAAGGCAGAATATCCAGGGCGAAGGCTAAACCCAGTCCCAGCTCCACAAAAGCATAAATATAACCCCATGCCCTAAAGCGTTTGGCTACAATATCATACATGGAGTAACTATCGGCAAATCCCTGCAGGTTAAGTAGTTTAAAAAAGGAAAAAGTGAGGAAAAAGCCGCTCATAAACACGCGCATGGCCGTCATGGTCATAAAGCCGTGCTCCATATACCCGGCTATAATAGCGATGGTTAAAATATAGGCGAAAATGAGCAGAATGGGTTTGTAGGTGGCCAGCCAGCTGTGGTTTTCCCCGTCCATATCCATAGGCATGGCTTGATGAGTATTTTGTACTTCACTGAGCTGGTATTTGGAGTAATCTTTCAGGGCATCCTGTAAAGCAGCAGTTGGAATATGTTGAGCCATGGTGATATCCGCGGTACCTTCTGCAAGAGAAATATCTACCTTTTGCACATCTTTCAGTTGGGATAGCAGGGTTTGTACTTTATTTTGACAACCGCCGCAGGTCATGCCGGTTATTTGATAAGTATGTGTCATGATTTGTGTGATTAAATTGATAACACAAATTTACCCACAGCACGGCTGGTTGGCCTTACAGAATTATGGATGGATGTTATAAGATTTTTATCGTAGAAGAGTCCGCTTATACATCATCGATATTTTTGCGGTGATGACTTTGCAGCCCCTTAAATTGCGATGGCGTTAGCCCGGTTACCTGTTTAAACTGGGCCGAAAGGTGCGCCACGCTGCTGTAACCTAATTGGTAGGAGATCTCAGACAGGCTCAGCTCGTTATAGATCAATAGTTCTTTTACCCTTTCAATTTTTTGGGCAATGTAATATTTTTCGATGGTGGTACCCTCTACAGACGAAAACAGGTTGCTCAGGTAGCTGTAATCATGATGCAGATGATCAGCCAATATTGCCGAGAGCTTTAGTGTTTTGGTAGTATCGGTATAATGCACCAGTTTAATGATCTCCGTTTTTATCTGTTCTATCAGTCGACTTTTCTGGTTGTCGATCAGTTCAAAACCCAGCGATGTAAGGGATTTTTCCAGCTCCTTGATTTGTTGTGCTTCCGGGTTTTGCTTCAGTGATACTTCGCCAAGTTCTATGCTTAATGGTTCCAGACCGGCTTTTTCGAGTTCGGTTTGCACCGCCGTTTTGCAGCGGTTACATACCATGTTTTTGATGTACAGTTTCACAGAATTCAGATGTGCAAATATGTAGATGTGCAAATATGCAGATTTCAGATGTGCAAATGCCCCGATTTCGGATTTGAAAGACGAATTATGACCTCAAATCCATTATTACCACATTTACAATCCGCACATCTGCATATTTGCACATTTGCAATCTACTCTTCCGCTGCTAAAACCTTGTTGTTTGGGCTCAGCAGTTTGGCGCTTTCGGCCAGTTTAATGAACTCGGCCCGATAGCCTTCACTGTCGTCGCCTTTAGCTGCACGGGCCATTTTAATAGCCTGATCATAGGTGGCATGCTGTTTGAATTGCGAATCGCGCAGCAACATCCCAAACTCAGCTACAGCGGCCGCGAACCTAAAATCAGTTGAGGTGGAATTTAAGGCTACAGGTTTATCATAAACTTCCACATGGCTCATTTTACTAACGGATGAGGTTGGCTGTTTGTACCGGAACTTGATGGTCAGCATTTCATCAGATGAACTAGTATAAGCTACGGACTTTGGTTTTTGATATTTAAGCGGATCAACACTGCCCGAGTAATCATCTTTAACACCGGCAGGCACTAACTCATAAAAAGCGGTTACGGTATGGCCAGATCCCATATCGCCTGCATTTTTTTTATCGTTGTTAAAATCCTCCTTGTTCAGGGCGCGGTTTTCGTAACCCAGTAAACGGTAAGCCTGTACTTTGGCAGGATTAAATTCTACCTGTAGTTTTACGTCCTTGGCAATGGTAAACAGGGTACCACCAAATTCGCTGATGAGGGTTTTGCGGGCCTCGGTAATATTATCGATATAAGCATAGTTGCCATTGCCTTTATCGGCCAGGGTTTCCATTTTACTGTCTTTATAGTTACCCATGCCAAAGCCCAAAACGGATAAGGATATACCGCTTTCGCGTTCTTTCTCAATCAGTTTTTCCATATCGTCATCGCTGGATGCGCCTACGTTAAAATCACCGTCGGTAGCCAGCATTACGCGGTTATTACCACCTTTCATGAAGTTTTCCATGGCAATTTTGTAGGCCAGTTTAATGCCAGCGCCACCAGCTGTTGAGCCGCCTGCCTGAAGGTTATCAATAGCGTTGTTAATGGTGGTCTTTTTGTCGCCCGATGTAGCCGGTAATACCACCCCTGCTGCGCCGGCGTATACTACAATGGCCACTCTGTCTTGCGGACGTAATTGGTTAACCAGCATTTTTAAGGACGATTGTACCAATGGCAATTTGTTGGGTTCATACATCGATCCCGATACATCTATCAAAAATACCAGGTTGGAGGCGGGCAGTTTATCATTAGCGATGGTTTTTGCTTTTAAACCGATACGTAACAAGCGGTGATTGCTATTCCATGGTGCGGCAGAAAGTTCGGTATGGATTGCAACCGGCTCGTTATTGGTTGGCCCAGCCAGGTTATAATGAAAATAATTGATCATTTCTTCAACCCGAACCGCATCAGCAGGAGGCAGTTGCCCGTTGTTGATAAAACGCCTTACGTTGCTGTAGGAGGCCGCGTCAACATCAACGGAAAAAGTAGATAGAGGCTCGCTTTCAACGGTTTTGAAACCATTTTCATTGATGCCTTTATAGCTTTCATTGTCAGCAGCAGGAGCGGGTGCTACCGGTGCATTCATAATTTGAAAAGCCTTGTTGGAGTGCCTTGTGGTCTTGCTAACAGCAAGCCCGGCTACCGGGGCCGAGTACTTTTTATCGGCTTGCGGCGCAATGATCGTGGCTACAGACCCGGTTACACTGCTTTTGTGCTGCACGCCATAACCTACAACTACCACTTCGTTTAAAGCTTGGCTTGATGCTTTCAGATGAACGTCCAGCGTATTGCTTTTGCCGATCTTTATAGTTTGCGACTCAAAGCCTACAAAACTGAAAGTAAGTTTGCTTTTGCCTTCGGGTAGATCAATAGTATAATGCCCTTTGATATCGGTCTGCGTACCTTGATGACCGCCTGTTACGATTACCTGTGCGCCGGGCAGAGCCTGGTTTTTATCGTCATAAACCGTTCCGCTGATGTGGCGTGCGGAGGCTGGCTTAAATCCGGTTAAGCCTGCGAGTATTAAAATGAATAGTAGCTGTTTCATTTGATAATTATTGATTTACTGATTTAGTGAATTAGTGATTTTTATAGCTACAGAACCTCATCTGCATATTTGCACATCTGAAATCTGCGTATTTGCTTTCATTTTAATAAGGATGTTACAGCAGCTTAATTTCCATAAACGATTTAAAAAATTTATTTTGGCGCTGTTTAATGACCAATTTTATCAAACCAAATAAATTAAGTTCATCAACTGATGCCGAACTGCTATCTGTTTACCGTAATAGCGGTGATATTGCTGTTTTGGGACAATTGTATGAAAGGTATATGCCCCTTGTTTACGGTGTTTGCTTAAAATATCTGAAAGACGAAGAGCTGGCTAAAGATGCCGTTATGGGCATTTTTGAGGAATTGGTTATTAAGGTAAAACAGCATGATATAGCCATATTCAGAAGCTGGTTGTATGTATTGGGGCGCAATTATTGCTTGATGCAGTTAAGGAGCGGTAAAAAATTAGAAGTAGTTGCTTTGGATGAGGTTATGGAATTTACCCCGCTTTTGCATCCTGATGATAATAACCGTGAAGAAGCCTATAAAGCGTTGGAACGTTGTATTGAAAAACTAACCGGCGCGCAGCAGCAAAGCATCGATCTGTTTTACTTAAAAGAGAAGTGCTACAAAGAGGTGGCTGATATAACCGGGTTTAGTTTAAATGAGGTGAAAAGTTATATACAAAATGGCAAACGAAATTTAAAAATTTGCCTGGAGAGAAGCAGTGAGCAATAAAAAGGCCGACATATCGCAGATCAGGAAGTACTTTAACGGGGAGCTTAATGCTACCGCTATGCACCAGCTGGAGCAGGAAGCGCTTGACGATCCGTTTTTGATGGATGCCCTGGAAGGTTACGAAGCTGTAGGGAAAGATCAGCAGGGAAACCTGAACGAACTGGCAGATCGCCTGCAGGAACGTACAGCCGAAAAAAGAGGCCGGGTGATCCCCTGGAAGGTATGGGCGATAGCTGCGTCGGTTTTAGTGGTATTAACCATTGGTGGATTGTGGATGAGAAATTCAGAGCCCACACCTCAAAAAGAAAGAGTTGCCGATGTAGTGGTTACCCCACAAACCGACAAAAAACAATCAATAGCATCTAAAGATACGGTAGTATCATCTACACCGCCTGCCAAACCTGTTGAGACGCGGGTGGCTCAAAACATAAAACCTGCACCGGTATTAAAATCAATCAAACAGCCTGTTGCCAAACCAACTGATAATGCCATTTATCAGCAGGAGATATCAGCAACTGATAAACAGGCTGTTGCTGGCTCGGTATCTTCAGCAGATAATTTAGCTAAACAAGTACCGGCTGCGGCGCCATTACAGTTTAAATCGCCGGCCAATAAAACAGATAATACACAGCAACTAAGCGAAACGGTTGTAATGGGTTATACTTCGCAAACTAAAAAAGATAGCCTGGATAATGCTATAGCCTTAAGAAGATCAAAGAAGGCCAAAACCTATGGATCGTCTGTCTTGCCCGGAAAAGTGGATGGCTTAACAGTGATTCCTGCAGATCCTAAATCACAGGCGGAAGCCAGTAGGATAACAGGTATCATTCTTTCAAAAGGCGATGGTTCGCCAGTGATTGGCGCTGCTATACGTATTAAAGGAACCAACAAATCAACGGTTACAGATGTTAATGGCAAATTTGCCTTATCAGCCTCGCCTGCAAGTAATGAAACCCTGGATATCGCATCTATAGGTTTTGAGCGTAAACAGGTAAGCGCCAAAGTGGGTGATAGTTTAAAGGTTGAGCTCAACGATGCTTCAAACTCGCTCAACGAGGTTGTTGTTTCCCGTGGCCATAAAACAGATGCTGATGATGAGCCTCTACCCGAAAGCGCCCACCCTCAAAATGGCTGGAGCAATTTTAAAAAATACCTGCAAAGTAATGCGGTTTTACCTGATGGTACCATTGGCAACGTAAATGTGAGTTTTACTGTTGGTGTTGATGGATCATTAAGCGATTTTAAGATCAAAAAAAGTCTGAACGCGGTAGCCGATCAGAAAGCTATAGACCTAATCAAAAACGGCCCTTCCTGGGTTGGAAATAATAATCATAAGCCCGAAACAGTATCGGTGAAGGTGAAATTTCAGAAATAGTCTTTGGTTAATTTAAATTGTCATGCTGAACGATAGTGAAGCATCTATTTTCCAATGGTATAGTTCATGAATAGATCCTTCGTTGCTCAGGATGACAAATCTTTGAAATAGGCCTCGCATAGCTATAAAACAAAAAAGAGCAACAAGTTTTCCCATCGCTCTTTTGTTTATTGAAATCTCTTTTTTACTTCTTATTCTTATCAGCAAAAGAAAATATCTTTTGTAATAGAGGCGTGGTGCGAGCACCTAAGTTAGAGCGAATATTCAGCTCTTCCTTAGCTATTTCAATAAACAATCCCGAGATAGCTTTTTGGGTAGTATAATCGCTGATATCCGGGTTCATTTTTTTTACAAAAGGAACTTTGTTGTAGGCCTTGGCAGCATCGGCATAGTACTTGGTGGCATTTACCTTGTCCAGGCTGGTTTGTATCACCGGTTTAAACTTGGCCGTTAACTGTGGGGTGGTGGTGCGTTGGAAATACTGTGTTGCAGCATCCTGGTTACCCAATAAAATATTGGTTACATCCTGCAGTGTCATTTTTTTAATGGCATCTACAAAAATGGGTTTAGCTTGTTTAGCGGCATCTTCGGCAGCACGGTTGAGTGATAATATCACATTGTCACACAATTTACCCATACCCAGGCTGCGTAAGGTTTTTTCGGCTTTTTGAGCTTCCGGCGGGAAAAGTATTTTAACCGCGGCATTGCCAAAAAAGCCGTTAACCGCCGATAGCTGATCTGAGCTTTTACCTGTAGCTACTTCAAGTGCCTGCTTAAGGCCGCTATTGATTTCGGAATTACTTGGCGTGGTTTGTACGGGTTGTACGGCCGCCTGTGCTGTTTGATTCAGGGTATCAACGCTGGCCACTGTTATAAACGCCAGCATCCCTGTAATTACTAAAAACTTTGCTCTCATAATTGATTTAAATTTAGTAAAAAAATGCAGGCGTGAAAAAGATTATCCTATCAGGTGTATCAGTGCAAATACCCCACCGGCAATAAGCGCTGATATAGGGATGGTAATGATCCAGGCCCAAACCAGGTTGATAGTAACCCCCCAGCGTACGGCCGAAACCCGTTTTGTTAAACCAACACCTATGATAGAACCTGTGATAGTATGCGTAGTTGAAACTGGGATACCAAATCTTTCTGTGATAAACAGGGTAACTGCACCGGCAGTTTCGGCGCTTACGCCTTCTAAGGGAGTTACCTTGGTGATTTTGGAACCCATGGTTTTTACAATTTTCCAGCCACCAGACATGGTTCCGGCGGCAATAGCGGTATAGCAGGCCAGCGGGATCCACTCGGGCATCGGCGCTCCGGATTTGATCACACCGGAGGTGATCAGGGTTACGTATAAAATACCCATTACTTTTTGAGCATCATTACCACCATGTGCAAAACTTAGCGCGGCGGCAGATACCAGCTGTAATCTTTTAAACCAACGCTCTGCAGCAGCAGGCCTGGCTCTTTTACAGATGTGTAATATTAAAATAGTGATCACATAAGCAATGGCCAAACCAATAAAAGGGGCCAGTACAATGTAGGCTATAATAGTTAAAACGTAATGCATTTCAACCGCATTTAACGGGTTAACGTGCATATAAATGGCATTGGCCATACCCGCGCCTGCAAAGCCGCCTATAAGCGTATGCGATGAGCTAGACGGTATACCGAACCACCAGGTGATCAGATTCCAGGATATAGCGGCAATTAAGCCTGCAAGTATTACATGAATGGTCACAAACTGTTCCAAAACAATTTTTGAAACGGTATTGGCTACCTTATGATCTTTGATAAAAAAGTAAGCCGCGAAATTAAATACCGCAGCCATCAGCACCGCTTGGAAAGGCGTCAGTACTTTGGTAGATACGATAGTGGCGATGGAGTTTGCAGCGTCATGAAAACCATTGGTATAGTCAAACAGAAGGGCAAGAACAACAACAACAACAAGTAGGGAGGTAACCATTTAGTGATGATTAAGTATGCTTAAGCGTTTTTAACTAAAATTGATTCCATAACGTTGGCAGCGTCTTCGCACATATCTGTAGCGGTTTCAAGTGCGGCCAGTATTTCTTTGTATTTGATGAGGCGGATAGCGTCTTTTTCATACAGGAACAAATCGGCCACGGCACGGTCAAACACGTAGTCGGCCTGGTTTTCCACACTATTTATCCTGATGCAGGAATCGGCTATGTTACGTACGTTCCTGAGGTCTTTCAGTTCTTTCACGGCTTTTTCAAGGTCGATGCTGGCCTGTAATATCAGGTCGGATAGTTTGCGGATATGCTCATTAAAGTCATCGATCTTGTAAAGACTCATGCGGTTGGCTGCTCCGTGGATATAATCGGCCACATCATCAATGGCTGTAGCCAGCGCGTGTATATCTTCGCGATCAAATGGGGTGATAAAGTTTTTACCCAGTTCCAGGTATATCTGGTGGGTAAGCTCATCGCCTTTGTTTTCCAGCTTATCTATCTGTTTATAAAGATCTTCCTGTGTGGCCGCATTGTTAGAGTTAACAGCCTCAACCAATACGGTAGCCATGGTAACTACATTGCTTGCCGCCTGCTCAAATAAGGGAAAAAATATCTTCTTGTCCTTGGGTACAAAGTATTGGAATATGCTGTTAAGTGACATAATGCTTTAAATTGGGATAAAGGTACGTTTGCTATGTTAAGTTAATGTTAACTTTTCAACACGGGTATATTGGGTAAATGTAAGGCTTGTTTGGCAATTTGCAGGGTAAAGCCAAAGGTCGAACCGAGGCCTTCGGTACTGCGTACATTGATGGTTTGCTGGTGTGCTTCGATAATGTGTTTTACAATAGCCAGTCCTAAACCTGAGCCGCCAATCTGCCTTGAACGGCTGCTATCAGTACGGTAAAAACGCTCAAATAAGCGCGGCAGGAACTTTTCTTCAATGCCTATACCATCATCGGTTACCTCAACCAGCACCTGGTCATGCAGTACAAAAAGGCTTACCGAGGTATTGCCTTCTTCTTTGCCATACTTAAATGAATTGTCTATCAGGTTAACCAGTACCTGGCGTATTTTTTCGCGGTCGGCGTATACCAGGATGCCTTCATCGTATTTTTGTTTAAATATTAATTTAATATGGTATTGCTTGCCTTTGATCTCCAGTGATTCAAAAACCTCTTTGATGAGATCATTGATCTTGAATTTGCTGTAATTGATGGGTATCTCGCCCGATTCCAGTTTGGAGATCTCATCCAAGTCCTTGATCAGGTAGCTCAGGCGATCCACATTTTTTGAAGCTTTTTCCAGGAACTGACGGGCCATTTCACGGTCTTCAAAATCATCATCCTGCAGAGCCTCGATATAACCTTGTATGGCAAAAAGCGGTGTTTTGAACTCGTGCGATATATTGGAAAGAAAATCACGGCGGAATTTTTCCTGCTTGCGCAGTTCGTCAATCTCGATCTTTTTTTGTTTAGCCCATTCTTTTACTTCCGATTCTACATCGTTAATAGGGTTGGCGCTTACATGCTCGCCAAGGGCATCACGCAAATCGCGACCCAGCTTTAAGTTGTGGATGAGTTTGTAGATGAGTTTGATGCGCGAATAGATGTATTTTTCGATGAGGTAATAGAAAACCACATAGCTGGTAATAAGGGTAGCCAGGAAGGTTACCATAACATCGTACCACTTGTGCTGAAAATAAAAGTTAACGGCAGATAGCGTAATTGCCACGCCCAGGGCGGTTATTAAAACCAGTACACGCAAATTCATATCGTAAAGTTACGATTTGTAGATGATTAACTGCCAGCGGAATGGCCAATGCCATGTTAAATTATAGTTATCAATTCCTGCATTTTTCAATAAGTTAACCAATTCAGCTTTTTTGAAGGCGCGTTTTACAGAAAGCGGCCCATCGTTACGGGCCATTTTGCTCCGGGTAAAAACATGGGTTATCACGATGATGGCATAGTACAAGAGCCAATGCCGGTGCAGATCGGTAATGATGATGCCTTTGCGGGCTGATGCCTGCATGTTTTTAATAAGTCTTACCCATCGTTCATCATCAAAATGGTGCGTAAACAGGCTGCTGATAACGATATCACAGGTTGGAATGTGGTCTGTATCCGTGATGACATCGGCCTGCACATAATCAATATTTGAAAACGCGACTGATTCCCGGCGGGCAAAGTTAACAGCGGTTGACGCGGCATCGATACCGGTTAAATTTAATTTTAAATTGTTTTTAGCGCCCCATTTGGCAATGGCAATTAAAGCATCGCCGCCACCACAACCCCAGTCGCTGACGGAATAGCCGGTATGAATGGGGAAATTCTTTAATGCTTTTATGATGTTTTTATGCCCACCCAGGAGAGAGTTTACCTGCCCCAGGCCCGCTAAAACAGGATCGATCTCACTGGCGGGCAGATCAAAATCGTCCATTATTTCGGCATCGGTGGAGCGTATGGTTAGATTGGGCATATAGTGAATAGGTTTGCCTTAGGCGAAAGGTTTGCCATGGGTTTGACTGATCAAAAACCTTGATACCGCTGGCAGACCCTTCAGTATATTTAAAGTAAGCGCGGTAGTGTTATTATTGCCAAACAAACGCTGTAGTTGCCGGCCAACCCAAAGGCGCCGGGCAAACTCCTTGTTCCAGCTGTGGGTGTAATCAGCTTCCAATGCCGCGCGTTTATCGGCAGTAAATTTTGTGGGTTGATAATGGGCGATGATCTTTTCGGACAGGATCTTGGCCGAATGGATAGCCATGGTCATGCCGTTGCCGCAAAGCGGGGCGATCATCCCGGCAGTATCACCGCTCATCAGGATATGATCTTCAACCGGGGCCTTTTTTTCGAAGGAGATCTCATTGATCACTTCGGGCCTATCCAATAAAAACTCGGCATTGTTAAAAATATCATCCAGATATGGATTTTTGCGGATCACGTTCTGCTCAAGACCTTCCAATGTGCCGTGTTTACGAAGATCATCCCGGTGGGCCATATAACACATGCAGTAACGGTCGCCATCGGTTTTACTTACGCCGCAATAGCCATCCTTATAATTGTTGAGCTGGATAAGGTCATCCGGAAAATCCATTCGCACGTGAAACTTCACGGCCAGGTACGGACTGCGTTTATAGAAAAAAGGACGTTTTAGTTTTTGATCAAGATTGGATCGTTTGCCAAATGAACCGATCACCAATGGGGCGGTCAGGATATTGCCGGGTGTAAGCACCTCAAAGCGTTCATTAACAAAACGGATATCTTCAACCCGCGTGCCGGGCATCACGTTTACACCTTCGATCATGGCCTTGTGGTACAACAGGTTATCAAAAGTGTAACGGCTTAGGCCAAAACCACCCAGATCTAATTTTTGTGAAAGTTTGGTGCCGGATACCGCGGTTACTTCCAAACGATTGATGCAGGCCACTTGTAGTGGTTCCAGGTCGATATCTAAAGCGCTCAGAAAGGGGATTACTTCGTTGGAGATATATTCGCCGCATACCCGGTGTGTGGGATACGTTTTTTTTTCGATCACGGTAACTTTAAGACCAGCCCGATTGAGTAAAATGGCATTGAATAAACCAGCCAAACCGCCACCTACTATGATTACATCGCTCATGGTTTAATGCATTTCGAGTATCATACCCTCTACAGTTAAACCAGGTCCAAAAGCAAAGCTCATGATCTTTTGTTCCTTCAAATTTTGCGCAGCAAGCATTTTTTGCAGCACAAATAATATGGTGGCTGATGACATATTGCCATACTCCTGCAGGGTTTGGTAAGCAAAGGCATTGCTTTCTTCGGGAAGTTCCAATGCAATTTCGACGGCTTCCAATATCTTACGGCCACCCGGGTGCACGGCATAAGCGGTGATCTGCTCTGCTCCCATTTTTACTTTATGCAGAAAGCGTTCCATCAGGGCACCAATATGTTTTTTGATCTGCTTGGATACTTTGGAAGTGAGTATCATCTCGAAACCGGTATCGCCCACGTGCCAGCCCATATCGTCGCGGGCCTCGGTCACAAATTCGGTATAAAAATTCTTTAAAGAAAAATAAGTTCCTTTACCCGAGCGATTGGCAGTATTCTCCACTAGAACAGCCGCTGCGCCATCGCTGAACAGGGAGTTAGCCACCCAGTTATCAAGCGTATTAACTTTTTGAAAGTGGAGGGTGCACAGCTCAATACTTACTATGAGTACTTTGGCTTCGGGATTAGCCCGGCAAATATAGTCGGATACTTTGAGCGCGTTGATGGCGCCATAGCATCCCATAAAATTGATGCATGTTCGCTCGGTATCGCGGTTAAGGGGTAGTTTTTCCACCAGCTCAATGTCAATACCCGGCGCATGCATGCCCGTACAGCTAACGGTGATGAGGTGAGTGATCTGTGGTAGAATGTCCTCATCAAAACCGGCAAGGCAATTCTGTACAGCCTTAACTGCAATGGCGATAGCTTCTTTCTCGTAAAGGTTCAACCGTTCTTTAGTACCAGGGAAAGGTTCCAGATCTGCCGATTGTTGAAAGAAAGTGTATTGGGACGGATCGCCCGCGCCAAAATCAGGGATCACCGAGTAGCGATGATCAATGCCGGAATGATCATAAATACTTTTCAACCGGGCGGCGTTGGTTGCGTCCAAGCCAAAAGCATTCACCATAAAATGGTAAATGTCATTCTGAGCTATTCGATTATTGGGATTTGCTATCCCAATGGCACTGATGCAACTATCCATCTATATATTTTTTTAGTATTTAGTAATTAGTATCAAGTATCAAGATTTTTGATAATTCTACTTGAAAAACAGCTTCGGTCATGATACTTGATACTAGCTACTTGATACTACTTTCCACATTTACCGTAACCGTGGCCTCATCTGCCAGCACCATACTGCTACTGCCTAAGCCAAAATCCCTGCGGTTTATTTTAAAGTTACCGTTAAATACCGCGGCATTACCTTTTTCAGTATAAGTAAAAGGCACCTCTATCAATTTTGTCTTGTCTTTTATAGTTACGTTAAAACTACCGGTATAGTTGTCTCCGCTTTTATGTTTAAATGATAACGACTTTAGCGTGATCTTTGGATAGGTAGCTATATCAAAATAATCAGCGCTTTTGAGGTGCGTATCACGCATCTCGTTATCTGAATTAATTGTGGCGGTTTCAACGGTGGCTGTGATATTGCTGCCAGTAAGATCTGCAGGTTTAAATTGCACATCGGCTTGCAAACCACTAAAAGTGCCGGTACAACTGATACCCATATTTTTAATCTTAAAGCTAATGGCCGATTTGGTGATCGTTGTTTTTACCTGTGCAAAGCTGTTTGTTACTAAAAAAGCTAAAATTGCGGCGATATAAATTTTTTTCATCATGAATTACGAACGTACTTTCAAACATAACATTTTATAAGGCTCCATTTTTTACATTCGTAATCACAAGGCAACCATGTTTACTATTATTACGTTAATGAGGTTATGAAGGGTTGCCTTCATGGTTTAAATAATATTTAACATAACGGCCTGATAAATGAACCTGAAACAGTTAATACCTACCCGCTCGGCATGGGCGCATCTGCGTTTTGTGTTTTCTGTTTTTTTGCTCCCGGTATACCTGTTTGCTTTTAGTCAGGCGCATGACGTTCATGTCGGATCGGCAATCTTGGTTTTCTTTATCTGGCATTTGCTAGCTTTTCCAGCGAGTAACGGCTATAACAGTTATTTTGACCGCGACGAAGAAAGTATTGCCCTGTTAGTCAAACCACCCGAAGTGGATATCAGCCTGTATTATTTTTCGATACTGTTGGAGGCTGTGGCCTTTTTACTGGGCTTCCTGATCAGCTGGGAGTTCGCTTTCGCGGTATTATTGTATGGTATTATGTCAAAACTGTACAGCCACTCCGCCACACGGTTGAAAAAATATCCTATTATCAGTTTTTTAACGGTATTCTTTTTCCAGGGAGCATTTATTTATTATACCACTTATTCTGCTTTAAACGGATCAAGTCTTTTCGGGCATTGGGATGTGGATTTTATAGTTGCCGGAGCGATATGTTCCTGCCTTATCGGCGCATCATACCCGCTTACCCAGATCTATCAGCATGCCGAAGATAGCCGTCGCGGCGACCGGACGATCAGTCTTTTGCTGGGCTATAAAGGTTCGTTTATTTTTTCGGGTATATTATTTGCCCTGGGGATAGCGCTATCCTTTTATTACTGGCGGATGCAAGGCATGATGCTGAATTTTTACTTCTTTCTGCTGTGCGCCCTGCCTATATTTTTGTTTTTTAACTACTGGTTTTACAAAGTTGGCCAATCAACCAAAAACGCCGATTACAAAAACGCCATGCGCATGAACTTTTTAAGCTCAGCCTGTATGCTGCTTTATTTTGGAGTATTGGCGATATTTGGATAGATATTAAAACTCTACGTGAACCCTTAACGATAACACATTCACCGGGCCACGGTCTTTATTGTAGGCCGGGTTTAGGATAAACTGGTAATCGGGCGTAAGCCAGACTTTCTTTTGATAGGCATTTAGCTTATAGTATAATTCTGCTATCATCTCGTGGCCATAGTTCAGTTTGCCATCGCCAATGATAAAACCGTATCCTCCGGCAGCCAGGTAATCGCGGTGTGGGGCCGAAAGTCCGTTTGCTACAAAAGCTAAAGCCAACTCATCATCACTACGTTTCCAGGAAGTACCTTTGAGTACGCCCCCAAAACTTAATGAACGGTCGATCTCGGTAAAATACCAGGTTTCGGTTTTACCATCGTTATAGCTTACTTTGGCAAACACGCCAAAGTCTTTACTCAGGTATTGGTCGGCACTGATGCCAAAGCCATATTTATGCTTGCCGTAGGTAAGGTTGGTGTCCACTACCGGGTTTACCGGGTTTTTGGCTAGCGCTTCGCTATAAATACCCATTTTGCCATTGTTCCGGAAGCCTAATATCCGTACGGTGCCTTTGTTGCCATTTATAGTATGACGATGCTCATATTCCAGTGTTTGGGTATTGGCTTTGCCTATTTTAGCATCCCAGATAGCGCCATTAGCCGAAGTTGTCGACATAGTGAAGGCAAAACGCAGTGTCCAGTTGGGTTGTCCAAGTTCAAAATGACTACCCAAAACATAACCCCGTGTATTAGCCGGATAATCCCAGGCGCCGTTATCCATTAAAGCCCAATTCATGAATTGTGAACGTGGGTCATGGCTAAATTCGTTGCCGTCATAAAAATCGGCCATGCCAAATTTACCAACGGTAACGGAAAAATAGCGTTTGCTTTTCAGTCCGGCCAATTGGTTGTTATCATCGGTTAGCGTGTCTTTTTCTTTGCCCCACTCAAAATTCTGGGTAAAATACAAACGGGCGATATATATTTTAGGCTCTGTAGCGCCTACCCTAAAAGTTTCGCCGTTAGGAAAACCCGCTGCACCCAGGGTTTTGCTCAGGCCCGATCCGCCGGATAGTTCCGGATTAAAAAAAGCCTGCGCCCCTTTCCATAAGCGGGCCGCGCCAAAAAGGGTGGTGGTGATGGAGCTTTGTGTTTCTGATTTGGTAAGTAAACTGTTGGCCCCGGTATAGTCGGCGCCAAATGATGGCTTGTATTGGGTAATGATAGTTTGCTGGAAATGGAGATTAAAACGCTGTTGTTTCAGGGTATCCTGTGCAAATGCAAATAAGGTAATATTCAGCAGGAGAGCAGTTAGCAGTATCGTTTTTTTCATCAGCGTAAATCGTTTTTTAAGATGATGAAGCTATCCATGAGCCGTTTTACCCACTCCGGTTTATGAGCCTTTAGCTCATGATGGTTTCATCAACCTCAAATTTTGCGCAAATAAACTAAACTTTATTTAGTTTATCATTCCGCATTCATTATAAAATTGATTTAAATAGGCTTCCATGAAATCATGGCGTTGTTGCGCCAGTTTTTTACCGGTGGCGGTGTTCATCTTATCTTTCAGCAATAGCAGCTTTTCATAAAAATGGTTGATGGTGGGAGCTGTGGTGTTTTTATACTCCTCTTTGCTCATGTTCAGGTTAGGTTTGATCTCGGGATTGTACAGTTCCCTGCCTTTAAAGCCACCGTAGGTAAAAGCCCGGGCAATGCCAATGGCGCCAATGGCGTCAAGACGGTCGGCATCCTGTACAATGGCCAGTTCAGATGAGTGAAATGTTGGTTTATCAAAACTTGATTTGAACGACATGTGCCGAATGATTTGCTGTACATGCTCAATCACAGCTGCATCCACATGCATGCTTTGTAAGTAATTGCCAGCCGTACGCGGACCTATCTCTTCATCGCCATTATGGAATTTACTATCGGCAATATCATGTAATAAGGCTGCCAGTTCAACCGTGAGCAGATCGGCATGTTCGGTTTGCGCTATTAGTTTAGCATTAGTCCAAACGCGTTGTATGTGCCACCAGTCATGGCCGCCTTCGGCATTTTTGAGTGTTTCGCGTACAAAGTCTACGGTCGAGTTGATCAGTTCACTGTGTTCCATCGGCCAAAAATACTAAAAAGCTTAAAGCCGAGGGTGGAAAGCTAAAAGCTTTAACTTAATAGTTTATAACCGTGTGTTGCTTCATTAAGCTTTAGGCTTTCTGCCCTCGGCTTTAAGCTTCTCAAGCGGCTACTACTTTTTCGGTCTCGATCAGTTCATGAACATCTGAGCCCAATATAGCGGCTATTTGAAAAAGGCGCTCCACCGTTATTTTAGTATAGCCCAGTTCAATTTTGCTATAAGCGTTTTGCGATATACTCAATTTTGCCGCAAGATATTCCTGCGTATAGTTCAGGCTTTCTCTGGTATGCCTGATATTGGCTGCAATAGCCTTTATTTTGAAATTCAGCATCTCTTTCATTCACGTAATAGATTGGTTATCTAATAACTAACGAAACTAATACGCGTATGGATTTTTATTTTTTATTTTTAATTGAATTTTTTTAACTGATGAATGTGTATTGTCTTGATATTTAAACAAAAGACGAAAAAAATATTTTATATAATAACAAGAAAAAAGCCCATGATCAACTCAATAATCACGGGCTTTTTTTGTTATTATATATTATTCTATACTTATTATTCTGGTAAATCGTAGCTTACAACAACCGTTGGTAACAGGGTGGCATACTCCAAAGGCACCTGGTTGTAGGATATAATGGGTTTACGCTGACTGTAAAACCTATAAGCTTCCTTGATAGTAGCGTTACTGGCCATAGCCGGCGGATTAAAACTGATAGAGAAGGGGATAATAAAATCGTGCAATTTTTCACGATCAGGAATCACCCATTTATGGTTTGATTTTTTAAGTGCCTCAATAATAGGCAGGGTGAGCACGTAATCATCGGCATAATAAACAATTATTTTTTTGATGGTGCCCTTTTCATCAGCTGTAAATTTAAATACGGCAGTGCCGGTTGCTTTCTTGCTGATGATCTCTGGTGTTACTTTCAGGCTGTCTCTGAAAAAACGGGTCATTACGGCACCTCCGCCCTGAAACGGGAATGCCAGTTCGGTTTGTGCGTGGCAATAAGCTGATAGTAAAATAGCAGCCGATAATAATATGATCTTTTTCATTTATACTTCTTTTGGTTCTCTTTTGCTGCCTTCATACAGCTCATATTCCAGTAAGCGGCAATCCAGTTTGCCATTGTAAAATTCAATTCTGCGCGATGGGCGAAGACCGATCTTTTTAGCCAGATCGGGATTGCCCGTAAAAATATAACCCCGGTAACCCAGGCATTTCTTTTTCATGAAATCGCCTATGCGTGCATAAGTAGCCTCCAGTTTGGAATGTGTACCCAGGCGCTCGCCGTATTCGGGGTTAAACATCACGATGCCGGCATCCTCGGGTACTTCGGTGTCTGCAAAATCACAAACGCTAAAATCTATCAAATGGTCTACACCCGCGGTTTTCGCATTTTTTTGGGCAATGTCCACCGCATCGGCAGATAGATCTGTCGCGATGATCTTAAAACCGGTTTCCTTTTTTGCCTTATCCTTTAATTTACGGCGTTCGGTAAAAAATACGGTTTCGTCATATCCTAAAATATGCATAAAACCATAGTTCATCCTGAACAGGCCCGGGCATTTATCGGTTGCCAGCAGGGCCGCTTCAATAGCCAGTGTGCCGGATCCGCACATGGGGTTAATAAAAGTGCTTTTCCTGTCCCAGCGGGTAGCCATTACGGTTGATGCAGCCAAAGCTTCCAGCATAGGCGCTTTGCCCGGTATTTTGCGATAGCTATGCTTGGCCAGTGTTTCGCCCGATGTATCAATAAAAATATCGGCGTCGCTATCCTGCCAGTACAGGTGTATCAGTGTTTTATTGGCTTCGGCGCCCGAGTTGGGGCGTATGCCTTTGATGGATTTTATCCTGTCGGCGATGGCGTCCTTAACTTTTACGTTGGCAAACAGCGGGGTAAGGATGTGTTCGTTATTTACGTTTGATGATACCGAGAAATAGCCAGCAAAATCAATCAGTTTTTCCCACTCAATGGTCACCAACTCATTGTAAAGCTGTGCCGGATCATCGGCTTTAAAGCTTTTGAGCAGATAAAGTACCTGGCTGGCGCAGCGCAGGTTAAGATTAAGGGCGATGGTATCGGTTATGGTACCTTTAAGCTCAACGCCGGTCTGAAAAACACGGGTTCGTGTAAAACCCAGGGACTCAACTTCCTGCTGCAGATAAGGCGACAGCCTTTTATTGCATGTAATGACGATTTTACTCTCGGTGTGGAAAACTTGCATATTTATTTTGCGAATTTATAAATTAAAAACACCCTATTTTAATTTCTTATCTATTAACTTTACATTTTAAATTTTTTTGAGAAGATTATTATGGAAGTTAAAGGTAAGGTATATGAAGTGTCGCCAACAGTGCAGGTTACTGAATCACTTAAAAAACGCGAACTAATACTTGAATATATTGAGAACCCTCAATATCCTGAATATTTAAAGTTTGAAGCTATACAGGACCGTTGCGCCCTGCTTGACGCTGTTAAAGTAGGTGACGATGTGGAAGTATTCTTTAACCTGAAAGGTCGCCCGTGGACTGACAAAACAGGTAAAAAAAGCTATTTCAATTCATTACAATTATGGCGTGTTAATGCATTGGCGGCAGGTGCCGGCAGTGCCACAACACCAGAGTACGCTGCACCATCGCCAGATATCGCTTCATCAGCCGATGATGATGATCTGCCGTTCTAATTTCGCTGTGCGATAAGATATTGTCAATTTTGAAAGGCCCCTTTTAAGGGGCTTTTTTGTTTTGTTATTTGCGCTACACCCATCGGCCAGTATGCACTTCTCATTGCATTTTTGTATATTGTATAATATGGTTTGTTTATGAATCAATGATAGCCAAAATGTTATAGGTCAAAAGGTTATTGCCGGCAGCTAATTGTTAAAATTTGTTAAAAGGGGCTGTGGTACGGTTATTTTAAAATAATTTTGCTTGTTAACAAATGAAGAAAAGAAGCATCGGTTTAATAATTGGGTTAATGGGTTTTGCACTGCTGGGTGTAATGGCCATGCAATTATACTTTTTGCGGCAATCATACCAGATGCAATCAGAATTGTTTGATCGCTCGGTAAATGAGGCGCTTAACAATGTGGTGTCAAAAGTGAGCAAACAGGATGCGCTTAACTTTTTAAATAACAAAGCCCAAAAAAATGTTGCCAATGCCAGCAGCGACAATACCGGGATACGGGTGGTAAAAAGCGATGCCAATAAACTGTATCTGCCTAAAAGAAAAAAACAGAGCCTGCGCGAAAAAAAGATCGCTCTTTTGCGCGATAGTTTGGAGCGGATGATCATGCACAACAAAATGGATGATGAACTGGCCAATCTGTTGCAGCAGGAAGGTACGGTAGATTTTCAGGTAAAGGTAGAGGAATATACAGATGAATTTGGCGTGGTTCATGGCCGTTTTACCCCTCAAATAGTACGTACCCGCATCAGCGGAGCTGTGCGCGCCAGAAAACTGCATAAATATGATACCCTGAGATATGTATATATCGATCCGCAGTTTGGAAAACAGCTGATCTCGTTACCCCGTATCAATCCTTTATGGCAACGTGAACAGATCCGTAAGCAAAAGGAACGCCAGGTTGCCCAGATCAAGAAAATGCTGGAAACAGATTCGCTGCAAAATATCAACAGCGGTAAAACTACTGTTATCGAGAACCTTGCCGAAGAATACCGAAAAACAGGCGAGCCCTTAAATAAACGTGTAAATCCTTTCTGGATAGATTCACTGCTGCGCTTTGAACTGCATAATAAAGGCATCCCTTTGCCTTTTAGCTATGAAGTGCTAACCGCCAGCAACGATTCGCTCATATTTTCGAGTGCTACAGATAATGATGGTAACAAGCCGGTTTTTATTGCCGCCAACACTTATCAAACGCCCATTTTTAGTAAAGATGTGATCAACGATCCGGGCAAGATCAGACTTACTTTTCCGCAAAAAAATTCATTGATATTGCGCAACATGACGGCTACCATGGGTACTACCGCCGGACTATTAGTGGTACTGATATTTTGCTTTGGTTACACCATCTTCTCGATACTTAAACAGAAAAAAGTTTCGGAAATGAAGATCGACTTTATCAATAATATGACCCACGAATTTAAAACCCCGGTATCCACCATCATGATAGCCAGTGAGGCTTTAAAGGATGCGGAGATCTCTGAAGATAAAAGCAGGGTGTCTCGTTTGGCCAATATTATTTTTGAAGAAAACGCCCGCCTGGGTAGCCACATTGAACGGGTACTTAATATAGCGCGTATTGAAAAGAACGATTTTAAGCTGGATAAAAAGCCCCTGGATGTGAATGATATGGTAACGGTGGTATTGGATAGCATGGCCCTTAAACTGCATAAGTGTAATGCCAAAACCTCGCTTGATCTTACAGATGAAAATACAACCATCATAGCTGATGAACTGCATTTTTCAAACGTGCTGTATAACCTGATTGACAATGCTATAAAATATAGTGCAGACACGCCCGATATCACTATAACCACATTGGTTAAAAACGGGCAGGTACTTATCCAGGTTGCCGATAAAGGCATAGGTATGAGCCGTGATCAGCAAACAAAGATATTTGAGCAGTTTTATCGCATCCCTACCGGAAATTTGCATGATGTGAAGGGTTTTGGCTTAGGCTTAAGCTATGTGAATACTATTGTAAAAAGATTGAACGGCACCATCAGTGTAAAATCTGAAAAGGATAAAGGCTCTGAGTTTGAACTTAAATTTGCGTTGGTATAAGTGTGTAGAGAAATCCGATAAGTCGGAAAAGCAAAAACATGTCGAATCTAAGGCTTGGGTTTTAAATAAAAAATAATCTTCCGGATTTTCCGACTTATCAAAATCCGGACTAAAAAAAGCAAATGAAAAAAATACTACTGGTTGAAGATGATAACAATCTGGGTCTGTTACTACAGGATTATCTGCAGTTAAAAGGCAAATTTGATGTTGTTTTGTGTAAAGATGGCGAAGAAGGCCTGCGCGCCTTTACCAAACAGGTATATGACCTGCTGATATTGGATGTGATGATGCCTAAAAAAGATGGCTTTACACTGGGTAAGGAGATCAGGAAGATAAACCCGCATGTACCCATTATTTTCGCGACAGCCAAAGGCATGATTGAGGATAAAATGCAGGCGTTTAACCTGGGTGGTGATGATTATATTACCAAACCCTTCCGTATTGAGGAACTTCTGCTGCGTATTAACGCCATGCTGAAGAGAACCGAGAATACGGAGAAGAAGGAGGAAGAAAAGCAAACCTCATTTAAAATTGGCAAGTATACATTTGATTTTACCCTGCAAACGATCACCATTGGCGATCACCACCAAAAATTATCAACCAAGGAAGGTGAACTCCTTCGCTTGCTGTGCATGCGTAAAAATGAAGTACTTACCCGCGAAGAAGCTTTGCTGAACATCTGGCATGATGATAATTACTTTAACGGCCGTAGTATGGATGTGTTTTTAAGCAAAATACGCAAGTATTTAAAAGACGATCCGAGTGTGGAGATCATCAACGTACATGGCAGAGGATATAAGCTGCTGATCAATTAAATAGCAGCTAAATCATAGTTTAATTATTCGGATTTTACCGGTGTCTTAAAGTATCCACGCAAATGGTACTGAAGGATCACCGGTTTTCTTTTGGGTAAAGATGCGATCTCCTGAAATTCTATATTAATATAGCCGCTGAGAGCCTTCGCTGTTTTATAATTTTTTTGATTGAAGATCAGTTTGCTTTTGGTGATTTTATAGGTTAGGGAAGCATTTTCAATAACATCTTCATAAACAATATCGGGATCAAGATATATTTGATTATTCTTCAATGATACTTTATACTCGCTGCCATATGCGGGTTGTCCGCCCGTAAAGATCAACGTTATTATTCCTTCCTTTTTTGTAGCGTTACAGTAATTTAAGCTATAGCCACCCTGAACATTTGTTTGACAGTTGGCTGTATAATAGAGGTGGGCAGTATCACCCGGTAGTATTTGCTTCCCATCTATGTTTTCAAATTTCCCGTCATTATGTTTTATTATATTCCATTTATAGCCCCAGTTTTTAGTGAATGAAAATCTTGCTTCCGGTATTTTGCCAATAGTTACAGATGATGGGGTTTTAGATTGAGCAAAAACAGGGCAAATCCCAACGGAGGAAAATATTAACAGCAGGAATAACTTTAAGTTCATGGAAATCTTGGTATGAGTTTAAGGTATAACTCAAATATGATCAAATATATCCAAATCTGTTCGGGGTAGCCAATTGCCGAACTTTGGGCGTCTCAAGGCTCGTTTCAGACGCCAAAAGTGGGTTTACATAAAAACCTAATATTTGGCAGTAAATTGAAGTTAATTATTTGATTTTAAATTAAATATAAAAATGCAAGCCCTGAAAAGTGTAAACCATGTAAACCCACTTTTTTAATAAAATAGCCCGCCTTCCCAGACATTATTTTGAAAACTGTACTCTGGCTATTGCTTGTAACAAATTTGTTAAGAGCGGATTGCTGCATTTTCTGATGATTAATAAATAGATTTGTTATTGACTGATCACATAATTTATTATTCATGAAATTAAAACTACTTTTTTCATGCCTCATTTCTGCAGGCATTACCTTACCTGTATTCGCACAGGAAACCGTTGATCCGGCCATTGTTCAGAAGATCCGCGAGGAAGGTTTAAACCACTCCAAAGTAATGGAGACCGCGTTTTATCTCACAGATGTTTCGGGCCCGCGTCTGGCTAATTCGCCGGGTTTGCGCCGCGCTCAAAATTGGGCTGTTAATCAATTGAAAACGTGGGGCCTGGCCAACGCCAAGCTGGAGGCCTGGGGCAAATTTGGTAAAGGCTGGGAAGTTCAAAAAAACTATGCCGCTATTACTTTGCCTTACTATCACGCCATTATCGCCATTCCTAAAGCCTGGACACCGGGTACCGGCGGTTTGATCAAAGGAGATGTGGTAGTGGTAAAAGCCGATTCGGCTGCCGAGTTAGATCAATATAAAGGTAAGCTACAGGGCAAGGTGGTTATATTTGATACCAAGCCGCTTGTTGAACGCAGCTTTAAAGTAGATGCCGCCCGTTATACCGATGAGGAGCTTGCCGAAATGGCCAATGCTACCGCGCAGCCAGCCGCCGGGCGCAGGCAACCCGATGCCAACTCGGCGCAATTTGCCGCTATGCGTAAGCTACGAGCGTTCCAGACTACTTTAAGAACATTTATACATGACCAGAAAGCCGCGCTGATACTAAGCCAGGCGCGTGGCACCGATGGTACCGTATTTACCACCAATGGCGCGTCATATGCCGATACCGCGAAAGCTGTATCACCCGAGCTGGAAACCAGCAGTGAAGATTATCAGCGTATTTTACGCCTGGCAAAGGCAGGTCAGAAAGTTGAGCTGGAAGCTGATATCAAAACCCAGTTTTTAACCGACGACCTGCAGGGTTATGATGTGGTAGCCGAAATTCCGGGTACCGATAAAAAATTAAAAGAACAAGTGGTCATGATAGGTGGTCACCTGGATTCATGGCATGCAGCTACCGGCGCTACAGATAACGCGGCAGGCAGCGCGGTAATGATGGAAACTATGCGTATTTTAAAAGCCATCAATTTTAAACCAAAGCGAACTATACGCATAGCATTGTGGAGCTCGGAAGAACAAGGTTTGTTTGGTTCACGCGGATATGTACTGAACCACTTTGGCGATCCTAAAACGATGCAATTGAAACCAGAACAGGCCAAATTATCGGCTTACTATAACCTGGACAATGGTACGGGAAAAATACGGGGCATCTACCTGCAGGGCGACTCAGCAGCCGGGCCAATATTTAAAACCTGGCTTGAGCCTTTTAAAGACCTTGGTGCTACAACCCTAACTATCCGAAACACCGGTGGAACGGATCACCTTTCGTTTGATGCCGTAGGTATTCCCGGATTTCAGTTCATCCAGGATGCTATTGACTATGGTTCACGTACGCACCACAGCAACCAGGATACTTATGACAGGTTGATCGAAGACGATCTGAAACAAGCTGCTACTATTGTTGCGTCTTTTGTATATAACACTTCGGAGCGTACCGAAATGATACCGAGAAAAGTATTGCCGAAAGTGCAGCCAGCTAATTAAAATATAAATTTTGTCATTCTGAGCGGAGCGAAGAATCTAATCTTCCCCATGATCTGGTAGCGGATAGATTCTTCGCTCCGCTCAGAATTACAATTTGGATTATTTGCACTATTCCAGTTCTACTTTCAAGTGCTGGTAAGGGATCTCAACATTCTTAAATCCCGCCTCTTTTAGTTTGGTACTAAAGTGCTGCTGCACTTCATACTCGCCATGTACCAGAAATATCTTTTTAACTTTTTCGGCGTCCTGGCAAGCCAGAAAATGGAGCAGGTCGTCATAATCGCCGTGGGCGCTCATAGATTTGATCGACCTTACCTCGGCTTTTACCTCATATAATTCACCGTAAATATGTACTTCATGGTCGCCATTGAGTAAGTGTCCGCCCAGGGAGTTCGGTTCGCAGTAGCCTACCATCAAGATAGTGTTTTTATAGCTATTGATATTGTTTTTAATGTGGTGTTTTACCCGGCCAGCCTCGGCCATGCCCGATGAGGAGATGATAACACAGGGGCGCTGGTCGTTATTCAATGCTTTTGATTCTTCGGTCGATTGTACAAACCGTAGGCCCTTAAACCCAAAAGGATTGGCATCTACTTTCAGAACTTCCTTAACACCCTTGTTATATACTTCGGGGTGGTTCATAAGCACCTCGGTTGCTTTTTGTGATAGCGGGCTATCTACATAATAATTTACATCGGGTAACACACCTCGTAGTTCCAGTGCATTTAAGGCATACAATAATTCCTGGGTACGACCAACACTAAATGCCGGAATGATCACTTTCCCTTTTTTGATCTCGCAGGTTTGTCTGATAATATCCAGTAAAGCATCTTCAATCGGCCCCTGTTCTTTATGAAGCGAGTCGCCATAGGTAGATTCCAGCAAAATATAATCGGCCTGTTCAAATGTTTCCGGGTCATTCAACAGCAAATCGTCATAACGGCCAACATCGCCGCTAAAGGTAATATGAGTGATCTTGCCATCTTCCAGTATAGATAAATGAACTGCGGCACTGCCCAAAATATGCCCGGCATCCGTAAAGGTGAGTTTTACCCGAGGAGTTATTTCGTACTCTTCATGATACTCTACAATTTTAAACAAACGCAGGGCTGCCATCGCCTGCTCATCTGTATACAACGGCTCTAATAGCGGCTGACCTTTCCGGGCACGGTGCTTATTACTATAGGCTACATCCTGCATTTGTATATGAGCCGAATCAAGCAACAGTATCCTGGCCAGATCCATTGTTGCCGATGTACAAAAGATGGGGCCATCAAAACCTTCGGCTACCAGGCGTGGGATCAGCCCACAATGATCAATATGCGCATGTGAGAGTATCAGGTAATCGACCTTTTTAGGGTTGAATCCAAAATGTTCATTAAGGTCTTCAGAATGCTCACCCATACCCTGGAACATACCGCAATCCAATAAAATGGATGTTTCGTCCTTAAGCCGGATCAGGTGCTTGCTACCGGTAACGTTACGGGCGGCGCCATGAAAAGTTATATTCATTTATAATAGGTATGAAATTACTAACGAAGATGCACAATAAAGCGGATAAAACCATCATGAGCTAAAGCTCTGCAACCGGAATGTATAAAACGACTCATGATAGCTTCATCACCTTAAAAAACAATTTACTCTGATGAAAAATAAAAACTAAAACTTTAGTTGTTATTTTCGTTTATAGTATCTAACTTAGATTAACCAATTGGATAATTTGATGCAGTGTTGGTTAATGCATCAAGAAAATTTACACAATGTACTATGGAAATTAAAGAATTAACGCGCGCCGAAGAACAAATTATGCAGGTATTATGGCAATTGGAAAAAGGGTATGTAAAAGATGTGATCGATCAACTGCCCGAACCCAAACCCGCTTATAATACGGTGTCTACCATTATCAGGATATTGGAAACAAAAGGTTTTGTAGGGCACGAGGCATTTGGTAAAAGCCATCAGTATCATCCCATAGTAAGCAAAGATCAGTACCAGAATTTTGCTGCCGATAAGTTATTAAGTGGCTACTTTGATAACTCGGTGAACCGGATGTTATCCTTTTTTGTAAAAAAGGAAAAAATAGACCTGAAGGAGGCTGATGCCATTATGAAACTGATTGAAAAACTTAAAGACCAATAGTTATGAGCTGGTGGCAATATTTATTACTGGTAAATATTTACCTGGTATTGTTTTATGTATTTTATGTTTTACTGTTGCGGAAAGAGACCTTTTTTCAGCTTAACCGCATCTACCTGGTAACGGCCGCGTTACTATCGTTCTTTATACCAATGATCCAGGCAGATTGGGTGCAAAATCTGTTCATCACGCAACAGGTAAAATATACGATATACAGCAGTCCGGTAATCATTTACAGTTTTAAACCTGTTGCCGCCAGTCATATTAGTATTGGTCAGATACTGGCCGTTTTATATGGCGCTGGTATTTTGTTTTTATCGGTAAGGCTCATCTGGCAGCTTATCAAATTAAAAAGGGTGATCAACCAACCGCAGGCAACTGCCGCTTACTCTTTTTTTGGTATGGTACGGCTGGATGAAGCGAGTTCAAATAACACCATCATTGAGGCTCATGAGCAGGTTCATGCGCAGCAATGGCACTCGGCCGATGTAATGCTGATTGAACTGGTTATGATTGTTAACTGGTTTAATCCGGTAGTATATATGTACCGTTTTGCTATTAAACACATTCATGAATACATTGCCGACAGGCAGGCTGTACAAGCTGGCACCAACAAAGCCGAATACGCCTTATTACTGCTGAGCCAAACATTTGAATCGCCGGCACATCAGCTGGTTAATCCATTTTTTAATCACAGTTTATTAAAACAGCGTATTATCATGTTACAAAAAAATAAATCACAACGTATATCGCTCATTAAATACGGTCTCTCTGCTCCTTTGTTTATACTGATGCTTATTTTATCATCAGCAACCATCAACAATAGCAAACCGGTTTCCGTTATCAATAGAAGCGCTCACCAATTATTTACCACGCCGGCCGCGCCTGTGCTTTTAGCGGATGTTTTGCGTGAAGATAAAGCCTTAGAAAAGAAGGAAAGCGCGCATGTTGCTCGCGAAATTGAGATAGATACCGTCCGGAAAAAGAACCAGGTATATACCTCGGTTGAAAAAGTGCCCGAGTTTCCGGGAGGACTTGAAAAATTTGGTGCATACTTAGGTAAGGCCATCAAATATCCTAAAGTTGATCGTGAAAACAATGTACAAGGCAGAGTTATTATAACTTTTGTGGTCGAAAAAGATGGCGCCCTATCCGGATTAAAAGTAACAAGAGGCGTTAGTAAAACGATAGATGCCGAGGCGCTTAGGGTACTGAAAAATTCACCTAAGTGGATTCCTGGTATTGAAAAAGGCAAAAAGGTAAGGGTTCAGTATTCTGTTCCTATCAGTTTTGCTTTAGTATCTGATGATAAGCCCAAAAGCGACCAAACCGGGCAGGTATTTACTTCCGTTGAACAAGTACCCGAATTTCCGGGTGGCCTGGAGGCTTTTGGGAAATTCCTGGGGGATAATGTCAAATATCCTAAGGCCGATCGTGAAAAAGGCATCAAAGGTCGGGTTATTGCCACCTTTATTGTTGAGGCTGACGGTTCGCTATCAAATATCAAAGTTACCCGTGGCCTTAGCGAAGCTATAGATGCAGAAGCGGTACGGGTATTGGACATATCACCTAAATGGAAACCGGGTATACAAAACGGCAGGGCCGTACGGGTTCAGTATTCTGTTCCGATCAGTTTTACCTTAGACAATGATAAATCGGGCAAGCCGGGGTCGGATAAATTGGGAGCAACAGGAGTAATTCAGAATAAAAATGAAGTTAATATTATTGCTCAAAGCACAAATAAAACACTTAGCAATCCTTTAGTTATTACTTTTCGTGACAAGAATGTCCTGCAGGCTGATCCTTTATATGTATTAGATGGCAAAGTGGTTGATAAATCTGATATGGAGTACATAATTCCTAGCACCATCGAAAGTGTAGCTGTATTAAAAGATGCAACTGCCACATCACTTTATGGAAAAAGAGGTGCAAACGGAGTCATCCTGGTCACTTTAAAAAAGCAGAAAGATAAATCCGAACAGCCGAAAAATAATTGATAAAGCCTAAACCAAAAGCAAAAGCCTTTCATAGTTGAATATGAAAGGCTTTTGTGTTTAAGTGGGTTACTTTTTCTTTTTACCTGCCTCAACTATTGGTTTCACAGCATCCTTTTTACCCGATTGGTATTCCGATGGTGCTTTTTTGCTGCCCTCGGCTGCGGGCTTCTTTTTTTCCTTAACGGCTTGCTTGTCTTTGCTCATAGCTTTATATTTTTTTAATGTTTAGTTATAACAGGATGCTGATATTTACATCTGTTATTAAGTGCTGTTCACGTTGGTATTTTCCGGATCAATTCAGTTGATGTCCGGTTTAGAGAAGAAAATGATTGCATTAATTTAAAAACGGTATATCTTTGAGCGTTTTTAGGGCAACCAGTTAAAGGTAGCTTATTTAAATTGATTATAGCTTTTTATATTATGCACATTTTAGTACCAAATGCCTGTATAATTGTTTAGCTTTGACACGATTTTTGATACACATATATTTATACAGATAAATTATACAATTCGTTTAAAATGAAAAGTTTTATTTCACCAACACTTTATGCGACTTTTAACTACGTGATCGCTATAGTATTATTGACTTCGCCATGGTTATTTGGTTTTGGAGGTCATAAAATAGGAGCTGCTTTATTGTTACCTATGATCTTAGGATGGTTCCAATTGATCATGGCTATTTTTAGCAACCACCAGTTTGGTTTTATCAAACAATTCCCTTTACAGATGCATTTTTTCCTGGATGTATTTGGTGGCTCATTCCTGTTTTGTTCACCATGGATATATGATTATGCTCACATAACATTTTGGCCACAAGTTATTATGGGTGGCTTACTGGTGATTTTTGGTGCATTTACCAAAGGCTCAAGATTTACAACTCCACCGGTTCATCATCATGATGGCGGTTTGGCTACACTTTACCAAGACTAAGCAATAGCTAAAATATTCCTCAAAAGAGGCGCAAATTTTGCGCCTCTTTTGTTTTACCAGGTATCTGTATCGTAAAATTGATGGCCCTGTTTGGGGCCTTTATATTAAAACACTTCATTTAGCCCCAAAAAGAAGCCGCTCGAGCCATAGCTGCCCCGGCCATAATCAATACAGAGGTTAGAGCGGGTATATTTGTTGAACAGCAAACGTAGCCCTACCCCTGCTCCTGGTTCCCAGTATCGGAGCAATTTAATATTACGCTGATTATTGGCCGATTCGATATTGACAAAAGTAACACCGCTTAGGAGTTTGTTGGTGGTTATCGGGAAGCGGTATTCGGCTTCATTATACACAAAAGACATGCCTTTAAAGCGGCCAATAATAAATGCCCTTCCGATACGGCCATAAGCATCGCTGCCCGTACCAGGCAGATCAAGGTAAGGGAGGGAGCCGCTAAGCAGGTAATTGGCCCAATGCCAGAAAGCCAAAACTTTCTCGGGGTTACTGTCAGACAGGCTCCAGTATTTCCTGAATTCAACCCTCAGTTGCAGGGCTTTACGATCGCTGCCGAGCCAGGTTTCATTTTCTTTTAAAATAATATCGGCATAAATACCCCGGAATGGCCGGTTGGGCTGATCGCGGTTATTAAACTGAAAGTTTACCAATACACCATTGGCCGCATAAGCGTCCGGCGAATAGCCGTTTTTAATACTGTACCGAAAGTTATGGGTGGCTGTTATCGGGATGTTTTTTCGGTCGTCGTCAATATGACTGTAAAAGTTAAAACTGAGCCCCGCTCCCGCATAAATATGGTTGGCCAGTTTGCGGTATATGCGCTCATTGATCTTGATATAGGTATACCGCACGGGGTATTCATCGGGATTGTTTTCGTAATGCTGGCCGCCCATATGAAAATCGCCCTCGCCAAAGCTGCGGCGGCCAGTACCCAGGCCATTATCTTTTGCTATAGTTTTACCAATTTGCATCACCCCCTGCAGGTTCCACCTGTTTTCGGACGAGAACGCGTTGTGCTTGAACTCAAACGTAGAGAGCTTATTGGTAGAGATATATGCCCCCGCGTTAATTACCGACATGGTAGTATTTTCGGGGTTGCCAAAATACTTGCCGCCCGATGTAATAGCCCCTATAGCAAAACCCACGCTGGGATTATAGGCTGCTGATGGTAATACCGACCAGGTGGATGGCTTCTTTTTTTTACCGGTATCTACTTTGGAGGGCTTACCACTGAAGAATGAACTCAAAATGCCATTGGCATCCCGCTGGTTTTCCAGTGAATCGACTGTGACAGTACTCTTTTGCGCCAACAGGATGTTCGCGCTCAGGAGCAGCAGGCATAACATAAGCGCATAGCGGTAAACAGACGGGGTCAATCAGTTTAATTATTTAGAGTTGAGCTAATATAGAATTATCTGGTTACGATTTAAATACTACCCCGATAATTGATTGTTAAATTTTAAGAAACAGTAGCCGTTAAAACTTTTTAAACCTTGAATTTTAACAAATTTTGACCAAAAACGGCCTGTTTTGCCTCAATAAATGTTTTAAAAACATCGATTTTAATATTTTTTAACAAAATTTCAACATGATTTTTGCGTGTTTTTGAAACTTTAAAAAGTATTAATTTTCTGATTATCAATGAGCTGTGTTGGTATTGGCTAATTTGGGGCCTTGTTTTGATCTTAACAAAACAGCCCGGTTAGCTTGTAGAACGCTAACCGGGCCGGTATTGATATAAAGATACGAAAATTTTGGGAGAATGGCCAATCTTATGCCAAACTTGTTTCGATGTCCAATAAGTAAGGTATTCGGTGTGATTTTGTTCAATTTGTAAGCCGAAACATTTGAATGCGTTATATACTACTTATGGTTGCTGAAAAGCAACCATAAGTAGCGGGTTTACAACTAATATGATCTGGATTTGTGCAAAATCTGGCTAAGATGCTGATTACCTTTGCTATGTCGAAAGACTAAAACAAAAGATTAGTATATGGACACAAAAATGATAGGTAACAAAATTGCAGTGGCACGAAAGAAAATCAACATGTCGCAAGCCGGCCTTGCCGCACATGTATTTGTAAGTGCGCAAGCGGTTGGCAAATGGGAACGCGGAGAGTCGCTGCCAGATGTTATAACTCTAAATCAACTGGCAAAAATCCTGGGCGTTGATCTTAACTATTTTTCAGAAAATCAGCAACCTCCAGAAGATGTAAGACTTTATAAGGTAGCCGCTAACGGTGATGTAGATCAAACAAAACAAAAGATAGCTGACCCATCAGACCCTGGGGAACTACAATTGCTGACAAATTTTAGTGGGAGCGATTTAGTAAAGAGTGACTTTGCGGGTGTTAAAGCGCATAAAAGCAAATTTAATGGGAGCGCGCTGCGTGGTTCTGACTTTACAAAAGCTGATTTGACCGGCAGCTCGTTTAGCGGTAGCGATATACGTGCAGCCAATTTTGAAGAGGCGAATCTGACGGATTGTACATTATCTGTAAGCGACCTTACGGAGGCTCGCTTTAACAAGGCTATCCTGGTGCGGACAGAATTCAGCAGGTCGGCATTAACCGGTGCGAAATTTAGCAATGCTAAATTGATTGATGTAAAGTTAACCAAGACAGACCTGAGGCAAACAATATTCGAAAATTGTGTTTTTGATGGGGTAGATTTTAATTACTCCGATTTAAGCGGGTTGTGTTTTGATAAACAAGTTTTTACCGGTGTTAAATTCCACAATTCCGCGTTAACCGACGTCAGTTTTAATGGCGCGACGTTAAATTGTGTGTCGTTTCGGTCGCCATACGCACTCACCAACAGATATTACCGTGCAATAAAAACCATCCGTTTCGACGATGCAATGATGGATAAATTGACCTACGCCACACTCAAAGGGCTGGGGGCTGATCTGTCAAAAGTCACATTTATTTAAAAGAGAATCATATGCAGAATGCAATTCGAGTGAAAGGGCTGCAAAAGTCCTATAGGCAGCTCCATGTCCTGAAAAATGTAGATTTTGAGGTGGAAAAGGGCAATATTTTTGCCTTGCTTGGCACCAACGGTGCAGGAAAAACCACCATTGTTAAGATCCTAACCACACTGCTGAAGAAAGATGGCGGGCAGGTTACCGTAAATGGATTTGATGTAGCTTCAATGCCCGCCAACGTGCGGCAATCGATCAGCCTGACAGGGCAATTCGCCGCGGTGGATGAAGTTTTGACCGGCCGGGAAAACCTGGTCATGATTGCCCGGTTACGACATCTAAGCCAGCCGCGCGAGGTAACTGATGATCTGCTGCAACGTTTCGGTTTAAGTGATGCGGCTGATCGGAGGGCTTCTACTTATTCTGGCGGTATGCGCCGCAGGCTCGATATCGCCATGAGTTTAATTGGGAACCCACAAATTATTTTCCTGGATGAGCCAACCACCGGTCTTGACCCCGAGGGACGTATTGAAGTCTGGAAAATTATTAAGGAACTGGCCGGCAGGGGTACAACGGTATTCCTCACTACGCAATATTTGGAGGAGGCAGAACAGCTTGCCAGCCGGATTGCCATTCTTCACGAGGGTGAGATTATTGTAAGTGGCACCCTTGCCGAATTGAAAAAGCTTTTTCCACCGGCAAAGGTTGAATACATTGAAAAACAGCCGACACTGGAAGACATATTTCTTAAAATCATTGGTAATAAAAAGGAGGATAAATAAAATGGAAACCATTAAGATGAAGAACTACTTTTTTATAGACATGGGCGTTATGCTCATCCGCTCTATGCGTCATGTTTTCCGTAGCCTGGACACCATCATCACGGTTACCATTATGCCTATCGCCATGATGCTTTTGTTCGTTTACGTATTAGGTGGTGCCATTAAAACCGGTACGGATAAATATGTGAATTACCTGTTGCCCGGCATACTGCTGGTTGCCATTGCAAACAGTGCAGGCTATGTATCTTACCGCCTGTTTTTGGATAAGCAACGGGGCATATTTGAGCGCTTTCACTCCATGCCGATAGCACGGTCGGCCCCACTGTGGGGGCACATGCTCACCTCGCTTGTATCCAATGCGATCTCGCTTGTGGTGATCATTCTCGTAGCGCTTTTAATGGGGTTTCGTTCATCAGCAGGTTTTCTATCGTGGCTTGCTATAGCCGGAATACTGGCTCTGTTTACACTAACGCTAACCTGGATCGCGGCGATTGCCGGGCTATCCGCAAAATCGGTGGATGGTGCAGGAGTAATCGCCTATCCTATCCATTTCCTGCCATTAATCAGTTCTGCATTTGTACCCACCACATCGATGCCAGCGGGTGTTAAGGCCTTTGCCGAGCACCAGCCGGTGACACCAATAGTTGAAACCATCCGCGCACTGCTTTATAATCAGCCGGTAGGCAACCAGATATGGGTAGCCCTGGCATGGTGCATTACAATTATGTTTTGTGCTTATCTCTTTGCGATGCGTGTTTATAGAAAACGGTTGTGAAGATTATTTTTGCCGGTAGGATTACAAGGAATATCCTGGGAATGAATTTTTTAACATGTCATCCTAAACCACACCTATCTCTCCTGAAATAGCAACTTTGAGATTAGCTTTACTCATAACAAAACAGCCCGGATAGCTTATTCAACGCTAACCGGGCTGCTGATTTATATAGATATACAAAAATTTAGGGAGAATAACCAACGCCGTGTCGAGCTTGGATAATAAAGTTAAAAAGAAACGCCCAATTGTAATCCCGTACCGATTGATGTTGGCTGATTATTGCCGAACCTTACCGGAAACGGAACGGAAATAAAAAAGCTGGCAACCTTACCCTTTTTAATAACCTGGTTAAATACGGGCGTTATCCCAAAGCGCCCATTGGTTTCAAAGGCCATTCGTCCGATAAAGGTAAACCCATGCCTAAAACGGAACATGGCGCCAGGATGGAATAGTACAGTGTTCACCTTTGATATATTCTTTTCCGTGCGGATAGCTGGAGCAACTTCAAAGCTGACACCGAAATGATCGCTCTTTAAAATATTGACGCCAAAGGGAAAACCTATGGTATAAACATTCCCGAAGTTACTGGAAAACCCATTTTTTGTCCAGCTGCCAACTGGATTGAGGATACTAAAATAACCTGTTACTTTTGGATAAGTGTTGGGCTGCTGGGCGAAACCCATTCTAAAAAAAAACAATAATAATAGGGTTGTGGTAAGGCGTTTTGGCATATTAAAGTGTTTTGATCAGGATGCCGATGATCGCGGCGAGCCCGATGATATAAGGTTCCTGTAGTTTTTTGATATAGATGAGGGCTAAAACGGCAGCTAAGCCAATCAATGCGGTTGGAATATCTATGATAGAACGCAAGCCGATAACAATAACTGAGCCGACCAAAGCGCCGATCACGGCAGCCGTGATACCATCTACAAAAGCTTTGATGCTGGTATTCTTCGCAATCTTCTTAAATGAAGGTGCAAGGGCAACTGTAAATAAATAGCAGGGTAAAAATGTAGCTAAAGCGGCCACACAGGCGCCTGGAAACCCGGCCACCAAATAGCCGATAAAGCCGACAGTAATTACCACCGGCCCCGGCGTGATCATGGCCACAGCAACCGCGTCTATAAACTGGTGTTCGTTCAGCCAGCCAAACTCTTTGACCACGCCACCATGCAGGAAAGGCACAATAGCCAGGCCGCTGCCAAAAACAAATGCCCCCGCTTTAGCGAAGAACCAGGCGATTTCCTGTAGGTTCTTGCCATCGTATTTCCAGAAGCCCGTACTGACCAATATACCGGTTGGCAAAACGGAGCGTTTTTTGAGCCATTGCGGTGGTGCTTTGATAACCATATATAAAATACCACAAGCCAGGAATAAAAGGATCTCCTCGCGTTCCGTAATGGCCGTAACGGCTATTCCGGTCACATAAAATAACCATAACAGCCATTTAGATTTCATCGCCACAGGTTCAAATTTACTGATGGACTTAATGGTTAGCTTATAGGCACTCATGGTAATAATACCAATTACAGCCGCCCCTACGCCATAGAAAACTGCCTGCATCCAGGCTAAACCACCATACAACTGGTAAGCCATCCCTAATAAGACAACCATAATAAAGGATGGCAATACAAAAGCCAGCCCGGTTAATGTGGCACCGATCAGCCGATGATGTACAAAACCGATATAAATGCCCAATTGCGCGGCTAAGGGGCCAGGCGCCAATTGCGCTAATGCTAATCCTTCTTTATATTCTTCTTCGGTTAGCCAGCCTTTGTCTTCTACCAGATCACGGTGCATATAGCCAACTAAAGCTACCGGCCCGCCGAATCCCCAGGTACCCAGCTTCAGGAAATAAATAGTAATATCCCATAAGGAATATCCCGGTTTAATGGCCTGTTCTTTCATTACATCTTCATGTTGTCCATATCACCATCTTTTTTGCCCAGCACATCTAATGCCGCCCTAAAGCCCTGTGCCAGTGTAGTGGCATTACCACGGCCATAATAATGCAGGAAAATCATGTGGGGGGTATCGCCCAGCATGTGATTATGCACGGCTACCACTTCGAGGTTATGCGCCCGCAGTGTTTTGATCACGCTGTTCACTTCGCCTTGCAGCATGGCTATATCCCCCGCGATGTGCGCATCATCCTGCCTGCCCGCAAAGGATGCCCAACTGTTCAACCCGATGTTGGTGGTCATTTCCACACCCATCGCCATAATCTTCAGGTCGGCCCTGCCAATGGTATACTTGTAAGTGGGGCCGTTTACGGTTCCCGTGTACCTGACAATGGCATCCAATGCCGGCAGGTCAAAGTTCTCTTTGCCGGTAATGGTAGCTGGTGCAGTTGGCGCGGGCTGGTTAGCCGGGAATAATTTACTATCCCTGATCGTATCGGCGTACTTTTTAGCTAGCTCGGCTACTGTACCGATGCCATGGATGTGCATATAAAAGATGCGTGGTTCTTCGTAAAAAAAGTGGTTATGGATAGCGGCTATCTCCAAACCGTTAGCATGGGCAGCAGAAATCAGCGGGTTAACTTCTTCCATTTGTAATACCGTGTCGCTCATCACCATAGCAGATTTGCCGTCGACGGTTTTCTTGAACGATACCCAGCCGCCGAAACCAAAGGGAATAGGTATTGGTTCACCTTTGATCTTCATCCTGAGGTCGTTGCGTGGTAATGGTGTGGTATAAACCTGCTCGGTATCTTTATAGCTGCCTTTCTTGCCTAAAGCGGCATCAACAGCTGCTATCTCATCGGCCGTTAAAGGCGGGGTTTTGCCTGGTAGCAGCGTAACTGCATTAACATAACTAACAGGCAATAGTAAAGCTGCTCCCAAAACGGCGCTAGCCTGTAAGGCTTGCCTGCGGGTGTATTGGTTTGTTTCCATGAGATGTATTGGTTAAAATGCAATACTACCCACTTGGTAAATCTTTAAATTGTATGGATTTGACTATTTAGTATCCTTTTTACTTTTACCACTGTTCCTTTTGTAAACGGAAGGGTTTTCGCCGGTCTGTTTTTTAAATATCCGGGTAAAATGGCTCTGATCGGAAAAACCGGTGAGGTACGCAATCTCTGTGAGTGAATAATGAGTGGTATCCATTAAGCTTTTGGCTTTGTCAATGCGCAGCTTACGGATATAATCGCCAAAGGAAAGGTTATTAAAATATTTGGAGAACTCACGGGACAAGTAGGCAGGGTTGATCTCCAATTCATCAGATAGCTGTTGCAGACTCAGGGTCATATTGGTATCCAGTTGATCCTGAATCATCTCTTTTAGTTCTTTTGCCCATTCAGGTGCTTTTTTAGACTTGCTTTGTTTGATATACTTATTAAATACTTCGAGCAGCATTTGCTCAACCGGACCTGCCTGTGTATGTTTTAGTTGGTGCAGGTGTTTGGCCCAGCTGTACAAGCCATCATAAATGGTCATCCCCAATTCCAGCAGTTCCTGGTCGTTCTTAATATTGTAAGCTAAACCAGAAAAGATCGCTTCCAGCCCGGCAGATTGCGGTGCAAAATCATGGCGGTCAGTATCCGCGCCCCTAACAATAGCGGCTATCCTGTTTAATGCCGCGTCTTTAAGCTGGTGCTTTTTAATAAAGTAGTCGAAAGTACATTGATCTTCGTAATGGGTGTATTCCACATGAGGGAGGTCAAAAGGAGTTGCGCCCAACTCATTGGCCTTTAGCAATACTTGGTCAAACGGCACAAAAATGATCTCTGCTTCGGCGTCAATAAAGCGCCTGATCAGCCAGGGACAGGCGATGCGGTCGATCTTCGGGCGTTCACGGGTGATCCATTTCATTTATTACAATATTAGCGATAAATGTAATCAAGAATATTTAGCGTCTTACCAAAAGTGAGGAACGAAGCAATCTCTATGCTGTACAGGGCGGCTTTACTAAGCGTATACCCGCTCTTGGCCGCGGGAGGGCCAGTCACGTTTTTCGTTGTGGTTTGTTTTTTTGGTACTCAAGAAGGCTTCGCCGTATGTAGCCACAAAAGTAACCAAAAAGGCTTCAGCAGAAATGCTTCCTTGCGCTTACAGGCCTTTGCCCTGCAAATCGGGCAGAACCAGGGCTACAATTATTTTACCCCACTGCGTTCGCACATCGCCCTGCGCTTCAGCAAAAACTTGCTATGCCGGCCGGTGACTAATGCCTGTGCAGTATGAGCAGATAGCCCGGGCCGCAGGCAGCGCCAATATTTTCATTTGGGATTTCGGATTTTCGATTTATTTGTATTCTTTTTGTAGATTAGGATCTCTTGAAAATAATATGCTATAGTAAATATACAATCTTCAGAAAAAGTTAGTCATCCCCATACGCCCACCGCTAAAAACGGAGTAGCTCTCAACGGAGTTGATCAAGGTTCAAACAATACATTAATTTCCATTGCAATATTTTCCTCAAAACCATTTGTTAATAACATAAATAGCTGTATCTTTGCAGTCCCGAAAATGCGGGGTATAATAAACGTTTAAACAATTTAATTTAAAGCAAGTGAATACGTTAAGTTACAAAACTGTCTCAGCCAACAAAAAAACCGTTAACAAACAATGGGTTGTTGTTGACGCACAAGGCGAGATTTTGGGGCGCTTGTCTACAAAGATCGCAATGATCATTCGTGGAAAAACCAAGCCAGATTTCACCCCGAACGTAGACTGCGGTGATAATGTAATAGTTATCAATGCAGACAAGGTAAAGTTGACCGGAAACAAATTAAGCGCAAAGCAATATGTTTCTTACACTGGTTATCCAGGTGGTCAGCGTTTCATTTCTCCTAAGGAGTTAATGGCAAAACATCCAACACGCGTAATTGAAAAAGCGGTGCGTGGTATGTTACCTAAAAATCGTTTGGGTAAAGCATTATTTGGTAATCTGTATGTATATGCAGGTTCTGAGCATCCTCATGCAGCACAAAACCCAACAACCATTTAACTTTTTATTTTTAAAGGAGAAAAAAAATGCCAACAACTAACACTTCAGGCAGAAGAAAAACAGCCGTTGCCCGCATCTACCTTTCAGAAGGAAATGGTGCGATCATCGTAAACGGTAAAGATTACAAAGAGTACTTCCCAACATTGCCATTACAATACATCGTTACTCAGAGCACTGAGGTTTCTGGTTCAACCGGAAAATTTGATGTTAAAGTAAATGTTGCAGGCGGTGGTATTAAAGGACAGGCAGAAGCCGTTCGTTTAGCTATTGCGAAAGCCATTGTTGAACTTGATCCTGAAAAGAAACCTTCACTACGCGCTAAAGGTATTATGACCCGTGACGACCGTATGGTTGAGCGTAAAAAACCAGGTCGTAAGAAAGCACGTAAGAGATTCCAATTCAGTAAACGTTAATCAAAGGAGGACAACAAAATGGCAAGAACAACATATCAGGATTTACTGGATGCAGGTGTACACTTTGGTCACCTTACCCGCAAATGGGATCCGAAAATGTCACAGTACATTTTCATGGAGCGCAACGGTATCCACATTATCGATTTAAATAAAACCTTAACTAAGGTTGAAGAAGCTGCTGCAGCTATAAAACAAATTGTAAAATCAGGCCGTAAGGTATTATTCGTAGCTACAAAGAAACAAGCGAAAGATATCGTTGCCGATTATGCAAAAAGCGTAAACATGCCATACATCACCGAGCGTTGGTTAGGTGGTATGTTAACTAACTTTGCAACCGTACGTAAGTCGATCAAAAAGATGTCAAACATCGATAAATTGACTAAAGACGGTACTTACAGCAACCTTTCTAAAAAAGAGCGTCTGATGATTCAGCGTGAGCGCGTTAAATTGGAAACCCTTTTAGGTGGTATCTCTGATCTGAACCGTTTACCTGCTGCATTATTCCTGATCGACGTTAAGAAAGAGCACATCGCGGTTTCTGAAGCATTAAAGTTGAACATCCCTACATTTGCTATGGTTGATACCAACTCTGATCCTTCAAACATCGACTTCCCGATCCCGGCGAATGATGATGCTACCAAATCAATTTCATTGATCACCAGCATTATCATCAAAGCTATCGAAGAAGGTTTAGATGAGCGCAAACGCGAAAAAGAAGACGAAGCAGAAAAAGAAGCAGCAGCTGCTAAATCAAAAGCTGATGCTCCTGAAGTAGCTGACAGAGCTGAAGGTGGTAAAAGAGCACGCAAAACTGCTGAAGTAGCAGACGTTGTGGCTGATGCCGATACCGAAGCTCCTGCTGCCGAAACAGAAGAGTAATATTGAAGTCGTAAGTACGAAGTCGCGAGTCTGAAGTATTTAGACTTTGGACTTCATACTTACGACTTTTAACTTTTATGGGCTGCGGGATTATAAGTTTATGCTTGTAATTGCAATTTACAGTCCATAGTTTTAATATTAAAAATAGTTGCAGGTTATACAGGCCAACTAATTTTGAGCCTAAACTCACAACCGATAACATAAAACTTAAAATTCAAAAAACATGTCTACAGTACAAATATCTGCAGCCGACGTAAACAAACTGCGCCAGCAAACTGGTGCCGGTATGATGGATTGCAAAAAAGCATTAACCGAAACTAACGGTGATTTTGAAGCAGCTATCGATTTTTTAAGAAAAAAAGGTGCTAAAGTTGCAGCAAGCCGTCAGGACAGAGAATCAAACGAAGGTGTTGTTATTTCACGCACTTCTGCTGATGGTAAAACCGGTGTGATCATTGAACTAAACTGCGAAACTGATTTCGTGGCTAAAAATGCTGAGTTTATCGCTTTTGCTAACGAAATTGCAAACAAAGCGGTTGAAGCTCAACCAAAAACTATTGAAGAGCTTTATGCCCTTTCTATAGATGTTGATGCGGCTACCACTACTATTGGTGAAGCTGTTATTGACAAAACCGGTAAAATTGGTGAAAAAATTGGTGTATCTAAATATGAAGTGATCACCGGCGAAAAAATTATCGCTTACATCCACGGTAACTTCCGTTTAGGTGTATTGGTTGCTTTAAATGCTAACCCGGCTGGTGCTGACGAGGCTGGTAAAGACGTAGCGATGCAAATTGCTGCTATGAACCCTATCGCAGTTGATAAAGACGGTGTAGATGCATCAGTAATTGAGCGTGAGCTTGAAATTGCTAAAGATGTGATCCGTGCAGAAGGCAAGCCAGAAGAAATGGTTGAAAAAATTGCTGCCGGCAAATTGAACAAATTCTATAAAGACTCAACCCTGTTAAACCAGGAGTTTGTAAAAGACTCTTCAAAAAGTGTTGCTCAGTTCCTGAGCACTATTGAAAAAGGCTTAACAGTAACCGCCTTTAAGCGAGTAGCTTTAGGAGCTTAAATATTTTATCCCCCTCGTATTAACGAGGGGGATTTTTTTTGCAATATTATTTGGGCCTGTCATCCGGAGCTTGTCGAAGGATCGCGCGCAGAGGCCCGCCCCGCCATGCTTCGACAGGCTCAGCATGACATCCGCCCTGCACAGGGACACAGAACGACGTTATAAATATTATTACCATGATAACAGCGCTTCACAATCTTAAATTGATTTCTGACGGTCAGATCACCGAAGGTAAGGCCGTTTTAATATCCGGCGGACAGATCATTGATGTTATTGCCGATACGGCCATCCCACAGGATGCTGTAAAGAAGGATCTACAGGGTTATTATTTAGCCCCGGGATTTATTGATCTGCAGATATATGGCAGCGGCGGACAGCTGTTTGCTGGTAAACCAACCGTTGAAGCGTTGGCACAATTGGAAAACGACCTGTTAAACCAGGGCACCATTGGTGTGTTTGCTACCATTGGTACCAATACCAATGATATTGTGGAAGCAGGTATCGATGCCGCCAAAATATATCGCACACAAAGTAAAGGCGCTTTTTGGGGGTTGCACCTGGAGGGGCCATACCTGAACCCGGCGAAACGCGGCGCGCATCCCGAAAAGTTTATCAAGAAAGCTACGCTTGCTGAAGTGAAAAGCTGGTTGGAACGTGCCGATGGTGTGATCAAAATGATCACCATTGCGCCTGAGTTGCAGGATCAGGAAGTGATCGATTACCTGTTTAACCAGGGCATTATTATTTCATCGGGCCACAGCAATGCCACTTATGCCGAAGGAAAATCATTTTTGAACAAACCGGTGCAGGCCGTAACCCACTTGTTTAACGCCATGCCGCAAATGCACCACCGCGAACCGGGCTATATCCCCGCTATTTTTGAAGAGCGGCCGTATACCAGCGTGGTAGCCGATGGCGTCCATGTTGATTTTGCTATGATCCGTTTGGCCAAACGCGAACTGGGGGATAAGCTTTTTTTAATAACCGATGCGGTTACCAGCACAAAAGAGGGCGCTTATCAGCATGAATTAAGGGGTGACAGGTATACTATGCCCGATGGCACACTGTCTGGCTCAACCCTAACCATGCTCAAAGCGGTTGAAAACTGTGTAAAAAAGGTAGGTATTGACCTTGCCGAAGCGGTAAATATGGCATCCCTATATCCGGCACAATTAGCTAAACAAGCCAAAAAAGGTAAAATTGAGAAAAACTTTGATGCCGATTTGGTTGTTTTTAACGCTGATTATGAAGTAAAGGATACTATACTGAAGGGAGAACTATTAAAGCACTAATTGAACCGAATTTTAATAAGCACGAATCAGTGCGAATTTTTGCGAAATTCACAAATTAAGAAAGTAATTCATGGAATTCGATTCAATTAGCGCACATTAGTGCCTATTTTTTTAACAAAGACAACATAAAATTTTAACACTGGCTTTTATTCTTTATTTTTGCCGGACTACCCATTATATGAACAGAGCTTTATCAATTCATGATATAAACGCAAGCAAGTTCTGTCTATTCCTATTACATCTATTTCTATTCATAACAAACCACACCAGATGAAGTATAAAAGAATCTTACTCAAGCTTTCGGGCGAATCGCTGATGGGCGCAAGACAATACGGTATTGATAACAACCAGGTATTGCAATATGCCCATGACATTAAAAACGTATATGATGCAGGTATTGAAATTGCGATTGTTGTTGGCGGCGGTAATATTTTCAGGGGATTAAGTGCCGAGAAATCGGGTATGGAACGTGCCCAGGCCGATTATATGGGTATGCTGGCCACCGTAATTAACTGTATGGCACTGCAAAACGCGCTGGAAAGTATTGGCGTGGAAACCCGCCTGCAATCTGCCATCAAAATGGAGCAGATCTGCGAGCCCTATATCCGCCGCCGTGCCATGCACCATTTAGAGGTAGGCAAAATTGTGATATTTGGCGCCGGTACCGGTAATCCTTATTTCACTACCGATACAGCCGCTTCGCTACGCGCTATTGAAATTAAAGCCGATGTGGTACTGAAAGGTACCCGTGTTGATGGTATTTATACCGCCGATCCGGAGAAGGATCCATCAGCTACCCGTTATGACGAGATATCCTTCCAGGAAGTTTATGACAAAGGCCTTAATGTGATGGACATGACCGCCATAACCCTTTGCCGCGAAAATAAACTACCTATCATTGTATTTGACATGAATGAGTCTGGCAACTTTATGAAAATAGCCCAGGGCGAAGCTGTAGGTACATTGGTACACTAAAATACACACACGTAGTTCCTTCTCGCAATGACGAGTGGAAGGGATAAAACAAAAAGGCCGCTATTTATAGCGGCCTTTTTGTTTAAATAATGGTGAAAATTATTTGGCATCTCCACCAAGCTCCTTGGCTACGTTATCTGCAGCTGTGGCTGATGCGGTATCATTTAACTGTGTACGTTGTGTTTTGATAGTTTGCATTAAAGTAGCTACAAACTTATCGGCACCGTACATTTTGTATTTAATACCAAACTCTTTAAGTTCGGCAATACCCTGTTGGGCGTATTCCGGTTTTTCAACTCTGCCGGTCAGATCGGCAAATACTCTTATGCTGGTGAACTTGTTGTTAACCGTAGCATTTTTAAAAGTATCATATACATAGGGCCATTCGGCAACGCCTCCTTTTGTAGCGTACAGGCTAAATATGGCAGTTGTTAAGGCGCCTTTGTTGTCTTTTTCAAGAGCTTTGGCCTGTTTTAAAGCTTCAGGAGCATCTACCTGGCTAAGTGCTGTTAAAGCCGCTCCCTGCACCGCGTATGATTCGCTGTTGATGGCTTGTTTAAACAGCGTTGCATTGCCGGAGGCATTAAGCTTGCCTAAAGCGGAGATAGCCGCTGCTTTGGCCAGCGTATTATCATCGGTTTGGGCCAGCGATGCTAATATAGGTTGTGCCGCGGTACGGATATCATCATTAGTAAGGTTTAATGCTTTGATGGCTTTGATACGCAGGCCATAGTATTTATCCTTTAAGGCGGCTATGATAATTTTTTGATTGGCTTTTTCCTTTTGATTGGCAGCGGCAGCTTCAATAGCTTCGTATCTGTCCATATATAAAGGGGCGTTGAAGTACTGGTAAGAGAACTCCTCTATGCTTTTATTATCGGTTTTTTTAGCCAGCAAAATTTTATCGCCATCCACATTCACCAGGTCGGGTTTGGTAGCTACGTGGAAGGTTAAGGTATCGGCCTTGTCATTCATCCAAACTTTATGACGTTCTTTTTTACCGCCGGCATAAATATCAATAGCCATGGGTAATTTAAAGGTTTGTCCATCCTGGTTTTGCTGCAGGTAAACGGTTTGGGTTTTGGTGGCATCATCCCATTTGTAGCTGATGCTTAATACCGGGTGACCGGCACCATAGTACCACTGGTTAAAGAACCAGTTCAGATCGAGCCCGCTGGCTTCTTCCAGGGCCAGGCGCAGTTGCTGGGCCTCACCGTTTTTGAAAGCGTTTGTTTTGAGGTAGATATTTAGTCCTTTAAAGAAGGCGGCATCACCCAGATAGTTACGCAGCATATTTAAAATACGACCGCCCTTTTGGTAAGTAACTACATCAAAAACATCTTCCCTATCGTCATAATGAAAGCGTACCAGATCCTTATTTTTAGCGTCGGGCGATCTTAAATACTCCAGCATCTGGTTATGGTTATGCTCGTCGCCAGCATCCTTACCGTATTTATGTTCGGCCCAGAGGGTTTCGCTAAAGTTGGCAAATGATTCGTTTACGGTGAGGTTGCTCCAGCTTTCGGCGGTTACATAATCACCAAACCATTGATGGAAAAGTTCATGCACAATAGTGCTGCGGCCGTCGTTATAGTAAGCATCGAGCAGTTCACGGTGAGTGCCTTGCACGTACTCGCCATGTAAAGTAGCTGTGGTATTTTCCATAGCGCCACTTACATAATCGCGCACTACAATCTGAGCGTATTTGTTCCATGGATAATCAACACCCAGGGTTTTGGAGTAAAACTCGATCGCCTCGGGTGTAAACCCGAATATTTCTTTGGCGTAAGGGGCGTATTTGGGCTCCAGGTAATAGTTTACCTCTTTATCGCGCCATTTGTCTTTATAGATCTTGAAATCGCCCACGGCCATCATGAACAAATATGGAGAGTGCGGCAGATCCATTTTCCAGTAATCGGTACGGGTACCATCGGCATTGGTTTTTTGCGAAACCAGTTTGCCGTTGGATAACGTTACGTACTTGGAAGGCACAGTCATGGTGATCTCTTCGGTAGTTTTTTGGCTTGGCTTATCAATGGTCGGGAACCAGGCCGATGAGCTTTCGGTTTCGCCTTGTGTCCAGATCTGGGTTGGTTTATCCTTTTCGGTACCATCGGGGTTAATAAAATATAAACCTTTAGCATCGTTGATAGCAGCGCTGCCTTTGGCTTTTAATTCGTTTGGCTTAGCGGTGTAATCAATGTAAATGGTATAATTTTCGTTGTTATGGTAAACCTTATCCAGTTTGATAGCTACCGAAAGGCTGTCCTGATAAGTAAATTTCAAAGGAATGTTTTTACCGTTTTTCACCACGGATATATTTTTAAGATCCATGCCTTTGGCATCCAGTCTTAAACTGTCGGTTGGGTAAAAGTGAGGTTTTAAGGTAACCCATTCTTTACCGTACAGGTAACGCTTCTTATAATCAAAGCGAACATCGAGCTTTGTGTGTATCAGGTCGTTAACCTTGGTGGGTACCGCACGGTAAATTTTCATTTCCGGATCGTCCGGTTTTGGCGCCTGTTGCGCATACGATGAGGTAAGGGCTGCCGTTAGCGCGCACGATAACAGCAACGTTGAAATTGGTTTCAGATCAGTCATATAACAATATTAGTATTTTGTACTCAATAAATACAAACCGAAGGCACAATAGTGAATTTAGCACACCATCAGTTTAAACAAATTAGCTCAAAGTTGCTATGACGTTTTAAGCGTACTATATGTTACGACAGATATAATTTATTTTAACATATACCGCGTAAAAGCGAACACCACCTGTACGGATTCGAACAGTTTGAGTAGATTTTATTGTTTAAATATTTGATTATTAGTATTTTAAATATGTGGCACAATATTTTATCCTGAGTAGGGGTACCTAATATTATAAGCTTGCTGTATGATCAAAAACTATTTAAAAATCGCCTGGCGCAATTTGGTAAAGAACAAGGTGCATACGTTTATAAACATAGCTGGTTTGTCCATTGGTTTGGCCTGCAGCCTGCTTATTATGCTTTGGGTGCAAAATGAGCTAAGCGTTGATGCTTTTCATAAAAATAAAGCGCGTTTGTATAATGTTTATGAGCGCCGGTACTTTGATCATAAAATTTCTGGACAGTATAATACCCCGGGAATACTCGCAGCTGAAATGAAAAAGGTGTTTCCAGAGATAGAGTATGCCATAAATGGGGTATATAATGATAACAATACCTTCATGGTGGGGGATAAGATAATCAGACTTAGAGGAGGTGCGGCAAGTCCTGATTTCTTTAAAATGTTTAGTTTTCCGCTTCTTCAGGGTAACGTGCAAACTGCGTTAAGTTCGCCATTAAGCATAGCTATATCACGTAAAATGGCCGAGGACTTTTATGGCAGCACGCAGGCAGCTATCGGCAAAACCATTCGTTTTGAAAACAAAAAAGATTTTAAAATAAGTGCTGTATTTGAAAACCTACAAGCCAATACATTAGAAAAATTTGAATATATCATTAATTGGGATGCTTTTCAGATAGAACATCCCGGAGCTAAACAATGGGATAACAATTGGCCGCGCACCACTGTAATGCTAAAAGCTAATGCCAACCCTGAGGTGTTTAGAAAAAAGATAACCCACTTTCTGAATAATTATCAGACCGGCCAAAAAAAGGGGATTTTTACTACAGATCTTGATATACAGCGTTACGATCAAAAATATCTGTATGGTAATTTCTCGGGTACTACTTTTAATAGCGGGCGAATTGAATATGTTCACCTGTTTGGCATAGTAGCAGTTTTTATTTTATTGATAGCCTGTATCAACTTTATGAACCTCACCACAGCACGCTCTGTTAAACGGGCACGCGAAATAGGTGTACGCAAGGTTGTAGGTGCTGTACGTTCTGTGCTGATCAAACAATTTATTGGCGAATCGTTATTGGTAACTGCGCTGGCCGTCATAGTGTCTTTAGTATTGTTGATGTTGCTGTTGCCTCTGTTTAATCAGCTAACCCAAAAACATATCGGGCTGCCATTTGAGCAGGTTGGTTTTTGGTTAAAATTAATCAGCATCACACTAATAACTGGTTTGGTATCGGGTAGCTATCCGGCGCTGTTCCTGTCGTCATTTAACCCGGTTAAAGTTTTAAAAGGTACCCTTAAGTTAGATTCCGGTACAACATTATTCCGTAAAGGTTTGGTGGTATTTCAATTTGTACTATCGGTTGTTATGATCATCGGAACTATTGTTGTTGCCCGGCAGATGAACTTTATCCAATCCCGCAACCTGGGTTATGATCGCGACAACCTGGTATACATGCCTGTAAATGGAGCCCTTAGCTCGGCCTATGAAGTTTTCAAGACCGAAGCTTTAAAGATGCCGGGAATCAAATCGGTAACCATTTCGGGTTCAAACCCTACTATAATTGATAATGGTACTGTTGGTGTGGAGTGGACAGGGAAAGACCCTAACGTTAGCATCAGGTTTGTACAAACTCCCATTGGGTTTGATTTTATAAGCACCCTGAAATTAAAGCTGCTTGCCGGTCGCGATTTTTCTAAAGATTTCCCTACAGATACCTCCGGTTACATCATTAATGAAACAGCCGCGAAAAGAATGGGTTACACCAACCCCATTAGACAGCCTTTAAGTTTATGGGGGCAAAAAGGTAAAATCATTGGGGTGGTTAAAGATTTTCACCTCAACTCTATGCATGAGCAAATAAATCCGCTGATCCTGTGGTCTGGAAAAGCAGAAAATTTCGACAATCTATTGATTCGGACAGAGGCTGGTAAAACGAAGGAGGCTTTGGCCAGTTTGGAATCTTTAAGCAAACAAATTAATCCCGCATTTTCATTTACGTATACTTTTTCTGACGAAGAATATCAGAACCTATATCAAAGCGAGCAGATAGTGGGCAAGCTGGCTAATGTATTTGCGCTGCTGGCTATTTTTATTTCGTGTTTGGGGCTGTTAGGCCTGGCTATGTTCACCGCCGAGCAACGGGTGAAAGAGATTGGCATACGCAAGGTGCTGGGAGCCAGCGTTGGTTCGCTCTTCAACCTGTTATCGTCCGAATTTTTGGTGCTGGTAGTAATTGCCCTGCTCATTGCTTCGCCAATAGCCTGGTATGCTATGGACAAATGGCTACAGGGATTTGCTTACCATGCCAGTATCCAATGGTGGATGTTCGCCTTATCCGGTGGTATGATCATCCTGATAGCCCTGGCGACGGTAAGTTTCCAGGCTGCTAAAACAGCGCTCATAAACCCGGTGAAAAGTTTAAGGAGCGAGTAACCATTGAATTTCGAATCTTGGAGGTTCGATTTCGGGTTTAGAATTTAGTTTTTAGAATTTTAAGAGTCATGATAAAAAGTTATTTAAAAACGGCGTGGCGGTTTTTGCTGAAGAACAAGACATTCAGCTTTATAAACATTATTGGTTTAGCTACGGGCACCTTATGCTGCCTGTATATTTTGCTGTATGTACAGGATCAGTATAGTTATGATCAGCATCATCAGGATGTAAGCAGCATATACCGTGTTACCACCGACCTGGAGTTGACCGGCGATAAGCATCATACGGCAACAAGTTCGCCGCCCATAACTCCGGCCATGAAAAATGATTTTGCCGAAGTGCAGCAATTTACCCGGGTGGCCAACACCGAGGGGTTTGGCGCTAAACAACATTTGCTGCGTTATAAAGAAAAATCATTTTATCAGCAGGAGGCTGTTTATGTCGACTCTACCTTTTTTGATATGTTCAGCTATCATTTTGTTGCTGGTAATGCGCTAAAAGCATTGGCCGAGCCTTATTCGCTTGTGCTTTTAAAACCTGTTGCTGATAAACTTTTTGGTACCGAAGATCCGGTGGGTAAAATGGTATCTATTGATAATTCATTCGGCAAGCATGATTTTAAGGTGACCGGTGTGGTTGATGAAAGTGCCGGGAAAACGCATATCCATGCCAATATGTTCCTCGCTATGAATAGCGGAGGCTTAGGCCAATATATCAGGCAAAACAATACCTGGGCGGGAAACAATTTTTTGTATGCCTATATTAAACTAAAGCCCAACACTAATGTAACTACGCTGGAAAAAAAACTGCCCGATTTTTTAAATAAATATGGCGCCGCGCAATTTAGAGAGATAGGCATGAAAAAAGTGCTGCATCTGCAACAGGTATCAACTATCCATACAACACCCGGGTTTGAGCATGAGCTTACCAAAACACTTGATCCATCCTTCCTGTACATATTAATATTGATAGCCGTACTGATACAGGTAATAGCCTGCATCAATTTCATGAACCTATCCACCGCCCGCGCCTCCAAACGAGCCAAGGAAGTAGGTGTACGTAAGGTAATTGGCGCCGGCCAGGCCGATCTGATCAAACAGTTCCTGGGCGAGTCGTTTTTATTGGCCTTGATAGGGGTAGCTATCGCATTGCCATTACTTATCTTGCTGTTGCCTTATTTAAACCAGATAACCCGGTCAGATATACACCCGTCATTTTTTACCAATTACAAACTTTGGATAATGCTGTTAAGCCTGGTAACCATTACCGGTTTGGTGGCCGGCAGTTATCCAGCATTTTATTTATCGGCCTTTAAGGCTATAAAAGTGATCAAGGGCAATTTTACCAGTCATATTTCGGCTGCGGGCATCCGCCGGTCGCTGGTGGTGTTTCAGTTTGTTTTGTCCATTGTGCTGGTTACCGGTATCATTGTTATATACACGCAGCTCAATTATATTAAAAATAAGGACCTTGGTTTTGATAAGAACCAAAAATTGATCTTTAATTTTTATACCAACGGCACCCAGGCCAAGATGCCCGTTTTTACAAACGACCTGAAACAAATGGCCGAGGTAAAGGCCGTTAGTAATGCCGATAACTACCTGGGCCAGTTTGTGCCACATGATCATGGTGTTTACCTGGCCGGTGGTAATATGGCAACGGCTATAGATGCACAAAATATAAATACCGATGAAAACTTTGCCAAAGCAAATGGCATCAAACTGATAGCCGGGCGCGATTTCAGGCACGGTGATTCGAGCCGGGTACTCATCAATGAAACACTGGCTAAACGTTTAGGATTAAATCCACAAACCGCACCCGGTACCCGGTTATATACCCAATACGATCCCGATCCGGTAACGTTTGTTGAAGTGGCCGGCGTGATGAAGGATTTTAATTATAATTCCCTGCACAGCGAAGTGAAACCTTTTATGCTGGTTTATGATGGCCATCAAAACGAGCTTAACTGCATTGTAGTTTCAGCAAACAGTTCAAACTATAAAGCTATGCTCAAAAAAATGGAGGCCATATGGCATAAGGATCTTCCTGAAGTTCCATTTGAATATTCATTCCTGGATACAGAGGTGCAAAAGCAATATGAAAATGAGGCTACCCTGTCGCAGATCATCAATTCATTTACATTGGTAGCTATTGTTATTTCGTGTTTGGGGTTGTTTGGTTTGGCGGCTTTTAGCGCCGAGCAGCGGAGTAAGGAAATCGGTATTCGTAAAGTATTGGGGGCTAGTGTATCAGGTATAGTGGCTTTACTATCAAAAGACTTTTTAAAACTGGTTGTAGTAGCCCTGGTAATTGCCACGCCAATAGCCTGGTGGGGTATGAGTAAATGGCTGCAAGCCTTTGTATACCGCATCAATATAAGCTGGTGGATGTTTGCCTTAGCCGGATCGCTGGCGGTGCTTATAGCCTTGTTTACGGTAAGTTTCCAGGCCGTTAAAGCCGCGTTGATGAACCCGGTAAAAAGTTTAAAGAGCGAATAATGCGATTTCGGAATTGGGATGTTCGAATTTTCACTATTAATTGTTTTTAATGGTGTTCAAGAGGTCTTCGACGTTTCGGATTTAGAATTTATGTTTTAGGATTTAGTATTTAAAGACATCATGATCAAGAACTATTTAAAGATCGCCTGGAGAAACCTGATTAAAAATAAGGCTTCGTCCTTTATCAATGTTGGTGGCCTGGCCGTGGGTATGGCAGTGGCTGTGCTCATCGGGTTGTGGATATATGATGAGCTATCGTTTGATAAATATCATGAAAACTATGACCGTGTAGCCATAGTAATGCAAAACGAAGTTTTTAATGGCACGATCAACACAGGCGAACCAATCCCCCTGCCTTTGGATGCGGAGCTGCGCAAAAGCTATGGGAGCGATTTTAAACACCTGGCCCTATCGTCATGGACAAACAGCCATATTCTAAACGTTGCCGATAAAAAGCTTTCCTTTAAAGGGAATTTTATGGGTGCCGAGGCCCCCGAGATATTTTCGCTCAGGATGCTGCAGGGATCGCGTGCCGGATTGACAGATCGTTCGTCTATCCTCATCTCGCAATCGGTAGCCAAGGCATTGTTTGGTGATGCCGACGCGATGAACAAGATAATCAGGCTGGATAATAACGAAAGTTTTAAGGTTTCGGGCGTTTATGAGGATTTGCCGGGTAACACCACTTTGCACGATGTCGCTTTTATCGGCCCGTGGGAATATTATATCCATGCGCCGGGTAATGACCGGTCGCCAACTGATTGGGGCGATAATTCGCTGTTCATGTATGTGCAGATAGCCGATCATGCGGATATGGCCAAAATATCTGAAAAAATAAAAAATGTTAAGCTCAATAAGCTGGAACGGGAAGATAGAAAGTTCAACCCCCAGTTATTTCTTCAGCCTATGAGCAAATGGCATTTATATGCCGAATTTAAAAACGGTGTTAATACCGGGGGGGCTATTCAGTATGTGTGGCTTTTCGGTATCATTGGGGTATTTGTATTGCTATTGGCCTGTATTAATTTTATGAACCTGAGCACGGCCCGCAGCGAAAAGAGGGCCAAGGAAGTGGGGATACGTAAAGCAGTAGGCTCATTACGCGGGCAGCTGATCGGGCAATTCTTCTCCGAATCGTTCCTGATCGCTGCGCTGGCCTTCGGTTTATCGTTATTACTGGTTTGGCTGGCGCTGCCCTGGTTTAATGAGGTGGCCAATAAGCAAATAACTATTTTATGGAGCAACCCGCTCTTTTGGGCAGCTGGTATTGGATTTACATTATTTACCGGTACAATCTCTGGGCTTTACCCGGCCTTATATCTTTCGTCATTTAATCCGGTTAAAGTATTGAAGGGCACTTTTAAAGCGGGCCGGTTTGCCGCATTGCCGCGTAAGGTTTTGGTGGTAACTCAGTTTACGGTATCTGTTATTCTCATCATCGGGACTATTATAGTTTTTAAACAGGTGCAATTTGCCAAGAACCGCCCGGTGGGGTACAGCCGTGACGGCCTTATTGCCATCGAAGTAACCAACGATGATCTGCATAAACATTTTGAGGCCCTACGAGCCGATCTGCTTCAATCGGGAGCCATAGCCGAAATTTCGGAATCATCCAGCTCCACAACCGGGATAAACAATCATCGGGGTGATATTTCCTGGAAAGGAAAAGATCCATCCATGACCTCATTTTTTGGTAATATTATGGTTAACACCAACTATGGAAAAACGGTGGGCTGGCAGTTTACAAATGGCCGCGATTTTTCAAGCCGGTCTGTTGCCGATTCTACAGCGATTGTGCTGAATGAGGCTGCCGTAAAGTATATGCGACTGAAAAAGCCTATCGGTGAAATAGTACGTATTGGAAAATGGGATATGACTGTAATTGGTGTAGTGAAAGACATGGTGATGGAGTCGCCTTATGAACCGGTTAAGCAAACCATCTTCCGTATTGGCCGTGATGTTATGGATGACATCCTCATTAAAATTAACCCGAATATGAGCACTCATGATGCGCTCAGTAAGATCGAAACCGTGTGTAAAACCTATTCGCCGTCGGTTCCGTTTTCGTACCGCTTTGCTGACGAAGCCTATGCCCGGAAATTTGCCACCGAAGAACGGATAGGCAAGCTGGCAAGCTCATTTGCCCTGCTGGCTATTTTTATCAGCTGCCTGGGCTTGTTTGGCATGGCATCTTTTGTAGCTGAACAAAGGGTAAAGGAAATAGGTGTGCGTAAAGTATTGGGTGCTAGTGTATTTGGTCTTTGGCGCTTAATGTCGACGGATTTTGTATTGCTGGTGATTATCGCCTTGTTTATAGCTACGCCGGTTGCCTACTACTTTATGCATGGTTGGCTGCAACACTATACTTACCGGGCCGAACTTTCCTGGTGGATTTTTGCTATAACCGGTGCGGGAGCCATTGTTATAACACTGCTCACCATAAGCTATCAGAGCATCAGAGCGGCGCTGGCTAACCCGGTAAAAAGTTTAAGGAGCGAATAATAAGCAAAAAGCCAAAGGCTTAATGCTTAAAGTAATAAGTAAGATAATAAAAAGCTTTAGGCTTTGTGCCTTAGCTTTAAGCTTAAAACGTACAACATGTTAAAGAACTATTTAAAAATCGCGTGGCGTAATCTGATCAAAAATAAGGCGCATAGCTTTATTAATATAGCGGGCTTATCGGTAGGGCTGGCTTGTAGTCTGCTCATTTTATTATGGGTACAAAATGAGCTGAGTATGGATCAGTATCATACCAATGGCAAGCGCTTATATTCGGTTTATGAAACGCAATATGTTGATAATAAGATAGAGGGGCAGTACAGCACACCGGGGCTGCTGCCAGAAGAACTGAAAAAACAAATACCCGAAATTGAAGCCAGCACCGGAATCATTAACGGGGAAGAAAATACTTTCCAGGTTGGTGATAAAGTATTAAAAATGAATGGCAGCGATGCCAGTGCCGATTATTTTAAAATGTTTAGTATCCCACTACTGCAGGGGAATGCACAAACAGCTTTAAATTCGCCCGTAAGTCTGTCTATATCCCGTAAAATGGCCAGGGCATTTTTTGGCAGTCCGGAGGCCGCTATCGGTAAAACTATCCGCTATGATAACCGGAAGAATTTTACCATCACCGGTGTATACGAAGATCTGCCCAATACCTCTTCTCAAAAATATGATTACCTCATGAACTGGTATAATTATGTAGAGGAGAACCAGTGGGTAAAAAGCTGGGGTAATAACGGGCCTGCAACAGTTATTATGTTACGTCCCGATGCGGATGCGGGACTGGTTGAAAAAAAGATAACTCACTTTTTAGATAACTTAAACAAAAGCCAGAAGAAAGGAACCTTTACCGAAGAATTAGGGTTGCAAAGGTTTGGCGACGGCTACCTGCAGGGCAATTTTGAACATGGGAAACCGCAGGGTGGGCGTATGGAATATGTTCGTTTGTTTACTATTGTAGCTATTTTTATTTTACTGATAGCCTGTATCAATTTCATGAACCTTACTACAGCCCGGTCGGTTAAGCGCGCCCGCGAAATTGGCGTGCGGAAAGTGGTGGGTGCGGTACGTTCAGTTTTAATCAAACAATTCATCGGCGAGTCATTACTGGTTACTTCGCTGGCGGTAATTGTTGCGTTAGTGTTGTTAACACTGCTGTTACCGGTATTTAACCAGATTACCCATAAAGAAATAGAATTACCATTCGATCAACCTTTGTTCTGGCTCAAACTGGCCGGTATTACCTTAATTACGGGATTGGTATCGGGAAGTTATCCGGCTTTGTTCCTGTCGTCGTTTAATCCGGTTAAGGTGTTAAAGGGGGCTTTAAAATTGGACACGAGTTCCACATTGTTTCGCAAAGGGCTGGTTATATTTCAATTTGCGCTGTCGGTAATTCTGATAACCGCCACCATTATTGTTTCGCGGCAGATGGCTTACATTCAGTCAAAAAATCTGGGGTATGACCGCGAGAACCTGATCTACATCCCGATGAATGGGGAGCTTATAACCAAATATAGCACCTTTAAGGATGAAGCCTCCGGCTTGCCTGGCATACAATCGGTTACCCGTATCACCAATAACCCCACCAATATTCAAAACTGGACAGGTGATGTTAGCTGGATTGGTAAAGATCCAAATGTAATTATTCAGTTTACACAGGTTTCTGTTGGGTATGATTTTGCGAAAACCATGAAACTGACGATGCTGGCCGGGCGGGACTTTTCAAAAGCTTTCCCGACTGATTCGGTTGGATACCTGATCAATGAGGCGGCCTTAAAGAGGATAAAATACACCGATCCTATTGGCAAGCCGCTCACTTTCTGGGATAAAAAAGGGACGATTGTTGGCGTGATCAAGGATTTTCATTTTGCTTCTATGCATGATCAGATCAAACCATTAGTAATACGGCTTAAGGAGGATGAAAAATATGGTAGCGTACTGGTAAAAACACAACCCGGTAAAACCCGCGAGGCGCTGGCTGGGTTGGAAACCCTGACTAAGCAAATTAATCCGGCATTTCCGTTTACCTATAATTTCTCAGATCAGGAGTATCAGAAATTGTATCAGAATGAACAGATCGTAACCCAACTGTCAAACGCGTTTGCATTCCTGGCCATATTTATATCATGTTTGGGGCTGTTAGGTTTGGCCATGTTTACGGCAGAGCAACGGTTAAAAGAGATCGGTATCCGCAAAGTGCTGGGCGCCAGCGTAGGTTCGCTGCTTACTTTATTGTCCATGGAGTTTTTGGTGCTGGTTGTTATTGCTTTATTGGTGGCTTTACCGGTTTCGTGGTATGGTATGAGTAAATGGCTGCAGGCATTTGCTTATCGTACACCAATGCAATGGTGGATGTTTGGCATGGCTGGTGGTATTATTGTTATTGTAGCTATGTTAACGGTTAGTTTCCAGGCTGTAAAAGCGGCCCTTGTTAATCCAATAAAGAGTTTACGGAGCGAGTAAGGAGATATTGGAGTTCGGATGTTTGAATTCGAATTTAGAAATTAGGGTTTAAAATTTAAGTATTTAGGTTTTAGAATTTTAAAGAATCATGATTAAAAGCTATTTAAAGATTGCCTGGAGAAACATTGCCAGAAACAAGGTGCACACTTTTATTAATGTGGCCGGTTTATCGGTGGGTTTGGTATGCAGTCTGCTTATTTTATTGTGGGTGCAAAATGAATTGAGTGTAGATGGTTTTCTTAAAAACAGCTCCCGCTTATATTCAGTATATGAGCACCAGAACTATGACCATAAAATGCATGGTTCATATAATAACCCAGGGCCAACCGCCGAACAGATGAAAAAGGTTTTGCCCGAAGTAGAGTACGCAACCAGCGCCGGGTTCGATCAAACAAATACTTTCCAGGTAGGTGATAAGATCCTGAAGCAAAGCGGATCGGCCGCCAGCGCTGATTATTTTTCCGTATTCAGCTATAAACTTTTGCAGGGGAGTGCCAAAAGCGCATTAAATACCCCGATAAGTTTAGCTATCTCGCGTAAAATGGCTGTCGCGTTTTTTGGAAGCCCCCAGGAGGCGATAGGTAAAACTATCCTTTATGAAAACAGCAAAAACTTCTCAGTAACCGCGGTATTTGAGGATATGCCCACAAACTCGTCGCAAAAGTTTGATTATCTGATTAACTGGTACGCCTTTTTGGATGAAAACGGCTGGGCTCGGGAATGGGGTAACCAGGGGCCCGCTACCTTCATTATGTTAAAACCCAATGTTGACCCTTTAGCATTCGAAAAAAAGATAGCCCATTTCTTAGATCCCTATAACGGAACCAATCGTAAAACATCAACCTTTATTATCGATCTGGGTATTCAGCGTTACGATGAAGGATACCTGCATGGCACTTTTGAAGGTGATAAATTTGTAGGAGGCCGTATTGAATATGTACGTATTTTTAGTATTGTAGCCATATTTATTTTGTTGATAGCCTGCATCAATTTTATGAACCTAACTACAGCCCGTTCGGTTAAGCGGGCTAAAGAAATTGGTGTACGCAAAGTGGTTGGCGCCGAGCGCTGGGTTTTAATTCGGCAATTTATCAGCGAGTCGTTGCTGATCACTACCCTTTCGGTGGGTATAGCTTTGCTATTGTTGGTTGTATTGCTTCCTGTATTTAACCAGGTAACGCAAAAACAAATAGAACTGCCCTTTAACCAGGCTTCATTCTGGATTAAATTAGGTTTCATCACTTTGGTAACCGGTTTGGTATCTGGCAGCTATCCGGCTTTGTTTTTATCCTCATTTAACCCCGTAAAAGTTTTAAAGGGCACATTGAAACTGGATGCAGGCACTACGCTTTTTCGCAAAGGGCTGGTTGTATTTCAGTTTGTATTGTCGGTTATACTCATCACCGGAACTATAGTTATTTCGCGCCAGATGAACTATATCCAATCAAAAAACCTGGGCTACGATCGCGAAAACATGATCTACGTGCCACTTGAAGGAGATCTGCTACCTAAATACAACTTATTTAAGGAAGAGGCTTTACGGATGCCCGGCATACAGTCGGTAACCCGTATCAGCACCGAACCCACTAACATCCAAAATGGTACAGGTGGAGTAAATTGGATAGGGAAAGATACCACGGTTAATATTCAGTTTACGCAGGCTTCTGTAGGATATGATTTTGTGAAAACCATGAAACTGCAGGTGCTTTCGGGCCGCGATTTTTCAAAGGAATATCCAACAGATTCGGTGGGTTATATACTGAACGAGGCCGCCTTGAAAAGAATAGGTTATAAAGATCCCATCGGGCAGCCCCTCACCTTTTGGGGAAAACGGGGAAAGATAGTGGGTTTGATAAAAGATTTCCACTTCAACTCGATGCATGATGAAATACGACCACTGATATTAAGATTAAGAGAACACGAAACGTATGGGAGTATACTGGTAAGAACCGAGCCCGGTAAAACCCGTGCGGCGCTGGCCAGTATGGAACATCTGTGCCACCAGCTAAACCCGGCATTCCCGTTTACCTATAATTTTTCGGATCAGGAATATCAGAAGCTATACCAAAATGAACAGATAGTTGGCAAACTATCCAATGGGTTTGCTTTTCTCGCCGTATTTATTTCTTGTTTAGGTTTGCTTGGCCTGGCCATGTTTACAGCTGAGCAGCGGGTTAAGGAGATAGGTATCCGTAAAGTGCTGGGTGCCAGTATAAGCTCATTATTTACTTTACTGTCATCAGAGTTTTTGATATTGGTAGTTATCGCCCTGCTTATTGCATCGCCCATTGCGTGGTATGCTACAGGTAAATGGCTGCAGGGTTTTGCCTATCGTACACCGGTACAATGGTGGATGTTTGCACTGTCGGGAGTTATCATCGTTTTCATTGCCCTGATTACGGTAAGTTTCCAGTCGGTTAAGGCGGCATTGATCAACCCGATAAAGAGTTTACGAAGTGAGTAAGTTTGATTTTGGATTAACGCCATAGAGGGCTTCGCCGTTTTCCGATTTAGAGTTTAGGTTTTATCATTTAGATTTTAAATATCATGATCAGGAACTATTTAAAAATCGCCTGGAGAAACCTTATCAAAAACAAGGGACACTCCGCAATCAACGTGATCGGTCTGTCTGTTGGCATGACCATAGCTATGCTTATTGGTCTTTGGATAGGCGACGAACTTTCTTTTAATAAATATCATCGGCACTATGATCACATTGGGCAATTGATGACAACCCAAACGGCAAATGGCGAAACTGGTACATTTCCTTCAACCGTTGTGCCCTTAAGTAATGAGCTCCGCACAAAATATGCGGGTGATTTTAAACTGGTGGCCTTAACCTCGGAGGGCACGCATATATTGGCCGTTGGCGATAAAAAGATATCACAAAATGGTATGTGGACAGAGCCGGGTATGCCTGCTATACTTTCACTAAACATGGTGAAGGGCAGCTATAGCAATTTTAATGATCCTTCGTCTATGGTGATGGCACAGTCGGTTGCTAAAGCTTTGTTTGGCGATGCCGATCCTATCAATAAAGTAGTGCGCATTGATAATAAAACCGATATGAAGGTAACGGGCATTTACCAGGACCTGCCGCACAACACTACCTTTTATGCCACTAAGTTCATGCTGCCCTGGAATAATCCTGCAAACTGGTGGGCAACCCAAAAAACAGCATGGGATAATCATGATTGCCATCTTTTTGTGCTGATGAATGATCATGCCGATTTTAAAGCAGTATCGGCCAAAATACGAAACATCACCAGGCCATACTTTAAACTTAATAGTGAAACCATGCAGGTACACCCCATGAGCAAATGGCATTTATACAGCGATTTTCAGAATGGTATAGCTGTTGGCGGGCGTATTCAGTTTGTTTGGCTGTTTGGCGTAATTGGTTTGTTTGTGTTGTTGCTGGCCTGCATCAATTTCATGAATTTAAGTACCGCCAGGAGCGAGAAGCGGGCCAAAGAGGTTGGTATCCGCAAAGCTATTGGTTCTGTTCGAACCCAGTTGATCGGGCAGTTCCTGAGCGAATCATTACTGGTGGTATTCCTGGCCTTGCTGTTAACCATTGTGTTAACTTTATGGGCTATCCCTTACTTTAACCATATGGCTGATAAGGAAGTAGATATCCCATGGGGTAACCCTTTATTTTGGTTGTTTACTTTAAGCTTTGCGGTTTTTACCGGCCTGGTTTCGGGGAGCTACCCGGCATTTTATTTATCAGCATTTAACCCGGTAAAAGTATTAAAGGGAACTTTCAAGGTTGGGCGTTTGGCTTCAATTCCGCGTAAGGTGTTGGTAGTGGTGCAGTTTACCGTATCCATTATTTTAATTATAGGTACTATAATTGTTTTACGGCAGATACAATATGCTAAAAACCGCCCCGTCGGTTATTCGCGTGAGGGGTTGATCACTGTTGAAATGAATACACCGGATATATTCGGGCATTATGAGGCACTGCGGCGTGACCTGATACAAACGGGGGCCGTTGAAGATATGGCCGAATCAAACAGCACCACCACACAAATACGGTCAAATAACTTTGGTTTTAACTGGGCCGGAAAACCGGCGGCTTTTAACCCCATATTTGGATGTATTGCTATAACCTATGATTTTGGCCATACCGTTGGCTGGAAAGTAGTTAATGGGCGCGATTTTTCCCGAAGCTTCCCTACAGATACGGATGCCTTTATACTCAATGAGTCGGCATTAAAAATGAGCGGTATCAAAAACCCTATTGGCAAAACAATGTATTGGAATGGTAAAGATCATGTGATTACCGGTATTGTTAAAGATATGGTCATGGAATCGCCCTACAACAAAACGGTAGCTACCGTTTTTATGATGAAACCAGATTGGGCAAACCTGATAACCCTGCGTATAAAGCCCACCATGCCTATACATGATGCTTTGCTTAAAATTGAACCTGTATTTAAAAAATATAACCCGGGCAGCCCATTTGAGTATAAATTTAATGATGATGAGTATGCCCGCAAATTTTCTGATGAAGAACGAATTGGCAACCTGGCTTCTGTATTTGCCACGCTTGCAATTTTTATCTCATGCCTGGGCCTGTTCGGGCTTGCATCCTTTGTGGCCGAACAGCGTACAAAAGAGATTGGTGTACGTAAGGTATTGGGTGCCTCAGTTGCTAACCTGTGGCGCCTGCTCTCTACCGAGTTTGTGGTACTGGTGGTGATATCTATATTGATAGCTGTGCCTTTAACTTACTATTTTATGCAGCGCTGGTTGCTGGGTTATCAGTACCGTATTACCATATCCTGGTGGATATTTGTATGTGCTGGGGTAGGGGCTATTAGCATTACCCTAATTACCGTCAGTTTCCAGGCCATTAAAGCTGCAATGGCCAATCCGGTAAAAAGTTTAAAAACAGAGTAACGATCTCTAAAATGAAAAATAAGCTTCGCCTTTTTTTATTACTGTCGATAATCTTAATTGTCGGTTTGCTTAACGTAGCCAAGGCACAAGACACCGTTGTCACGAAAAACTATCACGGCAAGCTCGATTCCATAAACTCAGATATACTAAAGCAAAAAAGGTTGATACAGGTGTTCACTCCGCCTGGTTATAAACCCGGGAGCACCGATAAATATAATGTGTTGTACGTGCTTGATGGCGGTAACTGGAATACAGGGTTGATCATCGATCTTCAGCATCTTTTAGAGGGGGATGGATATATGCCACCAACTATCATCGTCAGTGTTTTGGGTATCGATCGTAATAAGGATCTTACCCCTACGCATACAGGCGATTTGAAAACATCTGGCGGGGCCGATAAATTCCTGAGCTTTATTAAGAATGAGCTGATTCCTTATGTTGAAAAAACCTATCCTTCTGATGGCGATAACACATTGTGGGGACACTCATTTGGCGGGTTGTTTGTAATGTACGCGTTGTTAAATGAACCAAGAGTTTTTAAATCATATATCGCGGTAGATCCCAGTTTTTGGTGGGATAAAAGTTATCTCCCCAAAATCGCTGGCGATAAATTACCTGCGCTGACCGATTTAAATGCAAGCCTGTTTATAAGCGGGCGCGAAGGCCAGGGTGTTAAGGAGATGAAAATAGATACGATGGATGCTATCCTGAAAAAATTAGCTCCAGCAGGCCTGGTTTGGAAGAGTGTTGCCTATTCTGATGAAACACATGGTTCGGTACGCTTAAAAAGCACTTACGATGGTCTAAAATTTACCTATTCAGGTTTTAACAGGAATATTGAATTTCATCCCATGAATGGCATTGTTTTAAAAGACAAACCAATTAAAATACGGTATTTTAATGATACCACCAAGGTATATTATACCCTTGATGGAACCGAGCCAACAATTTCGTCGGCAAAAATGCGGTCCGAGATTACGCTGACCGGCGCTGTCAGGGTCACCAATAAGTATTTTGCTTCCCGGAGCCGTTATAATAAAGTTACCACGGGCGATTTTATAATCGGGAAAACTTTGCGCCTGGCTCCGCAGCAGAAAGATTTAAAGCCAGGTGGTTTTGATTACGCTTATTATGAGGGGAAATGGGATAGCCTACCCGATTTTAAAAAACTAACACCAATACAAACCGGGAGCACCAAAACACTTGATATCAATAAACTGCCCCGGCAAGATAATTTCGCCCTACTTATTAGCGGACAACTGGAAACAAAAGAGGATGGCTATTACTTTTTCTTGCTGGATGCCGACCCAGGTTCAAAATTATATCTGGGCAACAAGCTATTGATACAAAGTGATAGTATACACACGCAGCGAAAATCATTTATATTGCCATTAGCCAAAGGATTTTATCCCTTCAGGTTTGAGTACATCCACAAACAGGGCGACCGAAAGCTATTTCTGAGGTACATGACGCCCGCTATCATGGATGCCAAAAAGCCTGTAATGATTCCCTTTGAGCTACAATACGGACATAACTAAATGTCTCGGATATGGCGCGGAATATGCCCGACAAAAAAATCCGATATCACTCGATGTCGGATTTTTTATTTATTGACCAACTGGCTTTCAGCTTTTTGCTTTAAGCCTTCGGCCTAATTAGCAATATTCTTCAAACGCGCCAATCAGATTATCAGCGATCATTTGAGCCGGACGGCCTTCAATTTGGTGACGCTCGATGATATGTACCAGTTTGCCATCTTTAAACAAAGCCATCGCTGGTGATGATGGAGGATATGGCAACATATAGTTACGGGCAGCATCAACAGCTTCTTTTTCCATACCTGCAAAAACAGTTACCAATTTATCAGGGTGTTTTTCATTTGCTGCCGCTATTCTTGCTGCAGGGCGCGCGTTAGCCGCTGCACAACCACAAACCGAATTTACCATTACAAATACAGTGCCTTCGCTTTCAATAGCATGCTTTACAGCATCGGCATCCTTAAGCTCCTCAAAGCCAACTCTTGTCAAATCTTCCCGCATTGGGGCAACTAAATATTCCGGATACATAATGTTTTTTGTTAATACTAAAATTTACTTCAAACAAAAATAATAAATGATTATCAGCTTGTATGTAAAAAACACAATAATAACACTTTGCTGACGATGGAGCTCGCTAAAACCTCAACAGCTAATTGCTTATTAGTTATTGTTTTATTGAAAACAGGGGTTGATTTATAAATTGTAATAAGTATATTGCGCACCCCTAAGTAATGAATTGGATGAATAAAAAACCTTCTGAAATTAGCACGGTTGTTATCATTAGCAAGAACCAGCAGCATACTAAATCGGTACAAATAAAAACCAAGCATTTAAACAGAATACGGCACTATATATATAGTACACTGGGTGTTGTGTTGGCGTTGGTAGGTTTGGTGATTTATTTAAGAGCGCAAAATTCCAGGCAGGAACAAGAAAAGCAACAGTTACTTGCACAGATAGTAAAATTGAAAGGAGCCGTTCCGGTGGTATCTGTTCAGGGTAAAGAAGGCAGCGCCCAATCATACATTCAGGCTATTGAGGGAAAGTTAAAAACTATTAACAATTATTTAAAACGCCGGGGCCTAAAAGGCTTTGCAACCAATGGTGTTGGCGGTGATAATGATGCCGAGGGAAAAAAATTAAGCGATAAGGAAGTGTATTCCTTATATAACGATTATCTGAACCGTTTGGTAGGTACCATAGCGTTTACACCAATGGGATATCCGCGTATCAGCTCCTTTACTTCATTTTTTGGCTACCGTAATGATCCCTTTGATGATGGCCATGCCGAGTTTCATCCGGGCATCGATTTTAAAGGCCACAAAGGTGATGAGGTAAAATGCACAGCCAGCGGCAAAGTGGTTTTTGCAGGTTGGAGCGGTGGCTATGGCAATTGCATCCGCATAGCGCATATCAATAACCTGGAGACCGTGTACGGTCACCTGTCAAAGATCAAAGTAAAAGTAGGCCAGGAAGTAAGTGTTGGGGACGAAATAGGCCTCGTGGGTTCAACCGGTCATTCCACCGGTGCGCACCTGCATTATGAGGTACGTAAAAATGGCAAACCTATCAATCCGGTTAACTTTTTAACACTCAATAAATAAATTGGTAAGTGGTGAATAGAGAGTAGTGAATGGTTTTCTTAACTACTCACTATTCACCACTCGCTACTCACCAATTCATACAACACCAAATGGCTATTTTCGGAAAAAAAGATAAAGTTGCGCTTGATCTTCAGGCTATCTCCACGCTGATTGGTGATGGCGGCATTTTAGATGGTAACCTTAAAGCTCCGGCTTTTGTTCGTATCGATGGACAAGTAAACGGCGATGTAACCATTGATGAGGGCCTGATACTGGGCGAAAAAGGATTGATCACCGGGAACATCCATACCAAAGAAATAGTAGTTTACGGAACTGTTAAGGGCGATATTCAAACGGAATCGCTCGAAATAAAAGCCACCGGCAAAATTACCGGCGAAATAACTACACAAACGCTGCTGGTTGAAACCGGAGGAGTGTACAACGGCAAGCTCACCATGCAACAAGGCGATAAAAAGCTTTTGGGAGCGTAATAGGTTGTACGTGATACGTTATATGTTATCATGCTTAACCCAAACGTATTACGTACAACGTCCACGTATAACGTAAAATTATCCTATGGCAACTAATTAAGCCGGCCAGGCGCTTCATTTCATTTTGATGTTTTTATGGTTTATTTTTGTACCTCATAAAAACCCGAAATGTTATGTCATCAGTAGAAACTGCATTCGTTAAATACAAAGTAAAAGACCTTTCACTGGCCGATTGGGGCCGCAAAGAAATTGAGCTGGCCGAAGCTGAAATGCCTGGCCTGATGGCTCTGCGTAAAGAATACGGCCCGTCACAACCTTTAAAAGGTGCGCGTATTGCAGGCTGTTTGCACATGACCATCCAAACCGCTGTTTTAATTGAAACCTTAGTTGCCCTTGGCGCCGACGTTACCTGGTCGTCATGTAACATATTCTCCACCCAGGATCATGCCGCTGCCGCTATCGCTGCTGCCGGTATCTCTGTTTATGCCTGGAAAGGTATGAATGCCGAAGAGTTTGACTGGTGTATTGAGCAAACCCTGTATTTTGGCGAAGACCGCAAACCATTGAACATGATATTGGATGATGGCGGCGATTTAACCAACATGGTACTGGATAAATATCCTGAGCTGATTGCTGAGATCAGAGGTCTTTCAGAAGAAACCACTACCGGTGTACACCGTTTATATGAGCGTATGAAAAACGGCACCTTGCCAATGCCTGCTATCAACGTGAACGATTCGGTTACCAAATCAAAATTTGATAACAAATACGGCTGCCGCGAATCATTGGTTGACGCTATCCGCCGTGCTACTGATGTGATGATGGCTGGTAAAGTAGCTGTTGTTTGCGGTTATGGCGACGTAGGTAAAGGCTCTGCCGATTCATTACGCAATTCAGGTGTGCGTGTTATTGTAACCGAAATTGACCCTATCTGTGCTTTACAGGCTGCTATGGAAGGTTTTGAAGTGAAAAAATTGTCAACCGCTATTGCCGAGGCTGATATTGTGGTTACCTGTACCGGTAACAAGAACATCGTTCGTGAGCAACATTTTCGTGCATTGAAAGATAAAGCTATTGTTTGTAACATTGGTCACTTTGACAACGAGATCGATATGGCCTGGTTAAACAGCGCTTACGGCAATACCAAAATTGAAATTAAACCACAGGTTGATAAATATACCATCAACGGTAAAGATGTGATCATCCTGGCCGAAGGCAGATTAGTGAACCTGGGTTGTGCAACCGGTCACCCAAGCTTTGTAATGAGTAACTCGTTCACCAACCAAACCTTAGCTCAATTAGAGCTTTGGACAAATGGTGCCGCTTACGAAAACAAAGTATACACCCTGCCAAAACACCTGGACGAAAAAGTTGCCCGCTTACACCTGGCTAAAATTGGAGTGGAGCTGGAAGTACTTGATCAGGATCAGGCCGAGTACATTGGTGTAACTGTTGAAGGTCCGTTTAAACCGGAGTACTACCGTTATTAAGTCAAAAGTTAAAATTCAAAAGTCAAAAAGGGCATGGTTTTAGGATCATGCCTTTTTTGTTTACCTTAACTTTAAATATGCTGCTCATAGCTATCACGATGTTGATAATTTGTTTGCTCTTGGCCAGATTTGCCCATAAGGGGAAATGGCTTTGGCGGTTTTGTTTAATAAACGTAATCGTAATGGTTGTTTATAACTTGATCGGGTGGACATGCATGGGTGCCGGAGGGCAAGGCTTCATGTTAATATTAATAACCATATTACACATTTTGCTATTATTTATTGTAGTTGTGATAGGTGCAATCAGCCAATCGGTAAAGGAACAAACGCGTAATTGAATTAGCACGGCCCGATTTTTACTTTTCTATTTTCCTCAAAATCCTACTGTCGATATAAAATGTTCCGAAGGGGATAATGCAGGCAATGAGCACTTTCCAGGTGGTTGTTTTAAACTTCCATTGCTGCTCAACGCCAACACTTAGGGTGTTAAATACAAAAAGCAAAAATAAAGCGCCATGTATAGGGCCCATAGCCTTCACTAGGGAAGGATCATGTCCAAAATACTTTAAGGGCACAGCTATAAAAATAAGGATGAGCAGTGATATGCCTTCCATAAAAGCAATGATACGTAGGCGGCCGGTGTTTGATTGGAGTAAGTTTTTCATACGGAATAATTAAAATGATCTTAAATACGGACGGAGGGCAAGCGGTGAAAATGGCCAGGGAATAGCCATGAAAATAAGGAGCAGGGCTATGCTGAAACTAATAAGCATTATCCTGAACTTTTCATGGGCAAATAAAACCCGTTTAGCTTTGGCCGAGCCAATGGTGACCACAACAATGGCAGTTAGCATTAAGCTGATATGAATGATGCCAAAGAAAACCGGTTCTGTGATGCGGCCACCACTGCCCGGTGCCCTGAATAAGGCTTTAACCGTATCGCTCTGGGTATATAAAACAATACCTAACAATAGTTGAATGTGGGCTATGGTGGCTGTCCAGTGCCTTACCAGATCATCTGTTTTGGTAAACGGACTGTGTTTAAAATATCCACGGTACGATCTGTAAATGGCGTATAATAAACTGCCCAAAACAAGCCAACGGAATAAGGAATGGAAAAAAAGGAGTGTATTCATAAGGAGATAAACTAAAACATACTAAATGGTATGTTTTGAGATAAAAATTTTTACTGTAGTTGATTTAAGTATTTTTTTAGTTCATGGAGATAGGAATGATAACACGCGGTGCCTAAGAGCTTGCCTATGTTGCGTACCCCGCCGTAGCCCGCGGTTATAAAACAAGCTACCTGTTCGGCATTTACATCTGGTTTAATACTACCTGTATTCTTGCCATTGTTAACATTGGTTATAATTGCTTTTTGCCATTGTAATATGAGCTTTGATAAGGCCTGTTTAAAAGCCTCATTTAAGGGAGCCATTTCCTCAATCAGGTTTACCGCCGGGCAGCCATATTTGACCTGAAAAAAAGGTGATTTTAAAAGCAGATTATGCATCATTAAATAAAGCTCCTCAACAGGATTGGTCGAGTTGTTAAGCGGAGTTACCAAAACGTCGTACATCCCGGGGTACATGATCTCCTGAATCATAGCCAGGCCCATTTCTTCTTTATTTTTAAAATGGTAAAAGAAAGCCCCCTTGGTAACCGGGCTATCAACAAGTATATCATCAATACTGGTAGCCTGATAGCCCTTTTGGTATATCAGGCTAAATGCTCTTCGCAATATACCTGATCGGGTGTTTTCTGCTTTAGTCATAAAAGATACTACTTAGTATGTTTTATGCAAACATACTAAGTAGTACGAAAATTACAAGGGCGATTTTTATTCAGGACATTTAAATGACTTTAGCCAGTGTAAAACCTATACAAACGTCAGTCGTCAAAACCCTGATCCCATTGGTCAAAACGTGATGTTACTTTCGGGAATCACTGCTTATCTTTAATCTATGAAAAGAATCGCGCTCTTCCTGGTTCTGTGTTTTATCAGCTATGTTCAAAGCTTTGCTCAGGTACATGTTGATACTGTTGGATACATCAAAAACAATCCACTCATTTACTCCCTGGTTATTTCCAAGAACAATAAGATTATCCATCAGCAGTATTTTAACGGGCAGGATAGCACTACCTTATTTAATGACCAGTCGCTTACCAAGAGTGTTACCGCTTTGCTCATTGGTATTGCTATTGACAAGGGTTACATCAAATCGGTAGATGAAAAGGTGGCCGACTTTTTCCCCGAGCTAAAATTCGATACCGATAAACGAAAACAGGATATCACCATTAGGCAGGTTATGAATCAGGCCTCCGGTTTTTATCACGAAGGCATCAATGTAGGTGCCTTGTTGAATATTCCCGATCCATCGGGCTATGTGATCAAAGCACCGCTGGTATCCGAGCCAGGAAAAGTATTCCGCTACAATAACGCGGCTACGCATTTGCTATCGGTCATCCTTACTAAAAGCACGGGGATGGATACCCGCGCATTCGCCAGAAAATCCCTGTTTGATCCATTGGGTATCACCCGTTTCGACTGGAAAAAAATGAACGACGGTTACTACGATGGCTGCGGACTGCTGAGCATCCGCCTGCGCTCGGTTGATATGCTGAAACTGGGTAACCTGGTTTTAAATAATGGTAAATATCATAGCCGTCAAATTGTCCCGGCTAAATGGATAGCTTCCATCATCAACCCCGAAGTTACCTACAAAACACCCTGGGGACTGGATAACTCCTTGTATGGCCTATGCTGGTACCATGCTGATTACGAGGGTGCAGAAATAGTCTATGCCCTGGGCTGGGGCGGACAGTTCATGTTTGTGATACCTTCCCTAAAAGTAGTCATCATGACCAACTCCAGCGTGGCCGACGCTACCGCTATTAAGCAAGCGGCTTTGATCACGGGTAGGCTTTTACCTGAATTATTGAAACAGTTAAAAAACTAACCAGGCTCGCAATTACTGTATAAAATAAACCCTCTTTATCTTATTGTTTTCAATATGATAAATGGCAATAGCATCCAGTTGTTTGCCTTTGCCGAAACCGGTTACACGTTCGTGATCAATTATGGTGTTCCCTTTTATAATCCGGTTTTGTATTTCGCAATGGAGGGCCGGTACACGTTCAAAAAACGCAGAGTATTGTTTGCGCATGTTTTCTTTCCCTTTTCCTATAAGTTTATCCGGAAAGGTATATAGCTCCACATCATCAGCATAGGGCTCTAAAAAAGCATCAACATTTCTCACGTTGTAGGCGTTTAACTGGCGCTGCACCAGGGCCAGTGGGGTTTCTTTGATCAAGGTATCCGGCGAAATGACATGACCTTTGTTGATCACCAGGCTTATTTTCTGCAGGTTGTCCAGTTGATCAGCAGGGTTGCCGTTCAATAATACCAAATCGGCTTTTTTGCCTTTCTCTATGCTGCCAAATTCTTTGTCTTTACCTATAGCTTTGGCGCCATTGATAGTAGCCGATTGCAGCACCTGCCAGTTGCTCATGCCTGCCTGCTGCATCGCTTTCAGCTCCGTAAAAAGCGAAGAGGCATGTTGGGTGCCAATATTACCCGCGTCGGTACCGGCCGCGATGATGACGCCTGCATCGGCCATTTTTTTGAGGTTCACCATCCGGATAGAATCGGTTGTCGCGGCGGCTTTTGCTCGGGCTATTCCCACTGCTTTATAACGACCGGTCAAAACGGTATCACCTAAATGTTTCAGATCGCTTATAGAGCCAATTTGTTTAGGATTGGCCTGGGTGAGCTCGGCATAAGAATAATCCTTTTTTTGCGCATAGGTACCGAAGTAGCCATCCATCACAATGAGTGTGGGGCAAAGCACTACTTTGTTTTTCTTGAGCAGGTTGATGAAATCGGTAGATACCACTTCGTCTTCTATCTCATGAACCAGGTAATCGCAGCCACTCTCAACGGCCAGCTGAGCTGTTAATCTTTCGGTAGCGTGCACAGCAACCCGGAGGTGATTTTTATGTGCTTCGTCAATAATGGCTTTTACGGCAGGCTGGTATTTTTTTGCTTCTTCCTCTTTGTTTTTGCCCAGTACGATATACCATATCTTGATAAAATCGGGCCGGTGAGGTAGTTGGCCTTCCAGCAAATTAGTGGCCTCGGTAGCATTGGTAAACAGGTTAAATGGTTCCTCGTTTTTTAAGTTCTTGTATACTTCCGGCTCGTAGGTGGTTAGCAATGGTCCGGCCATGTAGATAGCCGGGGCGTAACTTTTATTAGCGAAAGTATCGCGCTGGGCCAGGTAGCTAAAATTGGCTCCGGGATCAATAACGGTGGTGATGCCGGCACGGGTATAGCGGCGCAGAAAATCTTCCATGTGCTGGTGAGTCCAGGCTATTTCCTGATCATAGGGCGTATATTTTTGCAGGGCGAGGGCATCTGGGCGGGCATACAGGCCGCCGCTTTGGAAAAAATGCACATGCGAGTCGGTCAATCCTGGTATCAGGAATTTTCCTTCGCCATTGATCACGGTAGCGGTTCCGGGAATTTTTACGGTTGCCGGGTAGATACCCGAAATGATATCGCCGGTGATGGTTACCGTTCGTGCAGGTAGCAGTTTATTTTGAGTAACATCAACCAGGGTTACATTTGTAATATAGGTTTGGCAAAATCCGGGCAGGGCCCAAATACATGCAATGCAGAACAGAGCGAATTTGATTTTCATAGGTTTTTATTTAGGTAAGATAGATGGCAGATGCTAATTTAATATTTATAAAACAGATGTAGTAACGGGTGACGGAATTACCCGGAGGGAGGCTGTTAAAAAACTTTTTAAACCTCAAATTTTAACACTTTTTTAGTAAAAAACAGGGTGAAAACGATTCGCTTTTGACCATTTTAACTAAATTTTAACGCCATTTTAACACTTTTTAACAAATTTTTGATGGGTTTTTAAAACTTTAAAAAGTAAGAAATAATTGATTGTCAAATAACTCTATGTCAAGTAGTCGGTTTTTGAGCTGTTTTTCTCTTAAACCAAACAGCCCGGTTTCCTGATGAAAGGAGACCGGGCTGTTGGTTGATATAAATGTACGGAAAATTGGGGTAAGGTTTGGTGACGGGGCTTTGCGTTGTTGAACGAAGAGGATGAAGTTCGGGCGTCATTGCGTAGCGTGGCAATCCCCGACTTATAGAGACGCTCTGCCAATTGGGGATTGCCACGTCGTTCCTCCTCGCAATGACGCGTTTTTTAAAATAGGCGGTGTGGCTAATTTTCAATTACTCCCCTCAAACTCCTCCTCCACACTCTCTCTTAAATCATACAGCAGCCATTGTTTTTTGGCGATGGAGCCGGCTTCGGATTTCAATAGTTTGATAAAATCATTTACGCCGGTGGGTTCGTTGCCATTGCCGTGGATGAGTACAATACTGCCGGCTTGTGGTTGCTGCCCTTTGGCCAGCCAGGCATCGGTGCCAATGGGGATGAGGCCATAATCGGTGAGTTTATACACCAGTTGCTGATCGGATACCAAACCCGGGAACCTGAAAAATACCGACGGCAGCAAACCGTTTTTGAGCATGGCCTTTTCGGTTTCCAGTATCTCGTAGTTCATATCGGTACCGGGTTCCAGCAAAAAGTTTTCTTTGAGCGGGGCTTTGGCACTTACCCGGTGATTGAAAGAATGGTTGATCCAGGTGATATAGATCTCGCGTTTGGCCTGCATTTGCTTGAGCCATTCCAGGTCCTGCGGGTGCTGCCGCATCCACACGCCGGTAACCGAGAGGGCGATGGGCGCCGGCCGCTCCACTTTCTGAAATTCCGTAAAAATGTCGGTAAATATGCGCCTGTCGAGCGGGCGGTGTGAAGGGCAAAGATCAGCGGTTAAACTAATACCTGTTTCTTTGGGGATACCGCTTTCAATGCCCGCGTCTTGCAGGGCTACGGATTGTTTTTCGGCTTTGCGCAGCGCTTTCTGGTAAGGTGTGCTTTTGAAAAAGTCGCGCGCCTCGGTAATGGTCATGGGTTTCACCTGGTAAAAGCCGGGTTCATCAATTTTGGTCACCAGCGTTTGCGGGTTCACCAACAGGTAATAGGTTTTGCCTTCGTTTTCAAACTGGCGCAGTATCATCCAATCCTGCGGGGCATGATGCGCCCAGCCGTAAAAAGGTTTGTAGTTTTCTATTTTACGATAGTTGGCTTGCGCGGCGGCTTTGTATTGTAAACCACTTAAAATTAATATTGCGAGCAGGTATTTAAGCAGGGGTTTGTTCATTTTTATTCGAATTCCAGTTTTTGCCGGTAAGTATAGCGGTTATTACCAATATCAGCATAAAAACTATAAAAATAGCAGGAGTAATTTGCTTAAAGTGTTTAATGATATCGGCGTATTGACCAAATTTAGGGTAAGGTATTGGTGTTGCATTGGGAGAATTATAGAAGCGTCGTGGAGAGGTAATCCAGCCCTGTTGAAGTAAACTATTTACAAATATGGATAGGAAATATATTTTTACAAGAAACAAAAAGGTAGTAGTAATGAGTATCAGGTTCTGGAAATTTCTTTTGTAGTTTTTAAATCCTTCTTTAACGATGTAAATTAAAGTAACTAACATTAGAAAAAAAGACGTAGTAATAGAAAACGGTGCTATTACAATATAGGTATCATGCATATTAATATCCAAACTGGCGTTGCTCCCCAAGTTATTGCCTGTCAATATAGAAACCAATAACCATGTTGCTATATAAATAACAATTAGAATAATAACTTCGGTGATAATGGGTTTAAGTTTCATAACTTAAAGATAAAAACTTAGTAAATAAGATTAGGTTTAGTATTGTATAAATGATGTATTAACTTTGAACCATGACCCGCTTATCTGTCAATATCAACAAAATAGCTACCCTGCGCAACTCGCGCGGCGGTAATAACCCCGACCTGATACAAGTAGCCAAAGATTGTGAACGTTTTGGCGCCCAGGGCATCACCGTACATCCCCGCCCCGATGAAAGGCACATCCGCTACAACGATGTTTTTGAACTGAAAAAGATCGTAACCACCGAGTTCAACATCGAGGGCAACTGCCAGGAACAAAAATTTATCGACCTGGTACTGGCCAACAAACCCGAGCAGGTGACCCTGGTACCTGATGTATTGGGACAGATCACCTCCAACCACGGCTGGGATACCATCACCAATTATCATTATTTAAAAGATATGATAGCGGTTTTTAAGGAAGCCGGTATCCGCGTATCCATATTTGTTGATCCGATAGTCAAAATGGTAGAGGGCGCTGCCAAAACCGGTACCGACCGTATTGAGCTATATACCGAAGGCTATGCCACGCATTACCACCAGGGCCGCGAACTGGCTATAGCACCCTATATTGAAGCTGCCGAAACGGCGCAGGCCGCGGGCCTGGGTATCAACGGAGGGCATGATCTTGATCTGCACAACCTGAGATACTTTGCCGAGCATGTTCCCGGTTTGCAGGAAGTAAGCATAGGCCACGCGCTTATCAGCGACGCCCTTTATTACGGCCTGGAAAATACCATTCAGCAATACCTGCGGCAACTGGTCCCGGCAGAGACGGATTTGTGATTTGGGAATTCGGATTTGGGATGTGGGATTTATCTGAACCTTGATTTATAGGATTACAAGATTGCCTTGATTCTATTTACAGAAAATCCTTAAATCCAATAATCAGGAAAATCAAGGTTCAGAGAAAATTTCAAATCCGAATCGAACATCCGAGTTCCGAAATCATGTTATCCATCCATCAGCTTTCCCAATAATATCGCTTTTTCTTGCTCGGGTACAGATGCGGGATCATACAGGAATGAGTGGACACCGCAAATTTCAAATCCATTTTTAAGATAAAAATCAATTGCAGGTGTATTGGTGCTTTGTGTTTCCAGTTCTATAAGCCGTATCTTTTGTTCTGTAGCTGTAAGTGTCATTCTGTTTAACAGCAATGTTCCAATGCCCATTTTTCTATGGCTATCAGCAACTTCAATATAATCTACCCACAGCGAATTATTCCATGCGCGTTTTTGGGCAATGGCAACCCCAATCAGCCGGTCGTTTTCAAAAGCACCCAGGGAAAGTTTTTCGGTAATTAATTCGGCGTAATGATCTGTGTCCTCCTGGGTATAAATCCAGCGTTTAATATAAGGCTGCTCCAGTTTTACCCTGGTTAATTTAATAGTAAACTCATTTTCATGCTGAGTTCTGCTGAGCTGGTATATCTCATGAGCATGATAACCGCTAAAGCCAAAAGAATGTTGGTCGGCCAAAGTAAATTCTTTTAGTGTTTTTATTGTTATCATGGTTTACTGTAGGTATTCAATTCTTATCTAAAGATAGGCCGAATTCTTAATATTAGGTTGGAAGGAATATCCAACACGCAATATCGAATGTTGAATAATGAGATCTGAACCTTGATTTTCCTGATGATAGGATTAAAGGATTTTTGTGGATATGAATCAAGGTGATCTTATAATCCTATGAATCAAGGTTCAGATAAAAGAAACTAAATCCCACATCCCAAATTCCGAAATCCCCCTCCCTCCCTGTAAACCCTTTGTCAATAATATATTAGACAATTGTTACTCATGTTGTAAAACTGTACCTTTGCGGTAAATTTAGAGGGACACTTGATTCATGATGTTGAACGCAGACTACCAGGAGAAGTTTCAGTCGAGACATATTGCTCCAAATGAGGCCGATACGGCTAAAATGTTAAAAACCATCGGGGTAAAATCATTGGATGAGCTTATAGCGCAAACCGTGCCCGACAGGATCCGTTTGAAAGCACCGCTTAATTTACCACCCGCCAAAAGCGAATTTGATTATCTGAACACTTTAAAGCAAATCGCTTCTAAAAACAAAGTTTTCAAATCGTACATCGGTAAAGGTTATTACGATGTGATTGTACCCGGAGTAATTCAGCGCAATATCCTGGAAAACCCAGGATGGTACACGCAGTACACGCCATACCAGGCCGAGATTGCCCAGGGCCGTTTACAGGCGCTGCTCAACTTCCAGACCATGGTGGTTGATCTTACCGGAATGGAAATTGCCAATGCCTCGTTGCTGGACGAAGGTACTGCCGCTGCCGAAGCGATGTTTATGCAGTACAGTCTGCGTAAAAACAGCGACGCCAATGTGTTCTTCGTATCTGAGGAACTGTTCCCGCAAACTATTGATATTTTAAAAACACGTTCGGAACCTTATGGTATCGAACTGCAAATAGGTGATCACCGTACGGTTGAATTAACCGAAAAAATGTTCGGCGCTATTGTACAATACCCTGCCGGTAACGGCGCGGTTTATAACTATGCCGACTTTGCCGCTAAGGGACATGAAAAAGGTATTAAACTAACCGTTGTTGCCGACATCATGAGCCTGGTGCTGTTAACCCCTCCGGGCGAATGGGGTGCCGATATTGTGGTTGGTTCTTCACAACGTTTTGGTGTACCAATGGGCTTTGGTGGTCCGCATGCCGCGTTTTTTGCTACTAAAGAAGAGTATAAGCGCTCTATTCCGGGCCGTATAATCGGTGTTACTATTGATAGCGCCGGTAATTACGCGCTGCGTATGGCGCTGCAAACCCGCGAGCAGCATATCCGCCGTGATAAAGCGACTTCAAATATCTGTACAGCGCAGGCTTTGCTGGCTATTATGGCCGGTATGTATGCCGTGTATCATGGTCCGCAAGGGGTTAAATTAATTGCCGAACGTATCCACGGCTTAACCGTGCTATTGGCGAAAGCTCTTGGCGAATTAGGTTACGAGCAACTGAACGAATCGTACTTTGATACTTTGAAGTTTGATGTTGCTCATTTAGCTGGTCCTATCCATTCAGAGGCGTTAAATAACGAAATGAACCTGAGCTATAACGGTTCGGTAGTGACCATTTCGCTTGATGAAACTACTTCTGTTGAAGATGTTAAAACCCTGGTTAGATTTTTTGCCAAAGTAAAAGGTAAATCGCTTACCGATGTGAATATCGACGAGCTGAAAGCTAACCTGCAAACAGTTATTCCAGCTGATCTGCAACGTCAGTCGGCTTACTTAACCCATGCCATATTCAACACGCACCATTCAGAGCATGAAATGCTGCGTTATATCAAATCATTGGAAACCAAAGATCTTTCGCTTTGTCATTCCATGATCGCTTTGGGTTCATGTACCATGAAACTGAACGCTACCACCGAGATGGTGCCGGTTACCTGGGCCGAATTCAGCAAGATCCATCCATTTGCCCCTGCCGACCAGGTAGGCGGTTATATGCAGCTGTTTGATGAGATCAACAACTGGCTGAGCGAGATCACCGGTTTTGCCGCCATGAGCTTACAGCCAAACGCTGGAGCACAGGGCGAATACGCTGGTTTAATGGTTATTCGCGCTTATCACCATGACCGTGGAGATCATCACCGTAACATCGCTTTAATTCCATCATCAGCACACGGTACTAACCCTGCCTCGGCAGCTATGGCCGGTATGAAGATCGTGGTGGTAAAATGCGACGATAACGGTAACATCGATGTGGCTGATATGAAAGCCCGTGCCGAGCAATACAAAGACGAACTGTCCTGCTTAATGGTTACTTACCCATCTACTCACGGGGTATTTGAAGAGTCGATCATCGAGATCTGCGATATTATACACCAGAATGGCGGCCAGGTTTATATGGATGGCGCCAACATGAACGCGCAGGTAGGCTTAACAAGTCCGGCCAATATCGGTGCGGATGTTTGCCACCTTAACCTGCACAAAACCTTCTGTATACCACATGGTGGCGGCGGCCCTGGTATGGGTCCTATCGGTGTGGCTAAACACCTGGTTCCTTATTTACCGGGACATGCTGTGGTTGATATCGACAGGGGTAAATCTATCCATGCTGTATCTGCAGCTCCATGGGGTTCGGCTTCCATCCTGATCATATCACATGCTTATATAGCGATGATGGGCGGCGATGGTTTAACCAATGCCACACGTTACGCTATTTTGAACGCCAACTATATCAAAGCACGCCTGCAGGATCATTACCCGGTATTATACACTGGAGCCAATGGCCGTTGCGCGCATGAAATGATATTGGATTGCCGCTCATTTAAATCTTTTGGTATTGAGGTGACTGATATCGCTAAGCGTTTGATGGATTATGGTTTCCACGCGCCAACCGTATCGTTCCCGGTTGCGGGTACGGTAATGGTGGAGCCTACTGAATCGGAGCCTAAGCACGAGTTGGATCGTTTTTGTGACGCGATGATCGCCATCCGTCATGAGATTGCTGATGTAGCCGAAGGTGTATCGGATAAAGCCGATAACCCTTTAAAAAATGCCCCGCATACCGCTGCCGTAATTACCGGCAACGAATGGGAGCATAGCTATACCCGCCAGAAAGCGGCATTCCCGCTGCCTTATGTGGCCGCTTATAAATTCTGGCCATCTGTAGGCCGGGTTAATGATACCCACGGCGACCGGACGCTGATCTGTTCATGCCCACCGCTGGAAGATTACGCTTTTGAAGAAAGTGTGATTGAGTAAAAATAGATGTGCAGATTTCAGATGTGCGGATGTGCAAATGAAATCTGCTGTTGAATATTAAAATGAGCAGGTGGTTTAAAAACCATCTGCTCATTTTTATTAATGACTGAATTAGGGAGTTTTTATACCCGTGAAATCTCATTTACATATCCCAATATCTATAATCTGTACATCTTTGTATCATCTGCACATCCGCACATTTGCATATCTGCACATTTATAATAGTTTCTCTTCTTTTTAGTCATTTACTCTTTTATTGGTCATTTCATTCACTGATTTTTTTTCTGGTATTATTTGTATGTATTTTAAAATTTCAATACACCAATAATCTTTTCTTTTGCAATTAAAATGCGATACCGGAGCTTTAAATATTTGATTTTTAGCTTTTTTAACAGTATTTTTATTGTTGGAGAAGAAATTTACTAAAGCTTTACTGGGAAAATCCGATACACTTTAGCCTGATGTTTTTGCTGAGAAAAGTGGGTGGGTATAAAATAAACATACCACTTTGAGGTTATTAATACACCCGGTTAAAACAATCCCGGCGTTAACAACTTATAGGAATATAACTTTTTAATTTCACGTAGCGTATAAATACATCTATAAAAAGCACATCTATTTTAAATGCCTTATGACCATTAATGATAAACCTGTGAGTGTATTATTAATTGATGATGATGAGATAAATAATTTCATCTCCATTAAGTTAATAAAAAAAGCGTTGCTTAATACCGAGATCATGGCATGTTTAAACGGAAAGTTTGCCATTGAGCAGTTATCGGATATACAACGGAAAGATCCGGAAAAGATGCCCGATTATATTTTGCTGGACATTAACATGCCTATTATGAACGGTTGGGAATTTTTGGACGAATATAAACGCCTGAATATCGACCCGCAAGGTAAAAGCAAAATTTATATCATTTCGTCATCAGTGTTTAGTAATGATATCAATAAGGCAAAATCATACCCGTTGGTAAAAGATTTTATATCAAAACCCCTCAACGTCGAAAAAATAAAAGAACTTTTTGAAGTAAGGAACCACAATTAAGCGGGCTCAACTTTAAAATGTTCATCATTACGCGTTACCTTACCCATAGCGAATGATTTAGCATGATAAAACAGGCAGATCCATCCTTCAGCGGCTGCCTTTTTTCCATACTCTTCGCGTAACTGCATCGCCTTACGGCCATCCATATCATATTTAGCGATAAACTTTCTGATCAGCTGCTCAGGTTCGGGCAGTTCATCACCTCCAAAAAGCACTTTTTTACCTTCCAGTTCAATCCAGAAAACCTGGTGATAAGGGCAGTGCCCGCCCGAGTGCTCATACCTGATGCCGGGCTGTAATTCGCCGCTGCCTTCCACAAAAGCAATATTGACTCCGCGGAGCGCCTCGAATATTTCTTTATGATAGGATGAGGATTTGCCCGCCAGACCGGTTTCCCATTCCTGGCGTTGTATCACGTGCTTTGCCTGCGGAAAGCTGGGCTCCAATTTGCCAGCCCGCTCTACAACCAAACCACCGGAGTGGTCATAATGCAGGTGCGACATCAACACCAGGGTAACATCCTCCGGGTCAAAACCTGCATTGCGTATATTTTGGTGCAGCAGTAATTCATCGCGTGTATCTTTAAAACCCAGCCCGGTATCCAGCACAATCAGGTCATTGTCAGTTTTGATCAGGAAGGGGTTAACGTGGATAAATAGTGATGCGGGGCGATCTTTGGGATTGTCGGTTTGCGGGTCAAAAGGAATAAATTTTTTGCTTGCATCAACCGAATAAGAGCCCTCACCTAACGCGAAAATTTCCATAGTGAAATAGTATCAAGTAGCCAGTATCAAGTATCACGACAAAATCTTTTTTCAAGTATTCAAAAATCTTGATACCTGATACTCGCTACTTGATACTAACTATAGTTATCTTTACTGTTTTTATTTGCAAATGTATGAATAAACGCTGGACGGTAAGGGATAACGCTGATCATGAAGTAGTCAAAAAATTAGCTGCCGACCTGAATATTGATGCCGTTTTGAGTACCCTGCTGGTTAACAGGGGTATAAGCACATTTGATGAAGCCCGTTACTTTTTCAGGCCCGATATCCTGCACCTGCATGACCCATTCCTGATGAAGGATATGGAAAAAGCTATAGAACGTATTGAAGATGCCATAGCCGCCGGCGAAAAAATACTGGTGTTTGGTGATTATGATGTGGATGGCACCACTGCCGTTGCTACGGTATATAGCTTTTTTAAGGATCGTTACGAAAACCTGGAGTATTATATCCCCGATCGTTATAAAGAAGGTTATGGGATTTCAACCCAGGGCATTGATTATGCGGCCGATAATGGTTTTACCCTCATCATAGCGCTCGACTGCGGTATTAAATCGGTTGATAAAATTGAGTATGCCAATACCCGGGGAGTTGATTTCATTATCTGTGATCACCACCTTCCGGGTGCCGAACTACCTGCAGCCGTAGCCATACTTGATCCTAAGCGGAATGATTGCGAGTACCCTTATAAAGAGCTTTCGGGCTGCGGTATTGGCTTTAAGCTGATACAGGCTTATGCCGAAACACATGATATACCCTTTGAAGAGGTCGCCCGTTATCTTGACCTGGTGGCTATCAGCATATCCTGCGATATTGTACACATCACCGGCGAAAACCGTACACTGGCCCATTTTGGCCTGCAAAAGATCAATACCGATCCGTGCATGGGTGTAAAAACCCTGGTGGAGATTGCCGGCAGAACAGGCAGCCTGACCATATCAGATGTGGTGTTTTTGTTGGGCCCCCGTATTAATGCCGCCGGGCGGATAGATGACGCCAAACACGCGGTTGAACTATTGATAGCCTGCGACGAAAAACTGGCCCGCGAGAAAGGTATGATGATCAATACCCATAACGCCGAACGTAAAGGGCACGACGTGGATATTACCGGCGAGGCTTTAAATATGATCGATAGTGATGCAGAACTGATCAGCCGTAAATCAACCGTGGTTTTTAACGAGCATTGGCATAAAGGGGTTATCGGTATTGTAGCATCGCGTCTTACCGAAAAATATTACCGGCCAACCATTGTGCTTACCCGCTCCAACGGGCATGTAGCAGGCTCGGCCCGGTCGGTATTGGGATATGATCTTTATGAGGCACTTTGCGAATGTAAGGATCTGCTGATACAATTTGGCGGCCACAAATATGCAGCTGGCTTAACTATGGAGCCCGAAAACGTGGAAGCTTTTAAAGCGCGCTTTGAAGAAGTGGTGAGCGCTACCATATCGCCCGAACAATTGATACAGCAGATACAAATTGACGCCGAATTACGTTTAAGCCAGATAGAACCCAAATTTTTCCGGATCCTGAACCAGTTTGCACCGTTCGGGCCCGAAAATATGGCGCCGGTTTTTATCAGTAAAAATGTGTATGTTAACGGCAATGCCGCACTGGTAGGTTCGGCTCATATCAAAATGTCGGTAATGCAGGAAGGCTCGGCCGCTTTTGATTGCATCGCCTTTAACCATGGCGAATATCTGTCGCAGTTAAAGCCGGGCGTGCAATTTGATATTTGCTATACCATTGAAGAAAACGTGTGGCGCGAAAGACGTACTATACAATTGAATATAAAAGGAATAAGGGTTTAAGTTAAGTCAAAATTAAAAATTCAAAAGTCAAAAATTGATCGGCTTTTGGAGTGTACATGTAAGTTGAAGCTTAAGTTGGAAACGTGTTTTTTGACTTTTGACTTTTGACTTTTGAATTTACAACATGATATTAAGAGCAGACCATTTAGTAAAAAAATATAAGCAGCGCACGGTTGTTAACGATGTATCGTTTGAGGTATCACAGGGCGAAATTGTAGGTTTGCTAGGGCCTAATGGTGCGGGTAAAACCACATCGTTTTATATGATCGTGGGTTTGATAAAACCTAACGAGGGTGTTATTCACCTGGATGATCAGGATATCACCCAGGACCCTATGTACCGCCGGGCACAAAAGGGTATCGGTTACCTGGCACAGGAGGCCTCGGTATTCCGGAAGCTTTCTGTTGAAGACAATATCAAGGCGGTACTGGAAATGGGTAAAATGACCACGGAGCGCCAACGCGATAAACTGGAAGAACTGATTGATGAGTTCAGTTTACATAAGGTGCGCAAAAACAGGGGCGACCTGTTATCGGGCGGTGAACGCCGCCGTACCGAAATTGCCCGAGCCCTGGCTGCTGAGCCCAACTTTATTTTGCTGGATGAGCCCTTTGCTGGTGTGGATCCGATTGCGGTAGAAGAAATTCAGTCGATGGTAGCCAAGTTAAAGCACCGCAACATAGGTATCCTCATCACCGACCACAACGTACAGGAAACCCTATCCATCACCGACCGTGCTTACCTGCTTTTTGAAGGTAAGATACTGGAATCGGGCGTTCCGGAAGTATTGGCCGAAAATGAAATGGTACGTAAGGTATATCTGGGTGCAAATTTTGTTTTGAAAAGAAAAGTATTCCCTCAATGATAGAGTCAGGAATCAAGAGCCAAGAATCAGGAAAATAATAATACGCTTAGTAAGAGTTTTTCTCGTCTTGATTCTTGACTCTTACTATCTTGTCTCTAAAATTGTTTTATTTTTTTTCCTATCTTGACTCTTGATTCTTATATCTTGATTCTCCCTATCTATGACGATCTTTAACTCCGTATTTACCTGGTTCATGAAAAAGCGTATCCACCAGATAGAGCTTTTTATGAAGTACCCTAATGAGGTGCAGGAGGAGTGGTTTGAACAACTAATATCGGGCGCCGAAAGCACCGAATGGGGCCGCAAATACCAGTATAAAAGTATCGAAAACCTCAATCAGTTTAAAGAACGGGTACCCATACAGAACTATGATACGCTTAAGCCTTATATCGAGCGTATGCTTATGGGCGAAAAAAATGTATTGTGGCCCTCAGAGATCCGCTGGTTTGCCAAGTCATCGGGAACTACTAACGACAGGAGCAAGTTTATCCCCGTGAGTGAGGAAGCGCTGGAAGAATGCCATTTTAAAGGCGGTAAGGATTTGCTTACTATTTATTTTAATAACCAGCCCAATGCCCGCATGTTCACCGGGAAGATATTGACATTGGGCGGCAGTCACCAGATGAGCCAGCTGAGTGCCGATACTTCATTTGGCGATCTTTCGGCCGTGATTATGAAAAACCTGCCCCTTTGGGCCGAGTTTCACCGCACGCCCGACCTGGACATAGCCCTGCTGGAAAACTTTGAAGAAAAAATTGAAAAGATAGCTCAGGCCACCAAGGATGTAAATGTAACCAGCATCAGCGGGGTGCCTACCTGGAACCTGGTGCTGTTTAAACGTATACTGGAAATTACCGGCAAAAAAAACCTGCTCGAAGTATGGCCAAACCTGGAGATGTACTTTCATGGGGCGGTTAATTTTACCCCATATCGCGAGCAGTTTAAAACGCTGATCCCGAGTGATGACATGTATTACCTGGAGAACTATAATGCCTCAGAGGGCTTCTTTGGCATTCAGGATACTAAAGAGCCGGGTGATATGCTGCTGATGCTGGATTATGGTATATTCTATGAGTTTTTGCCACTGGAAAACCTGCACGATGAGCACCCCAAAACGCTTACGCTCGACGAGGTAGAGCTCGATAAGAACTACGCGCTTATTATAACTACCAACGCCGGTTTGTGGCGTTATATGATCGGCGATACTATCCGGTTTTCGTCGTTGTCGCCCTTCCGGATACAGGTAACCGGGCGTACCAAACATTACATCAACGCCTTTGGCGAAGAGGTGATCATTGACAATGCCGAGCGCGCCCTGGAAGAGGCCTGCCGCCAAACCGGCGCCATCATCAAAGAATACACAGCGGCACCGGTTTATTTTAATGGTAACGACTGTGGCGCGCACGAATGGATCATTGAGTTTGAGAAGAAACCCGCCGAATTTGAACGCTTTGTTGATCTGCTTGATGAAACCCTGCGCCGCATCAACTCCGATTATGATGCCAAGCGTTTTAAAGATATGGCCCTGCGCCGCCCTATTGTGCGCCGCGCTCCCGAAGGCACTTTTTTTAATTGGATGAAAGAAAAAGGCAAACTGGGTGGTCAGCATAAAGTACCCCGTCTGGCCAACAACCGCGAATACATCGATGCCATTTTAAAAATGATGGAACCGGTGGGGAGTTAGATTCGTCGGCCGGAGGCCGGGTTATAACTGTCACTCGACAGGAGCCCACAGGTGTTGGGAAGAAGAAAAAGTTGTCATTTCGACGAGGTACGAGGAGAAATCTTATACGTCGAGATAAGCAAATCGTACAAGATTTCTCTTCGCCCTCCTGCCCAGACCTCAGCTTCTGCTCATCGAAATGACAACGTTTGGTATAAATTTATGTCTTCCCAACACCTGTGGGCTGGAGCCGAGCGATTGCTTGCGCTTTTTTGTTTCATGATATGATGTGCTGTCGCTGGGCTCCAGCCGAGTGACCAATATTACCCGGCCTCCGGCCGATAGCAAAAACACAAAAAAAGCCCTGCATAAACAATATACAGGGCCCATAGTAATATGATAATAGGTCAGTTACGACATTTTGAGTTTCTTTTGAATGTCGGCAACATAACCTTTAAACTTCTTATCGGTATCAATAAGGTCTTCAACGGTTTGGCAGGCGTAAATTACGGTAGAGTGGTCGCGGCCGCCAAAGAAGTGACCGATTGATTTTAATGAACTTTTGGTATGGGCTTTGGCCAGGTACATGGATATTTGACGGGCCTGTACAATTTCGCGTTTGCGGGTTTGTGATTTTACCATTTCAATAGGCACTTCAAAGTACTCGCAAACCAGGCTTTGGATATACTCCATCGAAATTTCTTTAGATGAGTTTTTCACAAAGTTCTTGAGCATTTGCTTGGCCAGGTTCAGGTCAATCTCCTTGCGGTTCAGGGTCGACTGTGCCAGCAGGGATACCATGGCGCCTTCCAGCTCACGTACATTGTTGTCAATGTTATGCGCTACATACTCAATTACATCATTTGAAAGCTCAATGCCGTCCTGATAAATTTTGTTTTTGAGGATAGCCATGCGGGTTTCCAGATCAGGGATCTGCAAGTCGGCAGACAGGCCCCATTTAAACCGCGAAAGCAAACGTTCCTCTAAACCAGCCAGATCTTTAGGCGCTTTATCTGAAGTGATGATCAGCTGTTTGCCCGATTGGTGTAGATGGTTAAAGATGTGGAAGAAGAAATCCTGTGTTTTTTCTTTACCGGCAAAGTTGTGCACATCATCCATGATCAGTACATCAATAGCCTGGTAAAAGTTCACAAAATCATTAATGTTGTTATGTTTAAGCGCGTCAACAAATTGTTGGGTAAATTTTTCGCACGATACATAAAGTACCAGTTTATCGGGCAGGGAGCGCTTTATTTCGTTACCAATGGCCTGGGCCAGGTGGGTTTTACCTAAACCAACACCGCCGTATATCATTAAAGGATTAAAAGAAGTACCGCCAGGTTTTGCAGCAACGGCATAACCGGCAGAGCGGGCTAAACGGTTGCAATCACCTTCAACAAAGTTTTCAAAGGTGTAATTCCTGTTCAGCTGCGGATCAACATTTAATTTTTTCAAGCCGGGGATCACAAACGGATTTTTGATGTCCTTGTTGATGGAGATCGGGATCGGCATTGACTGATTTTTGGACTCGGCACCATTTCCGTTCGAAGGCATATTAGTGGTGTATGGTTTACTTGATGATTGCTCAACAACTATATTATACTCTAAACGTCCTTCGTCGCCTAATTGTTTTTTGATTGTTTTGCGCAGTAAACCTACATAGTGCTCCTCGAGCCACTCATAGAAGAATAAACTTGGTACCTGTATCGTCAGAACGCTTCCTTCCATGCGTAAAGCTTTTATTGGCTCGAACCAAGTTTTAAAGCTTTGTGCTGGGATGTTATCTTTTATGATCTGGAGGCAGCTATTCCAAACAGTAGTACAGGTTTTTTCCATATAGATATTAGTAATATATTGATTTCCAACCCCCAGCGAAACAATTTTTGGGCCTGCTACGGAACATCGAATATTGCCAAAAAAAGCTTATAAAAAAATTAAATTTTCACTTTTTTGGCAAATAAATTTCTGGCATGATAATCAGCTTTTTAATGAAAAAAACTCATTAAATATTGATTTTTACAGCAAAAATTGCAATTATATTTCCGTTAGTCCCAATTAATATGAACCGATTAATTTAATAAAAAATCAGAATAATTACCAGGGGGATAATTATTTTTTATACGATGGCTTTCCACAATAGTTGAGCCAATTTGGTGCCAGCACAACAGTTAAAAATTAATGTTCTGGTATACTGACAAATAAAAAAATGCCTTATGTTTATTTATCAACATCGGGTTATAATCATCGTCTGTTAAAAATTACACACTGTATTCCTATTTACCAAGAGTGTGCAAAATTGACCAGCGATTTCTACAGTTGGGTAGGAGGAGATTAAAATAACTCTTCTATATCCTGTCTTACCAAACCGGTAGCTATTTCATAAGGATCCTGCTCCTGGCGGCTCAGATGGATTAGTATGGTTTTGCTCATCTCTGTGGCCGAAGCATCTGGCGGCAATGCCTTCATGGTATTATTAACCAAAGCAAGCGTATCGTCCTTTACTCTTTTTACTACGTTCCATACCCTAACGCTTACATAAATTTGCTGGGTAACATTATGCTGAAACTCATTCCGGATCTCGGAAACCACCATCATGTGCAGCTCGGCTGCCGAAAGGCCCGATGCATTAAGGCGGATAAGCATGCTGGCCGGGTTTACCCTTTCAATAAACAGGATAACGCGCTCATAAGCCTGCAGGCGTAATGGCAGTGTTTGACTGCTAACGGCCCTTTTTAATTCGAGCACCTGTATTTGTTCGGCTTTATCCAGGTAGGGCTTAAATAAATATAAGGCTACCCACACTACCCCAATGCCGGCAACGGTGTATTTTAAAATATCAAGTATATAGGGTAATGTTTGCATGTTTTATAAAATGTTAAACTGAGGTCATAAAATACCGGTTGCAACAAAAATCTACATTTTACATTATATTTGTATAGTTAAATAAAAATAAGATGAGCACTGCTGTTGAAATTGCACCGGTAACCTTTACTCCGGGAGCCGTTAAAGAACTTTTTAAATTGAAGGACCAGCAAGAGATAGGCGATGATTTTGGCCTGCGTGTTGGCGTTGAAGGTGGGGGCTGTTCGGGCATGAATTATGTGCTTGGCTTTGATCAGAAAAAGGATGGCGACCAGGAATATGATATCGACGGTATAAGAGTATTTATGCACAAGGCCCATGGTTTATACCTGGCAGGTATGCAAATTGATTTTCAGGATGGCTTGAATGCCCGTGGATTTACTTTTAATAATCCTAACGCTGCCAGTACTTGTGGCTGCGGTACCTCATTTTCAGTATAACCTCCGGATTGAAGATATTATAAAAAAGGCAGCCTATGGGTTGCCTTTTTTTATTTGCTATAGTGTTTGCATGCCGGGTGAATGGTCATGTTAATTGATATGCATTTTTATTTAGTTTAACGGTTGAGTTTGCTGTAACAAAATGATGCGGTACACAGTCAAACCGCAAAGTTTTTTTATTTTTATACCATGCCGGTAAAAACCTCCTACAAAGAAAATGTCTCTATTGCATTACAGTCCATAGCCGGCAACAGGCTGCGTACCTCGCTAACTTCGTTAATTATCGCTATAGGTATTATGGCCCTGGTGGGTATTTTAACCGCTATTGAGGGGATACGGCAATTTACCAATGATGCTTTTGCCGATCTGGGAGCCAACTCGTTCACTATTCAAAACCGCGGGGAGGGGTTAAACTTTGGCAACGGTGGAAACCATAAGGCTTACCCGGCAGTTACTTATGAACAGGCCGAACGCTTTAAAAAAACATTTAAATTACCGGTTTTAACCGCCATCAATCTGGATGTTACGGGCACGGCAGTGGCCAAGTACGGTAATCAAAAAACAAACCCTAATATCTCTATTTCGGGCTCCAATGAAAATTATCTGGCTACCACCGGTAAAAAATTATCCTTTGGGCGTAACTTTTCTTCGTCCGAACTGGAGCATGGCGCCAATGTGGTGCTTATTGGAGACGAGATCAAAACAAAGCTATTTAAAAAGGAAGATCCCGTAAATAAGTCGCTTTTTATAGGGGGCAACAAATACCGTGTAGTTGGTGTAATAGCGTCAAAAGGTTCAAGCTCCTTTGGTGGAGATAAGTTTTGTATTATACCTATATTAAAAGCCAAGCAGATAGATACGGCGCGCAATGTGTCATATACTATAACTATTAAAGTGGCTACGCCCGGTGCACTTGATGCATCTATAGGTGAGGCCACCTCTTTATTCCGCAATATCAGGGGGCTCAATATCGCTAACACTACTAATTTTGATATCACCCGGAGTGATTCTGTACAGAAAGAACTTTCGAGCCAATTGCTGGGCATTACCATTGCGGGTTTTGCCATAGGTATTATTACCCTAATAGGAGCGGCCATCGGGCTCATGAATATTATGCTGGTATCGGTTACAGAGCGTACCCGTGAAATAGGTGTGCGTAAGGCTATTGGAGCAACACCCGCGGTTATACGCAAGCAGTTTTTAATTGAAGCTATTGTGATATGCCTTATAGGCGGGGCTGCAGGCATATTGTTAGGAATGGCGATAGGTAACCTGATAGCCGTTCAAATCAGCGGAACGTTTGTAGTGCCCTGGGCATGGCTGTTTTTTGCTGTGGTACTATGTACTTTTATTGGTCTGATATCAGGCTATTACCCAGCCAAAAAAGCGTCGAGGCTTGACCCGGTAGAGGCCTTGAGATATGAATAGGAATTTAGTATCAAGTATCAAGATTTCTGAATTTCTAAATAAAAAAGTCTTGATACTTGATACTAACTACTTGACACTTAAATTACAGCAGCAACGTATTTTTCAGCGGATAATCAAAAAGTAACTTCTCGATGTAAGTGGTACGCAGGGCATCCTTTAGCGCCGCGGCGTGTTTGGTATGGTGCATATCGCTCGATATAAAATCGATCAGTTCATTATCGATCAGACTTTCGGCCATTTTTTTTGATTCCCGGCCATAATACCCGGTTAGCGAAATGGTGTTTAACTGAAAGTTACAGCCCCAGGTATGCAGGTTTTTAAACTGTTCCAGATCCATGTAAGGATATCTTTCGGGGTGGGCCAAAATTGGCTTGTAGCCCATGTCATTCATCTTTTGGATAACCGTTATGGCGTTTGGTGGTTTATTGATGAACGAAAATTCAAATAGGGCATAATTATCGCCCATAGTAAGAAGTTTACCCTCATCTACCCGGGTTTCAAAAGTTTCGTCGAAATAGTGTTCAGCGGCTGCTTCAACAGGTATATCAATGTTTTCCTTTACCAGCTCGGCTTTTAATATATTAAGCGCGTTATTGATGGTTTCGGGAGTATTCCTGTAAAAATCAACCATGATATGCGGAGTAGCGATCACCTTTTTTATACCCAGGTCCATCATCTTACGGATCAAGATAACAGAGTCCTGCGGTGTTTTGGCACCATCATCAATTCCTGGCAGCACATGCGAGTGCATATCAACCATGATGGAATCATAGTTAAAGTTCGTATGCCTTTTTTCCGGTTTCTTTTTAAATAACCCAAACATAATTATTCGCAGTTAATAATTATTTCCCTGACGCTCCTAAGCATAGTACCCTTATCGGTTAGCATACTGTTCACTATAATATTGCTGGTAATGACCCGAGGTGACGTTTTCCAACCATTCTTCATTAGCCAGGTACCAATCGACGGTTTTTTCCAGACCTTCTTCAAAGGTTATTCCGGGTACCCAACCTAATTCATTTTTAAGTTTAGAGGCGTCTATGGCATATCTTAGATCGTGACCGGCTCTGTCTGTTACAAAAGTGATCAGTTTAGCCGATTCCCCTTTGGGTCTGCCCAGTTTTTTATCCAGTATAGTGCATAACAACTGGATAAGGTCAATGTTCTTCCACTCGTTATGCCCGCCTATGTTATAGGTTGAGCCGGCTTTTGCCTTATGAAAAATAAGGTCGATAGCACGGGCGTGATCTTCAACCCACAGCCAGTCGCGAATGTTTTCGCCTTTGCCGTATACGGGTACAGGTTTGCTTTGTTTAATATTATTGATGGCTAAAGGTATCAGTTTTTCCGGGAAATGATACGAGCCATAATTGTTGGAGCAGTTGGATAATACAGTGTTCATTCCATAGGTATCCTGGTAGGCGCGCACAAAGTGATCTGAGCTGGCTTTTGATGCCGAATATGGTGAATGCGGATCGTAGGCTGTTGTTTCTGTAAACATACCTTCATCGCCCAGGGTACCATAAACCTCGTCGGTTGATACATGATAAAAACGGGTTTGGTCATAACGGCCTTTCCAGTTTTCGCGCGCGGCATTAAGCAGGTTAACGGTACCCACAACATTGGTCATCACAAACTCCAGCGGGCTTACAATAGAACGATCCACATGTGATTCTGCAGCCAGGTGTATCACCGCGTCGGGTTGTTCGGTGGCAAACAGTTCGTTAATAAAAGCTATATCAACAATATCTCCTTTTACAAAACGATAGTTGGGTGAATGCTCAATATCAACAAGGTTAGCCAGGTTGCCGGCATAGGTCAGTTTATCTAAATTGATAATGGTATAGTCGGGATAGTTTTTTACAAAACGACGCACTACATGTGATCCTATAAAACCTGCACCACCCGTAATAATTATTTTTTTCATCGGTAGAATGTTAATGGACACGAATTACATGAATTTTATCGAATTACACGAATCAAATCGTACCGATCAAAAATGTTCAATTAGAGAAGTTCGATAAAATTCGAGCAATTCGTGTTTGTTTTTTATAAAGGATTTTGTGATATGTATTTTTCCCATTCCCAGGCCGATAGCATCATGGTATCAACACCCAGTTCGGCTTTCCAGCCTAGTTTGTTGGTTGATTTAGTTACATCACCCCAAACCTTTTCTACGTCACCCGCACGGCGCGGGCCAATCTGGTAGTTTAATTTTACACCGGTAGCGCGTTCAAAGGCGTGTATCACTTCTAATACGGTGCTGCCATTACCTGTGCCAATATTAAATACATCGTACCCGGTAAAGCTTTCCTTTTCGGCCAGTTTCAGCGCCGCCACGTGTGCCTTGGCCAGGTCAACCACATGTATATAATCACGAACACAGCTACCGTCCACGGTGTCGTAGTCGTTGCCAAATACGGTTAATTTTTCACGTTTACCGATAGCGGTTTGTGTAATAAAAGGTACCAGGTTTTGTGGTACACCAATAGGTAGTTCGCCTATAAGCCCGGTTTCATGAGCACCAACCGGGTTAAAATATCTTAGTGCTATTACTTTATAGTTACTGCCCGAGGCTATAGTATCTCTCAATATCTCTTCGGCAATTTGTTTGGTATTGCCATAAGGCGATTCCGCAGGTTTTACTGGTGCGCTTTCGGTAACGGGTAATATATCTGGCTGACCGTAAACGGTACAGCTTGATGAAAAAATGAAATTCAGTGGCTTGCCGTAATAAGCATCCAATAAGTTAATCAGGGAGTAAAAATTATTACGGTAGTATTTTAGTGGTTTTTGTACCGATTCGCCAACAGCTTTAAAAGCAGCAAAATGAATAATGCCATCAATATCGGGCTCGTTAACGGCAAGTTCTTTTACACTGTGTTCGTTGCTGAGGTCAAGCTTATGAAAAACAGGTTTGTAGCCTATTATCCGCGCTATCTGATCCAGTATTTTAGGATCTGAGTTTGACAGGTCGTCAACTATAACAGGTTCATAACCTGCATTTACCAATTCAACAACGGTATGCGAGCCTATAAAACCCAAACCGCCGGTTACTAATATCTTCATTTTAAGCAGTGTATATTAATGTTTATTATAGTACGTAAAATCCTTGTGGTTTATTTCTTTTTCGGGCAGCGATTTAAAATAATCAAGTGTGATTTTTAAACCCTCGCTGCGGGATACTTTGGGCTCCCAGCCTAAAATAGCTTTGGCCTTGGTAATATCCGGACGGCGCTGTTTTGGGTCATCAACCGGCAATGGCAGACTGATCAATTTTTGATCAGTTCCGGTTAACCTGATGATCTCCTCGCCAAATTGTCTGATAGTGATCTCATCGGGGTTGCCAATGTTCATCGGTTGCGCGTAATCACTGTGAAGCAGGCGGTAAATACCTTCAACCAGGTCATCTACGTAACAAAACGAGCGGGTTTGTGAGCCATCGCCAAACATGGTTAATGATTCGCCCCTTAAAGCCTGACCGATAAAAGCGGGTAATACACGACCATCGTTCAGTCGCATACGTGGGCCATAGGTATTAAAGATACGTACGATGCGGGTTTCCAGTCCGTGGAAAGTATGGTAAGCCATGGTAATGGCTTCCTGGAAACGTTTAGCCTCGTCATAAACGCCGCGCGGGCCTACTGGGTTTACATTACCCCAGTATTCTTCGGGCTGCGGGTTTACATTAGGATCACCATAAACTTCGGATGTTGAAGCGATCAGCATCCGGGAGCCTTTGGCACGGGCCAGCCCCAACAGGTTATGCGTACCCAGCGAACCCACTTTTAGGGTTTGGATAGGTATTTTTAAATAATCAATAGGACTTGCCGGTGAAGCAAAGTGCAGTATGTAATGCAATTCGCCAGGAACGTGTACAAACTTGGATACATCGTGGTTGTAAAACTCAAAGTTTTCCAGTTTAAACAGGTGTTCAATGTTACGCAGGTCACCAGTGATCAGGTTATCCATGCCTATAACATGGTAATCTTCTTTGATGAACCTGTCGCACAAATGCGAACCCAGAAAGCCGGCGGCCCCGGTTATTAATATCCTTTTACGATTTGACATACTTGTTCCGTTATTACGGGTGAGTGGTTGATTGAGTGAGTAGGTGAATGGTTAAATAGAAACAGTTATAAACTTAATCAACTACTCACTCAATCAACTACTCTCCTCATATTGTAATTATTGTTATTACTTTTATGCCCGGCTAAGATAATCATTCATACTTAAATTGATGTTTTTATATAACATTGGAATCAAATTATATTACTTCGCTGTATGGCTTGTTTCGTTTTTTAACACCAAGGCTGGTTTATGGATAAACGGGCGCCGGCAACAAAAAATAGCACCATTTAATAGTAGTATCTGGTTCCATTTTGCTTCACTTGGTGAATTTGAACAGGGCCGGCCAATTTTGGAAGCTGTGCGCCAGCAATATCCCGGCAAAAGCATTGTGGTTACTTTTTTTTCGCCCTCGGGCTACGAAATCAGGAAAAACACCCCCCTTGCCAATGCGGTTTATTACCTGCCTTTGGATACAAAAAACAACGCCCGTGATTTTATTGATACCATAAAGCCGGATATGGTTGTATTTACTAAATATGAGTACTGGTATCATTATTTTAAAGAGCTTAACCGGCGCAGCATTCCATTATATATTGTCTCCGGGATATTCAGGCCGGGACAGGTGTTTTTTAGATGGTATGGCGGTTTGCACCGTAAAATGCTGAGTTTTGTAACACATTTTTTTTTGCAGGACGAAAGCTCCAAACAATTACTCAGCGAGGTTGGAATTAACAACGTAACCGTAAGCGGCGACACCCGTTTTGACCGGGTATGGGCCAACGCGCAAAATCCGAAGGAAATAGCAGGCGTAAGTGAATTTAAGAACGGGAAAAAACTTTTTATAGCAGGCAGCACCTGGCCCGAAGATGAAAAATTGCTGGCCACCCTACCCGCTTTGTATCCCGACTGGAAGTTTATTTTTGCCCCGCATGAGATTGGTGAAGAAAAAGTAAACAACCTCATAGGTCTGTTGCCCCCAGGCTCAACCGTCAAATACTCACAACTGGGAGATAATTCAAAATTTAAAATTCAAAACCGCGCAGCGCTCTTGAACACCACAGAAGAAGAACAACTGGTGAAAAACTCAAAAGAGGTATCGGACCTACCTTTACCCCGCACCCCGCACCCCGCTCCTGAATATCCCCCAGTCCTCATCATAGATAACATTGGTATGCTGTCGTCTTTATATGCCTATGGCGATATAGCTTATATTGGCGGTGGGTTTGGTGTGGGTATCCATAATACGCTCGAAGCCGCGGCCTTCGGTTTACCCGTGATATTTGGCCCGAATTATTTAAAGTTTAACGAAGCACGGGAACTGATAGCGCTGAAAGCAGGTTTTAGTATTAGCGATGAAGCACAAATAAAAGGAATTGTAGATACTTTGATCAGCGACGAGGCATTTTACAGCACAACCAGCAGAAAGATATACAATTACGTACAGGAACATACCGGTGCCACGGAAATGATCATGAGCCATATAGATGTGCAGATGTGAGGATTATAGATGTGCGGATGCTTTTTGTCTGAACCGGAATTAACAGAATTTACGAATTAACAAAATTTGCACATTTGAAATCTGCACATTTGCACATCCGCATATCTGCACATCAAAAAATTATGGGTTTTTTACATCTGCCTGGTTTGGGTAAAGCGCATTTTCATGAATATGGTACCGGCCAGAAACCACTGCTGGCTTTTCATGGTTATGGCATGACGGGGAAACAGTTTCAGGTGTTGGAGCGCTCTATCCTACCCAAATACCACATTTACGGCTTCGATCACTTTTTTCATGGCGGCAGCAAGCTCGAAGGCTGGACAGAAGAGCAGATCACCGCGGGCATGCCCAAAAACATGGTACATACTTACATGCATGAGTGGTTTAAAATGTATGGCGAGCAACGGTTCTCGGTGATGGGCTATTCCATTGGCGCCAACCTGGCTCTGATATTATTGGAAGAATATGCTCATTTAATTGACGATGTGATATTAATGGCGCCGGATGGCTTGTCGGTATATAAAGGGTTTCATTTTTTGTTGCACAACCCGCTGGGTAAATTCATGTTCCGGAGGGTAACCAAAAGTAAATGGCTGGCCCCTTTTGTATTGAAAATCGTGAAACGGACGGGCCTGATAGACCAGAATCTGTACCAGATTGCTTATAATGAAATTGATACCGAACAAAAGCGGCTGGATACGTATTATACCTTAAATTTGATCCGTTTGCTGAAACCCGATGTGGAGAAAATAGCGGCCCGGATCAATCAGTATAAAATAAATTGCCAACTGATATTTGGTAAGGACGATAAGTTGTTCCCCAAATCGGCAGCGATGCCTTTTATTGAAAAACTGGATAATGCAGAGGTACACGAGCTGGCCTTGGGGCATTGGCTGGTTATTAAAGCATTGGATGAATATTTAGTACGATAAATTATGTTGCCATCGCGCCAGAATGATACTTTAAGCCGAATGTTTTACCGCTTTATGCGCTGGTGGATGGGGCGTAATTTTAAGGAGATCAACATACAGCCATTTGAGCCGCGCGCCGGGCATTCCATCCTATTGCTTACCAACCACTTTAGCTGGTGGGATGGTTTTTTTGCAAACTATGCCGCGTTTAATAACTTAAAGCGTCGCCTTTACATTATGATGCAGCATGATCATTTTTTAAAGCATTGGTATTTTAAATACCTGGGCGCTTTCTCTATGAAAAAAAGTTCGCGCGAAATGTTGGAGTCGCTCACCTATTCGGCCGGCTTGCTTAACAATCCGGAAAACCTGGTCACTATATTTCCGCAGGGAGCTTTATATTCTAATCATGAAACTTATATTCATGTGGAGAACGGTATTGAACGATTGATCAAACAGATCAAAGGTCCATGCCAGATAATTTACCAATGTACGTTGATAGATTATTTTGAGAGCCTGAAACCGCGGGCCTACATCCATCATTTTGACTGTGGTGTTGCGGGAGAAGTGCGGTTCGAGGAACTGAAACAACGTATTAACAATTTTCATCAGCAGGCTTTACAAAAACAGGCTAATATGGAACATTGATGGTATCAAGTAGTTAGTATCAAGTATCAAGATTTTTGATAAGATAATTTTGACACTTGTATATGAGTTATCTTTACATTTTAACTGTTGCTACAGTCTTGATACCTGATACTAACTACTTGATACTATAACAATGGTTTATCCGCAAAAAAACAAGTTGATACATTGGTTTTTTCATCATTATATCCTGCGGATAATCGGGCGTAATTTTCATGCGGTTCAGTTTGACCGGTTATCTGTACCTGGTGACAAAGCAGTTTTGCTGCTGGCCAATCATTTTAGCTGGTGGGATGGCTTTTTAATGTATTATTTAAACCATAAGCTGATAGGTAAAAAATTCCATATCATGATATTGGAAGATACCGTACGCCGGGTATCTTTTTTTAAATATATGGGCGCTTTTTCGATCAATAAAAATTCCAGGGATATCATACAAACCATAAATTACGCTGCAGAGCTGCTTCATGATCCGCAAAACCTGGTACTGATATTTCCGCAGGGGAAATTGTACTCCAATTTTGTTGACAAGGTGAATTTTGAAAAAGGAGTTTTGCGGATAATGGAGCAAGCGCAGGATAAGTTCAGGCTCGTATTTTCTGCAACATTTATTCAGTACTTAAAACACAAAAAGCCTACGGCTACCGTTTACTTAAAGGGGATAGACGAAAGTTTGGCTTGCAAAAATATAGATGAACTGGCACAGGCCTATCAGCAGCATTATGATTCAGCAAAACAACGTGAAACCGAAATAATATTATAAAGTGATCATTGCCATATCAATAACCCTCTTTTTTATTATTCTGCGTTTTACAGTAACCCTGTTTAATTTTATTTCCAACCCTAAATTGCACCGGGTGGGCAAGGCCTATCAGGATAAGGTATCCATCCTCATCCCGGCCCGTAATGAGGCTGATAATATTCTTTTGCTGCTACAATCTATCCATCAGCAGGAGTATCAAAATTATGAGGTGATCATTCTGGATGATGAATCAACCGATGATACGTATGCGGTTTGTGAGGCTTTTGCCGAAAACCATCCCCGTTTCCGGGTGATCAAGGGCGACAAATTGCCCGATGGCTGGATAGGCAAAAACTATGCCTGCCATCAACTGGCCCAGCAGGCTGCTGGTAAATACCTGCTCTTTTTGGATGCCGATGAAGAGGTAAAACCGGGGTTGATCAATAGCGCTGTACACCGCATGCATCTGCATCAGTTGGGTTTATTGAGCCTGTTTACCAATCAGCAGATGAAAACTCCCGGCGAAAGAGCCGTAGTGCCGCTCATGCATTTTATATTGTTAAACCTGTTGCCTGTACGACTCATATACCTGGTGAAAAATGCTTCGGTAGCCGCAGCCAGCGGTCAGTTTATGCTGTTTGATGCCGCCACTTACCACCAGCACCAATGGCACCAGGCTGCAAAAAATAAGGTGGTAGAGGATGTAGAGATTATGCGGCTCATTAAAGCCAATGCTTATAATGGCGAAGCTCTGTTGGCCAACGGGATGATCAGCTGCCGTATGTACAAAAGCTATAATGAAGCCATCAACGGGTTTAGTAAAAACTTCCTGGCGGCGTTTAATTATAGTATCATCGGCTTTTTAATTTATATCGTACTCATCATCGGCGGACCGATGATCGTGGCCATGACCCTGAATTTGCCCCTGTTGTTGTTTATGCTGGGACTGATAGCCTTGAGCCGCATTATGATCTCGCTGCTGTCAGATCAGAACCCGGTAAGCAACATCATCATGCATCCGGTGCAAATGTTCAATATGCTCGTCATCGCGGTTTTATCCATACAAAAATACCTCACCAAAACAACGGTATGGAAAGGGCGCAGGATTTGAAAAATCCACTAAAGGCGGCCACTACACGGCCACAGCGCGTATCTATTATCATCATTATATTATTTCATGCAGTGGGTTTAATAGGCTGTTCATTGCCGGCAACCGATGTGTTGTTTTTAAAACTGGTGCCCTGGCATTTGTTGCTCATGACCATTGTAATCGTATACAATCACCATCAATTGGAAAGTCGGTTTTTCCTTTTTGTTCTGCTGGTTTTTGCTATTGGTTTTGCGGCCGAATGGATAGGTGTGCATACGGGCCGGTTGTTTGGTAATTATACTTATGGCGAAACCCTGGGCTTTAAGCTTTTTCAAATACCCGTGATGATAGGCATAAACTGGTTTTTGCTCATCTACTCCACAGGAATATTGCTGCAACGAAGCCGCATCAAAAGCGGCATTGCTCGGATACTGGCCGGTGCTGTTATCCTGGTGTTATTGGATGTATTGATAGAGCCTATGGCCATCCATTTTGATTACTGGCATTGGACAAATAATCACATACCCCTTAAGAATTATGTTTGCTGGTTTGGTTTGAGCGCACTATTGCTTTTCTTATTTGATCAGTTTAAATTTAAGCGGCAAAGTATGGTAGCTCCTATGCTACTCATTATGCAGTTTGTGTTTTTTATGGCACTGGAGTTGCTGAACTGAAGTCCCTCCAGCACCCTAATATCATAAGTTAAGGGAGGTAAACCCCATTGGGGTTAAGCTTTGTAGAAAGCATCCGGTTTCAAGACCAGTGCCGTAGGTACTGTACTCAGGTTGCATACCTACGGCATGCTTAATACCTTCTTTTGTTTTCTACAAAGCTTTTACTCCTCCGGAGTAACTTTAAAGCAATAGCAATGCTACGCTTATCGCTGGATCAAGTTTTGTATAGGGGGATTTTAAGCAGATGATTTATGACGAAGCTTCGGTATATCGTTTTAACAAAAATCAACGAAATCACATAATCATTACCATCAACGGTTATTTTTGCTGTAAATTTGCAACATCATGGGAGAGTATCAGTTAAAGGTTACTATTGATCAGGATTCGGGCTTTTGTTTCGGGGTGGTGTATGCTATTGATATGGCCGAGGAAATACTGGCCGAGGATGGCTACCTGTATTGCCTGGGCGATATTGTGCATAACGATGAAGAAGTAGAACGCCTGAAAGCCTTAGGTTTACGTATCATTGAACACAGCGAGCTGGCCAATCTGCGAAACGAAAAAGTACTGATTCGTGCGCATGGCGAAGCTCCTGATACTTACCGCGTCGCCTTAGAGAACAATATTACCCTGATAGATGCCTCCTGCCCGGTGGTTTTAAAACTGCAAAATCGCATCAAAACATCTTACGATGCCAACGAAAAGATTCTGATATTTGGTAAGCACGGTCATGCCGAGGTTATTGGCCTGGAAGGACAAACCAATAACGAGGCCATCGTTTTTCAGGATATTGCTGAACTTGATAATGTAGAACTTCCTGAAAATATTACGCTGTATACCCAAACTACCAAAAGCATGGAAAAGTTTTACGGTATCAAGGACGAGCTGATATCCCGCGGATACAACCTGAAAGCAAACGATACCATTTGCCGCCAGGTATCTAACCGGGATAAGGACCTGCCCAAATTTGCAAGCAGGTTTGATAAGATCGTTTTTGTATCGGGGCGTAAATCATCAAACGGGAAAGTATTATTTGAGGTTTGCCGCAAGCATAATCCCAATACCTACTTTATCTCATCGGCAAGCGAATTGGATAAAAGCACGTTTTCGCCGAATGATACCATTGGCATAGCCGGGGCCACATCAACCCCCATGTGGCTGATGCAGGACGTAAAAGCCGCGCTCGAACAATTTTAACAGCACGCTTTTTGCTGTTGTATAATCATCATGCCAAAAAGCCTATCAAATACAGGTTTATTTATTGCCCTGCTGGTCATTGGCTGTTGGGTCGCGAGCATTGTTTTATTGATGCGCTGGCATTTCAGCTTTGCCAATCCACTGGTTTATTTGTTGGTGCTGGTTCAAATGCACCTGTACACGGGTTTATTTATCACCGCGCATGATGCCATGCACGGCACCGTTTCTCCCAATCGCACACTGAATAACCTTACCGGCTATATCTGTACTTTTTTATACGCCTCGTTCTGGTATCCCAAACTATACACCAAGCATCACCAGCACCACAGCCATGTACATACTGCGGATGATCCGGACTATCACGAAGGTGGTTTCTGGAGCTGGTATGTGCGATTTATTCGCAATTATTTATCGGTATGGCAAATTGTGGCGATGGCTATTGTATTCAATATTTTAAAATTGTGGATACCCCAGCCCAATCTGATCATGTTTTGGGTAGTGCCATCATTGTTAAGCACTTTGCAGCTGTTTTATTTTGGCACATATCAGCCCCACAAAGGCGAGCATGATAACCTCTATTTTGCCCGGAGCCAGCGGCGCAATCATGTAGCGGCGTTTTTGAGTTGTTATTTTTTCGGTTATCATTATGAACACCATGATGCGCCCTGGGTGCCTTGGTGGAAACTATGGCGAGCCTTGCCCGGTGCTGAGTCTAAAAAATAGTTTGTCATTCTGAACGGAGTGAAGAATCTATTAATCCACAAGCATAATTAAACAATAGATACTTCGTTCGTCAGGATGACAGACCTGCGGAACACGTACCAATCATTTATTTGTAAATTGTTCCCCCTTTAGGGGGATAGGGGGGTAATATTTTTATATTTTTGCGGCTGAAATAGTTATGGGTAAAAAAGCAGTTTTATTAGTAAATTTAGGTACGCCCGATAGCCCTTCAACGGCCGATGTACGTACTTATCTGAATGAGTTTTTGATGGATCCAAGGGTAATTGATATCAACCCTATATCGCGCACCCTGTTAGTACGCGGATTAATAGCTCCTTTCAGGGCTCCAAAATCGGCTAAATTATACCAGGCTATCTGGGATAAGGAAACCGGTTCGCCATTAATGCATTATAGTCTGTTACAGCAAAAAGCCCTGCAACAGCGCCTGGGTGATGAATACATTGTTGAACTGGCTATGCGTTACCAAAACCCTTCCATTGAATCGGCACTGAATAGGCTTAAAGCTGCTTTGGTTGATGATATACAGGTTATCGCGCTGTTTCCGCAATATGCATCGGCCAGTACCGGTTCTGTTTACGATAAGGTGATGGAACTATTGCTAGCCTGGGGCACCAAGCCTAATATCTCCTTCGTAAACTCTTTTCATGACAATGAAGGCATGATAGCCACCTTTGCCGATAACGCCCAAAAGTACCACCCCGAAAGCTATGATCACGTGTTGTTCAGCTTCCACGGTTTGCCGCAAAGGCAATTGGTTAAAGCCGATCATACCCAACAACACTGCTTAAAAGTTAATGACTGCTGCGGAACACTGACCGATGCCAATAAAAATTGCTATTCGGCACAATCGCATCATACGGCTAAATTAATTGCCCAGAAGTTGAATATCCCCCAGGATAAATATACCATTTGCTTTCAGTCGCGCCTGGGTAACGACCCATGGGTACAGCCTTACACCAGCGAAATTGTATCCAAACTGGCCAAGGAAGGTAAAAAGAGCTTACTGGTATTTTGCCCCGCTTTTGTAGCCGACTGCCTGGAAACCGTTTATGAAGTTACCACCGAATACGGCGACGAGTTTAAAGCCCTTGGCGGCGAAAAAGTTCAGCTTGTAGAGAGTTTGAATGATTCGCCTATCTGGATAGATGCTTTAGAGAAAATGGTAAGGGAAAACCATATTGCTGGCTGAACCCTGATTTCTCGGATTATAGGATTTCCTTGATTCCTTTAACCTCCAACATTCTTTGTCATGCTGAACGTAGTGAAGTATCTATTCTACGATTTGCATAGCTCGCAAACAGATCCTTCACTGCGTTCAGGATGACAAAATAAGAGTGATACTACCCCCTCAATCCCTCAATCTCTTTCAAAGTCTTTGGTAAATATTTACCTAGCAAGTGACTACCCGTATCGGTAATTAAAAAGTTATCCTCAATACGAATGCCGCCGAAATCGCGGTAGGTGTTCAGTACATCGTAGTTGATAAAATCGGCGTATTTGTTTTCGGCTTTCCAGCGATCGATTAGCTCCGGGATGATATAGATGCCCGGTTCTACAGTCAATACGTAACCGGCTTCCAGCTCGCGTCCCAGGCGCAGTGATTTCAATCCGAACACGGTTTCTTTTTTCAGCGTATCGGTATAGCCCACGTATGGTTCGCCCAGATCCTCCATGTCATGTGTATCCATGCCCAGCATATGCCCCAACCCGCATTGAAAAAACATGGTATGCGCGCCGGCAGCAACAGCCTCGGCTGCATCGCCTTTCATCAGGTTCACTTGTTTTAGTCCTTCCACCAGTTTTTGACAGGCGGCAAGGTGAATATCTTTATAACGCGTACCCGGTTTTAGCAGACTGATAGCATGGTTCATTGAATTAAGCACCACCTCGTATAGCTCTTTTTGCTTGCTGGTAAAGCTGCGGCCCACCGGGAAAGTACGGGTAAGGTCGCCGCCGTAATGCATATCATTTTCGGCACCAATATCGCTCAGTACCATGTTGCCATCCTGCAGTATATTGCCATAATAATGAGTATGTAGTGTTTGGCCATGGGTGGTAATAATGGCCCCATAACCCAGGCGACCATTAGCTGCCAATGCTACTTCATTGGCTATGGCCACCAGTTCATACTCCTTAATGCCGGGGCGGGTGGCTTTAATAACTGCCAGCTGCATATCCACACTAATATCAACCGCTTTTTCCATTTCCTGTATCTCCAGCGGTGTCTTGATCACCCGTTGCGCAATTACTGCTTTGATGAGTTTAACCGATACATGATCCTGCACATCAGCCAGGCTTACATTGAACCAGGTAGCCAGTTTTATGCGGTTTTCGGGACGGTAAGGCGGTAAAATATGTACTTTTCTGCCGGCTATCAGCGCTTTATGTACGTAATGCAGTATCTGGTCGAGCGGTTTGGTTTGGGTAACGCCTACCAATCCCGCCATTTCGTGTACGGTAGGCAGGGTGCCTGTCCAAATAATATCGTCAATGGTTAATTCGTTACCGAAGATCACTTCCTCGCCAGTGTCGGTATCAATGATGGCGGCCAGGTTTTGCACATCCAGACCAAAGTAGTAAAGAAAAGTGCTGTCCTGACGAAAGGGGTAGCAATTGTCTTTATAATTCATGCTGCTATCCTCGTTACCTAACAACAGGATAATGCCATCCTGCCCGATAGTTTGCTTTAATATATTCCTTCTGTCGGTATAAACCTGTTTGTCAAAAAGCTGAAGTTTCATAGGTTGTTATATTGAATGGGTAAAGATAAAGGCTTTTTGCTTTATCATGCAATGAATCGACTTATGGGGACCTACACTCTTCCTTTTCCACACGTCATTGCGAGGTTACGAAGGCAACCGACTGGAGGGAGCTCATTAATACCTATAAAAAACAATTAAAAAAATTAATAATCGCTATACCGTACAGGGCGAATAATGCAAGTCGTAGAACGCTCAATTGCCGCTGGAGCTGTTACTTTTGTCTTGATACAAAAGTAACCAAGACCGAGCGTAGCGAGATAATGAGTACCAATAAAAAACAAACAACAACGAATAAATCAAGTCAGCAGTGAGGCTTGTTTGCCGCACAAAGCCTTTGCCCTGCAAACCGGACAGAACCACGGGCTGCAATTATTTTGCCCGACTTCGTTCGCTCTTACCCCGCCCTTCAGCAAAAACTTGCTATGCCCCTCCAATGGCACTTGGCCACCATTGTTCTGCCGCTTTCGCCCGAAGCTGTTCTGCTGACGGGAAAAAGAAAAATTGATCAAAGGTTCTGTTGCGCTATAAAAAGAAATCCTACCAATCCATTAATCAGGAAAATCATGGTTCAGAAATCACTGACTCACTAATTCAATAATTAAACTGCGTTAGCAGCGGATACCGGCCGGTGACTAATGCCTGTGCAGTATGAGCGGATAGCCCGGGCCGAAGGTAACGCCCTTATTAAAGACAAGGATCAAGGCAAAAGCGAAAAATCAACTCACTAATTCAATAATTAATTAACCAATCCAATTATTTACAATTTTGGCCGAAAGCAGGCAAAGCGGAATACCCCCGCCCGGATGCACGCTGCCGCCGCAGAAATACAGATTTTTGATGGCCGACGACCGGTTGGCATGCCGTAAAAATGCCGCGAACTGGCTATTGGAGCTGGTGCCATATAACGAGCCCTGGTACGATGATGTTTTGCTTTCGATACTGCGTGGATCGAGGATACTTTCGGATAGGATCAGAGGATTGATATCCTCGCCCAGAAGGCGGCTCAGTTTGGTTATTATATTTTGGCGCGCGGTGCTGATAAGGCTTTCCCAATCCTGCCCGGTATTGGCGGGTACATTGATCATGGTAAACCAGTTTTCGCAGTCTTGCGGGGCATCATCGGGCTTGTATTTGGAGCTGATGTTAACGTATATTGTTGGATCGTGGTAAATATCTTTTTGCTGCCAGATATGATCAAATTCAGCTTTATAATCCTTACTGAAAAAGATGTTATGCAGGTTTAGCTGCGCGAATTGCCTCTTGATACCCCAGTAAAATATCAGGGCCGAGCTGCTGCGTTCCTGCCTCAATATCTTTTTAGGAAACAGGTGCGGATGTTGCTTTAGCAGTTTGTGATACGTGAACCACACATCCATGTTGGATACGATGATATCGGCGGGTATCAATTCTCCTTTTATTTTGATGGCTTTGGCAATTTGTTTTTCCAGGACGATTTCTTCAACAAGGGCGTTGTAATGAAATTTTACCCCCAGTGATTCAGCCAGTTTTACCAGGCTACTCACGATGCTATATATACCACCATGCGGGAAATAGGCCCCATAATGCTGCTCCAGGTGCGGGATCACATTCAGGGTAGCCGGGGCGGTATAAGGGTTTGATCCGTTATAGGTGGCGTAGCGGTCGTAAAATTGTGTAAGGCGTTTATCTAAAAAAAAACGTTGATTGGCGGTGTGCATAGCACGGAAGGCATCTATCTGCGGAAACCTGAAAACAGAGCGCACCGTATCCCATTGTAAATAGGTTTTTAAGCGATGTAATGATCGCTCCAGAAAAACATGATTGGTAATACTATAGATATTCGCGCTGTTTTTTAAATATTTTTTAACGGAATTAACGGGCTCTGCAGTTTGCTGACTTACCTCTGCAGCAAAACGTTCCTGATCTGCATAAGCATTCAGGCTGGTACCATCTTCATAAAAATACCGGCAAACTACATCCAGTTGTTCATAATTAAAAAAATCACGCGGGTTTTTACCGGCAAGGGCAAACAACTCATCCACATAATGCGGCATGGTGAACAGGCTGGGCCCGGCATCAAACCTAAAGCCATCTTGCTCAAACTCGGATAGCTTGCCGCCTGGATAACTATTGGCTTCGAAAACATCAACCAGGTAACCTTTTACTGCCAACCGGATGGCTGTGGCAATACCGGCGATACCGGCACCAATGATCAACGCTTTTTTTACAGGCATAGGGTAAAGATAAAAAAGCCCTCTCTATATATCCCTCTGAAGGAGGCAACTTTTATTATTGGCGTATGTCATAAAAAAGGGCAGAATCACGAATGATTCTACCCCCAGTTAGGTTATTGTACTGAATTTGTCCTGAATGATTATGGAACATGCTTCACAGCGTGCCCGGTTGACAAACTCGGCATCATAAGCCTGTATAAATACTCAACAGGATTTATCGGTTATTGTTTTCTTACGTTTGTTTAAACTTTGGCCAAGGTATAAAAGTAATATGCCTATGCTAATACCTTTTAAAAAGCCATCCAGAGCATCTGATTCGGATTTGTATATGAATTTAACAAAAAAGCTTAATGCCAGCAGGAACAATCCTAATGACAACAGATATTTTACGGGGATAAGCGATAGCATGATTTATTACATTTATTATCCCAAAGTTAAATGATAAGTATTGAAATTAAAAAGGCACTCTTGTTTATCAAGGGCGCCTTTATTTATAGGGATAAAGTTAACTTATCAAGCGTCATGATGTACACCTTCGCCTATCTCCTCAATGGCCTTGCGATTAAACGCATCCAGATCGGCCGGTCGGCGACTGGTCACCAGGCCCTGATCAACCACCACTTCTTCATCAACCCAATCGGCTCCGGCGTTTTTAAGATCGGTTTGCAACGAAGGGTAGGATGTTAACCTTCGCCCTTTGATCAACCCAGTCTCTATCAATAATTGCGGGCCATGGCATATAGCGGCTACAGGTTTACCTTCATCTAAAAATGCCGACGCAAAGGCTACCGCATCTTTATTTTGCCGTAGTTTATCCGGATTGAGCACACCGCCGGGCAATACCAACGCGTCATAGTCATCCGGACTAACTTCGCTCAATTGCCGGTCTACATTTATCTCGATACCCCAGTTGGTTTTATCCCATGCTTTAATAGTGCCGCTTTTGGGCGATATCACATGTACGGTTGCACCGGCTGCTTCCAGTGTATGTTTAGGGCTTGTTAATTCTACCTGCTCAAATCCCTCTTCAGTCAGGATCGCTACTTTTCTGTTACTCAAACTTGCCATAATAAATATTAATTTAATTTTAAATTATAAAAATTAAGTATAATATAATTACAGGTGGAATGGCGGATGGTTTTTGTTATTTGAAAATAAAGGAGAGCTCCGCCCTATGTCCGTTGGTAGTCACAGGTAACGGCTACTTAACGCCATTTTTTATGGTTTACATGTAAACCCAGTTTATGGGATGCTATTTGATGTAATTTATTGACTATGAATACTTTGTTGTTGTATTGACCCTAAAAAGTGTAAACCATGTAAACCCACTTTTTGCCTTGTGCTGGTTACAAATGAATACTGGTTTTAGCTCCCTCTCTTTTGGAGAGGGCTCGGGTGAAGGGCTACTTATGCCCCAGGGCGAAATTGATAAAATTGCTGGTTAGACCATAATCCTCAGTACCCTTGCGGCGGATGAAGAAGAAATCGCGGGTGATCTTCAGGCCTTCAATGGGTACTTCTACCAGGTCACCTTCGGCCAATTGGCGGATGATGGACGGGCGCGGCATAAAGCCCAGGCATTGGTCGGCCAGGAGAAAGTTTTTCAAAGCCTCGGTACCACCCAGGCGGATCTTTACCGATAGATCGGCCGGTTTGATATGCAGGGCCGAAAGCGATTTTAACACCGCATTCAATGTGCCTGAACCGCGTTCCCGTACCGCCAATGGCGTTTTTAACAATTGTTTTAGTGTAAGCGATTTACCCGCCAGCGGACTTTTAGCCGAGCATACCGGTATCACCTCATCGCTCATAAATGGCGTATAAGATACCGTGGTAAGCTTGTTATCCACCTCGATGATGCCAATATCCACCTCATGGTTAAGCAGGGCGTTCAGGATATATTCTGAATTTCGGTTCACCAGTTGCACATCCACATTGGCATACTCGCGCTGAAAGCCCGAAAGTATAGAAGGCAAAATATACAGGGCGATGGTAGTACTGGCTCCCAAACGCAAATGCCCCGCCGCCTGAGACAAATTACTGAGCACCGAAAGATCATACTCTATCTTGCGTTCAATTTCGGTAGCCTGTTGCAGGTATTCGTTGAGTTTGTTACCCGCATCGGTAAGTAAAATGCTGTTACCCTTACGCTCAAACAAGGGTACTTTATATTGATCTTCCAGCGCCTTAACGTGTTTGCTGATGGCAGGCTGTGTAATAAACAGCACCTGTGCAGCCTTACTGAAACTCAGGTTAGCAGCCACTTCCATAAACACACGGTGAGCAAAGGATATCATTTGGCTAAGTTATCATTTTAACTTCTCAAAAAAGCGCCCGTTGAATTTATAGGTGATCAGTTTATGGGTCATTTTATGATTATAGTCAACCAGTGGCGTGCGGATAGTTTGTGTAGCTTTGTCAAAATAAATGGCCGGGTATGATGGCCAGTCGGCTATGGAGCTCACATCAAAATCATAATGCAGCTGGCTGTACACCCCGGTCGGCGTTTTGATCAGTGGTGGATTACTGATGAGCTTTCCTTTATCAATAGTAAATATTTTCAGGCCCTGTCCGGCTTTTGTAGCCGAATAAACCGAATTATAGGTAGCTAAATAATAGACTTTGCCGGCAGTAGCAAAAGTGTATATTTTGGGGTACCAGAGGGACACGTATCCTTTTTTACCAATAGTATCCATTTTTAACAGCGAAACCGTTTGTCCTGCGTTTTTGTATTGCAATACGTTATAAATATCAAAGCTACCTTTAACGCCCAGTTGTGTGTTCCAGGAATAGGTACGGAAAATGCCATCGGCAGAAGTAGCTATCACCAAACGTTCTTTAACCAATGAGGTAAAAGGCTGGTTAATGGTAGCCGGATATTTGGAAGCATAATACTTGAGCTTAACAGCGAAGATCTTGTTTTGCTTCAGCAGCGAGTCCATCGCTTTCCATTCCTTTTTGTGCGCGCCGTAATAGTTTACTTTCTTCAATATCCGCAGCAGATCGCCTTCAATAGCCTGCGGGCTATTCTGCGCAAACAAACGGGCTGAAGCTAAACAACAGCAGAAAACAACTATCAGCTTAATGGTTTTCATGGGAAACATTCGGCAATAAAAATAGGGATAATCAACCGATCATCCCTATTAAAAATATTATCTAAGTTAAATTATTCTACTTATGCTTCAACCGGCTGACCGATCAAATGCGCAGCTGCCAGGTACTCGGCAATTTGCACGGCGTTAGTAGCAGCACCTTTACGCAGGTTGTCTGATACTATCCAGCAGTTCAGGGTATTGTCCTGGGTTTCGTCACGGCGGATACGGCCTACAAAAACCTCATCCTTATCATGCGCATCAAGCGGCATCGGGTATTTCAGGTTGGCAGGATCGTCAACCACAACAATACCTGGCGATTTAGCCAGCAACTCACGTACTTCGGCCAGGTCAAAATCGTTAACAAACTCAATGTTAACCGACTCCGAGTGACCACCCATAACCGGGATCCGTACAGTGGTAGCAGTAACTTTAATACTATCATCGCCCATGATCTTTTTGGTTTCCAGGATCATTTTCATTTCTTCCTTGGTATAACCATTCTCGGTGAAAACGTCAATCTGCGGAATCACGTTCAGGTCGATAGTATAAGGATAAACTTTCGGTCCGTCGATACCTTTACGTTCGTTAAATAACTGGTCGACAGCTTTTACGCCGGTACCGGTTACCGATTGGTAGGTAGAAACTACTACGCGTTTAATTTTGTATTTATCGTGCAGTGGTTTTAAAGCCACAACCATTTGTATGGTAGAGCAATTCGGATTGGCGATAATCTTATCATCAGCGGTCAATACATCGGCATTTACTTCGGGCACCACCAGTTTTTTGGTAGGATCCATGCGCCATGCCGATGAATTGTCAATAACAGTTGTACCAGCGGCCGCAAATAAAGGAGCCTGCTGTAATGAAGTGCTTCCGCCGGCCGAGAAAATCGCTACGTCCGGCTTCATCTTAATCGCATCCTCAACAGAAACCACCTTAAACTGCTTACCCTTAAAAGTAATTTCTTTACCAATACTTTTCTCTGAAGCTACGGGAATTAATTCTGTAACGGGGAAGTTGCGTTCTGCAAGAACCTGCAACATTTTGGTGCCTACTAATCCTGTAGCACCTACTACTGCGACTTTCATTTTGTTGTTATTTGTTTTTGATCTATAATGAAGCTTCCATCGGAGGTTTCATTTTGTTTAATTGTTATATATTAAAATGTTAAACTCCAAATATGCGATTTTTTTTCGAGGAATTGAACTTAATCTATCAGATTGGTAGTTTATATGATTATTGAATTATCAATTTATTGAATTATGGACTTGGTTTTCCCTTTTGTCTTGATTCTTATCTCTTGATTCTCATATCTGCAATATGGCGTTGCCTCCGGCCCGCGCTATCCGCTCATAGGGCTGCAGGCATTAGGCACGAAACCGGTATCCGCTGCTATCGCAGTTTAATTATTGAATTAGTGATTTAGTGAATTACTGAATTTTGTCTGAACCATGATTTTTCGGATTGTAGGATTACATGATTTCTTCATTATTCGATTAAACTCATTTGTCATCCTGAGGAACGAAGGATCTATTCTTAAAATGCATACCGTTTAATAGATGCTTCACTCCGTTCAGCATGACAAACATATTGTAAAAGATTCCCTTCTTTTTCCCGTCAGCAGATAAGCTTCGGGCGAAAGCGGGCAGAACAATGGTGGCTTGTGCGGCTGCGGGGCATAGCAAGTTTTTGCTGAAGCGCCGCTGGGATTGCGCGAACGAAGTAGGGCAAAATAATTGCAGCCCTGGTTCTGCCTGCTTTGCAGGGCAAAGGCCAAGTGCGGCAAAGAAGCCTCTCTGCTGAAAGCCTTTTGGTTACTTTGTGGCCACAAAGTAAAGGCCCTCCCGCGGCCAAGAGTGGGTCTTGAACTATTCAAAACCACAATTCATTCCAATAATGATCTTAATCAACTCCCCGGCCAGGAGCGGCTCCCGAACTATTCAAAACCACAAATTAACCACTCACATAATCTAACTTAATCAACTACTCTCCTAACAAGAAATTTTTACCTTTGCCTAAACTCAAAAATACATGAGCGAAAAGATTTTAGTGATAGGAGCCAACGGCCAGATAGGGACAGAACTGGTTGTTGCTTTACGAAAGATACACGGCGCCGAAAGCGTTATAGCATCCGATATCAATGATCCGGGTTATGCCATACGCCACAGCGGCCCATATGAGCTGGTGAACGTGCTGGATAAGGACAATCTGCACCACATATTTGATAAACACCGCCCTACACAGGTTTACCTGCTGGCAGCTATACTCTCGGCCGTAGGTGAACAAAAACCAAAATTGGCCTGGGACTTGAACATGACCGGCCTCATCCACATACTTGATTTTGCCGTGGAGTTTAAAACCGCCAAAGTTTTTTGGCCAAGCTCTATAGCGGTATTCGGGCCAAATTCGCCGCAGTTCCATACGCCGCAATATTGTGTAATGGATCCTAACACCGTTTACGGCTTCAGCAAACTGGCCGGCGAACGCTGGTGCGAATATTACTTTACCAAATACGGGCTCGATGTGCGCAGTATCCGCTATCCCGGCCTCATTGGCTGGCGGGCCAATCCGGGCGGCGGCACCACCGATTATGCCGTGCATATATTTCACGAGGCACTAAAAAAAGGAAAGTATACCAGCTTTCTATCGGCTGATACCGCTTTGCCGATGATGTATATGGATGATGCCATCAGGGCCACCATATCCTTAATGGATGCCCCGGCCGAACAATTGACCATCCGCTCATCATACAACCTAGCAGGTATCAGTTTTACCCCGACTCAACTGGCCGAGGAGATCAAAAAACAGATCCCGGATTTTGAGATCAGCTATGCCGAAAACGATCCGAGGCAGGCCATTGCCGATAGCTGGCCAAAATCAATTGATGATAGTTATGCCGAAAGAGACTGGGGCTGGAAACTGGAATATGATTTGGCGGCCATGGCCAATGATATGTTAACTAATTTAAAAAACACCCTATAAGCTAAAGGCCGAAAGCGTAAAGCAAAAAGCTAAGGGTTTGAAACTTATATAAAACAAATATTATATTTAACCACTTTACCCCAATTGGGTAAGCAGTTATAAATACTCAGGTTGATCTATGAACCATCAACCATGAACAATGAACTAAAAACATGGGAAGAGCATTTGAATTCCGCAAAGAGAGAAAATTTAAACGCTGGGCCAAAATGGCCGTGCAGTTTACACGTTTAGGCAAAGAGATTGTGATGGCCGTGAAAGCAGGCGGTGGTGATGTTACGACCAACTCGCGCCTGCGCACCGCGGTACAAAATGCCAAAGCGGTAAACATGCCAAAAGATCGTGTGGAGGCTGCTATAAAAAGAGCCGTGAGCCGCGACGAAAAAGACTACGAAGAAATTGTATACGAAGGTTATGCACCACACGGAGTAGCCGTATTGGTGGAAACCGCTACCGATAACACCAACCGTACGGTAGCCAACGTACGCAGCTATTTTACCAAAACCGGTGGTTCGTTAGGTAAAACCGGTTCATTGGATTTTATTTTCACCCGCAAATCGGTATTTACTTTTGAGCCGGGCGACCGCGACCTGGAAGAGCTGGAATTTGAATTGATTGATGCCGGTTTGGAAGAGCTTTTTGTGGAGGCCGATGAAGAAGGTAAAGACATTGGTGTGATCCATACCGCGTTTGAGGATTTTGGTAAAATGCAAAAAGCATTGGAGGAACTGGGTATCGAACCAAAATCGGCAAAACTGGAGCGCGTGCCGCAATCATTCCACGAAGTTACCGAAGAGCAGGTGGCCGATATCATGAAACTGATAGATAAACTGGAAGAGGACGACGACGTACAGGCGGTTTATCACAATATGGCGGAGTAAGCCCCACCCAACCCTCTCCTAAAGGGAGAGGGCTTTAAAATAAAAAATATGTCATTGCGAGGAGGGGCGACGAAGCAATCGCGAACCAAGCGAAGCCGACGTCTTTTTGACTTTTGAATTTTAACTTTTTAATTAAAAAATGCCTCTATTCAGTTCACGTAAGGAAGAAAAAAAGGTAAAAGTAACTTTTGCCAACGGCTTGCTTTTTGTCGAAAAACCGGATGGCAAGCAACAGGCGTTTCCGCTGGAATGGTTCCCGAAACTGATGAACGCTACCGACGAGGAGCGGGATGACTGGAAACAAACCGATAAAGGCATCCACTTTAATCAACTTGATCTGGACGTGAATTTTTAAAATAGAAGCAAGAGATAAGAGTCAGGAATCAAGACGAACTCCATATTTATCTTGATTCCTGATTCTTGTTTCTAATAGTCTGAAAAGAATATGACTTTCGAAGAGTTTTTTAAAAAAAAGAAGATCGATCTGGTGGCCCTTGAACAGGGTGAGCGGTCGCTGTTTTCTGAATTTAAAACGCACTTTGAGCAAATGGGCGAAAAAAGTTTCGACCATACCAAAAAATACTGGTTCAATAAACTCAGGCGACAGTTCCCGGCCGCACCAGAAATAAAAACAGAAAAGGTAAGGATAGAGAACCCTCTGGCTGAGCAAACCATTACCGAAAGCCTTACAGAGCAAGCGGCGCCATCACCTAAACTGGGGTTCGCGCCCAAATTCAGGGCTGGTGGAGTTGCCAAACCTACAGAAGAAAAGCCGGAAACCCAAGCAGACGAAACTACACCTGCTGCTGATCAAACCACTGTCAAGCCGGCATTTAAACCCCGCTTTAATCCAGGCATGGTAAAGCCAAAGCCAGAAGAGGGGGCGACAGAGCCAGAGAAAGAGCCCGAATCCAAAGAAGAAAATATTACATTAGCAGCCGACGCTCCAAAGCCGACATTTAAACCACGTTTTAATGCCGCTATGGTGAAACCCAAGCCTGCGGATGAAACTACCGCAGAGCCGCAAGAAAAGCCCGAAGCGAAAGAAGAAAATACTACACCACCTGCTGATGCTCCCAAACCGGCATTTAAACCCCGCTTTAATGCCACTATGATGAAGCCGAAACCAACTGAGGAAACGCCTGAATCACCAAAAGAGCCCGAAGAAAAAGAAGAAAATACTACGTCACCTGCCGACATCCCGACAAAGCCAGCCTTTAAGCCTCGGTTTAACGCGGCCATGGTGAAGCCAAAACCTGCTGAAAGCGAGCCTGCGGCAGAAGAATCGCAGGAAGTAAAACCGGAGATAAAAGAAGAGCCTGCAACACCTGCCGAGCCCGCTACTCCCAAATTAGGTTTTAAACCGAGGTTTAACCCAGGTATGGGAAAACCAAAACCTGCGGAAGCAGAAACGGCACCAGAAGAAAAGCCGGAAGATAAAATGGATGCTCCTCCACCTGCGGAAGAACCTGCTCCCAAACTTGGGTTTAAGCCCAGGTTTAATGTAAAAAACCCGCCGCCGAAGCCAACTGAAGAATAACTGATAGTATATTTTCTCCACGCGTCATTGCGATTGCATAGCGTGGATAACCGACCATAGGGAGCTCATTAATACCTTGAAAAAACAATTAACAATATTAATAATCCCCTACTTTACAGAGGCTCCCTGCTAATCGGGGATTGCCACGTCGTTCCTCCTCGCAATGACGCGTGGAGAGATTGTTAGCTTCTATTTACTATGCGAAAACAGCCAGCTAAACAGATCCGGCTCCTTAAAGGCATAATCCCAGCTGTTATGGTCAACGCCTGGGTAAAGGGTAAACTTAGGGTTACCACCGGCTTCCTTAATAGCAGCTACCATCACTTCGGAGTGATCGGCCGGAACAACACTGTCCTTACTGCCATGGAAGATCCACAGCGGTACCTTTTTGGCGTATTTTTTAGCGTTCAGCGTATTGTCGCCACCGCAGATGGCAAAGGCCGCGGCAAATATCTTGGGTTCGCGGCCAATAATTTCAAATGTGCCCATGCCGCCCATGCTCAGACCGCCTACATATACGCGGTGTTTATCAACAAAAGGTTTATCCAAAAACTGGTCGACCAGCCCCATGAGTAATTGCATAGCTATAGTGGGTTGTTCATTTACCTGGAATACGAATTTGCGTTTTTGTGTAGCAGGATCGGTTTCCTGCTGTACGTTTGACCAGTAGCTGTTGGCCGGGCACTGCGGGAAAACTATAATGGCTTCATATTTTTCGCGCACACTGTCCTGCAACAGGCGCGATGGGCCATATTTTAATTGCGACTCATTATTATTACCACGTTCACCCGCACCGTGCAGTACAAATAACAGCGGATATTTTTTGTTAGGGTCGAAATGTTTGGGGAACAGTAAGCGGTAAGGTAAAGTATCGCCTTTTAAGGCGTAGCTGCCGCGGTCAAAAGAAGATAGATTTTGGGAACGGGCCGAAAAAGAAAATGCTAAGAGTAAACTTAGCATTCCCAGTATAAATTTTTTGTGGATCATGGGCTATGTTTAAGATCTGTTTAATTCAATAGTTATTAAACAAATTTAATACCTTTTGATCTACATTTTTTTAATATTTTTTTGCAGCGGCAACAATGAACATAAAAGCTACTGATTTTTAATGTATGCCGGTGGACAATTACAGGTGTTGGGAGGGGGGAGAAGTTGGAGAATTAATTTTCTATCTAAAAAATAAAAAACGCGTCATTGCGAGGTACGAAGCAATCCCTAACTATACAGAGCGGCTCTGCAAATCGGGGATTGCCACGCTGCGCTCGCAATGACGCGTTTTTTATTGTGCTGTCTTGCACTCGTTGCAAACGAGCGCAAGAATCTTTTTACTTTTTCGCTATCGCCGGGCTTTCAAAACCCAGTTTGGTAAGGCCATGCTGTACTTCGGGGCAGCTCATGAATAGTTTCCAGAGCAGGCCGGTACGGTAGTTTTCGATCATCACGATGATCGGTCCCTGGTCAATGGCCAGGTATGATTTGGCGTACCAGTTATGCGATTCGCTAAAGGCATCTACAAAACCGTACTCGCCCCAGATCTTATCGCCCAGGTCATAATAAAAATGGCGCAGGGCTTTCATAGAGTACTCTGGCGTATACGGAAATGCCGACAGCGCCGCCGTTGGTGTGATCACCCCCAGGTCGTTTGTAGGCGAATGGGCATTGTATCCCTCGAAATTATCGCTGGCGGTAAGTCCCCAGCAGTTTTCGCCATAGCCTTTAAATTTTTTGGGATTATCTACACAATAAGCGTGATTAATGAGGGTGTGGTTTTTGTTCTGCTCCCAGTAATCGGCATAGTTATCTTTTAACCCTTTTGGGTTTAAGCCCAGGAAGGAGTATTGTGAAAAGAAAAGCGGACCGCCGTAATCAAAACCTAAAGGCAGTTTAAAGCCATAAAATGTTTTACCATTCTTAAAAAAGTCGCTCTGGGCCCATCCTCTGTGGTATACATCGGCACTTACGGGGTAGCGCTGTGCCGAGGCGGCCAGTACGTAGGTGATCAGGCATTCGTTAAAACCATGTATCGGGAAGTTCATGGCCCATCCGTTATTGGGGCTCCAGTGCCAGTACAGGGCGTCGCGGCCATCTCGGGTGTACCAGTCCCATTCCATTTCACTCCACATCCAGCCAATCACGTCGCGGATGCGTTGCTCCTGCGGGGTATTGGCTGTAAAGTATTGACGAGCGCAAAGCAGGCCCTGGAAAAGATAAGCCGACTCTACAATGTCGCCGCCATCATCCTTACGGCCGAAGGGAATCACCTTACCGGTTTCGCCATTGAGCCAGTGCGGAAAAGCACCATGGAAGGAGTTGGCTTTATATAAAAAGTTTACAATTTTAACCATGCGGTTAACCGCCTGCTCATGCGTTATCCATTTGCGGCTATCGGCTACGATGATAGACATGATGCCAAAACCCGATCCGCCGGTGGTTACCACCTCGTTGCCATAGTCAAAAGAAGTATTGCTGCGCTCGCGGGCCAGGCCGCTCACCGGGTGACCAAAGTCCCAGAAATAACGGAAGGTTTGGCGCTGCACCACATCCAGCAGGGCATTATCGCTCAGGTTTTTGATAATGCCAACGGGTTTAATGGTATCGGTGCTGGCTGCTGCCTGTTTTTGCGCCAGGCAGTATATGGCCAGGCATAATAAAAAAGGGGTTAACAGTATTTTTTTCATGTAGATTGTATATGCGGTTTGCTTACTGACAAAACCCGGAGAGGGTTAAAAATGGCTGCCTGCCCATGAACAGACAGCCGGTAAATAAACCAATCGAACTAATTAATATCCTGGATTTTGTGTTAAGGCGCCACCGCTCAGGTCAATTTCTGTTTGCGGGATGGGCCACACTTCGTTTTTGCCGGCTTTCCATCCGCGTGCGCCAAAAACAGCGGTACCACGGCCCTGGCGTATCACGTCAAAGTAACGCTCAAACTCCATGGCAAATTCAAAACGGCGTTCGTTATAAATGGCTGTACGCAAAGCCGCCTGGTCTGTTGTAACTACATTGGGTAGTACACCCGCGTTTACACCACGTGCACGTGTACGTACCTGGTTAAGCGGGCCAAGCGCCGCGCCTGAATTGCCCAGCTCGTTATTGGCTTCGGCATTCATGAGCAATACATCGGCATAACGCAGAACGATCTTGTTTTGCTGACAACCCTCGTTAAAGCCCGATACATAAAGCGCGAATGGCACGTATGATTTCTGGTTGTACATAGGATTGTCACCGGTTGCCGGGATTTTATCACCTTCGGGCGTGGTTTCGCCCCTGAATATGATGGTTGCATCACGGCGTGGGTCGCCGGTTTCATAAGCCGCAGCCAATTCCGGACTTGGTACGTTAAAACCCCAGCCACCACCGGTTACACCACGCACACCCTGTACCTGTGAGTATTGGGAGTTTGAGGCGGCAGGGTTGTTCGGTATCAGAGCACACTGGATCTCAAAAATAGACTCCTGGTTGTTTTTGTGCGTTGTTCTGAACATTTGCTCATAATCAGGATATAATGAATAGCCCATGCCCATCACCGCGGTAGTGTAAGTAGCCACATCGCTCCATTTTTTGAGGTACATAGCCACTTTAGCGTGCAGGGTTAAAGCAGCGCCTTTAGTTACGTGCCCGATATCGGCAGCAGCGTAGCTTTGCGGTAATACGGTGGTTGCCTCGGTCAGGTCTTTCTCTATCTGTGCCCATACCTGGTCTTTAGGTGTGCGCGGCAGGTTATATTCCGATGCATCTTTGGGCAGGGTTATGCGCAATGGCACATCGCCAAAAGCCCTCACCAGTCTGAAATATTCATAGGCCCGTATAAATTTAGCTTCGGCCAGGTAACGGGCTTTCAGAGCCTCGTCCATGCTGATGCCAGGTACATTGGTGAGTATCTGGTTGGCAAAATTGATGGTTTGATACTGTCCTTTCCAGAAACCGCCTAACTGGGCATCACCCGCAGTAATGGTAAAGTTATGGTAATCATTAAAAAAGGTAGCGTCGCTGGCGGTACTGCCTTTTTCTACATCATCAGATCCCATGCTTTCAACAGCGATAGGGGCAAACGCGATGTTGTTCCACTCGTGCAGGTTGGCGTACATGGCGTTCACGGCCTTGGTAGCATCGTCCTGTGTTTTAAAAAACTGCGTGGCTGCTGTATTTTGAGCCGGGTTAACATCTAAAAAGCTTTTTTTACAGCTTTGAAAGGATATAGTGGATGCAATAAGACCTAAAACCAAGGCTTTACGCACGAATAAATTTTTACTGTTCTTCATCTTTATATTGATTAAAAAGTAACGCTAACGCCAAAATTATAGATCGCATACAATGGGTAAACGCTGGTATCAATGCCGCGACCGGTAACAATGCCGCCATCACCCACCGTTCCGCCAATCTCGGGCGAGAAGCCTTTATAGCCAAAAATGTTGATTGGGTTTTGAGCGTTTGCAAATACCCTTATTTTTGATATTTTCCATTTGCTGAGCAAACTGGCCGGTAAAGTATAACCTAACTGCGCGTTCCGTACCCTGAAATATGCCCCGCTTTCTACATAAAATGAATTTGGTGCCGCGTTGGAGTTTTTGCCAATATTAACAGAAGGGTAAGTGGTTGAAGTGCCTGCGCCATGCCAGCGGTGGTCATAAAAATCCTGCGTGAAGTTCTCGTTACCAAAGCGGTAGGCCAAATTGGCGTTGTACACGCTTACACCTGTTACACCCTGGAAATCAATAGCCAGATCGAAGTTTTTATAGGTGAAGGAGGTATTGATGCCATAGTTGTATTTAGGCAGCGGGCTACCCAGTGCTACACGGTCGCGGCTGTCAATAATACCATCGTTGTTGGTATCCTGGTAAATAAAATCGCCTCCTTTTGCCCCTGGTTGTTTTACACCGGTTGATGGTTGATCTTGTTGAAAAATTCCGGTTACTTTATAGCCATAAAACTGCCCTATAGGCTGACCAACAACCGTACGTGTTGCAAATGCACCGTTGGCAATACCGGCACCGCCATCATAAATCGGGTTGTTTCCGGTTATTACGTTAAGTACTTTGTTGGTGTTGATACCCAGATTGGCGCTGATGCTGTAGGAGAAGTCTTTTGATGCCTGATCTTTCCAGCTTACTAAAAATTCAAAGCCCCGGTTACGGATGCTGGCCTGGTTACCAATGATAGAGCTGTTGTTGGTGCCCAAAGAGCCTGCTACCGGTATAGCAAAGATTGCATCCTGTGTTTCGCGGTTGTAATAATCGGCCTCAAAGGTTAGTTTGTTGGAGAACAGACCGCCTTCTATACCAAAATCAGCTGATACCGTTTTTTCCCATACGATAGATGGCGGTACAATACTGTTGATGCTTGCACCGGGATAAACCACTGATGGATTACCGAATATGGCTGTCAGGTACGGGTCTGTTGCTATCACCTGAACAGTTGGATTAATAGGTACTACAGAGTTACCTACCTTACCCCAGCTTCCGCGCAGTTTCAAATTGCTGAATACCTGCTGATCTTTCATGAAATCCTCGTTGGTAACCACCCAGCCGGCACCTACCGAAGGGAAGTAACCATAGGTATGGGCACCATAAAATTGCGATGCGCCGTCTCGACGGATAGAAGCATTTAACAAATATTTGTCTTTGTAGGAGTAATTAACACGTGCAAACTGTGATAACGCACGCGAACGGATCTGCCTGCCCGGGGTTGCCAGGTAATTTACCTTGGCCGTATCCGGGAATGATGTTTGCAGGTTGCCTTTTGAAGAAAAGGGCACATTATCGGCCTGGGCATCGTTTTGCCTGGTTACATTTTCAAGGGCGCTGTAGCCTAACAGAGCGGTTAACTTATGGTCGTTGTTGATTTTAAGATCATAAGTTAAGGTGTTTTCCCATATCCAGTTACGCACATCGGTATGGTCAACATTCAAATTAGTTTTATTGCTGAACTGTTTAACGGTTGCCTGATATAACGGTACGAATGTTCTTACTTCGGCCTGACTTACATCACCGCCAAAGCTTGATCTGAATTTCAGGTTTTTCAAGATCGAAACCTCACCATATACATTATAGGTAACGCGTTTGTTTTTGGAGCGCTGGTTGTAAAAATCGATGGTTGCCTGCGGGTTGTAGTTATTACCATCGCCTGTGCCATAATCATTCGGATCGCCATAGCCGCCATTAGCCTTGCGTACCGGCAGAGTTGGCGCTGCACCAAACAGCTGACCAAAAATAGTGGTAGGCACATCTCTTGAAGTGCTGGACAGGCCACTGGCGGTATAACCCAGTTTTACCGCTTTACCCAATTTAAAATCATTCGACAGGTGCAGAGTATAACGTTTGTAATTATTGGTTTGTACCAAGCCGTCCTGATCAAGGTACCCGAAAGAATAGTTGTAAGTGTACTTGTCGGTACCACCGCTCACAGATATTTCATGATTGGTGATAAAAGCCTTGCGCAGGATCTGTTTATACCAGTCGGTTCCGGTTCCAAAGCTGGCCGGATCGCTGAATATAGGAGGATTTGGAGTACCATCCGATTTGGGGTTTAGCGCAACAAGTTCATTTACTGCGGTAGCATATTCGGTGCCATTGGCCATTTTTACCTGGTTGGTAACGGCCTGTACACCTACATAGCCATTATAATTGATAACCGGAGCGCCTTTTGCGCCACGTTTGGTGCTGATCAACACAACGCCGTTGGCAGCCCTGATGCCATAAATAGCTGTACTTGAAGCGTCTTTAAGGATGCTGAAGCTTTCGATATCCTGTGGATTCAAAAAGCTGATATCATCGTACCATACGCCATCAACCACAAAAAGAGGTTTGGTATTACCATAAATAGTACCCAAACCACGAATGGTAATATCCGGTGATTTGCCGGGAGTACCATTGTTGGTGATCTGTACGCCCGCAACCTTACCTTGTAAACCGCTCACCGCGTTTGGCGATGCCTGTTTAGCTACATCGGCGCCTTTAACACTGGTGATGGAGCCGGTAACATCAAGCTTGCGCTGCGTACCATAACCTATAACTACTATTTGCTGCAGTTCGTTGGTTTGGGGTAACAGTGTAATATTGATACTGGTTTGGCCATTAACAGGGGTTTCCTGTGTGGCATATCCCAAATAGGTAAATCGTAATGTTGCATTGGCTGGTGCGTTAATGGAAAACGCGCCATTAACATCTGTTTGGGTTCCTGTTGTTGTTCCTTTTACCGAAACGGTTACACCTATCAAGGCCTGACCGGTATTGTCGATTATTTTTCCTTTTACTGCAACGTTTTGTGCAAACGCTGCGTCATATGAAAACAAGAACAATAACATTAACCCCGAAATAGTAAAAAATCTCTTCATAGTGGTTAATAATAAAATGATAGAATAGAATAATTGGTTTATTAGTTCTACAAAACTCAGGAGATATTACCCGTTTATCAAAAAAATTAACTCAACATTAATACATCATGAATAAAACACTTTCTCAAGTGAAGCTGTTTTTGTTTATAACAATCTGATTGTTAAATTATTAACAACTGTGGATTGATTGTGTGTGTACTACAACATTAAACGCTGTCTGTTAAACATTTATAAACACTTTGAGAGGTAATGATGTAGTGTTATAGCTCGATCAGAAACTCTGTGAGGTTTTTATCATGCTCCAGATTGAGCTTTTTACGCAGCCGGTAACGCCTTATCTCGACACCGCGCAGAGAGATATTCAGGAGTGATGCCATTTCTTTACTGCTCATGTTCATGCGCAAGTAAGCGCATAATTTAAGGTCATTCGGCACCAGGTCCGGGTGGCCGGACTTGAGTTTTTTGAAAAAGTTTTCATGCGCCTCGTTAAAACTTTTCTCAAATATGTTCCAGTCGCGCTCATCATTCATGCCCTCGTCAATTACTTTTTGGATGCGTCGTAACTGATCGTCGGCCAGTTTTTTGCCAGAATTATCTTTAAGGTGTGCTATTTCTTCGCTGATCTTTTGCAGCAGCTCATTTTTATAAACCAGGTTCATGGCCGAGTTGGCCAGCTCGCGGCTTTTACCGGCAAGGTCGGCCTGCAGCTGTTCATTTTTAATATTGATGATATGCTGTTCGTTGGCAATAGCCTCCTGTTTTAAAAATTCTTCTTTCTCTTTTTGCAGTTTCTCCTGTATATGCAGCTGGTGGCGTTTTAATTTGAGGCGGTAATAATATCTTATGAGGTAATAGGCCAAAATGAGCAGCAGCACATAAAAAACGATAGCCAGTTTGCTGGCATACCAGGGAGCAAGCACCGTAAAGGTTAGTGTAGTAATGGCCGATATATTTTGATCATTGATTTTGGCCCTCACTTTAAAATGATAAGTACCCTGGTTAAGATTGGTAAATTCTTTCTGGCTTTGCGACGTCCAGTCAGACCATTGCCGGGAGTATCCCTCCAGGTAATATTGAAACTTCACCTTGGCCTGTTTGTAATAAGGTAATGAATAGGCGATACGGATATTGTTTTGCGCGTAAGGGATCTCGATAGTGTTATTGGGGCTGTTCATATCGCTGATCACGTAAACCTTATCGGTTACATTTTCAATGCGGCGTATCAGCACCGGTGGAATTTTTACCGAGCTGGGCAACAGCGCGTCGCCATCGTTCAGGATCACAAAGCCATCGTCGATACTGATGAGGTAAGTTAAATTATTGATACGGTTGATGGTTTCATAATGCTGCACCATTTGCCCGTTAAGTACCGTGAATCTGTTGGTATCGATACTGGTTTTGCCGGGTACCGAAAAGTCGGCCAGCGCTACGCGCCCGTGATTGATAAACCAATACCGTTTACCCAGCGCTTTGATGATCTTACCCGATGATGCGAATGTGCCCAATTTTTTATTGAGCTGGGTGTATTTAAAAAAGCGGTCGGTGATATCGTCATAAATATAAAAACCAGAGTCGGACGAGAATACCACGTGGTTGTCCAGGTCAAACACATTAACGTTATAGCTGCCGGGCAGGCCGTATTTGCGGTCGTAATATACGCTGGAGGTTACCTTTTTTAGATCGCTGCTCAGCGTGAGTTTATAAATGCCCTTATAGGCATGGCTCACCCATATTTGCCCTTTGCTGTCCTGTTCAATAAAGCGCGAGGGCTCACCAAAATTCTCTACCTTATGACTAAATACCCAGTTACCGGCCGCGTCTTTTTTATACACCGCCAGGCCGTTGTAAATGCCTTGTATCAGCAGGTTGTTGTTAAGCTTTTTGATGGTCCAGCCCCCGGTCATTGTCGAGATTTTGGTAATGGTATTACCATTTACCTGGTAGGTGCCATTATTATGGCCGCAAAGCAGCCGCCCATCCTGTAAGGAAAGGTCCCAAACCTGCCCCTGTGAGCCCGGTATCAGCTTAAAATCAAATGATTGAAAAAGCTGGTTGTTATCGGCTATCCAGTCGCTGTAAAAAAGGCCCTGGTTGGTGCCCAGATATATTTTGTTGTTAAAAATAATACTGGCATAAACCGTTCCGAACCTGCCGGTTTTATCAAAGTAAAAATATAGCGGCGAGTTTACTTCAATACGGTCTATACCGTTATCAAGCCCCGCCCACAGGTTTTGTTCGCTATCGGTATATAAACTTAAAACGGTATTATTTTGCAGGCCGCTGGCTTTATTGATGTGCTGTACTACATGCCCGGCGGTATCAACAATTACAATACCGTTGAGGATGGTGCCATAAGCAAAATATTTACCCGGGATAATGGCCCCGTTATTGAGCTGATAGGTTTTTAAAAAGTCGTTTGCCTGGTTGGCCCAGGGGGTTATATGGATGCCGTCATAAATAAACAAACCATTTTGCGCGGTACCTATAATATATTTATTGTTCTGGAACGGGAGGATCGACAACACCCCGCTGGTGCCCAAAATATTGCTGCCCTGCACATACTCAAGCCGGTTGCCCTTCAACTCAAACAAACCCGCCGATACCTGCTCTACAAAAAAGCGTTTACCTGCCTGCAACAGGAACAGGTAGGGTTTGGATGCTTTAACAACAGTAATACTGCCTTTGGCATAAATAAATATGGCGCCGAACGATTGAAACAGCACCCTGTCGCCATCGATGTATATTTTCCAGATCTCCTCGTTAATGGGCCGGTATTTTGAGGGCACGAGACTGATCAGTGAGGTATATTTTAAGAAGCCCTTATTATCATCCTGCCAATAGCCAAATTCGCCAAAGGCGCCGGTATATATTTTGCCTTTGCCATCGGCCAGAACGGAGCGTACAACCAGATCATTAGGCATGTGGTGCTGCTGCCAGTATTTGCCATCGAAACTTAGGAGGCCCTCGGCATTGCCAAAGTACATAATACCCTGCTCGTCGCGCGTGACTGACCAGTTTTGATTGCCCGACTGGTATATGTTTTTGGTATAATTTTGCACATAAGGTACACCTATGCTCTTGATATCAACCGCGCCGGAATAAAAAATTGTAGTAAAAAACAGGTATAAACCAATCCAAATAGCTTTACGCATAGTGCTTTATAACAGATACCCAAATGTGATCAGTTGTACGAAAATACAGTTTGAGCGCCGGATAAAAAACAATAGCCGCTATATAATTGTAATTACAACAAGCATAAAATGGCTATTGCAGATACTAAGCTATTTGCTTAGCTTGCATTTAAACAAAGATAAACTATCAAACATGAAGAAACTATTTACCATGCTGATGCTCGCTGTAATGAGCTTTGGCGCCGTTAGCAGCTACGCGTTACCACAAACCAAAAAAGACGGTACTGCCGATAAAAGATACAAAGCCAACAAAGTAAAATTAAAGAAAGACGGAACGCCCGATAAGCGCTATAAAGCCGCCAAACCGGCAGCGGCCCCGGCTAAGAAAAAAGCTTAATAAACAAAGAACCCCGGTGATGCTCACCGGGGTTCTTTGTTTGGTGGATTCTGTCCATCTTACACGTCATTGCGAGCGCAGCGTGGCAATCCCCGACTTACAGAGACGCTCTGCCTATCGGGGATTGCCACGTCGTTCCTCCTCGCAATGACGTGTAGATAAAAAGCGAGGCAAAAACCGGGGGAGTCTATTCGCCAGCCAACTGTATCTTTCCTTTTTTCTGCACGTTTACAGGCTGCGGTACTTTTACATAATAGCCTGTACCATCATACTCCCTTTTGCGGGGATGGCTTTGGCAGGCATCGCTGCAGCAGCCTTCTAATTTGGTGCCGCATTCATCGCATTGGGTAAAATGCTCATTGCATTCGGGGTTGGCGCAGTTGATCATTTTGGGCGTAACCTTGCCACAATTGCGGCAGGTAGATATCACTACAGGGTTCACGCTGTTTACATCAACAGAAAGGCGGTTATCAAAAACATAACATTTGCCTTCAAAATCCTCGCCACCGGCTTCCTTACCGTATTTGATGATACCGCCGTGCAGCTGGTAAACATCCTTAAAACCTTCGTGCAGCAGCAGGGCCGATGCTTTTTCGCATTTAATGCCGCCGGTGCAATAGGTTAATATCTTTTTATCCTTGTATTGGGCCAGCTGATTGATCATCTCCGGGAAATCTCTGAAATTTTCGATATCCAGCGTTACCGCGTTTTTGAATTTTCCTAAGGAATGCTCATAGTTCGAGCGTACGTCAAGCACTACCACATCGTCGCGGTCCTTCATCGCCAAAAAATCTTTGGGTTCCAGGTGTTTGCCGGTTTGCTGCTGCGGGTTGATCACATTCGGATCGCGTAGGCCCGAGTGTACGATCTCGGATTTATACCGCACGTGCATTTTTACAAAGGAGGGGGTGTCCACCACATCCACCTTAAAATCGATACCGGCAAAACGCGGGTCGGCATGTACGGTATCCATATAGGTTTTGCAAGCTTCTGTAGTGCCCGAAACGGTGCCGTTAAGTCCCTCGGCTGCTACAATAATGCGACCGGTTAATCCTAAACTTTTACAAAATTTTAAATGATCGGCAGCAAATTGCTCCGCATCAGCTATTGTTGAATAACAATAGTACAGTAGTGTATTATATTGTGCCATAATCCATTGATACCGCTGCAAACGGTGTTAAATGAGGCGCAAAGATAATAATTTGTTGATTAAGTTAAGCGGTTGATTGAGTTGATTAATTAATTAGGTGCTTTTTATATAACCACTCACTTAATCAACCCAATCAACCATTCACCAAACCCCTACCTTATACCATAAAATATCCTGAAGCCCTGTATATATTTCTGGTTACCGGCGTAGGATATACCATAGTCAACCCTGAAAATGAGGCGTTGTACACCTATGTAAAACTCCCGGTAATTGGTGTTGCCTTTGGTGGTGAGGTAATTGGCGCCTATCAGTTCTTCCAGTTTCAGTTTCCGCAGCAGGGGTATCCGGTTAAATATCGAACCGGCAAAATTATGCTGATAGTGTGCCTCCAGAAATGCTCCGTTGGTGCTATAGGTATAGAATGGTAAGAAATGGAAACTGCCCACATAGGTTGGGTCGAAGGTTAAACCCTGGTTACCCAAAAAGTGGTTGTAATCCATATAGTACAGCTTGTTGTTGTTAAAAAAGCCACCCGCAGATACTTTAAATGATGAGAAACCGGTTAGCCCTACGCGGATGTTATTTTGCGAAATATCTGCCGAGGCGAAATCATAATCCACATCCGAGCCGAACGCGTTTTTGATACCCTTACGATAGTTAACGGTTAGCGTTGGGTATTTTGACGGCAGATTGAATTTGCCGGTTGGCCGGGTTTCATACTGCTGATCAAAAGTAATAATAGCCGATGCCGTGAAAACAAGCGCCTGGTTATCCGGAAATAATTCCGAATGATCCTGGGGCGGTGTTCCCGGCGGGGCTAATGGATTATTGGAGGTGAATTCACGATCCTTTACATCCTTTAGCTTGCCAAAGGCGGTATTATATAACTGGCTGCGGCTGGCATAGCTCAGATTGCCGTTCAGCAAAACGCCATTCAGTACTTCGCGCTGGTAACCGAACATGCCGTAGTGCGAACGGTAATATTTTACATAGTTGTTTTCGCTGAGCAGGGTACTCAGGGTATTAAAATATAACGACCGTGTACCTACGTTGTTCAGGTCGAGCACATCGCTGCCAAAACCAGCAAAGAACTTGGCATTATGAAAAGGATCGTTCCGGTACTCACCATACATATTGGCGCTGAGTGTTTTGTTGGAGAAGCCATACCGCAGATCGGGCGTTATGCTGTACGCCCTCAAGCTGTCTAAAACGTGTGTATATTTTACCTTGGCATTGATGCCAAAACCCTCTACCGTGTTGTAATAAAATGTTTGGATGAAAGGGTATATGTATAACGAGTCTTTTTCGCTGCGGTTGCTGGCATGATAGCCAAATATCAGGTATCCCGGATAATTGATATGATTTTTGTGGTGCTGCAGGGTGTCCAGATATTGGTTGGTTTTTTTAAAAGCGGCTATGTTATCCTTTTTTTGAATATCAAGTGCCTCTTCTTGAGTTAACGGAACGGGGCGTGCCGATGCCCAGTAGTCTTCTTTTTTTGAATTAGCCGTGGTATCAACCTTTAATATTTCGCCGGTAAAAAATTTATCGGGGAAGGTAGGATTGATTTTATAGTTGTTGTAAATGGTATTATAATAGCCGCCAAACCGAAATCCCAACACCTTGCCTTTAAAGTTAAACTGTACCGATGCGGGCATCCAAACGCTGTCGGTAACGGCAACGTATTGTTGCTTTATCTGCAAGGTATCAATCAGGTTGATATTGCTCCTCTGGTTGGTTACGTATAAATCGGCAGCGTATATGCGCCAGTCGCCCTCCACAATGTACAGATTACCTTCAAAATACTGGCCATGTCCGCGGCGGGGTATCACCTGTATCTTATCAATGGTGCGGCCATTCTCTACCGAAGTGCCCAGCAGTTTATACCGGTAAAAAATACTCGCGAACGAGGCTACCGGCGATACAAAGCCCCGGGTGCTCAATCCATTAATAGCAAATACGTTCTGATAAAAATTCACCTGCAGATCCGACGCTTTATTATAGCTGAATGCCGTATTTATCCCCGACATTTTTTTTGCGATGGAGATCTCCCGTACTTTATTAGGCTTCTGGAAACTGAGATCGGATAACGACTCCGACTGGTAAAGGATCCCTCTGCCATTGGTATCAAGATCAAGCGTTTGCCGCACCGCCGGTGATAACAAGGATTTTGGCGCGCTCAGCAACCGTTGTACACCCTTAATATAAACAGCGCAGGAGTATGATGTGGCTTCCTCAATATAATACTTGCGTTTTTTGATCACCTGTTTCATGATGGTATCGCCGGCATCGTGGTTTTTTTGATAAACGGAGGCTACACGATTAGTGGCAAATACTTCGTCCTGCATCTGCACGTCCAGGCGTTCGTCATGATCGGTTATGGTTACGCTGACAATTTTTTCATTATAACCCACCACCCGGTAAATTACACGATAGGTACCCGGGCTCAGTTTAAACTGGTAGGCCCCATCCTCATTGGAGGTGGTACCGTAAGTGGAATTCTTGATATATACCGACGAAAACGGGATCAGGTTGTTTTGCTGATCGGTTATCCGGCCCGATAATAAATATTGTTGTGCCGAGGCATTTATAGCACATAACACGATAAAAATCAATAGTATGCAGTTTTTCATATTCTATAACTAATGAATACGTTTTAACCGCAAAATGTTTTAAATGTGCTTAATAAATATTTAACAATAAGATATAATATCGAACACGGGACATCGAATGTTGAATAATGAAGTAAAGGATAGCATAGCGCAAAGCTGACTCACCCGGTCTACGCTTCGCTGGACCGCCCTCTCTTCGCCTTCGGCGGAAAGAGGGTAAAGAAAAAGAGTTAAAGAAAATGAAAATCCCCTCTATGCGCGAAGCGGAGAGAGGGGTGACGAGCGCAGCGATGTCGGGGTGAGTCGAATCGGCGTTTGATAATATTAAACACGGGCCAAAAAGTTCGGTGTTCGAAATTCAATATTCATTAGTCGATATTATTTCTTGCACCAATAGTGGCAATCGCTCATCGGTAACCCAACACAGCTTTTTCACGTATTAATCAAACCCTAAGTAATAAAGGATCAATAGATCTTTCCTCCCCCTTTGCCGATCTGAACGAGCAAGTAAAACCACTTATAACCAATTATCAACTACATTATGAAAAGAAGAATCAACAACCGTTATTTTAAAATTTATCAACACAACGCAAACCTATTGCTACACCGCGGCAAACAGCTGGCCGTAGTTTTAAGCATAGCAGTCCTCGGTGTTTTTGCCAGCTGCAAAAAAGCACAGGTAGCTGGTACGGGTAATGATAAAGTAAACTCTGCAACCACCCATATTGGCCTGACCGCGGCACCCTTTCCTACTAAAAGCGAGGCCCTGGTAGCCATGCAGGTTTACAATAATCATTTTTATAACCAGTATGGCACGTATGGGCCCTCCTACAAGGCCTATTATTGGAAAGATGACAGCCATGCCGGGCGCATGGATTTCTGGACGCAACAGGAAGCCATTGAAACGCTGATAGATGCCTACAACATTAACCCAAGTACAGATTTTTTGAACAAGATCCAATATCTGTACAATGGTGTTCGTGATGGCTACGGTACCCTATGGTCAAATAATATTTATAACGATGACGTAGTTTGGGGGTCGTTAATGTGCATAAGGGCTTATCACCTCACTAATGATGGCGGTCAGCTTGACATGGCCAAAAACAATTTTAACATGATGTGGAACCGTGCCTGGGACACTTCGGCATTAGGTGGCGGATTGTGGTGGAACACCAATAACAACACCAAAAATACCTGCGTGAACGCGCCGGCAGTCATTTGCGCTATGCTGTTATATCAGGCCACCGGCGACAGCTCCTATAAAACAAAGGCCAAGCAAATTATGGATTGGATGATAGCACACCTGTACGATGCTAATACCGGCGAGGTTAAGGGCGCTATTATTCCCAACGGAACCATTACCGAGGGCGCGCTTTCCTATACGCAGGGAACTTTTATTGGCGCTTGTGATCTGCTGCGGTCAGAATATCCATCGGTTGATTACCTGGGGATAGGCAAAAAGGCAATGGATTATGCTATGGCCAGTTTATGCAATTCGGCTGGCGGTATATTGAAAGACGAAGACGGTAACGCCGATACACAGGGTATGAAAAGCATTTTTGCCCGCTGGGCCTGTCAGTTTGTGCAGCATACCGGCACAGCCGGTACCTACGGCGCCTGGCTCGATCTGAATGCCGGGCAGGCCTGGTCTATCCGTAACTCCTCCGGCCTCATGTGGAACATCTGGGGCACCCGTACTTCAGATACCCAGGTGATCAACGCGTTCCAGGCTACCTGTGGTGTATCTATGATGAACAACGCCTATCTGTACCATTAAAAACTAAACTTGCTCGTTTGGTGAACTAAAAAGTCCGGGACTAATAGCTCCGGACTTTTTTTATAGGGTGTCATGCTGAGCTCCGTCGAAGCATGGTGGGCAGGCCTCTGCGCGCGTCCTTCGACAGGCTCAGGATGACAGCTCCAGCTTTTTAAACATCGAATGTTGAATAATGAGACAAAAGATAGCCTTGCGCATAGCCTACTCACCCGGTCTACACTTCGCTGGACCACCCTCTCTTCGCCTTTGGCGGAAAGAGGGTAAAGAAAAAGAATTAAAGAAAATAAAATCCCCTCTATGCGCAAAGCGGAGAGAGGGGTGACGAGCGCAGCGATGTCGGGGGGAGTCAAATCGGCGCCAAATCGCGGTTGTTTTAATCTTTCGTAGCCAGTAGTTTGTTGAGTTTGGAGCGGGTATCGGCAAACTCTTTAAGTGTTAGCGCTTTTCTATAATAGGCAATGGCTTTGGCTTTGTCCTTCGCGGCGTCATAATAATCGCCCATGCTGTCATAAACGTTATAGCTGTCGGGGTAGTTTTTGATGTTTAGTTGTAAGAAAGCGAAGGCCATTTTGGGACTTCGAGTTATCAGGCTAATGCCAAAATTGTTGATCACGTCTTCCGGTAGTGCAACTTTGTACCCCATTTGTTTGGAGATATTATCGTAATGCGATTGGATTTCGGCCAGCACTTCCTCCGGATTTGAATCCTTACCGAATATCTTCATTATCGTTTCCTGGGGAAGGCCGTAGTTTTTAAAGAAAAAGCGTAAAGCATCATATTCCGTGATCAGGGGTACTGAACCATGCGTGTCGTTATGGTAATATTTATACGCAAACTTTAATTTGTTGGCAGCAGTATCGCTTTGAATCATATCCCTGAGCTTTAATATCGCCCGGATATGAGAGGTTGCAGCCGAAGTGTCTTTTCTGGCTTGAGTGGTATCCGTCATACCCTTAGGCATGGTGTTGGCAATACCTATGAACAAGGATTTGCCCGAATAATTTTTTTGTTTCAGTACTTCGCGGGCCTGGTTTAGCAGAATGCCACGGTCCCACCACATACTGGGATCGATAGCGATATAACCGTTGAACATATTGGGATGATTGATCAATGTGTTGATCACCATCGATCCGCCGAGCGAATGGCCGATGAGTATCTTGTAGGAGGTGGTAGGATAAATAGAATCGATGTGCGGCATTAGTTCCTTCTCGATAAACGAGGTGAAGTTTTCGCCGCCGCCCGAAGTTTTTAAAGCAGCAATCCTGTTGGTGGTCAGGTCGCGCATCCTGTCAGTGTTGGGTATGGCCACAACAATCATTTCGGGGCACACGGAGCCACTGAGCTGTTGTATCATACCCGTAACCGAAGGAAAATGAGAGTCGCCATCCAGGAGGTAAACTACCGGGTATTTTTGCTGGGCGAACGTTGTATCACGTGCCGGAACGTACACCCAGAGTTTACGGGTTTCATTCAATATTTTCGAGTGAACGCTGTCAACAACGCCCATAACAATAAGGTTATTTTTGATAGTTTGCGCTTTCAGTGCTGTTACCGAGAACAGGCTCAAAAGGCAGAAGACAATGGCTTTTTTTAAGGGAGTTAGATCTGCGTTCATCATATTTAGGGTTCTTCAGATTGAGGGGCCTATCAAATCTACCTATAAAAAGGGTAAAAGCTTTAAAGCCCAAACTAAATAATGGAGTAAAAGCCAGATGTTCGGCAATCAAAATACCTTATTCGATATTATTAAGCACACCCCCTCGCCAAATGCCTGTTAATGTTTAATTTTGCCCTCTCTAAAACAGTATAGATATGTACAATACACTAAAACCGGTTTTACAGCAGGAGCTTGCCGACATTGAAAATGCAGGGTTATATAAAAAAGAACGCATCATTACATCGGCACAGGGTGCTGATATTACCGTTCTGGGTGGTCAGGAAGTGATCAATTTTTGTGCAAACAATTACCTGGGCCTGTCGGGCAATCCCCAAGTGATACAGGCTGCAAAAAATGTGATGGACAATCATGGTTATGGTTTATCATCCGTACGTTTTATTTGCGGTACGCAAGATATTCACAAGCAGCTGGAAGCAAAAATATCCGAGTTTTTAGGTACCGAAGATACCATACTATACGCCGCGGCATTTGATGCCAACGGCGGTGTTTTTGAACCCCTGTTCAATGAGCAGGACGCTATTATATCCGATGAACTGAACCATGCCTCTATCATCGACGGTGTGCGTTTGTGCAAGGCCCAGCGCCATCGTTACAAACACGATGACATGGCCGATCTGGAAGAAAAACTAAAAGCCACTAAAGATCTGCGTCACCGCATCATCGTAACCGACGGCGCTTTCAGCATGGACGGAACCATCGCTCAACTGGATAAAATTTGCGCCCTGGCCGAGCAATACAATGCTTTGGTGATGATTGACGAAAGTCACTGCTCGGGCTTTATGGGCAAAACCGGCAGAGGTACGCACGAGCACCATAATGTAATGGGGCAGATTGATATTATCACCGGCACTTTGGGTAAAGCCCTGGGCGGTGCATCGGGAGGTTTTACATCGGGCCGTAAAGAAATTATTGACATGCTGCGTCAGCGTTCGCGCCCGTACCTGTTCTCCAACACCCTGGCTCCGGCCATTACCGGCGCTTCTATAGCGGTGCTGGATATGCTGAGCGAAACCACCGCCCTGCGCGATAAACTGGAAACTAATACCCAATACTTCCGCAAAAAAATGACCGATGCCGGTTTTGATATTAAACCAGGTGTGCACCCCATTGTACCGGTGATGCTGTACGATGCCAAGCTGGCCCAGGAATTTGCCGCCAAAATGCTGGATGAAGGTATCTACGTGATCGGTTTTTATTACCCGGTAGTACCACAAGGCAAGGCCCGCATCAGGGTACAGATCTCGGCCGCCCATGATACCCATCACCTGGATAAGGCCATAGCGGCATTTACCAAGGTAGGTAAAGAGCTGGGGGTGATTTAAGCCCATTCAATTTAATGTAGAACATGGAATGTCCAATATCGAATATTGAAGTTAAAGCTTCGGTGTTGGACATTCAAAATGCACTATTCGATATTACTCGCCGCCAATGTTGGTGACAACACCAACAACGGCGGTGGCAAAAAAATAGATTGTCATGCTGAGGAACGAAGCATCTATTATGCGATATGCCCAGTGAAGAAGATCCTTCGTTCCTCTGGATGACAACGTAATATTGAACCTTTCAAACCCCCTCTATGCGCGAAGCGGAGAGAGGGGTGACGAGCGCAGCGAGGTCGGGGGTGAGTCTAATCAGCGCTTTGCGATTCGCAATTTTTTAAAACTTTTTAAAGTTTTAAAAACTACTCAAAATCGTATTGGAATTTGTTAAAAGCATTAAAGTCGATGGTTTTGAGCCGATTTCTGGGCGTTTTTGGTTTATTTTCGGGTAGAAATTTGTTAAAATTTAAGGTTTAAAAAGTTTTTCTAAAGCACGTATCAAAACTTCGGATCATTATTTTGTTCAACAAATTTTCAATTAATAATTTTTTAAGAATTAATTAAGGGTTGGTCACAAATTTGGGTTTATAACCATTTATAATAAACCCATGTTTAATTCTTCCAGATTTCAATTCATATTGTCAGTGTGGCTGCTGCTTAGCGGTCACCTGGTATACAGTCAGAGCAAACACAGCCAAACTTCGGCATTTACCAGTTATAAGGGCCTGGTGATGGCGGGCTACCAGGGTTGGTTCAACGCCCCGGATGATGGTGGCGGCCGCGGCTGGAATCATTACACTTCTCATGGAAAATTTGAACCCGGCTACACCAATATTGATGTATGGCCCGATGTAAGCGAGTACAAAAAAACCTACAAAACCCCCTTTAAACATGCTGATAGTAGCTATGCCTATCTATACAGCTCGCACGATGCATCCTCTACCGAAACCCACTTCAAATGGATGCAGCAATATGGTATCGACGGGGTGTTTGTACAGCGTTTTATTGGCGATGTGCAAAGGGGCCGTGGCAAGGCCCATAATGATGTGGTACTGGGTAATGTGCTTAAGTATGCGCAAAAATATAACCGGGCTGTATCGGTAATGTATGATCTTTCGGGCATGCAGGCCGGCGGCGATTCGCTGGTGATCAAAGACTGGAAGCATCTGGTGGACAGTTTGAAACTAACCAACAGGGGCAATAAACAAACCTACTTGTACCACAACGGCAAACCACTGGTAGCCGTATGGGGAATCGGTTTTAATGATCATCGCCGCTACGGCTTAACCGAGGCCGAAAAGATCATTGATTTCCTGAAAAACGACCCGGTTTATGGCGGATGCTCCGTGCTGCTGGGTGTGCCCACCTATTGGCGCGATTTTGGAAATGATACCGAAAAAGACCCGCATCTGCATGATGTATTGCGCAAAGCCGATATTATCCATCCCTGGTTTGTTGGCCGGTACAACGAGCAATCGTACCCCGCATTTAAACACCGTATTGCCGAAGATATAGCCTGGTGCAAAACCAAAAAGCTGGATTATGTACCCGTGGTTTTCCCCGGCTTTAGCTGGCATAATATGAACCCCAGAAGCCCCCAAAACCAAATTCCACGTAACCGCGGACAGTTTTACTGGAAACAAATCACCGGGGCTATCTCCAGCGGTGCCGAAATGCTCTACGTAGCCATGTTTGATGAGGTTGACGAAGGTACGGCCATACTCAAAGCATCCAAAAATCCGCCGGTAGGTTTAAGCAATTTTGTAAAATATGAGGATGATATCCCTAATGATTATTACCTGTATTTAACCGGGTATGCGGGTAAAATGCTCCGGAAGCAGATTCCGTTGCAGGATAGTATACCGCCGCCGGTATTGATGAAAAATAAGCTTAGAAAATGATATGGCGTTACTCCTCCATACTTCAGAAAAATAAGGTTCCCAATATTTTGGTAAATCGATTTTAGCAAATTCTATAACATTTTCATAGGCTAACCGGGGTTGTTAATGTTTTATTAATACGTTATTATTTGCGGCGCATAGTTTAGCTCCCTGTTGGTAATTCGATCGGATTACTGGTATACAAATTATTTAAACCTGATAACCGTACATTTTATGAAGAAAAAGTATGCCGGTGCGCTGGCTATTTTAATGATGGCTTTTTGCTCTTTTGAGTCGCCTGAACCTGTTAAATATCCTTATCAAAATGCCGCTCTGCCGGTTGAAAAACGGGTAGCCGATCTGTTAAGCCGGATGACGGTTGCCGAAAAAATAAAACAGCTGGATATGTACAGCGGTCACGAGGTAGCGAACATGAAAGGTCATGAGTCAGCATCGTATTCAGACAGTGCCCGCATCGCCATAGGTACCGAGGGTATTGGCTCGGTACATGATTTGTATCCCTTAACTTCTGATATCAGCAACCAGATACAGCGCTACGCGGTTGAACATACGCGTTTGGGTATCCCCGTACTGTTTATTGAGGAGGGCCTGCATGGTTACTCGGGCTTGGGGAGTACTACCTTTCCTGTTCCTTTGGCGCTGGCCGGAGCCTGGGATACTACTTTAGTACATCAAACAGGGCGCATCATCGCTACCGAAATGCGCGCGCATGGGGTTGCTATGGTGCTGGGGCCGGTGCTTTGCCTGCCGCGCGACCCACGCTGGGGCCGTGTAGAAGAAACTTATGGCGAAGATCCTTACCTGGCCGCCGCCAACGGTGTGGCTATGGTAAAGGGTCTGCAAGGTAATAAAGTAAGCGATGCTGATGCTGTACTGGCCGAGCCCAAACATTTTGCCGTACATGGCATACCTGAGGCTGGCAGCAATACCGCACCGGTAAATATGGGTGAACGCGAAGCCCGCTCCTCATTTTTATATGTGTTCGAAAAAGCTATTAAAGAGGGTGGTGCTTTGGGTATGATGGCTGCCTATAGCGAGTTGGATGGTATCCCCTGTGTAGATAACAGGTGGCTGTTGAAAGATGTATTGCGTAAGGAATGGGGCTTCAAGGGCTTCGTACTGTCAGATCTGGGGGCTATCAAAATGTCGATGGTTAATCACAAAGTAGCCGCCAATACTGCCGATGCCATGGCGCAAACGCTTACTGCCGGGCTGGATATGCAGTTTTATGATTTTTCTCATACGGAGCTGATGAGCGCCATTAAAAAAGCCCTGGCCACCAAACAACTGAGCATGGCCGAGCTTGACCGGGCCGTGGGCGATATACTGCGCGTTAAATTTATGCTGGGGCTGTTTGAGCATCCTTATGTTGATGAAAGCCTCATTAAAAAAGTGTTTCATACCGAAGCGAGCCACGCAGTGGCCCTCAAAGCGGCCCAGGAAGGTATCAGCCTGCTGAAAAACGATAATGCACTATTGCCGCTTAATGCTAATGTGCATTCGGTGGCTGTTATTGGTCCGCTGGCTACCAGTACTTACCTGGGTGGTTATGCTAACACCGACGGTAAAGGTGTAGCCATGTTAGATGCGTTGAAACAAAAAGCCGGCAGCGATATGAAAATTGAGTACGAGGCAGGCTATTCTACCCAGAATAAATCTCTCGACACGCAAAGCGAAGATCTGCAAAAGGCAATCGACCTGGTAAATCATTCGGATGTGGCAGTAGTGGTGCTGGGCGAAGATATCAATGAGGTGGGCGAAGGAAAAGACCGGTCGAACCTTGACCTTAACGCCCGGCAAACCCGCTTGATAGAGGCCCTTCAAAAAACGGGTAAACCTATTGCGGTGGTACTGTTTAATGGCAGGCCATTATGCATCAACTTTGTAGCTAAAAATATACCCGCCATTGTAGAGTCGTGGTTCCTGGGCGAAGCCGGAGGATTGGCCATTGCCGATGTACTGCTGGGCAAGGTCAATCCCTCGGGTAAATTACCGATGACTTTCCCGCGGTCGACCGGGCAGATACCTTATTATTATGACCATAAACCAACCTCAAGACACGTATATGTTGATCAGGATACATCGGCATTGTTCCCATTTGGATACGGCCTGAGTTATACCACTTTCGCCTATGCGGATTTAACAGTTAGCCCGGGAACTATACCGGTTAATGGCGTTGTGAATGTTGGTGTAACGGTGAAAAATACCGGGAAGGTGGAGGGTACGGAAGTGGTGCAATTGTACATCCGTGATGTGATATCCAGTGTAACCACGCCTGTAAAATCATTAAAGGGCTTTAGGCGCATCACGCTGAAACCCGGCGAAAGCGGCAAAGTGCAATTTAAATTAAGCACGGAGGAATTAAAAATCTGGAACCGCCAGATGAAACATGTAGTAGAGCCCGGCGAATTTAAGGTGATGATAGGTTCATCATCCGAAGATATCAGGCTGCGGGGGAGCTTTTGGGTAAAATAAGCGATTAGATGTGCAAATATCAGATGTAGAGATGATTTTTGAACGAAACAGGTAAAAGTCGCGGCTATTATAATTGGTGCTTTTTGTTTAAAAAATCTGGCAAAAAGTGGGTTTACACTTTTTGGTGATAAATAATTATAAGTGTTTGATTTTCAATTAAATAAGTCCATGTTAACCCCAAAAAATGTAAACCCATGTAAACCCACTTTTGCAACGTGTTTATCGGGAGACGCATGTGATGCGTCTCTTAAATATATCACATATATCCCCGGTAAACATAAAAGCCCTGCTGTTAGCAACAGCAGAGCTTTGTTATGAGATGATTGTAGAGTTATGGTTTAGGTACCGTTGGTCTTACGGTGGTCAGGGCGATCTGGCCTTTGAACATTTTAGCGCCATCGCCGGTTAGCCTCAGGTAATAGTCAGATGAGCAGGGTGTACCATCTTCGTCGAGCGATTTAAAGCCCGATCCTGCTGGTACAAAGGCCTGGCTTTCGGCGGTTTTGGCAATCTGGTTGCTTTCGTTATATTCATCAAACATCGAGATGTAAATACCCTGGGCACCGGCTCGTTTCATATTGTAAAACTGGCGCCACATGAAATCGCCATGAGCCCGTTGCTGCGCACTTAAATCGCCGGGCAAAACACAGGGTTGATAATCAATGCCGTTAGCCTTGCAATAAGCTTCGTCCGGAACATTAATGGTATTATAAAAATTGTCTGATTCGATCACGTTGCTGATACGCCCCACCATCCATGGCGACAGCATATTAAAGGCTTTATAGGTGGCCAGAAAGCCCGGGCGCGAGTCGCTTTCCTCCTTACGCCAGTGGGTAGGTATACCGCCTATCACGTAGCAGCCCTTGCTTTTAAACCAGTTGATCACCGCCAGGCAGGTTGCTGCCGAAAAATTATGGTTATCATCGTTGAAGCCAAAACCCCAGATACACACTACGGGCTTACCGTTTTGTTTGGCATAGGCCGGCGAGGAGGTATAGGCCGACATTTTATTGGTCCAGTCGGTTTCCATTTCTGTGGCCATGTTGGTCCAGCCGCTTACATCATACATAATGTAAAATTTTACACCATTTTTTTCGGCCGCGATCTTTACTTTGGCGGCCATGGCATCACGTACCGGGCCTTCCAAACCGCTGGGGTTAAAACGCTGCAGGGCCGCCCCGTCAATACCATAATCTTTCATCCACTTAAACTGTACATCAACCGTTTGATCGGTATAGGACGAAAACACACGGGCCTCGCTGCCATTATTCAAATTAGCGAAATCGGTTTTAAAAGTGGTAGTATAATCGCGCACATCAGGCCATGCGTATATAGCCTTGTTGGTTGGTGATGGCGGTTTGGCCCAATCGTTTGACCAGTGCCAGAACATATTGATGGGCGAGCCGTCGCCGGTAGCGGCAAACCAGCCCTGGTAACCCACTACAACCTTACCCACCACATCGCCTATTGGCGAAGGGGTAACGTCAACCGGGGTAGTTGGGGGTGGCACCACTACCGGGGGTGGAGGTGTTGTGTTATTATCCGTTGTTTTTTTAGAGCAGCCGCTCATCGAAAAACTGCTGATTATGGAAAACAAAGCTATCATGGATAGCCTGCTGATGGTATTATTTCTCATGATTCGGTACTTAATAGGGTTTAAATAAGGTGATTGGTTATTTACATCTTCAGATTGGGCATTTTGTCGATTTTTTTGATCATGATGTTACGGTAATAGGCTTCTGCCCCTTCTGATTGTATCTCGATCTTGCCCTTTTGGAAACTGGTTTCAGGTCCCTGGCTGGGCGATATGCGCGAATTTTCCAGTACCAGTACCACATGCCCGTTAACCACATGTACGCTTTTGGTACCGAAACAGTATAACTCCAGGGTGTTCCATTCGCCATGTGGCTTTTCGTAATCGGCGCTGTGCGAGCAGGTGCTTGACGGTGTTCTGTTGGAGGTTAAATGTTGTATGGGTGCTGCAGGGTCATAAATAAATCCCGATTTGGCCGAAGTATCCTTTTTCCGGGCATGAGCATCCATCCCTACACCCACCAGGGCAAAATAATCGCCTATGTCGCCTTCCTGCACCTGGAACTCATGGCCGCGCATCCAAACGTTCCAGAACTGGCCATGCGGTTCGGTAGCGTGATAGATGATGCCGTTATCTCTTTTATCCTTCAAACGGGGGGCATACTTTTTTTCGCCCCATTTAAATTCAACTTTAAGGTGATAGTTCTCATATTCTTTTTTGGTGCTCAGGCCGCCATAAATTTGACCGGAGATATGCAAAACAGGCTGACCGTCCACCTCATCGATGGTAAATACATGCAGCGGATCGTTGTTGAGGCCTACGGGTGTACCGTTCATGCCATCGCCTTTGGCATAGCCCGGTAAATCAACACTGGTATGCGGAACGCCTATAAATACGTCCCAGTTTTTAAGATCCTTGCTAAGCAGGGGTGTCCAGGAGCTGTTGAGCTCCTGTGCAGATAGTGCGGTATTGGCCAGTAAAAAGGCACCTATAAAGAATACGGTTGCTATTTTCATGGTTTAGAAGTTTGAATAACCTTTTTAATAGTACCATCGGCGTTGTAAAAAAGTTTGTCGACACAAACTGATCTTTCCCAATCCTGGTGCGAGATAGCGCTGGTATGATAAAAAGAATACCACTGCCCTTTGTATTGCACTATAGAACCGTGATTGGTAAAGCTATCGGTTGGGTCCATATAAACACCCTGCGATTTCCATGGACCCAGCGGGCTGTTACTGGTGGCGTAGCGCATCTGGTTGTGCTTACCGGCAACATCATGATTATCTGAGTACGACAGGTAATAAATGCCGTTGCGTTTGTGTACCCAACTGGCCTCGTGGAAATCTTCCAGGCCTTCCATGGGTTTCATTTCGCCGTCAATTTCCATCATGTTGCTTTTTAGTTTGCCGCCTTCGCATTTGGCACCACCGCCATAGTAAAAGTAGGCCTGGCCATCATCGTCAACAAAAACACATGGATCGATCATGGATTTTAGGCCCTTGATGTAGCCCTGTACCTTAAAGCCGCTTGCCGGACTTTTGCTGGTGGCTACGCCAATTTTCCAGCTATCGTTCCATTTGGAGTCACTGGGATGTGGGAAGTAGAAATAATAGGTTCCGTTTTTGTAGGCGCAGTCCGGGGCCCACATAAAGCCACCTTCGGGGCGCCCCCAGGATACCTGGCTGGCACGCAGTATTTCGCCATGATCTTTCCAGTGTACCATATCATCGGTCGAAAAAACGTGGTACTGATCCATCAGGTCGCAACCCCGTGATGGCGATATATCATGCGAGGCGTATACATACAAACGGCCATCCTTCCAGACATGGGCTGATGGATCGGCAGTGTACATTGATCTGATAAAGGGGTTACCCAAAGCGGTATCGGCTTTGTTTTGGGCTAAAACCGGCGTTATAGATAGCACACCTAAACCAATGGCCCACACCAATGATCGGAGTCTGCTTTTTCGCGTTGAGGTATTTATTGTATTTTTTATAATCATGGTTATACAGTTTCTTTTTTTAGAAGACAGGAAGATTGTTTCTTCCTGTCTTACTTAGTTTAAAAATTAAGGTATAGGTTGTTTTGAGTTTATTTTTTTGCCTGGAACCGCAGGTAATCTATACCAGTAACCAGTTCCGGGTGATCTTTGCTGATGGTGGAAAAGAAGATCCGGAAGTGATTGATACCACTATAGTCTGCGCTGCCATTTGATGGGATGCTTACAGAGAAATCAAGTACTACATCATTCCAGCCACTTTTCCAGTTTTTGGCTAATGGCGCTACATCCCAGGCCGACTCATGATCGTCAGACTTGCCCGAACTGGTAATTTCTATAGAGCCATCTTTGATAATGGTAGGATCTGATATATAAAACCAAAACCGGAACTGGCCGTTAGCCGCGGTTAGTTTGGTATCCAGAGGTGTTGGTGTATCCTTGATAAACTGCATAAAATCCGAACCGTTCGTTATCGTGTTTTTGATATAGCCGGTACCTTCTTTTTGCCCGGATGTGGCAATGTTTACGCTGCCCACGGTTTGCCAGCCATCAGTTTTATCGGTATTGTCAAACACCACCAATGACGGATCGGGCGGAGCGGTTGTATCAGGCGGTGGTGGTTTTAAGCCCGAGGTATCGCGCGAAATGTATTTTTCTTTTTTGCACGCGGCCATGCCTAATCCTATCATGGCGATAGTGCAGATCATCAGTATTTTAGTGAATTTCATTTTCTTTCTTGTTTAGGTTAGCTTTTAGGAACATCTATCTGCACTATTTCCGAAAAATTGGAGCTATTGAAGCTGTCGCTTAAACGTACCCCTACGCGTACATAAAATGTACGGCCTGGCAGCAGGTTGGGCACAGTTAAGGTTACCGACTTGTCTGCATCACTCATATCCGTGAAGTTTTTGTTGATGGTAACCGAGTTTACATCCGAAAAATCCCTGATAGAGGCGCCTGCACCTACCAGTTTTGTGGTGTTAACATAAGGCTGTGTGTCCTTAATAGTTGGTAAACCAGCAGCAATAGGCGCGGTGATATTATACTTGATGGTTAAGGTTGTACCGCTTAAACTTGTAGTCAGGTTTTTGATAATGATATATGGGGTAACCGTAAAATCATGCTTGGTACCTTGAGCAATATTTACTACAATGGTATCGGTTACCGGCCAGAAAGCGCCGTTGGTTGGTACCACTTTATATGCGCTTTTAAACAGCTTGGTATCTTCAAATGTGCCATCAAATTTACTGGGGATGGTTTGCGGCGTTGTCCAGCCTATCTGTTGTAACTTGATCTGTGTGCTACCACTGGATGTTTGTAAATTACCACCCGCAGATGAAAGGATATTGCCCTGGAATGAGGCATTAGGCCCATCATAGTTATCTGTTTTTGTACAAGCAGAGATGGTAAGAATAGCTGCGACCACTAAAAAATTGCTAATTAGCTTTTTCATATTTAAAATTTTTAATGCTTAATAGTTAGGGTTGTTAGGAAGCAGGTTAGGGTTTTTGCCGATTTCGCCACCCGGGATACCTTCGTAATAAAATTGTTTCTGGAAGGTATATTCCCGGTTAAACAGCTCTGGCTCGGCCAGAAAAATGTATTTATTTTCGTTGAATACGTAATAAGGCATCAGACCTTTAAAATGCGCGCGATCAAGCACCACATCGGCAGTGCGCCATCTTTTCAGGTCCCAATAGTATTGATTTTCGAAAGCAAGCTCCATACGGCGCTCGTTACGCACCTTGGTCAGATCTATTGATGAATAAAGTGTAGCGCCTGCCCTTGTCCGGAGTTGGTTGATAGAGGTTAGGGCGTCTGTAGTGTTGCCTAATTCTATCGCGGCTTCAGCGCGATTCAGCAATATTTCGCCATAACGCAGATCGATCCAGGGTTGTTCGCTTCTGTTCAGGTCAACCGCTGCTTGTGGTTTGTTGTAATCCACATACTTGCGTACATAAAAACCTGTGCGGGTTAACTCGTCGCCACCGGTCCATGGGCCGGTAAAGCCGATGATCTGCCTGCCCTGATACAAGGTTTTGGTATCGCCAGCAAGTACGTATGAGCGTGAGTTGGGCTGTTTGGCTACTTCGGCAGCAGCGGTGCCGCTAAAAGATGGGTAGATGCCGCGCTGCATATCAAAAGTAAGTCCTCTTAAAGTAGCGCCGGGGAAATAAACGGTAGCCAATAAGCGGGGTTCAAGACCCTGCATTAAGTCGGCACGGTTATCAAATCGTTTTGGAGTTCCGTCATCATTGGTTACCGACAAGTTTCCCCAAAGCTGTACCAGATCCAATGTTGGATAGGAGCGAGAAAGCGCGTTGGCCGTCATATACCGTGGCGACATGGTAGCATCCCAGCTATGCGCGGTATGATTAGCGATGGAGTACTGTTTGATGAAAATGTTTTCGGGGCTTCCACTTTTCAGGAACAGATCAACATAGTTCTGCACCTTGTCTGAGTTGGCATTGTAAAGCGAGTAATGGCCTTCCAATGTTTTGGCGGCATCATAAGCGGCCTGGAAGTATTTAGTTGCCTGATCGGCCGGAATACCTACCAATCCTGCGGCGCGTGCCGGGCCGTCAACAAAATTTACAGAACCATATTTGGCTATACAAGCAGCATATAACATTACCCTTGATTTTAAGGCGATTGCTGCATACTTGTTGGCCCTGCCGGCGTCACTGGCTTCGGGCATCATCTGGTAGCCTAAATCCAACTCAGATCCAATAAAATCCCAGGTTTCCTGTTCTTTATTACGATGTACCTGAAGGGTTGACAGTGGAGCAGCCGGATCCTGTGGCTCTTTAATCAGCGGCACCCCGCCATAACGCTTGGCCAGGCCAAAATAATAGTAGGCCCGTAAAAAGTGAGCTTCGCCCAAAAGCGCGTTTACAGTAGGCTGGGTTAGTGTAGCTACGTGTTTAGGCAGTTCAGATATCAGGATGTTCACATTCCGGATATCGCCATAAGGCCAGTACCCGAAACCACCGGCAATATCCACACCACCCCATGGGCCTACTTCTTCGCCTGTCACCCCGGCCGAATTATAAAAGTTCTCCCAATCGTTACTCCCGGTTTTAAAGCCCTGATCCGGCCTGTATTTGAAGTCCTCGATAGGTAAGTTCTGGTATATGGTTGCTAAAAACGACTTAACACCCGCCTCGCTGCTATATATAACATCAGGAGTAAATATGTTGGTTGGCGGGATGTTCAACTTCTGGCAGGAAGTTACGGTAGCTCCAACGGTGATAGAGATGGCTATGATTAATTTGTTTATACTTTTCATGTGTCAATAGTTTAAAAGGAAACATTAGCACCCAGATTAAAGGTCCTGTTCATTGGGTAGGTGTATCCTCCCAGGGCTATGCCGAAATTGTTATTATCTCTTGGATTAGGTCCCTGATGCTCCGGATCGTAATTCTTTAGTCCGGTGAAGGTTAACAGGTTGTAACTGTTCACATATACTCTTAATTTTTTTATACCGAGGGCTTTCAGCGCGTTTGGCGATAACGAATACCCAAATTCCAATGATTTTACACGCAGGTAGCTGGCATTTTGGATTGCTTTTGTGCCTTGTGCATCGGGCGAACCCATTGCCGGGTAAAATCCTGGTACCCAAACTGTATTAGGATCGAAAACATTGGCATATGGATCTGCTGTGTGCCAGCTATCAAGGAAGCGTGTAAGGGCGCTTCGGCCATACATCAGCGGCGATGCAAATTGCTCACCATACTGAACGTAAACACCCGCGGCTCCTTGTAAAAGCATATTCATATCAAAGCCTTTATAACTTAAGCCTATGGTAAGGCCGTAGTTATACAAAGGGATATCAGTAGTGGCAATAGGGTGACTGTCTTTATCGTCTATCACGCCATCATTGTTCCAGTCCTTATAGTAATAATCGCCCGGTACAACGTTATTGTTACCCCCGCCAGTGTTAACACCGTAGTTGTATATCTGGTTGTAGCTGGTAAATTGCCCTGCATATTCAGGTCCCCACCAAACATTCTGATACCTGTTGGTTTGGTTTTCCTTCCAGTTTAAGTACTCGTTACCCGATTTGCCCCGAAGAACGTTCAGCGCTTTTAAGCGGGTGGTACCAATGTTGCCCGCGAGATTTAAGCCAACCTTTCCAAATGTGGTACGGTAGGCCAAGTTAAAGTCAAGACCCTGTACCCTGTCGCTGTTATAATTGATCTGTGGTACATCTGCACCTACAGTTCCGGGTAGGGCTACAGAAGGTTGAGCTGGCAATCCGGTCCTGTCGTTTCTGAAAACCTCAATGGTTCCATCTATTTTTCCGCCGAACAGGCTGAAATCCATCGCGATGTTTTTGATGGTGTTTACAGACCAGGTTAAACCAGGGTTACCCAATTTAGGAGCAGAACCGTTAACAGCACCAGCACCGAAAATATAGGTATTTATAGGGTAGGTATACCCGTTAACGTAATTGAATGCGGGAGCGTTGGCCTCATCGCCGGTTTGGCCGTAGGATGCTCTGATCTTTAAATTAGTTAAGATATTTTCAGGAATAAGCTTCCTGAAGAAATTTTCCTTTGTTAATACCCAGCCTACTGATCCGCCAGGGAAAAATCCCCATTGATCTGATCCGGGCTGATACAGGTTATTACCATCGCGACGGAAACTGAACTCGGCCAGGTACTTGCCTTTGTAATCATAATTGAACCTGCCGATAATACTTTTGTGCGCACGATCCTGCAGAGCCCCTGCATCCATACCGCCAGACATATTAGAGTTTTGTAAACCTCCGAATAAATAATCAACAGGGATCTCGATATCTCTGTAGGCATTAAAGTTATCGGCGGTTTCATGGCTTTGCTCATAGGTAGCCATGGCTGTTATGTGATGGTCTTCCAGAAACGTGTGCGAATAGTTTAACGTTACCTGGGCCAGGGTGTTAAAGTGGGTATAATAAGAACGGGTTATACCTGCCGGCGAATTAACCAAACTTGGTATATAGGTATCGCTGGCCGCGTTGTAAGTATATAAGGAAAATGACCTTTTGATCTGGTTATTATCAGCAGTGCCATAATCAATATTGAACAAAGCTTTAGCGCTTAAACCCTCTATACCAGGTATATCGTATGTTAAATTCAACTGACTTGTAAGATTTTTATTTCTGAATCTTTTTGAACCTACTTTGTCGGCATCAGTGATGATGGATGGGTTCATATTATCATCCATTACAGCAGGGTATAAGGGATTATCGTTGGCATATATCTGGTGCGTTGGTATTTGGTTCCAGGTATATTTGTAAACGGTCCATTCATCGGTATAAGGTTGGTTCTTTTCATCCATCCAGGCCGATGTTAGTATCTGCGCTTTAAGCCCTTTTGTTATGCTGGCGGTAACGTTTGAGCGAAAATTATATTTGTTGTAATTCAGATCGCCTGTTTTAAAAACACCGTCTTGTTTTTGATACCCAAAATTGAAGAAGTAGCTTATTTTATCGCTCCCTCCATCAATATTTAAATTGTGCTGTATCTGATTGGCTGTTTTCCTGAAAACCATATCCACCCAATCGGCCGTTTTGCGAGTTCCATTTAGGTAAGGCTGGATATCGGCATAGGAAAATTGAGGAGTAACATTGGATATGAAATTATTAGCAAAATCGCGTTTAACCTTTTCATTGGTCAGCATCATATAATCCACCGCGTTTACACCCTCTGGCATGCCCAAAAATGTTTGTATCGCGTCGTTAACAGAATAATTAATATTGATCTTCCCATTTTTTGATCCTTTTTTGGTAGTGATCAGTATAGCGCCACCGGCGGCCCGCATACCATATATAGACGCGGCAGCATCCTTCAATACCGAGATGCTTTCAATTTCATTAGGGTCCATTCTGCCAATGGTCGATTGGTCGCCGCCAATGATCCCATCAATTACAATTAATGGAGCGCTTTGATAACCCCTGATATTTAGGTTATTGGCATACGAGCCCGGCTCGGCGGTTGTTTGAACAATACGTACACCCGGTATTTTACCGGTTAGCATATTGATCACACTCTCATTTTTGGTGGTAACAATCTCTTTGCTTTGCAGTGTAGCTATAGAGCCGGTTATGGTGGCCCTTTTTTGCACACCGTAACCTACAACAACAACTTCATCCAGACTTTTGCTGGTACTTTTTAAGGCTATAGTACCACCTTTAATGTCTTTAACCGCTACTTCTTGTGTTACATAACCAAGAAATGATACCTGTAGAATAGCGTCGGTATTGGGAACGTTGAGTTGAAATTTCCCGCCTACATCGGTAATGGCTCCCGTGGTTGTTCCTTTAATTTTTACACTTACCCCCGGAAGTGTCGACCCATCGGTTAAGTCAATTACTTTTCCGCTGATGGAAATTTGCTGGGCTAACAAACTAAGCGGGAAAAGAAGAAGTATTATAAGTGAGTATTTAAGTTTTTTCATACTGTTTCTCGTTAATGATTAAGTTTAAATTGATTGGTTACCTGGTTAAGGTAATAGGTGTAATGCGGCGGCACACCTACGGCGGGTACGGTTGATAGTGATTCATGGTTATATCGGTTAATCTGGTACACTAACTCATTACCGGTGGGTTGGTAAAAGTGGAGTACAACTGGTTTATAATTGCATACAAAACAATAGCGGATGATTAATAAAAGATAAATAATTGATTAATATGGGCCTTGTTTTAAATTTTATTGCAATCGATTGTAATAAAATCATCAATCGATACATTATTTATATTATGTACTGATTCAATGAAAGTTATCGATATGTCCCGGTAGTGTTAAGTTTAAATGGCCGAACGATTAATATGGGGGTAATTGGTAAATGGCGTGTTGGATAAAGAATAGGTTTCTGAAAATGTTATTGAACAGGAAACGGCAAATTAAATATCAAGTTGATAATTGAGGATTTACACTTTGGGTAAATATCTGTTTATTACTTTGATTAGTCTTTTTGTAAATATTCAGAGAGGGATTTTATCTTAACACAATGATTATTTTAAACTAATGTTCAATTGATGCTAAGGTTGTTTTTTGCGGCGGGAAAAATTTAACAAACATAAAACCCGTCATCTCCATCATGAAAAGCAACTCACGCTATTTAAAAATAGGTGCACTATTAATTCCGACCATTGGTATTGTGGCAATTAGCGCAGCCTTTATCAGCTGCAAAAACAAAAGTAACCCTACTCCGGATATCAACAAGGTAGGTCACGTGGTAGTTATTTACCTGGAGAACCACAGTTTTGATAACCTATACGGACAGTTTGCAGGCGCCAATGGTTTATCAAACGCTACGGCTTCTAATATCACCCAATTAGATGCCAATGGAAAGGCGTACACCACATTGCCCGCCATCCCGGGTAGCAGTGCTTTCCCTACCAATTTGCCCAATAATTATTTCAATATCGATCAGTATGTGCCATCGGGTACCGAAACACCGGATGTTTTACACCGCTACTACCAGGAACAAATGCAAATAGATGGTGGTAAGATGGATAAGTTTGCCCTGTATAACAATACCGCAGGTTTGACTATGGGTTATTATAAAACCAGCTTATTGCCATTGCTGGGCATGGCCCAAAAATATACCCTGTGTGATAATTTTTTTCATAGTGCATTTGGCGGATCATTTTTAAATCATCAATGGCTTATTGCTGCGGCAAGTCCGGTATTTCCTAATGCTCCGGTCAGTATGGTAGCTAAGTTGGATGGTGCAGGCAATGTAATTACCGATGGTGCCGTTACGCCTGACGGCTTTGTAGTAAACACAAGCTATACAGTTAACGCGCCACACCCGGCAAGTGCTAAGCCCGAAACCCTGGTGCCTAACCAAACCTCGGCCACTATCGGCGATAGATTAAATGACAAAAATGTTTCATGGGTTTGGTATTCAGGCGGCTGGGATAATGCCCTGGCTGGTAAGCCCGACGCAAATTTTCAGTTCCACCACCAGCCATTCGCTTTCTTTAAAAATTATGCAGATGGAACCCAGTTGAAAAAAGACCATCTGAAAGATGAAACTGAATTTATTGCTGCGGCCAAAGCGGGTACTTTACCAAGCGTATCATTCGTAAAACCACTGGGCGATTTTAACGAACACCCGGGCTACTCTACGGTATTGGCCGGGGAAAATCATACTGTTGAGCTGATAAACGATGTATTAAACGGGCCTAACGGTAAAGACGCGGTGATCATTATTACTTATGATGAAAACGGTGGTTTCTGGGATCATGTGGCTCCACCGGTAATTGATAAAAAATGGGGACCTGGCACACGTGTGCCTACGCTGATCATTTCGCCATTTGCTAAAAAAGGATATGTTGATCATACGCAATATGAAACTATCAGTATCCTGTCGTTTATTGAAAAAAGATGGAGCTTACAGCCACTTAATGATCGCGACAAAAATGCCAACCCTATGCTTAACGCGTTTGAGTTTTAACTATAGAATAGGTACAACGATCCATAAAATAATATTTAATCAGGGGACAGTTCGATAGGACTGCCCCTGTACTTTTTTATCAAGTCCTGGTTTTGAAGGTGATTTACAGGCATAGCTACTATTGCGCATGAGGAAAGTTGTTTTTATAGGAGGGATACTTATCGTCGTAATAGGTTATGCGTTTTTTTCAAACGGAAAAGAAAAGCGAACTCCAGCTAAGGCCATAGCGCAGGATTTGCTGATACAGGTAAATGATCTTTCTGTTTTTTTGAAAAATAAATTACAGGCAGCGGCCGAAAGCAAGTCGCCCAATGAAAAACAACTGCAACAATTGTTTTTGCAAGCCAGGCTCCGGTATAAAAAAGTAGAATGGGCCACCGAATATTTTGATGTGGCCACCGCAAGAGCTATGAATGGGGCGCCGGTACCTGAAGTAGAGGTGGGGAGCGGGCAGGTATTTGAGCCGGCAGGATTACAGGTAATTGAGGCGTATCTGTTCCCAAAATATGATACCTCTAAACAAAAGGAGCTGATAAAGCAACTTAAAACCCTGCAAAATGGCTGTAATAGATACAAAACCTATTTTGGCAATATTGATATTCTTGATGGGCAGGTATTTGATGCTTCCCGGCTCGAAGTATTTCGGATATTGACGCTCGGTATAGCCGGGTTTGATGATCCGCTAACACAGAAAAGCATGGCCGAAAGCGCCGTTGGTTTAGAAGGTATTCAAAGCGCGTTAAAGTATTATGCGGGCAATGATGAACAGTCAAAAAAGTTATCATCGCAAATTTCAGCAGCAGTAGCCTACCTGCAAACGCACACGGGTTTTGATAATTTTAACCGGGCCGAATTTATAACGCATTATGGCAACCCCATCAGTCGCAGTATTGCCGATCTGGAACAGCACTTAAATATCCACGTGATCAGGTACAATCGTTTACTGAGCCAGGATGCCAGGACACTGTTTGAGGTTAATGCCTTTGATGTAAATGCCTACGCGCCCAATAATGATGCGGTATCAACCCCACAAAAGGTGTTATTGGGCAAAATGTTGTTTTCCGACCCGGTATTATCAGGCACTGGAACCAGAAGTTGCCGCTCCTGCCATCAACCTGAAAAAGCTTTTACAGACGGACTTGTCAAAAATACGGCGCTTAGTAGTAAACAACCGTTGAAACGAAATACGCCTACTTTATTAAACGCCGGTTTGCAGCCATCACAGTTTTATGATCTGCGCGCTAATACGCTGGAAGATCAGGTAAGTAATGTAGTACAAAACCCCGATGAAATGCATGGCTCGATGGGTGTAGCCGCCAAACGCTTATGGCAGAATAAAACGTACAGGCAACTTTTTGCCAAAGCCTATCCCACAAACAAACGGACTACTATAGATACGCTTGAGGTAATGAACGCCATCGGCTCTTATGTGCGCAGTCTTACCCTTTTAAACAGCCGGTTTGATAACTACATGCGTGGCGATAATAGCGTCATGACCAAAGATGAACTGCATGGTTTTAACCTGTTTATGGGTAAAGCCAAATGTGGTACCTGCCACTATATGCCTTTGTTTAATGGTACGCTCCCGCCGCGATTCATGAAAATGGAAAGCGAAGTTATCGGTGTGCCCAAATCGGCAACGGCGCATGTGATAGATAATGATCTGGGGCGGTTTAATATAGTACAAACACCCTCGTTTAAGCATGCTTTTAAAGTAACCACAGTACGTAATGCTTCGCGTACTGCTCCATATATGCATAATGGTGCGTTCAAAACGCTTGACGAGGTGATGGATTTTTACAACAAGGGTGGTGGTACCGGTCTGGGTATAAAAATTGATAATCAGACCCTGCCTTTTAATAAACTGAACCTTAACGCAAAAGAAAGCAAGGATATTATCGCATTTATCAAAAGTTTGGATAGCAGGTATTAAACCGGTTCAGTGGATTGCCCGGTATCCGGGGTTATTATTTCCTGTTTTATTTTTATTCGTCTTTTTCTTGGTGGTTTAGGTGCCTCTATAAAGAAATATAGGATATAACCCATGATCAATCCTGATACTAATCCGCCGATGTGTGCTGCATTATCTGTATTGCCAACCAGGCCGAACAGCAAATTAACTCCTATGAAAAATAGAAAACTGAGCAAAACGCCTTTTTTATTTCCTTTACCGGTTTTATTGGTTGTTAGCAGGGCTATGGCAACTCCATATAATCCAAATATAGCGCCCGATGCACCAATACCTATAATAGACGGCTGCCACCAAATACTCGTAAGACTTGCCAACAGTCCACATATAAAATAAGCTATCCCCATTTTTAAATTACCTAGCAGCGATTTTAAAAAAGCAGCAACCAATATTAAACCAAACATGTTCATTAGCAGGTGCATTAGCCCTGCATGTAAAAACATGCATGTAATAAGCCGCCACCATTCCCCACTTTTTATAGCAGGACCATAATTGGCTCCCCATTTGTACAAGTCGGCTGTATCAAAAGATATGACACCCAGGCCAGCGAAAACCATGATGATAAAGATGAGGACATTTATACCGATCAATATAGAGATGACCCCCAAATTGCGCCACCTTATACCAGTAAATGGTTTGAAAAACGCAGTTACGTCGGTTTGCCAGCTACGAGGGGTGTACTTTTTTAACGTCGCCATGTTGAGTTTTGGAATGGCTATCATGATGAGCCAGATACTCGCGCCTATTCCAAATGAGTAAAATATCCATTGTAATTTATCTCCGTTCCGGTCTTCAAAAGGTATTGTTTGGGCCTCCATAATAATCAGATGGTCTCCATTGCCTTTATATATTTTAGAAGTTTTAATTGCAGCTATGAATCCGCGCTGTTTACTGGTATAGCCAATTCTGTCAAGATAAGTGAAGTAGTTAAGGTCTTGATTTTTAAATTCATCTTCTGTTGCTTTAGTAAATTCTTTGTAGGCGCTCTCCTTTTCATCACGACTAATATTATTGCTCACCCCCTTCCGATATTCTGTTCCAAGCCAGGCTACAGGCTGGTCGGTTTTGTTGATCGAATCATTGCGGATAGGGCAAACAACGTCAATAAAGAATTCAAGATGCTCGCTATTTCTTCCGGTTACCTCACTTCGAACATAAGCTGCAGCATGCTGCTTATCAATAAAGTGTTTGGTTAAATTATAATACTTAGTTAAATGGTGGAGATCGATCTGTTCAATGGTTTGTAAGCTTGTTAATTTACCCGTAGCGGTAATAAGATATTCCTGAGCAATTATAGTAGGCGCTATAATGGCTATTGCAGCGGCAAAATTGTATAAAAAAGGCAGGTTATCCCGCTTGTCTTTTAATAATAATAACTTTATACGGGGTCTTAACCATATTGCTACGGCTAAAGTTCCTATGCCTATAGGTATCCAAAGGTTAACTACCTCCTGGTTCAATAATATCAAGTCCAGACGTATAATCAACAACCAGTTTAAGAACGAATAGGTGCTGATCACCAGCAAGGAGACAATGAGATAAGGCAGGTAGATGAGCTTTAGCTTCGTTAAAAAATTAGTCATAGTAAATTGCGAAAGTATTGGTTAAGGTTATTTATCGTTCTGAGGTTTCTCCATCATCCTCATGCGCAAATTCGGGATTGGGAACTTTATAATGATCTAACGTTTTTTGCAATTGCTGCCTGATCTGTTTAACCAGTAACCGCGGACTTAATACTTTCATTTTTGCGCCAAAACCCAGCAGTTCACGCTCCAGCTCAAAGTTCATGATCACTTTAATGCTGAATATTTTGCCGGTTTCATCTTCCTTTAATAGCTTCTGGGTGTGATGAAGGGGTTTAGTTATTACGTAAGGAGCGTTGGCTACATCTATCCAAAATACTATCAAATTATCACGTTGTCCCAGACTTTTGGTAACACCCAGTACATCATTATAATAGGTAGCCAGGTCGATGTCCTTATTTTCACGATAGGTATCTTCATGGTCTTCGATAGCCTGTATACGGTCGAGCGCCAGCGTTAAAAGCGGTGAATAACGGTTATGTGATCTGCCCAGTACAAACCAGCGGTTGCGGTACTCTTTTAATAAATACCCGCTAAAGCAAAAGGTACTGGCTGCCCTGGCCTTGAATGATTGATAAGTTACAGCCATCGTTTTGCGGGCCACAATGGCTCTACGTATAGTCTCTATCCAGTCTAACCCTTTCAGGTTGTCATTTTTTTCGAAATCAATTACCGGCGCGCTCTGTGTTTTCTGGGTATAGATCTTGTCTTCCAGCTTGCTCACCATTTCGTTCAGATCGGTAAAATGATTAAAGCCTTTGAACTGCTTCAGCAGGTCAGATACTTCGCCCAATACCTGCATATCCTGCTGGTTAAGTGGGATATTGGTGATGCTATAGCCCTTATCGGCATAAGTATAATATTTTTTATCCGTAACGATGATCGGTGCTTCGTAGCCCAGTTTATTGCTGCGCATCATCTCGATATCGGCCTGTACGGTACGGCGGCTCACACCACTGTCTATCCCCTGGTATTCATAAAGCGCATCGGCACAGGCATCTATCAGATCGTCGAGCGTCCATTTTTTTTGACGATTTTGCAGGCAACCATCAATAGTACGGTAACGGATAAGGGCATTGCGATTTACAGGCATAGCTTTGTTATTTCGGATATCAGATGTTCGAATTCGGAATTATTTTAGAAAATTATGATTTTATTTTTTACTGCGCAAATACGTTGCGCAGTAGGTGTTTTACTTTGTATCATGAGAAAAGAAAATGAGGCTCATAACCTCCCCCTTCAGGGGGCCGTGGGGCAAAAAGAAAAAGTAAGCAACAACGAGTTAAAAGCCCTGGGTATTAACGACGTTAAAATATTAGAGAACTTTAGCCGGGTAGCCAACGGACTGTTGAAATATGGTGTTATGGATAAAGCCACCATATTGGCCAATCTGGAGGCATTGATCGATGATCCGATCCCATACGCCATGAAAAAAGGCGGTAAATTTAAAAATCTGGCCGAAAGTGTTGTCGACTTGCGTAAAGAAGGCAAGTTCATGAAGCAACAGCGTACCGTACATACCTTAAAAACAGAAATAGCCGATTTTCCGGTTTATGGTTTAGAACATATTGAAGTAGGCGCCCTGGCGCAGATGAAAACGGCGGTTAAATTACCCATAGCGGTTGCCGGTGCCTTGATGCCCGATGCCCACCAGGGTTATGGCTTACCTATTGGCGGGGTGCTGGCTACAACGGCCAATACCATTATCCCTTTTGCCGTTGGCGTAGATATTGCCTGCCGTATGTGCCTGAGCATTTTTGATCTGCCGGCTACCGCAGTGGATACAGAGACGGATAAATTAAAAGGTTTACTGAGCGAACATACCCATTTTGGTATGGGTTGTACTACTAAGGTACATTATGATAGCTCCCTGTTTGATAGCCGTACCTGGGGCGAAACCAAAGTGATCCGTATGCTGAAAGACAAGGCATACGCCCAGTTGGGCACATCTGGCACTGGTAACCACTTTGTGGAGTGGGGTGAACTTACCCTGGCTGATGGTGCTTTGGAAGGTATACCCGCAGGTAATTATCTGGCTCTGCTTTCGCACTCCGGATCACGTGGTTTTGGTGGTAGCATTGCCGATCATTACTCCAAAATTGCTATGAGCAAAACCAAGTTACCGCCCGAGGCCAAACACCTGGCCTGGCTCGACCTGGATAAGGATGAAGGACAGGAATATTGGATTGCGATGAACCTGGCCGGCGAATATGCCAGCGCTAACCATCACGAGATCCATAACAAAATAGCCAAAGCGCTCAACTTAACACCACTTACCCGCATCGAGAACCACCATAACTTTGCCTGGAAAGAGCAGCTGGCCGATGGTACCGAAGTGATGGTACACCGAAAAGGTGCAACTCCTGCGGGAGAAGGCGTGCTGGGAATTATTCCCGGTAGTATGAGTACACCCGGGTTTGTGGTGCGCGGTAAGGGCGATGTGCGCTCTATCAATTCTGCCTCACATGGAGCAGGGCGATTGATGAGCCGTAGCGCGGCTTTTAAAACTATCGACCGTGCCGCGGTAGCCGCCAACCTGGTAGATAAACGTATCACGCTCATGGGCTCAGATGTGGATGAAGCACCGATGGCCTATAAGGACATCCATACCGTGATGGCCGCCCAAACCGACCTGGTGGAAGTGCTGGCCAAATTTGAGCCCCGCATTGTGAGGATGGCCGATCCGAGGGAAAAGCCGGAGGATTAGAGGCAAAGGATATTATGCTAAATAATCCAACATCCGGATATTTAAACCAGACCAGCAATGGTTTAGTTTAAATACTCCCGGATATTTTTCATTTGGTGTATATGTCTTTGGGTATGAAAACAAATAAAATACAGCCACTCCAAACGGGTCAGAGTGCCGTATTGGGGTAGTTCAAAGTCCGGATAAGTCAGGGTCAGATCTGTAGTTTTTGACAGACTGATCATGGGATCGAAACCATTTTCAAGCGATCGTAAAATAGCTCCTTTGTCTTTAGGGGTGCTTGACGGCTGTATAAAATCAGGCGCGGTCATTTTAATATCGAAATTCAGGAAAAGATCACGCAAAGGTTCAACCTTTTCTTCCGGATTGCGCTGCGTATCGGTACCAGGAGCCTCCAAAATTTCTGCCCCGCCCGATGAGAATTTGACAATATGCTCTGCTACCTGGCCCGCGGTCCAGCTATTTTTAAAAGGTATACTGTTAAATTGCTCCTGGGTGAAACCTGAAATGGTGTGCAACAGATCCTGCCTTGTGTTTTCCAATGCTGTGGTGATGGTGGTTATCATAATTATAAGGATGATGTGAATTATTGTCGCTACGGTAAATCAATATATAAAATTACAATCCTTTATTTAATTGGCAGGGATGTAAGCACGACAAAGAATAGGCAATATGCGACAAACTTTATCGGGCCTGTTTGCCATACAGACTGTAGTTTGTAAAACCTCCTGAGGGTTCGAGTCTCTCTTTAGGATTAGGATCTAAACACGATCCTAATCCATAATAAGCCTTATTTTTCCACTATTTATAATTCTAATAGTTTATATTTTTCATCGGTTTATAAGTCTTTGCTTTTTATGTATTTTGTTGATATTTAGATTGTTATGCATGAAGTAAATTGATTATTGATTTATATTCTCTCTCCGCAGCCTGGCTTTTGCTGCATATTACGCCATAAACTTCCCTCCTTTGTATTAAATGCCGGGCCATCCGAAAGTCCGGATGCTGTAACCAATTAAAAACCAATTACCTTATGAGAAAGCTCACTGTTTGTATGCTTATGGCTATGCTATGCTTTGGCTGTAAGAAAAACTCGCCGGAAAACAATTCCGATCAAGCTAATGCTGTCAAGAACAAAACGCTTGCCGCTGTTCCGATAGGCAAATCAACCTCCAAAAAGATCTTTATGCACTGGATGCCCTGGTTTGAAACACCGGAGTCAAAAGGCGCCTGGGGTTATCACTGGAAAATGAACACCCAAAATCCCGACATCATTACCAACGGTCGCCGGCAAATTGCCGCTTATTACTACCCGCAGACCGGGCCCTATGCCTCCAGTGATCCCGATATTATTGAGTATCAGTTATTACTCATGAAATACTCAGGTGTTGATGGCGTTACCATCGACTGGCCCGGTACCCGTGTTCAATATGACTATCCAGACAATCTCAATAATTCCAATGCGCTGATAGCCAAGCTGAATGCGGTAGGTTTGCAGTTCTCCATTGTGGAGGAAGATCGTAACTGGGATGCCGGCCAAACCAGCGGTGCCCATGGCGATTTTACCTATATGCAAAGCAACTACTTTGGTCAGAGTAATTACCTTAGGGTAAACAATGTACCGGTAGTGCTCAACTTTGGGCCAATAACATTTCACTCCTCATCAGAGTGGGATCAGATACTGGCCGGACTGAATCCGAAACCCAAAGTTATTCCGTTGTACGGCTTTACCAGCCAGGTTGGTGCCAACAATGCTGGTGGCGAATTCCCGTGGATATACCAGGATCATCCAACTGTGGTGAATAACTATTACGCACAGGCATCTAGCTTTCCGATCTCTGTAGGCGTGGTATACCCGGGCTTCAACTCCTTTTACCAAGCTGGTGGTGCCAGTGGGCCAACCTGGCAAATCGCCTACAACGGTACTTCAACTTTTAGTACCATGTTGGATAAAGCCCTGGCATCAAGTGTAGGCATCATCCAGTTTGCCACCTGGAATGACTATGGCGAAGGTACCATGATCGAGCCCACTGTTGAATTTGGGTATGGCTTTTTAACCACCATGCAGCAAAAATTGGGTGTACCTTACCATCAGCATGAGTTGGAGCAGATCTACCGTTTATACCAGTACCGCAAACAATACAAAGGTAATTCCAGCGTGCAAAACCAGCTTAATCAGGTGTTTACCTATTTTGCCAATGTGCAGCCCGTTGATGCCGAAAACCTGATGAACACCATTGGTGGCGGTGGTACTACGCCTCCTGTTACTACGGTTGTAAGTATCAAAAACCGGTGGCTGAATACTTACCTGTACGAGGATAACGGGCAGGCTAAATACAGCTCATCAAGCACTGTAGCCAATGGTAAATGGACGTTGGAGCAGGTTAACGGACATACCCGTATCAAAAATGTAGGTACCGGTCATTATCTCAACATTGAACATCTGTACAGTTATGCCGAAAGTACCGCTGTTCCGGATAGTTTTTATAGCAGCTATTGGGTGTTGGAAGATTACAATGGCTACAAGCGCCTCCGTAATGAGTGGCAGAATACCTATCTGAATCTTGAAAACCAGAGCGGGTTTGCCCAATGTACCGCTATTGGAGCTACTGCCGAAAGCAGCCAGTGGACGATTAACTAATTCCCCGAGCCAAGGGCAACAATTTTAAAGAGATGTGAAACTTACGAAGTTTTTAAAACTTCGTAAGTTTTTAAGTTTATACCATAAGCAGGGTGTGCAGCATGCTGATTAACCTATTCAATGGAAAATAAATGAGGCCGGTACAAGATTCGAACTTGCGGACATTCCTTTTGCAGAGGACTCCCTTGAACCACTCGGGCAACCGGCCATTTTATATAATAAATTACAGAAATTTCTGTAATTTATTGCGCACTTCACCCTACCCGGCCGTGCACCGGTTAAGCAAAACAAATCAGGGTAAAACAACCGCTGTTGCTTTTAAATATTCCTGTTTTCCTACGTGGATTTTTCGCTCACTCAGCCCAGGCACTACCTGCTCAAGAGCCAGTTCGAACCACGACTTTCAGATCCAGAATCTGATGTGCTGCCGTTGCACCATAGGAAAATAAATCCTTGTGGAAATAAAAGGACTTGAACCTTTAACCAACACCGTATAAGGGTGACGCTCTAACCATTGAGCTATATTTCCTTTGTAATCACTAGGGTAACCCGGATTCGAACCGGGAGCCTCCTGCTCCCAAAGCAGGTAATCTAGCCAATTGATATACTACCCTGAAATTTCTCCCTAAAGCAAAAAATCCCCTTAGATTTATCTAAGAGGATTCGCGTGTTTGATTATATTTTTTTCAATACATAGCTATCCCATCCGATAAATCGGTTGTGGTATGCAGCATTGTATTGTTGTTGTTTTCATGATACAATGATACGCAATTAATTTATAAAATCAAGAAATTTCTGAAATTATTTTATTTGTAATCTATTTCGCCCTCGAATAACTCCAGGAGTTTATCTTTTGCTTTGATGCTTTCGTACTTAAATGCACCTATCATCATACCATAGCCAAATAGAAACATCGATAAGGCGATGAGTGGTGGCGGGGAAAACTTATTTGGAGTAGCCCCTGTTAAATATATTATGGCGCCAAAACCTGTCATACCAAACCAGATACACATAAACAAAGTAACCAGTATGTGCATATACATGATGATATGTACCCGGCTGCCGGTCAAATAACTTTCGGTAGAACCTTTAATAAACGGCAGGAACGAATTACGATGAAAAATTATTCGTATGATTTTGAAACGGTTATCTTCCACGTACCCTTTAAAGAAATAAGCAGATTTACGAACGAATAATTTTCTAAAGGTAAATGGTGTGACAGGTTCAATTTCGGTTGCTAAGCGTTCCTGTACCTCTGCGGGCATTAGTTGGGTTACGATATAGAAATTTTCGTAGGGTAATAATCTCATGATAAGGATGTACTGGCCATAAAGTTAATTATTTGAAAGTAATGATCAGCTTTTACCTGGCAAACGCAAAGGTGCAGGGGATATTTTTTATAAATAAATAATATTTTCTTCATAAAACACTTGCAATGAGCAGGTTTTATACTTAAATTTATACAACCAATTGTTCTAAAACCTTAATTTCAGGAGGATTCGTCATGAAGAAAAAAGCTACGATAGTTCCTCAGCCTGATAAGACTGAAGCTATTCATTCAGAATTGCACACCAACCAAGCCACTACACCCAAAATGTACCGCGATCATAAAGTATGTGATCATTACACCCATGGCAGAGCTAACAAGTATCCATTTGGCAGCAGCCACGGGCCGGCCTGTTTCTAAAGGCCACCCCTTTTTAATTTATGCTTATACAGGCACGGTCAGGTACCTGATTTGTTTCTTCAGCCTCCTGGTATAAGAGATTTTATGCATTTGACTGTCGGGTGGCGCTAATGCCAATCGTGGCCGCACCATCTGCATTGCTTAGCCAGCGGCGTGCGGGCCAATTTTTTACATACAGGGCATAAATTAAAAAACACTTCGGCGGGGTTATCTTTCAGAATACGCTCCGCGCAGTTCAGCGTAAACTTTACATATCCCTCGCCCAGATAGTTTAATATCAGCGGGTCATCACTTAGCCAGCCTGTTTTTAAATACATGCGGGTTGGCCTTACATCTGTTGCTCCTTCCAATTTAATGGTTGATACATGATGCCTTAAAGCTTTACGCTCTTCCCAATTCATCAACTCCATATAATGGGCTATAATATAGTCGGCTTTTTCTATGGTGATATCATCCATTTTTTAAATATCTCAAAAAAAATTTAATTTATTAAGCCGTACCAACAAAGCCTTGATTTATTCATTCACCTTCTTCCGCGTTTTTATCTTTTGTTTTTAAGTAACGATACTGTTACTACTTCCATCAAAAACAATTACCTTGAATAACTAAATTTGAATACAGCCTTCAAATTCAAAACCTATGAGCCAGATTAATAAAGAAGATATCAAGCAGGAAGTATTTGACCTTTATGACGACTATGCGCACAATCGCCTTAATCGCCGTGCATTTGTTGAAAAACTTTCTCTGTATGCAGTGGGCGGTTTAACCGTACCTGCGCTGATGAGTTTCCTGATGCCAAATTATCAGACTACTGCGGAGGTTAAGGCCGATGATCTGCGTTTGGAATCGGGATATATCAACTATACATCGCCAAAAGGTGGCGGAACAATTAAAGCCCTTTTATCAAAACCGGCAGATGCCAAAAGTAAACTTGGAGGTATAGTAGTGGTTCATGAAAATCGCGGACTGAACCCCTACATTGAAGATGTGGCCCGAAGAGCGGCCCTTGCCGGGTTTATTACCCTGGCTCCCGATGCCCTGACTCCCCTTGGAGGCTATCCAGGTAACGATGATGATGGTCGTGCGATGCAAAGCAAGCGAGACAAAGCCGAAATGGAAGAGGATTTTATAGACGCGTTCCATTACCTGAAAGATCACAAAGATTGCAATGGCAAAGTGGGTGTTGTAGGCTTTTGCTTTGGCGGCGGAATTGCCAATATGATGGCCGTGCGCGTTCCGGAACTGACAGCTGCCGTTCCTTTTTACGGGGCCCAGCCCACCATTGCCGATGTTCCTAAGATAAAAGCACCATTGCTATTACATTACGCGGCACTGGATACACGCATTACCGAAGGCTGGCCACCATACGAAGCCGCCTTAAAAGAAAATGGCAAAAAATACCAAGCCTATATTTATGAAAATGCCAACCATGGTTTTCATAACAATACCACGCCCCGCTACGATAAAGCCGCTGCAGACCTGGCCTGGAAAAGAACCATTGATTTTTTTAGTGAGTATTTGAAAAACGGGTAATGCCCTCTCCAATGTCATTTCGATAGAGCCAGGGTGGGTGAGAGCGTTGCGCGAAAGAGAAATCTTCTGCTTGGTGCAAAGCTTCAGCTTTAAGTCGCAGAAGATTTCTCCTCGTACCTCGTTCGAAATGACATCTTTTGGTTATATTGTCGAACCAGCTTACCCTCCCCCTCAATGCGCATCCGGTACAGTCACCTTCACCGCTTTTGCTTCTTTCCGTCTTTTAATAGTTATGATAACCAAGGGGATACAGCAGGCATTTAAAATAGCCAGTAGTAAAAACGCATCCATATAACTCAATAAAAAAGTTTGCCTAACCACAATGTTCTCCAGCGCGTTGATGGATTGCTGCAGAGCACGCAGGTAGTTAGAACCGTGCGCCATGAAGTTTTGGATAAGCGATTGCTGCCGCATCATAGTTTGCGGATCTGAGGCGGTAACATGCGTGATCAGGGCAGTGCGGTTGGCTGCCTCCCGGTGTGCTATGTAGGTGTTAATTAAAGCAATGCCGAATGAACCACCCATTTGCCGCATCATATTATTTAGCGCCGCGCCTTGTGGTATCTCTGCCGGTTTCAATTCCGAAACAGCCAGGGCTGTTAATGGAACGATCAGCAAGGCCGCGCTAAGTCCCCGGAAGATTAAAGGGATAAAAAAGTATGCTCCCCCGGTGGCCAGGTTTGATCCCGACATGATATACCCAAATGCCGCCGAAAGGCCAAACCCTAAAATGATGAGGTATTGTGGCCGTAGTCCGCTTTGCAGCATCTTACCTAAAAAGGGAGAGATCATAGCCGCCATCAAAGTACCCGGCAGCAGCATGGTACCGGTTTGGAATGCCGAGTAACCGATAATGCGCTGTGAAAACAAAGGGAAAACAAACACGTTGCTAAATAAGCCAAAGCCCAAAACAAAGGTCATAATAGCCGAAATGGATAAGGTGGTACTTTTTAGCACCCGCAGGTTAATAACCGGGAATGGCGTTTTTAACTCCCACCAGATCAGGGTGGCTATTGATAGTGCCGAAATAATGCAGAGCACCAGGATGTAAGTTGCTGCGAACCAGTCGTCGGTTTGGCCGCGCTCTAAAACCACCTGCAACGAGCCCACGCCGACGGTGAGCAGAAAAATACCGAGCCAGTCGATGCTCCGGCCATCATTTGATCTTTGGGTAGGTTTAAGGTAGATGTATGATAAAAGCGCTGCCGCGATCCCGATAGGAATATTGACATAGAAGATCCATTGCCACGTTAAATTATCCACGATATAACCGCCCATTACCGGACCGATGGAGGGGCCGATAATAATACCCAGACTGAATATGCCGCTGGCGGTTGCCCGTTCTTTTGGAGGAAATGTTTCAAAAAGGATGGACTGTGAGGTGGATAATAATGCGCCACCACCGATACCCTGCAGAAAACGAAAGGCCACCAGTTCCCATAAATTAGTAGAGAACCCGCACATGGCCGATGCCAGCGTAAATAATAAAATAGAGCCGATGTAATATTGTTTCCGGCCAATCTTTTCGGCTAAAAAGCTGGTCATGGGAATGATGATCACGTTGGCAATAGCGTAGGAAGTGATCACCCAGGCAGTATCTTCAAGAGAAGCGCCCAGGTTACCACTCATGGTATTGATGGATACGTTAACAATGGTAGTATCAATCAGCTCAATAATGGTTGAAGTGATAATGGTGATAACGATGATCCATTTTCTGAATCCGGTTTCCATAAAGGATATGTGTATATGATTTTAATAAATAGGGGTTCTTAAGATAATTCGAATGGTATTGCCCTAATTGGACAGATCACGACCAAAATCCTTTTGCCTGGATGTTGGAATGGCCCAGGTTTCTTAACAAGCTGCGTAGTTCAACCACCAGTCCACGATTCCCGGTGAGGTAAAATGAGGTGTGCGGCGTGCAATAGCCTTGCTCCGTCAGCCAGGCAGCCAGTTCATATTGGCTGGTCAAGGTGTTTAGCGGCGAATGAAAGTAGTCCTTAACCAATTGCCCGGTGCGCGAATCATTTAGCAATACGGCACCGTCAAAACGGATTCTGGGTAGCGTGAGCTGCTGTAAAGCTAACAGGTGCCCCAGGCTACTGGCATCGCCCAGGCCTACAACCAAATTGGTAGGATGAGGTGATTGACGGGTATCGCCTATTTTTATGTATTGAACAGCGTCGCCAGCGCAAAGCTGCTTTGCCCAGCGGCTTCCGCAGCCGTCGTGCGCAATATCGATCAGCAGTGAGCAGGTTGCCGTATCCGCGTCCCACCCAAATGGGGTATAATCGCGATAGCATGAGTCGCCCACTCTGAATTTAATGTAGGGTACTTCGGTCCATTGACGCATATCAACAAGGGGTAAATGCAGGTCGATCTCTATGATGGTAGCGGAATCCCAAACACGCACTTCCAGCACCCGCCCGGCCAGGAGCAGTTGCGGTCCGATGAATTTTACCGCTTTGTTTTTTATTTGTTGTAAAATAGATGTTTCCATGTAACATATTTTTGATGGTACAAAGAAACTGGCTTTTTATGTGTAAGTAAATGGCGGCTTTGGCGTAATGATAGGACTATTTTCGGTATTGCTCCCGAAATGCGATTGCCGAAGTGCCCGTTACTTTGCGAAATAAACGGGAGAAATAAGAATGATCGGTAAAGCCCAAAGTGTGGGCGATCTCTTTAACGGTAAGCTGGCTATAGTATAACAGGCGCTTGGCTTCCATAGTTACCTCCTGCTGTATCCAGTAACTTACCGGGAATCCCGTAACCTTCTTCAGCGCTTCGCTCAGGTAGGCTTCAGAAACGTTGAGCATGGAGGCATAATCCGCCGGACTTTTATTTGATCGTAATTCGGTTACCAGCAGGTTTTTGAACTGACTGGTAAGCTGAGCAGGGCGCGATACTTTTAAATTTGTACCGGTGTATGCGTTATAACAACCTGCTGCGATGGTTAAAAAAGATTTTAGCAAGGCATGGATAGTTGTCGCATAAAAGGGATCGGTATCATCCTCATTATATTTTTCGTAGAGCAATGTCAGCAGGCTTTTGCATTGCCGGAGCTGTGTATCATTGAACGTGTAAGGTTGCTGAAGGAATAGCTGCCCCTCAAATACATTACGGCACTGAGGAGGAATTAAGGAGGTATCAACCCCAATAAACCAGCCATCTGTATGTTCGTTACGGATGCGTTGATGCACCTGGGTTGGCAGGATGTAATACAACATACCGCCGGATAAATGAACCTCGTTAAAATCGATCATCAAAGATCCGGAACCTTGTTCTATCACAAAAAAAATATAATGATCATCCCGGTGCGCCTCAAGCACCCGCGGATCCACCTCTACAGGGTCGCCCTTTTTAAAATATTTTAGGTGCAGGCCAAAGTCGGTACGGTCCTTTAATAAATGAATGGGGATGTTGCTCATTGTTCAAAAGTAATCATTTTGAATATTGATGCATGGATAGCATCAGTTTTTGTAAATTTAGGTGACGTAATTTTACAAGTAAATAACATGCTTATGCTGAACGATGTACTGGCCGGTTTTTATGAGCGAGATCTTCGTAAATTAATAGAGGAAGTGAACTTATTTAAAAGTGAAGATGATCTTTGGCGCATCCAGGGCACGGTTAAAAACCCCGCCGGAAACCTGGTATTGCACCTCATTGGCGGCCTCAACCACCTTATTGGCGCAACGCTTGCAAAAAGTGGTTATATCCGAAACCGTGATGAAGAGTTTACCCGCAAAGGTGTAAAAAGAGAAGAGCTTACCAGCGGGCTGGAGGAGTTGATTTTGCTGATCAATCGAACCATAAATAACCTCACTCCAGAACAGATGGAGGCGGAGTTTCCCATATTTTTCGACAAGCCGCATACGTCTGTGAGTTATGTACTGGTGCAGTTGTTCGCTCATTTGAATTATCATTTGGGACAAGTGAATTATATTAGGCGGGTGTTGGAGTAAGCGAGGTACATTTATTCATTATCAGGAAAGCCCTTTAGTAATTGCCTCTGTAACATTCCGCATTTTCCTTAGTCACAATCTTTGGATGTAACCTAACATAATTGTTATGTTGTTTAGGCTGCACCGATTAAAAAAGGATATATCTTAGACTAATATTTAAAATATCAATTCACGAACAAAACAAACTTGGCGCCTGCAATATTATAGGGATGCTGAAGTTTTTAATAAAATACTTTTAACATGGCTATTAACTTACAAAAGGGACAAAAAATAGATCTCGGTTTATCAAAAATGACAGTTGGTTTGGGCTGGAACCCAAACGAAGGCACAGGGTACGATTTTGATCTGGACGTATCGGCAATTATGATAGACGAGAACCGCTTTGTTCCGCAGGATGAATTTTTTGTTTTTTATAATAATGTCGACTCGCCCGACACGGCCGTTCACCACACCGGCGATGATCCGTCTGGCGGCAACAGCGATGGCGGCGATGACGAATCCATCAATGTGGACCTGACCAAAGTAGATCCCAAAATACAGGAGATATTATTTGTAGTAACCATACACGAGGCGCAACCCCGCCGTCAAAACTTTGGCCAGGTGCGCGACTCCTACATCCGTATCATTGATGAACTAACCGGCAGCGAGGTTTGTAAATATGAACTGGGCGAAGATTTTTCGATCGAAACGGCTGTTGAGTTCGGCAGGTTATACCGTCGTGCCGGCGCCTGGAAATTTGAGGCATCGGGCGTGGGCTATAAGGAAGACCTGGCCTTCTTTTTAAGTAAATATTTTAAAGGGCAGATCATTAAGTAAAAGGAGCCTCACCTAAATCCTCTCCCAAGGAGAGGACTTTAATAAAAGGTTTTTTTAAAACCCTCTCCTTTGGAGAGGGCAGGGTGAGGCTATTAAATTATACAACTATGGCAATTAATTTAGTAAAAGGTCAAACAATTGACCTGCGTAAAAATGATAAAGGCGAGAGTTTTGATCTGTCGTCGGTTACTATTGGCTTGGGCTGGGATGTAAAACAAAGTGGTGGTGGCGGCTTTTTGGGCAAACTTTTTGGCGGCGGCGAAGAGGCTGAATATGATCTGGATGCTATCGCTTTTCTGCTGGATAAAAACGGCAGAGTAGTCGATAGAGGCCGTTCGTTTCAAAAGCCAAATGGTAATACTGTGAGCCTGTACGAAGGTGATGTGATCTATTTCAATTCTATGCGTCACCCGTCGGGTAATATCTGGCTTACCGGCGATAACCGCACCGGTGCGGGCGATGGCGACGATGAGCAGATCATCGTTAAATTGGATTCCCTCGACCCAAAATTCGATCGTATCCTTTTCATCGTAGCCATATACCAGGGACGCAAAAATAACCAGCACTTTGGTATGGTGGATAATGCTTTTATCCGCGCGGTAGATAATCATGGCAAGGAGATAGCCAAGTTCAGCCTCTCCGGTGATTCCACGTACAACGGCATGTGCTCCATGACCTTTGCCGAAGTTTACCGCAAAGACGGCACCTGGAAATTCCGCGCCATCGGCGAGCCGCATACCACCGACAACTTTTTAGAAATACTTAAACAATATTAAAAAAGAGGCAAGATGTTAGAATCAAGAGCCAAGAATTAGGACCTCCCTTGTCATGCTGAATGTAATGAAGGATCTACTCGTCAGGCATCGCCGACCAATAGATCCTTCGCTGCCGCTCAGGATGACAAAGGTTTTTTGTCTTGATTCCTGACTCCAATCTCTTGATTCTCTCCTCTTGACTCTCTTTCCCAGAACCATGCCTTATTACCAGCACTATTCTTTTGATCTTTGGCTAACACTGATCCGTTCCAATCCTGATTATAAAACTGAGCGTACTAAGATATTTCACCGTGATTTTAACCCATCGGGTAAAAGTATTGATGAAGTGGCCAAGGCATTTCGCACTGTCGACTTGATGTGTAATGCCATTAACGAGCGTACTGGCAAAAATATCGATGCCGAAGAAATGTTCCTGATGGCGATCAGCCTGATCAATGATAACCAGTTGAATTTGAATGATATCGATGCCCAAAAGCTTTATGCCGATATGGAAGCTCTGGTATTTAACTACCTGCCTACGGTTTACGAGCCTGTAACAATTGAGATATTAGATAATCTAAAACAAAAAAGTGGTGCTACGTTTAGCTTGCTAAGCAACACCGGTTTTATAAAAGGAGCAACATTAAAAAAGGTACTGGCCAAATTAAAGATAGATAAATACTTTGATTTTCAGCTGTACTCAGACGAGGTGAGCATGTCGAAACCAAACCTGGAGTTTTTTAATTTGATGCTTGAAAATATTAAACAGATCAATACAAAAAAAAATATAACTTTAGCTGGCATCATTCACATCGGCGATAACCCTAAGGCCGATATTGAAGGTGCCGCGGCGGCAGGCATAAAAAGTTTGCTTGTCAATTCAAACAACACATCCATTTCTTCATTATTAACTTATTATAGATAAAAGGATTTTTGGAACAAAGAACAAAGATTTTTGGAGTAAGGATTTTTTGACTTACAGAATAAAGAAATCACTAATTCACTAAATCATTAATTCAATAATTGGCGAATGAACACTACCTATTCATTACATCATATCAGCAATGCGCAGGCATTTGGGTTTAATCCGGATGACTACAGTCGTTTTAAGTTTGGGGATGATGCGGTGGCCAAGTATTTTGGCACACACCTGGCCGATGGCTTTATCAGGGATTACCTTACCGAAAACCCCATCAAACAGCAAATTGTGGTGATATCAAGCCCGTATTCGTTTATCCCGACGGCTACCTTCGCCATGAAAAACTGGTTTGTGGCCCGACTTAACCGTTGGCTGGCCCGGCATGGTTACCCGGTAGTGCAGGAAACCAAGGTGCACCGCACCATAACTTACAAGGAAGATTATGGTGAGCTGGATGCAGAGCAAAGGATGAACCTGATTGGTAATGATTCGTTCCATATTGATAAGGATTTTTTACAGGACAAAACGCTGATATTTCTGGATGATATCAAGATAACCGGAAGTCATGAGCGCATGATCATGAAAATGGCGGGCGAGTATGGCCTACGCAACAATATATTCATGCTGTACTTTGCCGAACTGATCAATAAAAACATCCACCCCAATATCGAGAATTATTTAAACTATCACCAGGTAAAAAATATCTTTGATCTGGATAGCATCATCAAGAGCAATAACTTTTGCATCAATACCCGTATCGTAAAGTATATTTTAAACTACGATTTTGAGAGTTTTTGTATTTTTATTCAGGATCAAACATTTGATTTTATAAACTTGCTTTATGATATGGCGTTGGGCAACGGCTACCATACCATCGAAGCATATGAACTTAACCTGAACTTTATAAAAGAAAACCTATTTTTAAACAATCATAACTTAATTCAACATGGCAATTAACTTGCAAAAAGGTCAGCGGGAAAGCATTAATGCCCCCAAATTTACCATTGGCCTGGGATGGGATACCAACAGTTCTTCAACCGGGAGCGCGTTTGATTTGGACGCTTCTGTTTTTATATTGGGCGATAACAAAAAAATTATAGCCGACGAATATTTTGTTTTTTATAACAACTTGAAATCACCTGATGGTTCGGTTGAGCATACCGGTGATAACCTGACTGGAGCCGGTGATGGCGACGATGAACAGATCAAAGTAGATCTGTCAAAGATTGATGCTAAAGTATCCGAAATATGCATCGTGGTAACTATTCACGAGGCTGAAGCCCGTAAACAGAATTTTGGCCAGGTGCGCAATTCTTTCATCCGGATATTTGACCCGGGTACAGGCGCCGATATTTTAAAATATGAGCTGGAAGAAGATTTTTCGATAGAAACAGCTGTTGAATTTGGCCGGATCTACAAAAAAGATAACAACTGGAAATTTGAAGCTGTAGGCGTTGGCATGAAAGGCGGTTTAAAGGATTATTTAACAAAATACCAATAATATCATATGGCTATCAATCTTCAAAAAGGACAACGGATAAGTCTGGAAAAAAGTAACGGCAGCAAATTGCAAACGATTTGTGTAGGCATTAACTGGGGCGCTATTGAAAAGAAAGGCCTTTTTGGTTTTGGCACTACCAAAGAAGCGGTTGACCTTGACGCCAGCTGCGCTTTATATGATGATAACAAACAACTGATAGATGTGGTTTACTTTGGTCACCTTAAATCAAAAGATGGCGCGGTAAAACACAGTGGTGACGATTTGACAGGCGATTTATCGGGAAATGATGGTCTGGACAACGAAGTGATCACCGTTGATCTTTCGGCCCTGAGCGCTTCGGTAAGCTATGTGGGTTTTATCCTCAACAGCTTCCGCGGGCAGGATTTTGGTACTATTCCTTTTGCGTCCATCCGCATTTATGAAGGTACACCAACCCAGGTAAACGAAGTATTTGCCACCTATGATATTGCGCATAGCAAAGATTTTGCCGGTCACGTATCTATGGCGATGGGCGCATTTTACAAAAAGAACGGCGAATGGAAATTTAACGCCATTGGCGAACCAACCCGCGACAGGAAACTGGAAGAGTCGGTGAAAACCATGGCACAGAATTATTTATAGTTCATGAATGATAGTTCATGGATCATGGTTCATAGATCATAGTAATTGGTAGTTTGTGCAAATTTTGCCATGAACCATGATCTATGAACCATGAACTAAAAAACATTAAAACTCAATAAAATCATGGAAGGCACACCAGGAAATAACGAACTAAATATAACCCCGGTTAATTTAGATATTAATCCAGCCCCGGCTACAAGTACCAATACACCGGCAAAATTGCTGGATAAGGAAGGTAATGTTGATTTAACTAACATTACTTCGGCCGAAGTTCAAAAATATGGCGAAGTAGCTAAAGCCCTTGACCCCAAGGATGTAAACTCCATTCTCAATTATGGTACAGAGGTGCAAAATTCGATGGAAAAGTATAGCAATACTTTCCTCACCTCTGTACGTACCTATAACTCTGGCGAAGTTGGCGGCCTCATCAACGAACTGCTTACCGAACTGAACTATATTGATGTGGATGAGCTGAACCAGAACGCGTTCACCTCTTTTATATCGCACATCCCTTTTATGAAAAAGCTAGTGGTTGATGCCAAAAAGCTTTTCCAGAAGTACGATACAGTAATTAATAATATTGACAAGATCACCAACAAGATCAAGGCTGGTCGCGTTAATTCATTAAAGGATAACAGCTCGCTGCAAACCATGTTTGACAGCAACGTGGGTTACATCCACCAGATGGAAGAGCTCATTATATCGGGCCAGTTAAAGTACAACGAACTGAGCGAGCAGCTGGCGCAAATGGATGCCAATCCATCGGCCTATAACGATTATGAAATTGCCGATATGCGCGACTTTGTGAACCGTTTAGACAAACGCCTGGCCGATTTGAAAGTGGTACGTTTCATCATGCTGCAATCGCTGGCGCAAATACGCGTGGTGCAAAGCAACAATACCACCATTGCCGAAAAAGCACAGTCCATCGTATCAACCACTATCCCGGTTTGGAAAAACCAGCTGACTATTGCTGTAGCCCTGAACCGCCAGAAGGAAAACGTGGAGATGCAGAAAAAGATCTCGGACACCACCAACACTATTTTGCAAAAGAACGCCGAGCTGCTGAAACAAAACAGTATTGACGTAGCTAAGGAAAATGAGAAAACGGTAGTATCGCTGGATACTTTGAAGAAAACAACCGCGTCGCTTATTGAAACCCTTACCGAGGTTAAACGCATTCACGAAGAAGGTACCGCCAACCGCAAAACCCTCAACACCGAACTGCAAAACCTGGAAGTGGAACTGAAAAAAACGGTGACCAACGCATAATCCCAAAATACAAAACACGCGTCATTGCTGTAAAGGTCAACTAATTCGGTAACAGAATTAGCTTTAAAGAATAAAGCTAAAACGTTATGCGCAACATAAATAATGACCTGACATTAAAGCGTAACTATCTGAGCAAATACCGGTTTCTGATCGGA